>MRWF01032067.1_pt1 | contig 584596 bp, 504 predicted proteins | sample 1013331 | NCBI WGS metagenome assembly MRWF01 (sample SAMN06117577, study PRJNA244670) | biofilm metagenome | biome: Water; feature: Cathode Biofilm; material: Biofilm; isolation source: microbial consortium enriched at the cathode of a solar microbial fuel cell | place: USA: District of Columbia...
CGATTGGAAGGATAGACCGCATGGACCGGGTGCGGCGGGTATTGCCATTGTGGCAGCACCACTTCCAGGTCTCCCGTTCGCAGGTACGGTTCGATAAGCCAGCGATTGGAGAGCGCAATTCCGAGACCGGCGAGTGCCGCACGGCGCAGGGTCGAAGAGTTGTTGACCAGCATTGTCGGCGTGATCTTGATAGACAGCTTTTCACCGATCGGACTGATGAACGGAACCCGGTTCCCGGTCGCAATGTTCTTGTAAAGCAAGTAATCGTGATCGGGCAGCTCGTCGGGATGGACAGGGCGTCCACGTTTATCCAGATAGTCTGGTGATGCCACCAGGCAGCGCTGAGCAAGCCCCAGCCTTCGAACAATCAGCCGGTCGTCCTCGATCTCACCCATGCGGATTGCCACATCGAGCCGTTGCTGGATGACATCGACAAACTGGTCGGACAACGACACATCCAGCAAGATGCCGGGGTGATCCTTCTTGAAGCGGATCAGGAAGTCCGAAAGGATGGTTTCCGCAAAGCCAAGAGGCAGCCCCACCGATAGCGGCCCGGACATCTGGGCCTCTTCACTCTGAACCGAGCGGTCGGCCTCATCGAGGCGCTCCAGAATATCCCTTGCATAGGCATAATAGCGTTCCCCGGCTTCCGTCAGGCTGAGTTGACGCGTGGTCCGGTTCAGCAGTCTGATGCCCAGATCGTCTTCAAGCGCCCGAACCTGCTGGCTGACGGCAGGTTGCGAGATGCCGAGAATCTTTGCAGCTGCTGAGAAACTGCCGAGATTGACAGCCTGCACAAAGCCGGAAAGGGAGGAAAGCTTGTCCATGGCGGCCCCAGTTGGAGAGCGAGTGAGGAGCGACCTCATACATAAGCACGGGTTATGAGTAATATAAGATATTGGCCGCTTTAAAAACAAAGCCAATGAAACACTTTTAGGACTGCCGGACCGATCCAACGGTTCGAGCGTCAAAGTTTTCCATCAGGTCGAGCCGGGAGGCCAATTATGACCACTTCACAGATTTCCGTTTCCAGACGTTCGCTGCTCGGTGCGGCTGCCGGGGCAGGGGCGCTCGCCGCTGCCGGTGGTGTCACCTTTCTTTCCGCACCCGCAGAGGCCGCTGTCGATCAGGCCGGAAAGCCGATGGCAGGCGCACTCCGCTACAAGGTCGGCGATCTTGAAATCACCGCATTGCTCGACGGGTATCTCGATGTCACGCCGGAACTGGTGATCGGCTACGACGCATCAGAAGGGCAGCGCCTGAGGGATGCTGCCATGGTTGAAGGTGAGGCGTTGCGTATTCCCGTCAATGCCTACCTCGTCAACACCGGTGACCGGCTGATCCTTGTCGATGCCGGCACTGCGGATGCTCTGGGCCCGACCATGGGGCGTCTGCCGGATGCCTTGGCAGCCGCAGGTGTATCGCCCGATCAGGTGGACGCGCTATTGATTACCCATATGCATCCGGACCACCTCTTCGGCGTGATCGATGGTGACGGCAACAAGGTGTTCAAGAATGCGGAACTGATCCTCCCGGAGGTGGACAAGGCCTTCTGGTACGATGATGCGGCAATGAACGGCGCTCCCGAGCAGTTCAAACCCTTCTTCCTCGGTGCACGCAAGGCTGCCGATGCCTACAAGGACAGCCAGACCCTGATTTCCGGCGACAAGGAAATCCTGTCCGGCATCCGGCCGATGGCTCTTCCGGGTCACACGCCGGGGCATACCGGCTATCTGTTCGACAGCAACGGCGAAACCCTCGTAATTGCGGGCGATATCGTCCATATGGCCGTCTATCAGTTCAACCGGCCGGACTGGGGTATCGGGTTCGACATTGATCCAGGGCAGGCAGTGTCGACACGCAAGACATTCCTGGACCAGGCCGCCGCCGACAAGTTGTTCTTTGCAGGCGCGCATATTCCGTTTCCCGGTATGGGCCGTGTTGCAAAGGACGGCGAGGGTTATCGCTTCGTCCCGGCTAACTGGCCCTACGCCTACTAACGAAGAACCTCTCGCTGGCCTGGCAACGCTGCCGGGTCAGCGTAGTCCGAAGCCGGAGAAGGGCAGGTAGGACACCAGCTCACCCTTGCGGATCGAGGTCACGTCTTCGGGTATTTCGATAAGACCGTCGGCCTCGCGCAGGCCCGTGATCAGGCCGGAGCCGTCGCGCTGGAATTTATGCGCTGCAAGTGATCCGTCTGGACGAGGCTTCAGATAGGCACGGTAGAACTCTCGGCGGTCCGGCTTTTTCTTGGGAACTTCGAAGGCTGCCGGAACCTGAAAGGCCTGCGGTTCCAGAAAGGCGCCGCCGCCAAGAACGCTGAAGACCGGCCGTGCGTAAAGCAGAAAACAGACCATCGCGGCAACCGGGTTTCCCGGCAGTCCGAGGACAACGCAGGAGCCGATATTTCCGAACATCATCGGGCGGCCAGGCTTGATAGCAAGCTGCCACATGTGGCGTTTTCCGATCTTGTCCAGAACCTTGAGCATGTGATCTTCCTCGCCGCGGCTTGCTCCGCCGGTGGTCAGGATCACGTCATGGCTGGCTGCTGCCGTCGAAAGCACCTCTTCAAGGGCGTCAGCGTCATCTTTCAGAATGCCCAGATCGTCGATCTCGACAGGAAGCGTTGCGCACAGGCTGCGCAGCAGAAAGTGGTTGGAATCGTAAACGTCTCCGAGCGTGATAAGGTCGCCGGGCCGGCGCAGCTCGTCGCCTGTCGACACTAGGGCCACCTTCAGTTTCCGGTAAACGGAAACGTCTGCCTGACCGGTGGACGCGATTGCCGCGATATCTTGCGGGCGCAACCGCTGACCGGGGCTCAGCAGCGTCGTTCCCTCCGCCACGTCTTCCCCCGCCTTACGGCGGTTGGCACCCGTTTTCAGGCCTTGCGGCACGATCACGAAGTCCTGCCCATCCTGCTGGTGCGTTTCACAATCTTCCTGCATGGCGACCGTATCCGCACCGGGTGGCATCACCGCTCCAGTAAAGATCCGGGCTGCAGCCCATGGGCCAAGATCGGCGTTGCTCGCGTGCCCTGCAGCTATCCTCTGTTCCAGACGGAAGAACCCTCCGGCTTCCTCGAAATCGGCGTTGCGGAAGGCGTAACCGTCAACGGCCGAATTGTCGGCGAGTGGTACATTGCGGGGAGCGGTCACCGTACTTGCAAGGATGCGTTCGGCGGCATCCTGCAGGGGCACGGTTTCGGTCTCGGCAATGCAATGCAGCCGCTGTTTCAGGATCTCCAGCGCCTCGTGGTGGCGCAAGCGGTCCTTGTCGTGCAGGAAGCAGTCATCCAGAAGCTGTTTACCGGTCATGTTGTCGGCCTTTTCAGCCCGAGATGAGTCTCGATGAAATTCGCCATGGCGGCGATGTCATCCAGATGAAACACCGGCAATACCTCGTCCGGCAAATCGTGATCGGTTGCGATGGCCAGAATATTCGGATCGGAAACGGCAAGGGGCCCGCGTTCGCTTGCCTCGGTTCTGCGTGCCTCGATCTTCGGATGGGGTTCGCTCTTGTAGCCTTCGATGAGGATCAGGTCGCAGGGGGCAAGCCGCTCCAGAACGTCTTCCAACGGCGGCTCGTCTTCCTCTTTCAGTTCATGCATCAAGGCCCAACGGCATCCGGACACCAGTGCAACTTCCACTGCACCTGCTTCGCGGTGCCGGAAACTGTCCGTTCCCGGCTTGTCGATATCGAAGCCGTGATGAGCATGCTTTACGGTCGAAACCTTCAGGCCCCGCGCGGTGAACTCGGCCACGAGGCTGGCCACGAGTTGTGTCTTGCCGGAATTCTTCCAGCCGGTGATGCCGAATACAGGGGTGGTGGTCATCTGGAATGTAAGCTCAGCGCGTCTCTGACAGTCGAAAGGTCATCAGGTTTGTTGGCATTGAAAAAGGGGTCCAACCCGCTGTCAGGATCCGCATCGAAGGCGACTTCGACACTGTCGTAACAGTCGACAAAGGCCAGCACCTTGCCTGTCTTGCCGGATTGCAGCCAGTCCTCGAGATCCGCTTTCAGGCTGACAGGCCACAGGCCGAAGACAGGGTGGAGCTTGTCCGCAGAAGAGGCGAGGGCAATGACCGGTCTGTCACCGGGGACTGCAGCACAGAACCGGCTGACAAGGCTGGTAGGGAAAAATGGTGTATCACCGGCGACCGAAATCACATGGCTGATATCCGGTCGCTCGTTGTGAGCATAAGTCATGCCGGCCAGGACACCTGCCAGCGGTCCTGCGAAATCACCTACCGGATCAGCGGCAACAGGCAGCTGAAAGCGCGCAAACCGGTCTGGGTTACCATTGGCGTTCAGGACTATATCGTGCAGCTGTGGTTTCAGACGGGCGAGGATCATATCAAGCATCGTCTTGCCGCCAAGATCCATCAGGCTTTTGTCGCCGCCGCCCATTCTGCGGGATTGGCCGCCGGCAAGTACGCAACCAAGCACCTTGCTGCTCTCAAGGGTTTTCTTGTGTCTGGTCATTCTGCCGGGACGCTCCCTTTTCGGCGGGCCGTATCCGGCTCGTCTTCCACGTCGCTCGCGGACATGTCGAACACGATCCTGTCCTGACCGGACAAAGCAACGAACCGCTTGCCGCGTGCGCGGCCGATCAGCGTAAGGCCGGCCTTGCGTGCGAGTTCGACGCCCCACGCGGTAAACCCCGAGCGTGACACGAGGATCGGAATGCCCATCATCACGGTCTTGATGACCATTTCGGAGGTCAGTCTGCCAGTGGTATAGAAGATCTTGTCGTGCGCGGGGATGTTGTTCAGGACCATCCAGCCTGCGATCTTGTCGACCGCATTGTGGCGGCCGACATCTTCCATGTAGACCAGAGCACGGTCTTTCTGGCACAGAACACAGCCATGGATCGCCCCCGCCTCGAGATAGAGGGAAGGCGTTGTGTTGATGGTTTTGGTCAGCGCATAGAGCCAGGAAGTGTTGAGACGGGCGTCCTCAGCGAGTTGAACGGTATCGAAGCCGTCCATGACATCGCCGAAGACAGTGCCCTGGGCGCAGCCGGAGGTGCGCACCTTCTTCTTCAGCTTTTCCTCGAAATTGGTCTCACGCTCGGTGCGAACCACCACAACATCCAGATCGTCGTCATGGTCGATGCCGGTGATGACATCGTCCTCGGCCAGCATGTTCTGGTTTTTCAGATAACCGACGGCGAGAAGGTCCGGATGATCGCCAATGGTCATCATGGTGACCACTTCCTGAGAATTCAGGTAGAGGGTCAGGGGTTTTTCCGTCACGACACGCGTTTCGACCGGCTGTCCGTCCTGATCGATACCGGTTACGGACGTCGAAAGACGCAAATCTTCCGGGTCGGGTTGCAGCACATATGAGCCTGACACAGGCAAACGACTCCATTTGCTTCGATTGTCTCAACACTATGGGACGCGATTGCCGCGGGGCAAGGTGTTACTTTGCCGTTTTGGTTCGCGAAAGTGCCATGAAGGCACCGCCGGCCAGCAGTCCCCAGAATGCACCCGAAACACCCAGGAAACTAACCCCGGAAGCCGTCACCATGAAGGTAATGATGGCGCTGTCCCTGTCAGCGGGAGCTTTTGTGGCCTCGCTGATGGAAAAGGCAAAAGCACCCAGCAGGGCCAATCCCGCAACGGCTTCGATCAGGATAGTCGGCGTGGCCGCAACAAAGGCCATCACCAACCCTGCGAATAGGCCGAACAGGACGTAGACCGCACCTGCGGTCACTGCCGCCCAGTAACGCTTTGCCGGATCCTTGTGCGCATCTTCACCCGCGCACATTGCAGCCGTGATGGCGGCAAGGTTGACCGCATGTCCGCCGAATGGGGCGGACAGCATACTGAAGACGCCGGACAGAGTGAAAAGCGGTCCGCTTTTGGGGCGGTAGCCATAGGCGGACAGCACGGCAACACCCGGGATGTTCTGGGACGCCATCGTCACGATGAAGAGCGGCAGCGCGATACTGATCAATGCTTCCAGAGAAAACGAGGGTGCGATCCAGGCTGGTTCGGTGATCAGCTGGACGTTGCTCAGGTCGATCGGGCCGCTGCTCGAAAGGCCGATCGCGAATGTCATGACCATGGCAAGGGGAACCGCGAAGAGCCTGAAAAAGCGCAGGGCAATCGCCCAGAAGGCAATGATGGCTAGTGCGCTGTAAGGTAGTTCTGCGACAGCTCTCACCGGCGCAAGGCACAGTCCGAACAGGACACCTGCCAGCATCGCGTTGGCAAGTGGTGCCGGAATGGATGCGACCGCCCGCCCGAAAGGCTTGATCAGGCCCGCGAGTACGACAAGCGCGCCACAAACCAGAAAAGCGCCAACGGCTGCCGAAAAGCCTCCTTCGAGCGGGCCGGCTGTCGCAAGGAGCGCGGCACCGGGTGTCGACCACGCGATGCTGACGGGGATCTTCGTGGCGAGGGAGGCAACGATCGCGCAAAGGCCCATGGAAATGGACAGTGCCATCAGGCCGCTGGTTGCTTCGGCTGGGGAAGCGCCGGCTGCTGTCAGCCCTTGAATGACGATAGCGAATGAACTCGCAAAGCCGACAATGGCGGCAAGAAAGCCGGCTGATACCGGCTGAAGGCCGGCGAACCTGCCCGACATGATGCAATCCCCCAGTTAACAAGGGCGCACAATATCGGCATGCCTGGCAATTGGACTAGGACCTTGCGGCCACGGACCGGATAATTTTGCGAAACATGTGATGAGCTGGGGCTCCTCGGCAGAAAACCCGGAGCGGCTCAGATCATCAACATGTCGTTGGTCAGGCGGCCTTCCTGAAGTTCCTGCGCGAAATGTCCGAACGCCCGGTAGGCTTCTTCCCGCGTTACGTCGGCAGGGTGGTCAAGCAGAGGGCGCAGCACGTCGTGCTTGGAAGCGGCCAGTCCATCGGTCAGATCCCGGAAGAACATCAGCGAATTCGGGAACAGCCGGAAATCCGCCGGTTCGTGAATGATGCCCTCGATGGCTTCAAGACGCGGATCGTTCATCACGCAATAGACGGTATCAAGCACCGGGCCGGTCAGGCCTTCCAGAACCTGGATGATGTGCTGATCGACCAGCAGAAGCGCACCGGTTACGCCGGCCTTTCTGTTGATCCGCCGAATACGCAACAACGTCTTGTCGATTTCGTCGGGCAGGGGCAAACGCATGTTGCCCCAGTTGATCTTGCTTCGGTAGCAGGCGCGGTAAAGTTCCATGGCGTATCCATCCTTTTGCCGATGAAACCAGCCTGCGCTTCAATTCCTCACATTTGCTTAAAATTTGAATCAAATACGAAGAAGAGCTTTTCGTGTTACCGAAGCGTCGCCAAGTCCTCCGCAAAAGTGTGCTTTGCGGACCGGTGAACAGAACAAGAAAACTGTGCAAAACAACGTGCGCACATCTTTGTGTGGATAAGGAGGTCAGGCACCGGCTTCGAGCTTGAAATCCAGACTGGCTCTTACGGCAGGCCACTCGTGAGGAAGAATCGAATAAACCGCCGTATCTCTGAGCGCTCCGTTGGGCGAGCGCTGGTGGGATCGCAGAACACCATCCAGTTTGGCACCTAGCCTTTCGATCGCGGCGCGGCTTTGGCGATTCATGAAGTGCGTCCGGAATTCGACCGCGATGCAGTCCAGTTCCTCAAACGCATGTGCCAGCAGCATGCGTTTGCATTCCGTATTGAGGCGAGTGCGCTGCACGGCCTTGCGATACCAGGTCGAACCGATTTCGACGCGCTTGTTGGCCGCATCGATGTTCATATAGGTGGTCATGCCGACGGCCTTGCCGGTTGGCGTCAACACGGCGAACGGAAGCATTAAGCCGGCTTCCTGAAGCGACAGCCGTCTTTCAATTTCCGCCCGAACGGCATCCGGTTTCGGGACGCTGGTGTACCAAAGCTTCCACAGTTCGCCGTCGGCGGCAGCTTCGGCCAGATCGGCGGCGTGGGATAGGCTCAAGGGCGCAAGTGTGCCGGTACTGCCCTTCAGGGTTACGGGGAGAGGCCAGGCCATCATGTGTCTCCAGTCGAATTGGCAGGTCAGAACGGGCGCTCTTCACCGCTCCATTTGAAGAACTTTCCGGTATCGGTAACAGACAGGGAACCGGCAATCTTCAGAACGCCCCGCGCCACATCCACCGGGTCATTGTCTGCCAACTGGCCGCCCATGTCTGTACGCACCCAGCCCGGATCTATCAGTGCGACCGGAATGCCTTCGGATTCCAGATCGGTCGCCAGCCCCTGCATGACCTTGTTCACTGCCGCCTTGGAGGCTCGGTAGGCGAGGGTGTCCGACTTCCGGTATCCCATCCAGGCCATCTGGCTGGAGATGGTAAGGATCCGACCGGATCCCGACCGGCGCAAATGAGGCAGGAAAGCTTGTGAGACCGCCAAAGGTGCAAGGGTGTTGACGGCCAGGGTTTCGGCAAAACCCTCGAAATCCATATCGAGTGCGCTTTGACGTTCCGGAGTGATGATGCCCGCGTTGTTGATCAAAAGGTTCAGCGGGGTGTCGAGGTCGCCGGCGACCGCGCGAACGGCGGCATGGTCTCTCACATCGAAAAACAGCGGATGAAAATCTTTGCCGAGCCGTTCCGCTGTCTCGTCAGCCGACTGCTGCGTGCGGACGGAGCCGTAAACGGTCCAGCCACTGTCCAGTGCGGCACGGGCAAGTTCATAACCGATCCCGCGATTGGCTGCGGTGATGAGGCAGGTTGGCATGTCAAATTCCTGAAGTTGGAATGTCTTGGGAAGGACGCTGTGTAGGGCCGTAACAAATTAACCGGGCCGTCTGGCTGTTCAACGAAAACATTGTCTCCCTTTTAGAAGGGGTAACAATCGCGAGATCCAGCAGCAACCATGGCCAATTCCATGGTTATGAAAGCTTCTGAAGCTTGCGGCTTTCAACTGCGCAGGGCTTGTCTCGGATTTTCACCCCTTCTATGACTCGCGGTCTGAAACCGGAACGCGCCGTGCTTCATTTTGGCAGGTTGCCTGAATGGAGCGGCGAACTAGAGTTCGCACCGGAAATAGCCGGTTGAACACAGTGGCCGGTGTACGAAACAGGACCGAAAGATGACCGACACCATAAAAAGCGCAGTCATGGAACGACTGAGGCAGATCAAGGGACCAGACCTTGAAGGCGATATCGTCTCGTTGGGCCTTGTCTCGGACGTGTTTGTGTCCGATGGCCGTGTTGTTTTTTCCATCACTGTTCCTGCAGAACGCGCACAGGAGCTTGAGCCGCTGCGCCAGGCCGCTGAAAAGGTGGTCAAGGAAGTGGATGGCGTTGAAACCGTGATGGTCGCGCTGACTGCCGAACGGGCGGCAGGCGGCGCTCGCAATGCGGCACCACAATCAGCTCCAAAACCAGCCCCCCAACAGCCTCGACGACCTGCGGAAGAGCAGGCGCCTGCAAAACCGGGCGTGCCGGGCATCAAGCACATTGTCGCGGTTGCGTCCGGCAAGGGCGGTGTTGGCAAATCCACCACCACGGCGAACCTTGCCTTGGCGATGGCCTCCCTCGGAAAGAAGGTCGGCGTCCTGGATGCCGATATCTACGGGCCCTCGGTGCCGCGGCTGTTCAATGTTTCCGGCAGGCCGGAAGCTTTGTCGGGCAGAATGCTCAAGCCAATGGAAGGCTATGGCATCAAGGTGATGTCCATGGGCTTCATGGTGGAAGAGGAAACGCCAATGATCTGGCGTGGACCGATGGTGATTTCCGCGCTTACCCAGATGTTGCGCGAAGTGGCCTGGGGCGAACTTGACGTCCTTGTGGTCGACATGCCTCCGGGAACCGGCGACGCCCAGCTCACCATGGCCCAGCAAGTGCCGCTGGCCGGAGCCGTGATCGTGTCGACACCGCAGGACCTTGCCCTGATCGATGCCCGCAAGGGTCTCAACATGTTCAAGCGTGTCGATGTTCCCGTGCTGGGGATTGTCGAGAACATGAGCTACTTCCTGTGCCCCGATTGCGGTGGTCGCCATGATATCTTCGGCCATGGCGGAGCGCGTGCGGAAGCGGACCGGCTGAACGTTCCGTTCCTGGGCGAAGTTCCCTTGACGATGAAGATCCGTGAAACCTCCGATGCCGGAACACCGGTTGTGGTGTCCGATCCGGAAGGCTCGGTCGCAGGCATCTACAAGGACATTGCTGCCAAGGTACTCGACAGCATTGATCGGGAGAGCGCGGAACCCACACGAGCCGCCCCCAACATCGTCTTCGATTGATATAGGGCAGGAGGGACGATCCCTGAGTAACTCCTGATTAGGCGACGAGACAAGTTTTGGCCACGGCGAGAGCTGTGGCCTTTTTTCGTCCGGGTTTACCTGGGTGCAGGACTGGCGGTGTTGATCGTGGATTTATCCGTGAAATGCAGCAATTTCCACCCGTTGCGAAGGCTCCGGTCAAGCTTGAAAAGTTGAAACAATTTCAAAGCCAATGAGGGGAAACATTAGCTGTTTTCGCCGTCTTTCGATGGTGGGCCTGTAACAATTCAGGTTTTCACGCCCGGATCACGCGGCCAATATATATTCGAACATGAATATATCGCCCGCGAGGGTGAAAACCAAAAGGTTCCTTCCCGGGCATGCTCACCAGCCGAACTCAGACTTCCAGCACCGATGCCAAACCATCCCTGGCGGTGCTTGTAGCGATTTCATCGGTCAGCCCGCTTGCCATGCAGATATACCTGCCGTCCCTGGCAGGAATGATGGTGGTCTTTTCCGCAACCGCGGGCGAGATTCAGCTGTCGATGTCCGCTTATTTCATCGCGGTTGCGGTTTCCCAGTTGTTCTGGGGGCCCTTGTCGGATCAGTTCGGCCGCCGGCCGGTAATCATTCTCGGCATGGCTTTGTTCGTAATCGGCAGCGTGTTCTGTCTGTTTGCGCAAACAATCGAAGCCTTGATCGCGGCCCGGGTTCTTCAGGCAGCCGGTGGCTGTACGGGAATGGTCCTTGGACGTGCGATCCTGCGTGATCTCTACAGCCCCAAGCAGGCGGCAAGCATGATCGGCTATGTCACCATGGGCATGGCGGTGATGCCGACAGTGGCACCAGCAATCGGCGGAATTCTGGATCAATACTATGGCTGGCAGGGCGGGTTTGTGCTGCTGCTGATGTTCGGAGTGGCGGTTCTGTGGGCAAGCATTGCGCTTCTGCCTGAAACGCACCTGAACCGAAAAGCGGCCGGTGGGCGGCAGATCCTGAAATCCTACGCGACCCTCTGCCGTGAGCCGCTCTACTGGAGCTACAGTCTGACAGCGGCGTCCAACGCGCTTGCCTACTTCGCCTATCTGGGAGGGGCTCCCTTTATTGCCGCCGATCTCCTGTCCCTGAGTGCGCAGGAAATGGGGTTCTACTTCATGTTTGTGGCGCTCGGTTATATCGCTGGAAACTTCATCTCCGGCCGGTTTGCCGAACGAGTTGGCCTGTTTCGGATGATACTGTCCGGCACTCTCATCGGCGTTGTCTGCGTGACGATAATCTCCGGGTTTGCCTATTTCGGAGCGTTGAGCGCACCCAGCCTCTTCCTGCCGATGTTCCTTCTTGGTCTCGGCAATGGTGTCTGCCTGCCAAGTGCATTGTCCGGTGCTGTCAGCGTACGGCCGGAGTTGACGGGAGCTGCTTCCGGCCTGACGGCGTCACTTCAGGTCGCCATGGGCGCGCTGGCCGGATCCATTGTCGCCTCGCTTTATGCCGATGGCCTGCTGGCCTCCTCGCCCTGGGGCATGATCCTGATGATGGGACTGGGCATCGGGTGCAGCCTGATCGCGACCGTCTGCATCAGGTTCTACACCACGCGCGCCGACCTCGTTCCGGCAGAATAGTTTTGCCGGTTTTCAAGGTCGCTGAACTTGCTGTTGCCTGGGTAACTGAAGTTTTGGCGGTTTAACCGCCGGTGACGCTCATGTGCCGGGAAACTGCAGGCTGGTTGCGGTTCCGGTCAATCACGAAATCATGCCCTTTTGGCTTCCGCCCGATGGCCTCGTCGATTGCATCGTTCAGAAGGTCGTTGCCTTCCGAAGCGCGCAGAGGCGCCCGAAGATCCGACATGTCTTCCTGACCAAGGCACATGTATAGCTGGCCGGTGCAGGTGACCCGCACCCGGTTGCAGCTTTCACAGAAGTTATGCGTCATCGGCGTGATGAAGCCGAGACGACCACCGGTTTCCTCGATGGTCACATACCGGGCGGGTCCGCCGGTCTTGTAGGGGATGTCCGTCAATGTGAACTGCTCGCCCAGGCGCGCACGCACGGTCGAGAGCGGCAGATACTGGTCCGTGCGGTCGCCGTCGATCTCGCCAAGAGGCATGGTCTCGATCAAGGTCAGGTCGTGACCGTGCTCATGGCACCACTCAAGCATCGTCACGATCTCATGCTCGTTGACGTCCTTGAGAGCAACCATGTTGATCTTGATCTGGAGGCCTGCGGCAGTCGCAGCGCGGATCCCGTCCATGACCTTGCCAAGGTCGCCCCAGCGGGTGACTGCCTTGAATTTCTGCGGATCGAGCGTATCGATCGACACGTTGATCCGGCGCACGCCGCAATCGTAAAGTTCCTGCGCGTAGCGGGCGAGCTGCGAGCCGTTGGTGGTCAGGGTCAACTCTTCCAGAGCGCCACTGTCCAGATGCCGGCCAAGGCTGCGGATAAGGCTCATGATATTCTTGCGGACCAGCGGCTCACCGCCGGTCAGGCGCAGTTTACGGACGCCTTTTTCGATGAAGGCAGTGCACAGACGGTCGAGCTCTTCAAGGCTGAGCACTTCGCGTTTGGGCAGGAAGGTCATGTCTTCCGCCATGCAATACACGCAACGGAAATCGCAACGATCGGTCACGGAGACGCGAAGGTAGGTGACGGCGCGGCCGAACGGGTCGATCATCGGACCATGTGATTCCGCTGTTCCGATTGCCGCTTGTGCCGGGACCACAATCTTGCCGTCTGTCACGTTTCGCTCTCCCTCGATTTTTATCTTATCCAGATCATATGGCGTCGATGCGGGCAAGATCAATTGAAACCGGACTGCAAATGTCCGGTTTACGGCATCAGGTAAACTTGTGAGTGTACTCTTGTCAAATCAATTGGAAAGATGCCGGAATTCGCTCGCCTGCGCGACCAGGAACATGCATCGAAGCGCCCACTGACGAGTGCTTGGTCCGGTCACAATCCTAGGAGCTCCACTTTACTTGCCGCTCGCCCGGTATTGGAGCCAATAAATCCGGCACGCCGTTGATCCGATTGTGTTTTGCGGCGTATCTGAGCTGTAGCAAGCGGCAGGAGCAGCATGACAACACTTGTTTGGTTTCGACAGGATTTGCGCATCAAGGACAATCCGGCCCTGTTCGAGGCGGCCCGCAAGGGACGTGTCCTTCCGGTCTTCATCCTTGAACCAGCAGAGCAGGCCGGTGAAACGCACCCGCTTGGCGGGGCAAGCCTCTGGTGGCTGCATCACAGCCTGGCGTCCTTGAAGGCGGATCTGCCGGGTCTGATCTTCCTGCGGGGGAGCGCGCGACACCTGATCCCACAGCTTGCAAAGGAAGTCGAGGCCGAGGCCGTCTTCTGGAATCGATGCTACGAACCACATGCGATCGAGCGGGATACCGATCTCAAGAAGGTGCTGAAAGAAGACGGGTTTGAGGTCAAAAGCTTCAAGGCGTCCCTCTTGTTCGAACCCTGGGAACTGGAGACAAAATCCGGCGGCCCCTTCAAGGTGTATTCGCCGTTCTGGAAGGCAGCTCAGCAAAAGACCATCGATGACGCCTTGCCAGCACCGGAGAAGCTGGAATTTGCGGACTACGATGGCGGTGAAACGCTTGAGAGCTTTGATCTCTTGCCCACGAAGCCTAACTGGGCAAAGGGATGGGAGGATTGCTGGCAGCCCGGTGAAGCCGGCGCTGTGGAGCGGCTGGAAGGCTTCTTCGAGGAAGGCTTGAAGGGCTATGGCACATTGCGCAATCGCCCTGATCTTCCGAATGTGTCGCGCTTGTCACCGCATCTCCACTTTGGCGAAATCTCCCCCCGACAGATCTGGCATGCAACGCAGAAGGTAATGGACCGGAAATCGTCGGTTGCCGGTGACGGTATGAAATTCCTGTCCGAGATTGCCTGGCGGGAATTTGCTTACCACTTGCTCTACCATTTCCCGAAATTGCCGTCGGATAACTGGCGTTCAACCTTTGATGCCTATCCCTGGCAGGAGCCGGGGGACGCGTTGGAGAAGTGGCAGAAAGGGCAAACGGGATATCCGATTGTCGACGCCGGCATGCGCGAACTCTGGCAAACCGGATACATGCACAACCGGGTGCGCATGATCGTGGCGAGTTTCCTGATCAAGCATCTGCGTATTCATTGGCACCATGGCGAGGCCTGGTTTCGGGACACGCTGGTGGATGCGGACCTTGCCAACAATTCGGCAAGCTGGCAGTGGGTTGCAGGATCAGGTGCTGATGCTGCTCCCTATTTTCGGGTCTTCAACCCGATTACCCAGGGAGAAAAATTTGATCCGGAAGGTGTGTACATCCGCAAATGGGTTCCAGAGCTGCGCGATCTGGACACGCACTATCTCTTTGCGCCATTTGATGCCCCGGCCGAAACCCTGAAAAAAGCCGGTATCACGCTTGGCGAGACCTATCCGAAACCGCTGGTCGACCATGCCAAGGCACGCAAGGCAGCGCTCGACGGCTATGAATCGGTGAAGCAGGCGGGACAAGACGCCGCTTGACGGTGCCGGTGCTACCGGTATCGTCCGCGCGCAAGTCCCGGCGACATGTGCCGGGTGGAATCAAAGGACCCGGAGATGACCGACCCGACTGCTCCCTGGCCAACGGAACTACGCGTATCCAAAGACAAGAAGAGCCTGACTGTTGCTTTCAACACGGGTGAGCGGCACGAATTGTCTGCTGAATATCTCCGGGTGTGTTCACCTTCGGCGGAAGTGAAGGGCCACAATCCATCCCAGAAGCAGACCGTGCCCGGCAAACGCAACGTCGAGATCATGAAGATCGAACCTGTCGGCAACTATGCTGTCCGTATCCATTTTGACGACATGCATAATTCCGGGATTTTTACCTGGACGTATTTCCTCGAGCTAGGCAGAGATCCGGAAGCACACTGGGGTGTCTACCTGCAGGAACTGGCGGACAAGGGCCTGACACGGGATCGTTGATTGAGAGCAGGCCGGGCTGGCTGAAGCCAGCTGGAATCAGCTATAAAGGGCGTGGCTCGACCCAAGCCATCCCCCTCCATCAGGAGCAGCAGCCGAACTGCAGGGTCGTTTCATACTGGCAACCAGACGATCGTGCGTTCGCATAAGGAGGGACAGCGGCTGATGCACGCGATCTGGAGGTCGCACCATGAAACTCACTGCACCCGTTTTCCGCCTGAAGCGTGAAGCCCGGACACTCGCCCGCAGCAAGTCTATCGCGTTGAGCCGGGCATTGGACGATATTGCTGTTCGCGAAGGTTTCAGAAGCTGGAGCCATCTCGCGTCTGCTGCACGCGACCAAGGCCCGTCGGTCAGGCTTTTGTCAGCGCTTGGACCAGGCGACATGGTCATCCTTGGTGCACGGCCCGGGCACGGCAAAACGGTGCTGGGGCTTGAGTTGCTTGCAGAAGCGGCCAAGGCTGGCAGAACGTCCGTGTTCTTCTCGTCAGAATGTTCTTATCGCGATGTTCGTATGAAGCTTTCCGCCAGCGGATACCGCGATCCGGAAAAATCGGGAACGTTCCGGATTAGGCTTTCCGACAACGTCTGCGCCGAGAAGATTAAAGAGACGCTGGCTGATGCTTTGCCGGGCTCCATTGCCGTCATCGATTATCTTCAAGTCATGGACCAGCATCGCTCGCAGCCACCGCTCGGTGCGCAGATCGAGGAGCTGAGACAATTTGCAAACAAGCGGCGTATCACGCTCGTCTTCCTGTCTCAGGTTCATAGAAGCTTTGATCCCGAGATCCAGTCACTGCCTGGGTTCTCCGATATCCGCACAACTAATTCTGTCGATCTATCGCACTTCGACAAGGGCTGTTTCCTGCACGACGGCGAGATGATGCTGTCCGGACATTGAGTTGCCTTTCCGGTCTTTTAGATCACCGGCCGGTGTCCTGCTGAACGCAGGGCACCGGTTGCTTGAACGTCTTGATACGTTCCGGGCTTTCGCGGGCTTGTGGGTTGTGGATTGTTAAAGTCCGAGTTCACTCAGGCCAGGATGGTCTGCCGGGCGCGGGCCCTGAGGCCAGTGCATCTTGCGATCATTCGCGGAAATGGCGAGATCATTGATGCTGGCAAATCGGCGATGCATCAGGCCATTGGATGCGAACTCCCAATTCTCGTTGCCGTAGGAGCGGTACCATTGTCCGGCCGCATCGTGCCATTCGTAGGCAAAGCGAACCGCAATCCGGTTGCCGGCAAAGGTCCACAGTTCCTTGATCAGGCGGTACTCCTGTTCCCTCTGCCATTTGCTGGTGAGGAATTCCACCACTTGCTCCCGCCCAACCGGAAAGTCCGACCGGTTCCGCCAAATGGTGTCCGGTGTATAGGCTAGCGAGACCTTCTCCGGGTTCCGGCTGTTCCAGCCGTCTTCCGCAGCACGCACCTTCTGGCGGGCGGTCTCAAGGGTAAAAGGCGGCAGCGGGGGGCGCTGTTCTGTCATCGCGCAAGCTCCAGGGTCTGAATTTGAGGAGACGAGGCCAACCCCGCATGAAGGCGGGCGTCCAGCGGCTGGGGGGCCGGGGTCAAGGCTGATGTGATCACAAGTACCCCGGCAACAAGTGCGCCGAAGAGATAGAAGCCGCGCGGATATGCAGGTCTTGGTGAGAACATGGGTTTGCCTCGCAGTGTTAAACAGATAAAAGTGTACCGATCTGTTCAGTTACGAGTTATATATGTGCCGATCTGTACATGATAGCAAGGCACTAACTTCGTGCTTGAGATCATTAAAACGTGAGGAGGTCGTGTTTCGGCTGTTTGGGCAGCACCTATTTTGGGCATCTTGAACGATCGCTGATGTTTGACTATTTACAAGTCAGTACAGAAAGGAAGCTCATGCGACCAAGCAAACGCGATGAACTGGTACGCAAGTCTCTGGCTGTCTTTTACAGAGACGGTTTCCATGCGACCGGCATGGATACGCTTGTTGCTGAAACAGGCATCTCCAAGACGACGATGTTCAAGCATTTCAGAACCAAGGATGATCTGATCCTGGCGGTGTTGAGATACCGGGACGAGACTTTCCGGAACTGGTTCCTGCGCAGGCTGGATGAACGCGATCTTTCGCCAAGGCAAAAGCTGCTCGCAGTTTTTGATATTTTGAAAGAGTGGTTCGAAGAACCCGGTTTCAAGGGATGTATGTTCATCAAGGCATCGGGTGAGTTTCAGGACCCTGTACACCCTGCATATGCCCAGTCCACCGAACACAAGCGCCTGCTTCTGTCGGCACTCAGGAGCCTTGCGGAAAAGGCGGGGGCTCGCGAGCCGGATCTGCTGGCACGTCAGATCCTCCTTCTCAAGGAGGGGGCAATCGTTGCCGCTCAGATGGGGTTCGACCCGGATCCGTCAGGTGCGGCAAAGAACGCGGCAGCGGTACTGATCGATGCCCACATCCCGGAAAATTGATCAAGTCTGGGATCTAGATGTGAGCATCAAAAAAAAGCCGGGCAGGGCCCGGCTTTATTTCTTGATAATTGGTGCCGCAGTTTAGCGCTTCACGATGACCTTCGAACCAACAGTCACGCTGTTGTAGAGGTGGATCACGTCTTCATTTGCCAGACGGATACAGCCGGAAGAGACAGCCGAACCGATGGTCCACGGCTCAGTCGTGCCGTGAATGCGGTAGAGGGTCGAGCCGATGTACATCGCGCGAGCACCCATCGGGTTGTTCGGTCCACCCGGCATGTAAGCCGGAAGGATACGGCCTTTCGCACGTTCACGAGCACGCATCTGTGCAGGCGGGGTCCAGCTCGGCCATTCAGCCTTGCGGGTGATACGGTGCGTGCCGGCCCACTGGAAGCCATCCTTGCCAACGCCGACGCCGTACTTCATGGCCTTGCCACCAGGCAGGACATGGTAAAGACGACGCTCGGAGGTATCGATGACGATCGTGCCTGCAGGGTACGGGCCATCATATTTCACGCGCTTGCGTTTGACCGGGGACGGGCCGCCCGGGTGATATTTCGGAGTGACCCAGGTGTTCGTGCTGTGGTCAAAGTAGCCATATCGCGGAGCTGCCTGAGCGGTCAGCGCAAAAGCGCCCGCCAGAACCGCAACCATTACAAATAAAAGTTTCTTCATTCCGATCCCCCATCAGCATCGGGCTCGTGCCTCAACGATGCGATTCTCAATCAAAGTGACGTTACGAAAATGTCCTTGCCGCACTCTTAATTATTATGTCGCAAAACGGTGTTCGGGAAAATCTCACGTTGATGTGACCACAGACCATGTCCTGCGTCTGTGCTGAAATTGCAACGGATTTTTCGTGAAAAACGCGATGAAGACGCGTTCGCTCGCTGAGATTGTGGAATTTGCCCGCCTTGGCATAAATCGTCAGCTATCTTTGATCCGGATTGGGCGATTCCGCGCCCAATTCCGAATCGTATGACCGCGATCCAAATCGCGCCAAAACGGCGCGTGGTTACTGTTGTTGGTGTGTCGACAGACAAAAAAGAACCCGCGGCAAAAGCCGCGGGTCTGGTGTTTTCAGCTGAAGCCGCGTTCAGCCGAGGTTCAATTCCTTGAAGAAGTCGTTGCCCTTGTCATCAATGACGATAAAGGCCGGGAAATCCTCGACTTCGATTCTCCAGACGGCTTCCATGCCCAGTTCCTCGAACTCGACCACTTCCACCTTTTTGATACAATCCTGCGCAAGGCGAGCGGCCGGACCGCCGATGGAGCCGAGATAAAATCCGCCATGAGCCTGGCAGGCGCGGCGCACCTGAGCGGAACGGTTGCCTTTGGCCAGCATGACCATGGAACCGCCGGCTGCCTGGAACTGATCGACGTAAGCGTCCATGCGTCCTGCGGTTGTCGGACCGAACGAACCTGAAGGCATTCCCTCCGGTGTCTTGGCCGGGCCAGCGTAATAGATCGGATGGTTCTTGAAATAGTCGGGCAGGGGCTCGCCACTTTCCAGCCGGTCACGCAGCTTGGAATGGGCAAGGTCGCGGGCAACGATCAGCGGTCCGGAAAGCGACAATCGGGTCTTGATCGGGTGTTTGGAAAGTTCGCCCAGGATTTCGGACATCGGCCGGGTCAGGTCGACCTTGACCACATTGTCGGACAGGTGGTCGTCGGTGACCTCCGGCAGGTATTTTTCCGGGTGCATCTCGAGCTGTTCCAGGAAAATCCCGTCTTTCGTGATCTTGCCGACGGCCTGCCGGTCCGCGGAACAGGACACGGCGAGGCCGATTGGCAAGGACGCGCCGTGACGCGGCAGGCGGATGACACGCACATCGTGGCAGAAATACTTGCCGCCGAACTGGGCACCGACGCCGGTTGCCTGGGTCAGTTTGTGGATCTCGGCTTCCAGCTCAAGGTCACGGAAGGCATGTCCCAGTTCCGACCCTTGCGTCGGCAGGCCGTCAAGATAGCGGGCCGAAGCCAGTTTTGCTGTCTTGAGGTTCATTTCCGCAGACGTGCCACCAATGACGATCGCAAGGTGATAGGGCGGGCAGGCAGCAGTACCGAGCGTAAGGATCTTTTCCTTGAGAAATTCCACCAGCCGGTCATGGGTCAGCAGGGATGGTGTGCCCTGGAACAGGAAAGTCTTGTTGGCCGAACCGCCACCCTTGGCCATGAACAGGAACTTGTAGGCATCTTCACCTTCGGCATAGAGCTCGATCTGTGCCGGCATGTTGTTGCTCGTGTTCTTTTCCTCGAACATGGAAATCGGCGCAAGCTGGGAATACCGCAGGTTCTTTTTGAAATAAGCGTCCCGGGAACCTTCGCCGAGTGCGGCTTCGTCCGTCCCGTCGGTCCAGACCCGGCGGCCCTTCTTGCCCATGATGATTGCGGTGCCCGTATCCTGGCACATCGGCAGAACACCGTGGGAGGCGATGTTCGCGTTTTTCAGGAGATCAAACGCAACGAATTTGTCGTTCTCGGTCGCTTCCGGATCTTCCAGGATCTTCTTCAGCTGTTCCAGGTGGCCTGGACGCAGGAAATGGTTGATGTCCTTGAAGGCCTCTTCGGCAAGAAGGCGTAGACCTTCAGCTTCGACAACCAGTACCTCTTCGCCGTTGAACTCGGCTGTCTTGACGTGGTCCGACGTCAGTTTCCGATACGGGGTCTTGTCTTCTCCCTGAGGGAAAAGGGCGCTGTGCTGATAAGCTGGAGGTGTGAGCGGAGCGTTCATAGGAGGCTTTCCTGATCTGGCTGCTTCCCGTCACATCGGGAAGCGCTGGAACGTTGAGTGCTGTTCTCATACGGCAAAAAGGCTGCGGACGCCAAGTGCCGCAGCCTGATCAAATGGTCGGAGCCGGAAGTCTTGTTTGCCGAAGGCGATGTCAGCGGATCGCCGTAAGATCCAGGGTGACGGTGACGATATCTCCGACCGTGTCGGTGCCGACCCCGCTGCCAAGCTGATAGTCGAGCCTGTTGACGATGGCCGTCCCCTTTGCTGTGGCGGTGTCGCCCGCGATGTCCAGGGTGAAATCCATCTCGACCGGCTGGGAAATTCCCTTTATGGAGAGCGTGCCCTGTGCCCGGTAGCTGTTGCCTTCGACAAGCTCGACAGTGTCGGACGTGAATTCGGCCGTCGGGAAGTCCCCGGCGTTGAACCAGTCCTTGCCAGGCAGGGTGCCGTCGAACTGGGCATTGCCGGTAGTGGCGCTCATCGGTTTGATTTCAGCACTGATCTTGGCGGTTTCAGGGGCCGCAGGATCAAAATCGATGTCTGCTTCCCACGACGCGAAGACGCCAGTCAGCGTGCCGCCGCCCTGTTTGACTTCAAAGCCGAGCTTGCTCTTGTCCGGATCGACTTTCCAGGTGTCGGCAAACGCCGGTGCGGTGAAGGTCGTCGCCGACAGGACTGCAACGGCATATGTAAAATGCTTCAATGTCATCTGCGGATTTCCAGTTCGTGTTGTCAGCTATCGGCCTTGGCGGGTGCGGTTGAAATCATGCGTTTCAACGTGGCGTCGCGGGCGATGAAGTGGTGTTTCAGCGCTGCTGCGACATGAACGGCAATCAGCGCGATCAACAGATAAGCCCCATATTCATGCAGCAGCTTGAAGAAAGTTTCCGCCTGTTCCTGCGAACCAAGCACACCTGGAACCGGCAGATGTGGCACTGGCCAGGTGTTGAACAGGATGGTCGGAATGCCCCACGGCGAAGCCGACACCATGAACCAGCCGGTCAGTGGCAGGGCAAACAGAAGCGCGTACAGGCCGACATGCCCAAGATGCGCCCCGACCTTTTCCAGCAGGTGCATGTTGTCAGGCAGTTTCGGCGAAGGGTTGAGAAGGCGCCAGACAAGACGGAGCACGGCAAGCGTCAGCACCACAAAGCCGATCGACTTGTGCAACTGATAGAGCTCAAAGGTTGCCTGTTCGGTTGGCGGAAGCTGGTGCATGTAGAGGCCGAGGCCAAGCATGCCGATGACCAAAACTGCCATCGTCCAATGGAACGCGATGGCAATTCTTCCATACCCGGTTGAAGTGTTGCGCAGCATGGCGGCTCCTGGAAAACGGAGGCCGGTCTGTCCGGCCTCCGAGGGTGTTCACTTAGTTGGTCGCGTCGGACTTCAGAGCTTCGGAATGGAAGGTCACGGTAATGTCGTCACCTACATAGGGAACATACATGTCCATTCCATAGTCGGAACGCTTCAGAACTGTGGAAACGGCAAAACCGGCAGCTTCCTTCTTCGCCATCGGGTGCTCACCAAGTGCAGTGACATCAACGGTCAGGGTCACCGGCTTGGTGATGTCCTTGATGGTCAGGTCGCCGGTCACTTCCAGCTGGTTGTCACCGGTCTTTTCGACCTTGGTGCTCTTGAAGGTCGCCTTCGGGAATTTTTCTGCGTCAAAGAAGTCCGCGCTCAGGAAGTGCGCGTTGCGCTCTGCCCAGAACGTGTCGAGGCTGCCGACGTCGATCGTGAATTCGATGGAGGAATTGGCAGGTGTGTCCTTGTCGATCAGCAGCGTGCCTTCCCATTCGCCGAAACGGCCTTCGGTCGTGGAGTAGCCAAGGTGGTTATAGGAGAAAGCCAGGTTGGCGTGGGACTTGTCGAAGTCGTAGGCCACCGGTTCGGCAAGGGCGGTGCCTGCGACGAGGGAAAGGGCAAGCGCAGAAGCTGCGAGACGGATCATGATCAAACCTCATAGATGTTACCAGAAGCGTTCGCTCATGAACGCTGCAGACTGGAACATAGGAAGAAAATTGTGCGGTGCAATTTGACTGACTGTTCGTAAATGCTGAACAATAATTCAGTTGATTTCTTCACCGTTAACTGTGTGGCTTTGGAAAGATTTTCAAGCGTCAGGGGGATAGAAAGTCGACCCTGCGGTATTGGGTGAGAATCGCGATAGAATTCCGAGACTGAAGTGAATTGTCCAGTCATTCAATTAAGGGGTGTTGCTACCGGTAAGCAACTGAAATTGCGAGGGAAGTTGCAGTGTCATCATTTCATCAAGAATTTCAGGCACCTGTTTCATCGACTTCCCTCTAGAGTGGCCGTTTGCCAGCCCTATCCAAGCTCCGGATATCACTCTGGAGACACAGGAGACCTAACCGTGAAACAAGCCGTCGTTGTGTGCCACCGCGGAGCCAGCCTTCAGGCTCCGGAAAACACGATTGCCTCGCTCGAGGGAGCAATTGCGCTTGGCGCCGAAGTTGTCGAGTTGGATGTTCGGCCGTCCAGGGATGGCATCCTCTACGTGATGCACGATGCAACTGTTGACCGGACGACGGATGGAAGTGGCCGAATTTCGGATATGACTTCCGACGAAATTGACCTTCTTGATGCAGGGAACTGGTTCAAGGAGACCTTCAAGGGCGAACGTGTTCCAAGGCTGGACACGTTTCTGGATACCTGCAAGGGCCGTATTGGCACCTATGTTGAGATCAAGGAAGGCGACCCTGCGGAAATTCGCGACATGCTGGCAGTCCGCGGCATGCTGAGTGACGCCTGGACGTTTTCGTTCGATCAGGCAATCCGCGCTGAAGCCCGTGCAAAGGTACCGGACCTGCGGCGCATGGTTCTTTACGCTCACGTTGGTTCGGTCGAGCGCGCCGTTGCCCAGGGTGCGCATATACTGGAATTCCATGAGGATGACCTGGAAGAGAATCTCATAAACGAGGCAAAGCAGGCCGGATTGATTACGCAGATGTTCTACGCCGGGTCTGAACGAGCCGTTTTCGAGAAAGCCGTGCGCTGCGGCGTCGAGCAAATGAACATCGACCAGGTCGAAATTTTCAAGTCCGTGGAAAAAGAGCTTTTGGCAACAGTCTGACGCTCCAGTGTGATGCAAATTGCACTGCGACGGAAATCATTGACTGGCGTGGCCGGGAACTTGCGGGTTCCTGGCCAATTTGTTTTGGATTGATTGAAAAAATATTTTGAGCCTCATACGTCATTTCGATCAGGGATCGCAAGTATCTATGATTGTGATTTTTCTCTAGTAATCCAAAAATACAATCTTAAATAGTTTTAATATTAAAATTTTATCTAATATGGGAAAAAGTTCGAAACGTTAGATGATAGAACAATTTTTACTAAAAGAATGAAATAAAAAGGTTTCCCATTTTAATTCAAGTCTTGTTAACGGGGGCGGAATAGCTTGCCGAGCTTCTGAGGCCGGGCCAAGAGAGGGCTCCCATGTCCAACAAAATAAACGTCAATCGCTCAGGTCAGGCCAGTTGCATGGCAGCAAAAGCTGATGACGTTGGACAGTTCTGGGGTCTCCGGATGCGGTTGGCAGCGTCGCTTCTGCTGGCTGCCCTTATGGCCTTCTGGTTTTCTCAAGAGGCATTGTCGCAAGACGCGGAGACAGGTGGCACGCCGTGGCACTGGTCGGTCGAACGCGTCAGCGGCCGGGTCATGGTGCAAACCCGTGCCGGCGAGACCTTTGCCGTCAAGCGTGGCATGACGGTGCGCAAGGGATGGAAGATCAAGACCGGCGGTGGGCGTGTAGTCATCAATCGGGGTGAAGAAACATTCGTTGTTTCTCCAAATTCTGTTGTGACGCTTGAGCCGAAGGGCGTGCTGATCAAGCGAATGGTCGTCTACCAGGACCGTGGTCAGGTAGATGTGGACGTAAAGCGCCGGTGGTATCGGCATTTCAAAGTAGAAACCCCTTTCCTTGCCGCTGTTGTCAAAGGAACTCAGTTCAGGGTTAAGGTCGGCAACAGGACTGCGTCGGTCAATGTGGGGCGGGGCGTTGTCGGTGTTCATGATTTTGCATCCGGAGACCGTGCCGACGTAGGCGCCGGTCAGGCGGCCGCCACCAACCCTTCGCGCCGCGTCGGTCTATCCGTCAGCGGGAAGAACAAGCCTGCGGTGCGTTCTGGCCCCAAACGGGCTCCTTCATTCGAAACACGCGTCGTGAAGAACGTGCCAGCTACCAAAGCTGAAGCAAGAGCTGCCAATGGCGGCAACCGGGGCAATGCTGGAGATTCCCGCTCGGGGAACAACGGCAATGGCAACTCCGGTGGCAATGGCAACGGCAACTCCGGTGGCAACGGGAATGGCAACTCCGGTGGCAACGGAAACGGTAATTCCGGCGGCAACGGAAACGGTAATTCCGGCGGCAACGGAAACGGTAATTCCGGTGGCAACGGAAACGGCAATTCCGGCGGCAATGGCAACGGCAATTCCGGTGGCAACGGCAACGGCAATTCCGGCGGCAACGGAAACGGCAATTCCGGCGGCAATGGCAACGGCAATTCCGGTGGCAACGGCAACGGCAATTCCGGCGGCAACGGCAATGGCAATTCCGGTGGCAACGGCAATGGCAATTCCGGTGGCAACGGAAATGGCAAGGGTCGGTAACGCCACTCCGTCTGCGAAAAGGTATCGCTCGGGATATTAAGTCTCGCTGCTGCTGAAGACGTTCCAGGAATATGACGACAAGCAATCCGTATTGGCGGATACAAGTCGTGGAGGTCGGGCTGGGTAACTCCGTATTTTACGGAAGATTACCTAGCTCCTTTCTGTTTTGAAGTAGTCGTTTATCGCAACTAGTGACGAGCATAGGCAATATTTTCCGCCTGTCTTCACGTTGGGTTAAACGCTGAAATGCTACACAGGATGTGTAGAACTCAATAAACCTGTCCGTGGGTTCTGCGCACGGCATTGACAGTCAGTCGTAACGTGTTGAAGAGCAAGATGAAAAAAGACGCTATGTATTCAGTCGAGCGGAAAGCAGGATCACTTCTGCGGGTCCTCTTGCTTGCAGCTCTGGTTCTGCTTCCTGCTACTGCGAATGCTTCGGACTGGGTTGTCAAACGTGTGTCCGGCATCGTTTATTTCGTTGCGCCTGGCGTGGAAGCTTTCCGTGTCAAAAAGGGCATGGTGTTTGAAAAAGGCTACACCATCGGAACCAGGGCAGGTGCCCGCGCTCTCATAGGCAGAGGCAGCGAAACCATCGCCGTTGGGCCGAACACCACCTTTGCCATGTCGGCATTTCGCAGCAATGGAGCAAAGACCACACTGCTGCAGAGAAAGGGGACGATCGAGGTCGATGTTGAAAAACGGCAGCAGCCGCATTTCACCGTCGAAACCCCGTTTTTTGCCGCTGTGGTGAAAGGTACGCGATTTGAGGTCAATGTCCAGGGCAAGCAGGCTCGCGTTTCCGTCGAACGAGGCGTTGTCGCTGTGGAAGATTTCGCCTCCGGCGACAGGGTGGACCTGACAGCCGGTCAGGCTGCAGCCAGTGCACCGTCAAACCGGGTTGGCTTGTCTGTGAGCGGTCGTACCAAACCGACCGTAAAACCTGGAGCCAAGCGCGCGCCTGCATTTGAAACACCGGCCGTGAAAAACGTGCCATCAAATGCAGCAGAAGCGAAATCGGCGAACTCGAACGGGAATGCCGGCAAAGGCAACAACAATTCCGGCGGCAATGGCAACGGCAACGGGAAATCCGGTGGCAACGGAAACGGTAATTCCGGTGGCAACGGTAACGGCAATTCCGGAGGCAATGGCAACGGGAATTCCGGTGGTAACGGTAACGGCAATTCCGGTGGTAACGGCAACGGGAATTCCGGTGGCAACGGAAATGGTAATTCCGGAAGCGGTAACAACAATTCCGGCGGCAACGGTAACGGCAATTCCGGTGGCAATGGTAACGGGAATTCCGGCAACGGAAACTCAGGCAATGGCAATTCCGGGAGCGGCAACAACAATGCCGGCGGAAACGGCAAAGGCAATTCCGGAAACGGAAACGGAAAAAACAAGAACTGACGGTAATCAGGATACCGCAGGTGCAAGGCATTGCCTCTGACACCTGAAGTGCGGACTGAGAAAGTGGGCGGTGGGTGTGCTGATCGGAAGCTCTGAACAGCGGAAACGGATAGCGAGCGCGGTCTTGATCGTGGTCGGCGTGATCGCCGCCGTGGCTGTTCTGCGCACGGTTGCCCTGACCACGGCGTTCGATCGGTTTCTCTGGGAGTTTCGTTTCCATACGATCGAAAGACCGGTCTCCGGCGACATCGTGGTCGTGGATATCGATGCCAGAAGCCTGAATGAACTTGGCGTATGGCCATTGCCGCGCCGTCTTTATGCCGACCTGACAGATCATCTGGCTGAAGCGGGCGCCCGCGACATCGTATTCGACATCGATTTCAGCTCAACTTCCAATCCTGAAGATGACACGCTGTTTGCAGCCGCGATCGAGCGCGCCGGGAACGTCAGCCTTGCCACGTTCCTGCAAGCCGCTTCGGCTGAACAGGATGCCGGGCAAGTCGTCAACCAGCCGATCGAACAGTTTCTGAATGTAGCCTGGCCGGTCGTCGTCATGGTTCCGATGGAAACCGACAGCCGCATCTGGCGAAATCTGTACGGTTTCGAGATCAATGGGAATTCGGAGATCTCTGCCGCGGCTCTCCTGGGCGAGTACACCGGAGACGCAGCCGGAAGTTTCGGCATTGATTACAGCATCTCACTGGAACAGATGGAGCGGGTATCGCTTGTTGATGTCCTGAACAAGTCAGCGGCCCCAGGTCTGTTTCTGGACAAGAAGGTGATCGTCGGTGCAAGTGCGCAGGAGCTTCGAGACCTGTTTCCTGTTCCCGTCTACGATGTCTTGCCGGGAAGTATAATTCAGGCACTCGGGGCCGAAACGCTGTTGCAGAACAGGGCAATGGAAGTCAGGGGTGAGGGGATTGCGGTCCTTTGGGCACTTCTCGTCTTCTTCGCTCTGCTTTTGACGAAAATTGAAGGCTGGGCCCTCAAGATCAGCATTCTTGCGCTCTGCGCGATCATGTTTGAAATTGGTGCCATTGCCATCCAGAAGTCGGCTCCCGTCCTTGTGCCGACCGCAAGCTCGCATCTCATTCTGCTGTTGGCAGCCGCAAGTATCGTCTTGCGGGAACTGGGCTTTCACAAGCTTCTCTCACACATCGCCAACGTCAGACGCCGCAACAGCGAGCGTATGCTCGGACTTGTCTTCGACGACAGCTTTGATGCAATCGTTGTCGTTCAGAATGACGGTCGTGTCTCCGCTGCAAGCCAAATGGCCCGCTCATTGTTCCAAAGCGATGCTCTTGTCGGTAAGCCTGCCAGGAATGTACTGCCGCTGGAGCTGGTTGAAGAAGCTTTGTCAGTTCTTGCAGACCCTGGAAACCGTCAGCCGGTGGCCAAGATCCTGGACATGCGCCTTGACGACGGAAGACGCCGGTTTATCGAATATGTTGTCACGCGCTCTGAACGCACGATCGCGAAATCGAAGAAACTGCGCGATATGGAAACCGAAGCGGTCGCCTGTCTGACATGTCGGGATGTGACCGAAGAAAAGGAATCCGCGGAACGCCTTGCTTATCTCGCACGGTTCGATCCAAGCACCGGGCTTTTCAACCGGAACGGTTTTGAAGAAGAAGTTGCCGCAACGCTTAAGCTGGCTCGCGGCACGGGCCAGGAAGTATGCCTGGTTCAATTCGCGATTGCCAATTTCGATCAGATCGTTGCTTCGCTCGGATTTTCCTACGGTGACCAGCTTCGTGAAACGGTCGCGATGCGTCTGAAAAGCCATCTTTCCGCTCGCACGACATGGGCAGCCATTACAGCAGATGTTTTTGCAGGCGTATTTCGCTGTGAGCCGGATCAGGATCTGGCGCTGATCGAGTCGCTCCAGGAAGTGATCGGCGAGGACTACAAGATCGAAGGCGCCAGAATCTCGGTGCAGCTCAAGTTCGGGTACATCGTTACCAGCGGAGACATGACACCCGAGCATCTTTTGAAGAAATCCGGCAATGCCCTTGCCAAGGTCCGGCGAAACAACCGGTCGCCGGTCCTGCGTTTTCTGCCGGAGATGGACGCAGCGCTGCAGCGCCGGCGCCAACTGGAGACGGAACTCTTCAAGGCAATTGTCCGAGACGAGCTGCACATGGTCTATCAGCCACTTACCAACCTGGCCGACCGGTCGATCTTCGGTGTGGAGGCCTTGCTGCGATGGGACCATCGGGAACTGGGGCCGATCTCGCCCGCCGAGTTCGTCCCGATTGCCGAGGAAAACGGTTATATCGTGGAATTGGGGGCATGGGCATTGAACAGGGGAATGAAGGAAGCGCTGACCTGGTCGAGCCACCTCCGTCTGTCCATCAATGTGTCAGCCATACAGTTCAGTCGCGGCAATCTTGTTGCCACTGTCGGCGAGGCGCTGCAAAGAACGGGCTTTCCTTCGGACCTACTGGATCTGGAAATCACGGAATCCCTGTTTATCGATGAAACGCTCGACCTGAAGTTTGCCATGGAAGAAATGCGGGCGTTCGGCTGCAGCTTCTCACTGGACGACTTCGGGACCGGCTATTCTTCACTCGGCTACCTGCCCAAATATCCGTTCTCGAAGATCAAGCTCGACAAGACATTTGTTCGCCAGTCGATCGCCAGCAAACAGGACATCTCCGTGATCGAGGCAGTGCTGCATATGGCGAAGGGCTATGGAATGTCCGTTATTGTCGAGGGCATCGAAACCGGTGAACAGGCAGAGCGGCTTCGCGAACTGGGCTGCAAGTACGGTCAGGGCTACCTTTTCGGGCGCCCCATGAGTTCCGCCAATCTCCAGTCGACACTGCTCAACGCAGCGTAATGCGTCCCGGCGTTGGGCCGGGACGCAAGGCAATTACATGCCGAGGCCGCCGATGCAGCTGTATTTCACGTTCAGATAATCGTCCAGGCCGTACTTCGAGCCTTCGTTGCCCATGCCGCTGTCCTTGACGCCGCCAAAGGGGGCAACCTCTGTCGTGATGACGCCTTCGTTGACCCCGACAAGACCGTACTGAAGCTGTTCCATGACGCGGAAAGTGCGGCCAAGATCTTTGGTATAGAAGTAGCAGGCGAGGCCGAATTCGGTGTCATTGGCAAGTCGCACCGCTTCTTCTTCAGTGTCGAACCTGAACAGAACGGCAAGCGGACCAAAGGTTTCTTCGCGCGCCACCTTCATATCGGACGTCGCCTTGGTGATCAGTGTCGGCTCGAAAAACGTTCCCGGGCCGTTGGGGCGATGCCCGCCAGTAATCAGTTCACCACCCTTGGACAGCGCATCCTGCACGTGATCGGCGACCTTTTCGACAGCAGCTTCGTTGATCAGCGGGCCTTGGGTCGTTCCGGCTTCAAGACCGTTGCCGACCTTCAGCTGCGCTGCCATCGCGTCCTTCAGCTTCTGGGCAAAAGCGTCGTAGACGCCGGCCTGCACATAGAGCCTGTTGGCACAGACACAGGTCTGCCCGGAGTTGCGAAACTTGCTGGCAATTGCTCCTTCGACGGCCTTGTCGAGGTCGGCATCGTCGAAAACGATAAAAGGCGCGTTGCCCCCGAGCTCCATGGAGATCTTCTTCATGTTGCGGCCAGCATTCCCGGCCAGCAGCTTGCCGACACGGGTTGAACCGGTGAACGTCAGTTTCCGCAGCACGGGGTTCTCGCACATCTCCTCGCCAATCGCCGGAGCGTCACCTGTGATGATGTTGATCACGCCCTTTGGAAGACCGGACTTCTCCGCCATCACCCCGTAGACCAGCGCCGAATAAGGGGTGAATTCTGCAGGCTTCATCACCATTGTGCAGCCGGAGGCCAGGGCTGCGCCAAGCTTGCGGGCAATCATCGAATTCGGAAAATTCCAGGGAGTGATAGAGCCGACGACCCCGACGGGTTCCTTGGTCACCAGAATGCGGCGGTCTGCCCAGGGCGAGGGGATGGTGTCGCCATAAACCCGTTTGCCTTCCTCGGCAAAGAAACGGATGTATTTCACACCAAGCGCAATTTCGCCTTTGGCTTCTGCAAGCGGCTTGCCCATTTCCGTGGTCAGGATGGCGGCCAGGTCGTCCAGGTCGGCCATGATGGCATCGCAGAGAGCGTGCATATGGTTGGCCCGTGCCTCCGCCGTCAGCGCTTTCCAGGCAGGAAGCGCGGCCTCGGCAGCCGCAATCGCCCTTGCGGTTTCAGGACGCCCGCAAAAGGGAACGGTACCGATCGTCTCTCCGGTCGCAGGGTTGGTTACGGCGACGGTCTGTCCGCTGTCCGCATCGCTCCATGCGCCGCCGATAAACACTTTTTCCTTCAAGAGTGCAGCATTCAATGACATGGGTAGTTTCCTGAACCGTGAGAGGGGCAGACGCTGGTGGTCTGACGGATCGCCCGGCAGAGAGTGCATTCTGACGAACGCGAGGAGCGGAGCCAGAAAGGCTGGAGGGTCCAGCTTTCGGGCCTTCGCTCGATTCCGGCCAGGAAATCGTTGACCTAGAGATAGGGGGGAGGCGCGAGGTCTGGCAAGCGCTTTTCCCAGTCAAGCGTACTAGTGCCGGAAAATAGCGGGCAGACAAACAAGCAGTCAGGCCATGGTCTGGCGACCCAAGAGGGGCGGGGATGCGGATGATGCACTTAACGCCTGCGCCGAAGGACGCCAGTCCCCTTGCTTTGCAGAATTTTGAGCCAAGCAAATCAAGCGCTTGAAAACGGCCACCTTTTTATTGGCGGCCGTCACAAGAAGATTGGTTAGTCAGCGAAATGGATCAGCCTTCAAGACGATCCTGTAGCGTGGCAATCTCGTCGGCAAGTGCCTGAGCCTGGCGTTGAACCCTGTCGAGGGCAACACGCATGCTGTCGAGATCGGAGGTCGTGCTGCTTTCCGAAACCGGCGGTGTCCCCCGGCCAACCAGCAGCCACGTCGGGCTTACATTCAAGATACCGGCAAGCAAAACGAGTTTGTTGGAACGCGGCTCGGACCGGTCACTTTCCCAGCTCTGCAGGGTGGATGTCTTGATGCCCAGCCGGCGTGCAAGCTGGGCGGTCGAAAGATTGGAGGCATCGCGCGCCTTGCAGATCCGTTCACCCAGAGTGTAGTCACTGCTGTTCACCGACATGATTGCACCCCCGTCATTCACGGCTGTCTCCGTCACCGAAAAAACGGTTTCCTCCGGATGGGACGGAGTATTTCTCATAAATTGTTTGGTCATGGCGGGCACACTCGCACGAGACACGAGTGCACTGCAACCGTTGGCGGGCAATTTGTCGCAATCGCGGTTTCCAGCGGCGGCTACACGCTTCGCCCCTGTCAGATTTGCCGGGAACGGGAGTAGGCTCAATACTCGCGTTCAAAAAAGATACCGGCCTTAGAAGATCCGTCCGCACCGACTTCACCACGGACCTTCAGGCCGCGGTCCAGGTCAATGTCGACCTTCACCCGGCTGGAACCGGTACCCGTGCCTTGTTCAACGCCGACGTAGATGTTGTCATTGATGTATTTGCCGACAGCGACCGAAGGACCGTTGTCCCCGTCCGTGTTGATGTCGATGGCATCCAGGCCCAGAGACTTCCGGATCGTGGCAAGCGGTCCGTTGTCGCTGCCCCCGGTGAGCGTGGCTATGGCCGCCGCAAGCCGTGCCACCTGTGTGGGCGACAGGTTGCCGACGCTCTTGCCGAACAGAAGCAGTGCCAGAACTTCATCTTGCGGAAGTTCGGGGGACGAGGAGAACGCGATCTGGGGATCGTCTGCCTCGCCGCTCACGGTAACGGTGATGGTGGTGTCGCTCACGACTGTCGTTGCCGCAAAGTCGAGGACAGGCGTCAGTGAGCCCTCGAAAGTGGCGTTGCCGCGAGAGAAGATCAGGCGGCGTGTGAGAATGTCGAGCTGGCCACGCTTCAATCCGAAAGCACCGATTGCCTGCGGCGAGGCCGTTGTGCCGACGATCTTGAGATCGCCCTGTAGTTCCGCATCAAGACCGCGACCGCGAATGAAGATCCGTCCCGGTGCGGACAGGACGATGTCCAGACGCGGCGGGAAGGTCTTTTGCTGGGTCTGTGTTTGGGAGACTTCGCCACCGAGTTCTGCAACCTGTTGCTGGATTGCCTTGGAAGCATTGATATGCCTAACATCAACGGGAGGTATCGCACCAGGCAGATACTCGGGAATTGAGACGTCCGCCTTGTTGATCGATACCTGACCGTTGATAATGGCAGATGCGCTGGTGGAAGCAAGCGGACCGGAAACCTTGAGATCCGCATCCACTTCCGCAGTCACCAGGCCAGGATCGACGTAGCGCCCATTGTCCAGTTTCAGGCTGAGATCCGCCGGAAATCCGTCCTTCATGCCAACAGTGCCTGACGCAGACATGGAGCCGCCCGTCGCAAGGTCACCGGCAATGCCGTTCAGCGACGCTTCGTTCTGGCTGACCGAAGCCGTGCCGCGAATGTTCTGAACAGTGATACCTGTCGACAGGCTGGTGATCTTCAAACCGTTGGGCGTGGCGGTGATCTGGTAAGTGGGGGCAGCTGCCGAACCGCCGACATTGCCGCTCAGGGCGATTGTGCCTTCACCGCGCAAACCTGCCTCGATCATGGGGCGTCTGAGAGCCGCAGTCGGCACGTTGCCATTCAGGGTAAGAGCAATCGGATTGGGTTTCTGCAGCCCGACCGTTCCCGCAGCCGTGAGGTTCAGTCCATTCGGATCGCTGACCTTGGTCGTTTGGTCGATCCGGTTGTTCTTCAATGTGCCTGAGGTCGACAGACTGAGCGCGGCCAGACCGTTGTTTCGCAATTCGTTAGCCGTCAGACCTGTTCCGGAGATCGACCAGGTCGCTTCGGGAGCCGATGAGCTGCCTGTGGCAGACACTTTCCCCGAAAGAGCACCGCCGAGACCAAGTGAGGGTACAAAGGCGTTGGCAAGATTGAGCGGAATGGATGTCAGGTTGGCGTTCAGGTCAAGCGTCTCGCCGGCCTTGCCGGACACCGCAAGCGAGCCATTGCCAAGCTGAAGCTCCAGTGGTTCGATCGTCGCTTCACCTGCCGCATAGGAAATGGTTGTCGGCTGCTTCAACTGGCTGGCGATACCCTGATATCGCATGGCAAGCTCGGACAGGGCGACAACGTAGGAGCCAGCTTCCGGTTCGTTTACCTGCGCTGCAAGCGTCACGCCATCCTTGCCGTTCTTGTCCAGCTTGACGTCTGCCGTGATTGCGGTGCCGCCATTTTGAGGCTGGGCTTGAAGGCTGACCGCATGAACCGGGGTCGCATCTGTCAGGATGTCTGAAAGCTGAATGTCCGCAGTAACGGTTTCCGGCTCGTATGGGGCAGTAAGATTGGCCTTGAGCTTTACGCTGCCGAGACTGACTGCGGGCACGCTGATATCGCTTCCGGTAACGTCGAGTGCGAGTTGCCGCGTTTCCGGATTGGCTGTCACTGTGCCTTGAACACGTCCGGCGATTTCCGTCAGAAGGAGCGGAGAGAGCGAAGCAAGGTCCGGAGCATCGATGTTCAACGTGCCCTTGAGCGTTTCAACAGGCTTGTCGAGGTCTGCCAGAGAAAGTTCACCGGTCACGGTGTTGCCGGCCAGTTTGACGGAAAGCGGGCTGACACTTGCCCCACCGTCCTTGCTGGTAAGCTCAACATCAACGGCAATGGGTTGGCCATTCAGGCTGGCACTGCTGGTAATCTTGGCTGTAGGCGCGGCGGGGTTGGCCGTTGCCTGTGCAGAAAGCTTCAAGTCATCCAGTGGTGTGCCTGCAAGCATGATCTGCTTTGACGAGGCGACCGCCTGCACTTCAAGCGCGTCGATCGGACCTTCCGTGCTCGCTTCGAGTTCCAGCGAACCGGCAAGTTGCGGATCGACCTTTGCGAGATCGGCAAGGCTGGTCGTCAGGCTGGAACTGAGTTCATTCTGCTGGTAACGGGCATTCCCTTTCGCATCCAGCGCCTTGTTCGAAACAGCGAGACTGGTGACGGAAATATCGTCCACGCCTTGAAGATCGACAGATACGTCGATGCGTGTTTCACCTTCAAGAAGCGCGTCGGCCTGAGGAATTGCCGTCCCGACATCCCTGGTGACGAGAGCGCTGGTGATCGTGCCCGACAGTTGGCTTGGATCAAGATCCAGCGAAAATGTTCCGTTCAAAGCACCGGCCAGATCGCGGCCTGCCAGGCCCGACAGACGGGAAAGGTCGGCGAGCGAAAGCCTGCCCGATCCGTTGACAGCGTCGGCTGACAGGTTCGTGTCCGACAGAGCAAGCGAGGCGACTGCGGTTGAAAGGGTCAGATCCTTGATCTCGGCCGATTGGGTTGAGCCGTTCACGGCGCCCGTAGCCTTCAATTCAAGTGAACCGGTCAAAGGCTCTGTTTGCGGCGTAATGCCTTCCAGCCTGTCAATGGCGAGCGACAGCGAGAAGGGTGACGTCAGCGTTCCTTCGGAGAGATCTGCTCCATTTCCGAAGGACGACAGCGTGATGGCTCCAGTCCTGGCTTCCGTTGTCTGCAGCGACTTCAGGTCAATCTTGGTTTGCCAGTCGACCGCGGAGCGTTGTCCGGAAACACGTACCGTTCCGGTCAACGGACCGAAGGCAATGCGCCTCTCGCCAAGGTCGAGCGCAATCAGCGCATCATTCCCGGCACTTACGGCAAGATCCGCCGTGGCGTTGACGGCATCGTTCTCAAGATCGGCCTTTGCTTCCAGAGAAAGTGTTTGTGTTTTCAAGGTCAGGTTGGCCGAAAGAGGGGCGAACTCCGTAGAGAACCTGGCAGCTCCTTTGGCATTTGTCGTTCCGAGCAGAAAGGCTTGTGCCGCGGGAGGTGCAAGCGGCGCGAGATCACCGTCCAGATCGAAGGCCAGATGTCGTTCGGATGCATTTTCCTCGATTTTTGCCGAACCGGTGACGGTGGTCCTGCCATCGAGAGCCACACTCAGGTTGGCTGCCCAGTCGGTCAGGGGACCATCACCTTTGAGCGACAGATCCAGCGCGGGCAGGTCGGGAACTTCAAGAAGCCGTGCTGCAAGGCCCCCACGCGGTTCGGACACTTCAATATCGAAGGCAAGCGTTTCGGCGGCGGGTTCAAACTGTGCCTTGGCCACAAGACCGGCTTCTATGCCGTCGATCCGGTGCAGGTCGAGATCGGCAGTGACAAGTGCCGGGTCGAGCGCGAAAGAGCCTGATCCTGCGGCCGTCAGGGAGACAGGTACACCCAGCAGGGGAGCGCCGAGGTTGATTTCGTCAAGGCCCAGACGTTCGAGAGTGACGTTAAATGGCAGTGACACACCGCCCGAAGAGCTGCTCTCCTCGGTCACTGCCACCTCTTCAGCCGGTGGCTGGACAGGTGTTCTTTCCAGATCTATCCGGGATGCGGTGAGAGAAGAAATATCGAGATTGCCGGCAAGGAGCCGCATGGGATGCCAGTCGGCGGCAACGTTCTCGACGTTCAGCCAGGTTCCTTCCTTGTCGGCCAGGGAGACCTTGCCGACTTCAGCCTTCAGCCCAAAGCTGATGTACAAATCTTCAATCGTGATGGTCTGATTGTCGGACGAGGCAAGCGTGCTGACGACGCTGGACACAAAGGTGCGGCCCGCCGGCACTTGCAGAGCACAAAGGGCGAGGACGGGAACAGCAATCGCAACCGCGATCAGGAATCCGAAGATTCGCAAGGAAAGTTTCAGAAAACGCATCTGCGTTAGAATGCCTGGCTCAAACCTACATAAAGGGCGAAGTCCGGGTCATCCTGTCCCGGATCCAGCGGCACCGCAGCATCGACTCGCAGCGGGCCTATTGGAGTAAAGTAGCGCAGACCAGCGCCAACGCCCACCTTCAGGCTCTCGGAAAAATCAGGAATGCTGTCTTCGTATGCATTACCTGCATCAACAAATCCAACGATTCCAATAGTTTCGGTTACCATGACGCGAACTTCACCGGAAAGCTCGATAATTGAGCGTCCACCGGTAACTTCACCATCCTTGCGTGGACCGACGTTGCGATAGGCGTAGCCACGGATGGACCCGCCACCACCGGCGATGAACCGCCGGCTGGCGGGAACCGATTCCACGGACGGCGCCAGGATCGACCCTGTGGAGACTCGGCCCGCAAGAATGAAACGCTTGGCCTGATCGAGCGCATAGTAACTGGAAACAGTGCCTTTGATGAAACCCATCGCGTTGCTGTTCAGGGTATCGTAAGCGGGCTCTGCAAACAGGGCAGCGAAAATCCCCTTGGACGGATTGAGCTTGTCATCACGGTTGTCGAAGGTCAGGTCCGCCGGCAGTCCAACCAGCAGGTAGTCGCCATCGCCGAAGGCGTCTTCTTCATTGGCGTAAAAGACCTCGGCGCCCGCGCGGCCTTTCAGCTGCTCGGAAAATTCCCTGTTGAGATAGGCTTCATAGGTAATCGACCGGCTCTTGTAGGCGTCGGGATGTTCCTGGCGTGCCTGCAGGCTGGTCGAAAAGCTGGTAAGCGGACCGAAAACGCCTGGCTTTTCAAAGGCGATCCGCGCCGAGTACTCCATGTCGAGGACGCTCTCGTTGCCGATCCTGCCAACGGACCCTTCAACAGAGAGCAATTCGCCCCGACCGAAGAGGTTTCTTCTGCGCCAATAGGATTCGACACCAAAGCCCTCGGTACTGGACCAGGAAGCACCGGCACCGATCACGTGGCGCTTGCGCTCGCTCACCTCGATGGTGACCGGCATGGTGCCGTCTGGGCCTTCGATTTCTCCTTCCACGAGCCGGATGGACGAGAAGATGCCGAGTTCGTTGAGCCGTTTGCGTGCACGGGCCAGGTCTTCAGGCGAATAGACGCCTCCGACCGGAAGCATTGCCTGCTGGACGACGAAATCCGGGTCAGTGACTTCCGTACCCTTGACCGAGACCGGGCCGAAACGTGCCTGATGGCCGGCATCGGCGATCAGCGCCACGGCGAGGGTGTTGGTGCTATGGTCCGCCGTTATCCGGCGTTCCGCGATCCGCGCCTTCGGATACCCGCGATCGCGAAGAACCGCGATCATGCGCTTTTCCGCCGTCAGGATCTTGCCGGAAGCAGCGACCTCGCCTTTCGCGAGGCCCCAGAAGGACGGGTCGGTGGACAGATCGCCGTCCTGGGACGACACGTCGATATTGCTGAAGGTGAAGACCGGCCCCGGATTGACCAGGATCTCAACCTTCACCGGCCGAGCGTCAGGCAAATCACTCTGTTCAAGAGCGGTTTCAAGAGGAATGCCTGCAAGCGTGATATCGACAGTTCCACCGTAGCGGCCATCGGCATAAAGCTGGGCGATCAGCCGTTCGCGATCAGAAAGAGAGCGTGCGAGCAGGCCTGCCTCGCCGGAGGGAGGCTTTTCCTGTTGCTGTACCAGCAGCGAGGCGTCTTTCAATTCCTTGGTGAGATCATCCGCACCATTGGAGATTGTCAGGTCTGCCTCGTAGGGCAGGGGATCGGGAACAGCGTTGGCTTCGTCTTCCGCCGATTCGAAAAACTTCCAGCCGAATATTTCAAAGGAATTTGCGGGAAGGGGAGCAGCAAGAAGAAGGGCACAGGCCAACCCAGCACCAGCCGGGCGCAAGGCAACAAAAGAAACACCGCCAGCCAACCAGGCTGCCAATGAGGAAAATGCGTTGAAACGCTTGCCGGCGAACCTGCCGGACTTGCAAGACGGTAGACCCTTCACTCACTGCCGCCTGTTTAATTGGTCAGCCGAATTGCATCTGATAACAGCGCAATTCAACCATCTGCGTTTGCAGCCCCTACGTTACGCACCTTAAAGGGCCATGGTTAAGCGAATACAAACACGATAGACCATGGCACCGGAACGAGTTCAAGAGAGAAGGTGGCACAAGACTTTAGTGAATGTGCCGCAAGAACGCGCGAAAATATTCTTGCGCGCGCTTTCGTGCCGGCCGGTTATTACTCAAAAAAGCGCTTCTTCCTCCGGAAGGTCAAGCAGACGGCGAGCAGCCGTCAAGGTGTTGACCATCAGCATTGCAATCGTCATTGGACCAACACCGCCGGGAACCGGTGTTATGGCACCTGCAACCTCTGCTGCTTCTGCAAAGTTCACATCGCCAACCAGGCGAGCCTTGCCTTCACCCAGGTCCGGGGCCGGGATTCGGTTGATGCCGACATCGATAACGGTCGCGCCCGGTTTGATCCAATCGCCCTTGATCATCTCCGGCCGACCGACCGCCGCGACGACAATGTCCGCGGAACGCACGACGTCCGGCAGGTCTCTGGTGCGGCTGTGAGCGATCGTGACAGTGCAGCTTTCCTGAAGCAGAAGGCTCGCCATGGGTTTGCCGACGATGTTGGATCGGCCCACCACGACTGCGTTGAGACCCGACAGCGTGTCGCCGAGTGTGCGCTTCAACAGCACCAGGCTACCGGCAGGTGTGCAGGGCACCAGCGCACTGTCCCGTTCTCCGGCAGTCAGCAGTCCAACATTGACAGGATGGAAACCGTCTACGTCCTTTTCCGGGCGGATGAGGCGCAGCACCTTGCTCTCGTCGATATGTCCCGGCAAAGGCAGCTGCACCAGAATTCCGTGAATATCAGGGTCGTTGTTGAGCTGGTCGACAAGTGCCAGCACAGCGTCCTCGCTGGTATCAGCGGCGAGCGTGTGTTTCACGGAGTGAAAACCGCAGGCTTCGGCGGCCTTGTCCTTGTTGCGTACGTAGACCTGGCTGGCAGGATCCTCACCCACCAGGACGACCGCCAGACCGGGGCGTTTGCCGCTGGTTTCCAGCAGTTTGGCTGCCCGGTTGGTGATTTCTTGCCTGACACTTTCCGCGATAGCCTTGCCATCGATGATCTGAGCCTTGGGCATTCGGCCTCCTCATTGGTCGCACGTCTTCTTAAACCGGCGACAAGCTATAGAGCTCTGTATCGAAATGAAAAAGGCCGAATGCGTCTTTTACTGCTCTGGTTTCGCCATGCATGCCTTTTTGACCCCGACGACCCGGTCAAAGTGATTCTGCGAAATCGTGAAGTTCCGAGATGGCGCAAACGATGTGATAGAGCGAACTTGCCGGTGCGGGTTCATCGACAAAGGTTCCGTCTGGAGAGAGCTTGTCTCGCCACAAGCCGGCGGGGACATCTGCAAAATAGACTTTCAGTGCCTGGACGGCTTCCGGAATATCCGCCAGGTAGGCATCCCTTTCCGCGCCTGTTGAAACTTCTGCCAGAGCGACGGCGGCCTTGATCCATTCCGTCTGTCCCCACAGGCGTGCCATGGGGTCTCGGACCGAAAAATCGTCGTTCAAGGCCATGAAGGCGACGCCGCGGCTTTCATCTATGCCGTAGGTCCATGCAATGTCATAGAGGCGCCGCGCAGCAATCAGGGCGCCCGCATCCATTCTCGATTGCCCCCATCTTGTCAGGAGCCACGCCCATTCGAACTGGTGACCGGGCTCCATGACACGGCCCTTGTCACCATCAAACGGGGTCCAGTCGCTGTTGAAGAATTCTCGAAGCCCACCTGAAACCGGGTCGATGAAACGCGTCAGGGCAAGTTCGGCGATCTCATCGGCAAGGTCCGCCCAGGCAGAATCTGAGGAGACTTTTTCCCATGCGAGGCACGCTTCGAACATGTGCATGTGCGGATTGGAGCAAAGCGGTGCTTTCGCGGGAGAGGCTTCTTGAAATCCTGCTTCCGGATGACGATAGGCCGTCATCAGATGGTCCCGCAGCTTCTCGGCGTGTTCGCTTGCTCTGGTTTTACAGGAGGGAAGATCCGCTGCCAGCTTGGCGAAGCCAAAGAGGGAAAAAGACTGATTGTAGAGGTCGAAACTCGTGTCTGTGACTGTGTTATTCATGTCAACACAAGAGGCGTAGTGTCCGTCCGGCATCAGGAAAGTGCTCGTGTACCAGCCATAAAGTTCGGCCGCTAATTCCTCGGCTGGTCCCGTCCACCCGAGCTTCTTGCCTTCCAGAAGGGAATAGATCTGCCTGCTCACGACCCGCGCGCGCCGCGTGACCGGAAGGCCGGCACCAGTTTTGAGGTTGATAACGTCAAGACTGGTTTTTGTTTGCGGGTCGATACCGGCAGTTGACCAGAGCGGCAAGGCCGAATCCCGCAGCCAGATTGTTAATTCTGACGAGAGAATTTTAATGTTTTTAATGTCGTTATGCCGGTTGCTGGCGGTCATAAGATACCCCGAAGACAGATGTTGGAAGCTCTGACGCTGAATTCGATTATCGACGCTCACATGCCGAACAGAAGACGATAAATTGGAAATTTATCAATTCACTAGGAAAAGACGGTGTAGTGTTACAGCAAAGTCACAGCTGGGAGGTTTCTCCCGGGGAAAGCTGCGATGCGTCTTGGACAACCTTGCAAGAGGGTGTTACCAGACTTGGCAGCAATTTGGGTGGATTGGGTACTAATGCGTTTTTTGTCAGTATTGGCGGCTGCCGGAGTTCTGTTTGGATGCTCCGCCCTGCCGGGCGAGGGCCCGGCTGCGATAAATATTTCGTCGCAAGATGTCGAAACCAGCGCGCAGACGGGGGATTACACCGTCGTCGTTGTCGAACCGTCCAACATTGACACAATCAAGAATTACCGCCCACTTGCTTTCGCCAATCAGTTCCACGGAGTTGGAAGTGGCGGGTCTTCAACGCTCCTCGGCGTTGGCGACACGCTGAATGTCACTATCTGGGAAGCGTCGCCAGACGGCCTGTTCAGCAGTGGCGGTGGCGGGTCGAGCAACATTCCGTCCGTTGTTGACGAGAGCGGCTATATCTTCGTGCCGTACGCTGGCCGTATACGTGCAGCAGGCCTCAGCATTGAGGGCTTGCGCCAGTCGGTGCAGCAGAAACTCGTTGGCAAGGCCGTTGAGCCGCAGGTTCTGATTTCTCTCCGAGACAAGCTGAGCTCAACCGCGGTTGTCGTCGGCGATGTCGCCAAGCCGGGCGTTTATCCGCTGCCGCTGCGAAATACTCGCCTGCTTGACCTCGTTGCGCAGGCAGGTGGCGCGCGCGACGCGACCTATGAGACCGTGGTTACGCTGAAGCGCGGCAATCGCGCCGGTACCACGCGTCTGGAAGATCTGATCGACTATCCGGAAAACAACGTTCTGATCGCGCCGAACGACAACATTCTTCTGTCGCATCGCCCGCGTACTTTCTCTGCTTTTGGTGCCCTCAAGGCAAACCAGCTCGTTCCGTTCAGGACGAAAACCGTCACAATGGCCGAGGCGTTGGCTACGGTGGGTGGTTTGCGGGATGACCGCGCGGATGCAAACGGTGTGTTCCTGTTCCGCTTCGAAGATGCTGCGCTTGTGCGAAAGCTCAAGCCTCTTCTCGCGGACAAATTGACGGGCTCGCAGAGCGTTCCACTTGTATATAAACTGAGCCTTCGCGATCCGAAGGGCTTTTTCATGTCGCAGAAATTCGAAATGCGGGACAAGGACATCCTGTTCGTTTCGAACCATCCGACTGCTGAGCTTGGCAAGTTCCTGCAAATCATCGCACCGCTCATCAGCAACTACTCTGTGGTAAGTAACCTCACAGAATAACAGTTGCCGTAAGAAGATTTAACGGCTCAGATAAACATGGTGGGCCGTTAAAGCCGGTAGGTTGGCAGATTGCATGGTTTCAGTCAGTTCAATGGTGGTGCTGTTTCTGCAAGGGCCGCCTGGCGTTTTTGCGCGAACAATTGCCGACAGCCTTGAAAAAGCAGGGGCGTCCACACGGCGTGTGAACCTGTGTGCCGGCGACTGGATCGGTTGGCACGACCGCAGATGTACATCCTATCGTGGTTCCTTGCGAAACTGGCCCAACTGGCTTCGAGCCTACTGTCTCGACCAGAAGATTACCCACATCGTCTATTACGCGGATCGTGTGCCTTATCATGTCGCAGCGGCGGAAGTGGGGGCGGAACTCGGTATAACGTGTCTGACCTTTGAGAACGGCTATCTGCGTCCGGACTGGATAACGCTCGAGCATTGCGGAATGTCCGCGCACTCCCGGTTTCCGGATGATCCGGAACTCATCATGAAAGTAGGTAGCAGCCTTCCGGATATCGACCGGCAGGCACTCTACAAGTATCCGTTCATCAACGAAGCGGTGAACGAGGTAACCTACAATATGTCCAACGTGATCTTCGCGTTGTCATATCCCAGGTATGTCCGTGACAAGCTATATCATCCGCTGATCGACTACCTGAGCAATATTCCGCGATTCTCGCTCGCCAAAAGCCGCAACAGGCATGCCCACCACGTGATTGACGACATTATTGCGACTGGCCTGCCATACTACGTCTTTCCCCTTCAGCTTCAGAGCGACTATCAGCTGCGCTATAACTCCCAGTACGACCATATTGCGGATGCTGCGGAGGAGGTCATCAAGTCGTTTGCAGAAAACGCACCTGCCGCGGCGCGCCTTGTCTTCAAGGTCCACCCTCTGGACAATGGCATGGAGCCTTGGGGGCGAATCCTGCGGACGCTCGCCAAGAAATACCGGGTCAAGAAACGTGTGGTTCTGGTGGATGGTGGCAACCTGAACCGGCTTCTGGAACACGCAGCAGGCTCTTTGACAATCAACAGCACCACCGGTCTGCATGCCCTCAGGGCGAATTGTCCCACGAAGGTTCTTGGTATCGCACTTTATGATATCGCGGGGCTGACCTGCCAGAACCCTCTTGATGATTTCTGGCGCAACCCGACGATGCCGGATCAGGATCTGCTGGATGCGCTTGAGCGGTTGCTTGCAGCGTCCATTCAGGTCAAGGGATGTTTCTACACCAAGGAAGGCAGAGAGGCGGCTGCCGACATGATGGCGGAACGGATGATTGCGGACACGGTTAATTTGCCGCAAGCCTTCTGTGAAATGCCGCCTCGTTTGCAAAAGGCGCAGGCGAGAGGGATCGCGACGACCTTTTCCGAACAACTGGAACGACGTGGCAAAACCGAACGGTGGACACATGTCTGGCGCGGTTGAGCCGTCTCTGGCAACGGAAGCTCGCCCAAACGTCGTAAGACGGGTCTTATTCTTGCAGGGACCGTTATCTCCGCTCTACAAGCAAACGGGTGATTGCCTCAAAGCCCTCGGGTTTGATGTTCACCGGATCAACTTCTGCGCTGGTGACTGGCTACATTGGCACGGAAAGGGCTGTATCAGTTTCAAGGGGCAGCCATCCGAATGGCCGGCCTACATAGAAGACTATCTGCGCAAACACGAGATTACAGATCTCATTCTTCATGGGGATCAGCGCCTTTACCATCGCCTTGCTATCGAAAAAGCAGTCCAGCTAGGCGTTTATGTTGCCGTGACAGAACTCGGGGCGTTGCGGCCCGGCTGGATGACGCTGGAGCGAACCGGTTTGTCCACGCTCAGTCACTTTCCTTCCGACCCGGCTGCGATAAGGCATATAGCCGAGACTGCGGGGGCGGTGGATCTCACCCCGCGGTATCCCTCCAGCTTCTGGCTCCAGACAGCGCCTGACGTGGTTTATAACCTGACGAATGTCTTCCTGAAGCCGCTCTATCCTGCCTATCAGCGGCACACGATCTATTCCCCGGTTGCTGAATATCTGCGCGGAGCAGTCAGGCTGTTGACGGAAAAGCGGAGGAACAGGGCAGCAGAACACCAGCTTGCGGAATTGCAGGAGAAGGCGGTTCGCTATTACGTGCTGCCTTTGCAGCTGGAGGGAGATTTCCAGTTGCGCAGACATTCACCATTTCAGAGTTTTGAAGAGGTTCTGGAGGTCGTTTTCCGCTCCTTGGCCGAAGTGGCAGATGACGACGTTCACCTGGTCCTGAAGAGCCACCCTCTCGATGTCGGCTTCGAAGACTGGCCGGGTGTTGCCAATCAACTTGCAGACCGCTTCGGCTTGCAGCACAGGGTGCATTTTCTCGATGGCGGCGGCCTTGCAAAGCCGTTCGAGCAGGCGCTTGGGGTCGTGACGCTGAATTCCACTGCTGGGCTGGAAGCCTTGCAAGCTGGCGTGCCGGTGAAGACTCTGGTGCCGGCCCACTACGACATTGCCGGCATGACCCACCAGGGTGATCTGGCGAGTTTCTGGAATAAGCCGGATCAGCCGGATCGTGACCTTCTCCTCACTTACGTTCAGGCGCTGGCAGCATCCACGCAGGTACGAGGGTCGATTCACAATTCGGAAGGTGTCGCAGTTGCGGCGAAAAACATTGCCGAAAAGATTGCCAATAGAGACTTGAACGCCTTCGGAGCTTATGTCGATCCTCCTCCCAGGCTCGACAGGGCACGTGCGCTCGGAGTGCCGTTGTGATTGGTTGGTTGAAGGGGCATAAGTCGGCGTTGAAGATTGTCGACCCGGAGCTTCGGCCTTTGGAAGCCCGGCTTCAAGCGGCTCTCGAGGGCGGGATCCTTGAGAGTTCAGATACCAGTCCATATCAGGCAGTTTGGCTGAAAAATGCCAATGCGTTCAGCAGAATGAAGCCTGCCACAGGTAGCCTTCTTCTAGTCCTGGAAGGACCGACACCTGCACAAGCCCGGCGGCTGCCCTCCAGTTTAATTCTTTTGCCAGTGAGCCGCTCTGAGCTGAAAGAACGTTCTTTGATGAGCGTCGCCTTTGACACGCTAATCCGGCAGTTCGTCACACATGGCCGGAACATTGCGTCGGTTTGCGATTTTACGGGCACCTGGCGTGAGCAGTTGCTCTCCAGTTCCGCGGCGGGCGAAACTGCGATTTCTGGAGCCGAAGGTCTTTCGCTTCAGAGGCTTTTGACAGGAGACGAAGTCCGACAAGAGGGAGCGTTGTTCTGGACCGAGCTCAAAAACAAGGCCGCTCTTGAGCAGATAGCCATCGACGATCTGCTGAACTGGATACTGTCTTGCCGGACTGCCTGGTTCTCACCTTATACAGGCGATCTTCTGCACCCCGGTGACGCGCTGGTGGTCCACTCGCTTATGCAGGAGCAGTGGCAGGATAACGCCATGCCCGGCCATTGTTACGGCGCGCAGTATTGGAACCATCCTTCGATCAACGCCACCTTTTCCGGAAAAGGCGGGGCGGTCACGTTTCACGAAACCCAACAGGACGCAGTCTCAGCTGCACGGAGTGACGGCGGGCGGATATATTCCTGGGCGGGGCGCACCGATCCCGCGTTCGAGCAGATCTGCATACAAAACGGGATTCAGTTGTCGCGCATAGAAGACGGTTTCTTGCGCTCCGTCGGTCTTGGTGCAGGCCTTGCAAGAGGGGCTATGCTTGCGGTCGATGACCTCGGCATCTACTACGACCCCTCTCGGCCCAGCCGGCTTGAGGTTCTACTGAAAGAGTACGTGCTTTCACCGGAAGAACGGAACCGGGGCGAAGCTTTGATCGACCTGATCATTCGCGCCAGGGTCTCCAAATACAATTTCGGCAAGACGCGTTCATTTGCCTATCCGGCCAACAAGGAAAAGATCCTTGTACCGGGGCAGGTTGCGGACGATGCGGCAATCAGAAAATCCAGATCTGCGACAATCGATTGCGCCAACACACCGAACGTGAATCTCGATCTGCTTCGCCTCGCCCGTGCCCGTCATCGCGAGGCGTTCCTGGTTTTCAAGCCACACCCCGATGTTGAGACCGGTTTGCGCAAAGGCAAGGTGCCCCGTGAAACCGCGCTGGAATACGCCGATGAAATTGCCGAAGATGCGAATATCATCGACCTCATAGAGGCAGTCGATGGCGTCGAGACTTTTTCTTCGTTATCGGGGTTCGAAGCTTTGCTACGGGGCAAGAAGGTGTGTGTCCATGGAGCGCCCTTTTATGCCGGCTGGGGCCTATGTGAGGATTTGACCCAGATTGAAGGCAGGGGCACAAGCCGCACCTTGCCGGAGCTGGTCTATCTGGCTCTCGTGAAGTATGCCCGCACAATTGACCCGGTTTCCTTGTTGCCATGCTCACCGGAGTTTCTGGTTGCGCGGCTAGCGGAGCAGCGGACAGACAAGCGGCACCTTCTGGTGACCGCGATCAAGCGGCACTCGTCCTGGCTAGGCAGAAAACTTGGAATCTAACCCTCATGGGAGAGGCAAGAATGGCAGGCGAAACACAAAAGGTCATCGTGTTGACCGGTGCCAGTGGCGGCATAGGGCAGGCGCTTGCTCGTGAATACGCTGGTCCTGGTATCTATTTCGCCCTCATTGCCCGGGACGAGGCGCGTCTGGAAGCTCTGCTGAAAGAAATCCGCGAGCTTGGCGCAGACGGTGAAATCACTGCCATCGATATTCGTGATCGCGAAGCACTGCATGGCTACCTCAGTGATCTGGATGCACGGCATCCTGTCGATCTGGTCATTGCAAATGCTGGTGTGACTGCAGGGCTCGGCCCCAACCGCACGCGCGAAACGAATGCCGACAGCGATCGGCAGATCGATGTGAACTATCGAGGCGTGGTCAACACTCTCACGGGCCTCGTCGACAACATGCAAAAACGCCGGCAGGGGCAACTGGTGCTTATCTCGTCTCTGGCCGGAATGCGTGCCTTGCCGGATATGCCGAGCTACAGCGCCACGAAGGCGGCACTCATTGCCTACGGGCATTCCCTTCGCGGTTGGTTGAAGCCCTTCGGCATATCCGTGACGATCATCTGTCCGGGGTTCATCACTTCACCGATGTCAGCGCGCCACAACGGTGCCAAGCCGTTCGAAATGCCGGCTTCAAAAGCAGCCGCATTGATGCGACGGGCAATCGACCGTCGCAAGCCGTTCTATGCGTTTCCGTTTTTGCTGGCCTGGGGTATTCGCCTTCAAAATCTGTTGCCGACGAAGATCGGCGATCTCTTCATGGGCGGTTTTGATGTGACGATTGATCAGGATCCGCGTTATCGAGAGAACTCTGACAGGTAGGCTCTCACTGATCCGGACACGACAGCATTTCCGTGTCCGGTAGTTGCGGGAGGCATGATGCCCAAATCTGTTAGCGCGTAGCCTTGATAAGCCTGTCGACGGCAGTTCCGTCCGCGCGCATGGCGTCGAGTTCGGAAGCTGTTGTCTCTACAGCGCGCCGGATCTGGTCTTCGGTATGTTCGCTCGTAATGAAGAACCGAATGCGCGCTGATTTTTCAGGCACGGCCGGAAAAATGATCGGCAGGGCGTTGATTCCCTTTGCGAGCAAACGATTGGAAAGTGTTGCGGCACTTGCGGAATCGCCGACAATGACCGGAACCACCGCGTAGCCGGCACTGGGGCCAGTGTTCAGTCCGGCTTCCTTCGCGAGCTCCAGAAAGAGTGCTCCGTTCTTCTGAAGCTTTGCGACCCGCTCAGGTTCCTGCTCGAGCAGTTCGGCAGACGCAATGGCAGCGCCTGCGAGCGCGGCGGAAAGCCCAACGGAAAACACGAAACCCGGCGCAGACACTTTGAGGTAGTCGCACAGGACCTTGGATCCGGCGATATAGCCACCGCAGGACGAGAAGGTCTTGGACAGCGTCCCCATCCAGATTTCGACTTCAGTCGGGTCTATCCCGAAATGCTCGGCGATGCCCTTGCCGGTCTTGCCGAGGACACCGATGGAATGTGCTTCGTCGACCATCAACCAGGCGTCATAGGCCTGTTTGAGCTTCACGACACGCTTCAGGTCCGGGAAATCTCCATCCATCGAATAGAGACCTTCCACGACAACAAGCACCTTGTCGAACTTGTGCCGATGATCTGCGAGCATCTTTTCCAGAGCATCAAGATCATCATGAGGGAAGTTCATGCGGGTCGCGCCGGACAGGCGAACACCTTCGGCAATGGAGTTGTGCACGAAGGAATCGGTCAGGACCAGATCACCCTTGTGGACCAAATGGCCGATCGTCGTGACGTTGGTGGCATGACCGGACACCATGACGATTGAAGATTCCACACCGTGGATCCTCGCCAGCGCTGCTTCCAGTTCTGCGTGGAAAGGGCGCTCACCGGCAACAATACGGCTTGCGGAAACGCTCGTGCCGAATTTGTCGACATAGGCCTTTGCGGCCTCGTTGACCTTGGGGTGCCCGTTCAGGCCGAGGTAGTTGTAGGAAGCGAAATTGTCGTAGTTGCTGCCGTTGATGACGCTTGTACCCGCTGCCAGCCCGTCGTGAGGTCGGAAAAACGGGTTTTCGATCCCCATCATGTCTGCCGCAGCTCTGTGCATCTGCAACTGCTTGACCTGCGGCAGCTCCTTGAAGTCATAGACCTTGCGCTTCGGGGCTGCCGCTTGTGGACGCGCCGACGAAGACGTCGCCCGTCCACGCGCAGAACGGCGGTTGGCTTTCAAGCTGTCCATCAGCTTGGCGCGATCATCAGCGCCCATACCAGTCAATCCTTTTATGATGCCGCTTACAGGAAGGAACCAAGTTCGCGGCTCTTGTTCTCAACTTCGGCAGCAATGTCGGAAAGATCTTCCGTTTCCTGACGCTGGTCATCCACGTGCAAGCTGGCGAGCTGCTGCGTTTCATCCGAAATTCCGGAGGCATTTTCTTCGCCCAGAACCCGGTTTGCAACACGGCTGGACAGGTCGATCAACGTCGCGCCGTTTGCGAGAGACATCAATGGAATATCGATCCCGAGCTGACGTTCCGCACTCATGCGCAGTTCAAGAGCCATCAGGGAATCCATGCCGATGTCCGACAGCGGCTTGTGCGGATCGATCTCTTCAGGTGCAATCCGCAGGATCTTGCCGATTTCGGCGGCCAGAAGCTTGGCAACAGTCTGTGCGGCAGTGACCTGATCCATGCCTTCCAGCATGGCTGCAAGGTCGATCGCTCCGTCCGCGCCGGTTTCGTCCTCGTCACCAAGGCCAAGCAGACCGACCAGAGGTGTGCCGACCAGTGCCAGATCCTTGCGTGCCGCTTGCCAGTCGATACGCGCATATCCAAGCGCCGCAAGGCCAACGTCTTCCTGCGAAGGCTGCACCATAAGGGCCATGAGCCCGTCGAGCGCTTCCTTGGCAGTCAGGGCATGGCGTCCGAGCTTGCGGGACAGCATCTCGTTGACATCTTCGTTGCGGGCCAGATACCCGGCGTCGGAGATTGCACCCCAGGCGACAGCAAGGCCCGGCCGGCCTTCGGCCCTGCGTTTGCGTGCAAGACCTTCCAGGTAGCCGTTGGCGGCGACGTAGTTGGCCTGACCAGGGTTACCGACAAGGGTCGTGGCCGACGAATACAGCACGAAATGATCGAGCGGATCGTCGGATGTCAGTTTGTCCAGCAGTTCCGCGCCGCGGACCTTGGGCGCCAGCACTTTTGTCAGGCCGTCATGATCCATGTTGGCGATCAGCACGTCATTCAGCACCATCGCGGTGTGGAACACGCCCTTGATCTGATGTCCTTCAGCCCGGATCTCTGCAAGCGCCTTCTTGACTGCTGCTTCGCTGGTGATGTCGCAGGCATAACCCTTGATCGAAATGCCGCGCTTGGTCAGTTGCGCGAGAACCTCCTGGCCGTCTTCACTTGAAGCGCCCCGGCGGCTGAGAACCGCAAGCGACTTGGCACCGTGATCGGCAAGGCGGTGGAGCAATGCTGCACCGAAGCCGCCAAAGCCACCGGCAACGACGTAAACAGCCTCACCGTCAAACGAGATCTCGCGCTTGGTCGGCACGTTTTCGGGAACTGCGGGCGGGCGGATCACGATCTTGCCGATATGGCCCGCCTGCTGCATCAGTCGGAAGGCGTCGACCACATCTGCGGCTTCGAACAGGCGATGCGGCAAGGGACGTAGCGTGCCCGCTTCGAATAGCTCGACAAGCCTGACGAACAGGTCGACGGCCAGCTTTGGCTGACGGGTCAGAAGCTGGTCGGCATCGATGCCGAAGTAGGTCAGGTTCTGACGGAACGGACGCAGGCCGATCCGGGTGTTGCCGTAGTAGTCGCGTTTGCCCAGTTCCAGGAAGCGGCCGAACGGTTTCAGAACCTCAATGCTGCGTTCCATGGCTTCGCCGAACAGCGAGTTGAGAACCACATCGACGCCTTCGCCGGCAGTTTCTTCCATGACGGCGTCAACGAATGCCAGACTTCTGGAGTCCAGAACGACATCTGCCCCGAGCAGCTTCAGGGTGTTGCGCTTGTCTTCGGACCCTGCAGTCGCAATGATTTTCGCACCACGCCACTTGGCAATCTGCAAGGCGGCCAGGCCGACGCCACCAGCGCCTCCGTGGATCAGGACCGTTTCCCCTTCAGAGAGAGCCGCCAGATGCACAAGGGCATAATAGGCAGTGAGGAAGGTGACTGGGATTGTCGCAGCTTCTTCCGCTGAAACCGTGCTCGGCATCGGCGCACAGCCACTTTCGTCGACCGTGACATGAGATGCAAAGCAGGCCGGGGCGAAGGTGATGACCTTGTCACCCGGTCGGAAGCGGGTCACGTCCGGACCACAGCCCACAACATGACCACAGCACTCCATGCCGAGTGTCGGTCCGGCAAAGCCATCTTCGAGAGCTTCTTCCGGCAACAGGCCAAGTGCCCACATCACATCGCGGAAATTGAGACCGCTGGCTTCAACGGCGATTTCCACATCCTTGCCTTCAAGCGGCTTGCGCTCAACGGCGTGCCAGGAGAGCTGGTCCAGGGAGCCTTGGCGCAGGATATCCAGCCGCATGGCGGGTTTGGCGCCTTCCGGCAACGTGACGCTTGATAGGACGCCACCTTTTACAAGGCGGATACCGGAACGGGTTTTGCTGTCGAGAACGATTTCCCGTTCGCAATTGGCTACCAGGATCTCGTCGGCCACACGTGCAGCAGCTATCCCCGGCTCCAGATCTGGTGAGACGTCGATCAGCTTCAAGTTCGCGTCCGGGTATTCGTTCATGACCACACGGCCAAACGCCCAGATCCCGGCTTGCTCGGGAGCGGCTGGCTTGCCACCGGCTATATCCTGCGCGCCGGCTGGTGCCAGAACAGTGAACTCGCCGCCGTTTGGTCCCAATGCCTTGAGAAGTGTCATCAGGCTGAAGGCACGACTATCAACAGATGCGAGAGCGTCGGCCGGGGCGGCATATGCACCGAGCAGGTGAACGACCCGGCCGTTATGTGCGGCAACAAGCGCGTTGAGCGCTTCGTCGGCCACTTGGGCATCAACTTTGTCGCCAAGCGCAACACTCCAGATGTCGTCGCCGAGCTGTTCGGTAACTTCACCCGGAACAAGAAGGGTGGCTGTGTGCCCTTTTCGGGTCAGGCAAGCCTTCAGACCTTCGGCGAGACGGTGAGACGCGCCCTCGGAGCTGGTCAGGAGAAGATATTTTTTCTTCTCGGCTTCAGCTTCCGGTGCTTCTTCGTCGGTGTCCGATGCTTCCTCAGCGCGATCACCCGCACGCGCGCACAGGAGATCGGCTTCAATCAAAGTGCTCTTCAACGGTACGGTCTGGACCTCGGTCAAACCGGCAGCTTCCAGCGTCTTGGTCCAGTCTGCCTGTTGCCTGGAAATCGGGAACTCGGCAGTTGCGCCTTCGTCCCACCACGACGAGCCGACGCCCATGATTAGGTCGGTGAGCGGATGAGGCAGCGGTTCTGCGCCAAGCACCAGCCCGCCTGGAACGATGGATTTCGTAAAACGCTTCAGCGTGTCGGCATCGATTTCCGCAAGAGACGTATCGAACAGCACGATGTCGAAATGCCGGTCGAAGGTAAAGGATGCTTCGCCTGGTTCAACAAACTCGGTCGCCGAACTGCCCTGCCACAAACGCTCGCCCCTGCCAACTGCGGAGGACGTTGCATCTGTTACGGTCAGCGCCATGTAGGTGGGATCAAGCGCAGCATCGATCGCCGCAGCGAGGCCACCGTTTGCCCCAACCAGAAGGACCCTTAGTGCCTGGTCACTTGGCCAGCTGGAAATCAGGCTTTGCACACCAGACTGCAGGGCTGACGAGAGCGCGCGCTTGCCCGGAGAGGAGGAGCGGTAGGCGTCGAACAGGCTGGAAGAATATTCCTTACCGGAAGCTTCCTGAAGGCCTAACTTCAGGATATCGGACAAACCCGTCCAAAGTCGTGCCAGCAATGCTGCCTCGGCGATATGTTCTCCGCCGCCATCGGTCAGGGCTTGCAGAAGCGCCGCTGCATCTGGATTGCCAGACGGATCCGTGAGTTCAAAACCTTCGTCACTTTCCGTGCACAGCCCGCTCTCGGCCAGCCAGCCGAAAAGACTTGCCGCAAGCGGCAGTGCCGTTTCATGAAGATCGCCGGCCGCGACAAGCGACGCCAGTTCAATTTTCCGATCTGCGAAAAGATCGAAAAGGGTCTTGTGCGCAATCGTGCGACCCAGCGCTTCGATCAGAACACGGCTGTCGTCGAGTTCCTGGTCGTCGGCGCCCAGAAGGTCCAGATTGCCTGCCAATGAAGGCAATCCTTCGAAGGTTTCCTGAAGCGGAGAGATACGGTCCTGCGCAGGAAGAAGCGTCGCAATTTGGCGGTAGACCAGATCGTCAGGACGCGTGTCCTGTCCAAGAGTAACCGCCTTGAACCGGGTCTTGGTCAAGCGGGCGATCGTCAGGCCTTCGGCATCCAGGAACTCGAAGCTTGCTTCGATCGAGCGCGGAGACGCCTTTGTGACTTCGATACGCACGGAAGCCGGCAGGGTTTCCGGTGCCAGAAGACGCAATGTGCCAAGCCGGATCGGCAGGAAGGATGTGTTTTGCGGAACGTCCTCTACACCATCCAGGAGCGCAAACAGGCCATGGAAACCGGCATCCACCAAAGTCGGGCAGAGCGAGAACGAGTAATCCGCGAGGCTCTCGTCCTGCGGCAACAGCGTAACGGTCGCGCTGGTATTCGAGTGCTTGACCACTTTATCGGCACGGCGGAAAGCCGGACCGTAATTCAGGCCAAAGCTCTTGGTGACCGTGTAAAGCGTTTCGTGATCGAGTTCCGACAGAACGCTGTCGCCGGGTTTCACCCATGGGGTTCTGGAAGTCGTCGAAGGCGTCAGGAATGTTCCCCGGGCATTCAAGGACCAGTCGTTGTCGGACAGGCGCGGTCGCGACAGGATCTCGACCACATGATCGTCAGGCGAGATACGGACCTGGGTTTCCCAGACTTCATCGCCTTCGATTACCAACGGACGAAGAATGTCGAAGTCGCGCAATTCGATCTGGTCGCTCCGGCTCCACCGGAGCGCTGCGCGCAGGCTCATCTCGATATAGCCCGCGGCCGGATAGACTATGCTTTCCTCGACCTTGTGATCCTGCAGGAACGGCAGGGAACCGCTGTCGATGTGGTTGAACCACTCCGCAGTATCCTGACGCAGACGGTATCCCAGCAGCGGCCAGGTTTGGCCGAACATGAAATCGACGCGTTCGGGGCTGTTTTCCGGGCGATACTCGGAGTTCTGCCAGGGGTAGGACGGAAGCGGAACGAGATGACCTGGGCGTTCGCCGACAAACCGGATCAGGTCGGTCTGGCCACCATGTGCCACAACGGATGCGGCAATCCTGTCAACCGGATTGCCTGCTGCGGCAGCTGCTTTCTTGGAAGGTTCCTTGAGCGTTTCAAGAACCTTGGCCTTCTTGCCTTTGGCCCTCAGGACGTCGTTTACATAGGTGCCGAGAACAGGCTTGGGACCGATCTCGATCAGGACAGAGAAATCATCTGCTGCCATGTTTTCCATGGCGGCGGCAAACCGGACTGGCTGACGAACGTTGTGCCACCAGTATTCTGCATCAACGCGGACATCGCGTTCATCCGGCGTAACCGTCGAATAGAATGGAAGCGACACGTCTGTGGGCGAAAGACCGTCCAATGCAGCAAGCAGAGGCTTCTCGATCGGGTCAACCAGAGCGCTGTGGAACGGATACGCCAGGTTCAGGCGCCGCATGGCCCACTTTTTCTTGCGGGCAAACTTCGCAAAAGCATCCAGGCTTTCGCTGTCGCCGGAAATTGTAACGCTTCGCGGGCTGTTGTCAGCAGCAAGTTCAAGTCTCGGCAGTCCGCTTTCGGCGATGGCGGCAATTGCCTGATCTGCCGGCAGAAGCAAGGCAGCCATGGACCCGAGGTCCCTGACGACTTCCTGTTCGCTGGAACGGGCACGGATGACGCGGACTGCTTGTTCGAGGTTCAGGGCGCCTGCACACCAGGCTGCGGCAACTTCACCGACCGAATGACCTGCGGTCCCGGCAGCGGTAATGCCGCGCTGGCGCAGTGATTCCACAATGCCGACCTGAATAGCAAACAGAAGCGGCTGCGCGATTTCGGAGCGCTCAAGATCTGCTTCAAGGTCTTCAGCAAAAAGCGTGGTGACGAGTGACCATCCACTCAGACCCATGAAGATCTTGTCGACCTTGTCAAAGGCGGTCCGGAATGGCGTGTCGGCCTGGTAGGCTTCCTGACCCATACCGGCCCACTGAGACCCGTTTCCGGAAAAGACAAACCCGACCTTTGCGTTCGACTTGATGACGCTGCCAGACACGACATCTGCGTTTTCATCGCCGCTCTCTGCGAATGAACGCAGCGCGTCGAGTTTTTCCGCCTTGGTCTTGCCGAGAACAACAAGTCGCTCAGAAAGCAGATCGCGACCGTGGGCACTCGAGGCAATCACATTGCCGGCTGTTTCATCCGCCTCGTTGTCGAGACGTTCGGCGAACTTGCCGGCCAGTTGCTGCAGGGCTTCCTTGGACCGGGCACTGATGACCAGCGGCGCGTCAACCGGTGCTGTCGAAGCTTCGGCGGTTTCAGGATCGGGATCGCCTATGACGGCGTGAGCGTTCGTGCCACCGAAACCGAAGGAATTGACCCCAGCAAGTCTGCGGGTGCCATTGCGCTCCAGGGAAATGGCTTCACCGGCAACCTTGAGGTTCAGCTCGTCAAACGGAATATCCGGGTTCGGATTTCTGAAGTGCAGCGACTGCGGCAGGAGGTCTTCTCGCAGCGCCATTACGGATTTCAGAAGTCCGACCAGACCGGAAACAGGCTCAAGGTGACCGACGTTGGTCTTGACGGACCCGATGGGCAGCGCCTTGTCGCGTTTCTGGCCAATAACCTTGCCAAGCGCATCCGCTTCTGCAGGGTCACCAACGCGCGTACCGGTGCCGTGTGCCTCGACGAAGGCAAGATCCGTCGGGTTGATTTCCAGGCCTTCGTAAATTTCACGTAAGAGGTCTGCTTGCGCATACGGGGACGGAAGCGACAGGCCGACAGTGCGACCGTCGGCGTTGATGCCGGTTGCAAGCAGTTTGCCGTGGCTCTTTGCACCTTCCGGAATGCCAGCACGCGCAGCACGCAGAACGACCACTGCGCCGCCTTCGGAGCGCACGTACCCATCGCCATTGGCGTCGAATGCCTGGCAGAGGCCTGTCGGCGACAGCATTGTGGCGCGGGAGAAGCCGACAAAGGCAAACGGGCTGAGCAGAAGGCTGACGCCGCAGACGATCGCGGTATCGATCTGGCCGGATTCGATCGCGGAAACCGCTTCGTGCAATGCGACGATGGAAGAGGAGCAGGCGGTGTCGACCGTGAAGCTCGGGCCTCTGAGGTCGTAAATGTAGGAAATGCGGTTGGAGACGATCGACAGCGTGTTGCCGGTCATGAACTGCATGTCGGCCATGGCCGGATCGACCAGGAAGCGATGGTGGTAATCGAGAGACGACGCACCTACATAAACGCCGGTGTTCGAGCCGGCCAGGTCACTGGGGCGGATATTGGCGTGTTCCAGAGCTTCCCAGACCAGTTGCAGCAGCAGCCGCTGCTGCGGATCCATCTGCACGGCTTCCCGCGGAGAGACACCAAAAAAAGAGGGGTCAAAACCCCACACATCATCCAGCTGCCCGGCAGCCCAGGTGTAGGTCTTTCCAGACGTGCTTTGGACCGGGTGTCCGAAGCGGGCCAGGGGCCAGCGGTCTTTGGAGACAGACGTAACTGCGCATTCGCCGTTTTTCAGCAATGACCAGAATTCGGCAGAATCGTTGGCGCCGGGAAGGCGGGTAGAATAACCAAGAATATCGATATTTGATGTAAGCGACGCCACAGAACAACCTGTTTTTATTAGTTGGGTACAGTCAAGCTATTGATTTTCATAAGAAAACTTACAGTTTATAAACAGTCATTTCCGCATGCTCCCTCGAGATAAATCGCAGACCGGCGCGACCCAGTCCCAGTGCTGCCATGCGTAAGCTTATCCCATGCCAAACAGCGTTTCCAGCTACCTTGCAAACGCAGGGTTTGGCAACCTTTATCCCATGGAGAAATGCTGGAAAAGGCTAGATACATAAAAAATCGTATTTCTTCTGAGTGTTGTTAAGAAGCGTCGATGCGTTGCAAGAACAGATTTTGAAAATCTCTTGAAAAACAAACGCCCCGCACGAGGGCGGGGCGTTTTTTGGTATTCGGCTGCGGATCAGACGTTGCTGTCCGGGAAAGACGCCTTGCGTTCGGTCATGAAAGCCAGCAGCGCCTCGTCGATGCCCGGGTCAAGTTCGGGGCCCGTGTAACCCGCCAATTGTTCCTTCCAGCGGGCATTGGCACGTTGTGCGGCATCCAGTTGCCCGTCTGCGAGCCATTGCTCGTAGGAGTTATTGTCGGCGATCGAGGACCTGAAGAACGCGCTCTCGAAATTGCGCTGCGTGTGCGCAGCGCCGAGGAAATGGCCACCGGGGCCGACTTCCTGAAGCGCGTCCATCGCCAGAGTTTCATCAGAGATTTCGATGCCCTTGGCAAGTACATGCATCATGCCGAGCTGGTCGGCATCCATGACGAACTTTTCGTAGGAAGAGCACAATCCGCCTTCCAGCCAGCCGGCTGCGTGAAGGCAGAAATTCACACCTGATTGCAAGGTGGCCAGAATGGTCTGCGCGGATTCCTGCGCAGATTGCGCATCCGGGCTCTTGGATGCGGTGAACGAGCCACCTGAACGGAACGGCAGGTTGAGCCTGCGGGCGAGTTTTGCTGCCCCGTTGAGAAGCAGGGAGCCTTCCGGGCTGCCGAAAGTCGGGGCACCGGATTGCATGGAGATCGAACTGACGAAGGCACCGAAAACGACCGGAGCACCGGGACGAATCAACTGGGTCAGGGCACAGCCGGCCAGAGCCTCTGCCAGCACTTGCGACAACGTACCGGCAACGGTTACCGGGCTCATGGCGCCTGCCAGGATAAACGGCGAAACGATACAAGCCTGATTGTGCTTGGCATAAACCTTGAGAGCACCAAGCATGGTGGCGTCGAAAACCAGAGGCGAATTGGCGTTGATCAGCTGGATCATGACGCAGTTCTGATCGACGAAGTCCTCACCGAAGGTGATCTGCGCCATCTTCACGGAATCTTCGGCGCGTTCCGGTGCGGTGACCGACCCCATGAACGGCTTGTCGGAATATTTGATATGGGAATAGACCATATCGAAGTGCCGCTTGTTGACCGGAAGGTCGACAGGCTCACAGACGGTGCCGCCGGAATGATGCATCCACGGCGACATGTAGGCGAGCTTCACGAAGTTGCGGAAGTCCTCGATCGTGCCGTACCGCCGGCCCTTGTCGAGATCGGTGACGAAAGGGGGGCCGTAGACCGGAGCAAAGACAAGATTGTTGCCGCCGATTTCAACGCTGCGCGCAGGGTTGCGGGCATGCTGGGTAAATTGGGAAGGGGCCGTCTTTACCAGCTCCTGAAGCATGCCCTTTGGAAAGCGGACACGTTCGCCGTCGACTTCCGCACCGGCTTCTTTCCAGATACCGATAACTTCGGGGTCGTCACGGAATTCAAGCCCGATTTCAGCGAGAATGCGGTCGGTATTGGCTTCGATCCGTTCCGCGCCTTCATCGCTCAAAATGTCGAAGTTCGGAATGTTGCGCGAAATGTAGGGAATGGCCAGGCCGGCAGGTCCGGCTTGCCGGCGCTCGCGGCGGGCGCTTCTTCCTCGACGGCCAGATGGGGCGGCGTCTGACATCTTATGCTCCCAAGATGATTTTGGTTGCGCGTAGTCTTTATCAGGAGCCCTGACAACCCGGCTCCATAACCGTCGCACAATACCGTAAAAGCGTCATGGCGCTTTGTTGCTTCATTTTCGCCGGAAAGTCCATTGACTTCGCACAGTGAAAAGTGGTTTCGGAATTGGCGACCAAGCGAAGGTCGAGGTCACCTTGCCGTACAGAAATACCGCCTTTACGCCTAACCGCGCAGGCCAGGGCTTCGCAGAAGATAAATTGCGCACATGGATTTCCCAGCGCGGTCTGCTATTGCAGAAACAGGCCTGAAAACGGGCGAAGACGACACCAACAAGACGAAAGACTGCTGAATGTCCAAGCTGGAAGAGCTCCTTGCCCAGAAGGGGGCGTTGCTTGCCGATGGTGCAACCGGAACCAACCTGTTCGAAATGGGTCTCGTTTCCGGTGACGCTCCGGAATTATGGAACACGGATGAACCGGAAAAGATCACTGCGCTTCACAAGTCGTTTGTCGATGCGGGATCCGATATCATTCTGACCAATACCTTCGGCTGCAATCGTCATCGGTTGAAGTTGCACAAGGCGGAGGGGCGCGTCAGGGAACTCAACATTGCCGCCGTCAAGCTGGCGCGTGATGTGGCCGAAGCTTCCGGACGGACGGTTCTGATCGGAGGGTCCGTCGGACCGACCGGCGAACTTTTCCAACCCCTTGGCGCACTCAGCTATGAAGAGGGGGTTGCAGCCTTCAAGGAGCAGATGGAAGGCCTTGTTGAAGGTGGTGCCGACATTTTGTGGGTCGAAACCATGTCAGCCGTCGAAGAAATGAAGGCTGCTGCTGAAGCAGCGCAGAATTTCGACTTGCCATTGGTCATTACTGCCAGTTTCGATACAGCCGGCAAGACGATGATGGGTCTTTCCCCCAAAGGGCTTGGCGACCTTCAGAGCCAATTTGCCTGCACGCCCGTCGCGATCGGGTCCAATTGCGGTGTCGGTGCGTCGGATCTGCTGGCAGCGATCATGGACATCACCGAAGCCTATCCTGATGCGATAATCGTGGCGAAAGCCAACTGCGGCATCCCTCAGATCAAGGGCGATGAAGTGGTCTACACCGGAACGCCGGAGCTGATGGCAAAATACGCACACATGGCCCTTGATGCAGGTGCGCGGATTGTCGGTGGCTGCTGCGGCACGTCGCCGATCCATCTGGCTGCAATGCGCGCAGCCTTGGATGCCCATCAGGCGGGTGCCCGGCCGATGCTGAACGAGGTGATTGCCGAAATCGGTCCGCTTGTTTCGCCTCCGAACAAGGAAGCTGATGCCGCCCGCGCAGAAAACGACGGTTCGGGCTCCGGCCGACGCAGAGGGCGCAGGCGCAGCTAGATCTTGCGCTCAAGCCACAAGTCAGGGTTTTAAAAAGGCGCCAATAGGCGCCTTTTTTCGTCGAAAGTCCTGCAACAGTGTTGCAGCTGTCACGTAAGCCCTCTAACGCATCCCGATCGTTTTGCGGAAGGTCGGCAAGTCGCGATGCTGCATGAGCAGGAACTGCGCGCCGTCCGATCCGCAAGCTAACGGAACCGCTTCGAGCCTGAAGCCAGAAACGGACACATGTTTTGCGCCCTGTTGGATTTGCACTGATTGCTTTGGCTGCCCTGATCCCTCTTTTCTGGTTCGCCCCGTTGGCTGCATCGCGAGATCCGGTGGCGCTTTTCAGCCAGTATCTTGGAACCGCTGCATTAATCGTGATGGGGATCAACCAATTCCTGGCGACGCGCATACCGGGGCTGGAATTGGTGTTCGGGCCGCTCGACCGGATCTACGTTTTGCACAAATGGCTCGGCATCATCGCGATGGTGGGCCTGGGACTGCACGACATCATCGATGCGGATATGGACGGTTTGCGTGGTGGGCCGCTGGCCGACGCTGCTGAAGACATCGGTGAGGTTAGCCTTTACGGTCTTCTGATCCTGGTGCTGGCATCCGTCATCACCTTCATTCCCTACCACTTGTGGAAGTGGAGCCACCGGCTGATCGGCGTCTTCTTTTTCATGGGAGCATTCCACTACTTCTTCATTGAAAAGCCGTTTGCGAACGCAGACCCGCTCGGGCTTTACGTTTCTGCGTTCTGTGTGCTCGGCCTTGTTTCCTATGTCTGGATGTCTGTTCTGCGGCCGTTGGCACCACGTGGCCACGCCTACAAGGTTGCCTCCGTTCGTCACATCAATGGCCTGACGGAAGTGCTCCTGGAGCCCAGGGGGCGAGGGCTGAAACATGTGGCCGGACAGTTCGCGTTCCTTTCGGTCAAGGGAGGAGGCTTGACGGAGGAACATCCGTTTACACTCAGTGCCGCGCCACGCGATGACAGGTCGCTGCGTTTCACGATAAAGGATCTCGGCGACTACACCAGCCGCCTGTACCGCGAGCTGAAGGTAGGTATGGAGGCTACGGTTTCCGGTCCTTATGGCAATTTCTCGATGCCGTCTGGACGGGATCCTCAGGTCTGGATTGCCGCCGGTGTCGGAATAACTCCCTTCCTTGCGTTTGCGCAGAGCCTGAAACACCGGGAGAGTGGGCCGATAAAGCTCTACTATTGTGTGCGCGAGCGTGGCGACATTCCATATGTGGCTGACCTTCAGCATTTGGCTGAAGAAACCGGCAAGCTTGAGCTGATGATCGTCAATTCGCTTGAAGGCGTCAGGCTGACGCCCGAACGGATTGTCGAAGACCTGAAGGGCGATCTACGCAATGCCCATGTCTTCTTTTGCGGGCCTGCTACCCTTCGCAAGACACTGAAGAGCAGTCTCGTGCTGAAAGGCTTGCGAGCCAGCCGGTTTCACTTCGAGGAGTTTCAGATGCGAACCGGTATTGGTCTGGGCAGACTGGCGGTCTGGCTTTGGGATCGGGGAATTTACGCCATCGAAAAACGCCGCGCCGAAAAGACACAGCCAGCAGAATAGGGCCTCCGACCTGCGAAAGCCCGCTTCGTGCGGGAAGGGCTTATTGCAGCCAGGGAGCTGACGCACTCCAGAAGATGATGTCAACGCCAAGATAGTCGGTGGCAAACTTGATAAATTCGGAACGGGTAAAGGTCTTGCCCGTTTCCGGATTGATGTACTCCAAAGTGGGCTCCTGGATCGCCATCGCAATGATCGGCAGTTTGTCCTGGAACTGGTGAAAGAAGGGGTAGGAATTCTTCATCTGTGCCTTTCGGTGCGGAACGATATCGGGACCGCCCAGACCGATTCCGAGTTCAGCTGCCTTATCGAAGCTGCGCTGCATGTAGCCTTCACTGTTTTCCCACTCGCATGGCCAGAAGTTGACGTATTGAACGACTTGGGACGCCTGGAACGCATTGCGCGCATGGACCATGTTTTCCAATGTCGCGTCGAAATAGGCGTCGCAACTGAAGCCCGTCTCGTCCTTGCGTCTGTCAACGTCGATCGAGCTTTCCGGCAGGTTGAGGCCTTCGATGCGGCCATCGAACTGGTCCGCAAGGGCGGTCAATAGAGCCTGGTAACGGGAGCGAACCGCTTCATTCCATTGCACGGCTACCCAGCCTTCTGGTGTCGGGGTTTCGGCTTCACTGTCGTCCACCTGCCGGGCAAGGCCGCCTGCATAGAGCGGATCTTTCAGCAAATAGTCCGGCACAAAGCGAGCACCTTCCCAAAAGAAGCGGTCCTGAAGTTGGAGAAAAAACGCCTTGTCGTATTTTTGGGCTACGGCGAGGTCCCGCTCGATTGCGGAAAAGTCATAACGACCTTTTTCCGGTTCAAGCATTCGCCAGTTGTAGAGGATCTGAACGCCAGAAATCGCTGGATTGTGCAATAGCTCACGTGTCTCGGAAAACGCACCTGCACTGGTGTAGAGGTAATGTTTCACGTCGGCCACGGCGATACCGGGGAACGTCATTATCGAGGCAGCCACAACAAGCGGCGGCAAGGGGCGAAGGCTGCGAGCGGAAAATACTTTGCACAAGGCTGCAATCAGTCTGATCAATTGAAGACCCTCACTATTCAAAAACGAAAACCTGACAGAGGACTGAAGTGAGGCCCTTGTGTGTCTGGATCCGCTTTTGCCCAAGAAACGAATTGACGTGTACGTAAGATGAAATCAGTTTATGGATTGAAAAAGAAAGTGGTAGGGGAGGCTACATGACACCGGTTATGACTGAGACCGAAATCATGGAAATGCTGGACAAGGAATTTCCGCAAATCCATGCAGGTGGTCGTGTTTATGCGATCGACAGCGTCTCACCCGGGAAAGCGGTCCTGCGCCTTTCCGCCAACGAGCTGCACCTGCGCCCGGGGGGCACAGTCTCCGGTCCTTCCATGATGGCGCTTGCCGACCTGGCCGCTTACGTCGTGATCCTGGCTCATATTGGCCCGGTTGCGCTTGCCGTGACCACAAATCTCAACATCAACTTTCTGCGGAAACCTGAGGCGGGAGATCTTCTCGCCACGTGCCGCCTGTTGAAACTCGGCAAGCGTCTTGCCGTTGTCGATTGCGAAATTGCAGGTGAGGGACAGGAAGAACTCGTGGCTCATGCCACGGCGACCTATTCCGTTCCTCCCCGCTGAAAGTATCCGGACTTGCGGCGTCGATGTCAGGCTGATTGCCTGCCGCGCCTTACGGCATTACGAGTTTCTCCTTCTGGACTGCAGAAATGGAGGTCCGGTTCATTGTGCCGGCCAACTGTTCGAATCTTGTCAGATCGGGAAGCTTTTGGCCATTTTTCCTGATCTGGTTGGGGCGATAGACATTGGCCGATACGGGGAATGCAAGCATCACCGTTGTCCGGATGATCAGCATCTGGCCAGGTTTGGCACCGATTTATGGGTTCTAATTTGCGGTATTATAATACCGTTTTTTTAAGTTATTGAAAAATATGAAGAAATAAGAGAGTTGTCGAAAATATCGTGCTTGACGCTTATTCTGGGTGAGCGTATAAGCGCCTCCGAACGAAATTTCGGTCCGTTCGCTGGCTTGATACAGGCCGCGCGGGCCTTTTCTTTAACCGACCAGTACGGATCAATCTCATGAAGACCTTCTCTGCCAAGCCGGCTGAGGTCGAGAAAAAGTGGATCTTGATCGACGCAGAAGGAATGGTTGTCGGCCGTCTCGCCGCATTCATCGCCAATCACCTGCGTGGCAAGCATCTGCCGACCTTCACGCCTCACATTGACACCGGTGACAACGTCATCGTCATCAATGCCGACAAGGTTGTGTTCACCGGCCGCAAGTACGACAACAAGAAGTACTACTGGCACACCGGCCACCCGGGCGGCATCAAGGAGCGCACAGCACGTGCAATTCTCGAAGGTCGTTTCCCGGAGCGCGTCCTGGAAAAAGCCGTTCAGCGCATGATGCCGGGCGGTCCTCTGTCCAACAAGCAGCTGAAGAACCTCAAGGTCTACGCTGGTCCGACCCACCCGCATGAAGCTCAGTCGCCGGAACTCGTCGACGTCAAGGGCCTCAACGCAAAGAATGATGGCAAGAGGGCTTAACGATGGCTGAGCTGCAATCCCTGGAAGAACTGGGCGGTGCGGTCGAAACCGCTGCCCCCGAAGCTCCGGTCCATGTCCAGAAGCTGGACGCCAATGGCCGTGCATATGCAACCGGCAAGCGTAAAGATGCTATTGCCCGCGTCTGGATCAAGCCGGGCACCGGCAAGATCGTGATCAACAAGAAGGACTACACCGAGTATTTCGCTCGCCCGGTTCTTCAGATGATCCTTCAGCAGCCGATCATGCTGACCGACCGTGCAGGCCAGTACGACGTTATCGCAACGGTTACCGGTGGTGGTCTTTCCGGTCAGGCTGGCGCTGTGCGTCACGGCCTGTCCAAGGCTCTGACCCACTATGAGCCGGAACTGCGTGCGGTTCTGAAGAAGAACGGCTTCCTGACCCGCGACAGCCGCGTTGTTGAACGTAAGAAGTTCGGTAAGCGCAAGGCACGCCGGTCGTTCCAGTTCTCCAAGCGTTAATCGCTGGATCTGGAAGTTACCAGTTCGAAAAACCCGCCGGAGCGATCCGGCGGGTTTTTTGTTGGCATCAATGCCTGCTAGGGCTTTGGCACGTTCGCAGCCACGCATGACGAGGACAATCCGCTGAGTTCGAATGTGAAAGATCAGGCATCTGCAACCCAGGCAAAATTTCTGTCTGGAAGTCTGTTTCGCCATGTGACCGTGATGTCCCTGACCGCGTCTATCGGTCTGATGGCGATCTTTGCTGTCGATTTTGTCGACATGATCTTCATTTCCATGCTGGGCAAGGCGGAACTGGCGGCGGCAGTCGGATATGCCGGTGCGATCCTTTTCTTCACCACCTCGTTCAACATTGGTGTTGCCATTGCCGCCGGTGCGCTGGTGGCCAGGGCACTGGGGGCAGGGGACAAAGAGGAGGCACGGCAACAGGCTTCCAACGCTCTTACGGCGGGGTTCCTTTTCAGCGCGGTCTTTGCACTGGCCGTCTGGGTTTCGCTGGGGCCGCTTGTCACGTTGATCGGCGCAACCGGTCGAACCCATGATCTCGCGGTTCATTACCTGGCAATCATCGTTCCGACGTTGCCTCTCCTGTTGCTCGGCATGGCAGGCGGAGCCGTTCTAAGAGCGCATGGCGATGCCCGGTGGGCGATGATGTCGACCATTGTCGGCGGGCTGGTGAATGCAGTGCTTGATCCGATCTTGATCTTCGGCTTCGACCTGGAACTGACAGGGGCAGCAATAGCCAGCGCAGCGTCCCGCGTCGCCATTGACGTATTCGCGCTGTTACCGATCTTCCGCTACCACGGTGGCCTGAGTTTGCCGCGCCCGAAGGCCCTTTTCAGGGACATGTCGCCAATTGCCGCGATTGCCTGTCCAGCAATTCTCACCCAACTCGCAACACCGGTGGGGCAGGCCTGGGTAACCCGGTCAATGGCCGAATTCGGTGAAGAGGCCGTGGCCGGCATGGCGGTTGTCGCGAGAATGTCGCCTCTGGCCTTTGCAACCATCTTTGCGTTGTCTGGAGCCGTGGGACCCATCGTGGGGCAGAACTATGGGGCGGGACGGTTCGACCGGGTGCGTGACACGTTGCGCGAAGCGCTTCTGTTTACGGCACTTGTGGTCGGCCTGGCCGCGCTGGTTCTATTCATGCTCCGTGAACCGATCGCGCATCTGTTCGAAGCCGAAGGCGTTGCCCTGACCCTGATTTTCCTTTTCTGCGGTCCCTTGGCGCTGGCCTTCTTTTTCAACGGCGCCATCTTTGTTGCGAACGCCTGCTTCAACAATCTGGGTCGGCCGTTCTATTCAACCATGCTCAACTGGGGACGGCACACGGTCGGTACGATTCCCTTCGTCTGGATCGGCGGAGCGCTGTATGGGGCGCCAGGTGTCCTGATCGGTCAGGCAGCCGGAGGCGTCTTGTTCGGTGTCGCTGCCATCCTCATCGTGCGTGGTGTCATTCGCTCCGTCGAGGAGCATCATGAGAAGCCGCGAGAACCGGGGCTCTTTCAGCGTCAGGCGCGTCAGGTCATCCTGTTCTTCTCAAGAAGGTAGCCGGTCAATCACATTCGACCCGGTTTGACCGGAGGCAACTTGTGTGTGACACGCTCACTTCGGCTTCTTCGACCACTGATACGGATCAGCTGCTGGAACTTCGGGCATTCCATGTGTGACGGTGCAGGACAGTCGGCGACGTGACGGATCATGTCGCGAAGTGCTTCCAGCGTGTGGATTTGCCTGTCGAGTTCATCTGCTCTCATGTGAAGGCCGGGCCGTGAGAGGGCGGGGCGGCCGTCGGAGCCGAACATTGACTTGATCTCTTCCAGCGAAAAGCCGCCGGTCTTGCCAAGCGTGATCAGGGCAAGCTGGTCCAGCACCTCCGGTCCGAACAGACGCTTCAGCCCCCGGCGACCCACGGACGTGATCAAACCCTTTTCCTCGTAGTGGCGAATGGCCGATGCAGCGATGCCCGTTTGCTTCGATACTTCGGAAATATCCATTAATTTCATCTATTGACCTCAAGTCGACTTGAATTTGTAGGCTGTGCTCCTGGCTTTCAAAAGGCAAGGAAAATCCATTATGTCTTCTCAACCTCGATCAACAGGTCGACCGCTCTGGCTGGAAACAGCAGCAATCGCGCTGCTGATGACGGCAACTTTGAAAATCATGGCAAATGCGACCATCAGCCCGGCGCTTCCGGCGCTCGAGGCAAGCTTTCCGAATGAACCCGCGGCGGCCTATCTGACCCGCTTTCTGGTCGCGGCGCCGTCGCTGTCCGTTGTTCTGATCGCACCGTTCGCCGGGCTGGCGGCAGACAGGTTCGGAAGAGGTCCGCTGCTGCTGGCTGGCGTTCTTCTTTTTGCCTTTGCCGGCAGCGCTGGAGCCTACCTGCCGGACCTGCAGTCGATCCTGGTGAGCCGTCTTTTGCTGGGTGTTGCGGTCGCCATGACGATGACTGCGCAGGTTGCGCTGGTTGGGGACCTGTTTTCCGGTCAGCGCCGAAGTGCCTTCATGGGATGGCAGACGGCGGCGATCAATTTCAGTGGCTTCCTGTTCATCGGCTTTGCCGGTTGGCTTGCAGGCCTGTCTCCACGTTTGCCGTTCCTGGTCTATATGTTACCTGTTCTGCTGGTGCCGCTGTTGCTGCCGATCCTGCAACAGGAAAGAAACACTCGCCGCGAGAGTGCGGCCAGCACAGCCGCAAATGCAGACCTTGCCCCGCAAAAAGGATGGCTTGTGCCCGCACTGGCTGTTGGCCTGCTGACCATGGTCACCGTCATGTTCTTTTTCCTGATGCCCAGCCAGTTGCCATATTATCTGGATGAAAACGGCATCGATAGCGCTTCTGGAACGGCAATGGGGCTAGGTGCATTGACACTGACCGGAGGCTTGGTTGCGATTGCCTACAAAAGGATCAGCTCCCTTGTCGGCCTGTCTGCGTCTTTCGGCATCGGCTTTGTGTTGATGGGGCTGGGATTCGCCATTCTTTCGATAGACGCTCTCTGGCCGCTCATCCTCGGCGGTGCTGCGCTGGTCGGGGCGGGTTATTCTCTCGTGCAGCCGTCGTTTCTGCTGCTTGCGTTGCAAGTCGCACCGGAAGAACGGCGTGGCAGCGTTTCGGGCATCGTGACGACAGCAATGTTTCTGGGCCAGGTCGTTTCGCCGCTGGTCCTGACCATGCCAATTCAGGACTTCGGTTTTGCCACTGTCTACCGGGGAACGGCGCTGGCGTTGGTCCTGTTTGCCGCTGCGGGGTTCAGCTTGTTGCTGTTTCGCCCGTTCAGGCCAAGGCACGCTGGCTGAAGCGGCCAAAAACCGGGGCATTTAGGTGTGCCCCGGCCAAGGTGTCAGGACTTCAAGGCTTTACCCGCTGCATAGGTTTCAACGACAGCACGATCATCGCCAAGGGTTTGCAGCACGAAAAGTTCTTCCGACAGACTTTCTGCAGTCTCCATCCGCAAGGCCATCGGTTGGGTCGCACGCGCATTCAGGACCACAAGGTCTGCATCTGTGCCCGGCTCGAGGGTGCCGATCCTGTCTTGCAGTGAAAGCGCTTCGGCGTTGCCAAGCGTTATCCAGTGGAAACAGGCGAGCGGGTGGAGGCGCTGGCGCTGGAGCTGCAGAACCTTGTAGCCTTCGTCGAGCGTGCGCAGCATGGAATAGTTTGTGCCACCGCCAACGTCGGTGGCGATGGCCGTGCGAACGCCAGCCTGCTCCAGCCCGGCCTTGTTGAAGAGACCGCTGCCGAGGAACAGGTTTGACGTCGGACAGAAAACGGCAACGGAGCCGGTTTCCCGCATGACACCCAGTTCCCGGTCGTTCATATGGATGCAGTGACCGAGCAAGGTCTTGCGGCCGAGCAGGCCAAACCCTTCGTAAACGCCAAGATAGTCTGCCGCTTCCGGGTAGAGTTCCAGCGTGTAGGCGATTTCGTTGTGGTTTTCGTTGATGTGGGTCTGCAAATGGCAGTCAGGATATTCCCTCAACAATGTTCCGGCAGCTTCAAGCTGCCCGGGTGTCGACGTGATTGCAAAGCGCGGGGTGACGACATAATGCGCCCGTCCGCGTCCATTCCATTTTTTCAGCAAAGCCTTGCTGTCGTCATAGGCGCTTTGAGCGGTGTCGCACAGGTCGGCAGGCGCGTTCCTGTCCATCATTGTCTTTCCACCCAGCATCAACATGCCGCGCCGTTCCGCCTCCTCTAAATAGGCGTCGACCGAGGTGGGGTGGCTGGAACAATAGGCGGAGGCCGTCGTGGTGCCGTGGGCAACAAGCGCGTCAAAAAAGGCCTTGGCGATCCGTTCCCCATGAGCCTTGTCCGCAAACTTCATTTCCGCCGGGAACGTGTAGTCGTTCAGCCAGTCCAGCAGTTGGTCCGCCCAGGACGCAATCACCTGTGCTTGGGGGAAATGGATATGGGTATCGATGAAGCCGGGCAGGATCAGATGTGGCCGATGATCGATGATGGCCGTTCCTTCATCGGCGGTGGCAGCAACGTCCGCAAACTCGCCGCAAGCAGCAATCTTGCCGCCCCGAAGCAGAAGGGCACCGTCTTCGATATAGCTGTAAGCGTCCGTGTCATCCGGCCCTTTGGGGGCGGTGGAGAAAGAAAGCAGCCTGCCGCGCAGGATCTTCGGGGTCATGTCTGCCAAGGCAGGAATTCCTCATGGAGATGGGCCGGCAATTGCCAGTTTGTTCCTCGTTTTAGTCCCGGAGGCGCAAGGCGACAACGGTCCCGTGTCGGTATCCCGTGGATCGCCGCGCAATCCGAAGAAAGACGGGAAATAATCCCGAGGACAAAATCTGTGTGTGAGGCAAGCCGACTTTATTGCCCGGATCCTGTCAGGGAAAATAGCGCTCCACCCAGGGCTGCAAGTGTGGCGAGAATGGCAAGACAGGCATAAAACGTGAAAATGGTGGCCGCACCTTCCGGAGGTGCGGTGTTTTCGTTTCTGGCGTTCCAGGCCGTTGGTGTCGGGTCCTGCGCCGAATTTCTGTCATAGCCAGCCATCCTGACTTCAGGCTAACCGGCAAGAGATAATCTCGCGTAAACGGTTGGGGACTTCAAAACAGCGGCAATGATCGGGAAGGGTGTGCTCAGAAATCTCAGAGACTCAGGAGCCTTCAGTTACCTCGATCGTCACGTGGCCGATGCCATGCCTTGTCTTCAACCGCTCTCGGATTTGCTGCAAAACGGCATCCGGACTGTCTTCCGGTTTCAAGATGGCATGCATGGTGGCATTCACCTTGCCTTCGGCCAGCGACCAGAGATGGATGTGATAAACGTCGGCGAGGCCAGGGACTTCATGCAACAGATCGGTTTTCAGGGTGTCCCTGTCGATGTCTGCCGGTGCGCCTTCCAGCAGGATATGCGCGGACTGGCGCATTACCGCGACCGCAGAACGAACAATCAGCACAGCGACGAAAACCGACAGGATCGGGTCAATCGGGTACCAACCCGTGAAATAGATGACGATAGCGGCCGCGATCGCCGCAACGGAGCCGAGTAGATCGCCGAGCACGTGCAGGATCGCAGAGCGCATGTTGAGCGATCCGTCACCGCCACGCTGCAGAATGAAAAAGGCGCCGATATTCACCAGAAGGCCGATTACGGCAATGATGAACATCGGGCCTGCAAGCACGGTCTCCGGCTCCATGAAGCGCCCGGCAGCTTCCACGCAGATCCAGCCTGTCACCACCAGCAGGAATATGGAATTGGCGAAGGCGATCAGTACCGGTAACCGGTCGCGGCCATAGGTTAGCCGGGCATCTGCAGGTTTCTTGGATTGCTGAAAGGCCCACCAGGCCAAACCCAGCGATGCGGCATCCGTAACCATGTGGACGGCGTCCGCCATCAGCGCGAGAGACCCTGAAAGCCAGCCACCGATCAGCTCCGCAAACATGAAGGCAGCAATCAAAAGACCTGCCCACGCAACAGCGCGCGCGTTCTTGTCCGTCACTTCAGGGGTGTGATCATGGTCGTGCCCTTGACCATGATCATGGTCGTGTGAATAGCCGTGCGCACTGCCGCCGGCATGGTCGTGATGGCCGCTGTCGCTCATGGCTGTGATCCTTCCTTTGCACGGAGAGGTGGGCGCCCCGATCTTTCGACATATCCCCACGGTTGACAAGAAGCGGAACAGGAACAGCACCAAAGAGACGGGGGACAAGTGCTGGTTCAACACTCTGTAGCGGGCCTTGCGGCTCGGGATTGGCGGGACGATCCATCACTGGTAAAACCTGAAAGACCGTCCTCGGGTGTCCGGTAAATGACACACCCGGCAGTCCGTGCCGCTTGATCCGGAGCGGCGCAAAAATCCTGCCACACCAGACTTCAAGGAAATTGTCATGTCAGCAGAATTGCCGCGGGAAACCGACAACGCATTTCTGGGTAAATCGGTCAAGGGCGGTTCGCATGAACCGACCTATGCAGGCGCGCTGTCGTTCATGCGCCGCCGCTATAGCCGCGATCTGACCGGGATTGACCTGGCGGTTTGGGGCATCCCGTTTGATGCCTCTGTTTCCAACCGTCCGGGGGCTCGGTTCGGTCCTCAGGGGGTGCGTCGCGCATCCGCCATTTTTGACGGTGACCCGCAATATCCGTTCGAAATGGACCCTTTCGAGGTTCTTGCCTGCGTGGACTACGGCGACTGTGTTTTCGACTATGGCCGCAACGCTGATATTCCCGGACACATCCAGTCTCAGGCCTCTGATATTCTGGCTTCCGGAGCGCATCTGTTTTCCATCGGTGGCGATCATTTCGTCACCTATCCGCTTCTCAAGGCGCATGTGGCCAAACATGGCCCGCTCGCCCTGGTGCAATTCGATGCCCATCAGGACACCTGGAACGACGAAGGCGACCGGATCGACCACGGCACCTTCACCGGACGCGCCGTGCGAGAAGGCCTTATCGACCCAGACCGTTCAATCCAGATCGGCATCCGTACCCATGCTCCCGAAACTTGCGGGCTGGAAATCATTCATGGCTATGAGATGGACGAATTGGGTATCGGCGGCGTGACCGACAGGATCAAGGCCCGGGTGGGCAATGGCCCGGCCTATATGACATTCGACATCGATTGCCTTGACCCGGCGTTTGCGCCCGGTACCGGCACGCCTGTTTCCGGCGGCCTGTCCTCTCGCGAGGCATTGTCGGTCCTGCGTGGGCTGGGGTCATTGAACTTCGTCGGCGGTGATGTCGTCGAAGTCGCACCGGCGTACGACCATGCCGATATCACCTCGATTGCGGGCGCAAGCGTCGCGCTGACCTACATTGGCCTGCTTGCCGAAAAGCGGAAACAGGCCGGCTGAGGCCAGAATAGGGGCAACATGGAAACGAACCTCAGCTTCCGATTTGTCAAAACGCCGGGCAGCAGGCCGTTGCCGCCCGGTGTCGCCAGGCAGTTCAAGGTGTTTGGCACCGGGCAAAGTCTGGAGGAAGCACCTGCCATGGTGTTCGAACTGGACAAGCCGCACATGAGAGGCGTCACAAGCATCCGCATCGGCCCACAGACTGCCTGGGCACTCGAGTGCAGGTCCAGGTCCGGTACTGGCAGCTGGGAACTGAGGACCGATGCCGACGTCAGCATCGGACAAATCGGGGGACGAGGACCTTTGAAGCAGGGCTGGCAACTGGAAGTGCCTGGAAGCAATGTTCAGTTCAGCCTTGCCAACCCTGACAGTGTTGCCAAACAAACCGTCCGCACGATGCTTGGTGGCGACACGGAAGCTCTGGTGCTGTTGGCAGACGGCAATCCAGTGGGGACGCTGGTCCGCAAACATCGGGATCAGGCAGAAGGCAAGAAAGCCGGTTTGCTGTCAGGTTTGAAGAGATTCGTGACAGGCAGGGATTGGGTGCTCGACATTCACGAGCCGGATTTGCGCAGCAAGATCGCGGGTCAGGAGCAGCAAGTTGCGCTTGCCGCACTTGGTCTGGTGGCCATCGTGAGTCTGGAGTTGAGCACAGCCGACTGAACAGCGATCCGCTTCAGGTAGACATTCAAAGGAAATCAGCCGTGTTTGCTGTGCGCTGCCTTCCCGGGAAGGTTGTCGTTGAGCGGGACAGCAGTCCAGAACCGGTACAGCGGGGTTTTGTCCTTCATGGTCTGGTAAAGCTGGATCAACTTGCCAAAGCTGACGAATTGGGCCGCATACGCAACGGCCAGACCTGTCAGCGACAGGATTGGCGATGACAGGAAGCCGCCGAGCAACGCAATCAGCCCACCCATCCAGAAAACGAGATAAAGCGTTGTAATCCGGGCACTGTCGGTGGCGGGAACGGGGAGGAACAATCTGTTGAGCCAGATCTTTTCTCCAAAGCTCACGCGTTTGGCCCAACTGGAGGCCTTGCCGGTTTCCCCAACAAGCCTGGGGACAGCGATCACGCCTGCCAGTACCGCAAAAGCGAGCAGAAGTGCGCCCCAGACACCAAGCCAGGCTTGCGTCCACAAGGCACCGGTCAACATGCCAGGTGCGAGTATCTTCATGAAAGTTGCCAGGGCAGGCGCTGGCTTGCCGGTCGCTGCTTTGGGCAGAAGAACGGGAGCTCTCAGGCCATTGGCATTTTTCAATGCCGGACGGGCAAGGGGGCTCGGGTGACGTTGCGTGGTTTGCATATGCTGAAGCCGGCCTTTCGGATATCCGGCAATCTTACCCGGCGAAATGGGGACTTGGCAAACAACATTCTGTCGCAAGCAACAGCAAAGATCGTGAAAAATACCTAGGCCAGGGCCAGATATCATTAAGTATTTTAATCGATATCTCCTAGAGATTTTGGTGTAGTTTCAATGCACTTGCCTGGATGGGCTAGTTCGTTCGATGAATAACAAATAGCTAATGAGTAAAAAGGCCTACATTCTGTTCAGTTCATTGTTTTTTAGTTTGAAATCGGCAAAGATGGCCAAATACTTGAGAGTGATAAATTCAATCAATTGGACTGGAGCATGGTCTTACAAACAAGCCAGGACGAAGGGGACGCGGAAAATAGCGAAATAGTCTCGTCCCTGGCCTCCGAGCTGGATCGGCTTAACCACATCACGAAGCTGTCAAGAAGTGACGAACTTCGCCTCAGCGGCGACTGGCTTCATACACTGCTTAACGAGGTTTCCGATTATCTCTATGTGAAGGACCGCAGCTCGCGCTTCGTCATGGCGAACTTGCAGGTCGCGCTTGATGTCGGCCTCGATGATGCTTCGCAATTGATCGGCAAGACCGATCTGGAACTGCATCCGGAGGAGACCGGTTCCAAGTTCCATGCCATCGAACAGGAGATCATGGCGTCGAATATTCCGCGTATCGATTTCGAGGAGCCGTCAATTCTGTCGAACGGCAAGCGGAAGTGGTTCTCTTCGTCCAAGTACCCGGTCACAAACAGCAAGGGTGAAGTGGTCGGCATTGTTGGCCTCTCGCGGGACATCACCGAGCGCAAACGGGCGTTACTCCTGCAGCAGGGGCAGAACAAGGTCCTTCAGGAAATTGCTGCGGGCAGACCCGTGAACGAGGTGTTGACGACACTCGTATTGACCATTGAGGACCAACTCGATGGAGTGATGGGGTCGATCATGCTTGTGGATGACACAGGCGAGCATCTCCTGGCGACTGTCGGTCCCAACCTGCCGCAAGAATACCTGGACATCACCGACGGTATACCTGTGAGCCCGAAAATGGGTTCATGCGGGACCGCTGTGTTCCGGCGCGAGAGTGTCATCGTCGAAGATATCCAGAAGGACCGACTGTGGGAGGATGTACGCGACCTTGTTGCTCCTTTCGAATTGCGGTCCTGCTGGTCGGTGCCGTTTTTCGGCAAGGACAGCAAGGTTCTGGGCACGTTTGGGCTCTACACCAAGTCGACGCGCAGCCCGACGGATCATGAGCTGAAGCTTGCACTGGAAGCTGCCCGGCTTGCGTCCGTAGCAGTCGAGCGTGACCGAGCCGAACGCAAGATCCGCTATCTGGCCAATCATGACGTCCTGACAGGCCTGCCCAATCGGCAGGAGTTCAAGACCAAGCTGGAAGAAAAGGTGTTCGAAAGTGATAGGACCGGCGTGCCTGTTGCCGTCGTTTTTGTCGATCTCGACAATTTCAAGTTCGTCAACGACAGCTTCGGACATGCGATTGGCGACCAGGTGCTGATGATCGTCGCGGAACGGATCATGTCCGTCCACGACGGTGCACATCAGGCCATCCGCTTTGGGGGCGACGAATTTGTCCTGATTGTCGACCGAGACACGGCAGAGAAAGCTGCCCTCTACGAATTCATGGCAAGGCTCCGGGACGAGATCACCAAAACGATCCAGATCGATGACCTGTCGTTCCATGTTACCTGCAGCATTGGTGCTGCCTGTTACCCGCAGGATGCCGACAGTGCGGCACAGCTTTTACGGAATGCCGACAAGGCGATGTTCGAAGCAAAGTCCGCAGGACGTGACAGCTTCAAGGTCTATGAGCAGACCCGTCCGGAACGTTCGGTCAACAAGCTGACACTTCTGGAGGAAATGCGGACCGGCATCGAGAACGGCGAGTTTTTCCTGGAATACCAGCCGCAATACAATCTGGTTAGCGGCCGTATCGTAGGTGCGGAAGCGCTGGTGCGCTGGCAACATCCGGCACTTGGTCGCATGATGCCGGGCGAGTTCATCACTCTGGCGGAAGAAAGCGGCCTGATCGTGCCTCTGGGCAGATGGGTGACGCGCGAAGCCTGCCGGCAGAACAAGGAATGGCAGGAAAGTGGCCTGATGCCGATTACGGTTGGCGTCAATGTTTCCGCCCGCCAGTTCCGTGACGACGGTATGATTTCGGATGTTCGCGATGCACTCGAGGAAACCGGACTTGCCGCGACCTACCTTGAGCTGGAGCTGACCGAAAGCCTGCTGATCAAGAATGCGGATCAGGCCGTTGGACTGATGGACGATTTCCGCCGGCTGGGCGTGAAGCTCGCCATAGATGATTTCGGCACCGGATATTCAAGTCTCGCCGCGCTGAAAAGCTTTCCGCTGACAAGGCTCAAGATCGACCGCAGCTTCATCAGCGATCTGGATTTCGACGAAAGCGACCGGTGTATCGCAAAGGCCATCATTTCCCTCGGGCGGGAACTTGGGCTCTGTGTCGTGGCAGAGGGCGTGGAAACCGCAAAGCAGCAGGCCTTTCTTGCCAGCTGCCGTTGTGAAGTCGTCCAAGGCTATCATTTCGGTCGCCCGATGGCCGCCCGCAAGTTCGGCAAGCTGCTGGCCATGACATTGACGCCTCTGGACGCACATTTCGGTTGAGATATGCGCTTCGGAAACAGCCGTAGTCAGCGCCGGGAGAATGGAGCTCCGGGGATGTGTCCTGGCGCAGTACGTTACACCTTGGTCATCACATAAGAGCCGGGCGCATCCTCAAGGATTTTGACCCGGTTCGCACCCGGTTTGCGGGCCTTGACCTTGGCGTCGTCATGCGAGCGGATCCACTGATCCCAGTAAGGCCACCAGGACCCGGGGTGTTCCTCGGCATTCTTGAGCCAGTTTTCCAGCGTTCCCTTGGCTTCCGCGCCTGTCCAGAACTGGTATTTCTTCTTCGCAGGCGGGTTGACCACACCTGCAATATGCCCGGAACCGGCCAGCACGTAATCGACCGGGCCACCAAAACAGCCTGATCCCAGAAAGACCGATTTCGGCGGTGCAATGTGGTCTTCGCGCGTTGCCAGGTTGAAGATCGGAATGGTCACCTTGGAGAGATCCAGGTGCTCGCCCGCGATTTCCATTTCGCCCTTGGACAGTTTGTTGTCCAGATAACAGTTGCGCAGATAGAACGAATGGTTCGCGGCGGGCATGCGCGTGGAATCCGAGTTCCAGTAGAGCAGGTCAAACGGGAAGGGGTCCTGGCCCTTCAGGTAGTTGTTGACCACATAGGACCAGATCAGATCGTTGGAGCGCAGCATGTTGAAGGCGGACGACATCTTGGAGCCGTCCAGGTAGCCGTGCTCGGCCATCCTCTTTTCAAGGACCGAGATCTGTTCTTCATCGACGAACACCTTCAGGTCACCCGCGAAAGTGAAGTCGACCTGTGTGGTGAAGAAGGTCGCGGTCTTGATGCGGTCGTCGCCGATCTTTGCCATATAGGCAAGCGTGACCGCCAGCAATGTGCCGCCGACGCAGTAACCGATGGAATTGACCTCTTCCTGGCGCGTTGCCCGCTTGATGACGTCGAGCGTATTGAGGATGCCTTCCTTCATATAATGCTCGAAGCTCTTTTGAGCCTGCCGTTCGTCCGGGTTGACCCAGGAAATGACAAACACCGTGTGGCCCTGGTCGACCGCCCACTTGATGAAGGATTTTTCCGGATTGAGGTCGAGAATGTAGAACTTGTTGATCCACGGCGGAACGATGAGGAGAGGACGCTTCAGGACCTCGTCGGTAGATGGCGAATACTGGATTACCTGGCAGACATCGTTCTGCGAGATCACCTTGCCTGGCGTGGTGCCGAGGTTCTCGCCGAGCTTGAATTTTGTCGGGTCGGTCTGGCGGATCTTCAGCTCGCCCTTGCCGGTTTTCAGATCCTCGACCAGGTGCCGCATGCCCTTGACCAGGTTTTCGCCGTTGCTTTCCAGTGTCAGACGTAACAGCTCGGGGTTTGTAAGCACGAAATTGGACGGGGAGACGGCATTGGCGATCTGGGTGACGTAGAATTCGGCCTTGTGGCGTGTGTGCTCATCCAGCCCCTGGGCGTCGTGGACCATGTCCTCCGCCCATTTGCTGGTGATCAGGTAGAGCTGCTTGATGAAATCGAAGAACTGGTTTTTTTCCCAGTCAGGATCGGCAAAGCGCTTGTCACGTGCCGGAGTTTCGATCGCCGGTGTAGACGGTTCGCCCATCATCCGTTTCAGCGAGGAATTCCAGAGATCGATATAGCCGCTCCACAAGCGCGACTGGGCTTCGACGGCGCGCTGCGGATCGGACGCCCAGTATTCGCCAACCTGAGCGAGGGTCTTTACGACACCGGTCAGCTCGTCGGTCGAATCGTGGGTGATCTTGCCCTGTTCCCGGGGCTCGATATAAGCCGCCAGTGCCTTGCCTGCCTGCTCGAGCGTCTTTGCAAGATTCTGTGCAAAGGCTTCCGGGTTGTTGATGATATACTGCAACATGGGATGGTCGCGGTCATCAGCCATAGGCAGGGATTTCCTCCGGTTGTCTTGCCCCATTCAGCCCACGAAAGGCCTGTGAGCCCTTGTTGTTCAATCGCGTTATCTTGTTATTTTTTCGCCGATATTTTGAACTATCGGCTATTTATGACACAAGGTAACGTCTCCGTCGATTGGATTTCAATCCACGTTCAGGCCCTCTGGCTAGTGGAAATTTGTGACGATCGGATGGACGAGGAAACAAAGTGGTGGAGGATCTGTTGAGCTGCATGCGGAACGTGCTGGCACTGGGTGGGTGCATGCTTCTCGCCTTTGGATTGTCAGCATGCGCTGTCGGGCCAGGGACACCCTTGCTTGATGCGCTGAAAACCGAGCCCGGGCAGGGGAGAGGCAACGTCCCGGCACCGAAAGGCTATGGTGCAATCGTCAATCCCGGCGAGTCTTCCGGCCTCATCAATCCGAAGGAGAGGCAAGAGACGCAGGCCTATCTGGAAACACTTGCGTCTGAGTGACGCAGGGGACGATGCCCAATACATATGCGGATGATGTGAGGTGGCTAAAGAAGATAAAATATTGATAAATATACGGATTAAATCTTTCCTTTACGACTGGCGGTCTAGGCTGCAAGCCTTGATCGCAAGGCCTTTGTTTTCATGACGCTCGATACACCGACACTGTTTACCTGCATTATGATTGCCGAGTTTGCCGGTAGCGTCATCCTGTTCCTTTTTTACATGTTCTGGCCCGGGCGGAGCGTTGCCTGTTCGAGAAGCCTCGCCCTGTGGTCTGCAGGAATGTTTCTGGCGGCTTGCGGGACGGTTCTCCTTGCATTTCGCGGGACAATTCCGGACCTTTTCAGTATCGTTGCCGCTAATTTCCTGGTCATTCTCGGGACCGGCCTGAGGCGAAGCGGCTTCGCCGTGTTCCTGGGCCGCAGCGGTCATGTCTGGGTGTTCGCAACGATAGCGTTTGCCTGGCTCGTTCTATGCCAGTTTCCCGAATTTCAGGACAACTTCCTCACCCGGGTGAATTATGTTCAGTCGGTGCTCATCCTGAGTGGTCTCTGGGTCGTTTGGATGGCGTTCTTCGAAAATCGGGAGAAACTCTATTCAGCACGTATGCTTGGGATGACAACGCTGGTCGAAACCGCGGGATTCATGTGGTTTACCTTTCACCAGAACATACTGCTGTTCCCGTCCTTCCAGTCGACGTTCACGGAAGGGTTCATGAGCACCTACCTGATCACCGTTCTGTTTTCGATCATCATGACGATCGTCCTGCCGGCTTCCATGGTCATCGAACGATCCTTGCACGGTTTCAGGGAGCAGGCTCTTCAGGACGACCTGACAGCTCTGCCGAACCGACGGGCGTTTCTCAACGATGCGGAGGACTGGATCGCTTCGAACTCCTCCCCAAAGGGCATTTACAGCCTCATCCTGTTTGACATGGACCAGTTCAAATCGGTGAACGAGCGTTTCGGTCAGGCGATGGGAGATGCGCTCCTGCAGCTATTCGCGCGCATCTTGAAGGATACCCTGGTCGAAAACGCCATTTCAGGGCGGGTAGGCGGTGCCGGATTCGCCGTGTTCCTGCCGGAGGGCAACAAGGAACTCGCCCATTTGACCGCCCAGAGGATCTGCAGGCGTTTCGGGCTGGAATGTCAGGAAGCGTCTGGCGGCCGGCTGATGGTGACCGCGAGCGTCGGTCTGGTGAGTGCCAGCGTTTCGACACCGCTGGAGCGTGCGATGGAAGCTGCCGAAGGTGGCCTGCACAGGGCAAAGAAACAGGGCCGCGCACAAATCGTCACGATGGATCTTGCGCCCAATGGCCGGCTTATCAAGGACGCAAAAAGAACCGGTTTTTCCGTGCTTCGGAAAAAGGCGGCCTGATCTCTTCCTTTCTTTGATTGTCGCGACGCGCCCGGCAAAGTGGAATGATGGATCTGGCTCCGGAAGGCGGTCCGCTTACTGCTCACTTGCCGTTCATTCCTCGCCAGATTTTTGCTCCTGCACACCGCGATTTGTAGGACATTTAAGCCGTTAGTGGAGCTCGGGCGGCCGAGGACTACTGCCAAAGCAATCATGTTCTAAAAAACGCTACAAATTTAGTCGGCTAGCGACGCAAAGACGGGTGCGTATTTTTATCCGGACTGCTAAAAGAGCCCCGCTGCGCCGTCGCCGCGCCCGGCAAGGGAGCGCAGCTGATACTGTCAACTCGCAAGGATTCGCGTCATGGAGGAATTCCATAAGATCAAGCGGCTGCCGCCGTATGTGTTCGAACAGGTGAACCGTTTGAAGGCGAAGGCGCGCGCGGCGGGGGCGGACATTATCGATCTTGGCATGGGCAACCCTGACCTGCCGACACCGAAGCACATTGTCGACAAGCTGACCGAAGTCGTGCAGGACCCACGCACGCACCGTTATTCCGCATCCAAGGGCATCGGAGGCCTGCGCAAGGCACAAGCGGCTTATTACGGTCGCCGGTTTGGCGTGAAACTGGATCCCGATACCCAGGTGATCGCGACACTCGGCTCCAAGGAAGGCTTCGCCAACATGGCGCAGGCCATCTCCGCACCCGGGGATGTGATTCTGAGCCCCAATCCCAGCTATCCGATTCACACCTTCGGCTTCTTGATGGCTGGCGCCTCGATCCGCAACATTCCGGCGGAACCGGGCCCGGCGTTCTTCGATGCGCTTGAACGCGCGGTGATCCATTCCGTGCCGAAGCCGATCGCAATCATTCTTTGCTACCCGGCGAACCCGACGTCCTATTGCGCGGATCTCGACTTCTACAAGGACGTGGTCGCATTCGCTCGCAAGCACAACATCTTCATCCTGTCTGACCTGGCTTACTCCGAAATCTATTTCGGTGCGACACCGCCGCCATCGGTTCTGCAGGTGCCGGGTGCCATGGATGTCACCGTCGAATTCACGTCACTTTCGAAGACCTTCTCCATGCCGGGGTGGCGCATGGGCTTTGCTGTCGGCAACGAGCGGCTGATTGCTGCGTTGTCGAGAGTGAAATCCTATCTCGATTACGGCGCCTTCACACCCATTCAGGTTGCGGCAACCGCGGCCCTGAACGGATCGGATGACTGCATCCGTGAAACCCGCGAGATCTACAAGAAGCGCCGCGATGTGGTGGTCGACAGTTTCGGCAGGGCCGGCTGGGATATTCCGGCACCGGAAGCCAGCATGTTCTGCTGGGCACCAATCCCCGAGAAGTTCCGGGCGCTCGGCAGTCTGGAATACTCCAAGCTGCTACTGGAAAAGGCGGAAGTGGCCGTCGCACCAGGTATCGGTTTCGGTGAACACGGAGACGAGTACGTCCGCATCGGACTGGTGGAAAACGAACAAAGACTGCGTCAGGCAGCCAGAAATATCCGCCGCTTCCTTGAAACTGCGGATCAAAAGCTGCACAACGTCATCCCGCTCGGGACCAAAGGTTGATAAGAACTGGACTCATTTCCGTATGGCAGACGCATTGAAGGTAGGCATCGCTGGCCTTGGCACCGTGGGGGGGGCCGTGGTGCAGCTCCTTTCAAAACACGGCGGACAGATTGCAACGAAAACCGGGCGAGCAGTGACCGTGACAGCGGTCAGTGCACGTGATCGGACCCGTGATCGGGGCATCGATGTCTCGGCATTCGAATGGTTCACCGATCCGGTGGAAATGGCCCGGACGGCAGATGTCGATATTTTTGTCGAACTGATCGGCGGCGACAACGGCCCCGCTGAGGAAAGCGTGCGTGCTGCTCTGGCGCGTGGCATTCATGTCGTGACAGCAAACAAGGCGCTGCTTGCGCGCCATGGCGTTGAGCTGGCAGTGCTGGCGGAGGCCAACGACGCCTGCCTCAACTACGAGGCAGCCGTTGCCGGAGGCATTCCGATCGTCAAGACGCTGCGCGAATCCATGGCCAGCAACGACATCAGCCGCATCTACGGTATCCTGAACGGCACCTGCAATTACATCCTGACCCGGATGGAGGCAGAAGGCATCAGTTTTCAGGATTGTCTGTCGGATGCACAGCGTCTCGGCTATGCGGAGGCGGATCCGACCTTCGACATCGAAGGTAACGACACCGCCCACAAGCTTGCCATCCTCACCAGTCTTGCCTTCGGCACGGAAATCTCGAGCGACGACATCTACGTCGAGGGCATCACCTCGATCACGACCGCCGATATTCAGGCTGCGGACGAACTCGGTTTTCGCATCAAGCTACTGGGCGTTGCCCAACGCACTGATACGGGCATCGAGCAACGTGTTCATCCGACCATGGTGCCGAAGTCCTCTGCGATTGCTCGGATCGACGGCGTCCTGAATGCTGTGGCTGTCGACGGTGACTTCGTTGGTGAAATCGTGCTCGTCGGACCGGGTGCCGGCGGCAATGCGACGGCGTCATCCGTCGTGGCCGATCTCGCCGATATTGCCCGGGGCGACGAAACGCCTGTTCTTGGCATGCCCGCTGCAGAGCTTAACAGCTATCAACGTGCCCGCATGCGGCTTCATGAAGGCGGATATTATATCCGCCTGTCCGTATTCGATCGGCCGGGTGCTTTCGCCGAAATCGCCAGATGCATGGGCGATGCCGGCATTTCACTGGAATCGATTGTCCAGAAACGTCATGCAAATAAGGACGTTCCTGTGAAATTTGATGCGGACCTGCCTCAACCTGTCATCCTCATCACGTATGAAACGACTGAAGTGGCAATCAAAGAGGCATTGGACGTGATCATGTCCAAGGGGGTAGTTTCCGAACAGCCTCAGATGATCCGCATTGAAAAACTGAACTGACGAGTGAGTGCCCGCCGAGGCGTCCTGCGGAGGGAGAGACTGGAGATGTTGATGTCCAATACTGATAAACAACCGTCGAGCGGCCTGGACCGTATTCTGACGCTCGAGCTGGCCCGCGTCAGTGAAAGAGCGGCTGTGTCGGCAGCCCGGTTGCGCGGTCACGGCGACGAAATGGCCGCGGACCAGGCGGCAGTGGACGCAATGCGGCGCGAACTGAACCGCCTGCCTATCGACGGTACCGTGGTTATCGGTGAGGGGGAACGCGACGAAGCTCCGATGCTCTACATCGGTGAAAACGTCGGCACGAAGCAGGGACCGAAAGTCGACATCGCTCTCGACCCGCTGGAAGGCACGACCATCTGCGCCAAGAACCTGCCGAACTCCCTGGCGGTTATCGCATTGGCGCCGGCGGGCGATCTTCTGAACGCTCCGGACAGCTATATGGACAAGATTGCCATCGGGCCGGGTTACAAGGCCGGATTGATCGATCTGGACGCACCGATTGCCGAAAATATTGCTGCTGTTGCCAAGGAAAAAGGCGTCAAGGTCAGTGAAGTCACGGCCTGCGTGCTCGACCGTCCGCGCCACGCCCGCCTGATTGAAGAAATCCGGGCGACTGGTGCTGCAATCCGCCTGATCGGAGATGGTGACGTCGCCGGCGTTATTCACACGACCGATCCGGACGAAACCGGCATCGATATCTACGCAGGTATCGGCGGTGCCCCGGAGGGTGTGCTTGCAGCTGCCGCGCTTCGTTGTATCGGTGGCCAGATGCAGTCTCGTCTTGTGATCACGCGCGACGAGCAGGTCGAGCGTGCGCATCGCATGGGCATCGAGGACATCAAGAAGAAGTACACGCTTGAAGAAATGGCCGGGCCGGACGTGCTTTTTGCCGCAACGGGTGTAACCGACGGCAACTTCCTGCAGGGCGTCCGCTTCGGCCGTCATCACATCACCACGCACACCGTTGTCATGCGGTCCTCCACTGGGACGGTGCGCTACATCAAGGCCCAGCACACGGATCTTGAGAAGTTTCATCTGGACTAAGCGCGGCTGAATGCTGGGACAATCCGGGGAAGACGACAGGCGGCTCGTACTTGGGGTCGCCCGTTCCGCAAACGACAACGCCTGGCGCGAGCGCCTGAGTGGCGCTGACCTGCGAACCGCGATGGCGATTTCGCAGGTTCACGGATTGCCGGACGTGCTGGCGCGTGTCATGGCTGCGCGCGGCGTTCAGGCCGACGAGGCAACCGGCTTCCTGGAGCCGTCACTCAAGCTGCTGATGCCCGATCCTTCCGGTCTGGTCGATATGGACGCCGCCGTGGCAAGGGTCGCGGATGCGGTCCAGGCTGGTCGAAAGATTGCGATCTTCGGCGACTATGATGTCGACGGGGCGACATCGTCGGCGATATTCGCCAAATACCTGCAGTGGCTCGGCCTTGACCCTGTGATCCATATTCCGGATCGGGTCATCGAAGGATACGGACCGAACGGTCCGGCCATCGAACATCTTCGCCATGGCGGGGCTGATCTGCTGGTTACGCTCGACTGCGGCAGCACGTCGTTTGAAGCTTTTGAAACTGCCCGGCAACTCGATCTCGACGTCGTGGTCATCGATCACCACCAGGTTGGCGAAACGCTTCCGGCGGTTGAGGCGCTCGTCAATCCCAACCGGCAGGATGATCTGTCGGGGCAGGGGCATTTGGCAGCTGTCGGCGTCACGTTCCTGTTTCTTGTCGGCCTGAACCGCGAGTTGCGGCGTCGCGGGGTTTTCCAGGGCAGGCAGGAGCCGGATCTCATGGCGCTGCTCGATCTGGTGGCGCTTGGTACCGTGTGCGACGTCGTTCCGTTGCAGGGCCTAAACAGGGCCTATGTGACACGTGGCCTTGCGGTGATGCACCAACGCCGCAATTACGGGCTGACTGCGCTTGCGGACACAGCGCGCGTGAGCGGAAAGCCGGCGCCTTATCATCTGGGTTTCTTGATAGGCCCGCGGATCAACGCGGGAGGACGTATTGGCGACGCTGCACTGGGCGCGCGCCTTCTGACGACGGAAGACCCGCACGAAGCACGGGCAATCGCCGAGCGGCTGGACCAGCTCAATACCGAACGTCAGTCCATGGAAGCAGTGATGCTGGAACAGGCCGGCGCAGAAGCCGCAATGGCAATCCAGGCACGTGATCCGGCGGTTCTCCTGACCGGTTCCGACGATTGGCACCCCGGGATTGTTGGACTGATTGCCTCTCGGCTCAAGGAAGCTCACCGCAGGCCTTCCTTTGCGGTCGCCTTTGATGAAACCGGCAAGGGGACAGGTTCAGGGCGCTCCATCCCCGGTGTTGACCTTGGCAAGGCCGTTCGCAGAGCGGTTGACGAAGGTTTGCTCGAAAAGGGTGGTGGGCACGCCATGGCGGCAGGGCTTACGGTTCTGCGGGAGAAGACCGCCGACCTGGAAGCGTTTTTCAACGATGTGCTGAAGGACGACGTCGAGGCGGCAAGTGCGAACCGGGAACTGAAGATTGATGCCGCGCTGACGGCAACGGGCGCAAATCTCGATTTTCTGGAGTTGCTGGAAAAGGCGGGGCCCTATGGTGCCGGTCATGCTGAACCGGTGTTTGCCTTTCCCGCCCACCGGATTTCCTTCGCCGATGTGGTCGGTAAGGGACATGTCCGAGCCTCGATCACTTCTGGTGACGGGACTGCGTTAAAGGCAATCTGCTTCAAGGCGGACGACAAACCGCACGGTCAGATGTTGTTGCAGGGCCGGGGGCAGTCGCTGCATGTGGCAGGTACGCTGTCAATCGACACCTGGCAGGGGACACCCAAGGTGCAACTGCGCATCCTTGATGTCGCGGATCCGCAGAAAACCCGCCTTTGATGCGGCGCAGGTAAACGTGAATTAACCAAACGCTAAGTCTCCGGGCATAAGGTTTGAACCCACGAAGGAATCGTGAGGATCAGGCATGCGTGCTCAGAATGAGCTTTCGCCCTATTTCGAAGAAATAGACAGGCGTACGGACCGGGCCCTGAAAGGGATTCGGGAAGTCAGACGTTCAGCAAAACTCACCGCCCTGCCGCAAGAGCCGAAAGCAGCCCTAGTCGGAACAGGATTTCTGATGGTGCTGGTAGCATTTCTCGGACTGTTCATCGATTGAACCTTCCGGAAATACCGGACGAGCCACGTTCAGGTGAACGAAAGACAGACAAGGGCTTGAAACGCTCTGCGTGCTGCCTTTAAGTCTTGCGTCTTAGTTATCGAGACGTCGGGCACCATGACAGATTATCCCATTGCACTTTGGTCCTTTAACCTGAGCCGCGCTCCAGCTTCGGTGGCAGCTTTTGCTGCACAGATAGAAGAGGGAATGCAGCGCGCCGCGGGAGAGGGCGCAAAGCTCCTGATGCTTCCTGAATATCTTGTGGAATGCTGCCTGGCGTTCAAACACGAAGGTCTGCTGCCTGACCAGGAAATGGCGTTCCTGGCGGACGTGGGCACCGACTTGCTCGCGATACTTGCTCCGCTACCTGCCAAGTATGGTGTGTCGCTGTTGGCTGGATCGATGCCTGTTCAGGCGCCTGCGGGTTTCACCAACACAGCCGTTCTGCTGACAGCCGACGGGCGCGAGATCCGTCAGGACAAATTGTGCCTCACACCGTTTGAGCAGGATCCGGAGATCTGGCATCTGGTGCCTGGAGCTGAACTGAAGACGTTCGAGCTCGACGGATTGAAGATGGCGATCCTGATCTGTCTGGATGTCGAAATGCCGGCGCTCAGCAGCCTGCTGGCGAAGCTGGATCTCGATCTTCTGCTAGTGCCTTCAATGACGGAAAAACTCTCCGGCTATCACCGTGTCTTCGGCTGTGCCAAGGCACGTGCGGTTGAGCTCATGTGCGCGGTCGCCGTTTGCGGTCTTGTCGGCACATCAAAGGGCACAACGCAGAACGACACCAACGTTTCCGGGGCGGCGCTGTATTTGCCGTGTGAAGAGGAATTCGGTTTTACAGGTGTTGCCGCAGAGGTAGCCGCGACCTCCGGAAGCAACGGAGAAGAACCTTTCCTTGTCGTTTCGGTGCCCCTTAGCGAACTTCGAGACCTGAAGTCCGGCAAAGCGGAAGTTTGGCCGGGAGCCTGGACAGCCGATCACGTTTCCGTTTCGGCGGCCTGAAGCGGACTTGTAATATTTGTAATAAAAATGTGCGCGCACCGAGTGCACTTTTCTCTAGACGTCCCTAAGGGAACTCCCTATACACCTGCTGTTCCAGAACAACAGGTGTGGAGATGGGATTCGCTAAGGCACTGACAGCGCGGGATGCATCGTGGCTGCACGGTATTGCAGGTTTGTTTGTCAAACCGCTCCGTCTGCAGATCGCGGCTCTTTGCGTGCGTCCGGGCGAGGCGGAGCCTGAAATTCTCCTGGTCTCGACCCGCGAGACCGGCCGTTTGATCTTGCCGAAAGGCTGGCCTGAAAAGGACAAGCCCGCATTTGAAACGGCGTTGATCGAAGCCTATGAGGAAGCGGGAATTGTCGGCACGGCCGAACCGCGGGCCATTGGCAGCTTCCGGTCCTACAAGGGCCTTGCGGACGGATTGAAGATCCGTACCAAGGTGATTGTCTTCAAGATCCGTTTTGAAAAACAGTTGAAAGACTTTCCTGAACTCGGGCAACGCAAAAGGGTCTGGCTGCCCTTCTCGAAGGCAATCGAGGCCGCCGAAGAGCCGGCGCTGAGACGGTTTTTGCGGCAGCACAAATCGCAAATCTGTTAGACATTTCCTGAGGGATAGCGAGGCGTGTTCGGGTGCTCACCAACAAGGACCTGAAAAAGAAGGCTCTGGACAAGGATCTCGACAAGATCAGCTTTGTCAGTGAGGCGGCGGAGGCTATGGGCCGGCGTCTTGTCGGACCGGGTCTTGCCCTGGTGTTCCTGGTGATCTGCGCCTGCGTTGCCGCATTCCAGGTGTCTTCCAGCGGTTTCTCCAACATGCTCATCCTTGTGGCCGCCAGTGCAATTGGCGGCTACATGGCGCTCAATATCGGCGCCAACGACGTTGCCAACAATGTCGGTCCTGCCGTGGGCGCGCGCGTCGTCAGCCTCACCGGCGCCTTGCTGATTGCGGCCGTTTGCGAAAGCGCGGGCGCATTGCTTGCCGGAGCGGATGTCGTCTCGACCGTTTCCGGTGATATCCTGAGCCCCAGCGATGTCCGAAACAGTTCGGAATTCATGCTGGCAATGCTGACAGCCATGGCTGCCTCAGCTTTGTGGATCAATTTCGCGACTGTGATCGGCGCACCTGTTTCGACCACCCATTCGATCATTGGCGGTGTTGTCGGCGCCGGGATCGCGGCAAGCGGCTTTGCAGCCATCAACTGGACAACCATTTCGACAATTGCTGCTTCCTGGGTTCTGTCTCCGGTGCTCGGCGGTCTTGTCGGGGCCGGGATCATGGCCTTTATCAATTCAAGGGTCGTCTATACGCCGGACCGGCTGAAAGCTGCCAGATATTGGTTGCCGATACTGCTGGGCCTCATGGGGGCGACCTTCACCGGCTACATTCTGCTGAAAACGTCCGATCGGCTCATCTCTGTTCCTGAATGGCTCGCCATCGTGCTGTCGCTCACCGTCGGATTCGTTGTCTGGCGGATCTATTGCCGGGTGATCCACGCCCAAACGCTTACACTGGAAAACAGTGCGCGCGCCTTGCGCAACCTGTTTGCAGTACCGCTCATGGTCGCGGCAGGTTTGCTGTCATTTGCCCATGGTGCCAACGACGTTGCAAACGCCATCGGGCCGCTGGCAGCCATCGTTCTCAGCCAATCGAATGATTTTCCGGATCTCGTATTTTGGTATCTGGGGGCGCTCAATCCCGAAGTACCGATCTGGGTGAGCGCAGTCGGCGCATGCGGGATTTCCGCCGGCCTTCTGCTGTTCGGCAGACGGCTTGTCACTGTTGTCGGCAAGAAGATCACCAAACTTAGTCCCGTACGTGCCTTTTGCATCACCCTGGCAACCGCCGCGACCGTGCTGACGGCTTCTGGTGCGGGGCTGCCGGTATCGTCCACTCATATTGCGGTTGGTGCGCTGTTCGGTGTGGGTTTTTACCGGGAATGGTATCGCAACAAGTATGTTGCGGAAGGCGGGGTCATGAAACCGCGCAAGATGATGAAAAACAGGGAAGAGCGTCGCAGACGCCTTCTGGTGCGTCGATCTAGCCTGATCACCATCATCGCAGCCTGGGTTGTCACAGTTCCCGCCTCAGCCTTGCTGGCCGCCGGCCTATTCACGGTGCTCAAGCTCGTCCTCTCATGAGAATTCCGTTCTGCCCTAACAAGTTCGACGGATAACAAGCAGCACACAGTGCGCATTTTCTGGACAAGCCCGAGTTCCGGCCTTATCTTCCGAGTGTCACCAACATTTCGGAAAGGGCACCATGGCGCAGCTTTATTCAGCAATCGACACCCGGACTTCCTGGTTTCAGAACCTGCTTCTGTTGTTCCGGCGCCCTTCGAGATTGCAGATCGCAGCGTTGTGCCATCGTTTGCGCGACGGGGAGCGGGAAGTCCTGCTTGTGACGACCAAATCCACGCATCGCTGGATCCTTCCCAAAGGCTGGCCGATCATGTCGTTGAAAGCACACCACACCGCAGCGGTAGAGGCTTTCGAAGAGGCAGGCGTTATTGGAAATGCGCAGAAGAAACCCTTTGCCAGTTTTCAGTCACACAAAGGCGGCGAAGGCGGCTTGCAGCTCAGGACGGAAGTTCTTGTGTTCCTTGTCGACGTTGAAAGCACGACAAGCAGTTTTCCCGACAAGGACGAGCGCGACGTCCGGTGGCTTCCGATACAGGAAGCCATGCGGCTTGCCGGCGATCCGGGCCTCGTGAAGGTGCTTCGCAAACTGGAAAATTTACCCAACTAAGAAATTTTGGCCAATGAGGGCCGTTTTGGTTGACCTTTTCGGACGATTGTTTAAGGCAGGCGCCAGATGACGCTTGGCTTGCAAGACTTGCCTTCAAAGGACTTCCCGACTGGAACGCCCATGCCGAATTTGAAAAAGCCGACCCTCGACAAGGATCTAGACAAGCTGAGCTACATGGAAGAGGCCGCCGGGTCTCTTGGACGTGGCTTGATTGCGCCGGGCATCGCGCTGGTCTTTATTGTCTTGTGTGCCCTTGGTGCCGGTGCCTCCATGTCGGGAGCACCGGGAACGGTCATCATCGTCGCTGCGGCAGCCATCGGCGCCTATATGGCACTTAATATCGGTGCTAACGATGTTGCCAACAATGTTGGCCCAGCCGTCGGTTCGCGGGCCATGACGCTGCTGACGGCGCTGATCATAGCGGCCGTCTTTGAAAGCGCAGGGGCCCTGATCGCAGGTGGGGATGTCGTCAGCACCATCTCCAAGGGCATCATTGATCCCGCTTCGGTAGCCGATGCCAATGTCTTCATGGCAGCGATGATGGCGGCTCTGGTGTCGTCAGCACTCTGGATCAACCTTGCCACCTGGATCGGTGCGCCGGTTTCGACAACGCATTCCATCGTTGGCGGCGTCATGGGAGCTGGCATTGCGGCGGCTGGCTTCAGCGCGGTCAATTGGGCGACAATGGGCGGTATCGCAGCAAGTTGGGTCATCTCGCCGTTCCTCGGCGGTCTGGTTGCTGCAGGTTTCCTGGCCTTCATCAAGACTTTCATCATCTATCAGGACGACAAAATCGCCGCTGCCCGCAAATGGGTTCCGGTTCTGATCGGTGTCATGTCGGGAACCTTTGCCAGCTACCTGGCACTCAAGGGCCTGAAGAAGATCGTGCACATCGACATGCCGATGTCATTGTTGCTTGGGGTTGTTGTCGGGCTTGCGGTCTGGGCGATCGTGCGACCGCTGATCAGGCGTCAGTCTGAAGGGCTGGAAAACCGCAACCAGTCTCTCCGTATCCTGTTTTCCGTGCCGCTTGTCTGTTCGGCGGCTCTTCTGTCCTTCGCCCACGGAGCGAACGACGTTGCAAATGCTGTGGGACCACTTGCCGCCATCGTTCACACGGCGGAACTCGGAGACGTCGCAGCCAAGGTGAGCATTCCGCTCTGGGTCATGGCAGTCGGTGCCTTCGGCATTTCATTCGGCCTATTGTTGTTCGGGCCGCGCCTGATCGAAATGGTCGGCCAACAGATTACCAAGCTCAATCCGATGCGGGCCTACTGCGTTTCGCTGTCAGCTGCCATCACGGTGATTGTTGCCTCGGGTTTCGGATTGCCCGTGAGTTCCACGCACATCGCCGTGGGAGCTGTCTTCGGTGTTGGGTTCTTCCGGGAGTGGTATACGGAACGTTCAAAGCGCCGCCTGGATTTCGTGAACCAGAAACAAGGCAATGGCAACGTGGTACGACCTGTCCGCAATCGCGAGGAGCAGGCACGCCGTCACTTGGTACGCCGGGCGCATTTCATGACCATCGTCGCCGCATGGGTCGTCACCGTTCCGGCTGCTGCCGTCCTGTCCGCCGGGCTTTACTTCGTCATGGTCAAGCTGATTGCCTGATAAAGGCGATTTCTAACCGGGTAGATGTCCGGCCGGCTCCAGGGTGAGGTTGGCCCAGACCGGCAAATGGTCGGAAGCAACGCGTGCCGTCTTCGATTTATGGACGCCAGCCTGCCGGACGACAAATTCCGGGCTGGTTATGATCCGGTCCAGGCTGCCGACGGGAAGGGGACTGGGAAAGCTCCGTCCCGGCGTCGTCACCTCATAGCGTTCTTCAAACAGCTTGATGCTGCCTGCCGTGTCTCGCCATTCGTTCAGGTCTCCGATCAGAACTGTCGGCAGATAATCCAGATGCTCGTGCAGCTGATGCATGAGCGAGGTTATCTGCTTTTTTCGAAAGTGACCGATCAGGCTCAGGTGCATGGCTGCCACACGGATTTTTTCACCGGCAACTTCAAGGTCGACAGCAACCGCACCACGTGGTTCCAGCGTCGGCAGATCTAGCCGGCGATGGTCGAGAATACCGATCGAGTTTCGAACAAGAATCGCGTTGCCGTGCCAGCCCAGGCTCTTGTCGCCCGTCGCGAACGGAACGGGGCGGTAATCCGTTTCCTGAAGAATCGTGTCTCTGTCGAGGGTGCTTTCCCGTGGTCCGAAGCGCTTGTCTGCTTCCTGCAAGGCCAGGATGTCGCAGTCCAGTTCCTGGATAACCTTGAGCGTCCGGTCAGGCCGCCTGCGCGCGTCGACGCCTATTGATTTTTGTATGTTGTAAGAACCGATTTTCAGCATGGGCGCAGAGTGAAGGCCTCACGTTAAAAGTTGCAAGGGGAATAGGTTGATTTGGCCGCCTTTGCGACCAATTTAGGCAGCCTTTGTCTGCTCCATGCGCTCCGTCGCCCGTTTGAGTGCAGCAAGGCATTTTGCATCAAGGGCTGTGCCGGCTTCGCTTTCCATGATGCCGAGTGCCTTGGGCACCGGCATCGGTCCACGATAAGGCCGTTCTGCGGTCAATGCGTCGAAAATATCCGCCGTCGTGACAATACGCGTTTCCATCGAAATCCTGCTTGTGGTCAGCCCGTCCGGATATCCGCGGCCGTCCAGTTTTTCATGATGCCCTCTCGCGATCGGCGACAGGTCCTTGAACGTATCGATCCTGGAGAGGATCTCGTCGGAGTAAACGGGATGCATGCGGATTTGTTCCCACTCCAGGTCATCGAGCTTTCCGGGCTTGTCGAGGACTGAGTTGCTGACGCCGAGTTTGCCGATGTCGTGCAGGAGAGCCGCCCGTCTCAGCAACTGCCGGTCACGCATTCCGTAACCCAACTCTTCTGCGATCATGTCGGTGTAAAGCGTTACGCGCTCGCTGTGTCCGGCGGTGTAGGGACTTTTGGAGTCGATCACGAGCGCAAAGCCGTGGGCTATGTCGTCGAGCTGCTCCTCATCTGCAAAACGAATGTTCTGCGCTGGCTCAAGACCGTAGACGATCTTGTCGAGGTTGTCCGACTTCAAGGCGTTCCAGAACTGGGGACTACTTGCGACGGTTGCTGCTGCAGCCACCAAGGCGGGGTCGAACCAGCTGCCGGCCCGTTCCTTCAATTCCTGCAAGGCCCCCTGTACGCCTGCATTGATCTGAAAGACATCCATGACCTGTGCCAGCAAGGCGATCTGGGAAAATACTGGGATGGTGGAGCCCACAATGCCGTGCGGCCGTCCTTTGCCGTCCCAATGTTCATCCAGACTGTAAATTCCGGATACGACAGTTTCCGAGAAATGCATCTGGCGGGCAATGTCGCCGCCGCGTGTGCAGCGTGTTTCGATCATCTCGTTTGCAATGTCGCCGCCATTTTGAAGAATGTTGACGATGGCGCGCACACGTTCTGCAAAGCCGTGCTTCAACCCGGTGTGAGAAAGCACGAAACGCAGGGCCGCAGGCAGGCTGTCGCTGATCGTCTTGAAGTCGTGTTTGAAAGTCAGGTCGTCGGTGAGATAAAGCTCGCAGATCCTCGCTGCATTGCTTGAACAGCCAAGGTCCTTCAAAAGCAGCGTGTAATAGAGATCACTGAGTTGGGCTTCAGTCAGCCCGACTTGTCGTCCGATATGAATGCCGATCCAGCAACAGCGAACGCAGTGGCCACGTGGCTGGCCTTCCGTGATGTCCAAAGCGTGACTGAGTGCGCCGAGCAGCTCCGCCAGCCTGAGTTTTCTGGAAACCTGTTCGGACATAAGAGCGAGCCTCGCGCAACGATGTGTTCCGCGAGGCTCGCAAAGCTTCGTTAAAATCAGGTGTTTTCACTGACCCCGGTCAGGCTGCTTCCAGCTCTGTAGCCGATTGGACAAGCTGACCTGCCACGTAGTCCATGAAGGAAACCCAGGCTTCCACCACAAATGTGTCCGCGCCTGTCCGCCAGATCATCACTGGAGACTTGTGAAACAGGGTCCTTGTCACTGTGCCGACCGGAAAGACCTCAAGCGAGAAATCGATGAAGACCCCGGTGTTGAGCAACCAGGCAGCCTTGTCGCCACTGATGATGATCGCTTCCGAACGGTTGGAGATATCAACCAAGGCGTGAGGATGCGTTGAGAGCTTTTCCTCGATGCCGTCGAACACTGCCCTGAGGTCTTCTTCAGGTGCAAGCAAGGTCCACTCGTCCGGCCCCATCCAGAGCGCTGCCCGCTTGGCGGAAGTGGAGTTCGACAAGGGAGAAAGCGGCAGTGAGGCACCAAATGCCGTGCCGGCTTCCTTTTGCGCAGCTTCACGGCAACGCAGGGAAAGTCGCGTCATGGGCGCAGCTTTCAGGATGGAGACCGACGGTAAGCTCAGAAGCGGTGTTTCACCCGCGTCCGGCGTGATCAGATCGCTTGCCAGAAGTTCAGACATTGATCCGTGCTCCTTCCTTGTCATAGAACACCGTGCTCGTCACCTCGACCGGAATGCTTCCGGTCGGCATCGGCACATAGAGCGTTTTGCCATCCAGTGCGTGGCCGTTCTTCACGATCGCGAGGGCAATCGTACGGTCGAGCGCCGGACTGTAGTAGGACGAGGTGACATGACCTTCCGCAGGCGTGCCGGTGGCGGGGTTCTCGGCAGTCGTGATCTGGGCACCTTCTTCCAGCTTCACTTTCGGGTCCTTCGTCAGCAGGCCCACGAATTGCTTCCGACCGTCTGCAACAAGGTCAGTACGGGCCAGGCCACGCTTGCCGACGAAGTCGAACTTGTTCTTGCCGATCGCCCAGCTCATGCCGGCATCCTGCGGGGTAACGGTACCGTCCGTGTCCTGACCGACGATGATGTAACCCTTCTCTGCGCGCAGCACGTGCATGGATTCCGTTCCGTAAACGGTGCCGTTGTGCTTCTCGATTTCCTTGGCGAGCGTTTCCCACATCATCTTGCCATGACGGCGGGGAACGTTGATTTCGAAGCCGAGTTCACCGGTGAAGGAAATCCGGAAAAGCCTGCAGGGAACGCCGCAGAAGGTCGCTTCCTTGACGCTCATGTGCGGGAAGGCATCGGCGGAAAGATCGACACCTTCAATAAAGGGCGCAATCACCTCCCGAGCCTTCGGTCCCTGAACCGCGGCGACCGCAAACTGTTCGGTGGTCGACGTGATCCAGACATCGAGATCCGGCCATTCTGTTTGCAGGTAGTCTTCCATGGTCGCAAACACACTCGGCGCGCCGCCGGTCGTGGTGGTTACATGGAAACGGTCTTCCGCAAGGCGTCCGATAACACCATCGTCGGTGATGAAACCGGCGTCATTGAGCAGCAGGCCATAGCGGCAGCGGCCGGGCGCCAGCTTCTTCCACGGGTTGGTGTACATCCGCTCCAGGAATTCGGCCGCATCCGGTCCGACAATTTCGATCTTGCCGAGCGTGGAGGCATCGAACAGCCCGACACTTTCGCGGACGGTCTTGCATTCGCGAGCAACCGCCGCATGCATGTCTTCACCGTTCTTCGGGAAGTACCAAGTGCGCTTCCACTGGCCAACGTCCTCATAGACGCCGCCGTTCTCCACCACCCAGTCATGGGAAGGTGTCTTGCGAACCGGGTCGAAGAAGTCGCCACGCGATACACCGGCAAAGAGACCGAACGTCGTTGGAGTGTAGGGCTGGCGGAATGTGGTGAGCCCGACATCCGTTACCGGCTTCTGCAAGGCCCCTGATGCGATCTCCAGGGCGTTCATGTTCGAAAGACGACCCTGGTCGGTGGCCATGCCGGTGGTGGTGTAGCGCTTGATATGCTCGATGGACTGCATGCCTTCGCGCACCGCCAGCTTGACGTCCTTGGCGGTAACGTCGTTCTGATAATCGACGAACGCCTTGACCCGTGAAGCGTTTCGATCGTGGGGCAGGGCGCCGAGGATGCCGCCTGATCCGGCTTCTCCACCCGTTGCCGTGACGTAGGTCAGTTTTGCGGACTTGCCGGTTGCGGCCCTGGCTGCTTCTTCACCGGCCGCATAGCCGTCGTGAAGCGTTGCCTGCAGGCCATAGAGGCCTTTGGAGCCGCCTGCCGAACGTTCCTTCTGAACGGAAATACCGGGAACATAGGCCCCCTTGTCCGCGTCCCAGACGACCTTGCCGCGAGACTGGGAATACAGGCTGACGGTCGGCGTCCAGCCGCCTGACATCAACAGCGCTTCGCACGCAATCTGGCCACCGGAGGCAACCTGTCCCGATGTCATCATCCGGCCGAGCAAGGCGCCTTTGACACGCTTGCGACCGAGAGTTCCTGTTACAACGCATCCTGCCTCGACACGAATGCCCCTGGCTTCAGCGATTGCAACCAGGCTTTCAGGCGGCGTTTCGCGCATGTCCACGATGGCGGCAACGTCGACACCATGGTCTGCAAGGTCGAATGCCGCTTGCCACGCACTGTCGCAGGCCGTCGCCACCAGAACCTTGTTGCCGACTTTGACGCCATAGCGGTTGAGGTAGGTTCTTCCAGCTTCCGCAAGCAGAATGCCTGGTCGGTCGTTTTCCGGAAACACCATCGGACGTTCGATCGCACCGGCTGCAATCACCACTTCCTTGGCGCGCACCTGCCACAGTCGTTCACGCGGCAGTTTGGGATCCGGGTTGGGCAAATGTTCGGTGATGCGCTCTGCCAGCGAAATGAAGTTATGCGCAAAATAACCGAAGGCCGTTGTCCGCGGCAGGAGTGTGACGTTGTCCATCGCGGCAAGCTTTGCGATGGTTTCCGAAACGAACTCCGCAGGATCCTTTCCGTCGATGCTTGCGCTGACTTCAGAAAGCAGTGAACCGCCGAATTCGGCCTGCTCGTCGACCAACATCACCTTGGCACCGGTCTCTGCCGCAGCCAGAGCCGCTGCAAGTCCGGTTGGTCCGGAGCCGACGACAAGAACGTCGCAGTGGGCGTAAATGTTACCGTAGAAGTCGTGATCCGGGTTTTTCGGTGGTTTGCCGAGACCGGCCGCCGAACGGATGATCGGCTCGTAGACCTTGTCCCAGAAGGCATGCGGCCACATGAAGGTCTTGTAGTAGAACCCGGCCGGAAACAACGGCGAAAGCAGATCGTTCACGGCGCCGATGTCAAACCCGAGCGAGGGAAAACGGTTCTGTGAAACGGCTTCAAGGCCCTGATAGAGCTCAACCTGTGTAGCGCGCAGGTTCGGCGTCTGATCGCCGTTGCGGTAAACCCCGACCAGCGCGTTCGGTTCTTCCGAACCGGCAGTCAGAATGCCGCGCGGACGGTGATACTTGAACGAACGACCGACCAGGTGAACACCATTGGCAAGCAGCGCAGAGGCAAGGGTATCGCCCTTGTGGCCTTGCATTTCCTCGCCGTCAAAGGTGAAGGTGAGTTGCTCGGCGCGGTCGATCCGGCCGCCTTTTTCAGTACGGAATGGCTGGCTCATTTGCCGGCCTCCTTGGCAAGCGCTTCAAGATCCGGTTTCGGTTCGCCGGTCTTGTAGATTTTCAGGAATTTGTCGCTGACGGTATCGCGGACAGCGTTGAAGAACCGTCCGCAGCCGTGGATATGGCGCCAGCGCTCGGCGGCTACACCCTTGGTATTGTCGCGCATGTACAGAAACTCCACCCAGTCCTCGTCCGTGGCCTGGCTCGGATCGGCCGGTCGGGCGATATGGGCTTCACCGCGGCAGGCAAATTCCGTTTCTGCACGCTCGACCTGGCAGTAGGGGCAATAAATCAGCAGCATTCTTGTGATCTCCCCTAGTGGGCCACGGCCGCTGCAGCGGCTTCGTCGATGAGGCGGCCGGTCCGGAACCGGTCGATGGTGAAAGGTGCGTTGATCGGGTGCGGCTCATCCTTGGCAATCGTATGCGCGAAGACATGGCCGGATCCGGGTGTCGCCTTGAAGCCGCCTGTGCCCCAGCCACAGTTGACGTAGAGCCCCTGAACCGGGGTTTTCGACAGGATGGGCGAACGGTCAGGCGTCGTGTCGACGATACCACCCCAGTTGCGAAGCATGCGCATGCGCCGGAAATGCGGGAAAAGTTCGCAGATCGCGTCGATTGTGTGGTTGGTGATGTGAATGCCGCCAGCCTGCGAATAGGAAACGAACTGGTCAGTGCCCGCACCGATCACAAGCTCACCCTTGTCGGACTGCGAAATGTAGGCATGGATCGTGTTTGACATGACCACGCACGGGAAGGCAGGTTTCACGGGTTCGGAGACCAGTGCCTGCAGGGGGAAGGATTCCAGCGGCAGCCGGACGCCGGCCATGTCCATGACGACAGACGTGTGACCGGCTGCGACGACACCGACCTTCTTGGCCTTGATGAAACCTTTGACCGTTTCCACACCCTCGACGGCCCCATTCTGGCCGCGGCGAATGCCGGTGACGGCGCAGTTCTGGATAATGTCGACACCCAGGGCATCGGCACCGCGGGCATAGCCCCAGGCGACCGCATCGTGACGGGCGGTGCCGCCGACGCGCTGCAAGGCTGCGCCCATGACCGGATAACGGATGTTCTTTGAAATGTTCAGAGGCGGGCAATATTCCTTTGTCTCTTCCGGCGTCAGCCACTCATTTTGAACGCCTGCCAGACGGTTGGCGTGAATATGGCGTTGTGCCACCTGAACATCGTGAACCGTGTGCGCGAGCATCATCACGCCACGTGCAGAATACATGACGTTGTAGTTCAGTTCCTGGGACAGGTTCTGCCACAAGCCCATTGCGTGATTGTAGAGCCCGGCGCTTTCCTCCCACAGATAGTTGGAGCGCACGATGGTCGTATTGCGACCGGTGTTGCCACCGCCGAGCCAACCTTTTTCGATGACCGCGACGTTGCGGATGCCGTGTTCCTTGGCAAGGTAATAGGCAGTTGCCAGACCGTGCCCGCCGGCGCCGACAATCACGACGTCATATTCGGCCTTGGGTTCCGGAGCGCGCCACTGGCGGCCCCAGTTCTGGTGCGCGGAAAAGGCGTTTTTCGCCAGTTCCAGAAAGGAATATCGCTTCATGAAGCAGCGGCTCCGCACGTTGCCGGCAAGCTAATCGGATAAATCCGCTCGGCCGGCCGTCAGGGTCAATACGCAATTGAACGACGACTTTAGCGACACGGCCGGAGTCTCGTCCATTGGGAGGCATATTCGCGATTGGGGTCGAGGTTGCGTATAAGGTTTCAGTCGCATGCTTGTCTGAATGCGACATGGGTGTCTTACGGCCTGCGATGAATTGTGCCAGACTAACCAAACCCTCGGAGAAACAATGGATTTCAGCGCTTCCTGCAAGGTGTCAGACGGGGTAGATTTCATCGAATAGCGCAATCCCGACAGCGGATGCCGCATCGGTTCTTGCATTTGCAGATATGGACGTTAACTCTCCCCGGGAAACACACATCAGGAGATCCTTCATGGAAGTTCGCGCCGCTGTGGCCGTTGGGGCCGGAAAACCGCTTGAAGTCACCACTGTAAGGCTTGAAGGCCCGCGCGCTTTTGAAGTGCTGGTGGAAATCAAGGCAACCGGCATCTGTCATACCGATGAATTCACCCTGTCGGGTGCGGATCCGGAAGGTCTGTTTCCCGCGATTCTGGGTCACGAAGGGGCAGGTGTCGTTGTCGAGGTTGGCCCGGGTGTGACTACCCTGAAGCCAGGCGACCATGTCATTCCGCTCTACACGCCGGAATGCCGGACCTGCGAATATTGCCTCAATCCGAAAACAAACCTCTGCCAGTCGATCCGCGCGACACAGGGGCAGGGCCTGATGCCGGACGGCTCGTCCCGATTCTCGACCCTCGATGGTGACCCGATCCTGCACTACATGGGCACATCGACGTTCTCCAACTACACGGTCGTACCGGAAATCGCCCTGGCGAAGATCCGTCCGGACGCGCCATTCGACAAGGTCTGCTACATCGGCTGTGGTGTTACGACCGGCATCGGTGCGGTGATCAACACCGCAAAGGTGGAAATCGGTTCGCGTGCGATTGTCTTCGGCCTCGGCGGTATCGGTCTGAACGTTCTCCAGGGTCTGCGTCTTGCCGGTGCCGACCAGATTGTCGGCGTTGACCTGAACCCGGAAAAGAAAGAGATGGCCGAGCGTTTCGGCATGACCGATTTCGTCAATCCGAGTGAAGTAGACGGCGACCTTGTTCCGTATCTTGTGAACCTCACCAAAGGTGGGGCCGACTATACCTTCGATGCGACCGGCAACGTGAATGTCATGCGTACGGCGCTTGAATCAGCCCACAAGGGCTGGGGCGAGAGCATCATCATCGGTGTTGCTCCGGCTGGTGCTGAGATCTCGACTCGTCCGTTCCAGCTTGTGACTGGCCGCGTCTGGAAAGGCACCGCATTTGGTGGTGCGCGTGGCCGCACGGACGTTCCGAAGATCGTTGACTGGTACATGGACGGCAAGATCGAGATCGATCCGATGATCACCCACACGATGCCTCTCGAAGACATCAACAAGGGGTTCGATCTGATGCACTCCGGTGAATCGATCCGCTCGGTGGTGGTTTACTGATCGAACGTCAGGCGTAACTCGCCGACATTTTGCCAAGGCGTCGTCTCTGCGAAAGTGGGGACGCGCATGCTGCGTCTCTCCGGTCTGGCAAGGCAAGGCCGGAGAAGTCCTTTTGGATAGGCGGCTATTCAGAGATTGGAATTGACTGACAATGAAAACCCTTTCCGAAAACAAGTCCTTTGGCGGCACCCAAGGTGTCTATAGCCACATGTCGGAAGCCTGTGGTTGTGAAATGACTTTTGCGGTCTACATTCCGCCGCAGGCCAAGGACGGCCCCGTGCCATGTCTTTGGTATTTGTCGGGTCTGACCTGCACCCATGAAAACGCCATGACCAAAGCCGGGCTGCAGGCCCATGCAGCAGAGTTTGGTATTGCCGTCGTCTTTCCGGACACCAGCCCGCGTGGCGAGGGCGTTGCCAATGATGAGGCTTATGATCTGGGGCAGGGGGCGGGATTCTATGTCAACGCGACAGAGATTCCATGGGCGCCGCATTTCCAGATGGAGACCTACATTGCCAGCGAATTGCGCGATCTGGTGACCGAGAACTTCCCAGTTTCCGTGCATCACGGGATCACCGGGCATTCCATGGGCGGGCACGGCGCGTTGACGCTGGCAATGAAATATCCCGGGCATTATCAGTCATTGTCAGCCTTTGCGCCGATCGCAAACCCCACGGCTTCCGACTGGGGCCGCAAACAGCTTGGGGCCTATCTCGGAGCTGATGATACACTCTGGACAGCGCATGACGCGACGGTTCTGGTCAAGGAAAAGGGCTGGGCCGGTGATGTTCTGATTGATCAGGGTGCAGGCGATCAATTCTACGAACTGCTCAAACCCGCTGCACTCATCGATGCATTGACCGAAACGAAGACGGCTCACACCTACCGCTTGCAGGCAGGCTACGACCATTCCTATTATTTCGTGTCAACGTTCGCGCGCGACCACGTCGCCTGGCATGCCGAGCGACTGAAGGGATAATCTACCACTTTCGGGCTTGGTTCTTTTCGCTCAAGGCTTTCGCGTAGGCGCTTTGGGCGAATTTTCTGGGCAATCTCAATTCGCCTAACATGTACCATTCTTCGATGTGTTCGAGAACGATCGGTTCGAACACATCGTTCATGGCCCGGACTGCGTCATGTAGACCATAGCCGGTGGTTTCTTCAGGTCTTTCCAGAGGCGGCAGAAGGACCATCCTGAAACGGGCCGGTCCCAGTCGCACAAGATATGTCGGGATAATTGTGCCGCCGCAGGAATTGGCGATCTTCACCGCGACGATCGCATTTCCTTTTTTCGGTAATGGTCGACCGAAACTGGGCAGATGGACCTGCTTGTCGCGAACTTCGTCCACGAAAATGGTCATGGAATACTGTCCGTTGTTCATCAGCCGGTGTAGCCGATACGCGCTTCTTTGCCCCGGTGGGAAAAGATACTGGTTTCGCTCCCTGCGGATGGCATGAACAATGCGGTTCTTGAACCGGTTTGGTTCCGGTTGAAATGGACCGATGCTCGGTCCGGCGAGCTCCTCGTGTATTGCCACGAAAAGTGCTTCCCAGGTGCCAAGATGCATGGATGTGAAGATCACTGGTGCGCCTTTGGCCTGCGCCGCTTTCAGATGTTCCAGCCCTTCAACTTCAATACGAGCACTTTTCCATAACTTGTTGACGATGCAGAACTCGGACATCGTCCGGCCGATGTTGTGCCACCATCGTTTCAGTCCCGCTTTCTGGCCCGTGTCGGTGTTCCAGCGGTTGACGGTCAGCGTTTCAAAATTACAGCTGATGCGCTGCGGAAACAGTTTGTCTCGATATGACCAGCGCATTACCGGCACGAGCAAATTGCCGAAAGCCGATGCGAAAGCTGGTGGGCACAGCTTCAGCGAATGATGAAAAAGGGTGTTCAGGACACCGTCCTTGACATGAACGAACCAGTGAAGCCGAGCTGCCTCCCGCTCTGCCTCCTGTTGAGAAAAGAGATCCCGTAGACGAGGAGCGGCGGGCTCTACTGCAAGAGTTTCAGCGAAGGGAATATCTTCCAGCCGCGTCTGTTTGGTCATGAATGGCGCGGGTGCAGCGTCATTGGCAGGTTTTCACCAGGGCGCAAGGTCAACCGCGCTACCGGCTGGACGTCCGTACCGTCTTTCAGCTTCAGTTCGAAATCCTGGGCGAGAATGGCCAAGCTGAGAATTGCTTCTGTCATGCCGAATTGCAGTCCGGCGCAAATGCGCGGGCCGATGCTGAAGGGGACATACCCGTATTTATTGGGTTTTTTCGATTTTGGATTGAGAAAACGGCCGGGATCAAAAACGTCCGGTTTCGACCATAGCACCGGATTGCGATGCATAAGCCATGGCACCACCATGACCAGCGAACCTTTTGGCACTGACTTGCCGCCGATGCTTGTGTCGGCCATTGCCTCTCGCGCAAGGATCGGGACCGGCGGATACAGCCGCAAGGTTTCCTCGATGACAGCCTTGGTGTAGGGCAGGTTGGGAACGTCCTGGAATGTTGGTGACCGGCCGGCAAGGACCGTGTCGAGTTCGGCCTGCAATTTTGCCCTGCTCTTGTCGCATTGGGACAGCAGGAACCAGGCCCAGGCCAGTGTGTTGGCGGTTGTTTCATGGCCGGCCATGAAAATCACGGCAGCTTCGCTGATGATTGCCTCACGGCTCAGTGGTTCGCCGTTCTCGTCTCTCGCTTCCAGCAAACCGCCAATGACGGATGCTTCGCCTTTTTCCTTCTGCGCTTCGTAGTTGGCGATGATCTTGTCGAGCACCGTCATGATGCGCTCGACAGGTTTCTTGATCGCACGACCACGAAAACGTGGCAGCCATTCGGGCAGTCCGAAGAGGGAGAGGATGTCGACCTGGTCGATATGGCGCTGATAATCCGAAAAACCCTGAACGACTTCGGCAGCATGATCCTTGCCCAGCTGGCGCCCAAAAATGGTCCGGCAAATGATCTCTGCTGTCAGGTGTGCCATATCGGCGAGCGCATCGACCTCAGCGCCTTCGCCCTGCGATGCCCAGTCGGCTCGCTGTTCCTCGATGGTTTCGATCATGATCGGCGCGAATCCTTTGACGCGCGAGCCGTGGATGATCGGTGCTACCACCTTGCGGCGTTTCGCCCAGGTGTCGGTATCACTGATAAAAAGACCGTCGCCGAGAAGAGGCTGCAAGGCATGACGCATTTGCGGGCTTTTGCGCTGCAAGACCTCGTGATTGGTCTGGAATGCTTCACGAACCACGTCTGGCCGGTTGCAGATCACCAGTTCACGAGTGAAGATCTTTTTGCTTCTGAGGCGGCTTTGAAAATCATCAACGCCCCAAATAGATAGAAAATTGCGTTTGGCCATGCCGATCAGGCTCCAGACCGGCGGCATCTTTTCATAGCGGAACGGGTAGGGCGGCACGAAGTCTTCAGCCTTGGTGGCTGTCGGTTCGGCCTTTTGGGTGTCGCCTGAAATTTGTGCGGAAACAGTCACTAAAAATAATCCGAATTGGTTCTGGTTTTACCGGAATAACCTGTCAGATGGCTTTTAGTCACTTGGGCCGAACACGTAAAGCACAGAGCGCGAGCATCAGCCATCCGAGGATCACCATCATGCCGCCGATTGGCGCCGACATCGCAAACAGGCGCCTTTCCAGAAAAGCCCGCATCAACAGGTCACCACAGAACAGGGACAGTCCTGCGGCAAGGAATATCAAAACGACGGGAAGGAGCGGCACTCTCCGCAATTGGGCGAGGAGACCGATCCCCAAAAACAAGGGCGCATGAAACAAAAGCATGTGTGCAGCGGTTTCGATCAGGCTTGACGCGCTGGCGTGCGCGGACAATGCCAGACTTACAACGCCGGCTGCACCTGAGACACCGGCCATGGCCATGCCCGTTCTGAGAAGAGGAGCGGTCGGGGTCGCCTGAGGCTGCATGTGGGTCATCCGGTTGTCCTGGAAACGTTTGACCCGCCGGCGCAAGCCGGCAGGCCTGGAGAAGGGGTCGGATTAGGCAGCAAAGCCGCGCTTTTCAAGAAGAGCATCGATCCGTGGCGCACGCCCCCGGAATGCGAGATACGCGGCTTCCGGGTCCTGCCGGCCACCGGCTGAGTAGATGTAGGTCAACAGTTTTCCAGCCGTTTCCGGATCAAATACGTTGCCCTTCTCTTCAAATGCCTCAAACGCGTCCGCATCCATCACTTCCGACCACATGTAGCTGTAATATCCAGCCGCGTAGCCGTCGCCCGAAAAGACATGCTGGAAATGCGGGATACGGTGACGCATCGTGATGGCTTGCGGCATGCCGATCTTGCCGAGTTCTTCCTTTTCGAAGGCTGCAACATCTAGGTCTGCCGGATCTTCCAATTGATGGAGTTCGAGATCGATCAGCGCGGAAGCCGTATACTCTACCGTCGCAAATCCCTGATTGAAATTGGCGGCAGCAAGCAGCTTATCGAGAAGTGCTTCGGGCATCGGTTCGCCGGTCTTGTAGTGAACGGCGTATTTTGAAAGCACTTCGGGTTGAGACAACCAGTGCTCATACAGCTGAGAGGGCAACTCGACGAAGTCACGCGAGACGCTGGTGCCCGAGATCATGGGGTAGGTCACATTCGAAAGAAGACCGTGCAGGCCATGGCCAAACTCGTGGAACAGGGTCCGGGCATCATCGAACGTCAGCAGCGTGGCCTCACCCTTGGCACCTTTGGAGAAATTCATCACATTGACGATGATTGGCGTTACGTCGCCTTCCAGCCTGTGTTGCGACCGGAAAGCACTCATCCAGGCACCGGATCTTTTTGACGACCGTGCGAAATAGTCTCCCAGAAAGAGACCGACGTGATTGCCATCCTTGCCGAGTACTTCAAACACCCGGACATCCGGATGGTAGACCGGCATGTCCTTGAGTTCTTTGAAAGTAAGCCCGAAGAGACGTGTTGCCGTGTCAAAGGCAGCCTGGATGATGTTTTCAAGCTGCAGGTAAGGCTTCAGCTCCGTTTCATCCAGATCGTGTTCGGCCTTGCGGACCTTTTCGGAATAAAAGCGCCAGTCCCATGCCTCGATAGAATGGTTTTCGCCGGCATTGCGCGCCATGTCCGCCAGCTTGGCTTCTTCTTCCCGCGCCTGAGCGACCGCCGGTTCCCAGACCTTCGCAAGCAGGCCTCTGACGTTGTCTGGCGTCTTGGCCATCGTGTCATCGAGCTTGAAGTCCGCAAAGTTCTTGAAACCGAGCATCCGGGCTTTCTCGTCCCGCAGTTTGAGGGTTTCGCTGATGATTGCCCGGTTGTCCGTCTGGCCGCCGTTTTCTCCCCGGGCGGACCATGCCTTGAAGGCTTCTTCACGCAAGCGCCGGTTCGTGGAAAATTGAAGGAAAGGTTCGATCGAGGAACGGGAAAGCGTGATGACGTGCTTTCCGTCAAGCCCTCGTTCGTTTGCAGCTTCGGCAGCCGACGTCAGCAGGAAGTCAGGCAGGCCGGCACGGTCTTCCTCGGTTTCCAGAACAAGCTGATAGTCCGACTCATCCTTGAGTACGTTCTGGGAAAAGCTGGTGCCGAGGGTGGCAAGTCTTTGCGAAATATCAGCCATCCGCGCCTTGCCGGCATCGTCGAGACCTGCACCGGCCCGCTGGAACATTTTCTGATACCGTTCGAGCACGCGCGCGTCTTCAGCATTGAGACCAAGGGAGTCCCTTTGATCCCACAACGCAGCAATCCGGCCGTAAAGCTTGGAATTCAGCAGCATTTCCGAGGAATGTTTGGCAAGCTTCGGTGCAACGTCGCGCTCGATCTTTTGCAGGGCCTCATTGGTATGGGCACCGGTCAGGTTGAAAAACGTCCTTGCAACCTTGGTGAGCGTCTTTCCTGACGTCTCCAGGGCAACAATCGTGTTTTCAAAAGTCGGCGCCACCTCCTGATCGGCGATTCTGTCAGTGTCCGCCTTGGCTTCCGCCATGGCAGCGTCGAATGCTTCCTCGAAATGCTCGGGAGAGATCGTCTCGAAGGGAGGCAGGTCGAACGGCGTGGTCCAGTCGGAAAGAAGCGGATTGACGGTCATTTGTGCCTCGGAAGGTATCTTGAAGGATGTCAGCGACATATGGCGCAGATTGGGATCGGTTCCAAGCACTCTGCGGCTAAATAGCGCCTTGAAGCCGGTCAGGCCGCAGAACGCGATATGGCAACCGGTGTTTCTGTTTGGCGGGTAAGGAAGGCAACGGCAATCGCTTGCCTCATGATGTCTTGTATCGGTCGTTCGATGTCATTGGCATCCCTTGGAGGCCGCTTACCACATCGAAGTCTTTGCACGCTCCGGCCATTCGCGGTCATAGGTTTCACCATCGAAACTTGCCTTGATTTCCTTCATGATTTCACCTGGTGACGGCAAGTCGCCCTTGCCGGTCCTGTTCTCAGTTTCCCAGAGGCCGGCACGCATGATGGCGCGTGCACACTGGAAGTAGACCGAGCCGATCGTGACCACGATCACCGAACGAGGCAAATGCCCCTCTTTCTCGAAGCTGGCAATAAGGTCGTGCTCGACGGACAGTACTGCCTTGCCGTTGATCCTCAGAACGTTGTTCCATCCGGGAATCATGAACATGAGCGAGACACGCGGGTCGCGAACAATATTGCGCAGCGAGTCGATCCTGTTGTTGCCCCGCCGGTCGGGCATCAGCAGCGTCTGGTCATCCTGTATCCTGACAACCATTCCGTCGTCGCCGCGCGGAGAGCAGTCGAGCCCTTCTGGTCCGCAGGTTGCAAGTGTGCAGAAGTTGGAAGCCTCGACAATCCTGCGATACGCAGGGCTCAGATGATCGATTTCCTTGATCAAGGACGCTTCTCCGGCAGTACCGTAGTGTGCGTGAAGGTCCTCAAGGGAAGTGAGGATGCTCATTGAAATGATTCCGGGCGGGTGTACGGGGACGAAGGCGAGAGCCGCAGCTTATCCGCCCGTGTCCGTCTCCGTCAATTTCGCCGCGGACGTCCTTTGAGCTCCGTACGATCTTGCACTTTGGTCTAACGCTTTGAAATTCCGGATTTTTGAACCTTTACGTCAAGGTAACTTCGCGTTGCGGTATGCGTGAGAAGTAAGTAGCTGAAAATCAAAAAGAAACAAAATGACGCAATGCAATAAAAATCGCGAGGAAATTCGAGGATTAGCCGTGATTACTTCGAAAGTATAATGAGTTGGTGTGGGTGAGCGATCCGATAGTCGTATTGCTGTTTTGCAGATGATTTTTTTACAGTCATTGCAGCTTGCAGTTTTGGTGCGGAGGAGCCGGGATCCCGGACGGGGAACAAGCCGGAATTGCTTGCAGCTGTACAGCTATTGCAGGCGTGCCCGAGGTGGGTACGCGACGCCTTTCTGGGAGGAAAGTATGAGCTTAATTCGTAAACCCCTCAATCGTCGTTCCATTTTGCGCGCTGGCGCATTGGGCGGTGCCGCATTGGCAACGCCGACCATTTTCACCAGCCGCGCATGGTCTGCCGGTTATCTCAACGAACCGACAGGCGCTGAAGTCGTTCTGGGCTTCAACGTTCCGCAGACCGGCGCATATGCCGACGAAGGGGCAGACGAACTGCGCGCCTATCAGCTTGCCGTCAAGCACCTGAACGGTGAAGGCGACGGCGGTCTGTTGAACACCTTCTCGTCCAAGGAACTCAAGGGCAACGGCGTCAACGGCAAGAAGGTCGCCTTCGTGACCGGTGACACGCAGACCAAGTCTGATGCAGCCCGTGCATCCGCAAAACGCATGATCGAAAAAGACGGCGCTATCATGATTACCGGTGGTTCGTCCTCCGGTGTGGCGATCGCCGTGCAGTCGCTCTGCCAGGAAGCAGGCGTCATCTTCATGGCGGGTCTGACCCACTCCAACGACACCACCGGCAAGGACAAGCGCAAGAACGGTTTCCGTCACTTCTTCAACACCGAAATGTCCGGCGCTGCGCTGGCTCCGGTTCTGAAGAACAACTACGGCACCGATCGCAAGGCCTATCACCTTACCGCCGACTACACCTGGGGCTGGTCTCAGGAAGAATCCATCAAGAAGTACACCGAAGGCATGGGCTGGGAGACAACAGCTGCTGTTCGTACGCCGCTTGGCGCTGGTGACTTCTCCCAGTACATCACGCCGGTTCTGAACTCCGGTGCTGACGTTCTTGTTCTGAACCACTATGGCAAGGACATGGTGAACTCCCTGACCCAGGCTGTTCAGTTCGGTCTGCGCGACAAGCAGGTCAACGGCAAGGACTTCGTGATCGTGGTTCCGCTGTACTCTCGTCTGATGGCACAGGGTGCCGGTGAAAACGTGAAGGGTATCTTCGGCTCCACCAACTGGCACTGGTCGCTGCAGGACGAAGGCTCCAAGGCTTTCGTCAAGTCCTTCGGTCAGGAATACGGCTTCCCGCCGAGCCAGGCTGCGCATACCTGCTACGTCCAGACCCTGCTTTATGCCGATGCCGCACAGCGGGCTGGCACGTTCGATCCTTGCGCAATCGCCGCAGCTCTCGAAGGCTTCGAGTTCGACGGCATGGGCAATGGTCCGACCCTCTATCGTGCAGATGACCACCAGTGCTTCAAGGACGTCCTGGTCGTGAAGGGTAAAGAAAACCCGAGCTCCCAGTTCGACCTTCTCGAAGTGGTGGAAGTCACTCCGCGTTCGCAGGTCGAATACCCGGCAGACATGCTGGGTGGCGAACTCGGCGCATGCAACAACGGCGCATAAGCTCTTGAACGTCGGCAGCCGCCGGAGGATCTCCGCCGGCGGCTGCTGCTTATCAGGACGCAAGTGACGCAGCAAATAGCGGCAAGACCATGGATGTGATTATTCTTCAACTGCTGAACGGGTTGGACAAGGGCGGAGCTTACGCGCTGATCGCCTTGGGACTGACCCTGATTTTCGGGACCCTTGGGGTCGTCAACTTCGCGCATGGTGCCTTGTTCATGCTTGGTGCGTTCTGCGCGGTGTCGTTCAACAAGCTTCTCAGCCTGGAGATCGTGACGACGGATCCGACCAAGACGACGGCGTGGGGAACTCCCCTCGAAATCCGTACACCCTACATCGAGGCATACCTCGGAGACTTCGGTCACTGGGTGCTCAACTATTCGGTGCCGGTTTCCATCCTGCTTGCCATTCCGGTCATGCTGCTTTTCGGTTTCATCATGGAACGCGGCCTGATCAAGCACTTCTACAACCGGGCGCACGCCGATCAGATCCTCGTCACCTTCGGCCTCGCTATCGTTCTTCAGGAAATCATCAAGTCGATTTTCGGTGCCAACCCGATCCCGCAAACCGCGCCAGATGCCGTACGTGGAGCAGCCGACATCGGAGCTGCCCTCGGCTTGGATCCCGGCGTGATCGTCTATCCGTACTGGCGCATGGTCTACCTTGCCTTCGCAGGCGCCATCATCGCAGCCGTCTTCGCCTTCCTGCAATTCACCACCTTCGGCATGGTTGTCCGGGCCGGCATGGCAGACCGTCATACGGTCGGGCTGCTGGGCATCAACATCGAGCGCCGTTTCACCATCGTTTTCGCGATCGCCGCAGTGGTCGCCGGTCTTGCCGGGGTCATGTACACGCCGATCCTGCCACCCGACTATCACATGGGCATGGACTTCCTCGTGCTCAGCTTCGTCGTGGTCGTTGTTGGCGGCATGGGGTCGCTGCCTGGAGCCGTCGCTGCAGGTTTCCTGCTCGGCATCCTGCAGTCCTTCGCATCGATGAATGAAATCAAGGCCATTCTTCCAGGCATCGACCAGATCATCATCTATCTCGTTGCTGTGGTCATCCTTCTCGTGCGTCCGCGCGGGCTGATGGGCCGCAAGGGCGTCATGGAGAACTAAAAAAATGTCTACAAAAACATCTCCTGCACGCGACTACATCTTCTTCGCGATCTTTGCTGTCGCGGTGCTTACGATGCCGATCTGGCTTGAGCCGATTGGTGCCGGTTATCCCGACCTTCTGCAGAAGTTTGCAATCTTTGGTCTCTTTGCGACCGGTTTCAACATTCTGTTCGGTCTGACTGGATACCTGTCATTCGGCCACGCCGCGTTTCTGGGTGTCGGTTCCTACACCGCAGTCTGGACGTTCAAGCTGCTTGGCATGAACCCGATCCCCGCCGTGATCATGGCAATCATCGCGTCCGGCATCTTCGCGCTTGCCATCGGCTATGTGTCGCTGCGCCGTTCGGGCATCTATTTCTCGATCCTGACGCTCGCTTTCGCTCAGATGTCCTATAACCTGGCCTATTCGGTTCTGACGCCGATCACCAACGGGGAGACCGGCTTGCGTGTTCTGCGCAGCGACCCGCGTCTGTTCGATGGCAACGGCGGTGCGGATGGACCCTTGATCGCAAACCTGTTCGGCATTGAAATGACCGGGTGGGGCGGGTTCTACTTCTGTGCGGTCATCCTTCTGATCGGCTTCTTCGTTGCACAGCGGATCTTCCGGTCGCCTTTCGGCATCATGTTGCGCGCTGTCAAGACCAACCAGAACCGTATGACCTACACCGGCCTCAATCCGCGTCCCTACACACTGGCGGCGTTCGTGATCTCGGGAATGTATGCAGGTCTGGCCGGTGCTTTGATGTGCATCACCGATCCGTTGGCAGGTGCTGAGCGCATGCAATGGACTGCATCGGGAGAGGTCGTTCTCATGACCATTCTCGGCGGCGCAGGCACCTTGCTCGGCCCGATCTTCGGTGCGGCGCTGATCAAGTATTTCGAGAACATCTTCTCTGCCTTCAACGAGCAGACCCTGCATGAGATTTTCGGTTTCCTTCCGGACTTTATCGAAGGCTCGGTCATCTCCGTTGCCGGCCTGTTCGTCGGTGAAGGCTGGCATCTTACGCTCGGTGTTCTCTTCATGCTGATCGTTATCTTCCTGCCTGGTGGCATCATGGAAGGTGTGTCCCGGATCGGTAAGCTGTTCAAGCGGTCGTCCGGCAAGTCCGAACCGAACCGTGCAACTGCCCCTGCAGAGTAAGGAACAAGAATATGGAAATCCTACGTGTAGAGGGCGTCAACAAGTCGTTCGGCGGTCTGAGAGCCCTCAACAATGTCAACTTCTCGGTGGAGCAGGGGACTGTTCACGCGATCATCGGGCCGAACGGAGCGGGTAAGTCGACCTTCCTGAACTGCATGATCGGCCGGTTGATCCCGGATACCGGCACGGTGAAGTTCGGTGATATCTCGCTCACAGGCATGAAGCCCTACGAGATCAACCAGGTCGGCGTTTCTCGGGTGTTCCAGACCCCTGAAATTTTCGCAGAACTCACCCTGCTGGAAAACGTCATCATCCCCACCATGGCAAAGCGCGACGGACAGTTCTCACTGCGTCCGTTCAAGCGGCTCGATAGGGATGCAGAAATCCAGGACAAGGCACTTCACATGCTGGAGGACGTCGGCCTGGCCGAGAAAAAAGACGTTATTTCCGGTTCCCTGTCACGTGGTGACAAGCGCCGGCTCGAGCTGGCCATGTGCCTCTCGCAGGATCCGAAGCTGCTGCTTCTCGATGAACCGACCGCGGGCATGTCCCGCGCCGATACCAACAACACGATCGATCTTCTGAAACGGATTGCCGGACGCGGTATCACCAAGGTGGTCATCGAACATGACATGCATGTCGTGTTCTCGCTTGCCGACAAGGTCACCGTGCTCGCACAGGGAACGATCATCGCGGAAGGCAAGCCTGAAGAGATCAAGGGCGACCCGCGCGTACAGGAAGCTTATCTCGGAGGAGCGCATCTGTGACCCTACTTGACGATCAGTTCAGCGGCCGGTCCGCTCCCGGCGTCCCGCCGCGCAAATCTCAAGGCGGCGCCCCCGCATTTTTCTCTGCGTGGGACCTGCATGCCTATTACGGAGAAAGCTATATCGTTCAGGGCGTCAGTTTTGACATTCGTGAGGGCGAGATCCTGGCACTTCTGGGCCGCAATGGTGCAGGCAAGACATCGACGTTGCGCGCAATCGCCCGGATGGAGGATCCGCAGCTGAAACATGGCGAGGTGTGGCTGGATCACAAGCCGCTTCACACCATGAAGAGCTTTCAGGCAGCCCGCCAGGGCGTCGGCCTCGTTCCGGAAGACAGACGCATCATTCCAGGACTGACGGTTCAGGAGAACCTGGAGCTTTCGCAGATTGCCGAGCCGGTCGGATGGTCGATCGAGCGTATCTACGAGCATTTCCCGAGGTTGGCCGAACGACGGTCGCAGGACGCCATCACCATGTCCGGCGGCGAACAGCAGATGCTGGCTGTTGCACGTATCCTCGCGCGCGACATCAAACTGCTGTTGCTGGACGAGCCCTATGAAGGCCTCGCACCAGTGATCGTTCAGGAGATCGAGCGCATCCTCGAAGGCGTGAAGGATCTCGGCATCACGACCATCATTGTTGAACAGAACGCAATCGCGGCGCTTCACCTTGCTGACAGGGCGGTCATTCTGGACATGGGAGAGGTCGTGTTCGACGGATCGGCACAGGAAGTCCTCGACAATCCGCAGCTGCGTCAGGAATACTTGGCGATCTGACCCTGCGGACATTTCAGAAGCTGAAGGCCGGTGCCAAGCGCCGGCCTTTTTTTGTCTGCCGGCATTGGTTGAAGGCGGCGGCGGCGGCCTATAGTCTGTCCAGACTGTTTTCATTTTTTTATCGGGTTTCTTTGTGACCAGCCTCAAATCGGAATTGCCGAGCCTTATGGGATTTGCGGTCTTTGCCGCCTTCACCTTCGCGGGCGATGCCTTGAAACCGGAAACGATCGGGATTGTCCCGTCGCTGTTGCTACTGGCAGTCATATTCGTCACGGTTATGTGGTGCGCCTTTTCGGTCGTCCGGCACGCGGAATGCCTGGCAACCCTGCTTGGCGAACCCTTCGGTACCTTGATCCTGACCCTGGCGGTCATCGGGATCGAAGTTGCGCTGATTGTTGCGATCATGCTGTCGGGCGACGCCATTCCGACGATGGCACGCAACACGATGTTCTCGGTCGTGATGATTGTCCTGAACGGGCTGGTTGGCCTGTGTCTTTTGGCAGGCGGCCTGCGCCACAAGAACCAGACCTATAATCTGCAAGGCGCGAATGCGTTCCTGTCGGTGCTTGTGCCTCTGGCAATCTTTGCACTCGTGTTGCCGCGCATCACCCATTCGGCTCCGGGCGGAGAACTATCTCCGCTACAGTCAGCGTTCGATGTCGTCATGTGCCTGCTGCTGTATGGCGTGTTTCTGGCGATCCAGACGGTAACGCACAGCGATATCTTTCGTCAGCCCGACGACGACGGCCATGATGAAGGGCATCATGGCGTAGTCGTTCGGTCGATGCCGTTTCACATCATTGGCCTGTTCGGGGCACTTCTTCCGATCATCCTCCTGTCGAAGAAGCTCGCACTCTATGTGGAATTCGGTATCGAAGGGCTGGGAGCACCGCTGGCCTTGAGCGGGTTCATTGTTGCGGCACTTGTGCTGATGCCCGAGGGGCTCAGCGCCCTGCAGGCCGCACGTGATAACAAGCTTCAGCGCGCTGTAAATATCTGCCTTGGATCTGCGGTGGCGACCATTGGTCTGACCGTGCCGGCCGTCCTTCTCGTGAGTTGGGTGACAGGACTCAAGATTGAACTCGGCCTGGAACCTGCCGACATCATCATGCTCGTGCTGACCCTGTTCATAAGCCTGTTGACGTTCGGCAGCAGGGCGACGAACTATCTCCAGGGCGCGGTTCACCTGGCACTGTTCGCCGCCTATGTAATGATGATCTTCGACTTGTCCTGAAAATTACGCTCTCCTGGAGTTTTTCGTCCGAGCAAATGCTTGGACTGCTCCGGGGAATATGATTTGTATCAATAAAGTTAACACTTAACAGATTGGCCCAACATGCTGCTTTTGACCGAAGACCAGACCCGCGATGCGTTGCCATACCCTGATCTGATAGACGCTTTGGCAAAGATGTTCCGGTCTGGCTGCGTGATGCCAACCCGCCACCATCATGACATGGAAATACCCGGTGAGCCCGATGCGACTGTGTTGCTGATGCCGGCCTGGGTGCCGGGCGGATATGCGGGCGTGAAGGTGGTCAATGTGGTTCCGGGCAATTCGGAGCGCAATCTTCCCGCAATTTCTGCGCAATACCTTTTGTCGGATGCACGAACCGGAGAGATGCTCGCGCTAATCGACGGTGGCGAATTGACAGCCAGGCGCACCGCAGCGGCCTCCGCACTTGCGGCCAGCTACCTGGCTCGCTCCGACGCGCGGCATCTGCTGGTACTCGGCACCGGGCGCCTTGCTCCCAATCTGATCGCCGCGCATATGGCCGTTCGTTCCATTGACGAAGTCACCATCTGGGGGCGGTCCAGGGAAAAGACGGAAGAAGTCGTGCGCTCGCTTGCCGACCAGTTTCCGGTGAAACTGAAATCAGCAACAAGTTTGAAGGAAGCGCTTGGGGAAGCGGATATCGTCAGTGCCGCAACACTCTCTTCCGAACCCTTGATCAAGGGGGCCTTGTTGAAGCCGGGAACGCATGTGGATCTTGTGGGGGCCTTCAAGCCCAGCATGCGCGAGAGTGACGACGATCTTGTCAAGCGGGCAGAGATCTTCGTGGACACCCGCGATGGGTGCCTTTCCGAAGGTGGAGATATCGTTCAGCCAATCAAGGCCGGGGTATTGTCGCCAGGCGAAATCAAGGCTGACCTGTATGAGCTTTGTCGGGGTGACCATCCTGGCCGGCAGAGTGAAGAAGCCATCACCATGTTCAAGTCGGTGGGGGCTGCGCTGGAAGACCTTGCCGGCGCCATTCTTGCCTACCAGTCAGTCGAGCATTGATTGGAAACACACAGGGCGCGGGGCGGTTTGCCGCCTCAGCCCAATTCGAACGTCGTGATGCCGTAGAGCTGGTCCAAAGGCAGATCGGGTGCCAGGCCGCGATACATGCGGAAGGTTTCGAATTCCGGTGACAGCTCGTATTTTTCCGCCATCAGCAATGCTGCCGCATTGGGTTCGGGTGTGTCGAGGATAATGGTCTGCCCTTTGACCTGACCGGCAAGTGTGCGGAACAAGGTATCGGCAATTTCCGGCTCATCCGCGAAAAGGGGCCCGATCTTGTAGCCTTCGTGGCACTGGCGGATAACGCCGTAGCCCCTGACATGACCATCTTCGACAAAGGCAAAGCCGCGGCGTGTTTCCAGCATGGGGGCGGCCCAGGTCTTCAGGAATTGCGTGCGTTCAGCCGGAAAGAAGCGCTGGTCATAATCACGTATGCCGGGAAAAAGGCCATGACCAAGTGGTGCAAGGCGCGGGTCCATGGGCGTATCGCACATTGAGATGCCGGCATGCCGGATGTTCCGGTAGACTGATTTGAACCCGTGCTGGGCATAACTCGCAGTCTGCTCATTTACCGCATCCAGACCGATGACCCGAGACCCCAGATATGCCATTGCATGGTCCCAGATCCGGTGGCCGTATCCCATGGTCCGGAATTCGGGCTTGCAGATATAGAGCCCGATGAAGCCGAATGTATCGCCGTAGCGAACTGCCGAAATAACGTTGATCAACTTTCCGTCTATTTCGCCGGCAAAATACCCGTTCGGATCGGCTGTGAAGAATGCTGGGCCGTCTTCAATCCCGGGGTTCCAACCTTCCTCCATCGCCAATTCGAGTGGAATGTGAATCTCACTTTCCTTCAGCTGGCGAATCCTGAACGCGTCTGTCATCTGACCTCCCGAGCATTTGCAGGCTTTTGCAGCAGCGTAGGATGACTCGAAATGAAAAGAAACACTTGCCTGAGGCGGCATTCCCTCGGCTTTGCCTGAACAGCTGACGGTTGCTGATGTCGTCTCCCTTGCGTCGGAACCACAAGTGTGCATCACTTTCCCTAAGGGTATTTGATCGACGGGGGCGCCGGACGCTTTGGAGCCGGAAGTGCCTCCGTGTGAGTTCCATCACAGACAGGCAGCAGCTCTAGCGCGATAGTTACACGCGGATTTAAGCGCTGAGGACGTTATGCAGAATCGGGATTATCGACCTCTTGCCACACGAGTTGGCAAATCTATGACCTCCACCAAGCCTGTGGGCCGGTTGAGGAAAGCTGTCAGGATGGGCCTTCTGAGCCTGCCGGTGGGTGCTGCTCTTGCTTTGCCTTCCGCCCAGGCGATGGCACAGACCGAGGACGGGCGCAGGGTTGCGCTGGTCATCGGCAATCAGGAATACCAGTATGTGACCCCGCTGGAAAATCCCGTTACGGACACGACGGAAATCGCCAGGATCCTTCGGGAGGCCGATTTTGATGTGACGATCGGCACGGACCTCAACAAGAAGGATCTGGAACAGGTCGTACGCCGGTTCCTGCGCGAACTGAATGACGGCGACACGGCGCTGTTCTACTATTCCGGTCATGCGCTTCAGGTTGGCGAATCCAATTTCATTCTTCCTGTCGATGCCAAACTGTCCTCTCAATACGACCTGGAATTCGAAAGCCTCAAGGTGTCCCATCTGCTGGACTACATGAAGGCCGCTTCCAGCCTGCAGATCGTCATGCTTGATGCCTGCCGGGACAACCCGTTCGAAATCGCAAGCCTGTTTTGGGGCGAGGAAGAATATTCGCTCGGAAAGACCAGAGGGCTGCGCCGGATTCCGAACAAGCTCGGCACATTTATCTCCTATGCCACACGTCCTGGTCAGGTTGCCTACGACGGCAAGGGGCCGATGAGCCCGTTCACCTCTTCTGTGGTCGAAAATGCTCTTGATCCGGCGCTCGAGATCAAGGACCTGATGACCAAGGTTCGCGATGACGTGGTTCGCAAGACCGGCGGCCAGCAGATCCCATATGAGGATTCAACGCTCGTCACCAGCTTCTATTTCGTACCGCCCAAACCGGCTCCGATCGTGACTGCCCATCACAGGGTCAGTGTATCTGCATCGGCTGAATCCGTCCCGATCAGCATCCCCGAACCGGTTCAGCCGGAAGGTGGTACGCTGAAGGCGAAGCTCACCTTGCTACCTGAAAAAGGTACCTTGAAGCTGCGGGGAGGCCGGGCCGTTGCTGAGGGGGACGTGATAGATGCGGCAGAGCTTGCCAGTCTCGAGTTCTTTCCGGAAGGCACCCAACCCGGCGACGTGGAACTGATCTCCTACGAGGTAGAGGACCAATGGGGTGGTTCTGCATCCGCGATCGCCTCAATTACGGTCGCACAGGCCGAAACGCCGGTGCAAAACGAGCAGGTGGAGGAAAACCGCACAAAGCGGCTTGAAGCTCTCCTGTCATGGCTGGGCAACACGGCCTCAAAGGGAGCGGTAGAAGCTGATATCGGTACCGGCCCCGTAAACGTCTATCCGGATGCGCCTGTCGAGGATCTGCCGGCAACAAGCGATTGGCTGAAGGTTGTCTCTGTCGATACGGACCTGCAGCTTGCTTCCGACAACCGATTGCTGCAGGCCGGCGACCGTTTTCCTGTTTCTGCGCTCGCGACGTTGACCGTCCGTCCGCAGATCGGCAGTGAAAGCGAAGCGCGGAAATTTGCTCTGGAACTGCCGGCTGTCGAAGGAACGCCCGCCAGAACCATCACGCAGATTGTTCAACCCCGTGTAACGCAGTGCGATCGCCTGGCAACCCAGCCTTTCGATTTGCAGGCGGTTACGGAAGGACGGCTCGCCAACGATCTTGATGCGGCGGCTGTGGATACGGCCTGCGCCGAAGCGATGGCTGCCTACCCGGAGATCGGCCGGTTTGTCTTCCAGCGCGGCCGTGGAGCATTTGCCGCTGGTAACCTGCAACAGGCTGTCGGTTACTTTGAACAGGCCTACCAGATGGGACATGTTCGTGCCGGCCAGGTGCTGGGGCGCATGTATTTCCTGGGCGCCGGGATCGATCGTGACCGCGAGAAGGCTGTTGACCTATACCGCAAGGCTGCGGAGCGGGGAGACGCCTATGCTCTTCATTCGCTTGGTATGGCCGAGATCAAGGGCGAAGGCACGGCCCAGAACGAAAAGGACGGTCTGGACAAACTGCTGCAGTCGGTGGAGGCAGGCCACACGTTCTCGTTCAATGCCATTGGTGGCTTCTACCTGAATGGCCAGCACGTGGAAGAAAACATCGACCGCGCCGTTTATTACTACAATCGCTCGGCATCGCGGAACGACATTTATGGCTACCTGAACATGGGGACACTGTACCGCGATGGTAAAGGTGTGCCGCAGGACTATGAAGCAGCACTTGGCTGGTTCATGAAAGCACATGAAGGCGGGCATCCCGCCGCAGGCACGGCCATCGGACTGCTTTACTACAATGGCCAGGGTGTTGAGAAAAACGCGGAAGAGGCAACTCGCTGGTTCCGTGAAAGTGCCCAGCGCGGAGATCCCTGGGGTGCATTCAACACCGCGTGGATGCTTGGCCAGCAAGATGGCGATGCCGCAGGCCAGGACCGTGTTCGCATGCTTGCCATGGCTGTGGCTGTTGAACCGTCTTCGCAGGCTGCCGAGCAGGCAAAGACCGCTCTCGGCGATGCGCGGAAAAACCTCAAGGCAAAGGTGTTGCAACAGACCCTGACCGATCTCGGTTTCGATCCAGGACCGGTTGACGGGCAGCCGGGACGGAAAACCCGTGAAGCCCTGGCCGACTTCTTTGAAGCCTCTGGACGGGCGCCTTCCGAAGGCGATGAGGCCCTGATTGCACTGGTAAAGCATCAGTGGGAACAGAACCGTCCCAGATATGATCTGTTTTAATCGTTGAGGGAGATATTCAGATGAAATCGTTCTTGTACTTATTGCCAGTCACAGGACTGCTGACGCTGATGGTGGCAGGATGCCAGACACAGCAAAACCCGGCCCCGCAAGGTGTCAGGCAGCCTGCGACCACGAGCCCGACGACCAATAGGGCTTCGAGACCTGCCTATGATCCGATCAACGATCCTAGCGCTCAAGACCGCAACAACGGCAACAGCGGTGGCGGCAATAGCGGTGGTGGAAATAGCGGCGGCGGAAACAGCGGTGGCGGCGGCAACAGCGGCGGCGGAAGTGGTGGCGGTGGTGGCGGCGGCGGCCCAAGTGGCGGCGGCGGCGGTAGCTGGGGCTAACCTCGCACAGAAAAGGTAACACCGATGAATGTTCCATTTGGCCTGGCGTCCGGACGATATTTCTGGGCCAGAGTGTGCAGCCTGTTTCTTATCGCAGTGAGCTTTGGCTCGACAGCGGAAGCCGGACAGTGGCGAGCACTCGTTGTGGGCGTCGACGCCTATCAGCACGTTTCTCCCTTGAAGGGGGCGGTCAATGATGCGCGAGACATCGCCGAAACACTGACAGCTGCCGGTGTTACCGACCTGACCACGCTATACGATGCCGATGCATCGAGGCAGGCAATCCTGTCTTCGTGGCAGGATCTCATTTCCCGCGCGGATGCTGATGATGTTCTTGTTTTGTCCTATGCTGGGCATGGGGCACAGGAGCCCGAGTGGGTAAAGGGTTCGGAAGAAGACGGCATGGACGAAGTCTTCCTTCTGGCTGGTTTCGATATTGCGGCACCGGGTAATGGCGAGAGACTGCGAGACGATGACATCGCCGCAATGCTCCGGGCTGCCGGTGGTCGCAGTGTTCTGGTTCTGGCAGATAGCTGTCACTCGGGCACAATGACCCGATCCGTGGACCCACGTATCACACGTCTGGGGACGCGGCTGGTTGGTTTACCTCCGTTCGAGAACGACGCCCTTCGCTCTCAACCTCTTCCGCCCATGCTGGCCGGAAACGCGCAGCAGACAGGCGACGTTCAGGACCTTCCCAACGTTATATACGTAGGCGCTACAGTCGATGGACAGGTCATCCCGGAGCTTTTGATTGCCGGTGAACCGCGCGGTGCCTTGAGCTGGGCCTTTGCGCGCGGTGTCGAGGGAAGGGCGGATCTGGATCGTGATGGCGGTATCTCCATGGAGGAGCTCAACCTGTTTCTCAAGGAAACCGTACGGGTCGCAACGGAGGGGCGCCAGTCACCCAGCCTGACCATGAGCGGTGACAGCCGCGCCGCTGTCCTGCCGCGTGTCAACGAGCAGATATTCACACATGAAAACGGCGTCTTGACCCTGTCTGCGAGCACCAATGCTGCAACACCGGTATTGCAGCAGCTGGCCGGCAAACAAGAGGGCCGCCTGAAGGTCGTTGAAGATGGGACCGCGGATCTGTTCTGGGATGTGGAAGAAGGCGACGTCCTGACCAAATTTGGCGACGTGGTGCTGCGCGGCAAGGCGACCAACATCGACCGGTTTTCCGATGTTGTGACCAAATGGGGTTTTCTGACCGATCTTTATGCCTTGTCGCGTGAGCGCCAGCCTATTGAAGGAACACTCCAGCCGTCAGTCGGGCATATCCCTGAAGGAGATGCGTTCAAGGTTGGTCTTAAATCGGACCAGTCAGGCAATATGGCCGTGTTCGCGCTGGAAGCAGACGGCACGCTTCGTCTGCTTGCCCCCAACAAGAAAGCGGATCCGCTTGGCAAGGACACCACGGTTCAGGCAGCCAAGCCTTACGTGTTGAACTTGAGGGCTGCCCTGCCGTTCGGTGCGGACCATATCGTTATGGTACGGGCGGCCAAACCGATGCCTCAATTGGTCGGCGTATTGGCTGCACTCGATGGCAAACCTCTGAGCGCCGAGCTGACACCAAAATTACTTGAGTTGATTGGCCAGTATGCAGATGCCGTGGGTATTGCCGGTGTCTACACGGAGCCTGCCGGCTGACACGCGAGGTCTCCTTCTATCTTGTTGCGCTTGAAAAGAATTTTTGTGACCATGGCCACACTCATTTCGCCATCCTCTGGTAATATCGAACCATAGTCAGCGCTGGGCTGCGTCGAAAAGGCCGGGCGTATTTGGAATGACCAGGGAATCAGGAGCCCTTCATGAAACGGATTTTGAAGCATGCCTGTTCAAGGCGAAGTTTGCAGGCCACGAGTGCTATCGCTGGTCTGATGTTTGCGCTGTCCGCCGGATCTGCACTAGCGGATCCGATTGCGCTGGTGCTGGACAAGTCGGAAGGTGTTGATGTGTCCGCGTTTACCGAGCTAATGCCTGGTGACGTAGTCGATCTCGGCGCTACCGGACATGTTGACCTGCTGGACTATTCCGCGTGTCAGGAAGTCAGGATTCAGGCCGGTGTGCTGAAGGTATCTTCCGAGGGATACACCGCAGAAGGTTCTGAACAGAAAGTTCTGAGAGCGGGTAACTGCTTGCAGGCAGACAGCGGAACCGACAGCGAAAAGGCTGACAAAGGTCTGACCGTCACGCTGCGTGGCCTTACACTGGAAAACAAGAAAGCTGCGTCATTGATGTTGCGGTTCGACAACAAGCTGCGCGATCAATACGACACGGTGTTTGTTTCCTTTGGGGGCGGTGAACCCAAGCGCTTCGATATGCTCGACAATATTCTGACCGACATGCCGAACCGTGAGCCGGAAGACGAGGCCGTTGAGGTTGAGCTGTTCCTGCAAGGCAAGGCGCCAGACTATGGTGTCGTCATGCGCACGATCACCATTGACCCGGTCCAGGTTGGACGGAAAACCGCTGTCGTCATCGTGAAATGATATCTGGCGGCCGGTTCGCGGACGCAGCCATTGGACGAAAACAGCTCATCTTGCTCATCGCACTCGTTGCGGTAGGGGCTGGGATCGCCATCGGTTTATCCGCTCAAAAGGCCATCTGGGAAGGGTGGGTGACAGACCGCCTGTTCCAGATCAAGGCCCTCATGGACAGCAAGGAGCAGGCAGGTCCTGCACCTGTTGTCGTGGTCGGCCTTGATCAAAAAGCGCTTAACTCCGACCGGTTGGCACCAATACCGCGGGTTCTGATGACCCCGGTTCTGGCAGAGGCCGGACAAGCCATGTTGAATGCCGGCGCGGTGGCGCTGGGCTATGACTTTGTATTTGCCTATAGTGCGGACGGCTTTGTGGATCCCAGCACCGGCGAAGCCAGATTGAAAGGTTTTGATCTGGCATTTCAGCGGTTCCTCTATCAGAACCGCGGCAAGGTGTTTATTGCTCACACCGAAATAGGCGTACCTCAACGCATGTTTTCCGCTGCAGCCGGTGAGGGCGGTGTCAGGTCGGTTATCGTTTCAACTGACAGCGACGGTGTGGTGCGACGACACGAGCCGCATTCACCTCTCACCGCTTCGCCACATCTGATCGATGCGCTTTTGGGTATCGCAGGTGTCGAGGTCGCCGAAACCTACATTCCGGTGCCATCCGCCCGCCTCGCAACGTCCGTTCCGTATCTTTCGCTTATCGACGTTCTGCAGCTTCTGGAAAGTGAAGAGGGCAGGCAGGAGCTTGCCCGTTTTGCAGAAGGCCGCATCGTACTGTTCGGCGGGCTGTTGCCCTATGAAGACGAGCATCTTTTTTCTGACCGTTTCCTGCCTCATCTGCCAGAACAGCTGGCAGAAACGGGGCCAAGCGGGCGACCGCGGGTACAGCCGCAAACCGCCGGTGTATTTGTACTGGCCGATTTCATCGGCTCGCCTATCGCCGGAAGGATCGTGACCGAGCCTCCCGCTGGTCTCGTCCCCGCATTTGCGGTCATCTTTGCCGTAGTTGGCGCGCTCGCAGGTCTGTCGCTTCCGCTGGTCGTCTTACCTGTTGTGGCTCTCGGCGGAGTGCTTTGCGGACTGGGCCTGAGCCTTGGCAGTACGGAGCTCGGTATGTTTCCTTCGCCAGGCGTTGCTCCGGTTGCCTTCGTCACCGCGACAATCATCGCGGCTGTCGGGAAGGTCGGCATCCTGCAGCGCCGGCAGAGGTCTCTGGTGAGGCTCTTCGGTCACTACCTTGCCCCGGATGTCATCAAGCTGATGGCGAGTTCCGAACAATTGCCGGCGCTTGGTGGGGAAACCCGGCATGTCGTCGTGGCCTTCATCGATATCGTCGGCTTCACCAAGATGTCGGAAAAACTCGCCGATAAGGATGTGGTGCGCGTGGTCAATTCCTGTTTCGACAGGATCGGACAGGTGATCACCGCTCACCAAGGGTATATCGACAAGTATATCGGCGACGCGATCATGGCGGTCTGGAACGCACCCAATACGGTCGAGCATCCCGAAAAATCGGCTGTCGATGCCGCAACAGAAATCATAAATCTGCTAGACAGATTGCGCGAAATCACCGGACAACCGCCGCTGGACCTGCGCATAGCCCTTAATGCCGGACCGGTTCTGGTGGGCGACATCGGTGGTGAACATCGCCGTTCCTTCACCGTCATGGGTACCACCGTCAACACGGCAAGCCGGGTCGAATCCGTTGCCAAGGACCACAAGGTTCGTCTCGCAGTCAGTCAATCGGTCGCCGAGAAACTGCCTTCGTCCTATCCGGTTGCTGAGATCTGGAAGGGACAATTGCGTGGTCTCAGTTCCGACATCACCGTTTACACTCTGGATCTACCTGAAATGTACATGGAGCCGGAAGAAAAACGGACGATCGCGCGGCAGGAACAGGACAGGAGCAAGCTGGTCACGTTTCCGCGCTCCTGACGAAGCGCTTTCAAACACAGCATTTTTTGCATCTTTCCCAATCATCCGGCATGATCGGGATATTGATTTTCGGCAGCCTGAGCAGCTGCGACGCTGCGCTTAAGGTCTCACAATGGTCCAATGGCCTGACAACCAAAATCCGGGTGCTCATCGCCCAGAGTTTGACAGGACCGTGATCCGTCCGTCGCAAAAGGCGCCACAAGCTAGTCCTACCGCTACACCACCACCAAAGCCAGGAGCTGCGCCGGCCAAGGGGGCGGCTCCGAAACGGTCACCCATTGTACTTTATGCTGCAATGGCCATCGGGTTCCTGGTGCTGGGCGGTGCTGCTGGCGGCATTGCCCATCTGATCTCCTCCGGCGCGATATCCCTGTCACCTCCCGAGGAAATCGGGTTACAGGAGATCGCCGAAGCGGTGTCGGACAGCGCCTCTCCGGAAAATGCTCCGCAGCAAGATCCGGGCGAAACCGTCGCCAACGACCAAGCCCTGGAACAGGATGTTGATGACACTGCGTTGACCAACGAAGAGGATCTCGATGTTCCGGCCGATCCGTTTTTCGACATGGCGCTCTCTGCAGTCATTCCGTTGGCGGGCGACCCGGTCCTTTTGAAGGATGGTGCCGCCAATCGGCGGATAGACTTGTCGGAGCGTCCAGTGCCAGCCGCTGCGATCGGGGACGGTGCTGCGTCGGTACCGTCTGTTGCCGCATACGTGCTGGACAGCCAGATGCTGGACGATGACGGCAACCTTGTTATTCGCGCACCGGGTAGTGAGGCGGACTTTCAGTTCGGCAATTTCGGGGGAGGAGATGAAGCCGAGGGCATAGTCGTTGAAGAAGATGCGCAGCCCGCGGACGATGGTTCTCCCGATTTGCCGGTGTTTCTGAAACCGTCAACTGACACGTTGAACCTCTATCTTACCGAGCGTCCCATCGGTCAGGGGCCCAGCCGGGTCGAAGTACGCGAGGAGGTAGCAAAAGCGGCTCCGCTCAAGGATTTCCTGAAAGGCAAAGGGTTCGATGAGGAAGTCATGGATTCACTAGTGGAATTCGTCAAGGAGAACTTTGACAAAAGCGATTTGATCGCAGGCGACAAGATCGCGGTGCGTGGCGTTCGCATGCCGAACAAGGTAGGCCGGATTGGCGATTATTATCGGCCTGTCCAGATTTCGATCTACGGCCGGGAAGGGTATATCGGTACAGCCGCCTATTCGGTCGGAAGAGACGGGGACGGGTATGTAGCCGGCGCCGATCCCTGGTTTGGCAAGACGATTGTGGAACAGAAGATCGCGGGTGAGGAGGCAACTCAACCTGCCAACTCGCATCGCTTGATCGACGGTGTTTATGCCACCGCAGTCCGCAATGCCGTGCCCGCTTCTATCGTGGGCGAGGCAATCGCATATTTGGCGCCCATGACCGACCTGAAGCGATCGATCAAACCAGATGAGAGAGTTACTCTGGTATTCACGGACAGTGCTCGAGACGAGAAGCGTGGCGGTGGCAGGGTGCTCTTTGCCGGTGTTCGGCGTGGGGACGACTGGTCCGTTCGCTGTTACGTGCTGAAAGCGCCCGGTAATCGCGGTTTTGCCTGTGTGAACGAAGGCGGCAAGGTGAGTTTGTCCGGCGCCATGCTTGTCCCGGTCAAAGGTGTTCTGACATCGAAGTTCGGCATGAGATTTCATCCGATCAAGAAAACGGAACGCCTGCATGCCGGTGTCGATTGGGCGGCCCCCACTGGAACCGCGATCCACGCGGCCTTTTCCGGAAAGGTCACCTATCGCGATGTGCGAGGCGGGTATGGCAATTTCATTGAACTCACCCACAAGGACGGAATTACCAGCCGCTACGCGCATATGCATGAATACGCCGATGGCATCCAGCTAGGGTCTGTGGTTCAGGCGGGTGATCTGATTGGTTACGTCGGAACTACGGGGCTTTCCACCGGACCGCACCTTCATTTCGAAATCAGGCACAGGGGAGAGCCGACAGACCCGCTGGCCTTTGAAATGGAGACGGGAGCGGAAGCACCGCAGTCTGTCGGGGGCAAGGATCTGCAGGAATACCGGACGGTGATTGCCGACATTTTGAGCGTGCAGTGAAACAGGACTTGCGGAAGCGCTGAAATACGCCAGACTGTGATCCAGGTCCCAGTATTTGTCGCAGGAACGTTCATTCTGGCAAGAGTGTAACAACGCACGAGGCTGCCATGACCAGACCAGCTGCCCGCCTGGGCGATTTTCATATGTGCCCGATGACACCCGTTCCACCGGGGTTGCCGATTGCGCCACCATGCAAGATCAACGTCCTGATCGGCAAGCGTCCTGCTGCGAGAATGACGGACCTTTGCGTGTGTGTCGGCCCTCCGCCGGCAAATGTCGACCCCATTATCATGGGGTCGCTGACTGTTCTTATCGGAAGTTTGCCCGCGGCCCGCATTGGTGATCCAACAGCCAAGGGTGGCGCGATCACGACAGGGGAATTTACCGTTCTTATCGGGGGCTGAACCAGGACCAGCGACAATCAGGCAGATTTCCGGGCAGAATCGAAACGCCGGACAGGTGGGAGAACCTGTCCGGCGTTTTTGTTGGTTGATGTCAGCTGGCCGGCTCGATTTCGATACCGGTTTCCGTGGCTTTCAAGGTCACGCCCTTCAGTTCTTCGCCGTTCATTTGCGCCGTGAGGAACGCACGCGACAGCTTCGGCAGAAGGTCGTTGGTCAGGATGTTGTCGATCATGCGGCCACCGCTGTCCGGGTCGCGGCAGAGTGAAACGATATGGCTCACCACGTCGTCGCCATAACTCAGCACGGCATCCCGGTTCTGCTTGACCCGTTTGACGATACGGTTGAGCTGAAGCCGGACGATGAATCCGAGCATGGACGGCGACAGCGGATAGTAGGGGATGGTCACGATACGGCCGAGCAGGGCCGGCGGGAACACGTCGAGCAATGCCGGTCTCAAGGTTTCCGCGAGCTTCTCCGGATCCGGTGCATTCGGGTCGGCTGCCGCAAGATCCGGATCACTGGAAACCGGCGCATCCAGCATGTGACTTGCTGCATTCATGATGATGTCAGTGCCGACATTCGAGGTCAGCAGTATCAACGTGTTGCGGAAGTCGATCTTCCGACCCATTCCGTCTTCCATCCAACCCTTGTCGAAGACCTGGAAGAAGATTTCGTGAACATCCGGATGAGCTTTTTCGACTTCGTCCAGAAGGACGACCGAGTAAGGCTTACGCCGCACGGCTTCGGTCAACCGGCCGCCTTCGCCATAGCCTACATATCCCGGAGGAGCGCCTTTGAGACCGGAAACGGAATGCGCTTCCTGGAATTCGGACATATTGATGGTGATCAGGCTTTCCTCACCACCATAAAGGGTCTCGGCAAGGGCCAGGGCGGTTTCGGTTTTACCAACACCGGAGGGGCCGCACAGCATGAACACGCCGATTGGCTTGTCCGGATTGCCCAACTGGGCGCGGCTGGTCTCGATGCGCTTCGAGATCATTGCCAGGCCATGGGCTTGACCGATCACGCGCTTGTTGAGGCTGTCGGTCAGCGTCAGGATCGTCTGCATTTCGTCCTGCACCATCCGGCCGACCGGAATGCCGGTCCAGTCGGAAATGATGCTGGCAACAGCCTCATCGTCGACATAGGCATAGACCATGCGATCGTCTTCGGGGATTTCGGAAAGCTCCGTGCGCATCGCCTGGAGCGCTTCGCGAATGGCGTCTTCGTTGGTCAGGTCGACGTCAAGTTCAAGCTCGATCTCGTCGATCGGAACTAGAGCGGGCTTGTCGTGCTGCGGATCTTCGATTGCCTCGCTTTCCGGATGAGGCGCAGGATCAACACCGCGAAGCTTTGCAAGAGCGGCATTCAAACGCCGGATTCCGGCTACCAGTTTCCGCTCGCTTTCCCACTGATTGCGGACAGTCTCAATGTCGCTTTCGGTTTCCGTAATCGCGTTGGACAGTGCCTCGAGCTGTTCCTGATGCTCCAGGCCCAGTTCGGCATCGTTGGTCAGGGCCTTTTTCTCTGTCTCCAGAAAACCTTTTCGGGCAACCAGGTCCAGCAACCGGGCTGGCTGTGCTGCTTGCGAGATGTTGACGCGTGCCGAGGCGGTGTCGAGAACGCTGACAGCCTTGTCCGGCAGCTGGCGCGCTGGAATGTAGCGATGTGACAAAGATACCGCCGACCGCACAGCGCTATCGAGGATGCGGACCTGGTGATGATCTTCCATCGGGCCAAGCAGGCCGCGCACCATGGCAAAGCACTTTTCCTCATCCGGTTCGTCAACCTGCACGGGCTGGAAGCGCCGTGTCAGGGCCGGGTCTTTTTCAAAATGCTGGCGGTATTCCGACCACGTCGTGGCCGCGACGGTCCTGAGTGTGCCGCGGGCAAGTGCAGGCTTCAGAAGGTTGGCCGCATCGCCCGTTCCGGCAGCGCCGCCAGCTCCGATCAACGTATGGGCTTCGTCAATGAACAGGATCGTCGGCACGATGGAACCATGGACGGCATCAATGACCGCGCGCAGACGTTTCTCGAATTCGCCTTTCATCGACGCGCCGGCCTGAAGCAAGCCGAGATCCAGCGCACAAAGGCGAGTGCCCAGCAGCGCGGGCGGAACATCACCGGCAACGATTTTCTGTGCAAAGCCTTCGACGATAGCCGTTTTGCCGACGCCGGCTTCGCCGGTCAGGATCGGGTTGTTCTGGCGGCGGCGCATCAGAACGTCGATGACTTGCCGGATTTCTTCGTCGCGGCCGACGATCGGATCGAATTCCTTTGCCCGCGCACGAGCTGTGAAATCTACAGTGAACTGGCTGAGTGCATCTTCCCCGGGGCCGCCTGCCGCGAGCGGCTCTGCGCCCGGTTCGCCTGCTGCGCTACCGGAGGCTGGACTTGAACCGTCGATGGGCCTCGCCCGCACTTCACCGGATGATCCGGCGATGGCATCCAGGTTGTTCGCGATTTCATCGTGCTTGAGCTTGTTGAGAGCCTTGGACAGCTGGAAAAGCTGCGTGCGGGTGCTCTCTTCGCCAAGCATGAAAAGAAGGACATAGGCCGTGCGGATTTTGTAGTCGCCGTATGTCAGCGTGCCAACGAACCAGGCTCCTTCCAGCGCTTCGCGGAAAGGCTTGGACATGGACGGAAGTTCGGTCTGATTGATCTTGAACTCTGCAAGCGCGGCCTGCAGGTCCTTGTCCAGGGTGCCGAGATCGACGTCGAAATGCCGCAGAATATGAAATACATCAGAATTTTCGTTGCGGATCAGATAGTAAAACCAGTGGACCAGCTCGAGATGCCGGTGGCCGGCATCCTTCGTAAGCCTCATGGCCTTGTCCAGGCTGTCGTAGGCAGTTGAGTTGGTCTTGTTGACAACTTTTTCAACCGTAATGTCATTCATAATATCGGTCCTTCAGACTTGAGACCTATTGGTAGACTGTGGTGTGGCGACGCACAGGCCGGAAACGGGTGTCGGTAAGCATTTCTTCTTCTTCGGCCTCCAGGTCAGTATCGTCGTCGAGGCCGGAAGCGGCCGGCTTCAGCCAGCCGATATGTCCAAGCGTTGCGGAGTTGTTGGCATCCATCCGGACAGCGGATGCGCATCTCTTCGGCAGCGCAAGTTCAATTTCATATTCAATTTCCAGACCCAGATAAAAATCGATGAGGTCGAAAAGCTTCTCTGTCCAGGGATTGGGTCTTGCCCGGGTTGGCGGGAGAAACTGCCGATATTCCTCCAGACTGCTCGTGAAAATCCTGATCCGGATCTTGTCACTCACACTATAGACCTTGGACCCAACGATCGTGTCGGCGCCAAGTTGCCCGGCTCCGCCTGGCCCGAAACCACCAAGCTTGAGCTGATCGTCCTTGTCCAGATGCAGCCACGTCCCGACACATTGATCAATCTCTACCCGGACATCGAAAACGCCCGTGATGAGGGCCTTCAAACGAGCGGCGCTCTTTGTCTTGGGGGCCATAAGGCCCGCATAGAGCAGCTTGAGCCGATCATCGATCCTGTCGAGGTCCCGGTAAAACGGGGTGCCGATGCCGATCGCCGACCCGAGATAGGCGAGAAACCGGTCGTCGTCCGGCCGGTCATGTTGAACGATCGGTCTGGCATCGGCCCACGCGCGGTAGAACAACTGCACGAAGCGGTTGTTGAACAGGTCAAGGAATCTCGGAAAACTGTCATCGCCTCTGAGCCCGCGCATGATCGCTTCATCGGTGTAGGCGGAAGGCAGAGCGCCTTGCGGTCCAAGCAAACCAAGGAAGCGTTCCAGCAAGACCAGGCCGCCGTCACCGTCCTTTGTCGCACGCTCAATGGTCGACGTGGCGAATTCGCTGGACGGGTCCTGACCGAAGCGAACGATGTCTTCCATCATGCGCCGGCTTTTGCCGATCCTGGGTGGAGCGGGCTCATCGGCGTTCTTCGGCTTTATTCCGGTTTCGGAAATTCCCGGAGCGGTCTGGCCTTCGAGCATTCTCAGCACCGCCAGCAGATCATGTCCACCTGGATGCTTCTCGATGCGGTCTCCGAGGGCTGCAAGCAACGACGCGTATTGCTGCTGGACCGGCACCTCGATACGCGGGGTTTCCGGAACTGCTTCCTCAGCTGCTGGATCAGACGCAGTCTCTTCGGTCTGCGCTTCAATCACCTCTTCCGTTCCCTCGACAGAGGTTTCCGCTGGAGGATCGATTTGTTGTGCAGGCGTTTCTGATTGGGATCCGGCAGGTGAGGGAGTGGCGTGTTCGGGTGATGTGATCGCGGCAGATTCAATCGCGGGCGACTTGATGGCGAGCGTTTCTGTCTCGTCCTCAGGTGTGTTGTTGTCCTGCGGTTTTACGGTCCAGATATCGTCAGCGTCGGCCTTCTCATCAGACTCGATTGCAGTCTCCGTCTCCTCTTTGGTCGGCCATGCCGGGGCCTTCCGGGAGGATGAAGGCACAACGGTCTTGTCCCGTGCAACACGGGTTTTCGTCAGATCCTTGTCTGCCGGACCGCTCATAGAATTCCTTTCGCGCCGATCCGCGGAGGCCACTTCATGATAACGCCGCGCTCTGTCGTTGCGATCACACACTGCGTGAAGTGATTGATGGAAGCGTATTCAGCGACAAACCGGTCGAGGACAGCCCCCATCAGAAAGGCACTCGCCCCTTCAAAAGCCTTGTCATCGAGCGTGATCGTGATTTCGAGACCTCTGGCGACACCTGTCCCGGACTTCTGTTGCAGGCGGCGCACAACTGGCCTTGTCGAAACCGACCGAACGGACTGGGCCTGCCGGTCTGCTGAACTGTCGGAAAGTGGCGCGAACACGCTCAACACATCGCGGAAAGACCGACCGTCCTGACCTGCCGCATCGTGCACAAGGCCGGTATGATTCAAGGCCAGAATGTTAATGAGCCGCCAGGCAATGGCGCCAGCGTGGCCCTGTTCGCCCAGCCTTTCATTGTAGGAAAGAAGCGGCGGCCTTGGGGACGTCGGGCCGGCAACACAATCTACCTTGAGGCCGATATCCTCCAGTATGCGAAAATCCCCAATCTCGGACTTGTCCGGGTTGGTTCCCACGGGGAGGTCGGCGGCCAGCGACCGGTTGGATGCCAATACCTTCAGTGATAGTTCCGAAAGACGTTTCTTGCCGGTTTGCAGCAGGGCGGCAGCCTGTGCTCCGCTTGAGATAGAGATGAAGGTTTCTGTACCTATGTAGTGGCTCGGCTGCATGCGCCGGATTTCGGAAGACGACTGGCGTCGCGGCAAACGGCGAATGGTATAAAACCACTCGTGACCGGCTTTTTCAGTGTCTGGTGCAACGCTGTAGAGCGGTTCAACCGGTCGTTTCTCGCCTCCTGAAAAGTGGGCGGAAACTTCAGTGACGGCATGCACTTCATAATCCAGAGGCCGTGTCCGGTCCGTGATGACAGCAAACTCGTGCTGCCCTTTCTTGATCGGCACACGGTCAGTCTGCCTTTCGAACAAGTTGACGGCCGGCGCTGAGTGAAGCGCGAAAATCTTGCGTTCAACGTGAGCAGGTAACCGGTTTTCTGCTTCATCGAACACGAAGACCAGATCGAATGCTTTTGCCTTGACCCTATCCAGATAACGGCGCAGGCCCGTCAGACGGAACCCGAGGAAGCTGCGCGGAAAGTTGAAATAGTCGCGCAAGTGATCAAAGCCGGTGAACAGGCGCAAGGCGTTGTGCAAGAGGGAATCTTCTTCATCGAAACCCAGCTGCTCGATGGCATCGACGGGCAGGCGCTGCAGGCTGGCCTGACCGAAAGCATCTTCGGTACGGATGTAGAGCGCGATTGTATGTCCGAAGATCTGTTCATAGACCTTCGCAGCCAGATCCAGAGGTCCGATCAATCGGACGGGAAGTGAATCGATCCGACAGCCGGCCACCTGGTATTCAGGTTTCTTCAAGGTTTCTTCGGTTGAAACCTCGTTTTCCGGATCCTCGGACATGCGGTGTGTGAACGTGATGGACAGACCTGCGCGCGTGCGTCTGTCTTCAGCCATCTCCGCACCGAGACCGGAGACCTGCGCAGCTGAGCTCAGGTACTTTGCAGCTGTCAGCTCCAGGGGTGTCAACGTAATAGGAGAGGTGAGAGTGAACCTGCAGCGAACCTCTCCCTGGCGTTCACGGAAGACGGCCTCCATGGGAGCATGGCGATCGACCTTTATGCCGTTGCGCAAATTCGCGTCGCCATATTTCGGCGTCACGCGGGCAAGTACCAGAGAGGGAATGGGCGCCAGCGCAGTTGGATATAGTTGTTCGAACAGGTTGGAAGTGAATTCGGCGAACTCATGCTTCATTTTCAGCTGCACGCGAGCTGACAGGAAGGCTGTACCTTCAAGCAATCCGGACAACATTGGGTCGGAACGGTCTTCCAGAAGCCCACCCAGGCGTTCTGCTACAGCAGGATAGGCCTCCGCGAATGACGCCCCTTGTTCTCGCAGGTAGGTGAGTTCCTGATTATAGAGGTCGAGAAATTCCCGGTTCATGCAGTTGCCCCGATGATCTTGATACGGCCGAAAGCAGGGTCGACGTCGGCTACGAATTCACTCGCGACCCGGATCGGATCGCAGCGTATTTCTGCCTTGATGAGAAATCTTACCTTGAAGGTATCGCTTTCGACCTTGTCGTCGCGCTCGACCTTGAGCGTGCGCGGGTCCATGCGCGGTTCGAAATGGATGAGGGCCTGTCGGATGTCTTCGGCAAGTCGGTCAATGCGAACGCTGTCAACAATATGGACAGAAAGGTCCGGCAATCCGTAATTGATGATCGAGCTCTCAACTTCCGGAAAATCGGAAAGGTCCTGAGTGGAATTGAGGTTGACCGTGTTCAGGAGCGCCTGCAGGTCTTGCCGGACTTCGGAAAGCAGGGTGTGTTCAGAGACCCCGTAGGATCTGGAAAGCCGCCGACCGGACCTGAGGTTGGCGCCGTTCTGTGCTTCTTTTTGCCTGTCCTGAGCGGCCTTGTAGTCTGGGTCGTCCATTGCACGGAAGGCCCACATCAGCGGGGAGTGCATTTTCACATTTGATTTAGCCATCGGCCAAGCCCACGCTGACTGCTGCCCCGGAAATTCCTAAGTGTGACCGTGGCGGTGCCGCTTCGAAAGTTGAAAGTCTGCATCGCCGGTCCAAACCAAAGAAGGCTGCCGCGCCGAAGCGCGGCAGCCCTGCAGGCCGAAGCCTTATTTCTTTTCGTTTGCTGCAATGTCCCAGGCAAACTCGGGGGCTGCGCCCTTGGAGCCGTCCGGCTTCTGTTCGGTGTAGATGTACTTGTACTCACCGAAGTTCAGCGTGACGCTCTCCGTGATGCGATCGTCGGAGCCACTGCCGCCGGTCGAAACGTTGGTCACGATAATGTCCTTCATTTCGAGCTTGATGTATTCCAGCGGGTTATCACCGGCAGCCTTGCGAACAAAGAGAGTGCCTTTGGTGATATGCTTGCCAGTCGACACGTGCTGCAGAAGCACAGGGGTGGATTTGTCGACGAACTTGGTGATGCTCAGATCCTGGAAGTGTGCCTTGCCGGAGCCGGAGCCCGAACCCATGTGGGTGGTGCCGGACTGGGAAGCGCCCCAGGACCAGGAAAGGACGTCAATCTTGTCCTTATGGGTCTTGTCCTGTGCTTCGCCTTTGATACCTTCAAGTTCCAGATAAAAATCGACGGCCATTTTAATAGATCCTCTTGGTTGTTGAGGGCCAGGTAAATGTTCCTGGCTCAAACTCTGCTATTCCTGACAACTACCTCGGACCTCGCGGTCCAAACCCCTAGGCGCTTGCGCACCTTGTTTGTACCTCCGCCCGGGAAAACCGGGCTGCATCCCGTGGGATGCATGCCGGGGGGCAGGCTGCCGCCCCGCCGGCAATTTGTGAAATCAATTACCGTCTTGCGGAATGCGGGACGCCAGGCTCATGCCGATGTCCATGCCTTCCAGCTGATAGTGCGGACGAAGGAAGAACTGGGCCCGGTAATATCCGGGGTTTTCCTCGTCGGGCACGATAGTGACCTTGGCTTCCCGCAGCGGCTTGCGCGCTTTGGTTTCCTCGGTCGAGTTGTCCGGATCACCATCGACGTAGTCCATGATCCAGTCATTCAGCCAACGCTGCAGCTGCGCCGATTCCTTGGTCGAACCGATCTTGTTGCGCACCATCACTTTCAGGTAGTGGGCGAAACGAGTGGTCGCGAACATGTAGGGCAGGCGGGCAGACAGGTTGTCCGATGCCGTTGCATCCTTGCCGTCCGGTCCGGAGAACTGGCGCGGTTTGAAGACGGACTGAGCTCCAAGGAAGGCTGCCTGGTCCGTATTCTTGCGGTGGATCAGCGGGATCAGGCCCAGACGGGAGATCTCGTGTTCGCGCCGGTCGGAAATCGCGATTTCCGCAGGGCACTTCTGGTCCACACCGCCATCGTCGGTTTCAAAGACGTGGGTCGGCAGGTTTTCCACCAGACCACCGCTTTCGACGCCGCGGATGCGCACAGTCCAACCGAATTCCTTGTAGGCACGGTTGACGTTGGTTGCCATGGCATAAGCCGAGCTCATCCAGGCGTAATTCTCGTGGCTATCTTCGCCGAACTCTTCTTCGAAGGCGAATTCTTCCACTGGGTCGGACTTCGCACCGTAGGGCTGGCGAGCCAGCACGCGGGGCATTGTCAGACCAAGGTAACGGGAGTCCTCGGATTCCCGCAGCGTCCGCCACTGGGCATGGATCTCCGTATCGAAGATCTTGGACAGATCACGCTTGGCCGGCAGTTCCGTCCAGCTGTCCATCTGCATCAGTTGCGGATTGGCCGCTGCCAGGAACGGTGCATGGGCTGCCGAAGCGATCTTTGCCATGCCGCGCAGCACGGTGATGTCCTGCGGGTCGTAGGAGAACTCATAGTCACCCACGAGACAGCCGTAGGGCTGACCACCCAGCTGGCCGAATTCGGCTTCATAGATCTGCTTGAACAGCGGGCTCTGATCCCACTTGGCGCCGCGGTAGCTCTTGAACACGCCTGCAAGTTCTTTCTTGGAGATGTTCAGGAACTGAAGCTTGAGCGAAGCGTCGGTTTCAGACTGGTGCACGAGGTAATCGATCCCGCGCCAGGCACTCTCAAGTGTCTGGAACTCCTCGGCGTGAATGATCTCGTTCACCTGAGCCGTCAGTTTTTCGTCCAGCTTCGCGATCATCTCATCGATCGTGTCGTAGACGTCTTCCTTGATAAGCGCCTGATCGGACAGGGCTTCGGCGAGGAAGGTCGACATGGCGTTGTCAACCAGCTGATTGGCCGTATCGTTTTCGTTCTTGATCCGGAAATTCTGTTTCAGGATCGAGGCGAACTCCTCGGGGCTCTTCTCAACCGCAACTTCGCCGGCTGCTGCGCCACTTGCCTGGGCGCTGGTATCGGTGCTGCTCATTTATGCCTCCTCCGTGCCGTCGCCGTCTGCCTGCTTGTCGGCGGACGATGCCTTGTCGGCTTCGATTTTCTGAGCAAGTGCCTGCATCAGGGCCGGGTCCCGGGTCAGCTCCTCGAGCTGGGAGATCGCCTGGACACGTCCGTCCATCATGGTGCGCAATGCAGCCAGGCTGCGGCGTGCATCGAGCAGCTTCTTGAGTGCCGGAACCTGTTCGGCAACGCGTCCCGGGGTGAAGTCGTCCATGCTCTTGAAACGCAGCTGGACGCTCATTTTGGAGTTTTCTTCGCCGGACAGCTTGTCCTTCACGGTGAAGGAGGTGCCAGGTTCAATTGCTTCCATGCGCTTGGAAAAGTTGTCCATGTCGATGTCGAGGAACTTGCGGTCATCGATATCGGCTTTTTCCACGCCAGGGTTGTCGCCGGAAAGATCGGCCATGATGCCCATGACGAATGGCAGTTCCACCTTCTGTTCCGCGTCAAACGGATCTTCATAGAAAATGTGGACCCGCGGAGGTCTGTTGCGCTTGATAAAGCCTTGCCCGCTGTTCGATGCCATTGTACTTGCCTTTCATTTTCATGACCCAGAAGAAAAAAGGTCAATTTTAGTCAAATACTAGCGCGTAACTCTTGTTTGCTAATTGCTGTACTTAGGTCGGCGCTGCGTTTCGTTGATATCTATGTACTGCGTTTCTGGGGAACGGGAAGTGATCACGGTCACATGATCGATGGTTTATTTTTTTCTCGAAATATTGAGGACCCGTTGGCCATTGGTGTCAAGTAAGAAGCTGAAAACCCTAGGTAACATAGGGGTTGTAATGGCAGTTGAATCAGTCCTCCTCCGGCCTCAGGAAGAGGTTGAGAAGACCGGTGAATGAACCGGAACTCATATTCTGCGCCTCGTCCAGCAAAAGGGGGATCGGGCTGGTGGGTTCATTGGAAGAATAGTAACCCTTGACCGCCGCAATACCCTTCATTGCGTCACTTCGGCTTTCGATCACCATCACTGCGAAATCGTCAATTTCGCCCAGTTCCCGGTCACCACCGTCGTTCAGGTCGATCAGTCGGTCGTTGGAAAGCTGTAACCCGCTCGCACCCAGAATCAGCGCTACGTCGTCGAACCTGCGCGGCATCAGTATTTTCAAGGCATCCAGATAGGACTTTCCGACGAGGCCGCGAGCCTCGCGCACCAGAAACAAAGCCGGATGCGACGGTTCGCGGCTGGCGAAATAGTCTTCGACAGCATCTAGAATCAGTTTTGCCTGGGCGGCATTCTTGATTTCTGATTGAGACGCCTGCGACGTGTCGCCTGCTGCTGCCTCTGCAGCAGCATCTTCAGAGGAAGAGGCCTCCGTCTCTTCAGGGGAGAGGCGTCCGAGCCGCTTGTTCAGTTCGGCATTCATCTCCTTCAGGAGAGTGGACAAGGCCTCATAATTGGGAGGAGCTGCTTTCGCACCGCTCTCCTTGAGCTTTTCGGTGCACAGCTCGGCTATGGTCTGAAGTTCGTCCGGCAGGTCTCCAAGGTCCTTGAGGATCTCGTCGATAGCGTCCTGCTCGAGTTCGCCCGATGTCAGTGCCGCCTCAATCGCACCAAGAGAGATTGTATGCTCATCCGGACGTGCCGTGGCATCGCCGGCTGCAATCTGGATGGCGCGATAGCTGATGGGCCCTGTCCGGCGGGTCTTGAGCAGGGGCGCTGCTTCCAGCGGAAGAACGACCGTGGGCCTGTTGTTGAGAGATTCGAGCGCTCCGATTCGTTCCATGTGGCCGAAGTCGGCATCGCTTGGATGGACGTCGTCCCAATGGTTCTCCAACAGTTTGCGAATGATGCGAATCGAGTTCGCAAACGTATGGACTTGACCGCTCAGCAGGCCGAACTGCGCGAGAATGACAAGCAGTCTCAGGTCTCTGGATTGCTTCAGGAAGCCGTCCATCTGCTTGAAGAGGTCGGTAAAGTCGATCTCGGATCGGTCGAATTCGCTGAACCGCTCCGGCAGCAATTCCTCACACGAATCCAGAAGCGCGGCAAAGGCGGGTTCGGTATCATAGAGGTCCGGCCCGCAGCCAGCACCCGGCGCTACTTCAGTGCCGTAGGTTTCCGGATCGAAATTCATTCGTGCTCCCCAGCCCGGTATGCATTCCGGTGGTATGTCCGGGATCGGTCCCGGTTATTGTTCAGGAGACCCGGACCGGGAAAAGCTCCGGTCCGGCATGTCTGGTGTGTGTATTTTTATTGCTCGAGTACCAGCTTGCTTTCAACGCGGCGGTTTGCCGGATCGTTTACATCAGCAACCTTTGGTCGGGATTCGCCGTAGGCAACAGTTTTCAGGCGGTCCCGGCTGACGCCGAGGTTGACAAGATACTGGGTAACCGCTTGCGCACGGTCTTCGGAAAGACGCTGGTTGTAGTTGGTCGAGCCAATTCCGTCGGTATGGCCTTCGATCACGAATGTGGCTTTGGCCAGATCGGGATCATTGATGCCCTTGGCAAACTCACGAAGGTTGGCCTGTGCGGACGTGCTGAGCTTGGCCGAAGCATATTCGAACGAAACCAGCAGGTTGAAAGCAGCGTCGATGGCGTTGGTTTCCGGATCGACCACAAGGGTCTGTTCCGTTTCACCACCTTCGGTCTTTGCACCGTCCTGGGAGACTGCGACCTGACCGCCTTCATCCGGTTTGGCGTTCGGATTACATTCGTCGCGAGTACCGATACAAAGAGCTCGCGTTCCGCCAGCCGGCTTCAGTGAACGCGTCTTGAGCTGCTTGAAGTGCTTGCTGACTTCATCGGCCGAATAAGTGGCGTCCTGGGCAAAAGCCGGAGCGGTTCCAAGTGCCGGCAAGGCAATGGCGAGAGAAACGGAAGCAGCCAGGAGAGCGCGGCGAAGTCCGGTCCGAGCGGCATTGTTCCGGTCGAGCGAAAATACAGTAGGGGTCACGATTTCAATCCTCCCTTGTGGAGTGTTCAAAAGCGATGTCGCTTTGGGCTTCGAAATGGATCGTGCCATATGGATAAGAATAATAGTGTGGCGAAAGTCACTAAAGTGCGATTTGATGTCAGTATGTCGTTTTATCGGCAATAAGCAAGAGGAGAGCTGTTGGGGTGACGTCGGTGAGCAGGGTTAGTATTTAAAAGCAGCAGGCGGTGTTTTTTAGCCGCACTTGGGGAAGGGGCAAGTGCCTCCTCCTTCACAAAAGGGTTTGAAGTTCAAAGTATTTGCATCAAGTGTGTTCTTGAGCACACTATTTTTGCCGGAAACGCCTTAGTGTCTGAAACGTGGTAGCCGCCAGGCTGCCTTTTTGCAGAAAACCGCGTTATTTCCGAGGAGATCTTTCGTGGCCGTAGGACAACTTAAACAAGCTAACCGAATGGCCGAGCTGACATCGGTCTTTGGCAAGGATGAGCTTTCCGTTGTCACCATCGAGTGCGACGAGGGTCTCAGCGAAGATTTTGAGATCAGGCTTGAGGTTCTGAGTCAGAAAGAGGATCTGGATTTCGACCAGGCCATAGCGACTTCCATGACGGTGAAGGTTGTCACCAACAATGGTGATACGCGGCATTTCGACGGTCTTCTGACAGATGCGAAATGGATAGGCTATCGCGATTCCTATTACATCTACAAATTGACGCTACGCCCCTGGTTCTGGCTGCTAACCAAGAACTCAAATTGTCGAATTTTCAAGGACATGTCCGCGCCTGAAATCATTCAGAACGTCCTGAATGAGCATGACTTCGCCGATTTCCAGATCAAGCTGACTGAATCCTATGATCCGATTCATTACTGCGTCCAGTACAGGGAATCGGATTACGATTTCTGCTGCCGGTTGATGGAAGAATTCGGAATTTCCTATTTCTTTGAGCACAAGGACGGCAAGCACATCATGATTCTGGCGGACGCCAAATCGTCCTACAGCCCGATCGTTGGTGACAGCTCCATTCCCTACATTGCTCTTGGCGGCGACAGTCAAAGGGATAAGGAGCATCTTTACCATTGGATTCCGACGCGCAAGTTTCGGACCGGCAAGTTTGCAGTCAATGATTATGATTTCGAGAAACCGAGTGCGCTGCTGGAAGCAGAGCGTGATGCAGGTACTAAATATCGGGCCGGGTCTCTGGAAAACTATGACTATCCGGGAAGGTACACTGAAAAAGACAAGGGCAGCACCTTCAGCAAGATTCGTATGGAAGCCGAACAGGCTGCGGACAAGCGAATTGAAACAGCCGGCGAAGTGCCGCGGTTCTTTGCAGGAGGGCTGTTCACCTTATTCAACCATCCCCACAAACCGCAGAACGTGGAGCACCTGATCGTGCGTGCAAGCCATCGGATCATCACCGAGGCATATCGCTCCGGTGGTGGTGGGGCCCAGGGAGAAGCCTATACCGGGACATATGACGTTCTGCCTTCCAGTATAACGTTCCGCACACCGGCCATCACCCGCAAACCTCGAATACCCGGCCCGCAAACGGCAAAAGTCGTGGGGCAAGGCGAGATCGATGTGGACGAATACGGTCAGATCCTGGTCGCCTTTCACTGGGACCGCGACAAGACAGCGTCTCGGCGGGTTCGCGTGGCGCAAGTGTGGTCAGGCAAGAACTGGGGTGGCATCTATATCCCTCGTGTCGGCCAGGAAGTGATTGTTCAGTTTCTGGAAGGCGATCCGGATCAACCGATCATCGTCGGCACAGTCTACAATGCGGAAAACATGCCACCTTACTCTTTGCCAGGCGAGAAAAACAAAGCCGGCATCAAGTCGGATTCAACGGTAGGCGGCGGCGGTTACAACGAGTTCGTGCTCGACGACACCAAAGGGAATGAGCTTGTTGGGGTTCATGCCCAAAAAGACATGGAGACCGTTATCGAGAATAACGAAATGCTGCATGTCAAAAACTGCCGCGAGACCCAGATCGACGTTGACCGAACGGAATCGGTTGGCCGAAACACGACTGAAGATATCGGCATGAACTGGAAGGTAACTGCCGGAGCGAAGATCGAGTTTATTTGCGGCGCCAGCAAGATCACCATGACGCCTGCCTCGATCAAGATCGAGTCGGTGAAAATCGATATCGTGGCTTCGGGCATGCTCAACGCCAAGGGTACAATGACCAATGTGACAGGCAGTGCGTTGCTGAAACTCAAGGGCGGCCTTGTACTGATCAATTGATGCTGCGGTTCTTGAACGAATGCGGCCAAGAGAAAAAACGGAGTAGAGCAGATGGGATCACGTATCCGCTTTACAAAGGCTAGACAGGTATTTGAAACTTTTCCGGAGTTGTCGGAAACGGTAAGCGAACCGGCCACGGATATCGCTCCGGACGCCTATGCTCTGGAATTGCAGAAAAGCGAGGCACCGCTGTCGGCGATTGCCTATTTCGCTCATATCCTGCCGAAACGGGAATCGGTCTGGTGGGGCATGAACTGCGTTGCCGGTCTGGATCAGGCCAAGAACGAGGATGACCGGCAGGTTCTTAAACTCAGCGAGACCTGGGTCCGCGAGGGGGATGAAGATGCCCGTGTTGCGGTTCACGCTGCGGCTGAGGCCGCCAAGAAGGACAGCGCGTCCGTCTGGATCGGTCTTGCTGCAGGCTGGTCTGGCGGATCCCTTTCGCCCAGCCCCGAGCACCGGGTGGACATGCCTGACGACCTGACGGCCAAGGCCGTGAATACAGCTGTGTTGATTGCGCTTGGAACACTTGAGCCTGCCAAACGGGATGAGGCCCTGAAATCTTGCCTGTCTGCCGGGCTGTCCTTCGCCGGAGGTGGGATGATGCCCGCGGTGACCGTCGGCGGCCCTTCGTCAGCCTTTTCCTAAGCGCAAAGAGGAAATGTGGGAATGCGCATAACGCTCCAGATTGAAAATGTTGACCGGTTGGAGACCGGCGGTCAGCTGTCCTACAGCTGTGCCGACCGAGGCTTCGACATTGGTCGGCACGAACATCTGGACTGGAGTCTCCCCGATCCCCAGCGGATGATTTCCGGCAAACATTGCGAAGTGCGCTTTGAAAGCGGGAATTTCGTTCTTTACGACTATTCGACAAACGGCACTTTCCTCAATGGCAGCCAGACCCGCATGGACAAGGCACATGTGCTGCGCTCCGGCGATCGGCTGATGATTGGCGATTACATCATCGTCGTATCGCTGGAAGCCGGATCCGGGCAGCCAGCCATGTCCGCAGCACCAGTCGCCGCCGCTGCTCCTCAGCCCTGGGACGCACCGCAAACCTCGTCTTCACCCGGTGGCTCCTCCTGGCCTACGGGGCCTGGTCCGGCGGGCGCGGCACCCGGTCACTATCCAATGGAAAATCAGGGTGGGCCCTGGGCTACACCGGGAGCGGGCATGGAAGGGCGACACGCTCCGCCTTCCTCCAATCCAGGCATAGGCACGCCGGCAGATAATGTTTGGAGCCAGCAAGGACACGGCTGGGGTACGGCGGATCCTTCGCTGTACGATCCGAATGCGCACATCGGCGAACGGGAAGCGCCTCGACCGGCCCAGGCGGACCCGCTGGATCATCTTGCCCAGCAACCGCATCTTCAATCTGCCGGAGCCGCACCCGCAGAGCCGCTTTTTGGATTTCCGGAACCTGTAGCTCAATCTCCGTTTCCGGCGCTGTCTGAAAACCCGGCGCAGGAAAGTGCTGAGCCGCTTTTCCAGATGCCGGATCTTCAACCAGAGGCACCAACCCAGCAACCGGCGGCCGAATCTGCTCCGCCCCCTGCAGGAGAGCCCACAGCATCGCCGTTTCCCGAAGCGCCTGTCTGGAGCACGCCGGAGGCAGAGGAAACACAGTCGGCAACGGTCCAGGAACCTCAGCCTGAACAACCGGCTCCAGTGGAGCAAGCTGCACCTGAGGCCATGCCTGTTGTTGCCCCGCAAGAACCAGCGAAGGCAGACACAGCGGCGGTTGCAAAGGTTGATGTTGAGCCGGCTAATATTCCGGCGGCCAATGTTGATTTCATCAAGGCCTTCGCCGAAGGAGCCGGTATCCCGGCTGCAACGCTGGCCGGCCGTGATCCGGAAGAATTTGCCAGGGAAGTCGGGGCCATATTGCAAGGCATCACCGGCGACTTGATGGGTCTTTTGCAGGCACGCAGTCAGGTGAAAGCCATGACCAGAAACGCCAACCGCACTCTGATCATGCGCAGCGGGAACAATGCCCTGAAGTTTTCGCCGACACCGCAAATGGCATTGCAGACGATGCTGGCTCCAGGAGCGGAAGAAAACGGGTATTTGCCGATTTCAAAGGCCATGCAGGCTGCTTTCAAGGACATCCAGAAACATCATGTCTGGACCTATGCAGCCATGCAGAAGGCTGCAGGAAGATTTGAAGAAAAGCTTTCCCCCAAGGCGATCGAGGCAGAAGGCCAGGTCGCCAAGAGTACATTCGGTAACCAGAAGGCCAAGCTATGGGAACGGATTCAGGAACGCTGGAGTTCCTTGTCCGGTTCGTACGACGATGGCGTGGTTGGGCTTTTCACGCAATACTTTACCGAAGGTTATGAAGAATTGAGCAGTGACGATCCGGAGCAGAGCTCCGGACTGATGAATTAAGACCTTTGCCAGTTTTAAGAGCGCGAAGGCGCTAAAGTGTTAAGGGAGCAGTACCTTTATGTCGTGGTATAGCAAGGTTGCATGGACCGAAGGCTTGTTTCTGCGGCCTCATCATCTCCAGCAGAGCGACCGGTACGCGGAGCACATGCTGGACGAACGGGTCCGTTTTGCCTCTCCCTATCCCTGGGGCTTTTCCGAGCTGGAAATTGATCAGGACGTAGGACAGCAATGCCGGTTCGCGCTTCGCTATGGCCGAGGCATATTCTCCGACGGAACGGTGTTCAACTTCCCGGCCGACGGTACGCCGCCGCCTGCAATCGACGTTCCGGAGGACGCGGCAGGACAAATCGTCTGGCTGGGAATTCCTGAGACGACCGTCAATGCGGTGGAAGTTGCCAATGGCCGCGACGATGCCGCCACGAGATATATTCAGGGCAGGGAGACGATCATCGATTCCACCTCCACCATCCGCCAGGAGGAGGAGATCGATGTTGCGCATCCGCGCCTGCAGTATTCGATTCGCTCGACACCCCATCCCGGTCAGGTCTGCCTGCCGGTCGCCCGTATCACGGAAATCAAGGATCGCATTGTCATAACCGATGGTTCCTTTGCGCCGCCGGTACTTGCCTGTCATGTGCATCCGGTCGTCACCGGCTGGATTGACTCCGTCATTGGCTGGGTGGAGCGCAAACTGAGCGAACTGGCGCGTTACGCCGCCGATACGTCCGCCGGGGGCGGATTGCAGAATTTCGATTATCTGACGTTGCAGCTGCTCAACCGCACTTATCCTTTGCTGATGCACCTGCGCAAATCGGCTTATGTGCATCCGGAGCGGCTGTACATACTGTTCCTGCAGCTGGCGGGGGAGCTTGCAACGTTTGCAACGGAAGAGCGCCGAGCGCGCAACTATCCCGTTTATGACCACGACAAGCTGCATGATATCTTCAAGCCGGTCCTGGCCGACATACAGGCGTTCCTGTCGGCCGGCTACGACCGGCGTGCAATCCGCTTGCCTCTGGAACAACTGGCGCCGAATGCGTTCAAGTCGACCATTGTCGATCGCAACCTGTTCTCGCAGGCGGGCTTTGTCATCGAAGTGGCTGCCCGCAGGCCTTTGACGGAAATTCAGAACGAGTTTCCAAGGCTCTTCAAGGTTGGCCCCTTCGGTCAGATGCGCCAGATCGTCTACTCCAACCTGCCGGGTATTCCGCTGATCCACATGCCGGTACCACCGGCACAGATCCGGGCTCTCACAGACCGTGTCTACTTCCGGCTGGACAAGACGACCCCGCTTTGGCGCGAATTTAGCCAGGACTCGGCGATCGGGCTGCAATTCTCCGGCAACTGGCCGGATCTGCAGCTTGAGTTCTATGCCGTCCGGGAGGGCCGCTGATGTCGGACAATGACGATCCCTTTGGCGTTTCCAAACGCAAGGGAAAGACAATTGTAATGCCCAATCCGGGCGGGCGATGGAGCGAAGGCCAGCCAGGACAACCCGGCCAGCCGCCTCAGCAACCTGCGCCGCCGCCACAACAGGTTCCCGGTCAGGCGCCTCCTGCACACGCAGCTACGCCACCGCCACACAATCCGCCTTCCGGTGGCTCGGATCCGTGGCAAAGCGGGGGAGGCGGCGGAGGACGTGATCCTTACGCTCCAACGCCAGCCGGGTATGAGTATGGCCAGCAGCAGGCACCGGATCTCAGAACCCCGCCAGGCGGTTACCAGGCACCGCAAGGTGCTGCGCCACAGCCGGCGGCCGCACCTGCACAAGGTGCCGGTAAACTGGCGCATATGCCGGACATCAACCAGATCCGCGTTGCCAATCGAAATCCGATTTCCCGTGCGGCTGCCCCGTTGCTTCTGCTTCTGGGCCGTCTTCACCTGACAATGACGGACGCCCAGTTCGACCAGTTGATGCGCGATGTCTACAGCGCCATCAAGACGTTCGAGAAAGAATTGCGGAGCGCCGGAATCACGGACGACCAGATCCGTTCCGCCGCCTATGCGCTCTGTGCGACATCAGACGATATCGTCCAGAACCTGCCGTCTGCCGGACGTCACCAATGGACGCAATATTCCATGCTGACCCAGTTCTTCGGTCAGGCAACCGGCGGTGTCGAGTTCTATCAGCTACTGGAGAAGGCAAAGCAGGATCCCGGTCGTAACTACGGTGTTCTGGAGGTCATGCATTCCTGTCTGTCACTCGGCTTTTACGGCAAGTACCGTGCGATCCAGGGTGGCCAGCAGGGCCTGGAGCGCGAACGACGCGACCTGCATGAAATTCTGCGTCGTGTTCGCCCGCGGCCTGGAGACGATCTCTCTCCCCATTGGCGCGGCCTGGAACTTCTGCAAAAGCGGGCAGGGTTCTCGGTGCCGATCTGGTCGGTCGCGGCCGTTGCAGGTGCATTGCTTCTTGGGGGCTACGTCACCTTGATGCTTCTTCTGTCGAGCGGGAGTGAAGTTGTCGCAGGACGCGCAAGTGCGCTTTACCCGTCGGGCCCGATCGAACTGGCGCGCGAAGGCTATCAACCCAAACCGCCACCCGCGCCACCACCACCAGAAGATGCGGCGATCGATACTGTCTCCGCTCAGCTGGCAGGTATCGATGGCCTGGAAATTTCGCAGGCGGGACCGGCAATCATGTTGCGCATGCGCGCGCAGTTCGACGTCGCAGCAGCCACGCTGCGTCCTGAATTTCAGCTTCTTGTCGAGCAGGTCAGCCAGACCCTCGACCAGGTGGAAGGTGAAATTCTGGTCGTCGGCCATACGGACAGCGACCCGATCCGCAATAATCCGCGGTTCCCGACGAACTGGCACCTGTCCGTTGAAAGGGCAAAGGCAGTTGCCGCCGTCATGGAATCAGTCCTCCAGACACCAGGGCGGGTGCAGGTGGAAGGACGTGGCGCAGACGAGCCGATCGCTCCCAATACAAGCAGGGAAGGCAAGGCGCTCAACAGACGTGTGGAAGTCTTCCTGAAGCCACCGGCCAAAGGGCTGGTGATAAACAACTGATATCCGGGGCAACCGCAGAACAAGGCTGTATCTATGAAATTCTGGCTCGGAATAACGGCAATCGTCATCGGCATACTCGCCCTGATCGGTCTGATCTGGTTTGGCGGGCCGTTCCTGTCGATCGCCGGTGTGAGGCCCTTCGAACCTCTCTGGGTAAGGTTGTCGCTGGTTGCGCTTGTCCTTCTGATCGTTGGCGGCTGGACCGGCTACCGGATCTACAAGCGCGTCAAGGCCAACCGGGCACTCGAGAGTGAGATCCTGCAGCCCAAGGCAAGTGATGCCGACTTGCAGATCATGTCGGAGCGCATGAAGGACGCTCTGAAGACGCTCAAGACGTCCAGTGGAAACGCGCGCACCTATCTTTACGACTTGCCCTGGTACCTGATGATCGGCCCTCCGGGCGCCGGCAAGACCACGGCTTTGATGCATTCCGGTTTGAAGTTTGCCGGTTCGCGCGCAAAGGGAGAGGCCCAGAAGCTGGAGGGCCTCGGCGGAACCCGGTATTGCGACTGGTGGTTTGCTGAAACGGCTGTGCTGATCGATACGGCAGGGCGTTACACAACGCAGGATTCCGACGAGGAGCATGACCGTGAAGCCTGGCACGGGTTCCTCAATATTCTGCGCAAGGCCCGTCCGCGTCAGCCGATCAACGGCGTCATGGTGTCGATCAGTCTTGAAGACCTGATGACGCTGTCTGACGATGAGTTGAAACAGCATTCCGATGCGATCCGCACGCGCTTGATCGAACTTTACAAGACCTTGAAAATCGATTTCCCGGTCTATGTGATCTTCACCAAGGCCGACACGGTTGCGGGCTTCATGGAGTTTTTCGGCTCCTATCCCGAAACCCGTCGCAACCTGGTCTGGGGAGCGACTTTCCAGACCCGCGAAAAAACCAAGAACATGGTGTCGGAAGCGCCCGCCGAGTTTGATCTGCTGGTGGAGCGTCTCAACGAGGAGATGGCGGATCGTCTTCAGGAAGAACCGGATCCACGCGCCCGGCTGATGCTCTATGGCTTCCCGACACAGGTTGCTGCCCTGAAGGATCGTCTGACCGGTTTCCTGAATGCGATTTTCGAACCGAGCCGGTATTATCCGAATGCTGTTCTGCGCGGTTTCTATTTTACCTCCGGTACCCAAAAAGGCACGGCCATCGACAGGGTCATCGGCTCAATGAGCCAGGCCTTCGGGACAGCCTATCAGGCAGCCGCTCTATCCGGTCAGGGCAAGAGCTACTTCCTGCGTGATCTTCTTTCCAAGGTGATTATCGGAGAAGCCGGCTGGGTAACCCATAACCGGCAGGCCGTCAGAGTTGCGACCGCAACCCGCATTGCGGCTTACGCAGCCATTGCCCTCGTGACCCTGGGCCTCGGCAGCTTGTGGGGGATCAGTTATCTCAACAACAAGGCCTTGATTGACGAAACCGCCAAGGCTGTGGACACGGTGCGCGTAAACGGCGAAACCGTTCTGGCGGAGCGGGTTGTACGCGACGACAATCTGGCGGATACCGCCTACTTCCTGTCGATGTTGCGGGGCTTGCCGGCTGGTTACGACAGCCGCGATACGCCAACGCCTGTCATGGAACAGTTCGGCCTCAGCCAGCGCGACCGTCTGGAAGCTGCTGGCGTAACGTCCTACAGAAGTGGTCTGGAAAGGTTGTTGCGGCCGCGTTTGCTCTTGAGGATCGAAGAGCAGATGACCGAGGTGCTCGACAATCGCACCGGTCCGGGCGGACAGGACGTCGATACGCTCTACAATTTGGCAAAGCTGTACCGCATGGTGGCGGGTGATGCGCCGGAAATCGACAAGGAGCAGATCAAGAATTCGTTCCGTGCCGACTTCCTGCAAAGCTTCCCCGGACCTCAGGGCGAGATCTTGCGCAACGAGCTCAACAACCACGTTGCCGCGATGCTCGATCTCGATTTCGGTGGCAACGTCCTGACCGATCAGCTTGACGGCATTCTGGTTGCAGAGGTCCAGCGAGAGCTCGGACGTGTCAGCCTCGCCGAGCGTGGGTATGCACTTCTCAAGTCTCGTGCCAAGGGTCTTGCCAGCGAAGACTGGATTGCTGAACAACGTGGCGGCTCCGACATGGAGACCGTTTTCGAAACGGAGAATGGCGACACGTTGGACACGGTCGCGGTCGACAAGTTCTTCACCTATCCGGGCTTCCACCTTTCCGTTCTGCCGAACCTTGCCGGCATTCGTGAAGAACTGGAACGGGACAAGTGGGTGTTTGGGGATGTCGGGGAAGCCGATGCCTTTTCCGACCAATATCAGTCGCTTCCCGGCGAGATCCTGGCGCTTTACACCAAGGATTTCATCGAAGCCTGGGAAGAGGCGCTCGGCAACTTGAAATTCAAGTCGATGCGCAACGACAAGCCGCTTTACACGACGCTTCAGGCCGTCTCGGCACCAACATCACCTGTTGTGCAGCTTCTTGAGAGCATTCGGCGCGAAACCCTGCTCACCCAGGATCTGTCGAGTGAAGGCCTTGCCGGAAACCTGACAGGCGGCAATGCGCAAAATGCCGGCACTGACGCTGCACAGAAGATCTTCCAGCGCTACGTGCTGGATTCGTCCGGTGGATTGAAACGTATCGGCCTTGAAGCCGGACTTCAGGCAATCGCGCCTGGAGGTTTGTCCAACGCGCTTGGAACTGCCGCTGGTGGCGGAGGTCCAACCATTATTCCGGGCAAGGCGATCGAAGATCACTTCCGTCCTTACCATGTACTGGTGGAAGGCGAGAACAGCCGCAAGATCGATGCCTTGCTGCTGAACTTCAAGAACATCCTCGACAACCTTCTGATCGTGGCCAACAACCCGCTACAGAGCGAAACGGCAAATTCCAACGTGCAAATTCAGGCGTCTCTGCTGAGAAGCAACGCGACGCGTTTCCCGCCGCCTTTCGATAAACTGATTATTCAGGCTGCGAAGGAATTTGACGAGGAGTTCAAGGAAACCTCGATCACGCAGCTGAACGAGAAGCTGAGCACCCAGGTTGTTGGTGAATGCCGCAGGATCGTCGCCCGGAACTATCCGTTTGAAAACGGTCGCTCCGAAGTGCCGATGACGGAATTTGCCAAACTGTTCGCACCGACGGGAATCATGCAGCGGTTTTTCGATGAAAACCTGAAGCCGCTAGTCGATACCTCGACGCGCCCCTGGAACTGGAAGCCTGAAGTGTCTCAGGCGGACCGTCTGTCGAACGCAACGCTTCGGCAGTTCGAACGTGCAGACCTGATCAAGCAGGCCTTCTTCCCGACAGGAAACGCGTTTCCGTCCGTCGGACTTCAGGTGGTTCCGCGAGCCCTCTCTCAGCAGGCTGACGCGGCCAGCCTGGAAGTGAACGGCAATCTCGTACTAGTGACGCGTGGTCCCGGCTTCAACGCGGAAATCGAACCGTTGCCGGCCAACTTTGATTGGCCCAGCAACACGGCTACCCCGCGCGTTGTACTGGTGATACAGCCGGAAGTGCCTGGCTACAGATCTCGTCGTGAAATCCATGGAGATTGGGCCTTCTATCGCTTCGTTCGCGATAACAGGGTCAGTTCCGGTCAGAACAAGTTCGTCGTGCGCGAAACGCTTGGCGGCAGACAGGTTGCATTCACGGTGACACTGAGAACGAATCCGAACCCGTTCTTCCTGTCTGCAGTCGGCGATTTCAGTTGCCCTACGAGCTTCTAGAATGGGAACCGGTTACTTCGGCAAACTGCCGGCACGAGCGGATTTTGTCATCGGGCAGTGCCCTGCCGGCTTTCTGAAAAGCTGGGAGGCCTTCCTGATGACCGGACTCGCTCAATCCCGTCTGGATCTGGGCGCGGGGTGGGAGGAAGCCTTCATGACAATGCCGGTGTGGCGATTCTGGCTTTTGCACTCTTCAGAGGGTGACGAACCTGTTCAGGCCGTCGCTGGTGCTTTCATGCCGAATGTCGACAAGGTCGGCCGAACCTTTCCATTGACACTTGCCAGCGACATTCGACTGGAAAAGCAGAATGGTCGGCCGGAAGAGACCTGGTATGACCATGCCGAGGCAATCTTGCGCGACACCTTGCAGGAAGATGCCAGCCTGGAAAACTTTCAACAGGCTGTCGCAGGTCTGGAATCGCCACTTGCGGTGGAGGCAAGCGGCAAGAAGGGCAGGGATGCCGAATTACCGACGATGCCAGGAACGGATGTTCTGTCATCTGAATTCTGGTGCCGTGCAGGAGATGTGGGTTTTGAGTTTTCGTGTGCAGGCCTGCCGGACGCAAGCGCCTTTCGATGGCTGCTGCTCCCGGAAACCTACGCCGGTTCGGAAGCTCGACAGGACGTGGCAGGGAATAGTCATGGGCGATTTCATCCGGAGGATCATCGAACATGATCGAACAAATGGAAGCCTCTATGCGTGGCTTTGCGATTGGACTGACCCATGTTGGCCGGGTTCGGCAGCACAATGAGGACACGTTCTACGTTGACGAGGGCAAGGGCGTTTTCGCAGTGATGGACGGTGCGGGAGGAATGCATGACGGTGCGATGGCGTCCAGTCTCGTGCGTGAAGCCCTTGCCAGTATCGCGCAACCGCGCAGCGCGGAAGACCTTCTGGAGCAGTTCGAAAGCAGGTTGATTACCGCAAAGGACCGGATCGAACAGGCCGCAGCCAAGGCGAACGGAGCTGCCATGGGCACGACGATCGCCGCGCTTCTGATTTCCGGATCGAACTTTGCGTGCCTTTGGGCAGGCGACAGCCGTGTCTACCGTCTGCGCAATGGCCGTCTTGAACAATTGACGACAGATCATACCGAGGCGCAGGAACTGGTGGACCAGAACGTGCTGACGCCTGAAGAAGCAAGGACGTTCGCCCGCAGGCATGTCATCACCAGGGCGATCGGATCCGGGATCGAGCTTGAACTTGAACTGGTTTCCGGAAATTTGCGTCAGGGCGATCGGTTTCTTCTGTGTTCGGATGGCTTGACCGGACATCTGGACGATAGTGTGATTGGTACTTTCCTGATGAACGGCGCGCCGAAGCCGACGGCACAATGTCTTATCAATGGAGCGCTCGAAGAGGGCGGCTCGGATAACGTGACTGTCGTGATTGTCGATATCGATGCAATGTCTGCGCGCGAAGGAGTTCGCAACTGATGAACGTTGGTGCCCACCTGCTACCAGCCGGAACCCGGCTCAACAATCTCTATGAGATTGAGGAACATATTGCCGATGGCGGTATCGGGACGGTTTACAAGGCAAGGGACGTGGAAAGCGGGGATCCGGTTGCCGTCAAGGTCCTTCTCGCGACCTTCTCGCGCGACCCGATGATCCTGGATCTGTTCAAGCGGGAAGCAAAGATCCTTCGCAAACTCAAACACGACGCACTGACCCAGTACTACGTGTTCGCGAAGGAGCCTACGCTCGGCATCTATTACCTGGCGATGGAGTTCGTCAGTGGCCCGTCATTGAGCACGCGCCTTGAATCCGGTCCGCTTGAGCCGGAGGCGGTGGCACGGTTGATCAAGCGTCTGGCTGAAGCCCTGCAGGCGGTTCACGACCGGGAAGTGATCCACCGGGATCTTTCGCCGGACAACGTCATTCTCCAGAACGGCGATGTCGCGCAGGCCAAAATCATCGATTTCGGTATTTCGCGGGCAAACACGGGCGGGCCGACCATTATCGGTGATGGCTTTGCAGGCAAGGTCAATTATGTTTCGCCAGAACAGGTCGGCATTTTCGATGCCAAGGTGACTGCGCGCAGCGACATTTATTCGCTTGGCCTGGTCATTGCGGAAGCCCTGACCGGCAAACAGATCGACATGGGCGGCACGCAGGTGCAGATCGTCGACAAACGACGGCAGACGCCTCCCTTGGAAGGTATCGACAATCGTTTCCGTCCGTTGCTGGAGGCCATGTTACAGCCCGACCCGGCAAACCGTCCGGCCAGCATGAAGGAAATTGCGGACTGGACGCTAGGTGCTCCGATGGGGCGGCAGGACCAGGACCGCACGATCATTCGGCCATCTTCTGCGCCACCGCCGGAACAATCCGCACTGGATCAGCCGCCGCCTCAGGCAAACTGGGGCAAGCGCATTCTGGTTGCCTTGTCGCTGCTCGGTTTCGCCGGTGTCGGTGCCGGGGGTGTCTATTTCCTGGTAGGCCAATCCGTGCCCGAGCAGGACCAGAAACCTGTGCTTGTGGCACCGCCACGACCGAATGCGCCGGACGCACCGTCGCAGCAGACGAATGTGACACAACAAACGCAGACGCCAGCGACCCAGCAACCAGCAACGCAGCAACCAGTGTCCCAGCAGCCAACTGAAACGCAAACAACTGCGCTTCAGTCGCCTTCAACACAAACGCCGGGAACGCAGGCGCCGACGACGCCGGACAACACCGTACCGACAATTCCGACCACGCCTCCAGAGGAGACCGTCGACACGAAACCGGAACCGACCGAAACCGTTACCCGGCCACCCGTGACGACCGATCCGCAAGAGACGCCTGAAAACGTGACCCCCGAAGACCGGATCCGGAATTTCGTGAGCAGTTACCAGGCGGGCGATTGCATGTATCTGCAGCCGATAGAGATCGCGAGCCGTTCCGCAGAGATCGAAGGATTTGCTTCCAGGACGCCGCCATTCATCAGTTTCGACAGCGACTTCACCCAGTCTCAGGGGTTTGAAGCGAAGATCCAGGTCAACCTTGTGAGCGATGCGCAATGTCCGGCGATAGCTTTTCTGAGAGGAACACCACAGGGAAACGCCAAGACCGAATTGCGTCTCGACATGCAGCGAACGGTCGTGCCGAACGGCAGCAACATGGCCGGACGCATTTCCGGTTATGAACCATCAACGGGCGGGCTCGGGCTTATATTCGTCAACAGCAAGGGTGAGACGGTCAATCTGTCCCCATATCTGCAGACGGACGACCGGGGCGCCGGTTTCGTTGTGCCGCTGACCTTGAAAACGTCTACTGAAGAAACCGGTCTGATCATTGCAATGGTGGGCCCGGACATAACCAAGACGCTTTCCGAGCGCCGCGAAAAAGATCCGGAAGACTATTTCGAAAAGCTGATGCAGGATGGTCCGGTCTTGCGGGCAACGGCAACCACGGTCAAAGTGGTGCCCTGACCGGGAAGAGGCCTGGCGCAGCGGATATTCTGGCCAACCATGAAACGCTACACCAAACCGATCCATTTGCAGGAGCTGAAACCGCACCGGCGTGCGGACAGCTCCCTTGCATTGATCAACGTGGTGTTCCTGTTGCTGCTGTTTCTACTGGTATCCGGAACGCTGCGGCCGCCCTTGCCTGAAGGGTTCGACTGGGCGGAAACGCAACAGAACGATGGCAGCGGCAAACTGGAAGGCAGTCTTGTGCTGGACAGGGCAGGGACTGTCTGGTTCGACGGTGAAGTGCTGGCTTACGGCGACCTGGGCCCATTTCTTGAAGCCCGGCAATCCGACAGGCCCCACATGGTGGTTCAAGTCGACAAGCGAACCAGAATGGAAGCCGTTTCTGAGCTTGCCGACAGATTGAAAGCTGGCGGTGTGAAACGCCTGACGCTGATGACTGTTGAGGCAGGTGCACCTTGACCGTTGTCGCCTATAACAAGGACCGGCAATGGGATATCCCGGGGTACGTGTGGCCGGCTGTTTTGGGCGTTTCGGTTGCCTTGCATGTTTCGGCGCTGATCTACGGCCTGCCAGCGTTGCCTTGGACGGAAGAAGCCCTCTTGCCACCGGTCGAGACCGAAGTGATCCTGGAAAGTGGTGGTCTGCCATTTGAAGATCTGGCAAGTGTCGAAACTGAAATCGCACAACCGCTCGAACCGGACACTCCCTTGCCCGTCGAGACTTCTGTGCCAGTGGAAACGGTTGTCAATTCCGAGACTGCGGAATTCCTGGAGCCGGTATTGTCTGAGCCGATGGTCACCGAAAGCCCAGTCAATACACTGGTTGAAGCCGTGCCGGTAACGGTTCTGGATCAATCGCTTTCCGACGACACGCCTATCATTGAAGCACAAGAAGTCAGCCCCGTCGAAACAAGCCCGGTCACCGCAACGCCGCCGGAGCAGCTTCAGGTGACTCAGCCTTCTGTTGTTCCGCAAACCGCCTCCACCGTTGTGGCCGCCACGCCTGTACCGGATGCCGTTGTCGCTGTGACGCCCGTCGCGCCAAACGTTATTGCCGGATCTGAAGTCACTCTTTCCGGTGCCGAAGTCCCTGCCACGGTGGAAGTGATGCCTTTGGTCGCGGTTGCAACGGATATCGGTGAGGTTGCCACCGCAGGTGAGACGCAGACAATCGTTTCGGCTGTGCAGGAAAGTCCTGTTCTGGCTCCGCTCGCAGTCGATCAGACACCTGCCGAACCCACTGGCAACGAAGTCGTGTCTGAGGTCTTTGTTCCACAAACGCAGCCTTCCGTTGAAAGCCCGGGCATTGTTGCACCCGATACCAGCGTAACTGTCGATCCGGTGGTTACTGCGGAGGTGGATGCGGTATTGCCAGCGGAACAACAGGTTGCTGCCCTGCAGCCCACGGAAGCGGAAACGCCCGAGCTAGCGCCCAATGCCCCGGTCTCTTCAACGGTCCCCGCAACGCAGCCTCAAGGGGAGTTGACAGAAAACGTGCCGCCCGTCGCGGTTGCTTCCATCGATCCCCTGGCAAAGGTGTCGGACTATGTTGCCGGTTACAAGTTCGGCGAATGCACACATATGTCTGTTCTTGCAGCTGGTGCGGATACCGCGGAAGTTACAGCCTTTGGCGCAGGCATAGCGCCTTTCGCTATCTTCGATCAGCGCTTCAAGGCGGATCAGGGTTTCGAGGCAAAGATCGAAGTCCGACTGGTGACGCGCAGGCAATGCGCCTTGCTGGATGCTCTTGGCGTTTCTGAAGGCATTGAAGCTGCCGGTCTGGTCGAATTGGACCGGACGGTTGTGCGCAGCGGAACGCCTGTTTCCGGAGTGATTCAGCGTGACTTGCCGATTGAGCGGATTGCAAGCGCGGAACAATCGGGACTGGATCTCAGCGGCAGGGGGCCACCTGAACTGTACCTGATCGATGATGCCGGGCAGATCCATGACGGCCGGGAGTTTCTTCTGCCTGCATCGAACAGTCAGACGGCAGGCGGCTGGCGCTTCAAGGTACCGGTGACGATGATTGCCAGCGACAAGAGTGACGAGACAGCGCTCGTGCTCGCAATCTGGAACCGCCCTTCAGAGCGGCAGCCTTCTCGGTTCGGACGGCTTCCTTCCGAACGGTTGGCCGAGATACTGGCAGAGCCTGGGGTCTATTCGCTGACGGCGTTCAAGGTGTCACGCTGAGGGTTGCGATGATGAAGCACCGGCAGTGAAGACGCCGGTGAGGAGAACTTCCAGCGCAGCCCGCTCCTTTTCCAGCCTCGTTTCGAACCAGGTGACGGCAATGGATACTGGCATTGCAACGGCTAGGCCGCAGGCAGTTGTCAGGAGCGCTACCCAGATGCCACCGGCAAGCGTGGCAGGATTGGCGGAGGCACCCGATTCCTGAAGGGTCTGGAACGTTTCGATCATCCCGAGAACCGTGCCGAACAGGCCGAGCAAGGGCGAAATCTGCGTCACCAGGTCAAGTGCCTTCAGCCAACTGGCGAGGCCGAACAGACGGTCGGCAGCCCTGGCAGAAATTTCCTCACGTAGTCGTTCTTCCCTGATGTCGCGCACTTGAGAGGACAGGGGCTGCTGATCCAGCATCTGGATGGCATCCATGGCGCTGCGCACAAGTGCACCCGACAAGGACCTGTCCTTCAAAAGGTTTTGCGCGGCTTTGGTGCGTTCACCACTTCGCCATTGCGTGACAGCCTGACGAACAAGTCCGTGACGGCCAACACGGGCCGTGGAGAATTGAACGGTCTTGGCGAGGATGACTGAAAGCGCTGCAACGGAAATCGCGAGCAGGATGAGCACGACCGGCCCGCCAAGCTCCAGAAGGGAGGAAGATGTCTCGACCATGCGAAAGACGCTCCATCAGACGTTCAAGGGTAGGGTCAATCGCCGAATTCGATGGGTGTACGATTGCTCAGGTCCAGCAGATCCGGGCAATAGACATCGGTAATGCTGGAAGGCACACAATTCATGACGTCGTTGATGTGAAGCCGCGAAAGGCTGTCGCATGCCTTCCCGGCAAGATCGAATTGCAGGATCTTGGTTTTACCGGCGGATATGCGGGAGAACTGAAGACGCAGAAACTGATCCACCAGGCCGTCCTTGTTGAAGGCAACCATTTCCAGGCCGAGCTTGTCCATGGGGCGTTCAAGGCCATTGGTCGCGATGATCGAAAGGCGGCAGCCGCCGTCCGCTGTCGGTTGCAACTGGTTGAGTTCGAGGCTGATTTTACCCGTCACTTGCTGTGCCTGTGCGGGTGCCGCCAAAATGGCAACTGCAATTGCTATAAAAACTCTTTGAACCAGTATCCGCATCTTGTTCCCCCGGTTAATGCGTCAATGAATGTTGGAAAGGGTTGTGAATGCCGGTCTTTGCCGTCCCTAATCGTAAGACAATAGGACCGTCCAATCCTGTTTTCCCTCGGTTTCGACCTGAAAGAAATCTGCTTCGATCAGCCCGCGTTGCCAGCACTGATCGCCATCGAAAAGAACGAATTTTTCCTCGCGAATACAAAGCGTGATATCGCCTCCAAGACGGCTTTCGCCAAAACCGTCTGCTACGTGCAGATAGTAGCGTGCTTTCTCGAGAGGTTCCTGCAGCACCTGGCTGCAGGCGTTGGCAGTGATTGTCCACCAGCCTTCAGTCCGCATGCCTTCGTCGGTTTCATAGCCGATCGCGACGTTCACGAGATCAACGGACCCGTTGCAAACACGCAGGCCTGCGTGAGCAGCAGAAGTCGACAAAAAGCCAGCCAGCGCCACCGCCCCGAATAACGCGATTCCGCGTAACCCGATCCGGCGTCTTTGCCTAACCTTGCCGCTGTCGCGGTCCGTTTTCATGCTCGTGTTTCCAGTTTGCCAACCTGCTAAATACGCTAAGGAATTGCGAACCCGCGGTCAATTTAGGAAAGTCGATTGAGCTGAAGTGGTATTTCGGCGAAACTCGATTTTCGGAATGACCTGATGACCCGGGATGGCCTGAGCCATGATCTCCATCGAAACACCGCTTGCAAGGCGAAAGCGCATTCCGCTGACACCTCTGATCGATGTGATCTTCATCCTGATCATGTTCTTTCTTTTGTCTTCCACATTTGGTGTCTGGAGGCCGCTGGAAGTTGCGCTTGGTGGTGGTGCGCCGGCCGGGGGGGCAGAAGCACAATCGAACGCCAGCGTTCCCGCAGTCCTGATCGTCGTGAAATCTGTTCCCGGTGAAGATCTGTCCGTCGTGACTATTAATGGAAATGAACTGCCACTTGCAGGGTTGGCGCAGGAACTGAACCGGTTGGCAGAAGCTGGTGCCAGGGATGCTGTTCTTTTACCTGGCAAGGGAACCGATTTTCAGCAGGTCGTGCGGATTTTGGACGAAGCCCGAACCTCAAAGCTGACAAGTGTTCGGCTGCATCTCGATTGACAGGAACGCAAGGCGTTCCTGCAATGCAAACGAACCGTTCGTACGCAAAACCCCATCTGTGGCTACAAGAACGGCCCGGTTTTCAAGACCGGGCCGTTCTGGTTTGACATGTGATTACAAGTCGGTTGATCAGCGGCCTATTGCACCGCCGATGATGCCACCCACAACGCCACCGATAAAGGCTGCACCGGCCGGGTTGATGCTACCGCCATTGTTGTTGTTCGCACGGCGAGTGGTGGTGTTGTTGGTACGGCGCGTGGAGGTCGCACTGCGAGAGGCGCTGGCAGCCGCTTGCTGCTTGCGGTTCACTTCAGCCTGGTAAACCGAATACTGCGTTGCCGTTTGTGAGGTCAGCAAGGCGTATTGGGCGGCGGTGAAGTAACCCGTGGCGACGATGCCGTTGGCAGCCTGCCATGCACTCACACCGGCGCGGGTCTTCGGACCGAAGGCTCCATCCGGGCGGCCGACATCCTGACCAGCCAGGTTCAGGCGGGTCTGAACTTCGCGGCGGGCAGTACGGTTCCAGCCGAGTGAAGCTTCGGTTGCCTCAGTACCCGGAACGGCCTTTTGCGGGTCCGGCAGGGTAGCCACAACGCCTGTCGTGCTGGCGGCAGGAGCCGTTGCTGCACCCGGGACAACGGTCGGATTGACCGAAGCAACCTGGCTGCCGGCTTCGAGCCGCTTGATGGAATTGCGCGCAAAGTCCGCGAAGAGGCCTGAAGGGTAGGCATCCAGGTAAGCCTTGTAGTCAGCAACGGTGTTGCTGGACTTGGCGGTTTCCCAGATGAGCTTCTCACGTTCCCATGCAATTGCCGACTGGCTTGGGGAGGTCGTTGATGCATTGTTGACAACCGGCTGCTGCGGAGCGGAGGTCGCGGTGTCGCCAAGGGAGGCAACAGTGGTCGTCGCGGCCGGTGCGGCCTGCTTGTTCAGGAACACTTCGCCGATCAGAGATGCATTCACCCACGGGCGCTGCTTCTTTTCCGTCTCTTCATAGACTTCACCGGTAACGCGAGTCATGACGGTCTGGATGGAAGCGTTCGGCGTGTCGATATGTCTGATCAACGCAGAGGTGAAGGGCGAGTTCGCACCGTCGCCGTCCAGGGCAACATCTCCCGGGCTGGTCGCGAATGCGATCACGGAGCCTTCTCCGCCGGTTTCCTGAATCTTGATTTCAGCAAGACCTGCACCAATGCTGCCGGAGCGGCTCGGTCCCATGCGGCGTGCGAGGGTGCGGGCCAGCGGATTGTCGCGGCAGGCATCCAGGAACACCATCTGAACCTTCACGTCCTTGGACATCTGGCGCATGATGAAATCAACGGTAATGGTTTCGAAGTCGAGCGAGGTTTCATCCTCGATCGTGGCGTCGATAGGTACCAGGTGATTCTGACCGGCGACCTGAAGGCCGTGGCCGGCGTAGAAGAGAATGGCGATATCCGCGCCATATGCCTTTTTCGCAAAATCCATGACGGATCTGCGCATTTCACCATAAGTCTGGTCCTGCCCGGCGACGACTTCGAAGCCGAGGGCCTTGAGTTTGGCGGCCATCTGCTCGGCGTCATTTGCCGGATTAGGAAGTTGTACTGTGTGCTCGTAAGCGCCGTTGCCGAGTACGAGGGCAACGCGCTTAGCCAGTGCCGGAGCCGTCCCTGCGAGAATTATTGCCAGCACGGCGATCATTCGTTTGAACATATCCTGTCCTCTCGTAGATCATGGTTGCCTGTCGGTTGAACCGATCTTTACACGAGGTCTTTGTCCTCTTGAGAGGAACAGGTACCCCGGATGGCACTATGTTTCTGTAATACGCGTCACAGGAACGTCAAATAGAAGAAGCTGTCCCTGCAACCAACTGAATCCGGACCGCAACGGCCCGTTGATGACCCCACTAAAATCAGTTGCAGACTATAGCCAATCCTTTTTTTAAAAACCACTTTTCAACAGACAGTTGCTGCCATTTTTTGAGTTACGTTAACACGAAAGGACGTTAGGGAAGGTGGTAGTGGATTTTTTGCCGGCCTCAACTTGAAAACGGACCGGGTTTTTCGACCTGAAAAAACGCTTTGTGACTTGAATCACCGTGTTCGGGTGACTGTCTGGTAATCTGGTTTCATTGCAAATGCGCGTTTTCGCAGGCCCGGTTGAAGCCTGCACTCAGCGGAGAACACATTATGGCCGGAAGAGCAGATATTCTCAAACATATGAGAGCCAAGCATGTCGGCGTATTTCAGTCCGCAGCCCGGCTCTACAACGTTGCGATTCTGGTACGACGGACAAACACAGCATCCCTTGAGCACGTTGGCGAAACCTACGCCACGCCCAAGCGCCTGGATTGCAAGGCCAAGACTGCGGATTTCGATGTTAAGCCCGTCGGAAGCAAGTGTCCGGACGCGCAGCGCAAGAGCTTTGCGGGCCTGGTAGTCGATCCAAAAATCGTTGGCGAAAAGGCCTTCAAGGCGAGCAAGATGGCAAAGGTGATCGAGGAATGGGGGGAATTTCAAAAACAGTTGCGACCTGAAATGGCAACCTTCGAACAGCAACGGAAACTGACCTACATTCCGCGTGGAGGCGTTTATTTCGTCGAACGCAATCCAGAAGACCCCTATTTCGGCTGTGTGAAGTTCTCGTCCAGTTCGCTTATCACCGCGGCCAAGTGTGTGCACGGAGACTTCGATCTCTACGGCATTGTCGATATGGACGCACCTGACCAGCTGATCCGCGTCAGAGAGGATCGCCTGGGTCAGAAGCACACGCGCTCGCCAAAGTTTTTTGACGTGCAGCATTTCGTCAACAACCGGCTCGGCATTGCCATGGTCTTGCACGGATCGCAGGAAACCTATGCGACGGAGCACAAGGATGACGACCTGGACATATTCTTCCCGAGTGGACGGATAGAGTATGCCGGCCCTGCAGCCGCAGATATCGAAGCATTCTACAAGAAGGAATTTCCGGGGCGGACATTGTTCCGCAAGGACGAACCTGCCTTGGATATAAAAGGCAGTTACGTATCGCCAAGTGCAATTTGACCAGTAGCTTACGCCAATGCCAGATGCCTGCTTCTGAACCGGAAGGGAAGAAGTTGGCACGCCCAACGGGACTCGAACCCGTGTTTCCGCCGTGAAAGGGCGGCGTCCTAGACCGCTAGACGATGGGCGCGCGGTCGACGCGGCTGCGTCGTGGGGAGGCTTATAGGCGGGATTGGAGCAGCCCGCAAGAGCCTTTGCGACAATTTTTTGCAAGCCCGGAATCCCGGGCCTGCGCCTGTTGAAAACTGTCCGGTTTTACCATTCGCCGGTATTGGGCATGGAGGCCCAGGGTTCTTTGATTTCAAGCGCTTCACCCTTTTGAAGCAGCTCGAAGGAGATGTTGTCCGGCGAACGGACGAAGGCCATGCGGCCGTCACGTGGAGGACGGTTGATGGTGACACCCTTGTTCTGCAGGTTCTCGCAGAATTCGTAGATGTTATCGACCTCATAGGCGAGATGACCGAAGTTGCGGCCGCCGGTATAGGTTTCCGGATCCCAGTTGTAGGTCAGCTCGAGAAGTGGCGCAGCGTTTGCCTTTCCGGCTTCGACATCGTCGGATCCGGCGAGGAAGATTAGGGTGAACCGGCCTTTTTCGTTTTCGTAGCGACGGACTTCCGTCATGCCCATCTTGTTGCAATAAAAATCAAGTGAGTCTTCAATGTTGGTCACGCGGACCATCGTGTGCAAATAACGCATGTCCTATCCTTTTCCTCAATCGAGGGATTTTCCAAACGGGCACCGGACCGGCCGATGAAGTGCATTGATACCTTGCCCGAAGCTCAGCGCTTTGTGGCACAGTTCAAGGAAGGTTCCTACCGGCAGATCGTTGCCCTGACCGGGGCGGGGATATCGACGGACTCCGGAATTCCGGATTTCCGTTCACCTGGCGGGATATGGTCCAAACGTCAGCCTGTTCAATACCAGGACTTTGTCGCCGATGAGGATAGCCGCCTGGAAGACTGGGACCGCCGCTTCGAAATGATGGACTATTTCGCAAGAGCTGAGCCGAATGCAGCGCACCAGGCCATGACGAGCTTGGCGCAGGCCGGCAAGCTTCATTGCCTCATCACACAAAATGTCGATGGCCTGCACCAGCGAGCAGGGTTTCCGAATGACAAGCTTGTCGAGATCCATGGCAATTCCACATTCGCAACCTGTCTTTCCTGCGGGGGGCGGGCTGAACTGGAAGCTCAAAAGCCGATTGTTGACGCCGGGCAAAGTCCGAGATGTCCAGATTGCAGCGGACTGTTGAAGGCGGCGGTCATAAGTTTCGGGCAGCAGATGCCGGAAATGGAACTGGAGCGGGCAGCGGAGGCTGCTGCTGCTTGCGATCTGTTTCTGGTGTTGGGCTCGTCACTTGTCGTGCATCCAGCAGCACAACTGCCGGCCATCGCCGTTCGTGGCGGTGCAGACCTGGTGATTCTAAACGGCCAGGAAACGCCGCTCGATTCTTACGCGTCAACAGTCATTCGAACGCCTTTAGCTCAAACATTTGCGAGATTTGGCGAATAACCGGCCTGATTTCCGTAAATGGTCTGTGGTTAGTCCGACAATTTCCCTTCTCGCCAGAAAGCACAATGTTATCCTTTTGTTAGGAATCAGCTGGCTGGTGAGTCGAATTTTGCCTTCAGCTTAATGATGCGGACCAGAGACGGGACAAAAGGCTATGGGGGTTAAAACCGCACGGGAGCCCCGCGCACTCGAAACATTGACGGACGAAGTCGCCGTTGATGTACTCGAGATTGCCGGAACGATTAAGTGGTTCGACGTCGGGAAAGGATATGGCTTCATCGTCCCGGACGACGGCGACGGTGATATCCTTTTGCACGTCACCTGCCTCAGGCGAGACGGGTACCAGACTGCTTATGAAGGCGCGCGGGTTGTTTGCGAAGTACTCGACCGGCCGCGCGGTCTTCAGGCCTTCCGCATCCTGTCGATGGACGAAAGCACTGCGACCCACCCGTCACAGCTGCCACCGTCGCGCACCCATGTTCAGGTTGTCCCCGAAAGCGGTTTCGAAAAAGCGACCGTCAAATGGTTCAACCGCGTCAAGGGTTTCGGGTTTCTGACCCAGGGTGAAGGTTCAGAAGACATCTTCATTCATATGGAGACGCTGCGACGTTTCGGCATCACTGAATTGCGTCCCGGCCAGGATGTGCTGGTGCGCTTCGGCGAAGGCCCGAAAGGCCGCATGGCCGCTGAAATCCGTCCGGTCGGGACAGGCACCCACATACCTGCCTCTCACTGACCCCGCTTTCCGTCATTCTGCACATTGACTTGGCCGGACATGTTCCGGCCTTTTTGTTTGTCGACCTTCAGGCAATCTTCTTTGGCAAACGGGAAGTGTTATTCCGGCCTTGCCTTTGACTGCCAGTTACTCAAACCGGTTCTGCCGGGTCTTTCAGGAAGTTTTCAGAATGCGCCCTTTCTTTCTGTGCCTCTCGCTTTTTGCCGCAACACTCTGGATTTCGCTCGCGGGTTCGCCAGGGCAGGCGCTGGCGCAGGACCCGCAGCTGAACCTGCCGGTGGAAGAACTCGTCATTCGGTCTGGAGACAAGGAACACCAGTTCAAGGCGGAGGTTGCGGCGACGGACCGGCAACGGTCGATGGGATTGATGTTCCGCAAAGAGATGCCGGCGGAGCGCGGCATGCTGTTCCTCTTCGATGGGGAGGGCGACCGTTACTTCTGGATGAAAAATACGCCGCTGCCACTCGACATCATTTTCATTGACGCGAAGGGTGCCATCGTCAGCATCGCCGACAACACCACGCCTTTTTCCGAAGACGTCGTTCCCTCGCTTGGCCCGGCAAAGTACGTGTTCGAAATAAACGCCGGTCTGGCGGAAAAACTCGATATCTCGGCCGGAGACAAGGTCAGCAGCCAGTCCATGGGGCTGGAGTGAACCCGAACTGAACCTATTCCAGCCCGCCCGAAAATTCTAAAAACATGAATTATATGCGTTGACCGATGAGGCGGCCAGACTGGCGACCGACAGGACCAGCAGGACGCCTGTTGGTGCAGACACGGCGGTGATTACCGCGGAAGCAGAAAGCTCCATCACCGCACCGATGCACTGAGCCTTCTTTTTGTCCCCACCTGCAAAGGACACAATAATACCTGTCTTGTTGACGACTGTGGCACTGACAGCAACCATCGCGGCTCCTGGCGATAACCTGGTGGTGACACTTGCTAGATTCGCTGTCTGCTGGAATTGGCTCAAAGCAAAAGATCCTGCGCGAACGGCATTCTTTGTCCGACGGTCGGCAGAGGAGTGTCCAACGGCCATATTGGCTACACCTGCTGCTGTATTCGCGATCGACAGCTTTTTTTGGAAGATTGACGAATCTTCTGCGACAGTGATCAGCAGGTCAAAGGTAGCTTGGTATGCTTGCGGATCCTGAAGTATTTTCTGGGACTCGGATCCACCGAATTCTTTTAATGCCTTTGTGAAGTCATCTTTGGTGATCATCTACTTCTTTTCCTGAAATATATATCAAAAATTGTAATTTTGCTGATGTAAACGTTCTGGTATTTGAATCAATTGATTGGATACTTTTCATTCGGGAGAATGCCGCCAGTAATCGGGTTGGGCAAGCAAATATACTGAAGTTCGGTTTGCACTTTCGAAGACCGTGATGGCACGATGCCTTGGCCGTCGCGTTTACGAGGCTCGTTCGCGGTCATCGGGCACGCCGGTTAGCTTTTGCGTGCAAACTGAGAACAAAGTACGGGACATGTTTGTCAGGTTTTGCCCACAAAACTCGGATATTCTTGGTTTGTTCTAGCTTGACGATGGAGTCTGTGGCCTATAAATCCGAGCGCATCAACTGTTCGGGGTATAGCGCAGCCTGGTAGCGCATCTGGTTTGGGACCAGAGGGTCGCAAGTTCGAATCTTGCTGCCCCGACCATTCATTCTCCTGAAAATCGATGTGATGCGGTGCGCGTGACTTGGGACTTTGCAATGCAAATCCATGCGCTTGCTGTGGTTCCGTGCCTAAAGGCCGGGATAACTAGGGCCAAGCTACGCAGGCGTCTTGTGCAACTTATCGCCGCATAACAGACTGGCCAGACGGGCGTTTCCAATGCCTGTGGGAGTGACGCCGCTTGCGACGGCATGCAGGCTGCGCCGGATGGGGCTGATGATACCGGATCCTGACGACCAAGCGACGCTGGATGTATCGGCGGCGATAGCCGTGCTGCAGTCCAGAATTGAAAAGGCCGGGCTTTCTCTGAAGGAAAGCGCGGATTTTGCGCTTTTCGAAAAGACCGTCCGGAGCACCGAAGACAAATACCTGATGGAAGATTTTTCACCGCGGTTTTTCGACCTGCACGGGACGACCGCGTTCTGGGTAGGGGCCGTCAACAGCCATGGTAACGTCGTGTCTGTGCAAGCTGCAAAGGTGGAAGACCTGAAAGACAGGAGCCTTGCCGAGCACTGGCATCAGCAGCAACGCAGGATCTTTGTCGACCCAAACCCTCAGGTTCGCTTTGGGACAGAGCACGCGCATGACGCCTATTTCATGCGCGGGCGTATCGTCTATCACGGCAATCTCTGGCTGAGACGGGACATCCGGGGGCAGGGCCTTGCCGAGCCCTTGACCCAGTTGGGGTTTCTGCTCTCACTATTGAAGTGGTCGCCGGATTATCTCTATGGCCTGATGGCTGCAAAAAGCGCAGAAAAAGGCTTCGGCATCCGGGTCGGTTACCGCAGGTTCGTGCCACGCGGCACCCATTGGGAGATTGCGCCTGGACATATCAGGCCGGACGACTGGCTGGTCTATGCCACCAGAAGCGATCTACACGGCCTTGTAAAACTTATCCTCAGGACGTCCGCTGAAGATCCTGAATGACACCCAGGTAGGCGCAGAAGCGAAGGTCGGATTGCAACGAAGGTCGCACGGCGACGATCAACCGCTCGAACGCAACTTCATAGAGTTCGCCATTGACCTGAATTTTCGTGTGGGCGTAGCCGTAATAAGGCGTGCCTTCCAAAGCCTTGCGATAACCTTCCGCCGAAGCCTTCTCCAGGTCCGGATCAGGTGTGCGCAGACCGCAGGCGGGTGTCGCCGGGCTTGCCCAGTCTTCACCGAACAAGTGTCGCTGCCCACTTTCCTTGCCGACATAGAAGATCGGAGGGGGAGCGTTGCCGGGCATCTTGTCCGAGCAAAGGCTCAATTGAGGCAGGAACGGTTTCAGGCATTGCTGGATCTGAACCGCATCGGTCGACATGATGCTGTCGTAGAACGCGGCCACAGTCGGGTCGGCAAGCCCTTTTTCAATGGCCTGTGTGCCGAGTTCCGAAAAATGAGTATCAGGGCGTGTTAGCACGGTCCTCTCTCATGTTTTAATTTTGTTCCATCCGGTAAAAATCGACCAGCGACACCGCAAATCTTTCGCCGTTTGCCAATAATCATTTCTATCGGTCGAAGGCTTTCAACAACAGCGACATGACATTCAGGAATTCGTCGCGTTTTTCCGGTGACAGATCGGTGGGGTCGGATACCGAATAGTCCAGCGTCAGGATCATGTCCCACATTTCAGTGAGATTGGCGTCGTCGATCGCCGCTTTCAGTTCGACCGGCGCAATCTTTTCCGGCGCTCTGGTAACCGGCCGAACATGTTCCGGAACATAGCCTTCCAGTCTTTTCAGAAATTCGTAATGCATGTCAAAGCCTTATCGTTTTGATCTTTGGATCGGCCCTTTCAGGCTGTCCGGCCCTGCGATTCTGTATTTTTTGAACCTGCACTGCGTTCCGAAAATCGGCGTCTACCAGACAAGTTCACGTTAGGGTAGTTAATAGCATGAGTTGCGCCTCCATGTCATGTTACGTGAATGTCATAAATCGCCTCTCCACCAACACCGTTAATACATACTTGTGCCGTTAAATGAGTCGTCGCCGAACCGAAGATTGCGGGTTGCGGCCAATATCGGTGTTGACACCGGCGGCAAAGGCGGGAAAAAGCTGCTGTAAGGAATTGCATCTCACATATTCAGACTTGAGGGCACTGTCACATGGTTGCGCGTATCTACCGTCCGGCGAAAACCGCCATGCAGTCAGGCAAGGCGAAAACCCAGAGATGGGTGCTGGATTACGAGCCGGAGGTCGCCAAGTCCGTCGAACCTTTGATGGGCTACACGTCGTCTTCCGACATGAAGCAGCAAATCCGGCTTTATTTCGAGACTTCAGAAGAAGCTGTCGCATATGCGAAGCGCCATGGCATTCCGCATAGGGTTGAGAAAGCCCAGGAACGCAAAGTGCGCGGGTCTGCCTATGCGGACAATTTCAAATTCAGCCGGTCTGCGCCCTGGACCCACTGAACAAGAACGTTCGGCTCTTCTGACCTATTCGGCAAGAGATCGGATTGTCTGTTGAAAGCGCCGATTTCGAATCGACACGAGCCGGGTTTTTGACGCATTAGGGCAGTTGGAGGTGATCCCCGGATCGGGTTGCCTCCGGACGTTTGGACTCGATCCAAGTTTGCATGAACGTCTGGCAGGCCTCATAGATACTGCCTGATAGTCTCATCTGGGAACAGCTTGCGTTCCTGAGAAATTGGCTCCGTAGCTCAGCTGGATAGAGCACTCGCCTTCTAAGCGAATGGTCGCAGGTTCGAATCCTGCCGGAGTCGCCATCTCCCTGATTTTTTTGAATAAGTCCTGAGCTTCGATGCCTCTACCATGCGTGGAAAGGCTTCCTGCCGTGCAGATGTCCTAAACTGGACGTTCAAGTCAGGTACTTGGAAAAAGCCTGCAAAAAACAAAAACCGCCGGCCCCAGCAATATAGGAGCACGGCGGTGTTTCTAGACCGCGATTCGCCTGAAGGTCAGAGCGTCTCGGACTTTCCCGATTCCACCTTCTGGCCAACCATGAGCGGCGTGATCTTTGTTTTGAGGATCATGTCCACGTCCTCGGAACCATCTTCCAGGGACTGAAGGGCCATATCCAGGAAATAGGAACAGAACGTACGGCCGTCCTTGTCCGATTCTTTTTTCGTGTAGCGGATCATGCGCTTGATCGCCTCGATTGCAGGCTCCTGCTCGAGTTCAGTGCGGTCCGATTTGCTAACGGTCTTAGACATTTTACTACCCACCAGTATTTGATTTGCCGATTGCAGCGTCGCTGCTGTGACCATCCGTTTAAAGCATGCTGTTGCAGCGTGAAATGAGCGTGATAAGGTGCTGTTGTGTTTCAGGTTGCGTGATATTCGCGGTTGCGCGAAGGCGACGGCTGAAGCGTGCATTTCAAATACGGGGAATTGATGGCAATCGCGTCCTGCTTTGCATGCCTTGGGCGGCCTTTGCTCCTTGATAGCGACCAGGAACCTGTGGCGGTCAAGACCCGCAAGGCTCTGGCGATCATGGGCTATCTGAGCCGCATGAGCGGTATGGCGTCGCCCCGGGAAGCACTGGCGGATTTGCTTTGGAGCGGGACAGACCGCCACAAGGCAATGCAATCCTTGCGTCAGGCATTGCGCCAGTTGAAGAGCGCCGAAGAAACGGCCGGCATCGATGTAGTGCGCTCAGCGCCAGGTCACATTCAACTCGACCCATCGGCGTTTGCGTCTGATCTCATGGCCATGAATACGCTCCTGGAACGTGGGCAGGCAGCGGATTTCCGCAAGGCGGGGGAACTGTGGCGCGGCGAGTTCCTGACCGGCTACGACGATATCGATTCTGAATTTTCCGAGTGGCTGACGGTCGAGCGTGAACGGGTGCGCTCAGAACTCATCAGCGCCGCCTTCAAGCATCTGAACAGGATATCCACGGAAGACGGGGGTGTGCAGGCAGAGGCCGGGGCGCGTTTTGTCCTGAAGCTCGATCCTGCGTTTGAGGCGGCCCATCGCGTTCTTATTCGTCTCTACATGAATCTGGGTCAGCCCGAGCGCGCCGAACAGCAGCTCAGATCCTGCGAAAGGGAAATGCGGCTCCATCTGGATGCTGAGCCTGATGAGGAGACGCGGAAGCTGATGATCGTATCGGAGGTCGAAGCTTCTCCGGTGCCGGTTGGTAGAAGTGATGGTAATAGCGGCGGAAACCGAGGGTTCCTGCCAAATTACGATGACTTCGTTCCCTTGCCAGAAATTTCCATTGTCTCGTCATCCCTGTTGAAAAAAGGGCTGAACGACGCGATCCATCTGAGAGAGGAAATCGTTTCCGGCCTTTCTTCGTTTCGGTCGTTCGAGCTGTTCGAATCTGAGTATTTCGGCGAAGAAAACGTGCCACGTCCAACCTTGATGGAAGGTCACGAACTTGGCTGTTATCTGCTCAGGTTCCGGCATGACGAGCGATCGGGCAAAGTGGTTGTCCAGTTCGAGGACAGGGGCAACGGTCAGATTGTCTTTAACGAGATAATTGACCTGCAATACTGGGACGGTCTGGTGCCGGCTGCGAGCCAGATTGTGAGCCGCATCCATAACCACGCGACCAGCAGACTAAGAAACCCCGCGAAAACATCCGTTTTCGCCCGTTGGTGTCAGGCCGAAGCCCTGTTGTGGGATTTCACGCCGCAATCCGACGAAAAAGCGATGCGCTTGCTGGATGATCTGGAGCGCACAAATCGTTCGTTCTCGATGACGTATGCTGGCAAGGCGTCAATCATCATGAAGCAGGAATTGCATTTCCCGCTCATGGACAAGACGTTTTCCGGTGAAGAAAACAATCTTCTGAACCTTGCCGAAAAATCGATCAGGCTCGATCCCTGGCAGGCGGTCAATCAGCGCGTTTATGGTTGGGCACTTATTCTGTCCAATATGCCTGACGAGGCGCGAAGAGCATTCCAGAATGCCGGCCGTCTGAGCTCGGCTGATCCGGCCAACCTGATGTCCGTTGCCGAGGGCCTGGCTTTTTCCGGCGACATCAACGAAGCGCGCGTTACGGCCGAAAGAGCTTTTTCTCTCTTCGCGTTTGTGCCCCGCGTTTTCTACGAGTACCTGGCGAATATCTATTTTGCCGCGGAAGATTACGACAGCGCGATAAAACAGATAGAGCGGGGTGCCGGGGTTGGTATCAGTGGCTTGACCACTCGTGTGGCCGCTTTGGTCTGTGCCGGGCGAGAAGAAGAAGCCATGCAAACGCTTGAGCGCTTTGGTGAAAACCGTGCTGCCTTGCTGAAAAACTCTCCCGAGCTTGCGCAGGATCCCAAGAGCTGGAGAAAGAAGATCAATTTCTTCCAGAACGAGAAAGTGCGGAACGATTTCGACAAGGGCGCAGCCTTGGTGCAGCGGTTCCTGTTCGACGGTTCCGGGTCAATTTAGCGCGAACGTCGAAGACAGAGCTTTCAGATACTCCTCGTTGGCACTGTTCAGCTTTTCTTCGTTCAGACGAAAAGGAAGAGCTACGGCGTTCGGATTGTTTTTCTGATCGACGATCTTGAACCGCATGAGCGCCACCGTCTCCTTCGGCAGGCCAATATTGGAAATTGCGGCTACCGGGTCTCGCTCGAGCTCGCGTCGGAAGTTTTCGTCGATCGCTGCCCTGGCGATAAGTTTGCCAAGGTCTTTGACGTTGCTCTGGTAGTAGGGAAATCTGGCCATCGTTACCCCAATCGGAAAGAACGACGGCCTTCCTGCGTGAAGCAAGAAGGCCGGAGACGTATCGTGACGACCTTACCGGCTTACTCCGGGACGTCTTCGTAAAAGCAATTTCCGAGAGCTGCTTTACCGAGTTCTTCGAAATATTTCTCATCGCCAGCAGCAACACGCGCTGCATCGATTTTTGCCGGGATGATGAGGTGGACGAGGTCAGCAGTGTCGGCGAAGATTGCGGCATCGGAGTTGATGCCAACTTCAGCCAGGACTTCAGCCGGGTTGGTAACCAGCCGCTCACGAGCTGTGGCGTTCTGAATGATCGCGCCAAGTTTCGCGCCAATTTCCAGTTCAATCCGGGAAGTTGTGTCAGCGTGCATTATGAGCCTCCGATAGGTTGAGTTGCAATGTGTCCTGCCTGGTGGTGGGATGGTCACCTGGCTTTTTGAAATTAGGTCAAACTTTAGTAAATAGTTATGTATTGAGACTGTTTACTACTGATCGACTGCTTTCGAATTGAATGTAGAACGAGGGAATGAACTCGCTCAATGGCAGTTTTGTTAATCTACGTTGTGTGCAATTGCAGGGTGAGGCGAAGTAAATTGCCATATCAAAACATAAGCAGCCGTCGCGCTTCCTCACTGTTGGCGGCGGTGTCTCTTCTATGATCGTTGAAAGTGGAATTGCGGACGACGTGCTTGCGGACCTGTCGCGTTTGGGCCTGGTATCGGTGGAGCCGGGCGTTGAGGGAGATCGTGTGCGCTTGCTGGAGCCGGACCTTCGTCTTTTCCTGAAGCTGCTTTCGTCATTCTCCCCAAGACTGGTCCCGATGACGCGCCCCGGATGCCCGGTGCATTTCTGCACCGGTTTGCTCAAGTCGCCTGAAGCTGATGCAAAAGAAGTACCAGCTGTGGGGGCACCAATTCCTGCAGGGGGACAGGGGGATATCGCATCAATTGCAGCCATTAGTTGTATTGGAGAGCTTTCCGAAAGGCTAACCCTTTGTAGTATCGGGATTAGTGACAATAGGGTGTTCAATTACGACAAAAAACAACCTCAGGTAGATTTCGGTCGATTGGTTGGATTGAGTGAAGCCCAGGCAAGTGTCGCTCTGGGCAGGCTTCGTCTTGGACGGGATCTTTCACGCGTCAACTCTTCAGACTGGTCATCTCTTTCAGCCAGGCGTGTCCGGTTGCGAAATCTGCAGACTGATGAAGAGTCGCAGTGCCTTAGTTTGGGAATTTTGTTTAACGAAGCCGATGATGTTACCGGCTTACGTTTGCCCTTTGCTTCGAGCGTAGGATGCGCTGTCTGGCATGACCTTGAGGGAGCGCGCGTGCGCGCGCTTCTTGAGCTTGTAGAGCGTGATGCAGTTGCGCAGGCCTGGTACAACCGCCTGGGGATAACTTCTCTACCTGAAGGCTATGTGAGGGAAATGCTCCCTCCTGATCTGGTCCAATATCTCGATGACCAGCCGCGGGAATGGGAGCTCTTGCACGTCGACACGGACCTGCCGGTCCAGGTGGTGATTTGTGTCTCTCATGACGTTTACGGCCGGGGGTGTGCGTTTGGATCATCCGCCGGTTGGGACACCGCACAGGCCTGCACCAGTGCAATTCAGGAAATGTTGCAATCGGAAAACGCGCTGTCTCTTATGGACAAGTCCTATCCCGCCAGTCACGGCACAAAAGAAGCGCTGAGGTCGCTACCCAGGCAGCTGGCGTATGCCAGAGAGCGCGTGATTTTCGAAGATCTGCCTTTGCGGGGTGCGGTTGCCACGCGTCCTGAGGTTCTGGAGAAGACCTCAACTTTTGAAAGCCTGCTTCAGGGCTGTTTCGACCGCGAGATCAGCCTTTGGGAGTTTGATGCGACCCGCCAAGACCTTGCAATTCCCTGCATCAAGCTGTTGTCCCCCGAGCTTTGCAGTTGGGAGCCAAGGTTCGGCAAAAAAAGGTTGTTCGACGGGGTTGTAGAGCGTGGTTTGCGAGACATTCCCGCGTCCGAATCCGAATTTGCAGCCCGACCATTTCCCTTTTGAACGATTGACAGGCTGATGCGCCGGCCTTAATAAAATATGAGCCGTGCATTCATGTTTTGTTTGCGGGGCGTCCGGATGACAACTGGGTCATTCGATCTCTGGAAGAAGCCTTTTGGCGGAGCTTGGCTCCGCCCTTTTTCCAGGTGCCTTGTTATCGGGCGGTCGGTCGGCCGTCCGCATAAGGGCGGGACAGTGTCATCACCCAGAAATTGCGCCATTTGCCATTGTTGCGGTTGGTTCTGGCAATGCCTACCCGTGTCACGTAGGGGTTGAGAAGGTTCTTGTTGTGGCCTTCGGAGCCTTGCCAGCCACGGAAGGCTGCTGCCAGATCAGCATATCCCGCACCCAGGTTTTCCGCGCCTGCGTAATTTGCGTATCCTGCCTTGTCGAGCCGTTGTGACAGACCGAAGGCACTGTGAGCCCAGGTGTCCATACTGTCGCGCTCGGCGATATGGCGTGCCATCTTTTGGGAAACGACATCCAGTTCCGGGTCGTGGCGCAAAGCGGGCAGGCCTTTTTGCTGCCGGTAGGCGTTTATCATCGACAGCATCTGCGCCTTGTCGACCGGCTGGTCCGTCAGCACTGTCTTGTCTTCAAGGTCGCTTTTTCCCGGCAAGGCGCCGCAGGCGCTGAGGGAGGCCGCGAAAAGGCCAAGCAGCAACAGCGCCAGGAGGCGTTTGGGCAGGGCGATTACGGACATCAGGTTTCATCTCCCGGCCAGACGACGCCTTCATCGGCGAAGAAATGGTACGGGCCAGGATACGCTTCCACGTAGGCCATATGTGACACCACTCCGGTTTTCGGCGAATGATAGTGGAGAAAATAGGCTGCGGGTTCGAAGTTGAACATGGCAGGGCCGTCTTCCGTCAGGTCGAGGACGACCTGGTGACCGGTGCTGGGAGCAAGCGTCATCACCTTTCCGGCAAAGCTCGCGATGATCGGACGGTGAAGATGACCGCACAGGAAGCGCGCAACATGCCGGTGTGGCGAAACAACTTCTGCAAGCGCATCGGCATCCACAAGTCCGATGTCGTCCATGTGTCGGATCCCGGAAAGTGCAGGCGGGTGGTGTAGGGCGATCAGCGTTGTCTTGGCGCTTTCGCGCAGCCGGCTGTCGAGCCAGTCAAGCTGTGCCTGACCGAGCCGACCACGCGGATCACCCGGAATATGGGTATCCAGCGCAATCAGGCGGATGTCGCCGATGTCCGCCGTATAGCAGATCTTGTCTTCAAGGCTGCCTGAAAGACCTGGAAAGCTGCCGAGCTCGCGGCGCATGACTTCTGTGCCGTCGTGGTTCCCGGGCACAAGATAGACAGGCATGTCGACGCGCGAGAGGATGGAGCGGGCGAGTGCGTATTCCCTTGGATCGTTTCTGTCGGTTATATCGCCGGTTATAACGAGAGCATCAGGTTTCGGGGTGAGACTCTGCAGCGACTTGATCGCGCGCTCGGCAAGCATATTGGTGTCCGAAACGCGATAGCAGGGCAAACCTCGCGGACGCAAATGCAGGTCCGTCATATGAGCAATCAATGTCATGGAAAACCTTGTGACTCGTCAGGTGGATCATCTGCCCGGACGATAACCGTGCGTTCGAAGAGGGCAAGCACTAGTTTCCCTTTTTGAAAAGCTCATGTAGGAGAAGCGTTCAGAAACGGGCGGGCAGGGGCGACCGCCCAGACGCAGGACACCGGGCGCAGGACACCGGACGCAGGAACTGGACAAAAAAGTTGATGTCGGACACGCGCGACGATCAGAAGCCCGAGGCGGCAGGCAAGGCAGCCGGGAATTCCGAACGCAAGGACAACGTGGACAGCCCGTCGGCTGCCCCGGTTCGGAAGCCGGTCTGGTTGCATATCTTCGGCCACGACATCACTGCACCGTTCCTTCTGTTGCTCCTGTCGCTTGCCTTGTTCGTACCAGGTCAATGGACGGTACCTCCGCTGGACAGGGACGAACCGCGTTTTACCCAGGCAACCAAGCAGATGCTGGAAACGGACGATTACATCGACATTCGTTTTCAAGATCAGGCACGACACAAAAAACCGGTCGGGATCTATTGGCTTCAGGCAGCTGCCGTAAAGCTGACAGGGCAGGGGGCGGACGCGCCGCTTTGGGCTTATCGACTGCCTTCCGTCATAGCCTCGATAATCAGCGTTCTGGCAACCTTCTGGCTTGCACGGGCATTCATGGGGCCTGCCGGTGCGCTGTTGGCGGCAGGTTTCGTGGCGCTGGCGATCATTGTCGGCGTCGAGGCGCGACTGGCAAAAACTGATGCCGCGCTGTTTGCAATGATCATAATAGCGCAAGGTGCCCTGGCACGGGTCTGGTTGAAGGATCCGGACAAGCGACTATGGGGTCTCGGGTTCCTGTTCTGGACTGCACTTGCGGGCAGTGTGCTCATCAAGGGGCCGGTTGGACCCATGGTGATTGGCCTTACGGTTGTTGGCCTCATGGTAATGAAACGGAAAGCTGCATGGTTCAAGGGAACGGCGCCAATCGCGGGTCTGCTGTGGTTCGTGCTGCTCGTCTCGCCATGGTTCGTGGCAATCTGGATCGCGACGGACGGAACGTTCTTCACCGAAGCCATCGGCAAGGATCTCCTTGGCAAGGTCGGGCAGGGGCAGGAAGGTCATGGTGCCCCCCCGCTTACCCATCTCGGGGCGATGTTCGGCATATTCTGGCCTTTGCCTGCATTCTTCGTGATTGCTTTGCCGCTCATCTGGCATGAACGAAAAAGTCCACTGGTGACGTTTGCCGTCGCCTGGTTCGTCCCAAGCTGGATCGTGTTTGAACTGGTTGCAACGAAGCTTCCGCATTACACGATGCCGCTGCTGCCTGCGCTCGCGCTACCTGTTGCTGCTGCGCTGATGGAGGGGGCTGGCGCCACGACGAGAACGTGGCTGCGTTGGGTAGCGGCAGTGTTGCTGGCGGTGCCTGCGTTGGGGTTGGCCGTCGCCGCGTTTGCCGGTCCTTTTGCCCTGGGTGTCTGGCCGTCACCTCCCGGAGCCGTTCTGCTTGCAGTGGGAGCTGTTTTTGCGATTGCAGCAGCATCCCGGGTTCTGCGAGGACCGGCACTCTATGCTTTCCCCGCCATCTGTCTGACAGCGATCTGCGTCAGCATCGGGTTTTGGGGCTTTGTCGGCCCAGCTCTTACGCCGATCTGGGTCAGTCCGCGCCTTGTCGCGGCCATGGACGAAATCCCCGGTTGCGCAGACAAGTCGAACCGTCTGGTCGTGACCACCGGTTTTCACGAACCCAGTTTCATATTCCTGGAAGGCACGACGACAAAGATCGTTTCGGCGCAGGATGCCGCCGCCTTTCTTGCTGCCGATGAAGCCGCGAATCCAGCTACCTGCCGTATCGCGGCAATAGAAAGCCGGGAAGAAGCCGCGTTTTTGGCCGCCGCAAAGGAGATTGGTCTTGTGCCGGAGGCTGTAAAAAGGGTAGACGGCCTCAATATCAACGGCGGGGACGATGTCGATATCGGGCTTTATGAGAAGTCCGTGCCGACGACGGTTTCAGAAGACGGCAATGAGCAACAGCAGTAAATTTGTCTGGCATGTTCTGGCGCGCATGCGCGGGAATTCTCGGCGGGCTGCAATACTGTTTTCCGGTCGCAGGGAACGTGCGCGCCACAACAGGGATCCGCTTCCACCCGGGCAGCGGCCGCAGGATATCCTTGCAGTCCTCTTGTTGACGGTTGGCATTGCAGTCGTTGCGTTCGATGTTCCGACCTACCCGTGGCTGCGCTCCCTCCCGGGCGAATACCGGGCCGCCTTCCGAACCTTTACCGATATCGGCAAGGCCGACTGGATCCTCGTTTCTACCGGTCTATGCTGCCTGTTTCTGCTGGCGCTGGATGCCGGGCGCTACGCATTCCGCCTGCGCATGGCAATCGGCGCAGTGTTCACTTATGCGGCCTTCATCTTTTATTCAGTCGCCGCGACGGGGCTTCTGGCCATTGCATTCAAGTGGTCGCTCGGCCGGGCGCGTCCCAAGCTTTACGAGGAGGTTGGTCCGGTCCGCTTCGACTTTCTGGCCTTCGACGGCACCTTCACCAGTTTCCCCTCTGGTCATTCGACCACTGTCGCTGCACTTGCAACTGCGCTGGCCTTTATTTTCCCGGCCTACCGGTGGCTGATCATTGTTGCGGGCTTCTGGCTTGCGTTCAGCCGCGTCATGGTCGGGGCGCATTACCCCAGCGACGTCATCGCAGGCACGCTATTGGGGATGACGTTCACCTTTTTCACGGTTCGTGCCATGGCCCGGCGGCGGATCGGCTTTCACCTGTCTTCCTCCGGAAAGATTGTACCCAACATGAATGTCCTGTCTGCCAAGGCCTGTGTGCGGGCTGTCTGGCAGGTTCTGCGCGGCCAGCGTGGCGCCGACCGTGTGGAAGCCGAGGCCCCTGCGGCAGACACGACAGAACGGACAAGCGCATGACACAAAGCTATCTGGAAGCTGTTGCGGCCAGCAAGGGCGCGCTCGCCGTCACGGTCGTGGTTCCCGCGAAGGACGAAGCGGAAAACCTGCCCATCCTGCTGGATGAAATCGAGGCAGCATTGCAGGGCAGGCGTTTCGAGGTCATCGTCATCGACGATGGCTCGTCCGACGGCACGGATATCGTGTTGCAGGATTACGCGGCAACCCATGACTGGCTGCGGCCGGTCAGGCACGAGAAGTCTTGTGGCCAGAGCTGCGCGGTGCGCACTGGTCTTTTGAATGCGAGGGGCGACGTCGTCGCGACCATAGACGGCGATGGCGAAAACAACCCCGCCTATATTCCGGCGCTTTTGGACGCTCTCGACGCTGCCGGCCCGGCAGTTGCTCTTGCCGCCGGGCAAAGGCTTGGCCGCAAGGCCAGCCTGGCCAAGCGCTATGCGTCGAAGTTTGCAAACAAGCTGCGCGGCGCGATCCTGCGGGATAACACTCGTGACAGCGGTTGCGGCCTGAAGGCCCTGCGCCGGGAAGTGTTCCTGCAACTGCCGTACTTCGACAGCTGGCACCGGTTCTTGCCCGCACTCGTGATCCGCGAGGGTTACGGTGTCACCCATATCGACGTGCAGGACCGGCAGCGGCGCCATGGAACGTCTAAATACGGGATCTTTGACAGGGCGCTGGTCGGTGTGCTGGATCTGTTCGGAGTGTGGTGGCTGCGCCGCCGCCGTAAAAAAATTCCGGATGTCCGGCCGCTGACCTGATTAATGCCCCAATCCGGGTGGAGAAGCCCGCCGACCTTTCAAAAACACTGACTGGACCTGAGACATGAGTGCTCTATACGAATGGATCCATGCGGTTTTCATCGCGCAATTGGACTTCTGGATCATTCTGGGTTTCTTCGCCCAGGCCATGTTCATGATGCGCTTCGTCATTCAATGGATCGCATCCGAGCGCGTCGGCCGCTCAATCGTGCCGGTCGCTTTCTGGTTCTTTTCCGTTGCGGGTGGGTCGCTGCTGCTGATCTATGCCATTCAACGACAGGATCCGGTCTTCATCGCCGGTCAGGGACTGGGTCTGCTAATCTATTTCCGGAACCTGTGGCTGATCTTCAAGGAAAAGCGGAACGACCCTACGATCTGAGCCGTTCCGCCCTTCGCTCGACAGTCTGTCAGCCGAATGCCTTCGTCAGTGCCTGATCCAGATCGGCAATCAGATCTTCCGGGTCTTCCAGGCCGATGTGGAGGCGAACCGACTGGCGATCCAGGTTTACCGGGGTTGCCGTGCGGCCGCCCTTGAGGCGAACCGGAATGGCAAGGCTTTCAAAACCACCCCACGAATACCCGAGACCATAAAGCGTGAGCGCATCCAGGAAGGCGTAGGCCTGTTCCTGTGTCGTGCTTTCACTGAAGTCGAAGGCGCACAGGCCCGAGGCTCCCGAAAAATCTCGTTTCCAGAGAGCATGACCAGGATCCGATTCAAGGCCTGGATAGCGGATGCGATCGATGTTGGGCTGGTCCTTCAGCCAGCCAAGCACGGCTAGCGTGTTGCGCTGATGCCGTTCAAGGCGCACGGACAGAGTTCTGAGGCCCCGCAGGCCGAGGTAGATGTCATCCGGCGCGACGTGGCACCCCATGGCACCGCAGAACGCATCCAGTTTTTCCCAGGCGCGTTCGCTGGCAGCGACCGTACCGAGCATGGCGTCGGAGTGTCCGACAAGATATTTGGTGCCCGCCTGGATCGACAGATCGACCCCCATGGACAGTGGCTGGCAGTAAATCGGGCTCGCCCAGGTATTGTCCATCAGAACGGTTGCGCCGATGGCACGGGCCTCGGCGGCAATCGCCGGAACATCCTGCATCTCGAATGTGAGGGAGCCGGGTGCTTCGGTGAACACGGCTGTCGTGTTTTCCTGAAACAGTGTCTTGATGTCGGCGCCGATCTTCGGATCGTAGAAGGTCACGGAAACCCCGATGCCTGGCAGAACAGTGTCGGCAAAATGGCGGGTCGGTCCGTAAGCCGTATCGACAATCAGGATGTGGTCACCGGATTTCACGCAGGACAGGATGGCCAATGCAATGGCATTCAAACCCGAATTCGCGATCTTGACCCCGGCTGCCCCTTCGATCTCCTTCATGGCACCTTCAAGGGAGTCCGTGGTCGGGTTGCCCCTGCGGGCGTAGGAATAGGTCTGGGCACCCGTCACCATGGTTTTGGTGTCGGGGTAGAGAACAGTCGAAGCATGCACGACAGGCGGATTGACGAAACCGTGAAATGCAAGCGGGTCGCGCCCTGCATGCGCCAGTTTGGTATCCTGCCTCAACGGCGGCTTGGAATTGGTGGAAGACATGAAGGCTCTTGGGTGTGTGTTTTGCGAGAGGCGGCGCGACATTGAGCTGCCGAGCGCCGAGCGCTCACTTTAGTCATTCGCGTCATGGTCGCAACCGCCATTTCATGTGTTGTGTGCGGGTCTTTGTGTGGAGAATTTTTCGATTAGCGTTAACCTTCACAAGGTCTCCGCTAAATGCATTGAACCCTTTTTAGGCATTGAATGAATTCGATTTAGACATGTTCGCTGTTTGTGCATCCAACCTGATGGCAAATGGCGGATAGCTCGAGAAATTTGACGAGATATCTGCAGCAAGTACTTGACCCGAACAGCTAAATGCCATCGTATGGAACCGTTGGGTGGGACGAAAGATATCTGGAGGAAGCAGCCGTCAAGGCTGGCATCCGTCCGGTTACAAGAGACGGAGAAGATGTCTTTCGAACAAACCCGGCATAATAAAAGTATGGGTAACAAATAAAGGCTGCATATCCATGTCCAATAAATTCCTTCCGCTCGTAATCGGCGCTGCTATGGGAGTCGCCGCGACGACGGCTGCTGGTGCAACGACGCTGGAAGACGTCAAGGCAAAGGGCTTCATTCAGTGTGGCGTGAGTCAGGGTCTGCCGGGTTTCTCGAACCCGGATGCTCAGGGGAACTGGACCGGTATCGACGTTGACTACTGCCGCGCTATGGCTGCAGCAGTGTTCGGCGATGCGTCCGCTGTGAAATACACTCCGCTGTCCGCTAAAGAGCGTTTCACCGCGCTTCAGTCCGGCGAAGTTGATGTTCTGTCCCGCAACACCACTTGGACCATGTCCCGCGACACTCAGCTGGGTCTTAACTTTGCTGGTGTGAACTACTATGACGGTCAGGGCTTCATGGTTCGTAAGGACCTGGGCGTGACTTCCGCACTGGAACTGTCCGGCGCTTCGGTCTGCACCAACACCGGTACGACCACTGAGCTTAACGTTGCCGACTACTTCCGCGCCAACAACATGCCGTACGAAATCGTCGCCTTCGAAAAGGCCGACGAAGTTGTGGCTGCATACGACGCCGGTCGTTGCGACGTTTACACCACTGACGCATCCGGCCTGTACGCACAGCGCCTGAAGCTGACCAACCCGGGCGACCACATGGTCCTGCCGGAAATCATCTCCAAGGAGCCTCTGGGTCCGGTTGTCCGTCAGGGCGACGATGAGTGGTTCAACATTGCTAAGTGGACGCTGAACGCGATGCTCAACGCAGAAGAGCTCGGCGTGACCTCTGAAAACGTTGACGAGATGAAGTCTTCCGACAACCCGTCCATTAAGCGTCTTCTGGGCGTTGAGGGCGCATTTGGCGAAGCTATCGGCCTGCCGAACGACTGGGCCTATGCGATCGTCAAAAACGTCGGTAACTACGAAGAGTCCTTCAACGCCAACGTTGGTCCGGACACTCCGCTCGGCATCTCCCGTGGCGTAAACGCTCTGTGGAACGACGGCGGCTTCATGTACGCACCGCCGGTCCGCTAATCCTCTTCTTTGATTGAGGATTGAAGGGGTTCCGGCGGTTGTTCTGCCGGAACCCTCAATAAATTCCACGCAATAAAAACCGGACAACATACCCGGCAACCGCGTGGGGGAACAGACTGCTTCCGTCGATAGGGGAGTGCCGACAAAGTGCGGCCAGGGAAGCAGGTCAGACACGATTGAGGAGAGGCTGCGTGCCGGGCTCTTTCGTGAAAACTTGGGCGAGGTTCTATGTCAGTAATGGAGCAGGACTCGGCGGGGGCGCCGGCGCGTGCTTCGCTGTTGAACGATCCCAAAGCGCGCGGCATCTTTTACCAGCTGCTGCTGGTCGTCGCGCTGGTGACTTTGGGATATGTCATCGTTTCGAACACGATAGCCAACCTGGAGAGGCAGAACATCGCCTCCGGTTGGAGCTTTCTAGAAAATACAGCCGGGTTTGGAACCAACCAGTCACTGGTTTCCTACTCTGAGACATCAAGTTACGGAAGAGCGATCTATGTCGGCTTCCTGAACACTCTGCTTGTGGCGGGCGTAGGTATCTTCTTCGCCACGATCTTTGGGTTCATCATCGGTGTCGCCCGCTTGTCGAACAACTGGGTCATCAGCCGTCTGGCGTATTGCTACGTCGAGCTGGTCCGTAATATACCGCTGCTGCTGCAGATCTTTTTCTGGTACTTCGCGGTTCTGCGATCGATCCCCGGCAAGCGTGAAAAATGGTCGTTGTTTGACACTTTCCACCTGAATATTGGCGGTCTTCGGCTTCCCAAACCCATCATGGGGACCGGATCGGAATGGATTGGCTATGCGTTCCTGATCGGGATAGCAGTAGCGTTCTTCGTGGCACGTTGGGCGCGCAAGCGTCAGGAGGCCACAGGGCAACCGTTCCCGTCGTTCCTGACGGGGGTCGGACTTATTATTGGCCTGCCTTTGCTGACGTACTTTGCAACCGGCATGCCGATCACTCTTGAACATCCGAACTTCGTCGAAACCGGGCCAATCCTGCGTCAGGGGTTCGAACTCAATGTCGGGATCAATATTATTCCTGAATTCCTGGCTCTTACCGCAGCCCTGGCAATCTATACCGCGTCGTTCATCGCTGAGATCGTACGTGCCGGTATTCAGGCAGTGAGCCATGGTCAGACCGAAGCAGCGCATGCTCTTGGTCTGAGGAACGGACCGACGTTGAGACTGGTGGTCATTCCCCAGGCGATGCGCGTGATCATTCCGCCGCTGACGAGTCAGTACCTGAACCTTACCAAGAATTCTTCACTGGCAGTTGCCATTGCCTATCCGGACCTCGTCTCGATGGGTGGAACGGTGCTCAACCAGACCGGCCAGGCGATTGAAATCATCGGTATCTGGATGGTTGTCTATCTGTCGCTCAGCCTCATCACATCGGCCTTCATGAACTGGTACAACCAGCGCATGGCGCTCGTGGAACGGTAAGGAGCGCAAAATGGCTAACACTGATATGTTCCAAATCAGAACCGAGGAGGCGCCGCGACTGCCGGCGCCGATCTCGACCACCGGCGTCATCGGCTGGATGCGTCAGAACCTGTTTTCGTCCATCGGCAACACCGTTCTGACTGTAATCGGCATTCTGATCGCCTACTCACTTATCGCGCCTTTGATCCAGTTCGCATTTATCGATGCTGTCTGGAGCGGCGACAATCGCGAAGCGTGTCTGCCGCAGGATGGCGGCCATAGCGGTGCCTGCTGGGCTTACGTGGAAGCATACTTCCCGCAGTTCATCTATGGCCGGTATCCGACCGAGGAAATCTGGCGGGTGAACATCGTCTATTTCCTGTTCGCGGTTTTGCTCGTGCCGCTGGCAATCCCCAGCGCGCCGTTCAAGAAAATCAACGCAATCCTGTTTCTGGTCGTCTTCCCGATCATCGCATACTTCCTGCTGACCGGCCTGGTCATCGGAGATGCGGTAATCCTGCCGATCGTTGAAACAGCGGTTTGGGGCGGTTTGCTTGTCACGCTTGTCATCGCGGTCACGGGTATTGTGGCCTCGCTACCGCTAGGTATCGCGCTGGCGCTTGGACGTCGATCAAGAATGCCGATCATCAAGCTTGTCTCGGTTATCTTCATCGAGTTCTGGCGCGGTGTTCCGCTGATCACGGTTCTGTTCATGTCGTCGGTGATGCTGCCGTTGTTCTTGCCGGAAGGCGTGACCTTCGACAAGCTGCTGCGCGTGCTGATCGGCGTGACCCTGTTCTCTGCTGCCTATATGGCAGAGGTGGTCCGCGGTGGCCTGCAGGCCATTCCGAAGGGGCAATATGAAGGCGCCATGGCGCTCGGGCTCCGGTTCTGGCCGATGATGTATCTCATCATTTTGCCGCAGGCTCTGAAGCTCGTGATCCCCGGGATCGTCAACACCTTCATCGGATTGTTCAAGGATACGACTCTGGTTCTGATCGTCGGCATGTTCGACCTTCTCGGCCAGATCCAGTCGTCCTTCACGGATCCGACATGGTCGACGCCCAGCACCGGTCACACGGGTTACCTGTTCGCTGCAGTGGTGTTCTGGACCTTCTGCTTCGGCATGTCGCGCTACTCCATCTTCATGGAGAAGAAGCTTCATACAGGACACAAACGCTAGCAAATCGCTTCCGGGGCGCGCGATGAACCGCAGCGCCCCGGCCACAGGACACTCTTGGAGTTAAAAACTATGTCTGAAAACGCTGTACGCGACGAGGAACTCGCAGCCGACCGTTCCAGAATGACCATCTCCGATACGGACGTGGCTATTGAAATCAAGAACATGAACAAGTGGTACGGGGATTTCCACGTTCTGCGCGACATCAACCTGAAGGTCATGCGCGGCGAACGTATCGTTATCTGCGGACCGTCAGGTTCCGGCAAATCCACGATGATCCGTTGTATCAACCGTCTGGAAGAACATCAGGCTGGACAGATCCTTGTTGATGGCATCGAGTTGACGGACGATCTGAAAAAGATCGACGAAATTCGCCGCGAAGTCGGCATGTGCTTCCAGCACTTCAACCTGTTCCCGCATCTGACGATCCTGGAGAACTGCACTCTGGCTCCGATCTGGGTTCGCAAGATGCCCAAGAAGGAAGCCGAAGACATTGCGATGCACTATCTCGAGCGCGTCAAGATCCCCGAGCAGGCCAACAAATATCCAGGGCAGCTGTCCGGTGGCCAGCAGCAGCGCGTTGCTATTGCACGGTCTTTGTGCATGAACCCGAAAATCATGCTGTTCGATGAGCCGACCTCGGCGCTCGATCCGGAAATGATCAAGGAAGTTCTGGATGTGATGGTCGGACTTGCCGAAGAAGGCATGACCATGCTGTGCGTCACTCACGAAATGGGCTTTGCCCGCAAGGTTGCAAACCGCGTTATCTTCATGGATGCGGGGCAGATCGTGGAGCAGAACGAGCCGGAAGAGTTCTTCACCAATCCGCAGCATGAACGTACCAAGCTTTTCCTGAGCCAGATCCTGCACCACTGATCGGCTAAAGACTGCGGATGATGAAACTGCTGCGCAGGTTCCTGATTGGAATTTGCCTTGTTGTCTTCACTGCTGTTGTAGCACTGGGCCTCGGAGCACTCGTTCCGAGGCCTTTGTTCGATTCCAACCCGGTTATGGAAGTTGCGCAAAGTTCAGCAGATAAACGGCGTATTCTGATACTCAACAATCCCATCCATACTGATATCGCCCTCCCAGCCGATCCGGACGTGCTGGAGGCGTTCGGATTCGTATCGGATGGCGGGCTGGAGCTGGATTATCCGGGTGTTTTCTGGATTGCTTTCGGCTGGGGTGGGCGGTCGTTCTATATCGAAACACCAACGTGGGGTGATTTGAAACCGGGTCCGGTAATTGACGCGTTGACCTGGGATGCTTCGGTCATGCATGTCCGTCGTACCGGCGATATTCCGCTTGAACAGGAAAGCGTCCGCGTAGTTGAACTGAGCCAGCTGGAATTTGATGAGCTGGTCAATGATATCAGGACCAGTTTCCAGTCAGATGGCACAGCGCCTCCGACGGCAATTCCCGGCGTGGCGTACGACGCACACGACATTTTCTTTCCGGCAGTTGGCGGCTTCAACGCGATGATGGGCTGCAACACCTGGACGGCCGACATGTTGAGGCGGGCAGGGGTAAAGACCGGCATGTGGACGCCGCTGCCCCTGACGCTTGATTGGTCGCTGGATCTACATAACGGGCGCTGAAGCAGGGTCCGGTACAAGCCGGTCAACAGCAGCCTCTGCCAGTTCCACCAGGATATCGCGAGATTCCCCAGCCCGGGCGCGAACCGAAAGACCGTGCAGCATCAAAGACAAATGCTGGGCGGCGAACTGGACGCTTGCTTCCGGAACCGAGTCTTTCATCTCCGCGTAAATCAGACCGGCGAACCCTCGATCCATTCGCTCAACGACATGCGCCAGCATTGATCTGAAGTCAGGATCATCAGCAGCTTCAGTCGTCAGTGTGGAGATGGCCAGGCAACCATAGGCCGCATCACCAAATGTCGACCTGCCGCAATAAAGATCGATAGCAGCTGTCATGATGGCCTTGAGCCGGGGTTTCAGCCCTGTTTTTGTCTGTCCTGCCGCCTTCAGGTGGGCCTGCATCTGGTCCGCGAACCGTGAAATCACCTTCAGATACATGTCTTTCTTGCTGCCGAATGCGGCGTAGAGGCTGGGTCTGTTCAGGCCTGTTGCTTCTGCTATCTGGTCGAGAGTGGTAGCGGCATAGCCGTGCTGCCAGAACACCAGCATGATGCGGTCGAGCGTGATGTCTTCGTCGAATTTGCGCGGACGGCCGCGTTTGTTTTCGGCTTTCATTTTATACCAATTCGCACATAAATATCGACATGTCTATTTTTATGCGATACGGTACATAAAAATGGAGCAATCAATGGAGACGTTTTGGGAGATGCCGGAAAACACTGCAGACATGGGAACGGTAGCTTGGGGACGAAGGTCTGGTCAGTTCAGCAATGGGCGACTGACAAGAACTGAAAAGCTTAAGGTGCTTACAAATCTTGGCCGTATGGGGATGCTTGAAGCGCTGGATGCTTTCAGAGGAAAACTGGGCCTGATCAACACCTTCGGCGCAGACCTTGAAGGACTGCAGCCACCGGAGACCGCATTGGTCCGGGATGCGTTGGACTTTGCCGACGAAGTCCAGAATTTGGACCTGATGCGGCACAGTTGGCGCACCTATTACTTTGGTCTCTTGTTAGGTGGCTATCGTAAGCTCACTGTCGACAAGGAAATCCTCTTCTGTGCAGCCATATTGCATGACGTAGGCCTGGCGTCAGGCCGGACCAGCGAGCCGCGGGATTGCTGTTTCGTGGTCCATGGCGCGGAACGCTGCCAACACCACCTTGTCGGCCAGGGACATGACCGGGCAAAGGTACATCGGATTGCCGATGCCATCGGACTGCACCTTAACGGGTATGTGTCTGCCAGAAGGTACGGCGCAGAAGCACATCTTATTTCGCGCGGAGCAATGTGTGACGTATTCGGAATGGGGCAGCGCAGGATTGCGCAGAACGTTCGCAAGGACATTTTCGCTCGATACCCGAAAGGGAAATTGAACGATGCTCTGGAAATCTGGCCTGGCCATCATCTTGCCGGAACACGTGCCGACTTTCTGATCAGTCTGGAGCCTTCACGCAAGAAACCGGAGGGGATGAAGGCAAGACCCCAGCCGGGTGAGTGATCCTTGTTTTGGACAACCGGAATACGACCAAAGTATCTCTGCCTGCGTTTTCAGGTTGTGTTTATCGCTCTCATCCGGAAGAATCGAGTGTCGCGTTTTTATTGCCTAAAAAACGGCCAAAAATCAGGGGATTGGTAATTATTCCTATTCCGTTTTCGTTGTGGCTCAACGCGCCATTGTCACTATGTCGTACGTAAAAATACAATTTATGGTTTATTTAGAATTGTCGGGTCACGTAGGGTCAGTTTTTATCAAGGTGACCTGCCATGAGCGATCAGGAATACGACTTCCAAGCCCGTTTGAAATTCGCCCAGATTGACCACTCGACAATCGAAAATCTCAGAAAGCTCTGGCCGGTTATCGAGCCGGTGTTGGACGATGTACTGGCGGGGTTCTACGTTCACATCAACACCCAGCCAAATCTGGCTGCACTCGTCGGCTCGCATCAGCCCCGACTTGTTTCAGCACAAAAGGGCCATTGGAAGAAACTGTTCACGTCAGGCTTCGACCAGAGCTACCAGCAGAGCATCAACCAGATCGGTCATGTGCATTGCCGCATCGGGCTGGAGCCGCGTTGGTACATTGCCGGATATCTTTATGTCCTGCGCCATCTGCATGCTCATCTGACCCGTAAATACAGACGGTCTTTTCAAAACCTTGCCGTCTTGTTGAACGATGTCACGGCGGCCGTCTTCCTTGACATGGACCTTGCCATATCAACCTACGAAGAAGAACTTCTTCTGGAGCGTGCAGCGCAGACGGAACGGTTGAACAAGGCCATCGAAAAGTTCCAGAACAGCGTCAAGCAACCGCTGGCCGATGTGGAGGCCGGTGCTCGCAGCGTTGCGGGTGAAGCCGAGCATTTGACGAGTGTATCGCAGACCGCGAGAAGCCAGGTTGAGAACGCCGGTCATGTTTCAAAAGACTCCAGCGTCAGCGTCCAGACCGTAGCCTCTGCAACGGAAGAGCTCTCCAGTTCCATCCAGGAAATTTCGAAGCAGATCTCCGGTGCATCCCGTATTGCCAGCCAGGCGGCAGGCGGCACAGAACAATCAAGTCTTCAGGTGGCCAGCCTGGCAGGTGCAGCCCAGAAAATTGGGGATGTGATCGGTCTCATTCAGGCGATTGCCGAACAAACCAATTTGCTGGCTCTGAACGCTACGATCGAGGCTGCCCGTGCCGGCGATGCCGGCAAGGGATTTGCGGTGGTCGCAAGCGAAGTGAAAACCCTAGCAGAACAGACTGCAAAGGCCACCGAGGAAATAAGCCAGCAAGTAACCGAAATCCAGAGTTCGACGGACAATGCCGTGGCCTCCATCCAGTCGATTTCCGAAGTGGTCAAGCAACTTGACGAAATGACGTCGTCGATAGCAGCTGCGATTGAAGAGCAGGGTGCTGCAACGCAGGAAATTTCCCACAGCATCCAGACGGTCGCTTCGGGAACGCAGACCCTTGATGAGAACATTGGCGGTGTCGAACAGGCAATCACCGCAACCGATCAGGCGGCCGACAGTCTGTTGGCTGCATCCAGCAGAATGTCTTCAAGCACCAGTTCGATCTCGGATGAGATCCGGGATTTCTTTGAAACCTTACAGACTGGGACCTGATCAAGGCGCTATCTGATCTCTCAAGCTGGGCCGGTGACGACGTCCGTGTCGTCCCGGCTTCCCCATTCCGCCCAGGAACCATCGTAAAGCGCAAGATCCCGAGCACCGAGCACGGTAAGGCCAAGCGTCAGGATTGCCGCTGTGACACCGGAACCGCAAGAGGTCGTGACGGGCTTGTCGAGATCCACTCCAGCATCCTGAAAAGCCTTTGCCAGGTCTTCCTTCTGCAAGAATGTGCCGTCTTCCGCGATGAGCTGGGTGAAGGGCAGGTTGAGCGCGGTCGGCATGTGACCCGACTTCAGTCCGGCACGCGGCTCTGGCGCTTCTCCGGCAAATCGTTCGGCAGACCTTGCATCCAGTATTTGCCGTGAACCATTTGCAATGGTGGAGCGGATCTGGTCGAGGTCGGCAACGGCACCATGGTTCAGACGGGACGAGAAGTGGCTTTGAACTCTGCGGGGCGTATCGTCGTCAAAAGCACGGCCTTCTGCCCGCCACTTCGGAAAACCACCATCCAGAACATAAACTCGTTCGGCGCCCATGCTGCGAAGCGTCCACCAGACGCGTGGCGCGGAATAGAAACCAAAATCATCGTAGACCACCAGTGTCTGACCGTCGCCTATCCCCATCTTCCGCATGGTTGACGAAAACACATGTGGAGCTGGCAGCATGTGAGGCAGATCGCTGGTCTTGTCACAGACCTCGTTGACGTCAAAGAAGACGGCACCCGGAATGTGCGCGTTCGGATAGACAGGCGGAGCATCTGGATGCGTGACCGGCGGCATCCAGGCATTGATGACAATCAGATCAGGCGAGGAGAGATGATCGTCCAGCCATTGGGTCGATACGAGGGGATGGTCGGTCATTACGGCTCCTTAGGTCTCCAGCAAGCCTTTGGACTTGTGCCAGTCTTCGATGGAGAGGTCCGGATAGTTCTGGAAATGAACGTGTCCGGGACCGCTCGGCACATCGATCCAGTCAGGCTTGAACGCCAGCATGATATGGACAATCTCTGGCGGTGTTGGCAAGGGGCTATCGACCGCTCCTGCATGTGGATGCACCAGTTCAGGCCAACGCGGATCCCAAAGCCACAAGTGAGATCCACAAGCCTTGCAGAAATGACGTTCCGCAGGACTGGTCTTTCCATCAATGACAGCGTTGTAGACCGACTTCGTCTCCGCGCCCGATACCTCAAGGCTGCCGGCGTCTCCCATCAGATTGACTGCATAACCGCCGCTGCCACCTGTCTTACGGCAGATGGAACAGTAACAGCGCATGTAGGGGTATGGGGTTCTGCTTTCCACTTCGAAGGAAACAGCTCCACACCGGCAGCCACCTGACAGTTTCATTTCAACTTCCTCCGTTTGCTTGTCAGTCGGTCAGGCGGATCCGGACGCGCCTGTTCTGCTTGCCCTTCTTTTCGATCTTGCCGAGTTCAAGCAGGCCGATTTCAGAGGTTCTCGTTACATGGGTACCGCCGCAAGGCTGCAAGTCCACATCATCGCCGATCCTGACCAGTCTTACCCTGCCAGACCCACGGGGCGGCTTGACGGACATGGTCTTGACCAGACCCGGGTTGGCATCGAGTTCTTCGTCTGTGATCCATTGGGTGGTTACTTCGTGATCACCAGAAGCCAGCGCATTGAGCTTCTCCAGAAGCGCTTCCCGGTCGATTGTTTCTTCCCCCATATCGAAATCAAGCCGTCCTTCGGGATCCCCGATTTGACCACCTGTAACGGGAAAGGGCACGGCCACGGACAATAGATGCAAGGCCGTGTGCATGCGCATCAACCGGTACCGTCTTGCCCAGTCCAAATGGGCGGTCACTTTTGTGCCGGCGGCAGGCAGGTTTTGTCCTTCTGAAGGAACATGGACGATGGTTTTCTTGTCGTCATCATAGACCGTGCTGGCAATGTCGATCTTCGTGCCGTCTTCCAGCTCCAATGTGCCGCTGTCGCCCGGTTGACCGCCACCGGTCGCGTAAAAAACCGTTCTATCAAGCACGATGCCGCCACGCTCGTTGATGCCGGTCACTTCGGCTTCACATGTTCTGAGATAGGCATCGTCGCGAAATAAAGGCGTGGTCATCCGGAACTCCCTGAAACGAATAGCGTCGAATTGACCAACGAACAGCATGCGGTGCAAGGCCCTATTTGCCGGAAACCGGGGTCATGAAAAACAAACGCCCGCAATCCGGCCGGACCGCGGGCGATAACAATGATGTGGACCAAGTTCAGTCGGCGAAATTCAGATCGACAAAACCTTCTGACCAGTTCTGTGCATTTGCCTTGCCTTTTGCATTTGTAAAGATTGGCTTGGCCGGGTTTTCGCGCGTCACCGTGAAACAGGGTTTGCCCCAGCCATCGCCGCTCCAGTCTTCGCAATATTGACCAGTCCCGTTAATTTCGACGGCTTCCCACGGAATGTTCCGGATCTTGTCGCCCTTGACCACGACAACGGCGATGCCGTCGGCGTGGTTGTTCTGCTTGTATTCCGTCACACCGTCGGGAAAGAAACCATGGATGGAGTTTCCCGACATCATGTCGTTGATCTCGCCTGCCGTCAGGTTGGCCGGATCAGCCAGTGCGTAAAAACTGCCCATCAGTGTAACCAGTGACGTCAGTGCAAGAAGTAGTAGCTGAGATTTCAAGTTGCGCATGTTCCCCTCGATTTCGATGCTTGCATTTGCGCTAAACCCTTGGTTTCGTTCCAGGGCACATTTCATCCTGCAGCACGGTCGAAAGAAGACCTGTGAATATCGACGCCAAAATTCCCAATAAGCCGCAACAAGGTGCGGAGAACGTGCGTGTCAACGAGCCGCTCGGAGAAGCCTATTCGGCGTATTGGAACTGGTGGTTGAGGCGTTTTGCGAAGCAGGCTGAGGCACGGTTTCCCGCAATTTACGGGAAATCCGTTTTGCATGGCGCTGAGGCGAGGGATCCACTGTCCCGTATCGGAATGCTCTACGCTTCACGAGGATGCGGAGCGGTTTTCAATCTGGCGCATGCTCTAGGTCGTCCTACTGGTTTCGATGTGATCAGTCATCTCCTGACGAGTGCGCCGAGCATGCCCGATCTGGTGAACAGATGGTCGGGTGTCCTGGCACTGCAGGCGTCCTTTCGGTTTCAGGAGAGTGGCCACGGCAAAGATTTTATTTCTGCCGTACAGCGCAATTCACTGGTCCTGTCTCCCTACAAGATACGCCCCGCAAACCAGAAACCATTCGGACCGGCAATGCTGGCCGGTGTCGCGACCGGAACGCTTGAAAGCGCAGGGATACATATTCAGGACATCTGGGCGGTTAGCCGCGGCACTGCTTCCCGGCCGATTTATCGGTTCGGCAAATTCGTCGAAGGCAACTTGGACTTCGACAGCGATATCCTGATTATTCCTGCAGAAGAAGCTTCCGGGTTCAAATCCGAGATTGGAATGATGTCTTCTGCTTCAAGCCTGTCTTTTCACCACCTGCTGAACAGGCCTCAGGGGCCGGGTACGAACCGACTTCTTGCGCGGGTCGTCGGCAGTCTCGAACTTTCAGTGGGGGAGCATCCTGGCTTGTCGTCAACAGCGTCGGGACTTGGTTTATCGCCGAGAAGTCTTTCCCGGCGGCTATCGGAGGCGGGGTTGGGCTACGCCAGGCTCGCTCGTTTCGTCCGTCTGCGAAAGGCGACGCGTATGATGGCGTCGGGCGACTGCTGTCTCGATGAGATTGCCTACCAGGCGTCCTATTCGGACCGCCACCATATGAGCCGGGACTTTCGCAAGATGGCCCAAGTTACCCCCGCCGGCCTGAGAGAGCTGCTGGCACGCTAGACTGGTTTTGGACGCTCAGTCACCACGGGTCACCGGCAGCCAAAGGAACCGGTTCAGCTGTTTGCCTTGGCCACCAGAAGCTTCAGGGCGAAGGTGCCCATGATGCCCGCAAAAGCCCAGTCGAAGGCACGCATGAATTTCGGCGAGGACTTCAGGAAACGGGCAAACGCACTGGCTCCCAGAACCATCGCCGCGCAGATGGGCATTCCCAGAACGACGAAGTAAAACCCGAGGAACATCAGTTTTCCTGTCGCGTTCGGATCCGCCGCGCTGACAAACTGAGGCAGGAAGGTCACGAAGAACAAGACGATCTTGGGATTGAGGATGTTGATCCCGAGTGCCTGTAGCCAGACCCGGTGAATAGGTTGCTTCTTCACGGAGGCTGCTTCCAGCGCAAGGCTGGACCCGTTCCTGACGGCCTGAACTGCGAGATAAATCAGATAAGCGGCGCCGACGATCTTCAGCACTGTAAATGCAAGTGCCGACGCTGAAAGCAGGGCGGAAACACCGATCGCAGCAAGCACGGTGTGCAGGATCAGACCACAGGTTGCCCCAAACACAGCAGCAAGCCCGGCGCGTCGGCCTTGTGTCAGCGTCTTGCTCATGAACAGCGTCATGTCGGGTCCTGGCGTAACGGTCAACACCAGTGCTGCGGCCGTAAAGGCAAGCAGGGTCGCGTAGTCGGGTATGTAAGCCATGGTTTGCAGATGCCGGAGAAGTTGGTCTGATAGAGGTTTAGATCATTCGCCTCGACGGCACCAGTCCGGAAGGGGGCACTCTTCCATCGGTTTCAGAAAACAGATGCTGGATTTTGCCTTCAAGCTGCACGAGGCGCGCTGCATGGCCGCGCAGTCAGGGACTGAACATGTCTCGAACACTGATCAAAGAATAGGAGACAGCAACCGGGCGCCTTGAGCCAGGACACGAAAAACATAACTGCGGGACTGGAATGCGTCCGGCCAGGTCAGGCGGGAGTTCTGGAAATCGGTCTCCAGCATGCTTTCGACATTGTCGATCATGCGCGGATGGGTGAACCAGAGGGTCAGTTCAAAATTGATCTGGAATGATCTGTTGTCGAAGTTGACCGTGCCGATGGAAACGAGTTCGTCGTCCATCAAAGTAACCTTCTGGTGCAGAAAACCGTCGATATAGCGGTAAACCTTCACCCCGCGCTGTACGAGGGTGTCTTCATAGGCGTGGCTTGCGAGCCATACAGTCCAGTGATCACGTTTTTCCGGCATCAGAACGCGTACGTCCACACCGCGCATTGCTGCCGAGCAAAGCGCTGTCTGGATGTCGAGAGACGGCACCAGATACGGTGTGGTGATCCATAGCCTCTTTCGTGCCCGGGCTGCCGTTTCGACAAAAGCCAGCGCGCATTCCTCCAGCTTGTCTGCAGGCCCTGTCGGCATCACCAGAACGGCTTCGTCACCAGGCATCGGAATTTCGCCAACCTGAGGCAGTTCGATGCGCTCGCCGCTCGCCCAGAGCCAGTCTTCGACAAAGGAGAGTGCGCAAGCAACGGCAGCGGGCCCTTCGACACGGACATGGGTGTCGCGCCAGTGGCCAAACCAGTTGTCCCGGCCGACATACTGGTCCGCAACATTGTGCCCGCCGACAAATGTGACGCGGTAGTCGATCACGACCAGTTTGCGATGATTGCGATAGTTGAGACGCATCGGTCCAAGCAGTCGCAGGAACTTGTGGTTTTCGTTGAAACCGCAAACCTTGACACCGGCGCTCTTCAAGCGGGTCAGATAGTCTTTTGACAGAGAATGGCTGCCGACATCGTCGTAGAGGAAATAGACCGTTATGCCATCCTTGGCACGGGCGATCAGGGCGTCGGCCATGTCACGTCCCAGTTCGTCGTCATGGACGGCGAAGAACTGGAAGAATATGACGTTTCTGGCCTTTGCAATTTCATTCTTGATGGCTGTGAACGTCGCATCACCATCGATGAGAAGGTCTGCCTTGTTGCCGGCCATGAAGGGAACCCCGGCAACGCGGGAAAGAACCGGCCAGTCTCTGGTTTCCTCGTGATCGGTCAGGCCAAGTTCGTCTGCACGCCTTGCCCGTTCTGCCCGGCCAAGGGTCGCTTGAATCTTCTCGTAGTCGGAAAAGGATCGCCAGCCGAACACGAAATAGAGCGGCACCGTGAGATAAGGCAGAAAAAACAGGGACAGCAGCCATGCGACGGACCCCTGGGAAGTTCTTGAATTCATCACTTCGCGAACGGCGCAGATGCCTGCCGTAACGTACATGATCGCGACAAATGCCGCGACCAGTCCGAGATTGTTTGCCATGACATCCAGAACGCCGGCATCTGTGACGGCATCGCGGATCACCGCTTCGGCCGCGTCACCGCCTTGCGCCAATGCTTGATCCGCTGAACTCATGTAATGCCCCCCGGTGTCAATCGATCAGGCGAAGGGTGGCTGGATCGTGACTTTTCGCTCCAGCCACTCCGGAACCGGCAAATTCTTTGATCTGAGGAAGTCCGGATTGTAGAGTTTGGACTGGTAGCGGGTGCCGTGGTCGCACAGGATCGTGACGATCGTCTTGCCTGGTCCAAGCTCGCGTGCGAGGCGCCGGGCGCCGGCCAGGTTGATAGCGGTCGAGCCACCCAGCAGTAGCCCTTCCTTTTCTGCGAGATCGAACACCAGCGGCAGGGCTTCTTCGTCCGGAATTGTGTAGGCGTGATCGATTTTAAGATCGCCGACAATCGCGGTGCTGCGGCCAAGGCCGATGCCTTCGGAAACCGATCCACCTTCGGAGGCGACAGCCTTGCCGGTGGTGAACAGCGATTGCATCGCAGCGCCACGCGGGTCGGCGCAGCCGATGACGACACCCGGCTTGTTCTCCTGAAGATAGGTTGAAACGCCAGCCAGCGTGCCGCCGGAACCGACCGCACAGATGAAACCGTCAACACGGCCACCCGTTTGGGCCATGATTTCAGGACCTGTGGTTACGAAATGAGCCTTGCGGTTATCGAGGTTGTTCCACTGATCGGCAAAGATAACGCCATTAGGTTCAGTCCGTGCCATCTCTTCTGCAAGACGGCGGGCGACGTGCTGGTAGTTGTTGGGGTCGGAAAAAGGCTTGGCCGGAACTTCGACAAGTTCAGCACCACACAGGCGCAACATGTCCTTCTTTTCCTGGCTTTGCGTTTCCGGGATAACGATCACGGTCCGGTAGCCGCGCGCACTGGCTACCAGCGCCAGTCCGATACCGGTGTTTCCGGCTGTGCCTTCGACAATCACACCACCGGGCTTGAGATCACCGCGGGCTTCGGCTTCAAGAATCATCTGCCGGGCAGGGCGGTCCTTGACGGATTGACCGGGGTTCATGAACTCGGCCTTGCCGAGAATTTCGCAACCCGTTTCCTCGGACAGAGCTTTCAGACGGATGAGGGGCGTGTTACCGATCGCATCGACAACAGAAGCGGACACAGACATTTATTCTTTCCCGGCTGATCTGGTCCGGTGGCGCTGACCGGCCAGATGAAATCTGATAAGCCCCGGACGCTAAAGGTCTGAAGGGCCTTGATCAAGGTCGCAATGTAAGGCTTCAAATGGGGAATGCCAGCACCTGAGGCCAATCAGGTTCCTTTTTCCCTCTGGTGTCAAAAACACGCCATCAGTTGTTCCGTGAAATCAGCTCACTGAAATTCTATTTCTAACAATTCTGGTGTAATTGTTGATCCGATTTTTGTTGCCTGTCGTATCGCCGGTAAGGCAACTTGGGATTCTAAAGCCAAATGAGAGCGGTAATGGAAAAAAACGTGACCGGAATGGACGAGTTACTGGCCGGATATGCGGCCGGGACCTTGACCTATCCGGCGCAGGCATTGGTCGGTGCTCATCTCGAAATGAGCGACTGCAACAGGTCATACGTAAGCTCACTTGAAACTCTTGCCGGCTTTGAGCTGGAAGACGCCGAACCGGTCTCCATTTCCAATCGGGACGAATTTCTCGGATCGATATTCAGTGGCGCCGTTGATGACCTGAACGATAACGCGCCTGCCGCCGAACTGTCTGAGAAAGGCGGACCGGCCGTTCCCGAATCGCTGCAGTCGATTATCGGTTCCTCGATGGATCAGCTACCCTGGAAAACGCTCCTTCCAGGCGTCAAGGAATGCAAGTTCGGTGAAATTGACGGCTGCGCAAGCAGTCTCCTTTGGGTGCGGGCAGGTCGAGCAATGCCTTCCCATACGCACCACGGCACTGAGCTTACGCTGGTATTGACGGGCGGGTTCAAGGACGAAGACGGCCACTATGTGGCTGGTGACGTTGCCTTTGCCGATGGCGATGTGGACCACAAGCCTATAGCTGACGAAGGTGAAGACTGCATTTGCTTTGCGGTGACTGCGGGACGCCTGCAGTTGACCGGCCCTGTTGGCCGCTGGTTCGCACCCTTTATCCGCTAAAATTCAATCCGACACCCGGTCTGTTTGCGTAAAGAGGCAAACGAACCGGGAGAATGAATTGCCCAAGACGAATTATGTTGCCCAAGCTGATCACGGTTGCGCCTGGATCACGGGAGCAAGTTCCGGTATCGGCCGGGAGCTTGCACTTGACCTCGCCCGTTCGGGCTGGAAGGTCATTGTAACTGCCCGCTCGGAACAGGATCTGGCGGAGCTGGAGAAGCGATCTAAGACGCTTGCCGGTTCAATTCATGCGCTGCCCGGGGATGTCACGAAGACGGACCTCATGGCCGAACACGTGAAAAAAATTCAGCAGGACTTCGGCGGTTTGAGCCTGCTCGTGGCTAATGCGGGCATTTATCTGCCGCAGGATGGCCTCGATGCCGATGCAGACGCCTTTCGCAAAAGCTTTGATGTGAACCTCATGGGGACGGTTAATGTGCTTCTGCCCGCAATCACAGCCATGAAGGCGGCGGGCAGGGGGCAGATCGCAGTGGTGTCGTCTGTGGCAGGTTATGGCGGTCTGCCGACGTCAGCTGCATACGGTGCCACCAAGGCGGGGTTGATCAACCTTGTTGAATCCTTGAAATTCGATCTGGACCTTGCAGGGATCCGAATTCAGATCATCAGTCCCGGTTTTGTCGATACGCCGGCAACAAAGTCCAATCCGTTTCCGATGCCTTATCTGATGTCTCCGGAAGAGGCTGTCGAGGAAATCAGGAAAGGCCTGTCCCATCCAAGCCGTTTCGAGATTGCATTTCCGCGTAAATTTGTTCGGCAACTGAAGCTCTTGCGCTGGTTGCCGTACAGTGCCTACTTCGCGCTGGTCGCCCGGTCCACGGGTTGGAACAAGAAAAAGGCCGGGTGATCCCGGCCTTTGAAGTGTGTCTTCAAGATCAGTGCCTTGCTCAGGCAGATTTGACGTAGACCATCTGGCGAACATCGATATTGCCGGACCGGAAGCCTGCCTCGCAATAATGCAGGTAGAACTCCCAGAGGCGCTTGAAGCGCTCGTCAAATCCCAGCGGACTGATCCTTGGCCAGGCTTGTCGGAAGCTCTGCCGCCATTCTGCAAGCGTTCTTGCATAGTCCTGCCCGAAGATCTTCTGATCCATAAGGTCCAGGCCCAGGGACTTGCCGATTTCCGCCAGACGGCCGGGCGGCGGCAGCATTCCACCTGGGAAGATATAACGCTGGATGAAGTCTGTGCCTCTGCGATAGTCCTCGAACATCTTGTCCTGGATCGTGATGATCTGCAGGCCCGCCTTGCCACCCGGCTTGAGGCACTTCGACAATTGGCGGAAGTAGGTCGGCCAGTATTTTTCACCGACGGCCTCGAACATTTCGATGGAGGCTATCCTGTCGAACACGCCATTTTCGTCGCGATAGTCCTGGAAGACCACTTCAACCTTGTCGTTGAGGCCGGCCTTGTAGATCCGCTCGCGCGCGTAATCGAATTGTTCCTGCGAGATGGTCAATGCTCGCACGTTGGCACCAACCGATTTTGCGACATATTCCGCAAAACCGCCCCAGCCACACCCGATTTCCAGAACCTTGTGATCGGGAGTAATGCCCGTCTGCCGTACCAGAGAAGCGTATTTCTCGGTTTGGGCCTGTTCCAGATTGTTGGTTTCGTTGCTGTAGATCGCCGAGGAATAGGTCATCGAAGGATCGAGCCATTCCCGGTAAAATGCATTTCCGAGATCATAGTGCGCCGAGATGTTGCGCTTCGACCCGCGTTTGGTGTTGGAGTTCAGCCAGTGGCGTACCGACATCAAAAAACGTGTAATCGGCTTCCCCTGGAGAGCTTCCAGCGTCGATTCCTGGTTTATGCAGAAGACTTCCAGAAATGTGGTCACGTCGGGCGACGACCAGTACCCCGCCATGAAGGCTTCTCCGACACCAACGTCGCCTGCTTGGACGACCATCCGGAAAAACGCCCAGTTATGGATCTTGAGAACACCGTGTGGGCCATCTTCCTGCCCTTTGATATGGAATCTTCGACCGTCTGGAAATTGAACTTCAAGAGACCCGTAGCGGATTTTGAGGGCAAGGCCGGCCGCCATTTTGGCGAGGCGTGGAGTACCCTTCAACTCCGCGCGGAAGTTTTCCTTGGTCAGAACAATCGGCTCACTCATAGCAGAACCTCTTGAAACGTCAGTTGTTTGAAACTGGCAAGACAGAACCTGTCTGCCCAGGCAACCCGTCATTCCCTGCATCTTCTGCGGGTCGAGCGTGAAATGGTACACGCTTGCGCCAGATTTTAAAGGCTTCCCAATGGATGGCGCCGATGACCTTAAACGTCAGCAGCGGCACCTGAAGGCAGGCCTGCAGAATCGAGCCGTTGGACAGGGAGTGTTGTGTTCCGGAAAATGTCGCAGACAAAAGCGGGCCTTCGCAATCCTTTTCCAGAATGCGAACGCGGACGGTTTTTCCCGGCGGCATCATGCGGAAGAAATAGTGTTGTTCCATGCTGACGAAGGGCGACACGTAGAACAGCTTCTTCTGATCCTGGCGTATGCCTGCATCACTGCACTGGCCGGCTTTGACAGGTGCGACGTAGGTGTGGATACCGCCAAACGTGTTGCGTACCTCGTAAACGAGTGCAATCAGTTGGTTCGACCGGTCATAAGCATAATAAACGCTGAGAGGGTTGAAGCCGTACCCAAGCATCCGCGGATATGCGAGCAGCAGGACCCGAGCAGGTGCCTCTAGTCCTTCCTTGGCGAGCAATCGGTCGACATGGAGCCGCAAATCAGACCCGTCCCTTGGGCCATGGTCCTTCTGATGAAACGACAGCAAATTGAACCGGTTGACGGAGAAGAACAGGCTGGACTGCGCAACTTCTTCAAGCCGATCCAGATCGAGCAGCACGGAAAAGACCTTGTAGGAAAACCTGTGCTCACGGGGTTTCATGCGGTGATGCATGACCGAGCCCATGAACAATGATGCCGCCGGATTAGGGGGCGGTCCATTGTCATGCATACAATTGCTCGGCCTTGCCTTCATTCGGCAGCCTCCAGATAGGTATCGCCAGCCATGTCTTTTTCCCATGGCAGCCGGGCACCGAGCGAACGGGCAACATCAAGTCCGGACGAAAGTCCGTCTTCGTGGAAGCCGTGACCGCGCCACGCACCACAATACCATGTGTTGTTCACGCCTTGAATTTCCCCAAGCCGGTTCTTGGCCTGCTGAGCCATGGCATCAAACTGGGGATGATCATAAACATACTTTGCGAAGGTCTTGTCTTCCTGAGGTGGTGCATAGGGGTTCAATGTAACGAAGACCGGTTTGGAGTGATCGAAGTTCTGCAACCGGTTCATCCAGTAGCTGACGGTTACGTCCCGTGTTTCGCCGGCTTCGCGATCGGACATGTAATTCCAGGAAGCCCAGACGTTTTTGCGTTTCGGCATCAGGGCCTGGTCGCGGTGAAGGTAAACCTCGTTTGGACGATACCGGATGGATCCAAGAATATCGCGCTCCTGTGGGGATGGATCACCCAACATGGCAAGGGTCTGGTCCGTGTGGCTGGCAAGGATCACATGATCGAAGACGTCCTGGTGGCCGGATGCGTCGCGCACGATGACCTGACCGTTTTGCCGGAGAACTTCTGTGACCGGCTTGCCAAGCCTGATCTTTCCCTGAAGTGGCGCCAGCAGCTTTTCCACGTAGTTGCGGCTGCCACCGGAAACAGTACGCCACAGCGGCCGATCGAATGAAAGCAGGCGATGATTTTCAAAGAAAGCCACGAAGCTTTCCGCAGGATAGTCCCGCATTTCGTTGATCGGCGTCGACCAGATGGCAGCGCCCATCGCCAGCAGATAGTCGTTTATGAAACCGGAAGAGTAGTGTTCACGCTCCAGGTAGCCACCGAGCGTTTGCCCGCTGAGGCGTCCGGCCTTCAGATCTTCAACGGCTTTGCCATTGAAGCGGAAGATATCCCGCAACATGCGCAGGAACCGCGGTGAGACCAGATTACGCCGTTGTGCGAAGACCGCGTTCAGAGAATGGCCTGACCATTCAAGCTTGCCGTTGTCCGCCGACAAGGCAAAACTCATGTCGCTTATCTCGTTTGCGACCCCCAGATGGTCAAGCAGCGCAGTAAAATTCGGGTAATTGAGCTCGTTGTAGACGATGAAACCGGTGTCCACCGAAATCCGGGCGCCATCATAGTCGATATCCGCCGTGGCGCTGTGACCACCTGGCCGTTCGCGCCGCTCGTAGAGAACAACGTCATGAAGATCATTAAGGGCCCAGGCTGCACTGTTTCCGGAAATTCCGGAGCCGATTACGGCAATCCGCATATCATATCCTTCGGGGCGTCGATGTTACCGCGGGAAACCTGGTTGGACGCCAAGTTTTCCAGTTGATGTGCAGCGGTTACGCCTCGCCTTGAAGGGCGGATCACATAGGGCGATGAATTTTATGGATTATTTTTGACGCAAAACCATTGGCGCGTCTTCAGCCAACGCCATCCGAGGTTTTGCGACATGGGAAGAGCGGAAAAGCTCACACGTGCATCGCCGCTGCCCGGCAAAAGGGCCGGGCAAGCGAATGGCGTGTCGCAAGTCTGCAAGGCAATTGCGCCAAAACAAGCCTCAGGCCTGGATCGTGTCGACAATCCAGTTCCATGCGATTTCGACGCGTGTGCGTGCGGCATCGAAGAAGGCAACGACCTTCTGCCATACCAATTCGCCAAAATCTGCGACCTGCAGCATGGTGCCGCGTTTCTGCGAGGGTTGCTGGCCGGTTTCGATAAGTTCAATTGTGGTCGCATCAACACCTTCATTGACCACACGACGTGTGACCGTAAGGGTGCCTTCATTGACCAGTCTTGATTCATCCTTGCCGGCGACAACCGTATCCTGATCCATGGCGCGAACGACAACGGCCCGGCCATCTGGAAGCAGATGGGTTTCGTTGGTGTTCACTTCACTGTCATAGATAACTTCGCCGAAGGAATCGATCAGTTCTACCCAGATCGTTTTCCGGCCTTCAAGCTCGATTTCGCCCACCCATATCGTGAGCTCACTTTCCAGCGGATCGGCCTGATCCTGTGACGCTGACGCGACTGTGACCGCCAAACGATCCTCAGGCAACGTTATCGTTTCCTGAGGCAGTGGGGCCGCAGCAGCGCTTCCCGCCAAGGCAAGGATGAGGCCAAGCGCAAGAGTTCCTGCTCTGGTATTCCGTTGCATGTACGCCTCCCAAGGCTAATACAACTTAATTTACCGCGCGTGGGGTCTGTAAACGGAGGTCCATTGTAGGACTTTTCAGGTCTTCCGCGCTTTTGCGCCCCGTTCGTGCGGTCACGATTTTGCCATTATCGCACCACAATCTCCCGAATGCGTGTAACAAAGATCACAAATCCGGGCTTTTTCAGTTATATTTCGGTAATAAATGTGGGTTGAACTACGAAGTTCAAGGCCAATCACCAGTTCGTGAACGCAAAGCCATCGTCATAACTAACAATGAACGTAGAGTAAGTTTGTTGACTGTGGTAATTTTGTCGATGTTTTTCGATGATTTTGATCGGTTTCCGCTATCGCCTGTGCACTTGCCTTGAGCTCGAGGTCAGAAAGCCGGTTTGCTCAACGCGGCGAGAGGTGATTACCTGACAGAAGCTCCAATTAAAAAGCTCCACCGGCAAAGGTCCGGCGGAGCTTTATGGGATCGGCACAGTTGATGGGGTACGTGCAAATCTCCCTACAGATCAAATCCTTGCAGCAATCAGGCCGTTTTAGTTTGCCGTTGGATCTGCAGATCGGGGCAGGTCCTGAAGGCTGAGTTTCGATCATCCCATAAATTGATACTGACCGACCATTCACATTCAACCTTGGTAAAAATTACGATTGGTGTGTTTGAGCGCGCGCTGTTGAGCTTAAGATCCCATGTAAGACTATGATTGATTTGAGAAATGCAAATGCAGGCGGATGACCGATTTTAAATTCGGTACTGAAAATAATAGAAATAAAACTTTGCGAGTGCTTGTATTTGCAAGCAAAATGCCAATTATCCGTGCATTCAGGACGCGCTTGGTAAGCAATGCATCCCTTTTAGTCGGCTGGATTCGTCAGTTACTCATGCCGCTCGAAAGAGCGCGCAATACTCAAGAGGACGCCCTACGAGATAGACTTGTAACCGGTTTCCAATCGAAGGCCCGCTGAAAAGGGTAGCTCGGCACAGGGCGGTGTTGGTTTGTGAGCGCCTCAATGTCCTGGTTAACCGCACCATCTGTGAGGGCCATACGGGCGGGATTGGCGATTGGGGCCAGCTCTGGCGACAGGTATCCGGATTTCACGATCAAGAACCTTGCAGTGGATGGTTCAATGGCAAAACGCCGAAAATCCTCCAGTTGATGGAAGGGGCGTCTGTGTTCCGTCAGGATCACCAAATTACCTGCGATCCTGGTCAACACTTCCCGATTATGATCCTGTTCTCTGCCTAGTTTAGACAGCAAGACAGCTTCTGTGCTAACGACCTTGCAAACGCTGCCCAGGGCACCGCCAATTGTGAGGCGGTAAGAAGAGCCGTCTGGCAATGCCCAGAGTTTATCGACCGAAACCGGATCAGCGATCCCTGCAAATACACCTCCAGTCAAGCCTCGTTCCAACCAGGCCGTCAGGACATCGGATCTGTCACCAACACCACCACCTGTCGGATTGTCACCACTGTCGGCAAGGATGAGGGGAGACGAGCTTTCTGTTGCAGCATCGTCCAGGCACAGTTCGAGCGGCTTCGTGGCGACACCAAATTCGAAGTCTTGCCTTGCGGACCAGTACTGCGCAGCAATTTCGGAGGCCGCCTGTTGAATGGCATCCAGGTCTGTTCCCGTCACCACGGCGGCCGCGGTGGCTCTTGCCGTATCAGCCCAGACATATCCCACCATCAGATTGGCATCGGTCACCCCGGATCTCTGATCGAACTCCGGCAACCTTGCATAAAGCGATTTTGCCGGTTCGTCTTCCGTGCTGGTTCGTTCCCCGGGCAGGAGAACCGGCACGGGAGCCCAGGCCACGTACCTCTTGGGACCACCACCTAATTGGTTGACAAGATTTGCCGCGGCACGTCGGTGGGTTTCGGTCACGTCGATATGAGGGGCAGTGCGATAAGCACAGAAGATGTCGATCTGATCGACAATGGTTTGAGTGACATTGCCGTGCAGATCGTAACTGACAGCGATTGGCACTTGCGGCCCGACGAGTTGGCGAACCGCAGAGATCCAGTCCCCTTCCGCATCGCTCAGACCGATCACATGCATGGCGCCATGCATAATCAAGAGAACACCGTCCAATGGCTTCTCGGCTTCAAGTTCGGCAAGAAAGGCAGACTTGAAGCTCGCATAGCAATCCGCAGACACCGGTCCGCCTGGAATGGATCTGGCGTGAAACAATGGACAAAAGGTGACGTCAGGAAATCTGCCGCCGTCGACGCCTGCCTGTGCCAGCAAGTCCTTGCCACGGGTGACCGTGAAGTCTGATGCGGTTTGCTGGACCGGTGAATAGGTGCTGCATTCGGTATGAATGCCGCCAACTGCAATTTTCATCTTCCTGCCTCGTCACGCATTCAAAGCTGGGGGAAGAAGGGGGCCTGTGCTGCAAATCGCAGCCAGGCCTTGCTGGCGGGATCGGTCCAGCCGGCTTCAGCGACCGCATAAAGCCGCGGAAAGACCATATGGTTGAAGATGACGTTGTCGGTCATGTGCTCGCACCAGATGCAGGCCTGCACCCCCTTGAGGCGCGCTTCACTGCCGGTGCTGAGACCGGCAGCTGCTTCGTAGCCGTAACAGTCTTCCGGTGTCGAAACGCCGGCCCAACCCGCACCCGGTTCATGCCAACCGGACGCCTGGACCATATCCATGTAATAGTGCTGTCCTGGGGTGCAGATGACGTCGTAGCCCTGATCGATCAGGTCCTTGGTGACTTCCTGTCTTTGCCAGGCCATCAGAAGCACGCCATCCGGGTCGATGCCACCACCGTGTGAGACTTCGTCCCAACCGGCAAGTTTCCGGTTGAGTTTTCTCAGGATGTCGCGCACGCGGCCCATGAAATAGGCTTGCACTTCCATTGTATCCGCAAGACCCTTTTCCTCCATGAGGCGTTGGGTCTTCGGCGAGGCAAGCCATGAATTGACGTCGACTTCGTCGCCGCCGATATGGATGAAGTCGAACGGAAACAGGCTGGCAACTTCCGCAAAGACCTTTTCGAGAAACTCGTAGGTTTCATCCATCGCCGGGTTCAGTGCGTTGTTCGGATAGCCCTGAATGGAATGGTAGCTCTCCGGGGTCTCCGCCTGATCGGCGAAGCGCGGGTAGGTCTTCAAAACGGCGGTTGAATGCCCCGGAACATCGATTTCCGGCAGGATATCTATGTTCAGGCTGGTGGCATGGGCGACAATCTCGCGAACCTCGTCCTGCGAATAAGCCCCTTCGTAGACTTCAGCGGCAAAGCCAAGCTGGGGCACCTGCTGGCACCCAGGGCCACGCCGCGCGCCGCCCACGGTTAGTTCGGGATAGGCCTTGATTTCAAGTCGCCAGCCTTCATCGTCTGTCAGATGCCATTGGAAGACGTTCATCCGACCCCAAGCGAGAATGTCGAGCAGCCGCATGATGTCTTTGGGGCCACGGAAATGTCGTGACACATCCAGATGCGTTCCACGCCAGGAAAATCTTGGCGCGTCTTCAATCACGCCTTGTGCAGGAAACTTGAATGTACCAGGTGCCTCATAGGTGCCGTAAGCCATCTGGGCGAGTACAGTCAGGCCATAGTCACGGCCAACGGAGCCGCTGTAGCGCAAGGCTGCTTTCGCTTGGGCAAATTCGAGCCGGTAACCGTCAGCTGCAAGGCTATCGTCCTGTCGGAACTCAATCGCGATTTGATGATGCGATTGAGTAAAACGGAAAGGATGTGGCGCTCCTGGAAAGAGCCTTGCTGCGAGCGCGTTGATCTTGGCCGCCGCCGCCTTTTCCTCTGCAGAGCCCTGGGCAACTAGGAAGCTTGTCTTGTCGTCCGCAAAGGCCGTTACTTCCACTTTCTGGGGCCAGGGAACGATATGCAGCGGTTCAGGAAGGTGTCCAGCCGGTATGCTGCGGCGTTCTCCGCTGTCCAGCTCTTCCGGCGCTTCAAGATCATTGCACACCACCTCGATGACGCTGCCACCGGTGCTGACATAGGCGGACTTCGGACCATCAAGCCGGTGTCTTGCCACGTTCGCCAGGCCGGTGATGGCAAAGGTCCAGGTTTCGCCTGGTTCGATCGTTTCGCCAGTGTTTGGCGTGATTTCGTGAAAATTCGCAATCCGGCTGAAACTCGCTGCGTTTTCAAGCTTGGCATTTGCCGTGGCCCGGTTGACCGCCGTGTAGGCCAGCGTGAAATCCTTTAGGGGCCTGGAGCTTGTATTGGTCAGTGCAAACTCCTGACGAGACGCAGCAAGATCCTCCGCAGGGCGGTAGAAACAGTCGAGCACAATCTTGGTCATGACTTAAAATCCGTCGAAATCGGGAGATTGAGTGAAGGTTCGGGCTAGGGCGGGTGACCCGGCAGTGAGCCCACTGTCGACAGGCAGGCAAACACCCGTGATGCAACGCGCCGCCGGACTGATCAGGAATGAGACGGCCGAGGCAATGTCGTTCGGTTCTGGCAGGGATTTGAACGGATACCAGGAAAGGGCCTCGGCAAAGACATCCGGATTGGCCGCCTGCCGTATTTTCCAGGCCTGGGTCTTAACAGTGCCAGGCGCGATGGCATTCGATCTAATGCCATACTTCCCGTATTCGACGGCGATGGACCTTGTTGCATGGATCAAGCCGGCCTTTGCAGCGCTGTAGGCTGGGTGACCGAAGACAGACAGCCCGTTGACAGAGGCAATATTGACCACGTTGCCGACACCGCTTGAAATCAAGGGCTGTTCAAAGGCCTTGAAGCAGTTGAGCGCGGCTTCCAGATTGAGGGCGAGATCTCTGGACAGCGTTTCGGCAGTCATCTGATGCAACGTAAGTGCCGCAGCGGCGCCCGCGTTGTTGATGATTGTATTGACCTGCCCCAGTCTGGCAGCTTCCTTGGCAAGCCGGGCTAGGTCGTCAGCCCTGGTCAGATCGCATTGGATCGCAGCAATATCGGCACCGTGGTTTTCAAGACTTTCCACCGCGCCTTCGAGGGCAATCATGTCGATGTCGACAGCGGCGATGATGTGGGTCGCTGACAGCTGTGCAGCAATGGCCATGCCGATGTCGCCGGCTGCGCCCGTTACCACCGCAACGGGTTTCGGAGTTTGATCAGTCACCGAGGGCTTCCTTGTCGTCCGGATCGCGCGTGTTGCTGAGCTGGTATTTGACGCGTCTGAGGTTCTCTCGCGCCTCGTCGCCCCGCCGCATGGCGACAAGCGTTGCCAAGAGATCTGTCACAAACAGGAAGGCGTAGCGGCTGGTACTTGGCCGCAGGATGTTGTTACCTTCGGGCAGATCGATGGCAATCGTGATATCCGCCAGATCGGCGACGGGCCGCCCCGGGCGGGTGAGGGCGATTACGATTGCCCCGTAGGTCTTCGCTGCCTCCAGCGCACGTGCCATCTGCAGGTTCCGGCCAGAGACAGACGACGCAATGATGACGTCGCCGGTCCTCATGGTGGCTGCCTGCATCAGCTGCATGGCATGATCCGTCACGCTCACCGTACGCAGACCCAAGCGGAAAAACCGGTTCTGCATTTCGTCCGAAATCATCGAGGAGGTCCCGCCCGCGCCGAACGCTGCCAGCAGGTTGGCGGTCGAGATCGCATCTGCAGCTGCCAGCACCGACTCCATGTCCAACGCTTTGCGCGTACTGGTCGCAGCATCCTGAAACTGGGCCAGAAGACTGTCGGCAATATCGCGTGGCGCGTCAGAAGCCGCATTAGCGGTCAGGTACCTGGTTCCGGCGAAGGTGACCTGGGCAACCTGCACCTTGAAAGCGGTGTAACTCTCGCAGCCAAGCCGACGGCAAAAACGGGTAACGGTCGGCGGCGAAACACCTGCACGTTCGGCAACATCCGTAATGCCGGCATTGACGATGAACTCGGCATCGTTGCGCAACAATGCAGCCAGGATCCGTTCCGACTTGGACAGCTCCGGTTCGATCTGTTGCAGAACGGACAGGATATCCCGCATGGGGTCAGGCCGGCTTCTTGTAAGCGACGCAATCAATCTCGACCTTGCAGTCCACCATCATGGTTGACTGGACACAGGCGCGTGCCGGTGGGTGTTCACCGAAATAGCTTTTATAGACGCCGTTAAACGACCAGAAATCGCGCGGATCATCGAGCCAGACACCGACGCGGACAACATGTTCAAGGCCGTACCCGGCCTCTTCCAGGATCGCGATAACATTCTTGATGGTCAGGTGAGTCTGTTCGACAATCCCCGTGCCGACAATCTCACCATCCTTCATCGGTACCTGGCCGGAGACATAAAGCCAGCCATCAGCTTCAACGGCTCGAGCGAAGGGCAGATTCTGGCCGCCGGCACCTGATTTTTCAGCACCATAGCGCTTGATAGACATATTTGGCTCCAAAATGAAAATGATTTACATAGTGGTTTGACATTGGTTTTATTTCACCCTTATATTTTTCAAAAATCAACCGTCAAAATGAAAATGGTTTCCGATATGCAGGCCCTTTCAGACAGCCAGACAAATCCGTTTGCAGGAAAAGACGAAGATCGCTCCGAGATCTGGGACATGCTTGTCATGCGGGACATCAATGCCTTCGTCGCAGCAGACTGGGAGCAGGTGGCCGATGATTTCGACGAACCAGCCTTTTTTGGCGTAGACGGTGGAAAGGTACCTAATCCCGACGACTGGAAACTCGGGTTTCCGGATCTCGGCTCCTACAAGGAACGCTGGTTGAGCCAGGCGGAACTTTTCAAGGCGACGGAATTCGCCGAAGACGCGCGTGCCGCCATTTTCGACGCTACTTGCCTGACCGAGATCGACATCAACGGAAACCGGGCGATCGCGCACAAGAAATTCGACGGCCGCATCCGCAAAGCAGATGGCGGCGAGGATCGCTTGTTGTGGCAGACGCTCTATTTCTGTGTCCGAAAGGAGGGACGCTGGAAGATCTGCGGCTTTGCCGGATATTTGCCCAACCCTCTCGGAGCCGCGTCCTGATCATGACGAAGCCCCGCGCTTTTACGGCAGCTCTTGCAACAGAAACCAACACGTTTTCACCGATCCGGATTGATATCAACGCATTCAGGGCGTCGCTTCTGGCAAGGCCGGGGGAGCATCCGGAAACCCCGACCCTATGTTCTGCCGTCGTCACCGTAGGGCGCCGGTTTGCCTGTGAAAACAACTGGGAACTGGTTGAAGGTACCGCGGCGTGGGCAGATCCGGCCGGATTGGTTTCGCGGCAGACCTTTGAAGGTTTGCGTGACGAAATTCTGGATCAGATCGTGGCAGGTGGACCTTTCGACGTTGTCGTCATTGGCCTGCATGGTGCGATGGTGGCCGACGGGTATGATGATCCGGAAGGGGATCTACTAAGCCGAATTCGATCCGTGGTCGGCCCGGATGTCCCTGTAATTGCAACGTTCGACCCGCATAGTCATCTGACTGCTAAGCGTGTTGCCGCGGCTGATGCGCTTATCGCCTTCAAGGAATTTCCCCACATCGATTTCGTCGATCGGGCCGAGGATGCATGGCGTATTGCGGGGCAAGCGGTTGCAGGCGAAGTCAAACCTGTAATGAGCGTTTACGATCCCAAGATGATTGACGTCTTCCCGACAACATCCGAGCCTATGCGCCGGTTTGTCGATGACATGATCCGCCGGGAGCAGGAAACGCCGGGCCTTTTGTCTCTCTCGGTCATCCATGGCTTCATGGCGGGCGACGTCCCCGAAATGGGGACCAAGTTGCTGGCAGTGACAAACAACGATCCGGGACTTGGGTCCGAAGTTGCCCGTGACCTTGGAGAAGCCCTGTTCAAGCTGCGCGGCAAGGTGAGAAGTGCTGAACTTGCTCCGGCCGAAGCCTACGCCAAGGCATTGTCCTGTGAAGGTGGTCCGGTCACGATCGCTGACATGTGGGACAATCCCGGTGGGGGAACGGCCGGGGATGCGACCGTCCTGCTGGCAGAAGCCATTGCCGGTAATCTCGAGAAAATTGCCTTCGGCTCAATTTGGGACCCGGTAGCAGTCCAGCTCTGTCACGCAGCGGGCGAGGGGGCTCGGATGATGCTGCGGTTCGGAGCGAAATCAGCACCGGAAACCGGTGACCCGATCGACGCCGAAGTTGAAATTCTCCGCAACATCCGGAATGCAGAGCAGTTTTTTGGCCAGAGCATCGTTCCCATCGGTGACGCAAGTCTGATCCGGATTGGCGGAATCGAAGTGATCCTGAATTCGACCCGCGCCCAATGCTTCGACACGAGCCTGTTTTCCAACTTCGGTATCGATCCGACCAAAAGGAAGATCCTGGTAGTCAAGTCGACGAACCATTTTCATCAATCGTTTGTCCGCATCAGTCCGTTGATCCTCTATTGCGCCGCCGGACGTCCCTATCCCAACGACCCGAGGGTAACCCCTTATAAGAAAGCGCCGAGGGATATCTGGCCGATCAACGAGGCAGTCAACGCGAGCGGGCATGAAACCGATACCAGTGCCGGCACTGCCGGCCGCAAGGGAGGCTAAGCGATGAGTGTCGGGCTGTCAGTGCAGGATCTTCTGACCCCTGTCGCCGTGATCGATGAAACGGTCATGGAGACTAACATCAAGGTTGCACAGGAGTATTTCGACCGTATTGGCCGGAACTTCCGGCCTCATATCAAGACACACAAGATCCCGGCGCTGGCCGCATTGCAGCTGGCCTACGGCGCACGCGGTATCAACTGCCAAAAAATAAGCGAAGCGGAAGTGTTCGCCGACGCAGGCTTCACCGATATCCTGATCACCTTCAATATGCTCGGCAAATCGCGGCTCGACAGGTTGAAGTTGTTGAATACCAAGGTGGATCTACAGGTTGTTGCCGACAATGAAGTTGTCGTCGACGGTCTGGCGAGTGCGTTTTCCGGGGATCAACCGCTGAAGGTTCTGGTCGAATGCGATACAGGAGCCGGACGCAACGGCGTGCAAAATCCGGATGCTGCGGTCGCGCTGGCCAAGCGCATCGATGCATCGCCCGGACTGGTATTCCATGGTCTGCTGACCTATCCGAAGGCATCCTCCGAAACGGCGGTTGAAACTTTTTTTTCCGAAACGCTGTCACTTCTGAAACAGGCAGGTCTTGAGTGCCCCGTCGTCTCGCATGGAGGTTCTCCGAGCCTGTTCGACAGTGATCTTGTGCCTAGCGCGACGGAGCACCGGGCCGGAACCTATATCTTCAACGACCGCTCGATGGTGCGTGCCGGTATGTGCGATTTTGACGATTGCGCCATGCATCTGCTGGCCACAGTCGTCTCCCGGCCGACCGAAAACCGGGCGGTTCTGGATGCGGGATCGAAAGCGTTGACATCCGATTTGTTGGGTTTTTCCGACCACGGCCTGCTGATCGATTATCCGGAGGCATCCATTGCCGCGCTCAGCGAGGAGCATGCCGTCGTCGACCTGACGAAGTCCGGCAAAAAACCGCAGATCGGCGAACGGGTCCGGATCATTCCCAACCATACCTGCGTCGTTTCAAACCTGTTCGACCGCCTGGTGTTTCACAGAGACGGCGTGGTGACCCGCATCGAGACGGTCGCCGCCCGTGGGCAAGTCGTCTAGTCCTCCAGACGGCTTGCCCGCCGTTTCTCGAAATTTCAAACGGCCGCCTTTCGGGCGGCCGTTTTTATTTGGGGTATCTGATGCCAAGTGTCAGATATGCATGTCCACAGCATCCAGTTCTTCAAGCGAAAGCTGGCGGTCAAAAGCGTTTCCGTTACCGTCGAACAGGTGGCAATCCACACCCTTCAGTCCCATGGAAACCGGCACACCAACTTTCGCCGGGGCGGATCCGGGCAAGACGCTGCAAAAAGTGGACTTGGCACCGGCAACCGTGCTGTAGGTGACGGTGTGAATGCCGAGATGTTCAACGACGGTCGGAACAATCTCTATGGAGGCATCGGCAGCGCCTAGTGTCAGATGTTCCGGGCGAATGCCAAGGGTAAGGCTCTTTCCTGCAACTTCTTCCGCGGCATCTACCTTGACTGTCAGGTCCTTGCCTGATGGCAAGGTGACGACAACGCCTTCAGGACCGGAACTCTTTCCGGACACCTCGATGAAGTTCATTTTGGGGTTGCCGATAAAGCCGGCAACGAAGGTGTTCTGCGGTTTGTGATAAAGCTCCAGCGGCGAACCGACCTGGGAGATGATACCGTGATCCAGCACCACGATCCGGTCCGCCATGGTCATGGCTTCAACCTGGTCATGGGTGACGTAGATCATGGTCGCGTCAAGTTCCGTGTGCAGCTTGGCAAGTTCAACACGCATTTCCGCTCTTAGTGCCGCATCCAGATTGGACAGGGGTTCGTCGAACAGGAAAACGGAAGGTTCGCGCACGATGGCCCTGCCGATGGCGACGCGCTGTCGTTGCCCGCCGGAGAGCTCGCCCGGTTTGTGCTGCAGTCTTTCCTTCAGTTGAAGAATGCCGGCAGCGGCTTGAACCTTCTCCTCCACCTTGTCCTTGGAAAGGCGTTCGACGCGCAAGGGGAAGGCGATGTTCTCGTAGACAGACATATGCGGATAGAGCGCATACGACTGAAATACCATGGCGATGCCGCGTTTGACCGGCGGCAGATCGTTGACGACCTTGTTCTCGATCGTGATATCGCCGCCCGTGATTTCCTCCAACCCTGCAATCATGCGCAGCAAGGTCGATTTTCCGCATCCGGACGGACCGACAAAAACAATGAATTCGCCATGGTCCACATCAAGATTGACACCCTTGATGACTTCCATATGGCCATAGCTTTTGCGTACGTCGCGCAGCTGCAACTCGCCCATGGTCATTCCTTTTTTGAAGAGGTGACCGGGCCCCCGAAAGTGGGAGAGGGGGCCCGGACAGTGCTCAAGGTGTTACTTGAATTCCTCAAGCTGTTCCGCGGCGATTTCGACGGCTTCAGCCGGATCGACTTCACCAAGGACAACACCCTGAACGGCTTCGTTGATCGAATCCTGAAGGCCGACGTAATCGGTGACGAACGGCTCCGGACCACCGGTCGGGATCGCATCGAGGAAAGCAGACCAGGTCGGGTCCTTCTCAACCAGCGCACGCACTTCCGGCAGATCGCGCAGCGGCGTGAACCCTTCAGCCAATTCGAAGGCCATCTGGTTCTCCGGGTTGGTCAGAAGCTTTGCGAGCGAAAGCGCCTGTTCTTCAACGCCGGACCCCTTGAAAACGGCCAGGGAGTCGGTGATCAGCAAAGTGCCCGGAGTGCCGGACGGACCGACCGGGATCGGTGCGACACCCCAGTTCACGTCGGTCACGCGGGTGCGCTCCCACGGACCGGAGATGAACATGCCGATTTTACCTTCGGAAAACAGCGGACGCAGCTTCGCGCGGTCATAGGCGATCGGGCCCGGCTGCGAGACTTCGGCCATCTTGCCGTAGAAGGCGAGGGCTTCAACGTTATTCGGGGAATTGAAGACGATTTCGCCGTCTTCGTTGATGACCTGACCACCGTTCGTATAAACGTAGTTCATGAACTGGTGCATGGTGTTGTCGAAGGACGCGGCCGCGAGGCCGAAACCGTCAGAGTCGGTCTTTTCCTTGATAGCCTTGGCGAAATCGTACATTTCGTCCCAGGTCTTCGGCGGCGTATCCGGATCCAGGCCTGCGGCCTCGTAGAGATCCTTGTTCCAGTAGAGTGCCTTGGTGGAGAAGGCGCGCGGCAGACCCCACTGCTGACCGTTGGCAGTGATCGTTGCCAGGATCGGGGCCGCGTAGGTGGCCTTTTCTTCTTCTGTCATGTTGACCGGAATGATCAGGTCATTCGCCGCGAGCTGCTTCAGCGTGCGCGAGCCCATGTAGGCAACAGCCGGCGGGTTCCCGGCGGACGCGAGCGTCGTGGATTTTTCCTGGCACTGGCCCCAGGGAACGAACTCGAGCTGGACCTTGTAGCCCGGATTTTCGCCTTCCCAACCCTTGATCAACTCATCCTGCAGCGGAATTCCGGCGCCGGTGTTGTCGCCGCAGTTGATCATGTGAATGACCTTGTCTTCTGCCTGGGAGGCTCCGACGAGAGAGAGCGCGAAGACCCCTCCCAATAGCACTGATTTAAGTGTCATCTGTTTTCCCTTTTCTGGTTGGTTTCTTCTTTTTGTTATTCTTTGACGGCGCCTGCCGTGAGACCGGCGACGATGAAACGTTGCAGGAACACATAGACGAACAGCACAGGGAGGATGCCCACGAGGCTGGCGGCCATGAGTTCGTTCCAGACCACGGTCTGGCGTCCGAAGAACTGGAACAGCCCCACAGGAAGCGGGTTCAGTTCGTTCACGGAGTTGAAGGTCAGCGCATAGATGAATTGCTGCGCGTAAGCGGTGATGAAAGCGGTGATCGTGACTACCACGATGCCCGGCAACGCCACGGGAATGATCACGCGCCAGAGCGTGTAGATCTTGCCGGCGCCATCTACCCAGGCCGCTTCTTCAAGCTCCTTGGGAATCCGGATCAGATAGGAGCGCAGAAGCCAGATACCGGTCGGAATGACGAAGGCCGTTCCTGGCGCAATCATCGCGAAATAGGTGTTCAGCAGCCCGTATTGCTGCATCAGCTTGAACAGCGGAATGATCAGCACCGCACCGGAGAACATGTTCACCGCTATGAAGATGCCGAGCAGCGAGTTTCGCGCTGGAAACTCGAACCGGGCGAAGGCATAGGCAGCCGGGATGATGCAGAACAGGCCAAGGACCGTCACAACTGTGGCGATGAAGAACGAGTTGAGCATGTAGACCCACAACAGCGGCACGTTCTGCCACATGGTGATGTAGGCATCGAAGCTCATCTTGTCGGTGATGAACTTGTAGGGGATCGAGAACAGGCTGCTGAGCGGCCTCAGCGACACCACGAAGGCTTCGACGAAGGGAGCCAGGACGAAGGTCAGAAACACCGCGAGACCGAGATAGATCAGCACGTATTCGTACCAGCGATACTTATGCAGCATTGTGCGGGCTCCTTTTGGCAAGGCGCGACAGCAGCATGAAATAGACCAGCATGAACGAGCCCAGGAACACCACGATCATCACCGTTCTGGCGGCGCCTTCGCCGTATTTGAAGCGGCTGATCGCAGTCTTGTAGGTGTCGATGATCATCGTGGTGGTTGCGCCGCGCGGACCGCCTTCGGTCAGGATCCAGATGATATCGAAGGAGTTGAAGGTGGCGATGGCTGACAGAAGCGCCATCGTCGCGATCGAGGGAATGATCAATGGCAAGGTAATGCGGCGGAACCTGTAGAGCCGAGAGGCCCCGTCCACCCAGGCCGCTTCATAAAGGTCCTTGGAAATGGACTGCATGGCGGCCAGCAGATAAAGCGTCACCATTGGAACACCGATCCACACGTCCGTCACGATGGTCGACATGAAGGCGGAGTTTTTGTAGGCAAGGAATTCGAACGGCCCGCTCAGAATGCCGAGCCGTTGGGCCATTCCGGAAATCATTCCGAACTGACCGTTGTACATCCATCCCCAGATGAAGACGCCAATGGCAATCGGGATCACCCACGGCGGCATGACCAGCACGCGAAACAGGGTGCGACCCGGCACCATCGCGTTGAGAAGCACGGCTCCCAGGGTTCCGATCAGCATTTTCAGCGCTACAGAGAGAGCCATCCAGTAGAAGGTGCGCGCAATCACTTCCGGAAAGCGGCGCGACATGAGCTTCTCGTAGTTTTCCAGCCCTACGTATTCGTAGTTCGGGCTCATGCTCGTGTTGGTGAAGGAAAGCCGGAATGTTTCAAAAAGCGGATAGGCGACGATAGCCAGCATGACGAGGGACGCCGGCACCAGAAGCAGATAAGGAAAATAGTCGGTCTTCTTTCGCGAGTGCGCCATTGTGCCCCCTATGCCACGCCGTAGCTGTCGAATTGCTGCCAGGTTTCGGCAAGGTCGATGACGCTGCGCGTCCGGCGCGCTTCATCCAGTTTGATCGCCGTCAGACCGGCCTCAAGCGCATCCAGAACGCTGACCGGCAGATGTCCGCCGTTGCGAAAGTAATGGTCGAGGTCACGCGCCATGGCTTCATCGGCGCCATAGTGGCCGTGCCGGCTGGCATCAACGACCTGCGGCTTGTCGATCAGGCAGGCGGATGTCAGGGCGTCATGCACCCGGTAGTAATTCCGAATGAAGTCTCCTTCCGCCATGCCCTTGGTCCCCATGACGGCAAAGCGCCGGAATTCGTCCGGTACATACATGTTGGTGTGAAAGCAGAGGTTCGCGCCGTCCTCGTATTCGATCAGCGCTGTCTGGTAGTCGATGATGTCGCCATCACTGTCGAAGTCGGCATTGCCGCCACCCCATCGCGGTGTGAATGGATCGACCCTGCCTTCGATTTTCGGTGTCGGAAAGGTATGGTCCTGATCCGGCCGGTTCTCCGGAACAAAGCTCTTGCGTCCGCCGAAGCTGGATACGAAACGCGGCCGACAACCTGTGACACCCTGGTAGAGATCCAGATCGTGGCAGCACTTTTCCAGCATGAAGCCGCCGGAATTCCGGTCATAGCGGCGCCAGTCGCGCATGAAGAAGGAACCGTGGTAGGGACCGATATGCTCGGACGCCTCAATCGAGACCACTTTGCCGATCTGGCCGGACCTGAGACTTTTCTGAAGTTCGGTGTAGAGCGGCGAATATCGCAGCACCAGTCCGACAAGGACACGTTTCGATCCACCGTGTTCCTTCATCAGGGACAGGAGTTCGAAGGTTTCCTCTTCGCTGACGACAACCGGCTTTTCACAGAAGATGTAGCAAACATCGGATTTGAGCGCGGTTCGCAGATGATCGAGGTGCATGAAATTGGGGGACCCGATCATCAGGAGGTCTAGCTTTTCCTTTCGGATCATCCTGTCGAGATCGGTGTAGGCGGTCAGGCTGTGGCCGCATTTGGCCTCGACATGCTTGAGGCCGGCGGGTGTCGGGTCGACGTAAGCGCAGGGATCAAGGTCTCCTGAAACCTCCTGCAGGCAGTTGCTGACATTGGCAATTCTCGCGCCCAGTCCGACATAGCCGGTCTTCATGCTGCGGCCTCCGTAAATTGGTCCATGGCACGGCGAAGTGCCTGGACGACGTTTCCATCGGTTTCCTTGATGCCTGCCTCGGAAACGAAGCCGAGGCGCGTTTCCAGGTCCTGCGGCTCCGGCAAGGGCTTCACGGAAGAACAGGACGCATGCAGTTCCTGCACGCCGGATCGTTTGAGAATTTGGGAAGCATTGGCGGCGGTGACACCCGATCCTGCCATGATGGAAATCCGCCCTGCAGCGACATTGACCGCCTGCTGAAGCAGTGAAAGGCCGTGTTCCGCTTTGCTGGCCTGTCCAGAGGTCAGCACGCGTTCGAAACCGAGGGTGATCGCGTCTTCAATCGCTTTTTCGTAGTCGCGTGCGGTGTCGATGGCCCGGTGCAAAGTTGCCGGCAGTCTGGTGCCGTTCAGAGATGCGGCCAGAAAGTCTCGATCGAGGTTGTGCTGGCTGTCGACTGCCCCGATCACGATACCCGCAAGACCTGCTTTTTCAGCCGCTTGGATGTCGCGCAGCATCAAGGCCTTTTCCAGGTCCGAGTACTCAAAATTACCGGATCGGGGACGGATCATCGCGTAGACGGGAACCGGTAGTCTGGCCGCGGCCACCATGAACCCCTGGGAAGGGGTCAGGCCGCCTTCGGACAGAGCTGCGCATAATTCAATTCGGTCAGCGCCGTTTTCGGCTGCCGTCCAGGCGCCTTCGAGGGTGTCTACACATACCTCGAGGGGGATCCTGGTCACCGGGCCGCCTCCTTGATGAGCGTACGGGCCACGATGCCGGCACCATGCAGGCCGCCATTGGCGGCAAATTCGCCCTTGATGACGAGTGGCTCGCTATAGTCTGCAAGAACAAGGTCACGTGTCTTTCTATCGATCACGTCGAGAAGAACAAGATCGTTCGAAAGGCCACCACTCACCGGTATGACATCCGGACCAAGGGTGTTGACGAAAGCGGAAAGCGCTCGCGAAAGCAGAGTGGTGAAGGCGTCGAGCGTTTGTGTGGCAGCTGCATCACCGGCATGCCAGGCGGCAGTAATATCCTTGCTTGCCTGATCCAGCCCATGCAGCGACCGGTGGATCTTCTCCATGCCACGGGCCGAGCAGATCGCGTCGATGCATCCTGTCTGGCCGCAGCCGCAGGGGTAGTGCTCAATACCCTTCAACTGGCCACCAGCTGTCGGGTCCATGATGGGGCCGTGACCCCATTCCCCTGCTATGCCGCCATAACCGGTAACAAGCGTGCCATTGACGACAAGCCCGCCACCGACACCAGACCCGAGAATAATACCGAAAACGACCGGCTTGCCTCGACCAGTGCCGTCGACGGCTTCGGCAAGCGCAAAAGCATTTGCGTCATTTGTAATGGCGACAGGACGTTTGAGGGCGGTTTCCAGATCCGATTGCACGGGTCGTTTATGCAGGCAGGGGATGTTGGCCACATCCGCGATGCCGCTGCGGGTATCAACGGCGCCTGCAAGCGAAATCGAGATGGGAGATCCATCCGGCCCGGAGCAGTCGGCAATCGCGTCTACAAACGCCTGCCAGTCAGATCCGGGTGTCGCTACCCGGCCTTTTTCCGCAACGGTTCCATCCGCTTGGAGCTCTCCATGTCGGATGAAGGAGCCGCCAATATCAAAACAGGTGGTCATCGCCTGTTCAAACGCCTCTGGGTTATAATTGTTAACGTCCAGTTATAATACCAATATGCAACCAATCGCATTGGTAGTAAACCAAAAAAAGAAATTGGCATCATTTTTTAAAGGAATTGGGCGGCTGACACCTGTCAAAAACTACGGCTACAGCGCGCAAGCTCAATAGTGTTGTAAGGAGGCTAAGCCTGCTATTTGCGGACGAGATAATGTTCGAAAGCGTGCCCGGTGTCTGTTGGAGGCGCTGGCACGCGTCAAAGGAAGGGGCGCAAGTTTCCACTGTGCTCGTTGAGCGACATTTCGGCGCTTTCCGCGTCGAGGCCTTCTCGAATCATGAGAACCGCAACCTTCACTCTGCCTTGGGCCTGCTGGAGCTTTTCCGCTGCAGTTTCTGCCGTACAGCCCGTCAGATCCTGAAGGATGCGGTACGCGCGTTGGCGCAGTTTTTCATTATCCGCAACCAGGTTGACCATGTGACCACGAACTGCGTGTCCAAGCCTCAATGCCACCAATGTAGAGATCATGTTGAGTGCGGCTTTTTGGGCGCTTGCCGCCCCGAGACGTGTAGAGCCTGCGATGATTTCAGGAGGTGTTTTCAGGAAGATAGGAAAATCCGCCTGACGGAGGAGGGGAGTGTCAGGATTGTTTGCCAATGCAACGGTTTTTGTGCCTGCCGACTGTGCACCTCTGAACGTGCCAAGAGTATAAGGAGTTGATCCACTTGCAGAAACTGCAATGAGGATATCTCCTTCTCCAAGGCCTGATTTTTGAAAGTCAGCGAAGCCGGCTTCATCGTCGTCCTCATATGTGCCGGCAAGGTGAAGCAGGTTTGCAGCCCCCCCGGCATAGAGCATGCGCATGCGCTCAACGGGAAAGCCGAACGTTCCCGGCAATTCTAGGCAATCCGCCAGGGCTGTCAGTCCGGCACTGCCGGCACCGGCATAACCGATTTTTCCACCTGAAACAGTGACTTTCTGAAGTGCTTCGGCGGCTTTTGCGATCTCCGGAATGGCCGTTTCGGTGGCATTCAGCGCATCTTTCTGCCGTTGCAGCAGCAGCGACAGGACGTCTTCATCAGACTTTTTGGACAGGCCAATGGAAATCGGATCGCGGTCTTCGGTCGTCGGCAAATTCATGGTTCAGGAACTCGGAGGCACACCAAGTTTCGTATCGCGGAATTAAGTCTCTCAAGGCAATCACGCTCCGGGAACGTTTCCGTTGGGTGCTCCATCGGTGGTGATGCAGGTTCGGAAATTGTTTTAACACTTGATTTTCGGTTTCGATAGAGTTTAAATTGGTATCTGAAAGGTATTATTTTCATCTCCTAAGGCGCCCCTTTTCATGACAGACTTCATTTCCTTGCTGGAAAATGGTGACTGGTTGGCGAATTCCAGCGGTCCCCGATACCTGCAGCTGCGGCGGCGCATTCAGCAGGCTATTGACGACGGCGTGCTGAAGGAGAATGAGCCGCTTCCGTCTGAACGCGAGATTGCCTCCATTACGGATCTGTCCCGTGTGACGGTGCGCAAGGCGGTTGCCGGACTTGTTGAGGATCAGGTCGTTGTCCAGAAGCGCGGCAGCGGATCCTTCGTTGCGCCTAAGGTGCACAAGGTTGAGCAGCGCCTTTCCAGCCTGACGTCTTTTTCCGAGGATATGGCACGCCGTGGTCTTTCCGCCAGCAGCGAGTGGCTGCGCCGCGGACTGTTTCCAGCTTCGCCCGAAGAAATGTTCACGCTTGGTCTCACGTCCGGTCAGCGCGTTGCCCGCGTCGACAGGATTCGCAAGGCTGACGGCACGCCGATGGCAATCGAGCGTGCCTCCCTTTCCGAGAGCGTCCTGCCTCATCCGGAGCGGGTCACCACGTCTCTTTATGCCATCCTGCGCACGGCCGGCTTGCAGCCTGTCCGCGCTATCCAGCGCATTTCAGCCCGCAATCTTGAGCCAATCGATGCCGACATTCTGGGTGTGCCAGCCGGATCTGCCGGGCTGAAAATAGAACGTGTGTCCTATCTCGCGTCCGGAAATGTCGTCGAATTCACCCGTTCCGTTTACCGCGGCGATGCATATGACTTCATCGCCGAACTTCAGATTTCGGAAGACTAATCCTGATGATTGAAGCAAGTACCATGGCCACGCCGACGCACATGCGCCGGGAAATCGAAGAAATCCCGGACGCTGCGCGCCGTCTGTTGGCCGATGGACACCCGTTGATCCGCGACATTGCAAAGAAGGCAGGCGCGCCGGTGTTCCTGGCAAGCGTCGCTCGGGGTTCTTCTGACCACGCTGCGACGTTTCTCAAGTATGCCTCGGAGATCTACCTTGGTCTTGCCATGGCCTCTCTCGGACCATCCGTTTCCTCGGTTTATGGCGGCAAGGTCAAGCTGGGCCAGGCTCTTGTGATTGCAATTTCCCAATCCGGCGCCAGCCCGGACAGTCTCTCGGTTGTGGAAAGTGCAACCGAGCAGGGGGCTTTCACTGTAGGGTTTACCAACACGTCGGGAAGTGAGCTGGCAAAGCTTTCCAGCGCCGCGATCGATATCTGCGCAGGTCCTGAGCGTAGCGTCGCGGCGACCAAGACCTTCGTCAATTCCGTCTTGGCGGGCCTGCTGCTTTTGGCGGAAATCGGAGCTGACAAGGAATTGCTCGACGCGTTGGCTGCCTTGCCGGAGCATTTTGAAAAAGCAATCGACAAGGACTGGCGCGCGCTTGCCAAGCCGATCGAGCAGCGGGGTTCGCTTTATGTCATTGGACGCGGACCTGGTCTGGCAATCGCAAATGAAGCTGCGCTGAAATTCAAGGAAACCTGCCAGATCCATGCGGAGGCTTATTCCTCCGCCGAGGTAATGCACGGTCCTGTCTCGATCGTCGAAAACGGTTACCCGATCCTGGCACTTGGTGTGCGCGATGCAGCCGAAGAGGGGCTAGCCCAGGCTGCGGATCGCATGGTGGACCAGGGCGGAAGTGTTTTTGCAACGACCGACAAGGTGGAACGGGCGGAAAAGCTGGCGTTCCAGGCAACCGGGCATCCCTTGACAGACGCCTTGGTGCAGATTGTTTCTTTCTACGCCTTCATCGAATGGTTTGCGCGGCAGCGCGGGTTCAATCCGGACGTTCCCAAGCACCTGAAGAAAGTCACCCAGACCGTATGACCTCCACAACCGCCTACCTCTGCAGCCGGGTTTTCGATGGTGAGAAAATCCATGCGAATGCTGCCCTGCTTGTCGAAGATGGCAAGGTGGCTGGCCTTCTTTCGGCCGATAAGGTGCCCGTTGGCGTAGAGACTGTCGATCTTGGTGACGGCATTCTCGCACCGGGATTGATCGATCTGCAGGTCAATGGCGGCGGTGGCTTGATGCTGGGGGATGCGGAAACAGTCGACGATATCGAACGTATTTGCGCCGCCCATGTAAGCCTCGGGACAACAGCCCTGACACCGACTTTGATTACGGACACGCCCGACGTGACGCGCAAAGTCGTTGATCTGGCAATTGCCGCATGGTCGCGGGGCGTGAAGGGGTTTCATGGTCTGCATCTCGAAGGGCCGCATCTGTTTGCGGGGCGCAAGGGGGCCCATGACCCGAATCTGATCCGGCCTCTGAACCGCGAAGATATGGCGCTTTACCTGCGCGCGGCGCGGGAATTGCCAAGCCTTATCATGACTGTGGCACCGGAAACGGTGCCGCCAGAACAGATGCGGGAATTGGCTGACGCGGGAATTCACGTCAGTCTTGGCCACAGCGGAGCAACATACCGGCAGTGCAAGACAGCGGCTGAAGCGGGTGCTTCGATGGTCACCCATCTTTTTAACGCCATGAGCCCGTTGCAACACCGCGAACCCGGCCTTGTGGGCGCCGCGCTCGATCTGGGCGCGCTCAACGTGGGCATCATTGCTGATGGTGTCCATGTCGACCCGGTCGCGATGCGGGTTGCGCTCAAATCAAAGACTGGCCCGGGTAGGATCTTTATCGTTACCGATGCCATGTCCCAGACCGGCACCGATGTGACATCCTTCTTTCTCGGAGGTCGGGAAATCTTTCGCCGCGATGGCACATTGACCCTCGAAGACGGCACGCTTGCCGGCGCCGATATAGATTTGCCGGCGTCCTTGAGGTTTCTCACCGGTACACTCGAGCTTCCGGTTGAAGCTGCTCTTGCAATGGCGACCAGTGATCCTGCGGACGTTCTCGGGCGCCCGCTCGGTCGTTTCGAAGAAGGCTATCCAGCTGACTTCGTACAGCTTGGCAATGCCTATGAGGTCGAGGGCGTATGGATTGCGGGAGAGCAATTCTCGAATACGTAGCCCGGCATATATGCTGGTGGTCTACATACCGCGCCGAACTTGTGGGATTGGCAGCGCGTTCGCCGGTTAGGTCTTGTCGACCTTTTTCAGCGTTGAGCGAACGTTTGGAAGTGTCAGCAGCGTATTCGGTATTTGCAGCAATTCCTTGAAGAAGCGGCTGACCAATGCTCCGCGGCTTGGCGTATAGGGCGATGAAATGAACGATTTCAGACCCCAGCCAATACCGCCGACATTTGGAAGGGCGCGGATAGCGGTTTCGTAACAGCGCCGAACCAGCGCGGAATCACTGTTCTTGAATGAATGCAGCAGGCCGCACCGCTCCATGTCACGCTTGAATTCCTTCGAGATGACCGAAGTTTCGCGTTTCGTGAAAGTCCAATTGATGTTGATGTTCTCGTCTTCCTTGGCAACCACCCGGTGGTACCAATGTGGAGGCAGATAGAGAAGATCACCTTCCTCCAGATCGAATTTGTAGAATCGCTTGTTCCGCAGCAATCGCTCTTCGTCTTTCAGTAGAGAGAAGTTGGTGAACGGGTAGCACGGTAACGGTGTTTCGGGCGAAACCAGTACCCATTCCTTACGGCCCTTCACCTGAACTGTAATGACATTCTCGGCGTTGGTATCGTAGTGGAACTCTGTCCGGTTGTTCCTGCTGTTGATCCAGAATCTCCAGGCAACGGAGTCTTGCATTATCCGATCGGACGCGAGGATCTCCTTCAGGAAATCCGGCATCTCGATATCTTGTTCGAGTACGGGGGAGCGGCTGACGAAAAAGACACCTCTGTCGCGGACCTTTGGCAGTGTATGGAGTACTGCTCGTAATCGGCCGGATTGCCACCTTTCCCGCGCGGGCCAGTTTTTCGCTAGTCCCTTTATCAGCAGGGGCTGTTCCTTGTCGCAGTAGGCTTCAAGAAATTCGGCATAACCTGGTGCTGCGGTTACGGTGGCAATGGTGTGTGTGTTGTCGCCGCTCATAAAAGGTACCACGCATTTGAAGATTTGCGGGTTCGGGGGCGCTGGATTTAGCTGCGATTTTCCATGATGCTCCCTTTGGAAAAATCACGATAGGAGCAACCTGGAGCTTTATCAAGAAGCGCTATTCAACAACGCAGAGCCACTGGAGGCGCGATCTTCGTTATAAACGTAGCCAGGAAATGTTGTTTAGGAAGATGGTGCGGAACGTTACTGCTGCGAAAGACGCGCTCGCATCAAATGGCTGTCTATTTTTGAGGCGGTGCAGATTGCTGCAAGATCGCATGTGAATAAGATCAATCCGGACACTGAACAGTGTTCCAGTCTTCAGAAATGCAGCATTCGGGAGGATTAAGAAGAGGTGGTGATGGCTCCCCAGGCCGGACTCGAACCAGCGACCCAGCGATTAACAGTCGCTTGCTCTACCAACTGAGCTACTGGGGATCACCACGCTCGGGGCCAGCGCGTTGCCGCCCCGTCGATGGAGATGCGTATATCAAAGGCTTGATCCGTTTGCCAAGCCCCCGAGGGCGTTTTTTTCATCAAGCCGTCATTTTTTTGATCTCAGTGTGGAAAACTCGATATATTTCAGATGGCTAGGCGTTCTGTCGAGCTTGGAAAACCCTACGTTTCGCGACGATTGGAACACCCCGGGCAGGCTAAATCGGCTGTGCCTTTTTCTGACTTTGTCGCAATAAGGCGTCCGTGTTGACTGCCTGGCCGATTTTCAAGGTTAGTCGTCAGCGACTTTCTGCTGCTTGTGTCGGCCTCAAGATACGTTTAGGAAGAAACCGACGGTTCCGGAAAAGGCCTTGCCTGATCCGGATGAAACGGGAATCCGGTGCGGTCTTTTTCAAGTCCAGATCCGGAGCTGCCCCCGCAACTGTGAGCGGTGAGTGGCTGTACGAAAACCACTGGCGTCCTGATGGGGCCGGGAAGGGGTACAGACCGCGCTGAGCCGCAAGCCAGGAGACCGGCCGTCACATTGTCAACCCTATGGCGCTGTCGGGCGGACGGCTGGGAGAAGGAATGACGCATTCAAACGGCGAGAGGACGACGCTGGTCCTCGGCGGTGCCCGCTCCGGAAAAAGCCGGTTCGCGGAAAAGCTTGTCCATGAAACCGGTCTGCAAAAAATCTATGTCGCGACTGGTGCTGCCCACGACGATGAAATGGCCAGCCGGATCGCCGCTCATAAAGATCAACGTGGCCCGTCCTGGCTCACCGTGGAAGAACAGCTCGAACTTGCGGCCGTGCTTGAAAACGAATGCAGGCAAGACCGGGTGGTTCTTGTTGACTGCCTGACCCTGTGGCTGTCGAACCTGCTGTTTGCAGACAAGGACATCCCCGCCGAAACGGCGCGGCTTTGCGCGGTTCTGAAGGATCTTCAGGGGCCGTGCGTTTTCGTTTCCAACGAAGTTGGTATGGGGATCGTGCCGGAGAACCGTCTGTCGAGGTCGTTCCGCGATGTGCAGGGACGACTGAACCAGGATATGGCGCATAGGTGCCAACAGGTCGTCTTCGTTGCTGCGGGCCTGCCGATACTTTTGAAACCCACATCACAACCGGATATCAAATTATGACCACTTCATCCCTGCAGCCGGGCGCAAAAATTCCGGCAACGATCGTCACTGGGTTTCTCGGAGCAGGCAAGACCACGCTGATCCGCAATTTGCTTACCAATGCCAATGGCAAACGCATTGCCCTTATCGTCAACGAGTTTGGGGACATGGGCTTCGACGGATCCCTGGTGAATGGATGCGCTGATCCCGATTGCGCCGCGGAAGAGGTGGTTGAGCTTACCAATGGCTGCATATGTTGCACCGTTGCCGACGATTTCCTGCCGACCATGGAAATGCTGCTCGCGCGGGACAATCCGCCGGAGCATATCGTTATCGAAACCTCCGGCCTGGCTCTGCCGCAGCCGCTCGTTCGGGCCTTCTCCTGGCCGAGCGTCAAGCCGAAGGTAACGGTAGATGGTGTTGTCACGGTGCTGGATGCTGCTGCACTCGCCGAAGGCCGGATCGCACTTGATGAAGATGCACTTGCCGCGCAGCGTGCCGCCGACGAAGCTCTTGATCATGACAGTCCGGTTGAAGAACTCTTCCACGACCAATTGCGTTGCGCAGACCTCGTCGTTCTGAACAAGGCTGATCTCGTCTCTGAAGACGCCTTGAAGCAGGTGCATGAGAAAATCGCCGCCGATGTTCGTCCGGCGGTTCATGTGGTGACATCCGAAAAAGGCACGCTTCCGATTGAAGTTCTGCTCGGCAGGGGCTCTGCTGCCGAAGACGACATGGCTGATCGGCACGAGCATCACCACCATCATGATGACCACGACCACGATCACGATGATGATGATCATGATCATCACCATGACGACCATCATCACGATCATCACCATCACGACGATTTTGAAAGTCACGTGCTGGCAGTCTCGTCTTTCGCCAGCCTGAAAGATGCAGAGGCAAAGGTTCTGGAAGCCATGGCGCAAAAAGGCGTCCTGCGTATCAAGGGGGCTGTAAAAATCGAGGGCAAGGCAGCGCCTGCAATGGTTCAAGCTGTCGGACCGCGTGTCGAAACCTGGTTCGCCGCCGGCGCCGAGAGCAGCGGCAGACTGGTCGTGATCGGTTTGAAAGGCCTCGACCTGACTGCGGTTCGTGGCCTGCTGGGTGAATTGACGGCTGCTGCCTGACACGCTGGATAGAAGCTGGAAATAAAGACCAAGCATGCACATTCTCGCCAGCCAGACGCGCCGGATCGATGACGGTGGGGACGCGGTCGACCTCGGCCAGTCCCCTGCCGACATTCTGTTCCTGTCAGCTGCAGACACCGAACTGGGAAGCTTTGCCGCTGCGCAATCACGGCTTGGAACAGCCCGTGCAGACCTGCGGCTCGCCAATCTCATGGCCCTGTCGCATCCCTATTCGGTCGACCTTTATGCCGAACAGACCGTCCGTGGCTCTCGGCTGATCGTTCTGCGAATTCTGGGTGGAGTGGAGTACTGGCGCTACGGCCTGGAAAGGTTTGAAGAAGAAGTCCGCGCGAATGGCATCGATCTGATCGTCATTCCGGGCGACGACAAGTGGGACGAAGAACTGACGTCTCGTTCCACCCGATCATCAGCGGAAGTGCATCGCTTCTGGCGATACTGTGTGGAAGGCGGCGCGGAGAATTACGCCAATGCCTTGAGATATGCAGCGCACCTGATCGGAAAGGGCGAGGAGCCCGCACATCCGGTGCCCCTTCCTCGCGCGGGTATCTATCTTGCTGGCAAGGCCGCCCCCGATATAGCGCAACTGAAGGCCTCCTGGCGGGATCCTGAAAGACCTGTTGCAGCGATCACGTTCTACCGCGCTCTGGTGCAAGGTGCCCAAACCGCACCACTGGATGCGTTGATCGCTGCTCTCGACAAAGCCGGCGTAAATGCACTGCCGATCTATGTGTCCAGCCTGAAGGAAGCGGAATCCGTCGCCGTTCTGGAAAGCCTGTTCGATGGGGCTCCGCCTGATGTCGTTTTGAACGGTACTGCCTTCGCCGTCTCGAAGGCCGGAGCAGCCCATCAGCCGACACCGCTCGATCGTCCCGGCAAACCTGTGCTGCAGGTCGTCTTTTCGTCTTCCTCCAAAGAGGGCTGGGAAGACAGCGATCAAGGCTTGTCGATACGTGACCTCGCCATGCATGTCGTCTTGCCGGAGATTGACGGCCGGATCTTGACCCGTGCTGTCTCCTTCAAGGAAGAAGGGATCTTCGATGAGGCCACCCAGTCGACGCCGGTTGCCTTTACGCCTGTTCCGGATCGGATCATGTTTACCGCGGCGCTTGCGGCTGCCTGGGGGAAACTCGGCCGGAAACCGGCTGCAGCCAAAAAGTCGGCCCTTGTCCTGGCAAACTATCCGAACCGGGACGGGCGTCTTGCCAACGGCGTAGGGCTCGACACGCCTGCGTCATGCGTTCATTTGCTCAAGGCCATGGCCGCCGCGGGTTATGACGTCGGCAAGGTTCCAGCAAGCTCCGCCGATCTGATGGAAATCCTGACTTCGGGCGTAACCAATGCCCTGGAAGGCCGATCAGGCAAGGACGAATATCAAGCCTTGTCGCTTCAGGACTACGAGCGCTCCTTCGACAGGTTGCCCGACGTTGTTCGGTCAGCAGTTGTTGATCGTTGGGGAGCACCGTCGAACGATCCACATGTAACGGATGGCCATTTCCGCCTGGCCCTGCACCGGTTCGGCAATCAGGTGGTCGGTATTCAGCCGGCGCGTGGCTACAACATCGATCCGAAGGAAACCTACCACGATCCGGCATTGGTGCCGCCGCACCACTATTTTGCCTTCTACATCTGGCTGCGGGAACAATTCGCGGTCGATGCCGTCATTCACCTCGGCAAACACGGCAATCTGGAATGGCTGCCCGGCAAGGCACTGGCCCTGGCAGAAAGCTGTTTCCCGGAAGCCGTTCTGGGGCCAATTCCGAACATCTACCCGTTCATCGTCAATGATCCAGGCGAAGGGGCGCAGGCCAAGCGACGAACCTCGGCCGTCATCGTCGATCACCTGACACCGCCTTTGGCCCGGGCGGAGAGCCATGGCGTCGCCGAAGAGCTGGAGACGCTGCTTGATGAGTATTATCTGGCGAGCGGCGTTGACCCGCGCCGCCTGAAGGCATTGACGCGGGACATCCTGGACACCGCTGCGCGGCATGGTCTGGACAAGGATATCGGTATAACCGAGACCATGGACGAGGAAACTCGCCTTGCGCGCCTCGACGCTCACTTGTGCGACCTGAAGGAACTGCAGATCAGGGACGGGTTGCATATTCTTGGCGAAAGTCCCGAAGGCGATCTTCTGATGGATCTGCTGGTTGCGTTGGCAAGGGTGCCGCGAGGCAACAGGTCGGAACAGCAGAGCCTGCAAAGGGCTATCGCTTCGGACCTCGGTTTTGATGGATTTGATCCACTGGATTGCGATTTCGCTGCCCCCTGGCAGCAGGGTCGACCGGAGCTCCTTACAAATGTTCTGGAGGCTCCCTGGAGATCGCAAGGCGATACGGTTGAACGTATCGAGCTTCTTGCCCGCGAAATCGTTGCGGGTAATCGCGGAGTGCCTGAGGCGTGGCAATCGACCCTTGCTGTTCTGGATGATCTAAACCAGGTTCTGCGACCGGCCGTAACCGGCTCCGGACACGCTGAAACAAGCGCAGTGCTGACGGCATTGGAAGGTGGGTTCGTTGCCCCCGGGCCGTCCGGCGCGCCTTCGCGTGGGCGTCCGGATGTGCTGCCCACCGGCCGGAACTTCTACTCCGTCGATGTACGTGCGGTGCCGACCGAAACCGCATGGCGGCTCGGCTGGCAATCTGCATCTCTCGTTGCAGAACGGTACTTCCAGGAAGAAGGCGAATGGCCGAAATCGCTGGTCCTGACATGTTGGGGCACTGCCAACATGCGAACCGGAGGTGACGACATTGCCCAGGCGCTGGCGCTTATAGGGGCGCGTCCAGTGTGGGAGCAGGGTTCGGGCCGTGTCACCGGGTTCGAAATTCTGAAGCTTTCAGAGCTTGGGCGACCGCGTGTCGACGTTACCTTGCGGGTTTCCGGGTTTTTCCGCGATGCCTTCCCGCATCAAATGGATCTTTTTGACAGCGCCGCCCGTGCGGTCGGTGCGCTTGAAGAACCGGACGAAGCCAATCCGATTGCCGCACGAATGCGATCGGAAAGTGCACGGCTTCAGGCTGAAGGGCTGGACAAGAACGAAGCCGAACGCAGGGCAGGTTTCCGTGTCTTTGGCTCAAAACCGGGTGCCTATGGTGCTGGCTTGCAGGCGCTGATTGACGAGAAGCTTTGGGAGGAACGTTCGGATTTTGCCGATGCCTTTCTGACATGGGGTGGTTACGCCTACGGTGGCGGTGCGGAAGGCTCCGTCGCCAGGCACGATCTCGAAACGAGGCTGAAAACCGTGGACGCAGTCCTGCACAATCAGGACAACCGCGAACACGATCTTCTGGACAGTGACGACTATTATCAGTTCGAGGGCGGACTGGCAGCGACTGTCGAAGCACTGAAAGGCGAAGCACCGACGGTCTACCACAACGACCATTCGCGGCCTGAGCGTCCGGTGGTCCGCACCCTTTCGGAAGAGATCGGCCGCGTGGTGCGCGCTCGTGCGGCAAACCCGAAATGGATCGCAGGTGTCATGCGGCATGGCTACAAGGGCGCGTTCGAGATGGTTGCGACGCTCGACTATCTGTTCGCATTTGCCGCGACCACCCGTGCCGTGGGAGATCACCATTTTGACCAGCTGTATGATGCCTACGTGGATAACCAAGAAGTTCTGGATTTCCTCAAGGACGCCAATCCGGCGGGGCTCACCGAAATGCTGGACCGCTTTCATGAAGCAATTGAACGCGGCCTCTGGACGCCGCGGCGTAATTCGACCCATGCTGCGCTGAATGATTTGAAAACAAGACTGGAAGGGACGGACGCATCGTGACCGCCGACAAGGACAAGCCGGAACTGACCGAAGAAGAACTCAATGCCCGCCATGCCGAGAAGATGCGCAAGAAAAAGGCCGCACGTGACAAGATCATGGCGACCAAGACCATCGAAAAGGGTTTGCTGATCGTCCACACGGGCAAGGGTAAAGGCAAGTCGACAGCCGGTTTCGGGATGGTGTTCCGTTCTCTCGGTCACGGCCACAAGGTGGGCGTGGTGCAATTCGTGAAGGGGCGGATCGAAACCGGTGAGCGCATGGCGCTGGAACGGTTCTCCGACCTCGTCACGATCAAACGGATGGGTGAGGGGTTCACGTGGGAAACGCAGGACCGGCAGCGGGATATCGATGCGGCGAACGAAGCCTGGCAAGCCGCCAAGGACATGATCACATCCGGTGAATATCGCCTGATCCTGTGCGACGAGCTCAACATCGTTCTGCGCTACGATTATCTGGACATCGCCGAAGTGGTCGAATTCCTGAAGAACGAAAAACCGGACGATGTGCATGTCGTCATCACGGGGCGCAATGCCAAGGACGAGCTGATCGACATTGCAGATCTTGTCACCGACATGACCCAGATAAAACACCCCTTCCGGTCTGGTGTGAAACCACAGGAAGGCATCGAGTTTTAAACCCGGGCACTTGGATCACGAAACCCAGAGGTAATCAAAGGGGATCGAGGATGAGCAAGCTATTCGACCACAGTCTTCGCACGGCCTCGCAGGCGCATGTGGAAACGGTCCGGAAATACGAACTTTACCGAACCGTTGTCGAATTTCTGGCTGCATTGACGTTTCTTGTCGGCAGCGTCTTCTTTTTCTACGACAGCCTGATGTACGCAGGAACATGGTTGTTCGTGATCGGATCCGTTCTCTTTGCCGTTCGGCCGACGGTTCGCTTGATGCTGGAACTGCGGCTCGCCAATCTTCCGGTGCCAAGCGAATTTCGGCCATATGGCGCAGCACCATTCGGCAAAGATTGACGTTGCATGGTTGAGACAAAAGCGGTCGGCAAGGTACCGGCGATCATGGTCCAGGGCACAGGCTCGAATGTTGGAAAAAGCCTGATCGTCGCCGGTCTGTGTCGTCTCTTTGCCAACCGTGGCCTGAACGTTCGCCCCTTCAAGCCGCAGAACATGTCAAACAACGCTGCTGTAACAGCCGACGGCGGCGAAATCGGCAGGGCCCAAGCGCTTCAGGCCATGGGCTGCCGCGTTCCGTTGAGTGTTCACATGAACCCCGTTCTGTTGAAGCCCGAAACCGACACCGGTGCTCAGGTAATCGTCCAGGGCAAGCGACACGGCACGATGCGGGCGCGCGAATATGGAAAGCAGAAAGCTCAATTATTACCGAATGTTCTGGAGAGTTTTTCGATAAACGCCTCAGGTGTTGATCTGGTGATTGTCGAGGGGGCAGGAAGCCCTGCGGAAATCAATCTCCGCTCTGGAGACATCGCCAACATGGGATTTGCCGAGGCGGCGGATCTGCCGGTGATCCTGTGTGCGGATATCGATCGCGGCGGGGTTATTGCATCAGTCGTCGGAACTTGTGCTGTGCTGGAAGAAAACGAACGGCAGCGAATCAAGGGCTTCTTCATCAACCGGTTTCGGGGAGACCCGAGCCTGTTCGACGAAGGCTTGCGAGAAATCGAGCAGCGCACCGGTTGGCAAGGTGTCGGTGTAGTCCCGTGGTTTGCGGATGCTGCGAAACTTCCGGCAGAAGATGCGCTCGGTCTGGCGGACGGATTTGGTGACGGGGGGCTCAAGATCGTTGTTCCCGTGATCTCGCGGATCGCGAACTTCGACGACCTGGATCCGCTCCGGCTTGAACCGGGTGTAACGCTTGAGCTTGTTCAACCCGGCACCCCTTTGCCGGGAGACGCCGATGTCGTGCTGTTGCCTGGGTCGAAGTCCACGGTTGGTGACCTTGCCTTTTTCCGCAGACAGGGTTGGGACATAGATCTCAAGGCACACCACCGGCGGGGCGGGCACATCCTGGGCGTCTGCGGTGGATATCAGATGCTGGGCAAGATCATCTCGGATCCGGACGGTATCGAGGGGTCCCCCGGAACGGTCGAAGGCCTGGGATATCTGAATGTCGAGACCATTTTGACGGCAGATAAATCGACGGTTGCCGCACGCGCGACCCATGTTGCCAGCGGAGCCCCTGTCTCCGGCTACGAAATTCATGTTGGCCGAACGTCCGGGCCAGACTGTACCAATCCCATGATGCGCCTTGATGATGGTCGGTCCGATGGTGCGGTCTCAGCGGATGGCCGAGTGTACGGAACCTACATTCACGGCCTGTTCACCGACGATGCCTTCCGGACGGCATACCTGAATGCTTTCAGCGTGCGCTCAGACATCAGTTATGACAAGGACATAGACAGGATTCTGGATGATCTTGCAGGGCATCTGGACAGCGTCCTCGACGTGGAGGCCATCCTGAAGATCGCACGCGGCGCGGCTTAAAACGCCTGACCTAGAAGGCCAGCAATAGCGCCAGACCTGCAATCAGTAACGCTTCGAGTGCGTAGCAGCCAATGAGGATCCTCAAGGCGCGCGAAATATCCTCTGCCCTCGCATCCTTTCGTCCACTCGCATTCAGATACCGGTCATTGACGGTGTACCCCGGATAGATCCGCGGTCCTGCAAGAGCCAGGTTCAATGCGCCTGCCATGGCCGCCTCCGGCCAACCGGCATTTGGCGAGCGGTGCTTGCGGGCGTCGTCCAGAATACAGGCAATGCTCTTGCGAACCGAGCCCCGGGACAAGGGCGCACACAAGGCGATAAACAGCCCAGCCAGGCGCGAGGCGGGCAGGTTGACCAGATCGTCGAAACGGGCAGCCGCCCAGCCGAAGTCGGCATAAACCTCGTTCTTGTGGCCGATCATGCTGTCGGCTGTATTCACCGCCTTGTAGACGATCAATCCGGGCAGGCCGAGCACGGCGAACCAGAAGACGGGCGCCACGATACCGTCGGAATAGTTCTCGGCGCAGGATTCGATGGCTGCCCGCGAGACACCGGCTTCGTCCAGCCGGTTCGGGTCACGCCCGACAATCAAGGAAACCGCCCTGCGGCCACCTTCCAACCCGTCCTTCAACAGGCCATCCCGCACGGCTGCCACGTGACGGTAAAGACTGTTTTGGGCGATAAATACCGCAGCTACGACAGCTTCAAGCACCCTGCCATATGGCAACCACTTCGCAACTGCCTCAATCACGACGCCAGCAAGTCCGGCGCTGACAAGCAGCGCCAGAAGTGTCAGCACGCCGCCGAGCTTGCGTGTCGCCGGTGCGAATTCCGTTTTGTTGAAATGCCGGTCGAACAGGCCAATCAACTTGCCGATCCAGACAACCGGATGCGGCAGACGTTGCCACATCCAGTTGGGGTCACCGATCAGGGCGTCCAGCAACAGCGCGGCGAGAAGCAGCCAGAGAGCGTGGTCGTAAAGCAGCATCCCGGTCCGTCAGACCTCTTTTAGCGCTTCTGCAAGAGCGTCTGTCAGACGTTTGAGATTTTCCGGTCCACCTGGAAGGCCAAAGCGGATCCAGGTTGGTGCGTAGTCGAAGATCCGCGTCCAGATCCTTCTGCGGGCAAGGGCCTCATGCAGGCCTTTTGGATTGCGCAGACCGGCAAGCGCATAGAGAGGGGTGCCGCCGAAGACACTGAGGCCTGCCTCGGAAAGTGCGACTGTCAGGTCCGCCATGTCTTCGATCAACTGCCTGGTTGTCCGATCTTGCCAGGTGCTGTCACGCAGTGCCCTGGCCCCGATTTCCAGTGCCGGTCCGCTGAGGCTCCAGCTGTCCAGCAGGCCGGACATTCTGGAAATGGCGGTTTTTTCGCCTGCAAGAAATCCGATCCGCAGTCCCGCAAGACCGAAGAACTTTCCGAAGGACCGCAAAACGACAACGTTTTCGGTTCCGATGTGCGGCAGCAAGGTCGCGCCCGGTACGACATCGGCAAAGGCTTCGTCCACCACCAGATAACCGCCGCGTGTGCTCAATGTCCGCGCGATTTCGATCAGGCTTTTGACATCTATCAGACGTCCGTCCGGATTGTTCGGATTGACCAGAACCACGATCTTTGCATCAGCGGGCAGGGAGTAGACGCTGGATACTTCGATAGGTGCTCGGCTTTCCCGCGTCCAGGCATCCCTGTGGCTGGTATAGGTGGGCGAGGCGAGAACGACCGGCCCTTCAGGAAGGATGGTCGGTAGAAGCGACAGCAGGACCTGTGTTCCAGGCGCTGCACAGACAGCGAGATTGTCGGGAATGCGATAAGCTTGGCGAGCAGCTGCAATCAGGTGTTCTTCGGCCCCGCGTGCCGGAAGGCTGGTCCAGGTGGACAGCGGCAGGTCGTCAGGCACGGGATAGCTGTATGGATTTATCCCGGTCGATAAATCCAGCCAGTCGTCATGCGTTCCGCCAAAGCGCTCTATCGCAAGGGTCAAATCCCCGCCGTGTTCCATGAAAATGCCTCTTGCAGTTGGCAGGTCGGCCGATCTGCCTTTTGTCACTCATCTAGCCGGTAGAAAGGCCAAAAGTACAGACGGTTCCCGACATGCGTTGCCGCAAGAACGTCCTGCGCATTTGTTCGTCCTGTCCCAAAAGCTGTTATGCGCTGTTGCCTGCCTTTTCAAACATTTATCCGTGTTCGGTACCGCACTTCTATCATTAGGGTGCAAGGGAGGCGGGTACGGCGCAAGGCGACGCAACTTTGGGCGCATTGACAGATCCGTCAAAGTGCAGAAAAAAGAACAAAAGAAGAACAATGTGCACCGAAGGACGCCCTGATGGCAAAGACCAGCCACCATTCACCATTGCAGGACGTGGAACGCGACGCCCTGCTGGCTCAGCTTGCGCTGGCGCGGCAGGCCTTGATCAAGGCGCAGCGCGGCATGCGCCCAAGGTCCGGGCTGTCACGCTCTGCCGCCGCGGTGATAGAGGAGATCGACGAATTTGCCTTTGTGCTGACCGGTTCGACCGAATTTTTTCACACAGACGCTCACGGAACGCCGCCAAGACAACCAGGTTGATCGTGGCGAGGGCCGACCGCACGATTGGATTGATCAAAGCCCTCGTTGTGTCTCGGAAATCAACTGGTCGACAATCCTGTCGAGAATGTCCTGGGGCAGATGACCGTCTTCAGGAATATCACCAGCCAGTTCCAGCTGGCGTTCTGCGGAGGTGCCCCTGGCGGCGATTTCCCTCAAATGGTTCACGTCGGACACGCAGTCAAAATGAACTGCGTCCGGGAGAATGAGTTCAATCAGTTCCTCGATCATGTCCGGAAAGGCTGCCGTTTCGTTGCGGCCGAAATCGATCAGTTGTGCATTTGTGCCGTGTCGTTGTGCCTGCCAGCGGTTTTCCGCCAGGAGAAACCGTGAATATTGCCGCCACCCCTGATTGGCGCGGCGCAACCGATAAAGCATGCGGCACAGGCATCTGAAAGTCGCCGCTATGGCGACGGCGTCGTCAAGCAACGGACAGACATCGGTAATGCGCATTTCCAGTGTCGGAAACCGGTCGGACGGGCGCAGGTCCCACCAGATCTTGGTGGCATCTTCGATGACACCGGCGCGAACGAGAATGTCGACCGTGTGCCGATAGTCGAAGTAACTGTCGAATCCGGGTGGGAGGCCGGTCCGCGGCATTTCGTTGAAAACCGATAAGCGATAGGACTTCAGGCCGGTGTTCCGACCACGCCAGAACGGGGACGAAGTGCTGAGTGCGAGCAGGTGCGGCAGGAAATAGGCGAGCTGATTGAACAGCTCGATGCGCAGTTCTTCGTCTTCGATACCGACATGAACATGCATTCCGCAGATCACCATGCGCTTGACCACGAGCTGCATGGTCCTGGCGATCTCGTTGTAACGTTCCTTGTCTGTGTGCGGCTGGTCCGTCCAGTCGGCGAACGGGTGGGTTGAAGACGCAATCGGCGCCAGGTCGAACACTGCTGCCTCGCGCGCAATGGTCTTGCGGAAATAACCGAGTTCCGTGCGTACTTCCTGCAGACTGGAGCAAACCGGTGTTCCAACCTCGATCTGACATTTCAGAAATTCAGGACTGACCCGTCCTTCGAGGGCCGTTTCGCAGGCCTTGAACAGTTCCGGTGGCGGCGAACTCGCCAACATGCGGGTCGATCTGTCGACGAGGAGATATTCTTCCTCGACGCCAATGCTGAAACTCGGTTCCTTCATGCAGGCAGCTTCCGTGCTGTTGCAGCGTTCGGTCAAGGCAGGATAAATGCGGATGGAGCACCTGAGAAACGATCGACACCCGGATCCTTGCCAAAAACTACCAGATGTTACCCGCGCCAGGCGTATAGGCAGCACCCATCACCGTGTTCGCCTTGACGATGTCGCACTCAAGAATGCCGGAAAATCTGGCGATTGGAGTGCTTGTCTCGGTCATGCTGGCAGAAACCTTGAATTTGCTGCCGGCCGAGATCTCGACAGTGTCCATGCCCTGGATGAGCACGCTTTTCGGCGCACTGATGATGACATCCTGGTTCTGTAGCGAAATCACGCTTTCCAGATCAGCTATTCGGTTTTCCAGGTCATTGATGCGCTGGCGCAAGGCTTCCACAAGAGCCGCGGTATTGTCGCTCGCGGAAACCGCTTGCGGTGTCTTGCGCGGCCGGGGCGGTTCAACGCGTTTCATGGTTGATGTCGTGATCACTCGCGCCGGTTTGCCTGGCGCTGGCGGACTTCCACCTGGTGTTTTCATGGCACATCCCCTTTTTCAAGGCTTCTGGACAGAAGCTAACATGACGCAAGGGAAAGATGTAGCATCGGCTTCGTTCAAGACAACGAACGCCTGAAAACATGCAATGATCTGAAAAAGTGTCTGGAGGCCCCGACCGGAATCGAACCGGTGTACACGGATTTGCAATCCGCTGCGTCACCACTCCGCCACAGGGCCCCTAGGTGGTGTGCCGCGCCTTATCAAACAGTTGCGCGTTTTGGTCAAGCCCTGTTTTCAACGTCGTACACATTTCCACCGTTGCCGATTATCGATCTGAGGAAAGCCATGAGTTGCTGCTTATTTTCCGTAGAATCCGGGTGCCATCGCAGGATCTGCTCGCGCGCATACTTGTCAGGCAGCCTTTGCATCGCTAATGAACGTTTCTCAAGAGGCGCCGGTAATCCGGCATGTCAAAGTGAGGGCCGATATGACGGACTTTAATCAGTCCCGCCGCAAGATGGTGGATAACCAGCTGCGCACCAACGATGTGACCGATCACCGGATCCTGGACGCAATGGAAGTGGTGCCGCGCGAGCGCTTCGTTCCCGCATCCAAACGTGCCGTTGCCTATATCGACGAAGATCTGCCGATTGGAGCAGTTGAAACCGGCCGCATGCTGATGAAGCCGCATATTTTCGGAAAGCTGGTTCAACTGGCGGATATCCGGGAAGGCGATGTCGTTCTGGTCATTGGAGCTGGCACCGGTTACAGCGCTGCAGTCGTTTCCAAACTTGCTGCTTCCGTCGTGGCTCTTGAGGAAAATCCGGACCTTGCCAAGACGGCAACCGAGGTTCTGGTCGATCTCGGCATCGAAAATGCGGTTGTCGTGGAAGGCGCACTGGCAGCAGGCTATTCTTCCGAAGGCCCTTACGACGTCATTTTCGTGGACGGAGCCGTGGAGGTGCTGCCAAAGACTCTGACTGACCAGCTGAAGCCGACAGGACGTCTGGCAGTGATTGAAGGACGCGGTGGTGCTGGCGTCGCCAAACTCTACCAGAAATCGGGTTCTGCGGTGAGCAGCCGATTCGGTTTCAATGCCTCCGTTAGCGTGCTTCCTGGCTTCGACAAGGCTGACGAATTCGTTTTCTGAGCGATCAATTTGGTCCAGACTGACAGAAACCCGCCGAATGATGGCGGGTTTTTGCTTTAAAAGCGGAGAAATGGCTTAACGCAGCGATAACTTGTTGCCATTAAGCCGCACTCGCGGAAATTCGCAATTATCCGCTCTCAAACGGTTGAAGAATAACACCCATCAGTTTACTCAACAGGATCAAGTAGGTTGACCCGGAAGGAGTGTGGGGTGTCTGGTCGTTCAACTCTAAAAGTTTTGACCATTGCTATTGGCCTGTTGGGTGGCGTTTCCGCCACCGCCTTGACCGGTGCCTCCCTGTCTCCCGCTGATGCTGAAACCATCAGAGAATCGCTGGCGCTTGCCTATTCGAACAATCCCACCTTGAACGCGGCGCGTGCGCAGCTTCGTGGTGTGGATGAGAATGTGCCTCAGGCACTGACGGGCTGGCGGCCAACCGTGACAGCATCCGCAGCGGCCGGACGCCTCGCAGCCGGGGCCGACTCGGCGATCGACTATCGCAACAATGCGTCGATCTCGCTGACGATCAGTCAGACCCTGTTCCGCGGCTTCCGGACGATCAATTCCACCCGTCAGGCAGAAGCTGTCGTGCGTGCTCAGCGTGAAAGCCTGATGTCGACGGAGCAGGATACGCTGCTGGATGCGGCAACGTCCTACGTGGATGTGATCAGGGATACGGCTCTGGTATCGCTTCAGCGCAGTGACCTTGCCTTCCTTCAGGAACAGGTAAGAGCCGCACGTGACCGGTTCGACGTAGGTGAGGGTACCCGGACGGACGTCAGCCAGGCAGAAGCCCGCGCTGCCGAAGCCCGCGCCAGCCTCAACACCGCGATGGCCAACCTGAATACAAGCCGCGCCATCTACCGTCAGGTGATCGGCGTTGAGGCACGCAGCCTGTCGGCCGATACGTCGATCAGCCGCTACGTTCCCAAGTCCATTGACGAGGCGATGCAGCTGAGTGAAACACATCAGCCGTTGATCCGTCAGGCGCAACACCTTGTCGATGCCGCCATTTTCAACACCAAGACGATCGAAGGCGAACTTCTGCCGACCGTCACCTTGGATGGCAGCATTTCCAGATCGTGGAACCCGTCTGCAACGACCGACTACAGCGATAATGCGCAGATCTTCGGTAACGTCAGTATTCCGCTCTATCAGGGTGGTGGCGTGTCGTCGCGTGTGCGGCAGGCCAAGGAAGAACTGGGCCAGACCCGTCTGCAGCTGGATGTGGCGCGCGATCAGATTCGCGCCAACGTCATTTCCGCCTGGGGTAACTACCAGGCGGCAGAAGCTTCCATCGTTGCAGCCCAGGCCGCTGTCGAAGCACAGCAGCTGGCTCTGGAAGGCGTTATTGAAGAGCAGCGCGTCGGTCAACGCACCACGCTCGACGTTCTTGACGCTCAGCGCGAACTGGTCATTCAGCAGTCCAATCTCGTAACAGCGCAGCGCAACCGGATTGTCAGCGGATATCAGCTGGTTGCTTCGATTGGCCGGTTGGACGCTGAATCACTTGGCCTCAACGTTGCCCGCTACAATCCGAAGCAGCATTACGAGGCTGTGCGGGACCAGTGGTTTGGTCTGCGCACTCCGGATGGCCGGTAAGAAACTGGTAACTTATATTCTTCACGATGGCGGCTGACGGTCGAAAGATCTTCAGCCGCTTTTGTTATTCGGCTGAACATCCTGACAAATTTACGAAGGATGACGTGAAACGCCTGGCCGAATTCCACCCTTGATCGGTAATTCCCGACTAAAAAGGGGATAAGGCGATGCTTCGGGGCGCGTTCACTTTGCGCGTTTCTTATTGACCCGCATAATTTCGGTTAACGAATCATTTTGATGGAACAGACTGTTCCTGAGCGTAGCCGGTAAGTACGGGGGAAGTCATGGCGCAGGCGAAGAAGGCTGATGAGCCGTCGATGGAGGAAATCCTCGCGTCGATCCGCCGAATCATATCCGATGAGGACTCCCAGGGAGCCGAAGACGGCGAAAGCGGCAGCAGCGAACCCGTAGAGACACCAGTAGAAGAAGAGGCGGCGGACGATATGGGCAATGCCTCCGAAATGTCCCAGGACGATCTCGACAAGCTGTTCGACATGAGCAGCGACGATGATGAAGACGACCTTCCGGTAGAAGATGACGACGCGGATGACATGGCTGCGGCCATGGCTGCGGATGCCGAAGAAGACGAAGGCGAAGACGTTCTGGAGCTGACCGAGGAACTGGCGATTCCTGACGATGATGCGATGGACATTGTCGAAGGAATGGCAGAGGACCTGGACGGCGACGAAGGAGACATTTCCTTCGCGGCTCCACCTGCTCCTGAATTTGACCCCGAACCGGAACCTGTTTTCGACCCTGAGCCTGTGATGGCCGCTCGGCCGGTGCCTGACGATTTGCCGAATGTGGCGGACGATGCCCCTCTGACATCGCAGAACACCGGTGAAGCCGTTCACGCGGCATTCGACAACCTGTCGAACATGTTTGTTGGCTCGCAGGCGCAGACTGTTGAGGAGCTGGTCAAGGAAATGCTGCGGCCGATGCTGAAGGCATGGCTGGACCAGAACCTGCCTGGCATGGTCGAGCAGATGGTTCAAAAGGAAATTCAGCGCGTGACGCGCCGGCGCTAGGCCGGATTTGTCCGAAGATTTCAGTCAGGGGATGTCAGATGGCATCCCCTGAATTCGTTTCTGGCAATCGCTGAGCACATATTCTGCCATTCGCAGCCTTGGCAAGCCTTGCGGATTGAGCCGTTAGCGAACGCATCCCTCAGAAAAGACAGGGTCTGTCGGTCCAAAATGATGGAATTGCCCTTTTCAAGAGGGCGTCCGAGCACCAGTGCAATATCAGCGGCCGCTGTCCGGTCCCTGTTGCGAACGCTTTCATTTCGACAATGGCACCCCGGTTCGTCCAACATTGGCTGGCACAAGGTGTCAGGACCTTCTACCAGCTCAATGGGTTCACCTTCATTCAGGCGCTGAACGATTGTGCTGTAATTTTGGACAAAGGCCGGCGTATAGCCTTTGCCCAGATAGGTCAGCATGCAAAGCAGGTGGTGTGGACGGATTGAAACGGTCATGACCCGCTTATCGCAGCAAACGTCATTCAACCCAAGTTCTGATCGGCAGACCGGTACTTCACCTATCAAAAGCGCTACTGGGCAGCAGGTTTGCCCCGCATAGGCGGTTGACTTGCGGCAGCGCATCCGATTTACACGGTGCTTCACGAAAATCGAAATTCATTCTCCCATTGAGTGACCCTGATGCTGGATAAGACCTACGATGCGGCCAGCGTTGAGCCGCGGATTTACGAAACCTGGGAAAAGGCGGAGGCCTTCAAGGCCGGAGCTGGTGCCAAAGAGGGTGCAGCCTCCTTTTCCATCGTAATTCCGCCACCGAACGTAAACGGTTCGCTGCACATGGGGCACGCTCTCAACAACACGCTTCAGGACATCCTGATCCGCTGGAAGCGCATGCAGGGCTTCGACACCCTTTGGCAGCCGGGCACCGACCATGCGGGGATCGCGCTTCAGATCGCTGTCGAAAGACAGATGGCCGAACGTGACGAGCCGAGCCGCACAGAGATCGGCCGCGAGGCATTCGTACAGCGTGCGTGGCGCTACAAGGGAGAAGTCGGCAGCGCGATTATCGCTCAGCTCAAGCGTCTTGGCGCATCATGCGATTGGTCGCGTGAGCGGTTCACCATGGACGAGGGCCTGTCGGAGGCCGTCCGCAAGGTTTTTGTCGACCTCTACAACGAGGGCCTGATCTACAAGTCCAAGCGGCTCGTCAACTGGGATCCGAAGATGGAGACAGCCATTTCGGATCTCGAGGTCGAGAACATCGAAACCGACGGACACATGTGGCACTTCCGCTACCCGCTTGCCGGTGGCGCGACCTATGAATACGTCGAGAAAGACGAAGAGGGGAACATCACCCTTCGCGAGACCCGTGACTATATTTCGATTGCCACGACGCGGCCGGAAACCATGCTGGGTGACGGTGCCGTCGCCGTTCATCCGGACGATGAGCGTTACAAGCCAATTGTCGGCAAACTCTGCGAAATCCCGGTCGGGCCGAAGGAACATCGCCGTCTGATCCCGATCATCACCGACGAATATCCGGATCCGGATTTCGGCTCGGGGGCGGTCAAGATCACCGGTGCACATGATTTCAACGACTATGGTGTCGCTCAGCGCAACAAGATCCCGATGTACCGCCTGATGGACACCAAGGGTGCGATGCGCGCCGATGGTGCGCCTTATGTCGAAGAGGCCGCCAAGGCCCAGGCGATCATCGATGGCGCAGAGATGACCATTCAAGAAGTCGATCTCATCAACATCGTTCCGGACGATCTGCGTGGACTTGACCGGTTCGAGGCGCGCAAACGCGTTATCGAACAGATCACGGCGGAAGGTCTGGCAGTTACGGCGCCGGCGGATCATCCGGACGTCGCCTGGATGAAGGGGCAGGCCCCTGAATGGAACACGCTTGGCCGGGCCGTCGTTCGTCCGCTGGAGGAAGGCGTGGAAGCGCCGGAGCGGTTGCCGCTGGTCGAATCCAAGAAGATCATGCAGCCGTTCGGAGACCGCTCCAAGGTCGTCATTGAGCCGATGTTGACGGACCAATGGTTTGTCGATGCCAAGACACTGGCGGCTCCCGCCCTGAAAGCCGTTCAGGACGGCACGACCAAACTCATTCCCGGCAACGCCGACAAGGTCTATTTCAACTGGCTCAACGACATTCAGCCCTGGTGTATTTCCCGCCAGCTCTGGTGGGGCCATCAGATCCCTGTCTGGTACGATGAAGATGGCAAGGAATACTGCGCGCATTCCGAGGAAGAGGCCGTTGCAATGGCAGGCGGCAAGGCGCTGACGCGCGACGAGGACGTCCTGGACACGTGGTTCTCCTCTGCGCTCTGGCCGTTTTCGACGCTTGGTTGGCCACACAAGACGCCGGAACTCGAGCGCTACTACAAGACGGATGTGCTCATCACGGGTCTCGACATCATCTTCTTCTGGGTTGCCCGGATGATGATGCAGGGCATTCATTTCATGGACGAAGTGCCGTTCCACACGGTTTACTTCAACTCGATCGTTGTTGACGGCAAGGGCAAGAAAATGTCCAAGTCGACCGGCAACGTGATCGATCCTCTCGATCTGATCGGCCGTTTCGGCGCCGATGCCACCCGGTTTGCGCTTGCGAGCCAGGAGGTTCAGGCCCGCAGAATGCTTCGGATGTCCGACCAGGCAGCCGAAGGCGGTCAGCGCTTTGCCACCAAACTCTGGAACGCTGCCCGGTTCGCCGAAATGAACGGCTGTGCCCGGATGGAAGGATTCGACCCGGCAGCAACCAATCACACGCTCAACCGTTGGATCGCAACGGAAGCAAGCCGCTGTATCGCCGAGGTGACCGCGGCACTCGAGGACTTCCGGTTCAACGATGCATCCGGTGCTGCCTATCGGTTCACCTGGAACACGTTCTGCGACTGGTACCTGGAACTCGCAAAGCCGATCTTCAACGGTGATGATGAAGCTGCCAAGGCTGAAACCCGGGCAACGGCAGCATGGGCGTTGGACGAAATCCTGAAGGTTCTGCATCCGATCATGCCGTTCCTGACGGAAGAACTGTGGGAGCGTCTCGGAGACGAAGGCAACGCGCATGATGGCTTGCTGATGCTGACTGCCTGGCCGGAGCCCAAGGTTTCCGATGAGGCTGCGGCTGGTGAGATCAACTGGCTTGTCGATCTGATTTCCGAAATCAGATCGGTTCGCGCGGAAATGAACATTCCGGCAGGTGCGAAGGTCTCCGTGGTCGTCGCAGGGGCCAGTGAACAGACCAAGGCCCGGCTCAAGACCCACGAGTCTGCCATTCTTCGTCTGGCAAGGGCAGAGACCGTTTCCCTGGCTGATGCAGCTCCCTCCGGAGCGGCCCAGATTATTGTTGGCGAAGCCACGGTCTGTCTGCCACTCGCCGGGGTCGTCGACCTTGGTGCAGAAAAGACCCGACTTCAGAAGGAAGCCGGCAAGCTGGAAGGTGAGATCTCGAAGATCGAGAAGAAGCTTTCCAACCCGGCATTCGTTGCAAAGGCCCCCGAAGAGGTTGTTGACGGCGAACGCGAAAAAGTTGCCGAATCCAAGGAAAAGCTGGAGAAGGTCCAGACGGCGCTCGGTCGTCTGGCGGAAATCGGCTAGATCATTTCTCGGCCCGGAACGAGCTTTGTCTTTTCCGGGCCGCAATTCGGTGCTAGCGCCGCATAAAAGAACACACGTATGCTTAGCACCTGAGGAATCGAATTGAAGCTGATGGCGGACCAGTTTGACACGATGAAAGCGGTAAAGCGCCTGGGCGCAGGCCTTGGAATCGCGGCGATGGCGATGGTCATGCCCCTGGTTTCTGCAAACGCTCAAAAGATCGAAAACCCGGTCGCCGTCTTTTCGGGCCTCGACAAGATCACCGGACGTATCATCTCCTTTGACGTTTACATTGGTGAAACCGTCCAGTTCGGTGCGCTGCAAGTCACGCCAAGGGTCTGTCACACGCGCCCTCAGACAGAATCGCCTCTCACGACCGGTTTTGTTCAGGTCGATGAAATCACGCTCAACAACGAAGTTCGGCGGATCTATTCCGGCTGGATGTTTGCAGCCAGCCCGGGCCTCCACGCGGTTGAGCACCCCGTGTACGATATCTGGCTGACCGATTGTAAACTTGCCTCAAGCGTTCCGCCGCCAGAAGATTATGCCGGTCCTCCGATTAAAGGCACCGTTGCAGAGGGCGAAGACCCATTGGCTGGACCTGACGACGGTCTGGATACTGGTCCGGGCGTGCCGCGTCCGAAACCCTTCCAGGGGTAGGCAGAAGTCGGAAAACGGCTTTGGGTCTTATCGCGTAAACCGTTCTGCTCCTCTGGTCGCGAGCCCGGAATAGAGTTCTTGCGACAACGAAAGCCCGCAACCTTCGACCATTCGGCGTGATGTTGTGTTCGTTGCCGCTACCAGTTCATAGACATGTGTCGCTGAAAGTCGTGTCAGTGCTGCGTCCGCCATCAGCGCATTGACGTAAGTGCCGAGTCCTTTACCGCGATGTTCGGGAGCAACGGCAACGAGACCACCCCAGGCATAACTGTGATAGGGGCTGTGATGATTGTGCGGCAGATAGGCGTGGGCACAAGCGGCAAGGCAACCTGCGTCATCCATCAAGCCGACGGAAACAACCGCACCATGATCGCCATTCAGGAACGATCCTGAGAACGGAGCGATTCCAGCCGCTGCCATGAATTCCTGGAACGAACGCGTCAGCCGACCCTCTGCGCCGTCAAGCTCTGAAAATGCGCGAATGCCGCCTGGAAGGGCGGTTGAAAGGGTCGGCCTTGTTGCGTCGCGGATCGCATTTGTGTCGCCCACGAAGACATCCCAGGTGTCCAGCCGGTAGCCGTTTTCTGTCAGAGCGTTTTCCAGGTCGGGCTGACGGGCTTTCTCAAGCAGACGAAACCCGAACACGCCATCTTCTGCCAGTACTTCGAAAATGGAGTCGAACCCCAGGGCATCAGGATCGTCCGTACCGAGCGTGCGTACATTGCAGCAGGCTCCGGGCGTCTTCATGGTCCAGCCGTAACGTTCTTCCGCTCGCTGCTGGAGCTTGATTTGCTGTTCCGTCCCGAAATAGCCGGCCATCGTGTTCACGCCTCCCGGTTCTCAATCTGGGAAATCAAGGCAGGCAAATACCGGTCTGTCCAGTCTGCTAATTGTTACAGGGACTTGGCGGTTGCTCTCAATTGCGTGCAGGGTACCCTGGAGCGCGCAATTCAAAGCCAGTCTTGGAGGTGGTGAACCCGAGGTTCTCGTAGAACCGATGCGCGTCCTTGTTGGCTGAACCCGACAGCAACATCACCTTGAAACATCCGGCCGAAAACGCCTTGTCGGTGGCAGCACGAAGTAGTGCCTTTCCAATTCCGCACCCCCGCCAGTCGGAATGTGTAACGACATTTTCAACAAGGGCGAATGATGCGCAGCCACGCGTCAGATTAGGCACGACAATCAGCATGCAGGTTGCAACCAATGTGTCTGCCAGTTCTCCGACAAGCAAATCGACACCTTGTTGCGTCAGGATCTGGTGAAAAGTTTCGAGGCGAAAATCATCATCAGCGGCAATGTCGTTGGAAATCAGTTGGACATAGAGCGCGCAAAGTCCCTGGAAATCTTCGGACCTTGCCGAGCGGATGACGAGACTGTCTGTTGAGACGGGCATGAGAACCGCAGGCGTTCGGACAAATGAAAAGCCCGCCGGGTGGCGGGCTTCGGTGTCGTGTCAGTCGATGTCGACATAATCGGATGGCGTCAGCCCAAGCCGCCCATCCACATATGTGCCGCAACGCTGCATGAGCTCGTCCATGTCGTTTTCGAAGAAATGGTTGGCTCCCGGAATGGTCTCGTGATCGATCACGATGCCTTTCTGGGTTTTCAGCTTGTCGACCAGCGTCTGCACATCCTTCTGCGGAACGACCTTGTCGTTATCACCATGAATGATCAGGCCGGAGGACGGGCAGGGGGCCAGGAACGAGAAGTCGTGCAGGTTTGCCGGTGGAGCGACCGAGATGAAGCCTTCCACTTCAGGGCGGCGCATCAGCAACTGCATGCCGATCCAGGCACCGAACGAGAAACCGGCAATCCAGCAGGCGCGGGCGTCGGTGTGTACGGTCTGCACCCAGTCGAGAGCCGCCGCTGCATCGGACAGTTCACCCTGGCCATGGTCGAAGGAGCCTTGCGACCGGCCGACGCCGCGGAAGTTGAAACGCAGCACTGCAAATCCGCGCCGGGCGAACATGTAGTACATCTGGTAGACGATCTGGTTGTTCATCGTGCCGCCGAATTGCGGATGCAGATGCAGAACCAGGGCAATGGGCGCGTTGCGTTTTCTGGCGGGATGGAACCGGCCCTCAAGCCGGCCGGCGGGACCGTTGAAGATCACCTCAGGCATGAAACGCTATGTCCTTGTCATTTTGTCGCGCAGAAGAAGATCGCGCGGTAATTTGGGCTCACGATACGTGGTTTCCCGTAAGTCTAAACTTGACTCTTTGTCTCCGAGTTTCTAGAACCCTGTTTAGAATTATTCGAAAGTTCGCACCATCCCTCAGCAGGCAGACGATGCTCGGTTCGACCGGTTGGGGGCAGTTATCGTCATCATGGCGGAAAAATTCAAGGTTTTTCGCACATGTAGCTGATAGTAAAGCGAAATTTCGATTCTTTGCGAAACTCGAGTTCAAGCGTAAGAGGCGCTATGCAGCAGCAGTCAGCCCCGATCTATCTGGACCACAACGCCGGCGCGCCTCTGCGCGAAACCGCGCGTGAGGTCATGATCGAGGTGCTGAATGATGCAGGCAACGCATCCTCCGTTCATGCTCACGGCCGCAAGGCGCGTGGACGCATTGAAACTGCGCGCGAACAGGTTGCCCGTCTTTGCAACGCCAGGAACCGTGCAGTGACATTTGTTTCCGGCGGAACGGAAGCGAACATGACGGCGCTTTCACCGGCCTGGCAGGACCAGGGAGCGCCCGTTTACCTCGACAAGTTGTTCAGGAGCGCTATCGAGCATCCTTCCGTGATGACTGGCGGACGCTTTGCGGTTTCCGATCAGGTGGTCATACCTGTCGACTGCGATGGCCGTGTTGAGCTCGGTGCCCTCGAACTGGCTGTCAAGGACGCCGGGCCAAGCCTCATTTCCGTGATGGCTGCCAACAATGAAACCGGTGTCATCCAGCCTCTTGCCGAAATCGGTGCCATTGCCGAAAGACACGGCCACTTCTTTCACGTCGACGCGGTTCAGGCTGCCGGCCGGATGCCGATCGATCTGGAAAGCTGGAAGGCAGATGTCCTGACGCTGTCTGCTCACAAGTTCGGTGGTCCGCAAGGCATTGGCGCGGTTGTGGTGCGTTCAACGGCCCGTGTACCTGCGCCACTCATGGTTGGCGGTGGACAGGAAAACTGGCGCCGTGGCGGCACCGAGAATGTTTCGGCAATCGCCGGCTTCGGCATTGCCAGCAAAGCCGCTCTTGAAGAATCCGCCGATACGCGCCATCTGAGCGATATGAAGGCGAAGCTCGAAGCCGGGCTGTGCGCGATTTGTCCTTCGACAGTTATTTTTGGCGACAAGGCTGAAAGACTGTCCAACACCTGTTGCTTTGCCGTTCCGGGCATTCCGGCAGAAACCGCGCTGATCGCCTTCGATCTCGACCATATCTCGGTTTCATCCGGTTCAGCCTGTTCTTCCGGCAAGGTGTCCGTGTCTCATGTGCTGACAGCCATGGGCGTTCCGGAAGATCTTGCCCGCTGCGCCTTGCGTATCAGCATGGGGTGGAATACCAGCGGCGCCGATATCGACAGGTTCCTTGAGCTGTGGCCGAAAATCGTCGGCAGGCTCAATCCGCAAGCACGTCATCAGGCGGCTTGACGACAAGATTTAGGCAGCTTCGCTGCCAGACATGGCGCAGGTGACAAGGTCCCTGCAGGAAATAACAAAAGCAGGCACGAGGCCTGTTGAATGGAGGCAAGACATGCCAGCTGTACAGGAAACCATCGATACGGTGAAAGCCATCGATGTCGACCAGTATAAATACGGCTTTGTGACCGATATCGAGTCGGAAAAAGGCGCCAAAGGCCTGTCCGAGGAAACCGTTCGCTTTCTGTCGGCTAAAAAGAACGAGCCGGAGTGGATGACCGAATGGCGCCTTGATGCGCTCCGCCGCTTTCAGCAGATGGAAGAGCCGACCTGGGCGCGCGTTTCCTACCCGAAGATCGATCTCGACGACCTCTATTACTGGGCGTCTCCGAAATCCGTCGAAGGCCCGAAAAGCCTGGACGAAGTCGATCCGGAACTGCTGGCGACCTACGAAAAGCTCGGTATTCCGCTGCGCGAGCAGGAAATCCTGGCCGGTGTCGAGCCGAAGAACCGGGTTGCGGTCGACGCTGTGTTCGATTCCGTTTCCGTCGTGACCACGTTCAAGGAAGAGCTGAAGAAAGCCGGCGTCATCTTCTGCTCCATTTCTGAAGCACTGCGCGAATACCCGGATCTGGTGAAGAAGTATCTTGGCTCCGTCGTTCCGGTGACCGACAACTACTACGCGACGCTGAACTCGGCTGTCTTTTCGGATGGATCCTTTGTCTATGTGCCTGAAGGCGTTCGCTGCCCAATGGAACTGTCGACCTATTTCCGTATCAACGAACAGAACACCGGTCAGTTCGAGCGCACGCTGATCATTGCCGAGAAGGGCGCTTACGTGTCCTACCTGGAAGGCTGTACGGCACCTCAGCGTGACGAGAACCAGCTTCATGCCGCTGTCGTTGAACTGGTGGCCCTGGATGATGCGGAGATCAAATACTCCACCGTTCAGAACTGGTTCCCGGGCGACAAGGACGGCAAGGGTGGCATCTATAATTTCGTCACGAAGCGTGGCGACTGCCGCGGCAAGAATTCCAAGATCTCCTGGACTCAGGTCGAGACCGGATCAGCGATTACCTGGAAATACCCGTCCTGCATCCTGCGCGGGGAGAACTCTCGTGGTGAGTTCTATTCGATCGCGGTTTCCAACGGCTATCAGCAGGTCGACAGCGGCACAAAGATGATCCACCTGGGCAAGAACTCTTCCAGCCGGATCATTTCCAAGGGCATTTCCGCAGGCAAGTCCCAGAACACTTATCGTGGCCTGGTTTCGGCTCACCGGAAAGCCTCGAATGCACGCAACTTCACCCAGTGTGACTCACTGTTGATTGGTCAGGACTGCGGTGCTCACACCGTGCCTTACATCGAGAGCAAGAATGCCTCGGCCCAGTTCGAACACGAGGCGACCACCTCGAAGATCTCGGACGACCAGATGTTCTACTGCCTGCAGCGCGGATTGTCGGAAGAAGAAGCTGTGGCGCTGATCGTCAACGGTTTCGTCAAGGACGTCATCCAGCAGCTGCCGATGGAATTCGCCGTTGAGGCACAGAAGCTGATCTCGATCAGCCTGGAAGGATCCGTGGGCTAGAGGGCCTGCAAAGTTACGAATTGATTTGGGCCTTGAATGCCCGCCGAAATACGAGGAACAATCTCAATGCTTGAGATCAAAAACCTGCATGCCCGCATTGCGGAAGACGAAACAGAGATCCTGCGCGGCATCGATCTGACCATCAATGCAGGCGAAGTACACGCCATCATGGGCCCGAACGGTTCCGGCAAGTCGACGCTGTCCTACATCCTGGCCGGCAAGGACGACTACGAGGTTACCGAAGGCGAGATCCTGTTCAACGGAGAAAACCTTCTTGAGAGGGAGCCGGATGAGCGCGCTGCTGCGGGCCTGTTCCTGGCGTTCCAGTACCCAATCGAGATTCCAGGTGTTGCCACCATGGAATTTCTCAAGACGGCGATGAACGCACAGCGCAAGGCACGCGGTGAGGACACGCTGTCGATCCCGGACTTCATGAAGCGCGTCAAGGAGGCTGCCGGCCACCTGAACGTCTCCATGGACATGCTGAAGCGCCCGCTTAATGTGGGCTTCTCCGGTGGCGAGAAGAAGCGTGCGGAAATTCTGCAGATGTCCTTGCTGGAGCCGAAGCTGTGCGTGCTCGACGAGACCGATTCCGGCCTCGACATCGACGCACTCAGGATCGTTTCTGAAGGTGTGAACAAGCTGCGCGGTCCGGATCGCGCCATGGTGGTGATCACCCACTATCAGCGTCTGCTTGACCACATCGTTCCGGACGTCGTCCACGTTCTGTCCAAGGGCCGCATCGTCAAGACCGGCGACAAGGACCTTGCGCTGGAGCTGGAAAAGAACGGTTACGCCGACTACATCGACACGGCCGCCTGAGGGAGCAAAGCGATATGAACGCCAGCGCACCCATCAAACACACCCAGGCGGAAAGCGACCTGCTGGAGCGTTTCGACAGCGCGAAAGACGGTTTGGCCGGCTCGGTTGCCGTCAAGGCTCTCCGCGAAGCGGCGCTCGGCCAGATTCGGGACCGTGGACTGCCGCATCGCCGGGTAGAGGAATACAAGTATTCCGACCTGCGTGCCTACATGAAGTCGGCTGCCTCCCTTGCGGGTGCAACTGACGCGGCCATTGCCAGCAAGCTGATCGAGACACAGGACGGCTTCGGAGATCTCGACCGGTACCGCATCGTCGTTGCCAATGGGTCCTATCTTGCCGAGCTTTCGGACGTGGAAGCGCTCGCAGGCGAAGGTGTAACCCTGACAAACGTTGCCGATGCTCTTGCCGGCGAAACAGGCACCCAGCTGATTGCGTCGCCAAAGACGGGACCGTCTGACGGTGTCGTTGCCTTGAACACTGCCTTCCTCCAAGGCGGCGTCGTCATGACAGTCGAGGCGGGCGTGGAAGTGTCCAAGCCGGTCGAGCTGGTTCAGGTGGCGACTTCCAAGGGCGCCCAGGCCGTCCGCAACCGCATCGAACTTGGCGAAGGCGCAAAATTGCGTCTTCTGGAAACCTTTGTCGGAGATACCGGCGAAGGCGAACTGAACACGGTGTTCGACTACGATCTCGCAGACAAGGCAGCGCTTGCTGCCACGCGATTGATCGTCGGCAAGACGAACGCCGCGCAGCTGTTCACGACAATCGCTACGCTTGGCGCTGAAACCGAGCTGAAATCGCTTGGGTTCATTGCCGGACCGCAGTTCACGCGCAACCAGCAATTCATCAACTTTACCGGTGAAAATTCGGAAGCGAAGATCTACGGCGTAACCATGGCGGGCGGTAAATCGCTGGCTGATCAGACGCTGATCGTCGATCATGCTGTGCCACACTGCAACAGCCGCGAGTTCTTCAAGACCGTGCTGGACGGCGAGGCCAGGGGGGTCTACCAGGGCCGCATCAACGTCGCCCAGCATGCGCAGAAAACCGATGGCGAGATGATGACCCAGGCTCTGCTCCTTTCCGAGGACGCGGAAATGGCCAACAAGCCGGAACTGGAGATTTTTGCGGACGACGTATTGTGTGCCCATGGTGCGACCAGCGGACAGATAGATGAAGACCTGCTCTTCTACCTTCGTGCCCGTGGCATTCCGGAAGACGAGGCAAAGACCCTTCTGGTACTCGCTTTCCTGTCCGAAGCGATTGAAGAATACGGCGAGGACGATGTGACCGAAGGCCTCGAAGCGCGCGTGCGTGACTGGCTTGCCAATCACTGACATCTGAAGCGAACGGGAATAAGGAGCAGCGCCGCATGACGGTCGCGACCGCAGAAGAAACAACCGGCAACACCGGTTACGACGTCGAAACCATCCGTCGGGATTTTCCGATCCTGTCGCGGGAGGTTTACGGCAAGCCGCTGGTCTATCTGGATAACGGTGCTTCCGCCCAGAAACCCCGGCAGGTGATAGATGCGGTGACCAAGGCTTACTCGGAGGAGTACGCCAACGTTCATCGTGGCCTGCATTTCCTGTCCAATACCGCAACGGACAACTATGAAGCCGCGCGCGAGAAAGTGCGCCGTTTCCTGAATGCCGGATCCGTCGATGAGGTGGTTTTCACCAAGTCCACGACCGAAGCGATCAACCTGGTGTCATATGGCCTCGGGCCCGACTATTTTGCCGATGGCGGTGAGATCGTTCTGTCGATCATGGAGCACCACTCCAACATCGTGCCTTGGCATTTTCACCGTGAACGTCACGGTGCGAAGCTGAAATGGGTCTATGTGCGCGAGGATGGCTCGTTCGATCTTGACGCCTTTGCTGATACCTTGACGGACAAGACAAGACTGGTTGCGCTCACGCACATGTCGAATGTTCTGGGTACGGTCGTTCCGGTGAAGGAAGTTTGCCGGATCGCGCATGAACGGGGCATCCCGGTGCTTGTGGACGGAAGCCAGGCGGCCGTACATCTTCCTGTCGACGTTCAGGACATCGACTGCGACTACTATGTCTTCACGGGACACAAGGTCTATGGGCCGTCGGGCATCGGGGTCCTGTGGGGCAAGCCGGATCGGCTGAAAGCCTTACGTCCCTTCAACGGTGGCGGCGAGATGATCCTCGACGTGACCGAGGACCTTGTTACCTATAATGAACCGCCGCACAGGTTTGAGGCAGGTACGCCACCGATCGTGCAGGCAATCGGTCTTGGCGCGGCTCTCGACTATATGGATGCGATAGGCCGTGAAAACATTGCACGCCACGAAGCTGATCTGAAGGATTATGCCCACCGGAAGCTGCGCGAGATCAACTCGCTGCGGATTTTCGGGGATGCGCCGGACAAGGGTGCAATTGTATCGTTCGAACTGCAGGGCGCCCACGCACACGACGTTGCCACGATCATCGACCGTGCAGGGGTCGCCGTGCGGGCAGGGACCCATTGTGCACAGCCGCTCTTGGCAAGATATGGTGTGACCTCTACATGTCGGGCAAGCTTCGGGCTTTACAACACGCGTGCGGAAGTGGACGCGCTGTATGAAGCCCTGTTGAAGGCTCAGAGCTTTTTCGGGTAAGGACGGACCCCATGGAAAACGCTACCACAATCGATACCGGCGCGGACGGCGAAGAGTTGCAGACGGAAGTCTCGGCCAAGAGCGCCATTCCGGCAAATGAACTCGACCAGCTGACCACCGATATCATCGGTGCTCTGAAGACGGTCTACGATCCGGAAATTCCGTGTGACATCTATGAGCTTGGCCTGATCTACAAGGTCGATATCGAGGATGACAGGTCGATCAACATCGACATGACCCTGACGGCCCCTGGCTGCCCTGTGGCTGGCGAAATGCCGGGCTGGGTGGAAAATGCCGTTTCTGCGGTTGCAGGGGTGGGACCGGTCAACGTCGATATGGTCTTCGACCCTCCCTGGACACCTGATCGCATGTCTGACGAAGCGAAGGTTGCGCTCAACTGGTATTGAGCTTCAAGCCTTTAATCGGATAAGCTGAAACCCCATATCAGGTTTAGCATTCGCTGCACTGAACGAGGATCATATGGCTTCCGCCGCTAAATTCCAGGTGATGACCCTGACTGACGCCGCCGCCGAGCGCGTGAAGGAACTTGTCGAGAACTCCGACAAGAATGCCATCGGCTTGCGTGTCGGTATCAAGAAGGGCGGCTGTGCCGGTATGGAATACACCATGGAAATGGTGGATGCGGCACGGCCAGGTGATGATGCCGTTGAAGACAAGGGGGCGAAACTCTTTGTGGATCCTTCTGCTGTGCTCTTTCTGCTCGGCACGGAAATGGACTTCGAAGTGACCAAGTTCCGTTCAGGCTTCATCTTCAAGAACCCGAATGAAGTGTCCGCCTGTGGCTGTGGGGAATCCGTTTCGCTTCAGGCTGCGGACCTGAATGCCCTGGCACGCTGAACGCGCCTTTTTATCTATTCGATGAGATTTTCATGAGCCTTTTCGAGCGGCTGAAGGCCGACGCCGGCCCGCAATGGTCCGACTACACCCGTCACGAATTTGTTCAGCAGCTTGGCGCGGGAACGCTGCCGTTATCTTGTTTCAAGCACTACCTGGTTCAGGACTATCTGTTTCTCATCCAGTTCGCCCGCGCTTATGCGCTTGGCGTCTACAAAAGCCCGTCAGTCGCCGACATGCGTCAGTCACTGGAGGGGGTAAAGGCGATTCTGGATGATGAACTCGATCTGCATGTCGAGATGTGCCGCAGTTGGGGCATGGAGCGTGACATGATCGAGCAGGCACCAGAAGACACGCCCACAATGGCTTATACGCGCTTTGTGCTCGATGCCGGTATGGCTGGTGATCTCCTGGACCTCCAGGCCGCTCTTGCACCTTGCGTAATTGGTTATGCGGAAATTGGAGCCAGGCTGACCGCGGAAGGCTGCGACACCGATCGCAATCCCTACGCACGCTGGATCCGGGAATACGCCAGTGAAGGCTATCAGGAACTCGCAAAAGGCTTTATCACCTGGCTCGACGGAACTGCAGGCCAGACGTTGACGGAGCACCGCTATCCGCGCGTCCTGTCCATATTTGAGAAGGCCTGCCGCCTGGAAAGTGATTTCTGGCAGATGGGGCTGAATGCAAAAGACTGAGACAGTTTTCTGCTCAGCCCCTGTTTTTCCAATGAATTTAGAAACTTGATACTTGATCAGGGACGATGCCTTGGATCAGGCAACGTCTTCTCGTTGATCCACTCCTGCAAGATCCTTTTCAGTCTTCACTAGGTTTCGACCGGCATCTTTTGCAAGGTAGAGCGCTTCGTCCGCGCGCGAAACGATGGAATGGACCGTATCGATGTTCTCGTAGGTTGCGATGCCGACAGAGATGGTCACACGGCCAAGATTTTCTCCCGTTGAACGTTTCACGAGTTCTTTGGACATCACCGCATTTCGGATGTTCTCGCCAATTTCGGCAGCATCTTCGAGCCCGACATGTGGCAGAATGATCGCAAATTCCTCACCGCCATACCGGCAGGCGATGTCCTGTGCCTTGATGTTCTGTTTAACCGCAAGTGCGACAAGTCGCAGAACCTGGTCGCCAGTCTGGTGGCCATAGGTGTCGTTGAACTTCTTGAAGTGATCGATATCGGTCATCAGCAAGGAGAAGCCACGACCGCTCTCCTTTGATTGATCGATGACACGTTCAATCGAGTTCTCGAAGTGCTTGCGATTGTTGAGTGTTGTCAGTTCGTCCGTGAGGGATTCGTAGCGGATCGCTTCCAGTGACGACTGCAGGTTCTCAATGTGTTTCTTGGACTCAAGCAGCTGGCTCTCAAGCTTGCGGTTGGACGCAACTGCATTCTGGGTCGATTTCACCAGATGTGTGACGTAGTTCTGTAATTTCTCCGGATCGGAGACCGACCTGATCTTTTCGCCTGCCTGCTCGAGCGCGGTGCCATAATCGGACGTGGCGTCGGCACTCAGCTTTAGCGTGTCGACCAGTTCTTCAACTTCCCGGGAAACCTTGGAGCCAACTTCATCCAGGCGATCACCGAGCCGTGTCGGCGACAGGAAGCGACCGTAAAGGGTCAGCATCTCGTCGGTGCTGATCCTGCCGTTGGATTTTATGGATTCATTGACGGCCCTGTTCAGGCCTTGATTGTATCCAGCCGCGTAAGTGTACCAAAGCTCGTAAGAACGAGGGTAGGCTGGCAGCACATTCTTCTTGATGTAACTGATCGCGGACTCTCCATACTGGATAGTCCGCTTATGGTCGTCTTCATCCGCCATCAAGTTTCTCTCACCCATGCCTTGCGAATCCGCCCCACACGGACACAAGAACTAGGTTTTAAACTCGGCTGGAAGGTTTAAGGAGCCGTTAAGCTTAAAGCAAAACCTGGAGAGAATTCGGCGTTACGATGCCTTTTTAGGCCGCGGCTCACGCAGGAGAAACGCAGGAATGTGAACGCCAGCACCGAAGGCAGGTTCCAGTTTATCGTTTCTGGAGCGCTTGCCAGTCTGCCGTTGCGGCAGGTTTGAGACCGGTGTCGGGTTCAGCATTTCCGGGAGTTCCTCCATCTGCTCTTCCACGACTTCGCGTGGCTTGCTCTGCGACCGGCGACGATTGGAAGGCTTGGGTTGTTCTGCAGCCTCGTTGTCGTTGCTCGACCGTGCGTTCCTGGAAGGCTTGCCGGCCTTGCGGCGTGCCTTGCGTTCCTGTGCTGCAGCTTCGAAGTCGATCGCATCGCCCAGCCAGTCGATGTCCTTCTTGATCAATGTCTGAATGGCATCGAGGTATTTCTGGTCTTCACCGGTTACGAGCGTGAACGCGGTGCCCTTGCGTCCGGCGCGGCCCGTCCGGCCGATCCGGTGGACATAGTCTTCGGCATTGCTCGGAACATCGAAGTTGAAGACGTGGCTGACCTCGGGAATATCGAGGCCACGCGCGGCAACGTCACTTGCGACGAGGAGCTTGATCGTTCCCTTCCGGAAATTGTCCAGCATCATCATGCGTGTACGCTGGTCCATGTCGCCATGGAGAGCACCGACGTTGTATTCATGACGCTCCAGAGACCGGTAAAGCGTCGTCACGTCCCGTTTGCGGTTGCAGAACACAATCGCATTCTTGAGGTCTTCAGCACCTTCCAGCAGTTCGCGCAGGGCTGCGCGCTTTTCGTAGTCCTTGGACTCGGCTGCCTTCAGAAACTGAGCGACGTTTTCAGCCGTCGACGAGGTCGGAGCGACTTCGATACGGGCCGGGTTCTGCAGGAACGTTTCGGTCAGACGCTGGATTTCCGGTGGCATCGTCGCCGAGAAGAAAAGAGTCTGACGAGTGAACGGGATCAGTTTGCAGATCCGCTCGATATCCGGAATGAAGCCCATGTCGAGCATACGATCGGCTTCGTCGATGACGAGAATTTCAACGCCCTGCAACAACAGTTTGCCGCGCTCGAAGTGATCAAGCAGACGGCCAGGCGTCGCGATCAGAACATCTGTGCCACGGTCGAGCTTCTTGTCCTGGTCGGAAAAGGAGACGCCGCCGATCAGCAGGGCGACATTGAGTTTATGGTTGGTGCCGTATTTGGCGAAATTCTCTTCAACCTGCGCAGCGAGTTCGCGCGTCGGTTCCAGGATGAGCGTACGCGGCATCCGCGCACGAGCGCGGCCCTTTTCGAGCAGCGTCAGCATGGGCAGTGTGAAACTTGCGGTCTTGCCGGTTCCGGTCTGGGCAATGCCAAGGATGTCGCGGCGCTCAAGCACCTGCGGAATGGCTCCCGACTGGATTGCCGTGGGTTCCTTATAACCTGCTGCTTCAACTGCAGCGAGGACCTTCTCGCTAAGACCGAGAGTATTAAATGCCATGGAGCGCTTTGCCCGAATGTTGTGATTGTTAATCGGCGGCGCCGTGGGAACCGCCGGTGCCAATGTGCGCACACCCTACATTCATGCGCTCAGGTGTCAATGCGCTTGAGAGGTAAAATCTCAAGAAAATCGAGTAATTCCGAGTACGATTTGCCATCTCAGTTAATAGTGCAACCAAGTTGGTTCATGAAATCGGCTGGAAAATCAGTATGCGTTGCCCAAAATGCAGGCGCAAACGAAGGTATGTGTTTCCGAAAGTATCGCTTCAGCCGGTATTCGATACGTAAAATTGCGCAGCGTCAGGCAGAAAGAGCCGCCGGTTTGTAGAACAGGTCGTAGTCTGACTTGTAGCGCCGCCGCAGCTGCTGCACTAGGCTGTCTTCGGTAAAGGACAGCAGCGTGTCCCTGCCGACAAAATTGTCCACGTGATACGCGACAGGAGATTTCGTGCGGAACCTGAGAGAGCTTTCCGAAAGAAAAGTTGCGAATGACTGGTCGAAATCTTCAAGCTGCAAGATCAGATCAGCCGTCAACATACCTTTGTAGGTGAGGGCAGCTGTCTGGCTGCGAAACAGATTGTCTGCTTCCAGGTCCGAAATCGACGCAACGTGTGACACGAACTCCTGAGGTGTCATGTCCTGATTGAACTGGCGCTCTTCATAATAGGCCGGAAGCGGATCGGCACTCAGGATGACTTTCTCATAACAGTAGGCCAACCGATGCATCGGATCCTGGACCCAGGCCGCGACTTTCATTTCGGGATGCCGTCGCTTGAGTTCGCGTGCTGTCAGTAACTCCACATTCCCATGGAAGAGCAGCCGTTCCGTGGCGGCGGTCCGAAGATCAAAGCCGGAAAGGGCCTTGAGCTTGTCGGTACCGGCAAGGCAATGAAGAACCGGGCGCAGAAGTTGAAAAGCAGGTTCTGCGATACGGGCAAAGGCGATCTTGTGCTTGGGAAAAGCCAGGAAGACATGATTTCGCAGTGGGCGAAGCCGTCTGTCCAGTATCGAATACATCCGGTTTAACATGCTACGTTTCCGACCGGTCAAATAGGCAGTGCGGGCAAAAATATACGCCCGCCCAACCTCTTCAAAAAAAGATATAGATCAAAATACCTGCTGTTGTGGCTAAATATCAAGATCCTCAGCGAATTCAGCGTTGTCCTGAATGAACCGGAAGCGCGCTTCCGGCTTGTTGCCCATCAGCCGTTCAACGGTGTCGTTGGTGTCTGTTACAGCTTCTTCTTCGACGACGACCTTCAGCATGGTCCGCTTGGACGGATCCATTGTCGTTTCCTTCAGCTGAGCCGGCAACATTTCACCCAAACCCTTGAAACGGCCGATTTCCACCTTGGATTTACCCTTGAAGACTGTCTCCATCAATTCGTCTTTATGGGCATCGTCGCGTGCATAGAGGGTCTTTCCCCCCTGGCTGAGACGATAGAGTGGTGGCACGGCCAGGAAGAGATGGCCGCCACGGATTAGCTCCGGCATTTCGCGGTAAAAGAAAGTAATCAAAAGTGATGCAATGTGGGCGCCGTCGACGTCAGCATCCGTCATGATGACGATCTTCTCGTACCGCAGGTCACTTTCCCGGTATTGGGAGCGCGTGCCGCAGCCAAGGGCCTGGATGAGATCGGCAAGCTGCTGGTTGGCGACGAGTTTGTCGCGGCCGGCGTTTGCGACGTTCAGGATTTTGCCGCGCAAGGGCAAGACGGCTTGGTTGGAACGGTTGCGCGCCTGTTTGGCCGAGCCACCTGCCGAGTCACCCTCCACGATGAAGAGTTCGGTGCCATCGGACTGGTTTGCCGAGCAGTCGGCAAGTTTGCCCGGAAGGCGCAGCTTGCGGACAGCTGTCTTGCGGGCGACGTCTTTTTCCTGTCGACGGCGCAAGCGCTCATCCGCGCGGTCGATCACCCACTCCAGAAGCTTGTTTGCCTGGTTGGGGGAGGCCGTCAGCCAATGATCAAATGCATCACGCACAGCAGTCTCTGCAATGCGCGTGGCTTCGTTGGTCGCCAGTTTGTCTTTGGTCTGGCCGACGAATTCAGGCTCACGGATGAAGACGGACAGCATTCCGCCGGCTGATGTCATCACATCATCGCCGGTGATGATGGATGCCTTCTTGTTGTTTGTCAGTTCGCCATATGCCTTGAGGCCGCGCAACAGGGCATATCGGAAACCCGCTTCGTGAGTTCCGCCTTCCGGTGTCGGCACGGTGTTGCAGTAGGAACTGACAAAGCCGTCGCCAGCAAACCAGCTCACTGCCCATTCCACGGATCCATGTTTGCCGGCGTTGTCGGTGCGGCCGAAGAACACGTCGTCGACGACACGGCGTTCCTTGGTCAGTCTCTCGTTGAGAAAGTCGCGAAGACCACCGGGGAAGTGAAACACGGCCTCAGCCGGTGTCTCGTCCTTTTCAGACAGCAATTCAGGTGCGCAGTGCCAGCGGATTTCGACACCGCCAAAGAGATAGGCCTTGGACCGTGCCATCTTCAAAAGGCGCGCCGGGACAAATTTGGCGCCTTTGCCGAAGATTTGATCGTCTGGTTTGAAGCTGACCTGGGTCCCGCGTCTGTTCTGGGTGTCGCCAACCAGCTCGAGAGGACCCTGGGCGTGACCGCGGCGGAAGATCTGACGATAGAGCTTGCGGCTGCGTGCGACCTCTACAATCAGTTCCTCTGACAGCGCATTGACCACGGAAATGCCGACACCGTGCAGACCGCCAGAGGTCTCATAGACCTTGCTGTCGAACTTGCCGCCCGCATGCAGCGTCGTCATGATCACTTCGAGTGCGGACTTGTCCTTGAACTTCGGGTGAGGGTCGACAGGAATACCGCGGCCGTTGTCGGTGATCGTCAGATAGCCATCGCTGGAAAGCGACACGTCGATCCACGTCGCATGGCCGGCAACCGCCTCATCCATGGAGTTGTCAATCACTTCGGCAAAGAGGTGATGCAACGCCTTTTCGTCAGTGCCGCCGATATACATGCCTGGCCGGCGCCGAACCGGCTCGAGCCCTTCGAGAACCTCGATGTCGGCCGCTGAATAATCGTCGCTGACCGCGACAGGCGCAACGGGACGCGGCTTTTGCGGAGCTGGGGCGGGCTCGTCTTGTGTCATTGGGGCAGAGACCGCCGCGTTGCCTGCAAACAGATCGTCTTTTGCGCTCATTCCGTATCGCCTGATGGGTCTTGGGTCACAGTTTCTACAAACTCAGCGCTGTTACCTACACCGAATCATGTCTCAGTTTGAAGGACAAAGATAGAACGGCAAAGGTAATTGGCCAAAAGCCCCCGTTTTCAACAGCCCGGGGCCAAAAAACCGATCTGGAAACACATCATCAACCCGCCTGTGTTGAAATAAGGGTCTTGAATGGGAGAGGGGCGGTCACAATATGTGCCAATTCCGCAACAGTTACTGACAGAGTCATTTGCAGGGCCCCGGTTTGCCGCCGTTGCCCCTGTTCGGCCATGTTTGCCCGTCACCCGTTACGCTAATGTCTGGGACGACCAGATCGGGATCAACTCCTGAAGTGGTTCACAGTCCGGACAAAAGTGTCAGGAAATGGTCTTATTTCGGCGTCGTATGGCCCAACTTAAGACGAAATGATCGGCCAATTTAGGCCACTCCGAAACAGTGGGTCCCGCAGGCATATGCTTTTGGGACCAAAGAGACAGCAAATGCGCTTGGCGCGGACAAAAAACAAGAAAGTCCGTCGGGGATCTGTTTCGTTGCCGACGGATAATAGTGTGACTGGGATGCCTAAGAACAGCACAAAGCTTCAACGCATGGGAAGAGCCGGAACCGTGCTCGGTGCGTTGATCCTGATCGGCCTGACAGGGCCCGTGGCCGCCTTTGACGGTCAGCCGGCGCCTGCACGGGCGATCGGTCCGAACGATCTTTCCCCGTCTGAAGCACTGCGGGCCGGTGCCCGCCAATATTATTCCGGCGACAAGGCCGCTGCGCTTGGGTCGCTGCAGTATGCCGCCGAAAACGGTCAGCCCATGGCCGCCTGGAAGCTGGGCGAAATGTATGCCTCCGGCGACGGCGTCAAGGAAGACGACCTCAAGGCGTTCGAATATTACAGTCAGATCGTTCGTGAGCACGGGGAAGATCGCCCCGATGCACCGGATGCTCCCTTTGTCTCAAGCGCCTTCGTTGCGCTCGGTTCCTACTATCTGAACGGCATCGACGGCGCAGTGCCCAAGAATGAATCACGTGCCCGTCAGATCTTCACGCATGCCGCCTCCTATTTCGGCGATGCCGATGCCCAGTATGAACTTGGCCGCATGTACCAGGAAAACAACAGCCGCATGGCCGTTCGTTGGTACAATCTTGCCGCGCTCAAGGGACATGTGGGTGCCCAGGCACGCCTTGGTGAAACGCTCTATGCACTCGGTACGTCGGACAAGAAAAAAGCTCGCGGCCTGATGTGGATGACCGTTGCCCGGGAACAGGCCAAGGGGACGGATACCAGTTGGATTCATTCCATGCACGAGCAGTATTTCGCGGTTTCGCCCGAGCCTGTCAGGCAGATGGCCAGATCAATGGCTGACGGATGGTTGAAGCAAAACCGCCCGGACGTGCTCACCGCACAGCAGTTGCCCGCACAATAACCTCAAGCTCATAGAGACCGATCTGAACACCATGTGGGTGTGATCGTCCGTCTTCAATGGCTCTCGCACTGCCGTGCTAACTCTGCTCCGGTTCGAAGCAGGAGCGTGCCAGGGTTTCAGAAAATCTGCGTTATCTGGCGAGTGATCTTCAACCTGACGAATAAGTTGGTGTTGTGGGACGCCTGGTCGTGAATTTATCGATCGCAGGGCTTTGAATTTGGGTCAGTGGGCAAGGCGCGTTGCTGATCTGCCAGGACGTGTTGTTCAGCACCATTTCACATGTCGCCATTCGCAGCCCGGATGGGCTCTTCAGGCAGATAGATTCACCTACGCCGTATTTCTCGCCCTGGTATCGGCAGGTACACGTGACGTCTTGCGCCCAAGCCGCGCTGCCTGACCCAAGAATCAGACCGAAAATCAGTCCGGAAAACAACCATACGGTGACAGTAAAGACCGACCGACCGGCAATCGAAATCGTTACCGGTATGTCTGTTCCGCATGTCGCCGTCGCGGATGTTGGTCGGCTGAGCGTCATCCCATGATGAGAAAAGCTTACCATGACGTCAGTCGACTGCAAGCCCGGTTTCCGGGCACGCACCGCGCTTCACGCCTCCATCAGCGATGGAGACAGATTTTTGGAGGCAGTTTCAGTCTCAAGCAGCCAGCTTCACCCAGACGGGCACATGATCCGACGGCTTTTCCCAGCCGCGCACATGCTTGTCGATACCGCAGCCTGAGAACCGGTCTGTGGCCTGCGGAGACATCAGGATATGATCGATCCGAATGCCATTGTTCTTTTGCCAGGCACCTGCCTGATAGTCCCAGAACGTGAATGTTTCCGGCGCTTCGCTGCAGGACCGGACTGCTTCGGTCAAGCCGAGGTGGGTGAGGGCACGGAAGCGTTGCCGGCTCTCAGGTTGAAAGAGAGCGTCTTCCAGCCAGTTCTGCGGGTTCTTGGCATCTACGGGATCGGGGATGACATTGTAGTCCCCCAGCAGCAGGAATGGCGTTTCTTCTGAAAGCCGCTTTTGAGCGTGCGCAATCAAGCGGTCCATCCACTCGAGCTTGTACGGAAATTTTTCTGTTCCCAGCGGATTGCCATTGGGAAGATAGAGGCAGCCGATTCGAATCTGGCCGCTATCCGTCGACAGAGTGCCTTCAATATAACGGGCCTGTTCGTCCGCATCGTTTCCGGGCAAGCCGCGCTGAATATCAGTCAGCGGCGTCTTGGACAGAAGCGCCACACCGTTGAAACCCTTTTGGCCGTGTGTTTCGACGGCGTAACCGAGGTCTTCAAACGGCTGACGGGGAAAGTTCTCGTCGACGGACTTGATTTCCTGAAGGCAGGCGACATCCGGAGACGCTTCCTTGAGCCACTCAAGGACCGTGTCGATACGTGCCTTGACGCCGTTTATGTTCCAGGTCGCGATTTTCATGAGCGCGGTTGCCTCAATTGTTCGAAACTGCCGGGGCAACCGGCGTCAAAGCGGTATCGCACCAGTGTCAGATCGTGAAACTGGTGCCGCAGCCACATCCGGCGACCGCATTCGGGTTGTTGATCTGAAATGACTGGCCAATCAGATCATCGACGAAATCGATTTCCGATCCGCTCATGTATTGAAGGGAAATGGAATCGATCAGAACCGTTGCCCCCGGCTTTTCGATCACCAGGTCGTCGTCTTCGCGGCTGTCGACCACGTCATATTTGTACTGCAGTCCGGAACAGCCGCCGCCTTCAACGCTGACACGCAGCATGCTGCCACCCGGCTCCTTGGACAAAATCGAAGCAATGCGCTTGGCAGCGCGGTCGCTGACTGTTACGCCAATTTCAAGTGTTTCGGTCATCTTTCACCGACTCGCTTAGTTCCGGCAATGTGCGGGAACGTTAAACCTGATTTGTTCAGATAAGTATGTTTTGAGGCCGCCCGCGTCAATGTGTTGCCCGCGGCCCGAGCAACAGCAAACGCGGACCGGTTCTGTGAAGGATGGCTGGAAACTGATGAAAGCGGATATCGGATTTGGGGGACAATCCCGCGCAATCTACGCGGAAAACCCTCTGGAAAGCCGGGGAAGACTCTTCCCCGAGCCTGAAAGCCCGACGCGGACACCCTTCCAGCGGGATCGGGACAGGATTATTCATTCCTCCGCGTTCCGCAGGCTCAAGCACAAGACGCAGGTTTTCGTCTATCACGAAGGTGACCATTTTCGCACACGGTTGACCCACACCATCGAGGTATCGCAAATCGCGCGCTCGCTGGCACGCGCTTTGCGGCTTGATGAAGATCTGGCGGAATGCCTGGCCTTGTCACATGATCTCGGTCACACGCCGTTTGGGCATGAAGGCGAAGACGTCATGCATGAGTGCATGGCACCCTTCGGCGGTTTCGACCACAACGCGCAATCACTGAGGGTCGTGACCCATCTGGAGCAGCGCTATGCCGAGTTCGACGGTCTGAACCTCGCCTGGGAAACTCTGGAAGGGTTGGTCAAGCACAACGGCCCCCTGATTGATGCCAGCGGTGCGCCGCTCGGAAAGTTCAAGGACAGCCAGTTGCCGTTTGCGATCCGCGACTATGCCAGGAAACAGGACCTCCTGTTGCATACCTGGCCTGGTGCGGAGGCACAGGCCGCTGCCATTGCCGATGATATTGCTTATGACGCGCATGATCTCGATGACGGATTGAGGGCAGGGCTGTTTGCGATCGAAGACATGCGCGATGTGCCGTTCCTTGCCGACATTCTTGCCGAGGTCGATGGCAAATATCCGGGTCTCGAAGAGAGCCGACGTATCCACGAGATCGTCAGGCGATCGATCACGCGCATGGTCGAGGATGTCATTCGCGAAGCGGTGCGCAATCTGAATGACGTTGCTCCGAAAAGCGTCCAGGAGATTCGCATGGCGGGGCGTTGTCTCGTCGGTTTCTCTGCGGACATGACCGCTGCGGAAAAGGAAGTGAAACGGTTCCTGTTCGCCCGGGTCTATCGGCATGAAGATGTTCTTGCAGTTCGAAAGCTGGTTGCCCGGGTTGTGCGGGACCTGTTCACAAGGTTCCTTGCGGAACCGGACCTCATGCCGAAACCATGGAACAGTGGCCTTGGCAACCTGGGTGAAACGGAAATCGCGCGACTGGTTTGCGACTATATCGCCGGAATGACCGACCGATACGCCATCGAAGAGCACCGCAGACTGTTTGACGACACTCCTGATTTGGGGTAGGCGCAGAGGCAACTTTACAGCCCCGTGGCGCCGAAGGCTTTTCCTTCGCAGCGCGCGGGGGCTTTGTGTTTGAAAACCAAAACCAGACCGGTGTTCTATGAATATCTTCGCGGACTTCACGCTGCGCGTCAAAGACGCTCTCCAAGACCTTGATTTAAAAGATGCAAATGGAGAGGCGCCAGATCTTTCGCGAGTCGTCGTGGAAGCACCGCGTGATCCGGCACATGGCGACCTTGCCACCAATGCTGCAATGGTACTTGCAAAACCACTCGGCATGAAGCCGCGCGATCTTGCCGAGCAGCTCGTTGCCAAGCTCAACGCTGACCCGGAAATTACCGAGACGACGATTGCCGGCCCTGGTTTCATCAATCTGCGTGTCGCCCAGGGGGTCTGGCACAAGGTTCTGGGCAGCGTATTGGATCAGGGTATCCGCTTCGGAGCCCAGGAACGTTCTCCTGCTCCGAAGGTCAACGTCGAATATGTTTCCGCGAACCCGACTGGTCCGATGCACGTCGGTCATATCCGTGGAGCGGTCGTGGGTGATGCCTTGGCGAACATTCTGGCATTTGCCGGCAATGACGTGGTCAAGGAATATTACATCAACGATGCAGGCTCGCAGATCGATACGCTGGCTCGTAGCGCCTTCCTGCGCTACCGCGAGGCACTTGGCGAGGACATCGGCGCCATTCCGGCTGGCCTTTATCCGGGAGACTACCTGAAGCCAGTCGGTGAAAAACTGAAAGCGGAGTTCGGTCCGTCGCTGGTAAGCAAGGAAGAAAGCGACTGGCTGCCGCTGGTAAAGGAACGCGCGATTGCCGCCATGCTCGAGTTGATCCGGCAGGACCTGGCAGCGCTCGGTGTGGAACACGAGGTGTTCTATTCCGAAAGAACCTTGCATGATCGCGGCTCGGGCAACGGTTCGAAGATCGATCACATGCTCGAAACTCTCCGGAACAAGGGTCTGATTTACGAAGGCACGCTTCCGCCACCCAAGGGTCAGGTTCCTGATGACTGGGAAGACCGCGAGCAAACACTGTTTCGCGCAAGCGACTTTGGTGACGATACCGACCGGGCGCTCAAGAAGTCCGATGGTTCCTACACGTATTTCGCTGCCGACGTCGCCTATTTCCAGGACAAGTTCGAACGGGGTTTTTCCGAAACGATCTACGTGCTTGGTGCCGATCACGGCGGTTACGCCAAACGCCTTCAGGCAGTCGGGAAGGCGATCTCCGACGGCAAGACGGAAGTTATTGTCCGGTTCTGCCAGCTTGTGAAGCTGATGCGTGACGGCGAACCGGTCAAGATGTCCAAACGCTCCGGCGATTTCATCACACTGCGCGATGTCGTGGATGAAGTCGGGCCGGACCCGGTTCGCTTCATGATGCTGTTCCGCAAGAATGATGCACCGCTGGACTTTGACTTCAAAAAGGTTACGGAACAATCGAAAGACAATCCGGTCTTCTATGTTCAATACGGCCATGCGCGTTGCTGTTCGGTGTTGCGGCAGGCGGCCGATGAACTCAAGGAAGCCGGCTATGCGGTTGATGATCTTGCAGGGGCCGATTTCACCTTGCTGGATGATATCGGCGAGCAGGAGCTTATCGCCAAGATGGCGGAATGGCCGAAAGTGGTCGAAGCAGCTGCAGAAACACATGAGCCGCACAGAATTGCGTTTTATCTACATGAACTCGCTAGTTCTTTGCATGGCCACTGGAATAAAGGCTACGAATTGCCTCATTTACGTTTTATTCAGGCCGGTAACTTGAAATTAACCCTAGCGCGTCTTGCTTTGGTTCGTGCAGTATCTTTGGTGCTCGCTTCAGGTCTAACGATTCTCGGCGTGAATGCTCCTGAAGAAATGCGCTAGTTTTAATGGCCGCTGGGAACGACTAAATGGCTCGCCAGCGACTTGAAGTGGACCGGTTTTCGTAAAGCTCATGTCACAAGACTACGAAACAAAGCGATCAGATTTGCGCGCCTCGCAAAACGAGGCGGGCGGCGAACGGCCGGCCGCGGAGGATCCGCTGGTTGAATTGGCCCGGATTGTCCACAAGAACAAGCAATCGGGGGCAAATGTGAGCAGCGGCCGCGTTGGTAGTACAGATTATTTTGCGGGGCTGGACGATGTGGCAGGCGATGGGCCTGCACAATCCACCCCGGCGCCGTCGCGCATCGAACCTTCGTTTTCAAATCTACGTCCGGTGTCGAATACGCCTGAAGCCCCTGCTGGCGCGGACTTTGCAGAAGAACCTGAAGGAACATACAGCGCCTCCAGGAATGATTTCTACGCGGCGACACCGCCGTCCAGCTTCGAGCAGTCTTTCCAGCTGGAAGAGCCGGTTCAAACAGCCCCAGTGACGCCTTCTTCACACGTTTCTTCGCTTTGGCCGAGCGAGCCGGAGCAGGCCGCAGAACCTGTACAACCAGTCGCTCCCCCGGTTGGCGTGTCACATGCTCCGGTGGATCATGTCGTGCAGTTTCGCACGCCACAGGCTGCCCCAGTGCAGGCTGAGCCAGAGGGCGCAAACGACAAGTCTTATCTTGCACCTTCCGTTGCCATGGATCTCGAACAGAATCTTACGGCAGAACTGGAAGACGAGTTGATCGGCGCCTTGCGTCAGTCCGTTGACGAGACACATCCGGCAAGCGCGCCCGATATGGGATATGCAGACGAGGTGGAAGAGGCTGCTCCTCAAACTCCCTCAATTCCTGTGATGCCAACGGCATCTTCATACTCCCGCGAAAAAACGGATTTTGCCGCCTCTGACAGCTTGACCCGCGCAACCCAGGTGCCGAGCGCGCCGTCCGTGTCTCCCGCCATTGGGACCGCAGCGTCCAGCATTTCGAAGCCAATTGATGCGCCGCGTCCCTCGGACGACTACCGGATTGGTGGCGTGCAACACGATGAACCGGTTGAGGCAGTTGCTGGAGATGAGGAGGTATTCGAAACCTCCAACTACCAGCAGCCTGTAACCGGGCAACGTCCGCAGATTGACGAGAATGACTTCTTTGCTGCGCTGAACCCGGTTCAGTCCGAACCGGCGGCGCAAAAGGTGGAAGCCGCGCCGGAACAGGCAGGAGATCCTGCCGGCATTGACGCCCTTTTTGCCGATCTTGACTTCCCGGCTCCAACGTCTCGGAAGCCTGTTGGTGGCTCGATCGACCCATCGTCGCAGGACACTCCATCAACAGAGCCGGACCTGGACGATATGGCTTGGCCTGCTGCAGCTGCAGCGGTTCCTCAATCGGAAGACGACGAAACGCCGCCACCGCCGGAAGGCTATGACCTTGATGCGGTTGCACGGGCAATGCAGGAAAGCGATCCAAGCCTTACCGGTGCTGGCGTCCTGCCGCCTCACTCGGCAGCCGAACGCAACGCGATACCGCATGCGGGCGAAAAATCCCGGAAAGGCTTGTTCGTTGCAGCTGGAGTGCTTGGCGTTGCTGTCCTGGGCGGCGCAAGCTTTTTTCTGTTCGATAGCGACGCCGTTCCTGTACCCAGTGGTCCGCCACCGGTCATCAGCGGTCTGCAGGAGCCGCTCAAGGTATATCCGGAGCAGAGCCAGGCTTCGGCAAACGATCAGGCCGGCAAGCTTATTTATGATCGGGTCGACGGCACTGGTGTAGCCGGACCAGACAGGCTTATCCCGACAGAATCTCCGCAACCCGCAGAGCTGCCGCCGGCACCTGCAGGCACCAACGGCGACGCCGATCTCGTTCCCGGAACTCCGAAACGGGTGAGGACTGTGGTCGTGAGACCGGACGGAACCATCATTCCTGAAGGTGAAGAACCTGCTGTAGCGACACCGGCGCAGCCTGAACCGGCGGCACCGGCGCAGCCTGATGCGGCTTCCGGCGAAAACGGTTCGCGGGTGGTTTCCACGTCGCCCGTCGTGACCGGTGCGGATGTCGCGCCTGCAGATCCGTCAGCCACTGCACCGGAACCGGCTCAGCCCGATACACCGGCAATCGTAACCGGTGCTGACGTAGCGCCGGAACCGACTGCAAGTGAACCTGCTGCACCGGTGCCGTCAGTTGTGCCTCGCAAGAAGCCGGATGCTCCTGTCCAGGTTGCAAGTGCTCCAGCCGTCGTCTCGACACCGGCGCAGGCGCAGCAGAACGATAGTCCGCTTAACCTGACGCAACAGCCTGCTGCCCCGGCAACAACTGCGCCCGCAGCACCGGCACCTGTTGCCAGCACCTCCGGCGGCAGCATCCCGTCTGGGACCTATATCGTTCAGGTAACGTCTCAACGTTCTGAAGCCGCTGCAAGCGACGCATACTCTGGACTGCAACGGCGGTTCCCCGCTGTATTGGGTAACCGGAACGCGGTGATCGTTGCAGCGACCGTTGAAGACAGGGGTGTGTTCTACAGGGCGCGGATCCCGACCGGGTCGCGCGATGAAGCAATAAGCTTGTGCGAAAGCCTCCAGGCAGCCGGTGGCGACTGTTTCGTTCGCAGACAGCCCTGAGACAGACTACACAATCGAAAAGCGTAAGTGAGACGGTCGGGTATTCCCGGCCGTTTTATTCTGCTGCTGCGACTGGCTCGTTCAATGAGGTGCCGCGCAACTGCGGTCCCATGTGACGGAAGACCTCGGCGATGGCATCCATGGCCTGGCGCACGGCGGGTTCCCGGCGCAAGTCCCGGTGAACGATGATGTGTTCGACGTTCGTGAGTTCCGCAAGCGGCTCAGTCAATCTGACGAGCTCGCGGTTACTGTCGCCCATGAAAACCGGCAAGAGACACAATCCGGCTCCCGATGCGGTCATGTTCATGAGAGTCGTCATGGTATTGGATCGCAGTTTCGGCATCTGTGCCAGCCGGGTTTCCAGCCAGCGCATCTGCGAGGGATACCAGAGGTCGTCTGGAGCAAAGCCAAGCCATGTACAGAGTTTGTAACGGTCCGGTGTTCTGGCGGCAGGGTGTTTTGCGACGTAATCGGCCGAACCGTAAACCGCGTAGGCCAATTCACCGATTTTCCGTGCAATCAACGTGTCGGTTTCCGGAAGGCAATTGCGGATCTGCAGCTCAATACTGCGTGACTGGTGATTGACATGCTGGTGGCTTGATATCAGTTCAAGCTCGACACCGTCGAGCAGGCCCGTCAGCAGTTCAAACCGGTCAGTCAGAACCCGCGCACGGACCTCGTCTACGGCGACACGAACAACCTTCAGTGCCGATCCGGACAGATCGGGCAGGATCCGTGCAGCCGCCTCCGCCTTCTTGCGCATGTCATCTGCAAGTGGGATCAGGCGCAGCCCGGCATCCGTCGGTTTCAGTCCTGTCGGCGTACGGTCGAACAGTCTTGCGCCTATCCGGTCTTCAAAGCTCTTCAGGCGGCGGCTCAGTTGCGGTTGGCTGATGTCCAGTGCCTTTGCCGCCCCGGAGAGAGAGCGCATGCGGGCAGCGGCATCAACCAGTTTCAGATCATCCCAGTTCATGGGTGGGTTATACCAATATACAAGGCGCGGAGCAACGTGATGCGTATACGCATACCCGTTATGGGGTTTTCACGACTGATTTGGCTGCCGGAGCAGTGATAAGACTCTCTTGAAATTACCTGGAACCGTTGAATGTCACAGAACTCCGTCTATCACCGCCCGGATAACACGTTGCTCGCCCTTTTGCTTGCACTTGCCGGCATGGCCGCTTTCACACCGATATTTGCCGCTGGTAAACTGTCTGGAGGTTTGTTGCCGGTTGCTGTGCTGGTATGGCTTCGGTTCATTGGGGGAGCTGCAACGATCGTGAGTGTTGCGGCCGTCAAGCGTGTTCCGGTGTTCACGCGTGTCAGCCCGCTCTGGAAACTGCACCTCATGCGAGCGTTTTGTGGTGTTGGTGGACTTGCCTGCTCCATCTACGCCGCCAGTGTTCTGCCCTTGGCGGACGCAACCGCAATAGGCCTCACAAAAGGTATCATCGCCATCATCTTGGCTGGTTTTATTCTCAAGGAGGTGATCACCGGTCGTCATTGGGTCGCAGGTGTGTTGTGCGCTGCAGGTGCATATCTCGTGGTCCGGTCTGCGGAAAGTGCTGCGGGTTATGACGAGCTTGCGTTGGCTGGCGTCATGTCAGCGCTCATCGGCGCCGTGTTCATGGCCTGTGAAGCCCTGATCATGCGCTATATTGCCCAGCGCGAGGACACCGTCACCATCCTGGCATATGTCAATGTCTTTGCCGCGGTGCTGTTGAGCGGGCCGGTCCTTTGGCTGATCGTCAAAGATGGAATTTCCTGGAGCGATCTGCTGATTTTTGCCTGGATGGGTCCACTGGCAATTGTCGGCCAGTCCATGAATATTTCCGCCTACAGAAGAGCAGGGGCGGCAACACTTGCCCCCGTGTATTACGGCACAGTGGTGATGTCGGCTGTTTTCGGTTTTGCAGTCTGGGGAGAAATTCCCACTCGCGTTGCTGTCTTTGGGGCCGTTCTGATTGTGGCGGGCGGTGCTATTCTGACCCTGCCGAACCCTTTCAGAAAGTTCCGCCAGGCTTCCTGAGATGCCTGGCGCCAAAGGTCAATGACTGAGCTTTTCTGCCAGAAACGGCAGGCTCTCATCCAGCCGGTAATCCACTGACGAGTGATTGTCGCTGAATTCCTGATAGACGTGGTCAACGCTGGCTTCGCTCAGTTTCCTGTGCAGGCGGCGCGCACCATAGACCAGGTTGTATTGATCGACATCGCCGCATTCGATCCAAAGGCCCTTCAAGGATTTCAGAGCATCGATGTGATCACCTACGATGTGCACTGGGTCCCACTTCAGCCAGGCATTCCAGCGTTCTTCAATGAGTTCGCATGTTTCCGGATCGACAGGCAGACGGATGCCGCAAAAGACCTCCGGATCGGGATCCGGATCGTAGGTTGCAGCCATGGCAAAGGTCATCAAGTCATGAAGTGAGTTGCCCGGATATTTCGGACCCTTTTCAAAATCCCGGACGAAGGCTTCGATTGAACCCGCTTTTGAAATTGCCCTCAATGCGCTTGGCATTTCGGGCAGGTAACAAAGTTCAAACGCCATGTCACCGGAATGGCAGGCAGCGGCAGACCAGACGTCTGAGTGTTTCATCGCATGAATGATGGCGCCGTAGCCTCCTGAGGATTTTCCGAAGATACCGCGCTTGCCGGTGCCGCCGCACTTGAAGCGATTTTCAACATCTTCCAGCATTTCGGTTGTCAGCCAGGTTGCCCAGGGCCCCATAGCGTCGCTGTCGATGTACTGGTTCCCGCCAAGACGCGTGAAACAGTCGGGGAAAGCGACTGCAACAGGTGGCATGGCACCGTCATGGATGAGCCTGTCGAGCCGCTCCGGTACGTTCTCACCGAAATTCTTCCAGTTCGTGTGAGCCGGGCCGCCGGCGGTAAATCCGACGATATCCACCAAAAGCGGCAAGCCGCTGCCGTCATGACCATGAGGGGTATAGACGTGGATCTCGCGCGTTGCCGTATCCCCCAGCCGGTTTCGTCCAAGAATTTCAGATCTATGGGAAAAACGGTGCAGGGTGCCGGCAGGAATGTCGAGACGCGCGCGCATGGGGGCTCCAATCAGATCTGGGACGAAGGGCGTCTAGATTGCAAGATAGTGACAAGGGTGCAAGAGGCAGCACTTGCATTTCTTGACGGCTCCCAGCGCTGCGGCTAAGCCGGATCAATGACCAAAGCCTTTGTATCCGGGTGTGCCGGACCGACCCTGACAAGTTCCGAAATCGACTTTTTCCAGCAGGAAGACCCTTGGGGACTGATCCTGTTCGCGCGCAACATCGAAACGCCGGAACAGGTCAGGATACTCACGTCGGCTTTTCGGGAAGCTGTAGGCCGGAGCGATGCACCCGTTCTGGTGGATCAGGAAGGCGGCCGGGTGCAACGGTTGAAGCCACCTCATTGGCCAAAGTATCCGGCACCGAAGGCATATGGTGATCTGTACGACCGGGACGCTACAGCAGGACAAAGAGTTGCCTGGCTTGCCGGGCGGCTGATTGCAGATGATCTCTACCAGGTCGGAATATCTGTCGATTGCCTGCCTTGTCTGGATGTCAGGTTCCCTGAAACTGTCGATGCTATCGGAGACAGGGCGTTTTCACAGGATCCGGAAGTCGTTGCAATACTTGGCAAGGCGATGGCGGAAGGTGCTTTGGCGGGTGGCGTGTTGCCCGTGATCAAACATATTCCGGGCCACGGACGCGCACGTGTCGACAGCCATTTGGAGCTGCCGCGCGTCAATGCGGCCATTTCTTCTTTGGAAAGCGTGGATTTCCGGCCCTTCAAGGCCCTTTCTCACGTGTCATTGGGGATGACAGCCCATATTGTGTACGAGGGGATCGATCCGAATACAGCTGGGACGCAGAGCGCGAAAGTCATTCAGGAAATCATCAGGGGTGAAATCGGCTTCGACGGCTGTCTGATGAGCGACGACATTTCCATGAAGGCGCTCGGTGGCAGTTTTGAGGACCGGTCCGGCAAGATCATCGAGGCAGGGTGTGACATCGTTTTGCACTGCAATGGTGATATGGATGAAATGATTGCAGTCGCGAAGGTGGTGCCCGAGCTTTCGGGTGCAGCCAGGCGGCGATGCGAGACGGCCTTGAGCGGCTTCCAGGTTCCCGATCCGGAATTTGACAGGCTTGCGGCCTTTGATGAGTTTCACACCTTGACCGGCTGGCAGGGCGTTTGACCGGAGCGGCAATGGCGGAATTGGAAAACAGCTCGAAGCGACAGCAGGATGGTTCCTACGATCTTCTCAGTTCTGTCAGCACTCCCGAGGAGCGTGCGAGTTCCGATCCGCAACTTGTTGTCGATGTGGAAGGTTTCGAAGGCCCGCTCGACCTTCTGTTAGGCCTGGCGCGAACGCAAAAGGTAGATCTTGCGCGTATTTCCATTCTCGAACTCGTCGAACAATACTTGGAATTCGTGGCCGAAGCCCGCAGGATGAGGCTGGAGCTGGCCGCGGACTATCTGGTCATGGCTGCATGGCTTGCCTTCCTGAAGTCCAAACTGTTGCTGCCTGAGCAGAAGAATGAGGACGAACCGACAGGTGAGGAACTTGCCGCGGCTCTCGCTTTCCGTTTGCGGCGCCTGGAAGCTATGCGGGAAGTTTCCGAAAAACTCCTGACCCGGAACAGACAGGGGCGGGACGTGTTCCATCGTGGTGAGCCTGAAACCATGTCGGTGCAACACAAGAGTATCTGGGACGCTTCCATCTACGATCTGCTGTCTGCGTATGCCACGCAGCGCCAAAGGCAATCCGTAACCTCCGTCCGTGTGTTGCGCAGGACGGTGTGGTCGCTGCAGGAAGCGCGCGAACTGCTCACCAAACTGGTTGGCCGGGTCGGTGAATGGGCCCCAATGAATGCCTATCTGCGCGATTATCTCTACGACAACAAGGATTGGGCGACGATTGTCGCAAGCACCTTCAGCGCCAGTCTCGAGATGGTGCGCGAAGGTCAGGTCGAAATCCGGCAGGGCGAACCTTTTTCCCCTGTCTATATCCGTGCTGTCATGAAGGAGCCGGATCATGGCGTCTGATTTCGATCTTCTGCAGTTGGAAAACGACGGGAAAACCGCTCCATCAAAGCCTCTGGATCCAGCCGGCCTTCGCATGGTCGAAGCGTTGCTGTTCGCCTCGTCCGAACCGCTGTCGCTTGAAGAGCTGACACTACGTCTGCCTGAAGGCACGGATGTGCTGGCCCTTCTCGAGCAGTTGCAGAACACCTATGCCTCGAGAGGCGTCAATCTGGTCAGGGTCGCGGGGAAATGGTGCTTCCGAACGGCTGAGGATCTCGCCTATCTGATGCACCGGAACGTCGAAGAGCAGCGCAAATTGTCGCGCGCAGCACTCGAGACGCTTGCGATCATCGCCTATCACCAGCCGGTCACACGCGCCGAGATTGAAGAAATTCGAGGCGTTTCCACCTCCAAGGGAACGCTTGATGTTCTGCTTGAAACGACATGGATACGAATGCGAGGACGCCGCAGAACTCCCGGTCGTCCCGTCACTTACGGAACCACCGATCATTTCCTGATCCACTTCGGTCTGGAGAATGTCCGAGACTTGCCGGGACTTGAGGAGCTGAAGGGAGCTGGGCTTCTGGACAGCGCCGTACCGGCCTCGTTCCTTGTGCCGACACCCAATGACGATATCGCATTGACGGAAGATGAGGATCCACTAGAAGACGGGTCTCTGTTTGACGATGATGACGCGGACGAGACCGCCGGATCCTGATGCCCGATCGCAAAAAGCCGACTTCAACCAATGGCAATGGCCATACGCTGAGCTGGGGTGCGCCCGGAACAGCCGGCGCAACAATCGCCGCAGGTCTCGTCTTTGAGAATGTGTCTCACGATTATGATGGCGTGACATCGGTTCAGGACCTGAGCCTGTCCATCGCACCGGGCGAGATCCTTTGTCTGCTTGGTCATTCCGGCTGCGGCAAGACCACATTGATGCGTATTGCCGCAGGCGTTGAGCGTCAGAGCAAGGGCAGGGTGCTGATCAACGGCCGGGAAATTGCCGGCGATGAACTGTTTCAGCCTCCCGAAAAGCGCGGTGTCGGCCTGATGTTCCAGGATTACGCGCTTTTTCCGCATATGAGCATTCTGGCGAATGTAATGTTCGGCCTGACCAACATGCCAAGACGGGAAGCCCAGACCGCCGCCCTGAGTGCTCTCGGCCGCGTCGGTCTGGCGGACTATGCAGCCGACTATCCTCACGCGCTTTCCGGTGGTGAACAGCAGCGTGTTGCGCTGGCCCGTGCACTGGTTCCCCGGCCCGGCATTCTCCTGATGGACGAACCATTCTCGGGTCTCGACAAACGTCTTCGTGACAATGTGCGCGATGAAACGCTCGCGGTTATTCGCGAAACGCGCGCCACCTGCATCATTGTGACCCACGATCCGGAAGAAGCCATGCGCATGGGCGACAAGATCGCACTGATGCGCCAGGGCCGCCTGGTTCAGCACGGCACGGCCGCAGACCTCTACAAGGCGCCCGTCGACCTGTTTGCCGCCAGGTTCTTTTCGGAACTGAACCAGTTGGAAGGTGTTGTGACCCCGGCAGGTGTCGAAACGCCGGTCGGCGTCTTGTCATCGGAGGGTTTGTCGCCGGGGCAGAAGGTTGATGTTTGCGTTCGGCCACAAGGCGTTGTTTTAAACAATGCTGGATTGTGCGGTGTTCCCGGCAGAATTCGTTCGAAACGATTCGTCGGCGAGGTCGATTTGTTGTCTATTGCAATAGACGGGCTCAATCATCCCCTTCAGGCAAGGGTTCGTGCGGGCAGTCCCTGGGAGCGTGGAATGGACGTCGCCGTCACGACTGATCCGAAAGACGTGCTTGTTTTTCCGCGTTCACCTTCCCAAGTCTAAGGGGAGGGCAACTTATCATTCCGTCTAAGTGATCGAAATCAAATAGACTGGCATGTTGCAGGGAGTGGGCCGTTTTTGTAATAAGGGCCTAAGGGCTTTTAAAGCCGATTATCAGGAGTTTGGCGTATGGGCATTAGTATTTGGCAGATCTTGATCATCGCAGTGGTCGTTGTTCTGCTGTTCGGACGTGGCAAGATTTCCGATCTCATGGGTGATGTTGCAAAGGGAATCAAAAGCTTCAAGAAGGGCATGGCCGAAGACGACGTAGCCGACTCTCCGAAGACCATCGACCACAAGAGCAGCGAAACGGCATCGTCCGTGAACGCCGAAGATCAGACCAAAGCGAGCTGATCTCAATCTGCATCGCGTCTCCTTAAGGGACGATACATCTCATGTTCGATATCGGGTGGACCGAACTATTGGTGATCGCCTGTGTGGCGATCATCGTCGTGGGGCCAAAGGATTTGCCGCGCATGCTGCGCACACTTGGCCAGACGATTGGGAAGATGCGAAAGCTTTCGCGTGAGTTCCAGTCGACCTTCAACGACGCGCTGCGTGAGGCCGAACAACAGGCCGATATCGCTGACATGAAGAAGCAGGTCGAATCGGCCGCCAACTTCAATCCGTTGGGTGATTTGAAAAAATCCATCGAAGAAGACGCGACCAAGAAAGCCGACAAGCCAAAAGTGGCAGCCAGCGAACCGGCGTCGCCGCCGGCAGACAGCGCAAATGCGGACAAGGTTTCTCCTACGGAAACAGCCCAGGCTGAAACCGAGGCAAAGCCGAAAACCGCGCCGGTGACGGAAGATGTAAAGGCATGAGCCAGGACGAAATCGACGCCTCGAAGGCGCCACTGATCGAACATCTGATCGAACTGCGCCAACGACTTATGTGGTCGATCGGTGCGATCCTCGTGATGTTCGTTATCTGCTTCTATTTCGCCACGGATATCTACAACATCCTGACTGTGCCTTACCTGCGTGCTGCAGGAGAGGGCCACCCGGTGGAGATGATCTTCACCGCGCCGCAGGAATGGTTTTTCACCCAGTTGAAGCTCGCACTTTTCGGCGCGCTCTTTCTGGCTTTTCCTGTCGTGGCCAGCCAGATCTACATGTTCGTGGCGCCCGGGCTCTACAAGCATGAGCGTGGCGCGTTCCTGCCGTTTCTGGTCGCAACGCCTGTTCTGTTCCTGATCGGCGCCTGTCTCGTCTATTTCCTGGTCATGCCCATGGCCATGGGCTTCTTCCTGTCGCAGGAACAGGCTGCGGCCACCGGTAAGGTTGCCATTCAGCATCTTGCCAAGGTGAGTGAATACCTGGGCCTGATCATGATCCTGATCTTCGCCTTCGGCCTGGTGTTCCAGTTGCCGGTGGTGCTGACCTTGCTCGGCAGGGCTGGCCTGGTGAGCTCCGATACGCTTCGCCAAAAACGCAAATATGCGATTGTTGGTGCCTTTGCTGCTGCTGCAATTTTGACACCACCCGACCCGATCTCGCAGATCGGTCTTGCGCTGCCTACGCTGCTTCTCTACGAAGTCTCCATTCTGTCCGTCAAACTGGTGGAACGCCAGCGTGCCGAAAGGGAGGCTCAACGCGAAGCCGAGGATGCGGCCGCTTGATGCTTTGAACGCTGCGCTTCCCGGATTGACAGACGGAATTGATTGAAACGACCGTCGTTCGGGAAGCGAAGATGTTTGATATTAGATGGATACGGGAAAACGCAGTCGCCTTTGACCAGGCTTTGGCTAAACGGGGTTATGAAGCTTCCGCAGCCAAGCTGATCGCACTGGACGATTCCCGCCGCTCCCATATCACCAGACTTCAGGAAGCCCAGGAACGGCGCAACGCCGCCTCCAAGGAAATCGGCAAGGCCAAGGGTTCGGGCGATGACGCGCGTGCGCAGGAGCTGATTGACGAAGTCGCACAGATCAAGGCTTTCATTCAGTCGGGTGAAGAAGAAGAGCGTAAGCTCATTGCCGATCTGGAAGCGGCCATGGCCGTCATCCCCAATCTTCCGCATGACGATGTTCCTGTGGGCGAGGATGAAGCCGGCAACGTGCTTCTGAAGACGCACGGTGAAAAACCGGTCTTCACGTTCAATGAAGCTCCGAAAGAACACTATGAGCTGGGCGAAGACCTCGGCGGCATGGACTTTGCCGCTGCGGCAAAGCTGTCCGGTTCGCGCTTCGTGATCCTCAAGGGGCAGATAGCCAGGCTGGAACGTGCACTTGGCCAGTTCATGATTGACCTGCACACCCAGGAAAATGGCTACACCGAGGTTTCGCCGCCGCTTCTGGTTCATAGCGATCCGCTCTACGGGACCGGTCAGCTGCCGAAATTCGAGGAAGATCTCTTCAAGACCACCACGGATCACTACCTAATCCCGACGGCCGAAATACCGCTGACCAATCTGGTTGCAGGTGAGATCCTCCCAGAAGATCAACTGCCGCTTCGTGTGACTGCGCTCACCTATTGTTTCCGGTCCGAGGCCGGGTCTGCCGGGCGTGATACGCGTGGAATGCTGCGCCAGCATCAGTTCCAGAAATGCGAACTCGTTTCCGTTACCAAGCCGGAAGACTCGCTCAACGAACTGGAACGCATGTTGGGCTGCGCGGAGAAAGTTCTGCAGAAACTCGGCCTGCATTACCGCGTGATGACCTTGTGCAGCGGCGACATGGGCTTTGGCGCACGCAAGACCTACGACATTGAGGTCTGGCTGCCCGGGCAGGATACCTACCGCGAGATTTCGTCCTGTTCCGTTTGCGGTGACTTTCAGGCGCGCCGCATGAATGCAAGGTTCCGGCCCACCGACTCCAAGCAACCGCTCCACGTGCACACCCTCAACGGATCGGGTATCGCAGTTGGCCGGGCTCTGATTGCCGTTTTGGAAAACTATCAAAATGGCGATGGCACCATCACCGTTCCCGACGTTCTGCGACCTTACATGGGTGGTCTGGAAAAGATCGGCTGAGCGGGACCGGCGAAAACGGCGGCCTGATCGGCATTGCGTGGATCGTGAGCGCTGGCGTTCAGCCGCAGCATACCGCCGGAATTTTGATTGCAATGGACGGCAACCGCGCAAGTTTGCCGTCCATCTTCATTTGGGGCTCTTCGGATCTGAAGTCAGAAGAGCTCGCGGGAAAACGGAGCAAAAATCGAGATGCGTATCCTCATCACCAATGACGACGGAATTCAGTCTCCCGGGCTGACGGTTCTGGAAAACATTGCCAGGACACTTTCCGACGATGTCTGGGTAATCGCTCCTGAAACCGACCAGAGTGGTGTTGCCCATTCCCTGACACTGAGCGACCCGCTGCGCCTTCGTAAGCTCGATGACCGGCACTACGCCTTGAAAGGGACGCCAACCGATTGCGTGATCATGGGCGTGCGCAAGGTGCTTCCCGGTTTGCCGGATCTAGTGCTGTCGGGAATCAACCGGGGCCAGAACCTCGCTGAAGACGTGACCTATTCCGGAACTGTTGCCGGAGCGATGGAAGGTGCCATCCTCGGGATCAGGTCGATCGCCGTTTCCCAGGCTTACAACTGGGATGTGCGTGCCGAGCCGGACTATTCGACCGCTGAGGCCCATGCGCCGGCGCTCTTCCGCAGGCTGATCGATTTCGAACTTCCGCAATATACGTTGTTGAATGTCAACTTTCCGGCCTGTGACGCCAAGGACGTGAAGGGGATCAAGGTTACCGTACAGGGGCACCATGAACAAAGCGGACTGTCCATCGACGAGCGTTCGGACGGGCGTGGTTATCCCTATTACTGGCTGCGTTTTCAGGATCGCGGCAAATCCGTACTTGATAATTCCGATCTGCAGGCAATTGCGGATGGATATGTTTCCGTTTCGCCGCTACGCATAGATCTGACAGCCCACGACCTGGTGACACACTTGGCGGAGGCTTTGGGGTAAACCCTGAGGGGGAACGGTTCATGGCCGGTCTATTGCCCGGCAAGGAAAACAGGACGATGGCGTCCGCTTTGCCGGATGAAGCGGAAGCCCGCGCTGCATTGGTTCTGGCACTGCGACAGCGCGGTGTCGGGGCGAGGGACGTACTGGCTGCAATTGAACGCGTCCCTCGGCGCCTTTTCCTGTCCGCACGCCATCACAGTCTTGCCTATGAAGACGCAATGCTGCCGATCGAATGCGGGCAGATCGTTTCAGCACCTTCAATCGTTGCCTTCACGGTACAAGCGCTAGCAATCGACTCCAGTCACGTGGTTCTGGAGATAGGGACCGGTTCCGGCTATCAGGCAGCCGTTATGTCCCATCTGGCCGCCCAGGTGGAAACGCTCGACAGGTTCGCCACCTTGACGGATCTGGCAACACGACGTTTTGAGGCGCTCAAACTCACGAACGTGAAAGCCCGGCAGGCCGACGGTTTGAGCGAGTTTCGCCAGAAAGGCCCCTACGACAGGATTGTCGTCAACGCGGCAGTGGAAGAAGTGCCAGATCCTTGGCTGCAGCAGCTGAAACCGGGAGGTATCCTGATCGCGCCGGTCGGTCAGGCAAAAAAGGCCCAGCCGTTGATCAAGTTCCAGAAAACCGAGAGTGTTGTGACTGCGGAAACGCTGATGATGGTGCGGACGGTCATGTTGCAGCCGGGAATCGCCAAGAAGCTCTAGAACGGTGTTTCATGCCGGTTCTTGGCCCATGCATTCGTTGAGCTTGCTCGACCACTTGCCTGTTCAAATTTACTATAATCGGCGCGATTGCTGGCTTTCTGGTTTGCTTCAATACTGAGAAATCGTTGTTTTTCAGCGAAAGCGTCAACCGTCTTTAGCCTTTATAAACCTTACTACCGTCTACTCTTAACCATAACAGCCACAGTCAGCGGTTAGAGTTAAGGCGATGATGAAGCGGAAGCGTACCCTCCGCAGGGATCTGATGGGCAAGGTAGCGACAGTGTCGCTGGTTGCTGTTGCTCTCGCGGGATGTTCCAGCGCGGTCGAGCGATTTGGTGAACCACCCTATTATACGGGCAATACACAGAATCAGCGGGATATTCTCAACGGCGGCCAGAAGCAGCCGACATACCAGGATATCGTGAATGGGCCTGGAGGGACCGCCGCAGGGCTTCCACAGAGTTCGTCCCAGCCAGTGACGACGGGGTCCATCCCGAACAGAGCACCATCTGTCCAGTCTGCGCCGTTGCCGGCGCCGGTGACGACGGCTCAGCGTCCTGCACCTGTCCGCGCAGCACCAGTTGCGACACAGCCCGCACCTGAAGCAGTGGCATCGACCGGGAATGTGAGGAGCTGGAAAGGGTGGACATCTGCCGGCGGAACCCGGGTGCAAATGCGTCAGGGTGATTCCATCCATTCGATGGCACGCCGGTATGGTGTTCCGATCCAGGCTATTGTTGCTGTCAATGGCATCGACGACCCGGCAAAGGTACAGCCGGGTCAAAGCGTCATCATCCCGACTTACGTTTACGCTGAACGAAACGGTTCAACGAGCACGACTGAAGGCGAAAGCGGCAAGGTCAAACTGCCGACAGCTGGACGAAGCGATAATGTTGTCACTGGGTCCGTGCCGACGTCTGTCGGGACGATGCCGAGGCCTGATCAGAAGAACGGTCAGCAGCCGACATTTGCTGATATCAGCCAGGGCAAGGTCGACGTTGTCCGCGTCAGCACCTTGCCGAGGCGCAAGCCCGGTGGATCCGATCAAACTCTGACGACAGCTTCCATTTCGTCCGGATCGTCTTCCTCGAGTGTGCCTACACCGCGCCGTCAGCCTGAGGCTTCGTCCGCCGCTTCGCAGCCCGTTGCTGCGGCACCGTCGGGAACGGTAGAGAAAACCAAGCTGCCACAGCCCGCTCTGACGCAGGAAGCCCGGCCCACAGAACCGATCAAGACGCCAACTGTCGTTGCCAAGGTTCAGGAAGACGACAGCGCGGATGCCAAGTTCCGGTGGCCTGTTCGTGGCCGTATCATCTCCGACTTCGGCGCAAAGCCGGGTGGTGGCAAGAACGAGGGTGTGAATCTTGCTGTTCCTGAAGGAACACCTGTTCATGCTGCTGACGACGGTTCCGTGATCTATTCAGGCAACGAACTGAAGGGCTACGGTAACCTGATCCTCGTTCGTCACAATGACGGCTGGGTCTCTGCCTATGCACACAACAGCGAGTTGAAGGTCAAACGGGGCGATACGATCCGCCGCGGTGATGTGGTTGCGCTTGCCGGGGCGACTGGGTCAGTCAACCAGCCGCAGCTCCATTTCGAACTGCGCCAGGGCAACAAGCCCGTCGATCCGCTGAAATACCTGCCGCGACGCTGACGCTGACAATTCTCGTATCCGGTGGGACCTTGCGATCCGCCGGATGAGAAAAGGCAGTCCGTGGCCAAAAACCGTGAACCTTGTCAATCAGCCCGGCCCTTGCGCCGGGCTTTGTCATTTCAGGAAATCGTCTTGCCGAGCCTGCCGGCCAGATCCTGAATGAACTGAAAGGCGACACGGCCCGACCGGCTGCCGCGCGTCGTCGCCCATTCCAGCGCTTTTGCCCGCAATTCGTCGGCTTCGATCTTCAGGTCAAAGTGTGCGGCATACCCGCGCACCATATCCAGGTAGTCGTCCTGGCTGCACTTGTGAAACCCGAGCCAAAGCCCGAACCGGTCCGACAGCGAAACCTTTTCTTCAACAGCTTCTGCGGGGTTTATTGCTGTCGAGCGTTCGTTCTCGATCATGTCCCTTGGCAGAAGGTGACGGCGGTTCGAAGTGGCATAGAAAATGACGTTGTCAGGCCGACCTTCGATCCCGCCCTCAAGAACGGCTTTGAGCGACTTGTACGAGGTGTCGTCATTGTCGAAACTCAGGTCGTCGCAAAAAACGATGAACCTGCAGGAAACGTCCCGGATGAGGTTCATGAGTTTGGGCAGCGACTCGATGTCTTCTCGATGAATTTCAATGAGTTTCAAGCCGGCGGAAGCGTTTTCGACGGCGATCGCTGCATGGGCAGCCTTGACCAGTGAGGATTTGCCCATGCCTCTGGCGCCCCACAGCAATGCGTTGTTTGCAGGTAATCCCTTCGCAAACCGGCGCGTATTGTCGAGAAGAAGATCACGCACATGGGAAACCGCACAAAGCAACGTGATATCGACGCGATTGACCTTTTGAACCGGTAGCAGTTCACCTGGATCAGGCGCCCAGACGAAAGCGTCAGCAACCGAAAAATCCGGGCGGCCGGGACGGGCCGGCACCGCACGTGCGATAAGGTCGATCAGGGAATCGAGTTTTGCATTTAATGCGGTGAGGTCGTTTTCAGCGTTCATTCTTCTTGCAAGCCCTGTCAAAAAGGCCCATGTCAGGCCCTGAATTAAGTGATGGCAGGATTAACACGGTGCGAGAAACACGAAAACGTCAGTTATTCCCATACCGGTACGCTGGAAACTGCTTGCAAAGCTTGAAATGAGGCGCGCCGCAGTTATAGTCCGCGCCACCAGAATGAGAGCGTTTTTGCCGAAGACCCGACAGAGGGGTCGGTGGTCACCAAAAACGCCACTTAGGAGAAGTGAATGTTTATCACACCAGCCTACGCGCAGGCAGCCGGTCCGGCAGGCGCTTCCGGTTTCTTGATCCAGATCCTGCCTTTCGTGGCGATCTTCGCAATCATGTATTTCCTGATCATCCGCCCGCAGCGTCAGCGCATGAAGAAGCATCAGGATATGGTTGCCAACCTTCGCCGTGGTGACACCATCGTGACCACCGGTGGCCTGATCGGCAAGGTTTCCAAAGTCGTAGACGACGGTGAAGTGCAGGTCGAACTTTCCGAGGGCGTCAAGGTTCGTCTCGTACGTTCCATGGTGCAGGAAGTGCGCTCCAAAACCGAACCGGCCAAGGAAAACGCGTAACGCGATCCCCGCCGCTTCGATGATACCGCCGGGCCGGTTCAGATCGGCCTGGCTGCATTTAAGGCTTGACCATGCTCTATTTCGCACGCTGGAAAATCGCGCTGATCGTGCTTGTGGTTGCCGCTGGCATCCTGACCACGCTGCCGAATTTCTTCTCCCAAAAACAACTTGAAAGCTGGCCGGACTTCCTGCCGAAGAACCAGATGGTTCTCGGTCTCGACCTTCAGGGCGGTGCTTATCTGCTTTATGAAATCGACAAGCAGGATTACGTCCAGAAGCGCATGAAGGCGCTGGTCGGCGATATCCGGTCAACCCTGCGCGAAGATCCGCGCATCGGGTATACGGGGCTCGGAGTTCAGGGAGACGCCGCTCAGGTTCGTATTCGCGATCTGACGCGGCTGGCCGATGCGGAAGAGCGTCTGCAACCACTCGTCAACCCGCTGGCCTCCAGTGTTTTTGGCGGTCAGGCGGTCAATGAGTTTGACATGACCGTGACGGAAGACGGTCTCGTTCGATTTTCCTATTCCGAGCGTGGCCTTGAGGATCGCATGACGAATATCGTCCAGCAATCCATCGAGGTCATCCGGCGTCGTGTCGATGAACTGGGGACTACGGAACCCAGCATCCAGCGCCAGGGCGCCGACCGGATTCTGGTCGAAGCGCCGGGTGAAGATGATCCGGAACGCTTGAAAGATCTCGTCGGCCAGACGGCGCAGCTCACTTTCCACATGGTCGATACGTCCATGTCCGGCGAACAGGCGCTTCAGAACCGTCCGCCTGCAGGCACTGTCATCATGACTTCGGTTGATGATCCGCCCATTCCTTATCTTCTCGAGGAAGCGCCGCTCCTGTCGGGCGAAGACCTTGTCGATGCTCAGGTCAGCTTCGATCAGCGCAACAACGAACCGGTTGTGAACTTCCGCTTCAATCAGTCCGGCGCGCGCAAGTTCGCCCAGATCACGCAGCAGAACGTCAACCGTCCGTTCGCAATCGTGCTCGACAATGAAGTCATTTCCGCGCCGGTTATCCGTGAGCCGATCACCGGTGGTTCAGGTCAGATTTCCGGCAGCTTCACGCTGGAGGGCGCCAACGATCTTGCCGTGCTGTTGCGCGCCGGTGCGTTGCCGGCCAAGCTGACCGTCATCGAGGAACGCTCTATCGGCCCAGGCCTCGGCGCTGACTCCATTGAAGCAGGCAAGTTGGCGTCTATCATCGGCGGCGGTCTGGTGATCGTCTTCATGATCCTGGCCTATGGCCGCTTCGGCATCATTGCCGACCTGGCTCTGATGGTGAACATCTTCCTGATCTTCGGTGCTCTCACAATGCTGCAGGCAACACTGACCTTGCCCGGCATTGCAGGTATCGTTTTGACGATCGGTATGGCGGTGGATGCGAACGTGCTGATTTTCGAGCGTATTCGCGAAGAAGCAAGGGCAGGGAGATCTGTCATTTCTGCGGTGGATGCAGGCTTCAGCCGTGCCCTCGGTACGATCCTGGATGCCAACATCACGACCCTGATCGCCGCCGTGATCCTGTTCCAGCTCGGCTCGGGTCCTGTCAAGGGCTTCGCCGTGACATTGGCCATCGGTATCTTCACCACAGTGTTCTCGGCATTCACGTTCAGCCGGTTGCTGGTAGCCCTTTGGCTCCGCCACCGCCGTCCGTCGAAATTGCCGATTTGATCCGGGAGACTTTCAAATGTTGCTGAGAATTGTTCCGGACAACACCAAAATCAAATTCATGTGGCTGCGGAAAGTCAGTTTTCCGCTGTCCATCGTACTGGTGATCGCATCAATCGCCGCCTTCTTCACCGTTGGGCTGAATTACGGCATCGACTTCAAGGGCGGTACCATCATCGAAATCAAGACCGATGGTCCGGCCGATGTCGCCTCGATCCGTTCCGATCTGTCTTCCCTGAACCTTGGGGATGTCCAGGTGCAGGAATTCGGCGGGTCGGACGACATCTTGATCCGTGTTGAAGAACAGCCGGGTGGCGAGCTTGCTCAACAGGCCGTTATCGGCAAGGTGCGAACCATTTTCGAAGGTCAGGAAGTGGATTTCCGCCGTGTCGAAGTTGTGGGCCCGCGTGTTTCGGGTGAGCTGGCTCAGGCAGGGGCAATCGCGGTTGCCGCCTCGTTGCTGGCGATCCTGTTCTACATCTGGTTCCGCTTCGAGTGGCAGTTTGCGGTTGGGGCCATTCTGACAACGGCCAACGACGTGGTCATAACCATTGGCCTGTTCGTCCTGCTGCAGCTTGATTTCTCGTTGTCCAGTATCGCGGCCGTTCTGACCATCATCGGTTACTCACTCAACGATACCGTGGTCGTTTATGACCGTATTCGCGAGAACCTGCGCAAATACAAGAAGCGGCCATTGACGGAAGTGCTCGACATGTCGATCAACGAGACGCTGTCTCGTACGACCATGACGTCTCTCACGACGCTGCTGGCGCTTTTCGCGCTTTACATCTTCGGCGGTGAGGTCATCCAGTCGTTCACCCTGGCAATGATCTTCGGTATCGTGATCGGCACCTATTCGTCGATCTTCCTGGCGGCACCTTTCCTGATCCTTTTCAATCTTCGTGCGGAGGCCATGTCTCCGAAGGACGACGATGGCGAAAAGGATCCAAAGGCGAAAGCGTCGGCTTAGGGACGGTACGATGGAAATCCGCGATGCGCATTTTCCCGGTCGGGCGCCGCTCGAAGCTTATGGCAACGGCGGCTTCCGGTTTGCCGGGATGTCTCATCGCGGATCCTTGTTATGCGTTCCGAGCGGAATCTACGGTTGGGACGTTACCGATGCGTCCGCCTTTACTCCTGAAGCCTTTCAGAAGGTTCTGGAGGAACAGGCGGACATTGAAGTGCTTCTGGTCGGAACCGGCAAGGAACTTCGACCTTTGCCGGCAGAGCTGAAAACCCTGTTTCGGGAGGCGGGCATATTGTCCGACCCGATGTCGACAGGCGCCGCGCTTCGGACCTTCAACGTGCTTCTGTCGGAAGACCGGGCTGTCGCTGCTGCACTGATCGCTGTCGACTGAAGTACCTCAAAGGCTATCGGGCTTTATGACGACCGATTTTGACCATGCTGCCGATGTGGTTCGTCAATTTGACAAGGACCGCTATCTCAGTGCGTTGCTGGCACCAGAAGCCCATCGCAATGGACTGATGGCGCTCTATGCCTACAGCGCCGAGATTTCCCGTATTCGAGAACTGGTGTCGGAACCGCTTCCAGGTGAAGTTCGGCTACAATGGTGGCGAGACCTGCTCGAAGGCACGGAACATGGAGCTGTTGCGTCCAATCCGGTTGCCAACGCTTTGTTGCAGACGATCGACCGATACGAATTGCCGAAAGAAAGCCTTGTGGCGATGGCGGAGGCAAGGGTTTTCGATCTCTACAACGACCAGATGCCAAGTCTCAACGATCTGGAAGGTTACGCTGGTGAAACCGTTTCTGGGTTGATCCAGCTGGCTTGCCTTGTCTTGAATGATGGCAAGGAAGCCGGCACGGCAACGGCCGCAGGGCACGCGGGCGTGGCGTATGCGCTGACCGGTTTGATGCGCGCACTTCCTTGGCATGCGTCGCGGCAGCAGATGTATTTGCCGAAGGACGTCTGTGACCGGCACAATCTTGACGTCCAGACAGTGTTTCGAGGAGAAACGACGGCTGAACTTCGGGCTGTGCTTGCTGAAATGCGCGGCCATGTCCGCCATCACCTCGGCCGTGTGCGTCAGGCGTCAAAGGATGTACCAACCGCCTGTCAGGCAGCCTACCTGCCACTGGTTCTTGTGGAGCCATTCCTGAAAAAACTGGAACGGGAAGACCTGGACCCGTTGAAGCAGGTTGCGGAGATGTCTCAACTCAGGCGGCAATGGATACTCTGGCGAGCGTCCGCGAACGTACTGAAGGCCATCTGATACCGTACGGATTGATTTCCAGACATGCAAAAAGGCGCTTTCCCGCGAGAAAAAGCGCCTGTTTGAAAATCATGAAAATGCATTCGATCCCGCCGCACATGCCTGAACATGGGGCCAATCGGCACCGACTATTCGGCGGCCTGTTTCACAAGGCCCAACTTGGCCTGCCAGCCCGTGAAGTCCGTTTTCGCCCGATTGGTCATCGCAAGCTTCTTTGCACGGGTCTTGTCCTTGCCTTTCAGTCGCTTGCCGTTTTCATCCTTGTTTGGTGCGTCCACTTCGGGGAAGAGGCCGAAATTGACATTCATCGGCTGGAAAGAGCCCGGTTTGCCGGCACCTTCGTCCCGTGTGATGTGTCCGCCGGTTATATGACCGAGCAGCGCGCCCATGGCAGTCGTTGCGGGCGGCGGGACGAGCTCTTGACCGCGGGCTTCAAGGACTGCAAACAGTCCGGCGAGGCAGCCGACGCTCGCCGATTCCACATAGCCCTCACAGCCGGTGATCTGACCGGCAAACCGCAGCCGAGGATCGGCTTTGAGCCGTAAGGTTCCATCTAGAACCTTAGGAGAGTTCAGGAAGGTATTGCGGTGAAGGCCGCCAAGGCGGGCAAATTGTGCGTTTTCAAGGCCTGGAATCATGCGGAAAATGTCGGCCTGGGCACCGTATTTCAGCTTTGTCTGGAAACCGACCATGTTGTAGAGCGTGCCGAGTGCATTGTCCTGACGCAGTTGCACAACCGCGTAGGCCTTCACCTCCGGATTATGCGCGTTGGTCAGGCCCATGGGTTTCATCGGGCCATGCCGAAGTGTTTCGCGGCCGCGGGCAGCCATGACTTCAATTGGCAGGCAACCATCAAAGTAGGGCGTGTTTTCTTCCCATTCCTTGAAGTCCGCTGTTTCACCTTCAAGAAGCGCATCGATAAAGGCCTCGTATTGCACCTTGTCCAGCGGGCAGTTGAGATAGTCCTTGCCAGTTCCACCAGGCCCCACCTTGTCATAGCGGGACTGGAACCAGGCCTTGGAAAGATCAACACTTTCGAAATGGACGATCGGTGCAATAGCGTCGAAGAATGCAAGAGCATCTTCCCCGCTTCTTTCCAGGATCGCTGCCGAGAGAGCCGGTGACGTCAGCGGTCCCGTTGCAATGATGACCTTTTCCCATTCAGAGGGGGGCAGACCCGCGACTTCCTCACGCGAGATCGTCACATTCGGATGATTTTGAAGTGCGGTCGTTACAGCGTTGGAGAATCCGTCCCGATCCACGGCAAGTGCACTGCCGGCAGGTACCTGATGAGCATCAGCGCAAGACATGATGAGCGAACCGAGCTGACGCAGTTCATGATGTATCAGGCCAACGGCGTTTTGCTCGGAATCGTCAGAACGAAAAGAGTTCGAGCAGACCAGTTCGGCAAGACCTTCGGTCTGATGAGCATCCGTTTTGCGGACAGGGCGCATTTCGTGGAGGACTACGGGCAATCCGGCTTGTGCGATCTGCCAGGCAGCCTCTGAACCGGCAAGGCCGCCGCCAATGATATGGATGGGGGTCATTTTGTGTCCCTGGGACCTGTTCCGGCCGCCTTTCGTCACCGACTTGCGGCAAGGTGGATCCGGACAATTGCTGTGCCGCCCTGATTACAGGCAAAGTGGGGCGACTGCAATGTGCGCCATATCGATGTGACCGAATGGTCTGAAGTCAGGCGCCGATATGATTGCCGACAAAACAAAAAACGCCCGCCGGTGGGAGGAGGTACCGGCAGGCGCTTTTGGAATTCCACGCATGGAGCGCGGAAGATGCGGTCATCAGGTTGGGAGGAGGATACCTTCTGACCGCGAAGCTTTGTTATTTCGCAGACATGCGCGCGTAGCGGGCGATGTCGGAGCGGGCAATGCCCAGGTCGTCCAGTTCGCGGTTGGACAGGTTGGACAGCTCGTCATAGGTCTGACGGAAGCGTTTCCAGTTATTGAATTTGCGAACAACAGTATCGATCATGGTTTAGGCCTTTCGCTATCTCATGGCCATGGCACCGCGGATCGGCGTCTGGCCCGTTCATCTCTTACAGGCTGGAAGATAGGTGTTTTGTGCAGTGCGAGGTAGAGGGGAAATCGCGAAGCTGATATGCAAAAAATGCAGATTAAAAAAGCCTTAATGGGGTTGAAATGGCAAAACGACCCGCATGCTTCGCATAGCTGTCATGATTTGAGTGTTCGCAGGTGCGAAATGAAAATGCAGTCGGGAGGGTTCCTTTCTACGGATCAGTCCGTCATTTGGTATCGCCTGAAAACTATAGACAGACCTGGTACGCACGAGTGATCTGCGCTGACGGAAGGCAGGCGGCGATAGACGGAGAAGACGGCGGAGTTCACAAGACAGATTGTCGATCTACCAGCCCAATCGAAAACACGGCATCGCAACAAGCCAAGACATCAAATTATCCGAATGCGACCCCGGCCCGGGTAACGACCCAGCTTGTGAATACCTATTTTCTGCTGACTTGCATCGCTTGGGCGTTCTCACAGGGATTGCTTCGCTTGGAGGAATGAGCGAGCTGTCGCCGCAAAAGCAGAGACATCGACCTGGAGACAGTTCAACACATCCAGATATCGCACTTGGCGTTGGAGTGTCAGCATTTTGAGGAATTTCTTGCCTGACCAGACAGGCATGGGAGGAAATCAGGACGCCAGAAAAACGAACGCCCGCCAGCGGGAGGAGGTGCTGGCGGGCGACGTTTCGACGTGACAGGGCTGGGAGGAGGATGCCCTGCGTGTCACACGCCCGTCGGCTGGGAGGAGGATGCCTAGGGACGCGATCTCTTTATTTCATTCAGCCAATCTGACGACGTGCGACAAATTTGATGTCGCTGCGGCAGATGCCGAGGTCGGCAAGCTCACGAGCCGAAAGGCGGGACAATTCGTCAACCGCACGGCGGTAGCTTACCCAGTTGCTGTACTTTTGGCGCACGGTGTCAAACATCTTCTTATTCCTTAATTATCGAAACGCGTGTGCGTTCCGCGCCGTTGTTGTCCAATGATATATTTCACCACTCAAAATAAAAGAAGTGCCATCTCTGCATGCCTGACATGCGTTTGATGCAATGCAGCAAAGCTTGCGCAGACAGAATCCGGATGATTCGTGGAACATGCGGAAATACAAATGAAAAAGGCATGTGTGCGGTGCACACATGCCTGTCGTCACGTAACTGGAGACTGGTTAAGACTTATTCCGCAGCGTCGTGCGCCCGTTGCGGACGTCGCTGCAGCAGTTCCTGCAGGAATTGTCCCGTGTAGCTTTCCGAAACCTCGGCAACGTCTTCAGGGCGTCCGGTTGCAACCACCGTACCGCCACCGTCGCCTCCTTCCGGTCCCAGATCGATAATCCAGTCTGCCGTCTTGATGACTTCGAGATTGTGCTCGATCACCAGAACCGTGTTGCCCTGGTCAACCAGTTCGTGCAGCACTTCCAGCAGTTTTGCGACATCGTGAAAATGCAGGCCTGTCGTGGGTTCGTCCAGAATGTAAAGCGTACGGCCCGTCGAGCGCTTGGAGAGTTCCTTCGCAAGCTTTACGCGCTGCGCTTCACCACCTGAAAGCGTGGTCGCCTGTTGGCCGACCTTGATGTAGCCGAGACCGACACGCGCCAGGGTCTCCATCTTGTCGCGCACGGCAGGAACTGCGGAGAAGAACACGGCGGCTTCATCCACGGTCATGTCGAGCACGTCGGCAATCGACTTGCCCTTGAACTCGACCTCGAGCGTTTCTCGATTGTACCGTTTGCCTTTGCATACGTCGCAAGTGACGTACACATCCGGCAGGAAGTGCATTTCGATCTTTATGACGCCGTCGCCCTGACAGGCTTCGCAGCGGCCTCCCTTGACGTTGAAGGAGAACCGGCCGGGCTGATAGCCTCTGGCCTTTGCTTCAGGCATGCCGGCGAACCATTCACGGATCGGGGTAAAGGCACCGGTGTAGGTCGCCGGGTTGGATCTGGGTGTCCGGCCGATCGGTGACTGATCGATATCGATCACCTTGTCGAGCACTTCCAGACCTTCGATGCGATCGTGCGGGGCAGGGTTGTCCCGCGCGCCATTGAGGCGACGAGCCGCGGCCTTGTAGAGCGTATCGATCAGGAACGTGGACTTGCCGCCACCCGACACACCGGTGACACAGGTAAACGTGCTGAGCGGCACGTCAACGTCAATGTCCTTCAGATTGTTGCCGCGGGCGCCGCGAACGGAGATCTTCCGCTTCTTGTTGATTTTTCTGCGCTCGTCGTTGCGCGAAACCATCATGGATCCAGACAGATACTGCCCCGTCAACGAATTGGGATTGGCCATGATTTCGGAGGGAGTGCCCTTGGCGACGATCTGCCCGCCATGGACACCCGCTCCTGGTCCGACGTCGACAACGTAATCGGCAGTCAGCACCGCGTCTTCGTCATGCTCGACCACGATCACCGTATTGCCGAGATCGCGCAGGTGTTTCAGCGTTTCCAGAAGACGGGCGTTGTCGCGCTGATGAAGGCCGATGGACGGCTCATCCAGTACATAGAGAACTCCTGTCAGCCCCGAGCCTATCTGCGAGGCGAGGCGGATACGCTGGCTTTCGCCGCCTGACAGTGTTCCGGAAGACCGGGACAAGGTGAGATATTCAAGACCAACGTCATTCAGGAACTTCAGCCGCTCGCGAATTTCCTTCAGGATGCGGCCTGCGATTTCGCTCTGTTTGTCGTTCAGTTGCTCCGGCAGGGCTTCAAACCAGAGGCTTGCATCGCGAATGGAATGTTCGGTGATCTGACCGATATGCCTGCCGGCAATCTTGACGGCAAGCGCTTCCGGCTTCAGACGGAACCCGCTGCAAGCCGGGCAGGCATGATCGGATTGAAACCTTGCCAGTTCCTCGCGAACCCAGGTGGATTCCGTCTCGCGCCACCGCCGTTCGATATTGCCGATTACACCTTCAAAGGTCTTCTCTGTCCGGTAGCTGCGGACGCCGTCATCATAGACGAATTCAATCTTCGCATTGCCGGTTCCATGAAGGATTGCCTCGCGCACTTCCGAAGGAAGATCCTTCCAGGGCGTTGCCATGGACACCTTGAAATGACTGCAGAGTGCTTCCAGCGTCTGGGCATAATAAGGTGATGTCGACCCTGTCTTCGCCCACGGCAGGACAGCTCCTTCGCGCAGGGAAAGCGAGTGGTCAGGAACAACCAGGTCTTCTTCAAAAGCGAGTGTCGTTCCAAGGCCGTCACAAGTGGGGCAGGCACCGAAGGGATTGTTGAACGAGAACAGACGCGGCTCGATCTCCGGAATGGTGAAGCCGGATACCGGGCAGGCAAATTTTTCGGAAAAGATCAGCCGTTCCGGGTTGCCGTTCTCATCGGTCTTGTCGGCAAATTCGGCAATTGCAATGCCATCGGCAAGTTTCAGCGCCGTTTCCAGTGAATCGGCAAGCCGACCGGAGATATCGTCACGCACGACGATACGGTCTACGACGACGTCGATATCGTGCTTGAATTTCTTGTCGAGGGCAGGGGCCTCGGAAATCTCATGGAAGGTTCCGTCGATCTTGACGCGCTGGAAACCCTTCTTCATCAGCTCGGCAAGTTCCTTGCGATACTCGCCCTTGCGGCCGCGAACCATCGGCGCGAGCAGGTAGAGGCGGGCACCTTCTTCCAGTTCCAGAATGCGATCGACCATTTGGCTGACGGTCTGGCTTTCGATCGGCAGACCGGTGGCGGGGGAATAGGGAACGCCGACACGCGCAAACAAAAGGCGCATGTAATCGTAGATTTCCGTAACCGTCCCGACCGTGGAGCGCGGATTGCGGGACGTGGTCTTCTGTTCGATGGAGATTGCCGGCGACAGTCCGTCGATCTGGTCGACGTCCGGTTTCTGCATCATTTCCAGGAACTGACGTGCGTAGGCGGACAGGCTTTCCACGTACCGCCGCTGTCCTTCTGCATATATGGTGTCGAAGGCGAGTGACGACTTTCCTGAGCCAGACAGGCCGGTCATGACAATTAACTTGTCGCGGGGCAGGTCCAGGTCGACACCCTTGAGGTTATGCTCCCGTGCGCCACGGATGCTGATGACCCGTGTTGGGTCCGCCTTCCAGGCTTCTTCCGACTGCGATCCCTTGGCTGTCTTCATTGTCGTTCTTCCTGACCGCATGCGTCGCCCAAAGCCGATTGTTGCTCTCGCATACGCTAAGATGGTCCATTGCCGATGATGTCTGTTTGCCCCGATATAGCAGTTTCGGGCGGAGCTTCCAGTGAGGCATTTTCATTATCGTGCCAGAGGCACTTGTCGATGCGATGCCTGATTGAATCGCTTTTACAGAAATGATAAGAACAAAACAAGTACATTAACGATTGCAGCGTCAGGAGCCGAGCAGAAATAGGTGACCGAAACCTCGCAGTTCATGAGATAATGTCCTGACACAAAAATCGGGGCTTGATTGGAACAAAAGTGGAGCAAATTGTAACTTGGCGCAATCAGGGATTGTGTCTGTCGACTTTGCTCGAATTTTAGGCGGATGAACCAGGCGGCAGTTTTTAAGTTGCCTTGTGGAAAATGAGTGAAGCCTGGCGAAAATAGCGGCGAAGCTGTTGGCGTGCCGTTAGGGTTCTGGTTTCTAGCAGCAAAGCTTGCAACGTTGACCGTTTATCGACACGTGCCGGAGAAGCACACGTACATCGTCGGCGGGGTCAACGAAAAACAAACAGGAGTTCAGTATGGCGGGCAGCGTCAACAAAGTAATTTTGGTCGGCAATCTGGGAGCAGACCCGGAAATCCGCCGTACGCAGGATGGCCGCCCGATCGCCAATCTCCGGATTGCGACGTCGGAATCCTGGCGCGACCGCAACACCGGTGAGCGTCGTGAAAAGACGGAGTGGCACCGTGTCGTGATTTTCAACGACGGTCTTTGCAAAGTTGCGGAGCAATATCTGCGCAAGGGATCAAAGGTTTATCTCGAAGGCCAGCTTCAGACCCGCAAATGGCAGGATCAGTCCGGTCAGGACCGGTACTCCACCGAGATCGTGCTGCAGGGCTTCAACTCCAACCTGACCATGCTTGACGGCCGCGGCGAAGGTGGCGGTGCATCCGGCGGTCTTCCCGATTACGGCAATGACTCACAAGGCGGCGGCGGAGGTGGCTTCGGCGGCGGCGGTTCCGGTTCCGGCGGGAATTTCGGTGGTGGCTATGGCGGCGGTTCCAGCAGCGGTGGCGGTTACGGCGGTCCGTCCGGTGGCGGTGGCGGCCCCATGGACGACGAAATTCCGTTCTGATCTTTTTCTGCCCTACCGGGTGCGGTCCCATGCTTTGGGGCCGCGCACCAGGTTATGTTGATCAACCGCCGACGTTCGGGTCGTAAGGCGTGTTCGGGTCATCAATGCCGTCGTAATATTCCTTCGCACTGCCGAGACCGCAGTGATAGACGGCTTCTTCTGCGCGTGTGTCGCCACCCGTAATCGGGGCGCCGTTGTGATGCGCGAATTCATGAATGATGGTGGCCAGCACCATCCACCTGCCCATTTTAAAGGCCCGGTCACCAACCGCGATTTCCCCGGAAGGAACGTGGATTTCCCCATGTAGCGGTGAAATGGTCGGTCCGTAATTCACCCAAATCGAGCTGTCGTTGATCATGTCCGACAAGCTTCGCCCCTTGGGGAGCGTCCGGAAATAGGCATTACATCCCGGGTTGTTCTTGACCATCTTGAAAAGCTTGTTTCTGGCCCATTTCAGCTTTGAATACTGGGAAGAGTTGAAACTTGTGTATTTCCAGATCGGTGACGAATGGTCACCAACATTGAATTGAAACGGCATTTGGCTCTCCGGTAATGTCTCACGTACTCGTGAAGCCGTAGATACCCCTTTGACGAAGAAGGCGGCGTGATGCCAATCACGCCAGGTAGTTTTTCCAAACAGCCGCAGTTCTGCCGTTTCTGGCACCGTGATGGTGGGCAGCTGTACTGTCAGCAACGAGGCAAAATCGTCACAGTCGCCTGATTTCAAACCTGTGTAGGACGGCGCCCCTTAACCATCTGATGAACCCTGTTATAGTATCAAACGGTTTACGGGCGCAGTTTCCGGGAATCGGGTCGCGGGGCCCGGTTGCACGGTAACTGCGTTGCCATATCACGCTCGGATGTAGAACATCCTCGGCGGATATGCCGAACAGCCTTCGTTCCTTGCAGGGAAGCAATAAAACCCTGGTGACTTGGGCAAGGCGTCAGGTTCGAAAAGATTTAAAAAAAGCGGGTTTAGACAATGCGAGCGAATGCAATGGCACTGAGCGAATGTACCAGGAAAAAACCGAAACGTTCTGTCCTGGGGACGTCCCTCAGGGCTGGCTTGATGGCGACGGTGCTTTTTTCCGGTTTTAACCTGGTCTCGGTTGAGCCTGCTTCCGCGCAGGGGTTGTTCCAGCGTCTGTTCAATCCGGAAGCGCATCGCCGGCAGCAGGAGCGTGAGCGCCAGCAGGATCTTAGCAAGAAGGTCGTTACCGCAAAGGTCTCTGCGCCGCGCTACCTCAATTACACGGCCGACAGCTGGAAGAAGGTTTCGCTGGCTGAATTGTCGGAGATCAAGTCCGCCGAGGTGAAGCCTGATGTCCAGCCCGTTGAAACGACGGATGCCCCGAGCACCGAAAGCGATAGCCTGCCACAGGCTCCGGTCGTCCTGACCGCATTCGACACGGCGCGTCCGGCATTGAAAGACATGTCGCTCACCGTCCTTCCGGAAGTGGGTTCTGCAGTCATTTCATTCTATCGTGAGCATCCCGATTTCGTCTGGGTGAAAGACGGTAAGCCGACAGAAAAGGCAATCGCGGTCCGCAGCAGTCTCGCTGAAACAGGCAAATTTGCGCTGAACCCGGAAGACTATGTCGTCGATCTTCCCGTAACTGAAGGTCTTGAAGGTGAGGCACTCGATGCCGCCACGATGCGGTTCGAGATGGAGATGAGTGCAGCCGTTCTGACATATGTTCTGGATTCGAGGCGCGGACGTGTCGATCCGAACCGGATTTCCGAATATCACGATCTTCCGAGGCATGAAGTCGATCTCGTTGCAGCCCTGGAAGGCTTCAAGGCAGCGGCCAATGCCGAAACAGCAGTTGCCAAAGCGCAGCCTCAGAGTGAACATTTCCGCAAGCTGACCGAAGAGTTGGCCCGCTTGCGAGCAGAAGATGAAGACGCCGACCAGATCGTCATCGCGCCCGGCACTTTCCTGAAGGCTGGCAAATCCAGCCCGGAAATGAAGAACATCGTCGCCGCGATCGCCAAGAACGGCTCGGAGGAACTCAAGTCGGCTCATGAAGAGACGCTGACTGCCTATGATGGCGCTGAACTTTATTCTCCGGAACTCGTTGAGCTGGTGAAGGCTTTCCAGAAGGAAGCCAAGCTCACGCCGGATGGTATTATCGGCAAGAACACCATCAACGCGATGGTCGGCGAAACCAACGCGGCGAAGATCGCCAAGGTCGAACTGGCCATGGAGCGCAGCCGCTGGCTTCCCGAAGAGCTCGGCGAACGCAAGGTTTTCATCAACCAGGCTGCCTTCACCGCGACCTATACTGCGCCTGACGAAGCTCCATTGAGCATGCGGGTGGTTGTCGGCAAGAAGTCCAATCAGACCAACTTCTTCTACGACAAGATCGAAATCGTTGAATACAATCCCTATTGGGGCGTGCCGTATTCGATCATTGTCAATGAAATGCTGCCGAAACTGGCCAACGACCCGAGTTATCTCGACCGCGCCGGTTATGAAGTAACGACACCAGGCGGCCGGCAGGTTTCCTCTTCTGCAGTCGACTGGTACGCGGTTGCTTCCAAACAGCAATCGGTCAACGTCCGCCAGTATCCGGGCAGCTCGAACGCGCTTGGCGAAGTCAAGATCCTGTTCCCGAACAGGCATCACATCTACATGCACGATACGCCGTCAAAAAACCTCTTCAACAAGGATATGCGCGCATACAGCCATGGCTGCATCCGTCTGCAGGATCCGAGGGCCATGGCCGCTGCGGTTCTCGGCAAATCCAAGGATTACGTGAGCTCGCGTATTTCGGGCGGTCAGAACCAGCAAGAACAGGTGACCGGCGATATTCCGGTTTATGTGTCCTATTTCACGGCGTGGCCTGAGTTGGACGGGACGGTTGCCTTCTATACCGACGTCTACGACAGGGACATGCATCTGTTGAAGGCCATCGAGAAAACCGAAGCAGAGCGGGAAAAAGTCAGAACGTCCTGATCTGGAATTGCAGAACAACAAAAGCCGCCGAAGGGGTGACCTCCGGCGGCTTTTTTGTTTGCCATCTCGAAGAGGCAATATCAGGAGGCGCCGCCGAGGCAATCCTTCAGAGAGCTTGAGAGCCCCTTCAGAAGTTGCGGATAAAGGTCCGGGCCATTTTCAAGATCGGTGCCCAGCGGGTCAAGCGTACCTGACCGAGCGCTGCTGCCTTCCAGAACAACCGAAACCAGCTTTGCGTCAAATTGCGGTTCCTGAAAAACGCAGCTTACGCCGAGGTCCCTGATCTTGCCCTGGATTTCCTGAATTCGGTCTGCACTCGCCAGAGCTTCCGGAGAAACGGTAACCGATCCACTGGCCTCGATTTCATAGTGATGTTCGAAATGATGATAGGCATCGTGGAAGACGATGAACTTTTTGTCTGCAAACGGAGCCAGTTCAGCGGAAATGTCCTGATCGAGTGACGCGATCCGCTTGGAAAACGCCGCTGCATTCTTTTTATAGATTTCGGCGTTGGCAGGATCCTGTTTCGCTAGGGTATCTGCCATGATTTTTGCGATCTCGATGCCGTTTTCCGGGTTCAGCCAGATATGCGGATCGACAGCCTCATGTGCCGCGTGCTGATGCTCTGCGTCGTGGTCGTGACCCGAGTGGTCATGGGCATCGGCGTGGCTGTCGTCGTCATCATGTTCGTGGCCGGCATGTTCATGTGCGCCCTCTTCGTGATCATGTTCGCCGCCAGCGTGGTCGTGGTCATCTTCTTCTTCTTCTGCATGATCATGCGCATGCTCTTCGCCACTGTGCCCATCGTCGTGATCGTGATCATGGGCGTCGAAGCTGGCACCTTCTCGAATGTCGAGTTGATGAATTCCAGACGCATCGATCAGTTCGACCGTTACAGCATTCTTGGCCATGGTTTCGATTGGCTTCTTCAGCGAGGGAGCCAGTTCTGGCCCAACCCAGAACACCACATCGGCTCCCTGAAGTAGAAATGCCTGCGACGGTTTCAGCGCATAGCCATGAGGAGAGGAGGCGCCGTCGACAAGGACATAGGGCGTCCCGACACCTTCCATAACAGCCGACGCGATGGAATGGATCGGTTTGATGGACGTGACGACACTGGGGGGGGCGTCGGCGTGCGCATTCACTGTCAGGGTCACTAGTGCTGCTGCGGCGGGAGCCGTCAGATAAAGTGACCTGCAGGCGCTGTTCTTGATGGCGGAGAAGGTGAGGGGCATAGGTAGGCCTTCAGGATGATGTAATTTTATAACGTGTAATTTTATAACGTTCAAAAATCGGGTTTTCAAGTCCACTTTCGCCGGAATGTTGTCGAGAGCATCCGTGAACATCTTGGTTTGCAGCCGCCGTACAGATAAGCTTTAGAAAAATGCTGACGGATCAGAAGCTTCATGCACACCGGAACCGAAATACTTGCTGACAGTTTCCTGCGGCCCTTTCCGCCCAAGGCTGCGCAGCTGATCGTGACCATCTACGGCGACATCGTTGAACCGCGTGGCGGTGTGCTGTGGATGGGAGACCTGATCAGCCTTTGCGCCGGCTTCAGCGTTAATGAATCGCTTGTCAGGACAGCGGTGTCCCGTCTGGTTTCAAAAGGTCAGTTGATAGGTGAGCGGGAAGGCAGGCGCAGCTTTTATGCTCTGACACCGGATGCCCGGGAAGAATATCACCTGGCGGCAGACTTGTTCTATGGCCCTGAGGATCCGGATTGTGGCTGGCTGTTGACCCGTTGTACGGAAGCCGCGGATCAGGCCGTTCTGATGCGGTTTGGGTTTGCGTCACTTGAGGGGAATGTCTACATCGGCGCCGACAGACCAGGACGCCCCGTTCTTGGTACCGCGTTTCGCGCGTCGGCTTTGAACCTGAAATCAGGTGAACTGGAAAAAATAGCTGCTTCCTCATTCGGACTGGAGCTGCTGGCTCGGGACTACACAGGCTTTGTCTCGCACTTCAAACCCATGCAGAACCTGATCGCAGATGGTGTTGCACCTGCCTCTGCACTGTTGTTCCGACTGGCATTGGTGCATGCCTATCGCGGCATTCGCCTGCGGGATCCCCGCCTGCCACGCTCGGTCCTGCCGGCAGACTGGGCCGGATACGAAGCGCGTTCGTTGTTCGCCGCGCTCTACGCGGGCCTTTCTCCGGCAGCCGACAGTTACATCGGTCGGAACCTGTTTAATCAGGATGGCCCACTACCGGCCGCACCGGATGCAGTGCAGGAACGTATGCGGTCACTTACCTTAACTGATTGAATTATAGTGTTTTTCGGCAATCACTTGAAGCAGGCGACAAAACATCACAAAAATAATTAATTTCATGCTTTTTCTGTGATGTGTTGTGAGGTATCCTTTTGGAAATTCAACATGACGAAAGGAGGCGTCATGTATGCCCAGATGGTAAAAACCGACTCGACCAAAGTTCTCTCTCTCGCGGAGATGACGGACGAGGAAAGAGCCTTTCAGGAACGCATTGACCGTGGTGAGAAAATCGAACCAACGGACTGGATGCCGGAAGGCTATCGCAAGACCCTGATCCGTCAGATCGGTCAGCATGCTCATTCGGAAATTGTCGGCCAGTTGCCTGAAGGCAATTGGATAACTCGTGCGCCTACACTCGAGCGCAAGGCAATCCTGCTCGCCAAGGTTCAGGATGAGGCAGGCCATGGCCTTTACCTCTACTGTGCGGCTGAAACCCTCGGCGTCAGCCGGGACGAGTTGATCGAGCTGCTCCATGCCGGCAAAATGAAATATTCCTCGATCTTCAATTACCCAACCCTGACGTGGGCCGATATCGGTGCCGTCGGATGGTTGGTGGACGGCGCGGCAATCATGAACCAGGTGCCGTTGCAGCGGACGTCCTTCGGCCCGTACTCGCGGGCGATGATCCGTATCTGCAAGGAAGAAAGCTTCCACCAGCGCCAAGGCTACGACATCATGATGAAGATGGCGAAGGGTTCGGAAGCGCAGCGCCGCATGGCGCAGGATGCCTTGAACAGGTTCTGGTATCCGTCGTTGATGATGTTCGGTCCGTCCGACAAGGACTCTGTCCATTCCGCCCAGTCGATGGCCTGGAAGATCAAGATCAACACCAACGACGAGCTGCGCCAGAAGTTTGTCGATCAGACCGTTCCCCAGGCTGAGTATCTCGGGCTGACAGTGCCTGACGAGAACCTCAGGTGGAACGAGGAAAAGGGCGGTTACGATTTTTCCGAACCGGACTGGAGCGAGTTTTTCGAAGTTCTCAAGGGCAACGGTCCATGCAACCGGGAACGCATGGAAGCCCGGGTGACGGCATGGGAAGATGGTGCCTGGGTGCGTGACGGGTTGATGGCGCATGCTGACAAGCGGGTCGCTGCCAGAACCGCGGCCGAGTAAGCGCCATGACCGAAACTCATCTGGCCGAATTGAATGTGGCTCGGCTCCGTTACGATATCAACGATCCGCGGATTGCCGATTTCGTCAACAATCTGAACCGGGTAAACGCCGCCGCCGAACGCAGCAACGGTTTTGTTTGGCGGTTGAAGGATGAGGCCGGCAACGCGGTTTCCATGACGCGCGAAAGCGACCCGTTGGTCATACCGAACCTTTCGGTATGGACCGACGTCGGGTCTCTGGAAAACTTCGTGTTCAAGACCGTTCACAAACGCATCTACGACCGACGGGCGGAATGGTTTGAAGTGATGGAGCGCATGCATTTTGTCATGTGGCCGGTCGCCGCTGGCCATGTGCCAACGCTCGAAGAAGCTTGGCAGAAGCTCGAATATCTGAACGAGCACGGGTCAACGGATCTTGCTTTCGGCTGGGAGCATGTGAAAGACGCCAATCTGTGGTGGTCGGCACGATGCTCAAGTTCTGCAGCCTGACATTTCGGAGGAAATCATGAAAAAGGAATGGCCCCTCTGGGAGGTCTTTATTCGCGGCCAGCATGGTCTCAATCATCGCCATGTAGGGTCACTGCATGCACCGGATGCTGAAATGGCAATCAAGAATGCGCGCGACGTCTATACGCGCCGCAAGGAAGGCGTTTCGATCTGGGTCGTGCCGTCGGCACAGATCACTGCTTCTGATCCGGGCGCGAAGGATGCCTTGTTCGAGCCGTCCATGGACAAGATCTATCGTCACCCAAGTTTTTACGACATTCCGGATGAAGTCGGAAAAATGTGATGACCAGAAAAGACGAACTAATCGCACGCGATACTCTCTTCGAATGGCTGCTGCGCAGAGGCGATACGGCGCTTGTTCTGGGGCACCGCGTTTCGGAATGGTGCGGGCATTCTCCTGTCCTGGAAGAAGATATCGCACTCGCCAATGTCGCGCTCGATCTAATCGGGCAGGCGCGCATGTGGCTGGGGCTTGCCGGTGAAGTCGAAGGTAAGGGACGCGGCGAAAATGAGCTGGCTTACCTTCGGGACGCCTGGGACTTTCGCAACTTCCTGCTGGCCGAACAGCCAAATGGTGATTTTGGCCAGACGTTGATGAGGCAGTTCCTGATCGATGCCTATCAGGTGCCGTTGCTCGAGGCTCTGAAAAGCTCGAAAGACGAGCGGATCGCTGCCATTGCAGCGAAGGCTGGCAAGGAGGTTGCCTACCATCTCGACCGATCCGCGGACCTCGTGATCCGTCTAGGAGACGGTACTGAAGAGAGCCATCGCCGCATGCAGCAGGCTCTTGAGGCGTTGTGGTCCTACACCGGTGAAATGTTCGCCAGTGATGCCATCGACACCGCGATGGCGGAAGCTGGGCTTGCTCCAGATGCCGCCTCCCTGAAAGCGGAATGGAAAGAAACAGTCGAAGCTGTTCTGGATGAGGCTACGCTTACCCTTCCGGAAAGCGACTTCGCCCATATGGGCGGCTTGACCGGTCGTCATTCGGAACACCTGGGGCACATGCTGGCAGAAATGCAGTTCCTGCAGCGGGCCTATCCCGGCGCGACCTGGTGATCCGATGCCTGTTTCCATGGACACGGTCTGGCAATGGCTTTCCGAGATCCCTGATCCGGAAATCCCGGTTATGTCCCTGACGGACCTGGGCGTCATTCGTGATGTCTCCTGGCAAGACGAAACGCTTGTTGTAACCGTCACGCCGACCTACAGCGGCTGCCCGGCAACTGCGGTGATCAAGCTGGACATCGAAACCAAGTTGCTGGAATGCGGCGTTACCAAGGTGCGTCTTGAGCAGCAGCTCAGTCCGCCTTGGACAACCGATTGGCTGACGCAGGAAGGCCGGGCGAAATTGCGTGCCTACGGCATTGCGCCGCCGGTAGACGGAACCCGCTCGGACGGTTCGGCAGCCGGAAGGGTCGCGCGGCTGACGGGTCAGGGGAGCTTTCAGGTCGCCTGTCCACGCTGTGGTTCGGAAAACACGGAAAAGGTCAGCCAGTTTGGCTCCACGCCCTGCAAGGCGGCTTATCGCTGCCGGTCGTGCCTGGAGCCATTCGATTACTTCAAGTGCCACTGAGAGGGCACTGCAATTAGTCGGGTCGCCAGGGAAAGTGAAAAGCTTCCATAGGCCGTCCTGAGTTTTTTGGCATCCGTTTTTGCCGATATAGGCAGGGTGCAGCAGATCATGTTTCGGGAGGACATGCATGTCGCGGTTTCATGCGCTGACAGTGACTGACGTAACGCCGGATACAAGAGATTCGGTCGTTGTGACCCTTCAGCCGCAGTCGGAGGAACAGGATTTGTTCCGTTTCGAGCAGGGGCAATATCTGACCTTCCGGCGTGACTTCGACGGACACGAGGTGCGCCGTTGCTACTCAATCTGTGCCGGGACCGAAGACGGTGCCCTGAAGGTCGGGATCAAGCGCGTCGACGGAGGTGCTTTTTCCTGCTGGGCGCATGAAAGCATGCGGCCGGGAGACATGGTCGAGGCCATGCCGCCACTCGGCAGCTTCAACGCCCCGATCGAACCGGATCTCGCGCGTTTTTATGTCGGTTTCGCCGGCGGGTCTGGCATCACGCCGATCCTGTCGATCCTGAAGACAGTACTGGCACGCGAGCCGAATTCTCAATTCACACTGGTCTATGCCAACCGGCAGATATCCTCGATCATGTTCCGAGAGGAACTGGAGGATCTGAAAAACCGGTATCTCGGTCGCCTGCAAGTGATCCACATTCTCAAAAGCGATGCGCAGGACACTGAGCTGTTTTCCGGCCGCGTCGATGAGCGGAAGCTGAACGATCTCTTCGATACACTGATCGATCCTCAGGACATTGATATTGCTTTTCTTTGCGGCCCTCACGGAATGATGGAAACCGTTCGTGGCAGCCTGGAAGCGCGCGGTGTCGCGGCGGACAAGATACGGCAGGAACTGTTCAAGTCCGACCAGCCGGGACGCTTGCCGGCACGGCTGCGGCCGGAGGTCATCGATGGTTCAGCGAAGGAGGCCGATCTTCGGTTGACCATCGACGGCACCACGCGGGAAATCCACATGGAACCGGGCGAGACCATTCTGGAAGCAGCGCATCGTCACAACATCGATGCACCATATTCCTGCTGTGCAGGCGTGTGTTCCACATGCCGCGGCAAGGTGCTGGAAGGTGAGGTCGAAATGGCGGCCAATCATGCTCTGGAAGACGACGAAATTCGGGATGGCTACGTTCTGACATGCCAGTCGCGGCCACTGAGCAAACGCCTTGTCGTGACTTACGACGCCTGAGACCATTCCGTTTCAAGAACTGGAATTCGATATGACCGTTCATCCGCAAAAAGTCCGCGTTTTGGAAAGCTATCTCGCTGGCAGCTGGAGGCAAGGCAAGGCCGAGGGAAAGCCGCTGCTTGACGCCGCAACCGGTGCGCCTGTCGCCGCCATTGACGCATCCGGTCTGGATCTTGCCGAGGCACTTGCCTGGGGGCGTGACACCGGTGGCAAGGCCTTGCGCAAGATGACCTACCACGAGCGCGCCTTGATGCTGAAAACCCTGGCGCAGGCGCTGACCGAGCAAAAGGAAATCTTCTACCAGGAGAGTTTCGCGACCGGGGCAACGCGCAAGGACAGCTGGATCGATATTGAAGGCGGCATTGGAACCATGTTCGCCTATTCCTCCAAGGCCCGTCGCGAGATGCCGAACACCCGGGTGTTCGTCGAAGGTGCAGTGGAGCCACTGTCGCGGGACAATAGTTTTTCAGGGCAGCATGTGCTGACACCACTGCGCGGTATTGCCGTTCATATCAACGCCTTCAACTTCCCCTGCTGGGGAATGCTGGAAAAGATCGCCCCCGCCCTGATCGCGGGCGTACCCTGCCTGGTCAAGCCTGCCAGCCAGACTGCTTATCTGACCGAGCTGATGGTTCGCCACATTCTGGCGACCGGCATTCTTCCTGAAGGCTCGCTTCAGCTTCTTTGCGGGTCGGCGGGAGATCTGATCGACCATGTCACGGGACAGGATGTTGTTACCTTCACCGGATCCGCTGCCACCGGGCAAATGCTGCGTCGGAACCCGGCAATCGTGCAGAATTCCGTTCGCTTCTCCATGGAGGCCGACAGCCTCAATGCTGCGGTTCTGGGGACGGATGTCAGCCCTGAAGATCCCGAATTTGACCTCTTCATCAAGGAAGTTGCCCGGGAAATGACCGTGAAGGCAGGGCAGAAGTGCACTGCGATCCGCCGGGTCATCGTGCCGCGTAAATTGTCCGATGCGGTTGCTGATGCGCTCGGCAAGAGGCTTGGGAAGGCCGTGATCGGAGATCCGCGAGACGAAGCGGTTTCGATGGGGCCACTCGCTTCAGCCGGTCAGCGTGAAGAAGTGCTTGCGCGCGTGAGTGATCTGAAGGTGGAAGCCGAGATCGTTTCCGATCTTGCGGGCTCAAGCCCCGCAACCGGCGCGTTCGCAGCTCCCGTACTTTTGCATTGCGCCAACCCGATGAGCGCAGAAGCCGTTCACTCGGTTGAAGCGTTCGGACCGGTTGCGACATTGATGCCCTACGACGAGCTGGAGGAAGCGGTCGAACTCACCCACAAGGGCAAGGGCTCTCTTGTTGCCTCGCTGTTCACAAATGACCCCTTGGTTGCCGAGGAAGCCGTTCTCGGCATGGCGCCTTTCCATGGACGCGTCATGATAGGCAATCGGAAGAGTGCAAAGTCTTCAACCGGACATGGTTCTCCCTTGCCCATGCTTGTGCACGGCGGACCGGGCCGGGCAGGTGGCGGCGAAGAACTTGGCGGCCTGCGCTCGGTCAAACATTACATGCAACGGACGGCGGTCCAGGGAACGCCCGCCTTGCTGGGCGCAGTGACCGGCCGCTGGATTTCCGGTGCACCAGGTCAGGAAGACAGCCGGCACCCGTTCCGCAAGTCATTGGCCGACCTCAAGATCGGCGATCAGCTGAACACCGGGGCACGGGAAGTTTCCCTGGAAGATATCGAACATTTTGCCAAGTTCACCGGCGACACCTTCTATGCGCATATGGATGAAGCCGCCGCGAAACGGAACCCGTTCTTCGAAGGCCGCGTGGCACATGGCTATCTGATTGTTTCCTTCGCCGCCGGTCTGTTCGTCGATCCTGATGAAGGTCCGGTGCTGGCGAATTACGGCGTTGATAATCTGCGTTTCATGACGCCGGTGAACGCAGGTGATGCACTCAAGGTTCAGTTGACCGCCAAGGAGATTTCGCCGCGTATTTCAGCAGACTATGGCGAAGTGCGGTGGGATTGTCTTGTGACCAACCAGAATGATGAAGCTGTTGCCCAGTACGACGTTCTGACATTGGTCGCCAAGGAATGGCCGATGTCTGCGTAAGTCAACCACATATCCAAATGGAAAAGGCCACCTGATCAGGTGGCCTTTTTCTTTGGCGAAAGGTCTGGAAAGGACCGGCTGATTTTGATGTCTTGGAGAAACGTCCTCCGAACGCTTGGCCTGCGTGTTCCCTTATTCCTTGGGCCTGTTGTCGACGACCCGCTTTGCCTTGCCGGCGGAACGTTCCACTTTGCCGGGCTCGGCAACATCGATCCTTGCGGATACGCCGACCACGCTCTTGATGTGATGCGAGAGTTCCTTTGCCGATGCCTGACGTGCGTCACTTGTTGCTGCTGTCGGCAGGGCTTCGACGTGCACCGTCATGACGTCCAGGCGGTCGGACCGGGAAAGCTCTATCTGGAAATGCGGCGACAAGCCTTCGCATTTCAGGATCTGTTCTTCGATCTGGGTCGGGAATACATTGACGCCGCGCAGAATGATCATGTCGTCAGATCGGCCGGTGATCTTTTCCATTCGCCGCATGGACCGGGCCGTACCGGGCAGGAGCCTGGTCAGGTCGCGCGTGCGGTAGCGGACCATTGGCAGGCCTTCCTTGGTAAGCGTGGTGAAGACCAGCTCTCCAATTTCACCGTCCGGCAGAACGTCGCCGGTCACCGGATCAATGATTTCCGGGTAGAAGTGGTCTTCCCAGATGTGGAGACCGTCCTTCGTCTCAACGCATTCGTTGGCAACGCCTGGTCCAAGCACTTCCGACAAGCCGTAGATGTCGACGGCATGCATGTCGAACGCGTCTTCGATTTCCTTGCGCATTGCGTTGGTCCAGGGCTCCGCGCCGAAGATCCCCGTCGCAAGCGACGTTTCCCGAGGATCGATGCCTTGCCGCCGGAATTCATCCAGAATGGACAGGAGATAGGACGGCGTTACCATGATGATGCGCGGTTTGAAGTCCTGGATAAGTGTCACCTGGCGTTCCGTCATGCCACCGGAGACCGGAACGACCGTGCAGCCTAGTTTTTCTGCGCCGTAGTGGGCGCCCAGTCCACCGGTAAAGAGACCGTAGCCATAAGCAACATGGATGATGTCACCCGGTCGGCCGCCAGAGGCTCGAATGGAGCGAGCGACGAGACCGGCCCACATGTCGATGTCGTTGGCTGTGTAGCCTACCACCGTTGGTTTGCCGGTCGTGCCCGAGGAGGCGTGTACGCGTACGATCTTGTCGCGCGGGACAGCGAACAAACCGAACGGATAATTGTCCCGGAGATCGCTCTTGGTCGTAAACGGAAATTTCGACAGGTCCGAGAGGGTCTTCAGGTCGGAAGGGTGTACGCCTTTCTCGTCGAAGCGTTGCTTGAATAGCGGAACGTTTTCATACGAATGGGTGAGGGACCATTGCAGTCTCTTCAGCTGCAGGGCCGACAATTCGTCCCGGCTGGCTGTTTCTATAGGCTCAAGATCTCCCGGTCGCGGAGCCAGATTTTCCATATTTTCCTCCCTTGAGCAGCCCGCCGGGCCGCTCGCCGTCATTCCGGCAAGATTGTACCTTTGGTCGTTCTGGAATTGCCGCGGAATTCGGCAATGACAGTGCCATTCTGGTTGGCCACCGTCACGTCGTAGAGGCCGGATCGGCCGGTACGCGATTTCTCGATGGCCGTAGCCGTCAAGCGGTCTCCGAGATGGGCCGGTGCCAGAAACGTGATGTCGCAATGCTGGGCAACCGTAACCTGGTTGTATGTGTTGCAGGCAAAAGCGAAGGCACTGTCGGCGAGCGTGAAGATATAGCCGCCGTGGCAAATGCCGTGGCCGTTGGTCATGGCTTTCGTAACCGTCATCGCCATCGTCGAATGTCCGGCACGTACATCTTCAAGTTTCATGTCCAGGTGCTGTGTCGCCGTATCCTGCGACCACATGCGGTCGGCGCAGGCGCGCGCAAATTCATCCGGTGTCATTCTGTGCCTCATTCAAGCGCCGGTAAATCGGGCGGACCGCTTTTCAAGGAAAGCGGTGACGCCCTCCCGATAATCATTCGTGCGCCCTGCCTGGCGTTGGCTATCGCGCTCGGCGTCCAGTTGCCGATAGAGCGACTGGTCTGCTGCCGATTGGATCAGTTCCTTGGTAAGCGCAAGGCCGGTGGTTGCCCCCGCCGCCAGCTGCGTTGCCAGCGTTCCGGCCTCCGTCATGAGGTCCGTATCCGGAACTGCCTTCCAGATGAGGCCCCAGGAGGCGGCTGTCTCGGCCCCCAACGGTTCGCCCGTCATGGCGAGTGCCTTCGCACGGGCTTCTCCAATCAGGCGTGGCAGCAACCATGTGCCGCCCGAATCGGGCACCAGGCCGATCTTTGAAAAAGCCTGGATGAAGCGGGCAGACTGGGCGGCGAGGACGATATCGCAGGCAAGCGCTACATTGGCGCCTGCACCTGCGGCAACGCCGTTGACCGCACAAATGACAGGCTTTCTGAGAGCCCTGATTTGCCGAACCAGGGGATTGTAAAGTGTCTCGAGTGTTACGCCGAGATCAGGTGCCTCGCCACCTCCGCGCATGTCGCGATCGGAAAGGTCCTGACCAGCGCTGAAAGCGCGGCCGGCTCCGGTCAGCAGCACAGCCCTGATTGAGCTGTCCTCCGTCGCGGTGGTCAAATGCTTGCGAAGCGCATGATGCATGGCTTCGTTGAAGGCATTGAGCCGGTCCGGTCTGTTGAGTGTTAGAAAAAGACAGCCATCCCGCTGTTCAGCGAGCACAGTATCACGGTCTGTCATGCGCCCCTCCCAAAGCATCACACCTTTTGCATGAAAATCGATAATGTTGTGACATTAATGCACGACGAACCGTTCTGGTCAAAGGCAGAATGCAGTTTTCCGGTACGCCAAATCACTTTGGTCGGTTCGCCACTGGCAACACGTCCGGTTTTCAACTCTTGTGAGAAAAGGCGCTTAAAATATGGTCAGCCCGATTCAGCTGATATTTACTTTAATCGTCAATAGTTAGCCCAGTTTCGGCCAGCGCTAGGGCAACATGTTTATCCGTAAAACCACCGCTGACAATTTTTCGTTGGACATTCCTCTGGAACTCGAGGAAGGCCCGCCGCCAGTCGCGTACCGGCGCGTTCTGCAGGTTTTATCGCTGACTGCGGCGGCTTTTCTGGCGTGGGCAGCGATCGGTCAGGTACGTGAAGTCGCCAGTGCGACAGGGGAAATTGTTCCGGCAGGCAAGGTGCAGACTGTCGGACACCTGGAAGGTGGCATCGTTGCAGAAGTGTTGGTTCAGGAAGGCCAACTGGTTGAAATAGGCACCCCCATCGTTCGGTTGCAGGAAACCGCGGCGTCGAGTGATCTCGAGAAGGTCCAGACTCGCTTGAAGTTTCTGGCGACCGAAGAGCAGCGGCTCGGAAATCCGGGTCTTGGCAGTGCCGCCAATGGTCTGAGACTAGGCGCCGATGCAGGCTTCAGCGAAGCGCAACAGGCTGCCTATGACGCGCAACGCCTGGCACTGGAAAAAGAACAGCAGGCCTTGAAGGCGAGGGTGAGCGAAAAGCAGGCGGAGCTAGCCAGTATTCTGGAACGGATAGCCCTGCAGGAAACCCAGATCGAGATCCAGCAGGAACAGTACAAGATCCAGGAAAACCTCTTCGAACAGGGTTACACATCCAAGAGACGCTTTCTGGAAGCCAAGTCGTCTCTTCAGAATGCCCAGAGCCTTTTGAGCGAACTGAACGGTATGAGCGGCAGCGTTCGAGCACAGTTGACGGAGGCAACTGCCAGCCTGGAACGTTCGATTGCCGTAGCCGAAGAGGAGCAGGCCGTAGAACGCAGCCGGGTTGCGCAGGAGCGCAGCGAGCTGACTTTCGAAGCCGATAAACAGAAAGACCGGTACGACCGACTGTTCGTGCGAGCTCCTGTCAGCGGGCACATCAAGGCGCTTTATCTCAAAGGACCGGGCAGTGTACTGGCGCCTGGCGATGTGGTTGCCGAAGTTGTGCCGAGCGATAGCGATCTTGTTGCCGAGGTTCGTGTTTCACCGCGCGATATCGGCCATGTGGATGTCGGTGACGAAGCAGAAATCGCCGTTACGACCTTCGACCCGAATATCGAAGGTACCTTGAAGGGGGAAGTTTCCGTCATCTCGGCGTCAAGTTTCAGGGACGAATACGGCAACTACTATTTCAAGGCCATGATCCCGCTGAAAACCAACACGATCGGGCATGGTGCGCGCGCTGAAACAATCTCGCCAGGCATGGTCGTTGACGCAAAGATCGTCACAGGTTCCAAGTCAGTGCTCCAGTACATGTTGAAGCCGGTCACCCGCGCTATCGGAGATCCGCTCAGCGAACGTTGAGCCGGGTCATATCGAGATCCCATTTTCCGAATACTGTCTCTGGCAGATAAATGAAAAGCCCCGCCGTTTCCGGCGGGGCTTTTCGTCAGTCACCGCTGTCCGGTGACATCAGCTACCAGCGGATTTCCTCAACATCGTTGAAGTTGACGCGACTGCCGTCTGCAAAGTCGATGTAGCCGTCGGCATCCTGGGAAAGGTCTAGCCTGCCGCCTTCAAGGTCTGTTGTCTCGATCGAGCCGTTGGTGATCGTCACTGTCCAGTCCGTGCCGTATTCGCCGGCGGCTGTGATCCCAGGCCCACCACCCAGATCGATGACGTCGGTCCAACCGGCCCCCATGCCTGCGTTGATGGTATCGCTGCCGTCGCCCAGGCCGTACATGAACAGGTCGGAACCGTCACCACCACTCAGGTTGTCGTTGCCAAGGCCACCGATGATAACATCATCTCCAGAGCCACCGCTGATGTTGTCTTGCCCGTCGCCACCGAAGATAAGGTCGCGGCCGTCACCTGCCGAAATGTTGTCGTTGCCGGTGCCGCCTTCGATCCTGTCGTTGTTTGAACCGCCTTCGATAACGTCATCACCACCAGCGCCGTCCAGATTGTAGGTGTAGTCGTAGCCTGCACCGCTGCCGGTGTTGCTTTCGTCAGTATCGGTGTAGGTGACGTCGTAATCGCCGGTAACGGCAATTGAGAAGGATTCAGAAGCCTCTGATCCATCCGAGGAAGTGGCGGTGATCGTCAGATCGATCGAATTTTCAATCTCGCTGTCGAAGAACGCATGGTCTGCAATCGTGACATTGCCGTCGGAGTCGATTTCGAAACGGTCGTCGCTCAGAGTGTAAGTGACCGCGTCACCGTTTGGATCGTCTGCGAAGGCCGTTATCCCAACTTGCGTGCCGGCACCATCCAGTTCGTGGATCGTGTTGGCGGACGCGTTGGTATCGGTCACATCACTAATTGGGCGATCGATCAGATGTTCCGATTGGATTTCTCCGTCGGCAAACCTGAAGTTCTCGACGTTGGACACCGTATCGATACCGTCAGGAGCGCCGGAGCGAAGATCGGAAATCGTGTAGCTGCCATCTTCGTTCTGGACGATGTTGTAGTCTTCCCAGTTACCGGAATAGATGGCGGTATCCGTTCCAGTGCCACCGTCGAGGCTGTCGTTGCCAGCACCACCGAAAAGAGTATCGTTGCCTTCGCCACCAAGTATGGTGTCGTTGCCTGCTCCTGCCCAGATGACGTCGTTTCCAGTCCCACCGTCAATCGTCATATCGGTGGTATAAGTGTAGGTGTCGCTGGTCATGTCCAGTATGTCGTCACCGGCGCCCAGATTTACGCTTTCGATGCTGTCAATACGTGGCCCGGAAGCTTCTGAGTGCATGCCTGAAAAAGTGTCGTCCAGGAAAATTGCATCGGAGCTTTCGGTGCCCAGCAGCGTGTCTGTACCGTCTCCACCTTGGAAGACGTCCGAGTTCATTGTGCGACCTGCAATGGAAACAGTTTCGCCAGTAACTGTGTTGACCGCCGAATAGCCGGACCAAGTGCCGTCACCGCCCATCTGGAACGTATCATCTCCCTCGCCACCCTGAAGAAGGTCTGCGCCAGCACCACCTGTCAGCGTATCGTTTCCGGCACCACCCTGCAGCTTGTCGCTTCCAGAAGAGCCGGTGATAACGTCGTTGCCTTCTCCGCCGTCTATATTGCCACCATTGCTATGAGCGGTGATTGAATCGTCGCCCGTGCCACCAGTGACAGAAGTTTCAGCAACGCCGGTATCGGTAAAGGTCACACCGCCATTGGCGAGTTGCAGATTCTCTGCAGCATCGGAAACTGTCAGCGTGAAGCTCTTGTTCGAAGAGGACCCGTCTGTCGACGTCGCAGTCACGGTGATGCTGATTTGCGGTTCGCTCTCGTAGTCAAAGCTGGCGCCGGACGCGACGCGTACCGTTCCGTCCGCATCTACTGTAAAACGACTGTCGTTGACAGTATAGGAAACGGTGTCGGACGCGTTTGCGTCATCTGCAAATGCCTTAATGCCAACGGTTGATCCTGCACTTGCACTTTCGTTGACGGTATTGTTGGCAGCGTCCGTATCCGAAACCGCAGAAATATCTTTCGCGACAAGATCGCCTGCAAGAATGTCGCCATCCGCGAAGCGGAAGTTCTCAACTCCGACGACAGTGTCGGTTCCATCCGGCGAGCTGGAGCGTTTGTCGACTACCGTGTAGGTGCCGTTCGCGTTTTCGGTAACGGTATAGTCGGAACGGTTACCGGAATAGATTGCGGTGTCTGTACCGCTTCCGCCGTCGATATAGTCGTTGCCAGCCCCACCTTCGAGCGTGTCGTTTCCAGCGCCGCCGTACAGCTTGTCGCTGCCTGAGCCGCCCTGAAGGGTATCGTCGTCATTTTCGCCGGACAGGCTATCGTTGCCTGCGCCACCGATCAGTGTGTCGTTCCCGCTGCCGCCAAAGATGGTGTCGTTACCTTCGCCGCCATCCAGGTAGTTGTCACCGGTGTTCGGCTGGGTGCCACGCTCATCATCGATGAAATCGTCGCCCGCACCGCCGTAAACGACGTCGTTGCCTTCGCCGAACATGATGGTGTCATTGCCTGCGCCGCCATAGATCGTGTCGTCGCCCGCACCGCTGTATATGGTGCTGCCGTCGTCATGAGCGGTAATCGTGTCGGCACTGTCGTTGCCGGTGATGGATGTTTCGGCGACGCCGGTGTCGGTGAAGGTCGTTTGACCTTCGGCCATCTGATAGGCTTCGGCGACGTCGGCAACCGAAAGAGCAAAGGTTTCCTGTGACGTGGAGCCGTCAGAAGACGTCGCGGTCACCGTCAGGTTGATGGTCGGTTCGCTCTCGTAGTCGAACGTTGCTCCGGCGGCTACCGTTACCAGGCCATCGTCGCCAACGGTGAACCGGTTATCGGACACCGTATAGGTTACCGTGTCGGTCACATCACTGTCCGTTGCCTGAACAGTAATACCGACTGTGGTGCCTTCTGCGGCATTTTCCGCGAAGCCATTGGCCGTCGCATCGATGTCGGTCACCGCGGATACGGCAACTTCATTGACGTCGGAAACGCCGATCGTGAAGGTTTCTTCCGAGGTTGAGCCATCGGTTGAAGTTGCCGTCACGATGATGTCGATCGACCCTTCGGTTTCCGCATCAAAGCTCGCACCTTCCGCTACCCGAACCACGCCGTTTTCGTCCACGGTGAAGCGGCTGTCGTTGACAGCGTAGGAAACCGTATCCGAGACATCGGCATCGCTTGCCGACGCCGTGATACCAACCTGTGTGCCTGCGGTCGCATCTTCTGCGATTGTGTTTGCCGAGATGTCTGCGTCAGTCACGCTGGAAACGTCGTATTCGTCGACATCAGACACCGCTACGGTAAAGGTTTCTGTTGAAGTCGAGCCGTCAGAAGACGTCGCGGTCACGGTAACGTTGATGGCCCCTTCCGTCTCTGCGTCGAAGCTGGCACCATCGGCAACACGAACCACACCGTTTTCATCGATTGTGAAGCGCGAGTCATCAACGGTGTAAGAAACCGTGTCAGAGGCATCTGCATCTGTTGCAAGGGCCGTGATGCCAACCTGAGTGCCGGCAGTTGCTGCTTCCGAAATCGTGTTTTCAGAGGTGTCCGTATCGGTGACGTTTGAAACGGCGCCCTCGTTGACGTCGGAAACGGCAATCGAGAAGGTCTCCTGCGACGTGGAACCGTCAGAGGAGGTGGCAGTCACGACAATGTCGATGGATCCTTCGGTTTCTGCATCGAAGCTGGCGCCATCGGCAACACGGACGACGCCATTCGCATCGACAGTAAAGCGGCTGTCATCGACGGAATAGCTCACAGACGCGGTGATATCCGCGTCACTCGCGTGTGCTGTAATGCCAACCTGTGTCCCGGCAGATGCGTCTTCGGAAATCTTGTTCGCCGCGGCGTCGGTGTCGGAAACGGCTGAGACGTCGTATTCGTTAACGTCGGACACGGCAATCGTGAATGTCTCTTCGGAAGCCGAGCCATCGGAAGACGTGGCGGTTACAACGATGTCGATGGAACCTTCGGTTTCCGCGTCGAAGCTGGCCCCATCCGCAACCCGGACAACGCCGTTTTCGTCCACGACAAAGCGATCGTCATCTACGGTGTAGGACACAGTATCAGACGTGTTTCCATCTTCAGCGAACGCGGTGACGCCGACAGCCGTTCCTGCAGTAGCGTCTTCCGCAACCGTGTTTGTGCTGCTGTCTTTATCTGTAACGGCAGAAATATCCTGCGCGATCAAATCGCCCGAAAGAACATCGCCATCGGCAAACCGGAAGTTTTCAACATTCACGACGGTGTCGGTACCATCGGGAGAACCTGGACGATTGTCCGTAACGGTGAAGATGCCTTCGTTCTCGGTAATGGTGTAGTCAGCGAAATTGCCGCTGTAGACCGCTGTGTCAGTACCCAGCCCACCGTCGATCATATCGTCGCCGGCACCACCCGTCAGCGTGTCGTCCCCCGGGATAACCGCGGCCGCACTGACAAAATCGGAGGTGAACAGGTCTACTGACGTTCCGCCTGGAGGCGTTACCGTTGCATCGAGAACCTCTTCTCCCTGGTTCTCCCAGACCTTGACGACAATGGTGTAGATCTCACCTGGTTCCAGATCAACGTCCGCCCAGCGGGTGGTCGCTGATTGGTGGTAATCATTGTCGAGATAGTCGGTCTGCGTACCGTTCTGGTTGGTGAACGTCAGTCGGTTGCCATATGCATCGAAGATCTCGATAGTGGATCCATCGTCCGAGCGGGTGGAGAAACGATAGGTGCCGCCATCTGTTGCGGTGAAGTTGGACGTCAGAATGACACCAAAATCTTCAGGGTTATCAGTCGACCCGCGTGCACCCTGGACAATTGTGTCCAGGTCGAACGCATCCGTCGTTCCCTCGTCGATCAGCGTGCCTGAGGAGATATCGACAGTCTGGCCGGCATCGCCACTGAAGTTGTGGTCATAAACCTGGTAGTGCCAGGTGCCGGACACAGGTGCATTTTCACCATAGATCGTGTCATTCCCGGCGCCACCTTCGATCGTGTCGTCACCCGCACCACCTGCAAGAGTATCGGCAGCATTGTTTCCGGAAATCGTGTCGTTGCCATCTGCGCCATCGACGTTGCCACCGTCGGCGTGTGCCACAATGGTATCGTCACCGGAGCCGCCGGTGATGCTGGTTTCAGCGACAGAAACATCGGTGAAGGTCTGGCCGCCGTCTTCGAGCTGATAGTCTTCAGCAACGTCGGTTACTGAAACCGAGAATGCATCCGAAGACGTGGAGCCGTCTGAAGACGTCGCGGTCACCGTCAGAGTGATGTTGGGTTCGCTTTCAAAGTCGAAAGAAGCACCATCTGCAACGCGGACTACGCCGTTTTCGTCCACCGTGAACCGGTTATCGTCTACCGAGTAGGATACCGTGTCAGTGATGTCGCTGTCGGTCGCAAGAACCGTGATACCAACCTGCGTTCCGGCAGCGGCATCTTCGGTAATCGAATTTGCCGCTGCGTCCGTATCAGTTACGGGAGTAATGGCACTTTCATTGATATCGGAAACAGCGATTGTGAAGGTCTCTTTAGAGCTCGATCCATCGCTTGAGGTCGCCGTCACGATAATGGCGATAGAACCTTCGGTTTCTGCATCGAAGCTCGCCCCCTCAGCCACACGGACGACACCGTTGTCATCAACAGTGAAGCGCGTATCGTTCACCGAGTATGAGACAGTATCTGTGACGTCCTTGTCTTCGGCAAATGCGGTCACACCAACCTGGGTACCTGCCACAGCATCTTCCGCTACGGTGTTCGCAGAAGTGTCGGCATCGGTAACAGCTGAAATGTCAAACTCATCAACATCAGACACCGCGATGGTGAAGGTCTCTTCCGAGGTCGAACCGTCGGAGGAGGTCGCCGTGACAGTGATATCGATGGACCCTTCGGTTTCGGCATCGAAGCTTGCGCCGTCAGCAACCCGAACCACGCCGTTCTCATCGATAGTGAATCGTGCGTCGTCGACGGAGTAGGAGACAGTGTCGGTGGCGTCTGCATCTGTTGCCAGGGCCGTCACGCCGACCTGGGTGCCTGCGCTTGCATCTTCTGCAATTGTGTTGTCGGAAGAATCCGTGTCGGTGACAGCGGAGACTGCGCTTTCGTTGACGTCTGAAACGGAAATCGTGAAGGTCTCTTCCGAAGTCGAACCGTCAGTCGAAGTCGCCGTGACGATGATATCGATGGAGCCCTCGGTTTCGGCGTCGAAGCTCGCGCCATCTGCAACCCGAACCACACCTTTTTCGTCCACCGTGAAACGGGCATCGTTGACGGTGTAGGAGACCGTGTCGGTGATGTCCTTGTCTTCGGCGAATGCGGTGACACCAACCTGTGTGCCAGCGACAGCATCTTCTGCAATGGAATTGGCAGATGCGTCTGTGTCGGTCACGGCGGTGACGTCATACTCATCAACGTCAGAAACGGAGATCGTGAAGGTCTCTTCCGAAGTTGATCCATCGGTGGAGGTCGCCGTCACGATGATATCGATGGAGCCTTCAGTTTCGGCATCGAAGCTCGCACCATCCGCAACCCGAACCACACCATGGTCGTCAACGGTGAAACGGGTGTCGTTGATCGAATAAGAAACCGTGTCGGTGGCGTCTGCATCAGTTGCCAGAGCGGTCACGCCAACCTGCGTACCAGCGCTCGCATCTTCGGCGATGGTGTTGGCCGAGGAATCCGTGTCGGTGACAGCGGAAACGGCGCTTTCGTTGACGTCGGAAACCGCAATCGTGAAGGTTTCTTCAGAGGTCGAACCGTCGGTCGAGGTCGCCGTCACGATGATGTCGATGGACCCTTCAGTTTCCGCGTCGAAGCTCGCGCCGTCTGCAACCCGAACCACGCCGGTTTTGTCAACGGAGAAACGGGCGTCGTTCACGGAATAGGAGACGGTGTCCGTCACATCTTTGTCTTCGGCAAATGCAGTGACGCCCACCTGCGTACCAGCCGCAGCATCTTCCGCGATGGTGTTGGCGGAAGTGTCTGTGTCGGTCACCGCGGTGATGTCATACTCATCAACGTCTGACGCCGAGATCGTGAAGGTCTCTTCCGAAGTCGATCCATCGGTAGAGGTAGCGGTCACGGTGATGTCGATGGACCCTTCGGTCTCCGCGTCGAAGCTTGCGCCGGCGGCAACCCGAACGACACCGTTCTCATCAACCGTGAAGCGGGCATCATCAACCGAATAAGAAACCGTGTCGGTGATGTCCTTGTCTTCGGCGAATGCAGTGACGCCCACCTGCGTGCCAGCTGCAGCATCTTCTGCAATTGTATTGGCAGATGTATCTGTGTCGGTTACGGCGGTGACATCATATTCATCGACGTCAGACACCGATATCGTAAAGGTCTCTTCCGAGGTCGAACCGTCGGTAGAGGTCGCCGTGACAGTGATGTCAATGGACCCTTCGGTTTCGGCATCGAAGCTAGCACCGTCAGCAACCCGAACCACGCCGTTCTCATCGATAGTGAAACGTGCGTCGTCGACGGAGTAGGAAACAGTGTCTGTGGCATCTGCATCAGTCGCCAGTGCAGTTACGCCAACCTGGGTGCCCGCGCTCGCATCTTCCGCGATGGTGTTGGCCGAAGAATCCGTATCGGTAACAGCGGTGACGTCATACTCATCGACGTCAGATACCGCGATCGTGAATGTCTCTTGCGAGGTCGAACCGTCGGTAGAGGTTGCTGTCACGATGACATCGATGGACCCTTCGGTTTCGGCATCGAAGCTCGCGCCATCCGCAACTCGAACGACGCCATTCTCATCAACCGTGAAACGGGGATCATCGACGGTGTAGGAGACGGTGTCCGTTACGTCTTTGTCTTCGGCGAATGCGGTGACGCCCACCTGCGTACCAGCTGCAGCATCTTCCGCGATGGTGTTGGCGGAAGTGTCTGTGTCCTGAACTGCGGACGTAGCGTATTCGTTTTCGTCTTCGACCTTCAATGTGAAGCTTTGCGTGGACTGCGAGCCGTCGGTGGAGGTGGCGGTCACAGTGAAGGAGACAGTCGCTTCGGTTTCAGCGTCAAACACGGCGTCTTCGGCAATGCTGACCACACCCTGGTCATCGATGACGAAGCGCGGGTCGTCTATGGAGTAGGAGACACTGTCGCTCACGTCCCGGTCGGTCGCCACAACAGTGATGCCAGCCTGACTGCCGCCGTCTACACCTTCGGAAATTGTGTTCGCAACAGCGCCGACCGTGCTGATCGGGCTGACGTCGTATTCGTTCACGTCACGGATATTGATCGTGAAGGTTTCTGTCTGCGTCGCTCCGTCGGATCCGGTGGCAAGCACGATGATCTGGTGACTTCCAGCCGTTTCGGCATCGAGCGAACCTGCTACCGTAACGATGCCCGTCTCGGGATCAATGGAGAACAGACCACCCGCATCGTCCAGGAGGCTGTAGGTTACGCTGGCCCCTTCTGCGGCGGTTGCGCTTGCCCGAATGCCGGTTGCAGATCCGACTGCTGAATTTTCGTCAACGGCGTTTTCAGTTGCATCGATATCGGTGACCGCAGACAAATCGGAAGCGACGATGCCCGCAGCACGGTCGTCGTTGCCGTCATCGAAACCTGCGCCTGACTGCACCTGGCCATTCTGGCTACTGAAGGTGCCGTCGCCCGGGTTGGTTGCGGAGCCATTCGAATAGGTCTGGTTCGATCCATCATCCAGAGCAGAAGCTATGCTTGCGGACGTGCCGCCGCCCAACGGCAAATCGTCGCTGTTCGACCCTGAAAAGTCCTGTGTGCCGGTTGAATTGTCGGAAGATTGCTCAGCGTATGCATTGACTGCATCGCTGTTTTCAAGCGCAGAAAGCTCCGTGCCATCATCCTCAAACCCGATACCTTGCGCGCCGGACGATGGGTCTTCCTGTTCGACGTATCGTTGTTCTTCCTCGTCGCTTCCAAGGTGCAGGTTGGCGTTGACCTGTTCCATGGATTCGCCCATGTCCTGGTCGAGATGATAGTCGTGCGCCTTGTCGAGATGCTCATCTCGATTATCGAGAAGCCCCGAATGCAGGATGCTATCGGAATTCAGGGTCGTCCTGGTTTCCGTAGTGTTACCCTCTGACGAGGTGTTTTCCTGGGTGTCTCGATTCTGAGTGTCGCTTGCCATTTCGGTCGCACGTCCGCACAATTTCCGATAATGCCAATGAACGTCGGCATCCTTAACAAAGCGCAAAATTCCTCTTGGAATCTGAAGTTTAGTTCTAATAAAATTCGGGAAACACGGCGTAGGGTAAACGCTTTTTAAACCCGATCAGCACAGTTTGAGCGAGTAGCTACACGACTCTGGCCCGCATATGCTGAAATCGGTTTTTTCATCTTTCTTTTTGCCTCGTCTGAGGATCCGGCATTCTCCGTCCGGACGCTGGATTTCTTCGCCCGGATTGCCGCGCGACGTTGTAGTTGCTTCCGTGTTCGCAAATATCATGGGGCTGGCGATGCCGCTGGCCATTCTTCAGGTTTATGACCGCGTTCTGCCAAATGCTTCCACCGACACGCTGCTTGTGCTCATCCTCGGGGTGACTGTCGTTCTAATTGCCGATGCTGTCATCAAGGTCTCCCGTACCGCGGTCGTCGGCAGGCTCGGGGCAGGGTTCAATCATCAGGCGCACACCGAACTTTTCCGCCGGGTGCTTGATGCCGAGCCATCCCAGTTTGCCAAAACGCCTGTTTCCGTACAGGTACACCAGCTTCGGGCGTTGCAATCGGTTGCAGATCACTATGGCGACCAGAACCGCCTTCTCGCCATCGACCTGCCTGCGGGGGGGATCTTCCTGGCAGCGCTCATCTTCATCGCAGGGCCGCTGGCGCTGGTGCCGATCACCTTGCTGGGCATCTTCATGCTATTTGCCCTCAACAGAAACAAGGTGCTGCAGCAGGTTGTCGCCGACCGGGCAGATCAGGACGATCGCAAATCCGATTTCATACTGGAGGTACTGTCCGGCGCCAAGACCGTGAAGTCCCAGGCGATGGAAGCGCTGATCATGCGCCGCTTCGAGCGATTGCAGCGGGCAACGGCAGAGCTCAGCTCCAGATATATGCGCTTGTCCGGCCAGGCGAGGGATGCCTCCGCACTTTTTGGAACCCTCACGACGATCTTTGTGGTCATCTGCGGCGCGTTGATGGCCATCTATGGCAATTTCAGCGTCGGCGGTGTCGCTGCCAGCACACTCTTGTCCGGTCAGTTCGTGCAGCCCTTCCTTCGCGCGATCAACCAGCTGACAGACATGCAACGACTGAAGCACGACTACGCTCAGGTCAATTCGCTCTTCAAGCTGCCGGAGGTTGCGAAGCAGGAGCCTTTGACGGTCGATACCGACGGTTCCATTCACCTGATCAACGTGTCAGTCGAACTGGGCGAAAGCCAGCGCCGGGTGTTCGAGGACATCAACCTGACAATCGAAGCCGGACAATTCGTCGGTTTCCGCGGTGCGGACGGCAGCGGCAAGTCCACACTCATGAAATTGCTGACCGGTGAAATGACGCCGACGACCGGCAAGGTCATGATCGGCGGGCAGGATTATGATGGCCTCCACCAACATGCACTACGCAAGACCGTTGCCTATGTCGACAACCAGTCTGCTATCTTCAACGGCACGATCCTTGAAAACATCACGATGTTCGGTGCCGTATCCGACATCGCTCATGCGCGTATGGCAGCAAAGCTGATCGGGCTTGAAAAGGAAATCCATCTCTTGCCGCGCGGTTATGAAACGCAGCTGGGGTCAGACCTGGGCGGGAAGGTTCCTGCAGCTACCTTGCAGCGTATCTGCATTGCAAGGGCATTGGCAGGCGAGCCGAAGATCCTGATCCTGGACGAGGCGAATGCGCAACTGGACCAACAGGCAGAAAAGGCGCTTGTCGATGCGCTGATCCGTCTGAAGGGCTATCTGACGGTTATCATCATCAGCCACCGTCCTTCCATGCTGGCAGTCGCGGATCACCAATACGAACTCAGGGACGGCAGCGTGCATGACCTCGGCACGATGAACGTCACCGGCGCACCTCAGAAAATGGGGATGCCGGCGTGAGCAGACCGCTATTCAACCTCGAGGACGTCCACGCTGCCGACAACGCCGTACACCGCCAGTGGCGCGATCTGTCGGCCGAACTGGCAGCCGATGGGACCGCCACAGGGCGGCTAGGACTTCCTGAAGACGGGGCGGCGCCCGCCGAAAGGTGCCTGATCCCGCTTTTGCGGGAGATGCGCTGGCAGGGCAATGACCGGCTCCTGTTCGAGGCATTGCCGCACTTCGACCGGATTGAAACTTTCCAAGTCTTGCGGACCGTCCTCAGCCGCTTGACAGTCAAGACGACACCTTTTCATGGAAGTGCCGGGGAACTGACCCATGCACAGATGCCGTGTCTGCGTGTAACCAGGGACGACGTTCAGGTTCTCGTTGGAAAAACCGGAACGGGTGAGTTTCGCGCCTATTCCGGTCGCCAGGGAGAGGCAATTTCCGTTCCTGCTGCCGATATTCTGAAAAACGAGATCTATCTCGCTGCCGAAGACACTGAGGAACAGGGGCAGGTTCAAAACAACCGAAGCTGGTTCTCGACCGTTTCCAAACGGTTCCGGACCAGTATCATCTCCATTCTGGCCCTCGGTTTTGTTCTCAACATTCTCGCTCTTGCACCGCCGTTGTTCATTATGGCGATCTACGACAAGGCAATGGGAGCAAAATCGACCGAGGTGCTTCTGACCATGGCGGTCGGCGTTGGAATCATTCTTCTGTGCGAAGTTGCGCTGCGCAGAATGAAGACATGGCTACAATCCTATCTCGGCGGACGGGTTGATGCGATTGTCGGCAACAAGACCTTTGAGCGCATCCTGCATCTTCCATATGCGATGCTGTCCGAAGCGCCGATCGGCACCCAGGTCATGCGGCTGCGCTATTTCGACAGCGTGCGCGACATATTCCAGAGTTCGCTGTTCAACGCGATTGTCGATATTCCCTTCACGCTGATCTTCATTGTCGCGATCTTCCTGATCGGCGGACCGGTTGCGCTGCCGCCGCTCGCACTGCTGACCATCTACACGCTGCTGGCCGTTTATGTCCTGCCCAAGGTCCAACGCGAAGTCGCTGCCGTTGGCGAGCAGAAGTCGAAACTCAACAGTTTCATGATCGAGACCTTTCGCAACCAGCGGGCTCTCAGGAACCTTTCTGTAGAAGATACCTGGCTGGAGCGATTTTCGGCGCTTTCCACCAACTTCAACAAACTCAACATCCATGCACGTCATATCACGCATGTGCTGCAGACACTGTCGCAGACGCTGATGACCATTTGCGGTGTCCTGGTTCTGGGGATCGGGGCAATGCGTGTCATGGAAGGAGAGATGAGCCTGGGCGCCCTGATTGCCACAATGGCCCTCAGCTGGCGGGTTCTGAACCCGATGAACCAGGCATTTCTCAGCATCACGCAGCTCGCGCAAAGCCGCACGGTGATCGAACAGATCAACAACCTCATGAAAGTGCAGCTCGAGCGCGAGCCGGGGCATCTGCCGAAAATCACACGTGACATTCGCGGTGATCTGAAAGTGTCCTCACTCGTCCTCAGGTATCCAGGGGCAACGGAAGCCTCGCTGAAGGGCCTTGAGCTGACGGTGAAGGAAGGCGAAACAGTTGCCATCACGGGCCCGAGCGGCTCGGGCAAGACCGCATTGTTCCAGGCTGTCATCGGCTTGTTTCAGCCCCAGGTGGGGTCCATCCTGTTCGACGGTCTGGATGTGCGCCAGCTGGATACCGCAGAGTGGCGCTCTTCCATTGGCTATGCACCCGACGATCTCGACTTCTTTTACGGCACGGTAAAACAGAACCTGCTGATGTCGGATCCGGGTGCTACCGACGAACGTCTGATCGAGGTCACCGGTAAACTTGGCTTGCTGTCCTACCTGGAGGAGAACTTCAACGGACTTGAAACGCGCCTCAATGGCGAGGTCCTGAAGCAGATCCCGGACAACATGAAGCAGCGCATTGTTTTGGCCCGTGCCTTCGTGAAGGCGGCACCGCTCTATCTGTTCGACAATCCGGGAACGCATCTCGATTTCGAGGGCGACAAGAAATTCATGGCGATGATCGAGGAACTCAAGGGCAAGGCGACCATCCTCATCAACACCCAGCGGCCTAGCCACATGAAAATGGCCAACCGGGTAGTCGTGCTCAGAGGTGGCCAGATTGCGATGATTGGGCCACCGGAACAAGTAGTACCGGCACTCATGGGACAGACTGCAAAAGCCGGGTAGGCAGCTTTCTTACCGAAGATACCAAAAAGCCCGCCGGATTGCTCCGACGGGCTTTTTTATTGGTGGTGCCGCTTCTTAGAAGACGGATTTTACTGCTTTCACAGTTGCATCAACAACCTTGTCGATTTCAGCTTCAGAAATGCACAGGGGAGGGGCGAACCCCAGGATGTCACCCTGCGGCATCGCCCGGCCGATGACGCCTTCCTTCAACAGGGCAGCTGCAACCTGTGGGCCGGTTTTGCTTGCCGGATCGAGATAGGTTCTGCTGGCCTTGTCCGATACAAATTCGATCGCGCAAAGCAGACCGTCGCCGCGGATGTCGCCAACGTTGGCGTGATCTCCGAGCGCATTCTTAAGTGCATTCTTGAAGTAGGCACCTGCGGACCCGGCATTCGCCACCAAGCCGAGACTGTCGATAAGCTTGAGGTTCGCAACACCGGCTGCGGCACCGATCGGGTGTGCGGAATAGGTCCACCCATGGCCGATCGGACCAAATTCGTCGGTACCGTCCTCCAGCACCTTCCAGACCTTGTCGGAAACGATGGAGCCGGACAGGGGAGCATATGCCGATGTCAGGCCTTTTGCGATGGTGATGAAATCCGGCTGAATACCGTAGTGGTCTGAGCCGAACATCGTGCCGAGACGTCCAAAGCCTGAAACAACTTCATCTGCGATCAGCAGAATGTCGTGTTTCTTGAGCACGGCCTGAATGGCCTCCCAGTACCCGCTTGGGGGCGGTACGATCCCGCCCGTACCAAGGGCCGGTTCGCCAATGAAGGCTGCAATGGTGTCAGCGCCTTCGCGTTCGATCAGGGCTTCCAGGTCAGCAACGCAATAGGCAACAAATTCCGCTTCGGACTGGGAAAGGTCTTCCCTGCGGAAATAGTCGGGCGCGACCGTGTGCAGAACCTGTGAAAGCGGCAGGTCGAACTTCTTGTGAAACAACTCGAGGCCCGTCAGAGAACCGGTCATCAGGCCCGAGCCGTGATAGCCGCGCCAGCGCGAGATGATCTTCTTCTTCTCCGGGCGGCCGAGAATGTTGTTGTAGTACCAGACCAGCTTGATGTTGGTTTCGTTCGCATCCGATCCGCCCAATCCGAAATAGACCTTGGACATGTGGTCGGGCGCTCGCTCCATCACCATCTGTGCAAGCGTGATTGAGGCTTCGGTGCCGTGGCCGACGTATGCGTGGTAATAGGCCAGTTCACGAGCCTGCTCCGCAATGGCGTCAGCAATTTCGGAACGGCCATAGCCGACGTTGACGCAATAAAGACCGGCGAATGCGTCCAATAGTTTGGTGCCGTCACGGTCTTCGATATAGACGCCGCTGCCACCGGTGACGATCCGGTTAGGGCTCTCTCCGCGCGCATGTTGGGCGAGGTGGGTCGAGGGATGGAAGAAGTTCTCTCTGTCCCAGGCATCCAGTTGGTCGTTCTTGAGCATATTCAAGTCCTTCTAGTGTTGGTTGGGCCAGGTCAGCTCCAGTCCCGGCAGACGTATTTGATTTCGGTGAAGGCCTCCAGTCCGTAGCGGGCACCTTCGCGGCCAAGGCCAGATTGTTTCACGCCTCCAAAGGGGATCGGATAGCCGGTCACTTTTGTGCGATTGACGGCAACCATGCCGTATTGAAGCGCGCGGCTTGCACGGTAGATGCGGCGCGGGTCCTGCGTGTGGAGATAGGCGATAAGGCCGTATTCGGTGTCGTTTGCCCATGCGATGGCGTCCTCCTCCTTATCGAAGGCTGCCAGGGCTGCCACCGGACCAAATGTTTCTTCCCGGAAAATTGATGCATCAGCGGGAGTGTCCGCCAGAACGGTCGGCTGATAAAACAATGGGCCGGCCGCGTGACGGTGGCCACCGGTGAGGAGACGCGCGCCTCGTGCGAGTGCATCTCGAACATGGTCCTCCTGCTTGGCAACCGCCCGCTCATGCATCAGCGGTCCGATGTCAGGATCTTCAAGCCCAGGTCCAACAGACAAGGCTTCAACACGGTTGGTGAAGGCTTCGCAAAACGCCAGGTAGACCGGTCTTTCAACCAGAATGCGATTTGCCGCGAGGCAATCCTGACCGGATGTTGCGAATTTCGCGGCGATTGCCTGATCGACGGCATGATCAAGATCAGCATCTGCAAACACGAGGAAGGGGGCGTGGCCGCCGAGTTCCAGCACAAGTCGTTTTACAGTCTGAGCACCCTGCGAATAAAGAAGCCGTCCGATACCCGTCGATCCGGTGAACGAAACCGCCCTGACGCGCGGGTCTGACATCCACGGTTTCACGATGTCTTCCGCGTTCCCGGGAAGCACGTTGAAAACACCTGCCGGAAGCCCTGCCTGGTCAGCAAGTTCAGCTAGTGCCAGTGCGGAATACGGCGTTTCCTGTGAAGGGTGCACGACAACGGTACAGCCGGCAGCGAGTGCGGCAGCTGCTTTTCGCGTGATCATCGCGCATGGAAAGTTCCACGGCGTGATCAACGCGGCAACGCCAACAGGTTCCCGCCAGACTTCCATCTCTGCGTCAGGCAAGTGGGAAGTGATGCTCTCGATATTCGGTCGTTTGGCCTCTTCGGCGTAAAACGATACGAAGGAGGCTGCATAATCGATCTCGCCGCGGGATTCCGAAAGTGGTTTCCCCTGCTCACGCGTCATCAGACGAGCCAGATCTTCCCTGTTTTCCAAGATCAAGTCGTGCCAGGCCAACAGAAAGGATGCTCTTTCCTGAGGTAGCAAGGTGGACCAACTCGAAAAGGCGTCATCGGCGGCATCGATAGCTTCGGCGGATTGTGCGCTGGAAAGAGATGTCACTTCTCCGAGAAGACTTCCATCCGCCGGATCGGTTACTTGAAACACGGCACCATCACGTGCCGCTGCCCAACGTCCATCGACATAGGCGAAGTGCTTTACCAGGTGACGGTTGTCGATCAGGTGAAAAAGCGAGCTTTCAAGGGATGTCTCGGCAAGGATTCGGGACTGCATGGCGTTGCTCTCCAAAGTGGTGAGCAGAGCCTAGAATGGCACCCGGGAACGAAACGCCTTTTCTTGACAAGCTTGGCAGCTGTTTCGTTCTTATTCGGAGTTGTCAGCAGTTGTATCTGTTCCAAGCATCCCGGCCAGCAACATATCCAGTGCTGGAGCAGCGCTCTGTTTCACCGGTTTTGTCACCACGTAAGTGAAGTAGCGAACGACGCCAAGGCCGCGGTCCAGCAGGGCATCCATGAACCGCTGATAGCTGTCGATGTCACGCGTGACGGTCTGCATCAGATAATCGAGCCCGCCACCGATCGCCCAGCAGGCAACGACTTCATCGCAATTGCGGATTGCCCGCTCAAAGGCCTGAAAATATTCGGCGCGGTGATGTTCCAGTTCGAGCGTCACGAAAACGGTGACATGAGGCGCGAGATTCTTGAGCGAGAAACGCGCGCCATATCCTTCGATGATACCAGCAGCCTCAAGCCTCTCAAGACGCTTCCAGCATGGGCTCGGGCTAAGATTTATACGCTTTGCGAGATCCGCTTTGGAAATGCGTCCTTCCTCGGCAAGTACCTTCAGGATTTCCAGATCTCGGTTGTCCAGTTTCAGCATCAATGTCTCTTGCCGGTTCAGGAAACGAGCATCGTGCCCGCATTTGCCTTCTTGACCTTGCCAAGAGAAAGCGTGGCAATGGCCGTATCCTGAACGCCGGTGCCGGTCAAATCGCAGACGGTGATATCGGCATCACCAGTCCTGCCTTGCGCCTTGCCTGAAACAATCTCACCGAGTTCACGTACACGGCTCACATCCTGCAAGGTGCGGTTCTCAAGGGCGGAACGCAGCTCTCCGAGTTTTTCGCATTGGCTTATCCGATCGCAGACCAGGACATCGGCCTTAGCCAGGATCTCCGGGGCAAGTTCATTCTTGTCCTCCTGATCAGATCCCATTGCAGTGATATGCAAGCCGGGATGCAGACAATCCGCGCCCAGGATAGCCTCCTTCGCAGGGGTCGTGGTGACGACAAGTTGGCTGTCGGCTACCAGTTGCTGCCGTTCCTCGGTTGCGACCACGTCTATCCCGAGCGCTGCAGACATATCCTTGGCCAGGGCTCTGGCCTTGTCACGGTCTCGTCCCCAGACCAGCGCCCTTTCCGCAGGCCGTACCTTTGCCGCCGCAATCAGCTGCAACCTGGCCTGAACGCCGGTTCCCAAAATGCCGATCGTTGAAACGACTGCAGGCGCAAGGTGGCGTGCCGCAACCGCTCCGGCTGCAGCCGTGCGGATGTCGGTCAGATAACCATTGTCCAGATAGACAGCCTGAACCAGACCGGTTTGCGCTGAAAAAAGCACCATCAACCCGTTGAGACTTGAAAGCCCGAGAGCAGGGTTGTTGAAAAAGCCAGGAGATACCTTGATCGCGAAACCGTCGAGACCTGGCACGTAGGCGGTTTTCACATCAACTTCCGCATTCACCTCCGGCAGGGCCATGGACAACACGGGAGGCATAACGACTGTTCCGGTTGCCAACTTTGCAAATGCTTTTTCAATGCAGTCGATGACTTCAAGATCAAGATGAACAGCCCGGCGCAGATCGGCCTCGTTCACCAACCTGATTTCATGCGCCATAAGGTTTTCCCTCCAACAGATAGTCCCCAAGCATAACGTCCTGACCGGTCATGACTTTTGTGAATTGAACCATGTCGACATTTCGACCCGTAATAATCGTTGCGACCGGACCTTTTGGCGCGGTCAGCTTTCCGGCCAGGATTGCTGCAATGCCAACCACGCAAGCGCCTTCCGCGACATGACTATCCTCGTAGTAAAGAGCCTGCATGGCCCGGTAGATTTCGCCTTCAGTTACCAGAATGATCTCGTCCAGAAGATCCCGGCACATTGCGAAGGAAAGCCGGTTGTCGAGGCCTATGCCGCCTCCAAGCGAATCCGCGAGGCTTGCTACCTCTGGCACTTCCACTGGCCGGCCGGCGTCGATCGATGTTTTCATCGCCGCGCCTCTGTCCATGGTCAGTCCGACAACACGGACCTGTGGGTTAATGGATTTTGCGGCAAGCGCGACACCCGCGGCAAGCCCGCCTCCTGACAGGGGGACCAAAAGGGTGTCGAGGTTTGGAACATCTTCCAGAATCTCAAGTCCGATGGTGCCTTGGCCTGCAATCACGTATGGATCGTCGAACGGTGAGATTTCAAAGACGCCGGTTGCCTGACCCAGCTTACGGCACTCGGCAAGGGCATCGTCCTGGCTGTTGCCGACGATGCGAGTTTCAGACCCAAGGGCTCTGATGCCATCCAGCTTGGTCTGCGGAACTAGGGATGACATGCAGATCACGGCGTTCAAACCAAGTTCCCGTGCCGCATAGGCAACTCCGCGGCCATGATTTCCGGTCGAACAGCATGTGAGCGTCGTGGTGCCTTCGGGCGCATTGCGGGCCGCATTCGTCGCACCGCGCAACTTGAACGCGCCTGTTGGCTGCATCGTCTCCATCTTCAGGAAAAATGGCTGTCCGGTTTGTTCTGTCATGAATCGCGAGGGCAGGAGGGGTGTCCTGACCACTCGCCCGGCGATGGCTCTTCGCGCTTCGAAAATATCCGTAAGCGTCAGTTGCATGGACTGTTTCCGGTATCGCTCGTGGTCATCATGAAGATCCTGCAAGGGGGAACATCCTCATTTGTGTACAAATGACCCATAAAGTGCAAGTGATGATGTTTGAATGTGTTTATTTTCTTGATTTCTGAAATGGCTGAGTTCTTATTTGTGTACAAATAAACGACGAGGCCCAATCATGCCAGGTCACGACCTTCCTTTCAGCAGTGCCGAGTATCAACGCCGTCTCGATCTTGTCCGTACCGACATGTCCAAACGGGGAATAGATGTCCTGTTTCTCGAGGACCCTTCCAATATGGCCTGGACCACTGGCTATGACGGATGGTCTTTCTATGTGCATCAGGGGGTCGTTGTCTTTCTGGACGAAGAACCGATCTGGTGGGGACGCAGGCAAGATGCCAATGGTGCCCGTCGAACTGTCTGGATGGACGACGCACGCGTCGCTTCCTACGCCGATCATTTCATTCAGTCGTCTGAACGCCACCCCATGCAGGACCTTGCCAGGCTGCTGGAATTGAGGGGGTGCGCGAACAAGAAGATTGGCGTTGAACTTGAGAACTACTACTTCTCGGCCAAGGCGTTCCTGACGCTGCAGAGTGAGATGCCGAACGCTGAATTCATCGACGCCACAAGCATGGTCAACTGGTTGAGGGCGGTCAAATCCGACGAAGAACTCGTGTTCATACGCAAGGCAGCCAGGATTTCCGAGAAAATCATGGACGGCGTCTTGGAGCGTGTTGTGCCGGGTATGCGCAAGGCCGACCTTGTTGCAGAGATCTACGCCGACGCCATCCGAGGATTGGATGACGCCTGGGGGGACTACCCGGCTATCGTGCCGCTGCTTCCAAGTGGCGCGGATGCGTCCGCTCCGCACCTGACGTGGGACGGACGTTTCATGCAGGAAGGGGAGGCGACATTTTTCGAACTTTCCGGCTGTTTTCGCCGCTATCATGCCCCGTTGTGCCGCACCGTTTTCCTTGGCAAGCCGGAACAGTACCTGCTTGATGCCGAGAAGGCGTTGGTCGAGGGGCTCGAAGCCGGCCTGGACACCGCAAGGGCCGGCAATACCGCGGGTGACATCGCACGTGCATTGGCGAAACCTCTTGAGGCCGCGGGGATCGAGCGTGGCGCGCGGGCAGGGTACCCGATCGGCATTTCCTATCCACCTGATTGGGGCGAACGCACAATTTCCATTCGCGAAGAAGACAACACCGTTCTGAAGCCCGGCATGACCTTTCACTTCATGCCGGGGCTTTGGATGGATGGGTGGGGACTGGAAATCACCGAGAGCATCCTCATCAAGGAAAACGGGCCTGCAGAATGCCTGTGCAACAGGCCCCGCAGATTGTTCGTGAAGTCCTGAGGTGAATATGCGCTCGGACTTGTTGACCCGGACGATTTCCATACTGGATCGCCTGATCGGTTTTCCGACGGTTTCGGCAGACAGCAATCTTGAATTGATCAGCTTTGCCGCGACCCTGCTTCGTGAAGCTGGTGCTCAAGTGACGGTATCCAAGGATGCGACCGGCAAGAAAGCCAACCTGTTCGCAACAATTGGCCCAAATGTCTCCGGCGGAATTGTCTTGTCAGGGCACACGGACGTCGTCCCGGCAGATCCCGTGGAATGGACCAGCAACCCGTATCAGATGCGTGAAGAACGCGGCTTGCTGTACGGGCGAGGCAGTTGCGACATGAAAGGCTATATCGCTGCGGTCCTCGCGAAATCGCAGGACTATGCGCTACTCGACCTGAAACGTCCGCTGCATGTCGCCTTGACCTATGATGAGGAAGTCGGCTGCTTTGGCGCAAGGCATCTGGTTGAGGAACTGAAGCGCAGTGATATTCGTCCTTCCGTAGCGATTATTGGTGAGCCGACGGAAATGCGGGTCATTGAGGGGCACAAGGGGTGTTACGAATATACGACAGCGTTCCACGGCACCGATGGGCATGCCTCCGAACCGGACAAGGGTGTCAACGCTATCCACGTCGCCGCCGCATTCATCACCAGGATGATGGAGCTGGCAGAAACCATGAAGGACAAGTCAGGTCCGGACAGCGAGCGCTACTCACCGCCATGGACCACACTTCAGGTTGGCCGGATAGACGGCGGCTCTGCACGCAATGTCATTGCTCGGCATTGCGCGGTGGAGTGGGAAATGCGCCCGGTTCGGATGCAGGACGCAATTGAGATAAAGTCTGCCCTCGAAGCCTATTGCCAGGACGTGCTGTTGCCTCAAATGACGTCCGTCTATCCCGATGCTGAGATTGTCACCGAAATTATAGGAGAAGTCGCCGGACTGGCCGTGATGCCGGAAAACGAAGCAAGGGACATCGTTACATCGCTCACTGGCGCAAACCTGTGTGATGTCGTTTCATTTGGCACTGAGGCCGGGTTGTTTCAGGCCCTGGGGCTTTCCGTTGTGGTTTGTGGCCCGGGCTCCATCGCACAGGCGCACAAGCCTGATGAATATCTGGCCGTTGACCAGCTCGAAAAATGTCTCGACATGCTCACGGGACTGGAAAGGACCTTGTTACAGGCCTCATGACCGATCAGGACATAACAGCGACGGCCGACGTTGCAGACCTGTTGAACCAGGCCGCAAGCGCCCAGGAACGGTTTCAGATCATGTATTCCGTTCTGAGAGACCGGATCTGCATGCTTGTCTATCCTCCTGGAATGCAACTGAGTGAAGAGGCATTGGCATCGGAATTCGGTGTCAGTCGCTCGCCATTGCGCAAGGCACTGCAGATACTCGAAGCAGACGGGCTGCTGTTGTCGCAGCAAGGCGTAGGCACACTTGTGACTGAAGTGGATCTGGAAGAACTGGCGCAGGTCTATGAACTCAGGCTTGAGTTGAATGAATTGACCGGCAGGTTGGGCCCGCGGTCTCTCGACTCGGAACTGGAAGCCACATTCAACAGTCTCAAAATTCGGGCGGAGCGATTGAGCTCAACGCCGGATCGTGCGGTTTTTGCCCGACTCAATATCGATTTCTTTCAGGCCTTTTTGCAGCTCACACTGAACATGCCGCTGCGCGAGGTTTCTGAAAAGCTGTTCTACAAGACCTGTCGCATCTGGCTGACTTTGATAGATGAGAAGGACCTGCCAACAGAGGTCGCCATCTTCTGTGGCGAAATCGCGGAAATTTCGAATGCTGTGCGACTTGGAGACTTCCAGGCCGCAGCCTTGATTAGGCGAGCACATCTCTCCATGGGGTTCAACCGACTGAAAACCGCTACACGACAAAGCACCGACCGGATGGCCGGTTAGCCAAGGGCTTCTTGGAACTTCCGGGGTTGGTTGAACGAATAAGACCGCCCCCGGAAGCGATTGTGGTGGGATACAATCAGTTGCTTCCGGGAGCGGCCCGGGCTTTCAAAGAAGATGAACGAACTTCTTTGAACGGTTAATTCTTTCAATGGCCTCAAACAAAAGCGGCGTTTTCACCTCAAATACGCTCGGTGTGCCTAGTTATTCCTAAAAAAATCAGTGTCTCTTTGCCATTTTCGTCAGTTTTCTGACTGTAGAAGTCGTGATCTTGCAATCGGATTCTACGTTTCGCTGAACGTATTTTCCTTTTTCGAGAGAATATTCGAGAAATACACTAAGTTCGTTTGCATGAGCGACAAGCACTCTGTGACCGGAAACCACTGTGTCGGTTACTTCCAGATCCTGACCCCAGGCCCAGCCACCATAAGAAGTGCCACCGCTGGACCTGAGAACGATTTCGAAAAAATTGCCCCCGTCGCTTTCAGGCATTTTGAAAACGAGATCCAGATTGTCTTCGTCGTCTTTCGTCGGCTCTCCCGCACCAAGCCAGACGGAACTGATATTTGCGGAGATCAAATCGCCAAGAGGATAAAATGGAGAACCTTCGTACCAAAGAAATTCCGTAATAACGGATCCTATGTCATTAGCCCTTTCAAATGGTCGTACATTGTCTCCGTACCCCGCATAGGTCCTCCTGAAGGAGATCTTACCAGACATGAATGGTTTCCTTACTATCTGATAATACGTAGTTTTTTGCTATTGGCCGCGAAGTGTGATCACTCTTCGTCCCTTCGGCAAAGCTACATTCCCAATAGCGCCGTCACACAGGCGTGACTCCGTCACGGCAGTGGTGTTCTTCTGTGGGGGGAACTGTGTTAGAAAAAATTACCAGGGGGCAACGTGATGAATAAAAGTAGTTCAGGCACTAATATTCGACTACTTGGCGTTCCGTCAGTGTATTACTCGCGGAATACCCCTTTTCCTGCCAAGGGATACGCGTTGCTTGCAGTATTGTTGCTTGTTCCTGGCAACGAGCTTGCGCGTCAAAAGGCGGCTGCCCTGCTTTGGGAGGATGTCGCTCAAACCAGGGCCATGGCAAACCTCAGGCAACTGCTTGTGAGGGTTCAAAGCAGGCAGCCCGAAGCCGGACCGCTCATTGAAACGACCCAGACCAGAATCAGTCTTGGGCCCGGGGCGCAAAGTTCCGATCTGGCCGCTTTTCTCCAGTCCTGCAAGGCTACCGACCTTGAAGGCATGATGTCCGGGATAGAGCAGTTCACCGGTGAACTGCTCGATGGCATGGAGTTCGAAGGTGAACAGCTGAACCTTTGGCTGCTGACCGAGCGCGCGAGCCTGAGGGAGAAACTGTTTAACAGAGCAGCAGCAGCCCTTGAGGAAACAACACGCTTCGGAGCGGATCGTGGCGGCAACATCGGCAAGATCGCTGATCGGCTTCTGGCTTTCGAACCTGACAGCCCCGAATGCTATCGTATCATTTCAAAAGCTTATGGCAGGTGTGGCGATCAGGATGGCGTCGATCGTATCGACCGGTTGATGAATTCGGTTCTCAATCCTGCCTTGCCTCGTGTGCCTGGCAATACAAGCAGCAAGCCTTCAGGAACAGTCTGGGTCGCACCGACGGGGGTCAAACCGGTTGAGGAGCGTCCGGCACCTCCCAAACCACCGGTTCCGCGCGTTGCCTTTTCGTCGCCCCGCCACATCGATCAACATCCGGATGCGCAGCTTGCCGAGGCATTCGTCGAGGATGTCGCGAACAGTTTCTCCAGATTCAAGACATTTGTCGTGGTCTCGCCGTTCAGTACGATGCGTGACTTTCGCGGCGGCAATTTAAGCAACTGGGAAAAAATTCGGTCCAACTACTCCGTGCAGAGTTTTCTGCTCCCGGGCAGCCAAAAGATTTCCTTTACCGTTATCGATGACGGCACAGGGGAGATCATCTGGTCTGCGGAGTATTCGATGGAGCCGGAGGACCTTCACTATACCTTCCGGCTTCTTGCAAAAACCGTGGCAGCCAATCTCGCCCAGCAGATCGAGCGACAGATGCTCGACTCCGGTCGGTCGATCAATGCCCAGAGCTATCTGCACGTCTTGCGGGGGCAGAACCTCATCAAGACCTGTAATCTGAGCATGATCCGCCGGGCCAGAAAGGAATTCCGGCAAGGTCTCACGTACGACAAGGACCTGTCCATCGCCCGCGCTCGCATAGCGCAGACAATGCAACTGGAATGGTTGCTGCTCGGGGGGACGGATCCGCACCTTCTTCACCGCGCCAAGGCGGAAGCGGACGCAGCCATCGAGATCGATTCGACGGCCGGTATCGGCTACTGGATGGCTGCGGTCATCGCGCTTTACCAACGTGATTACACGACCTCGGAAGCCAAGTTCCAGGAAGCCGAGACCTTGAGCCCCAACTCTTCGGATCTGCTCATACAGCACGCAGATGCGCTTGCGCATTTCGGCAAGCCCAAGGACGCCTGGAAGCGTTTCAAGCACGCGATCGATCTCAATCCACTTGCACCGGACATCTACTGGTGGGCGGGTGCGAGCATCGCCTTCAAGCTGGCCGACTACGCAGAGGCCGTCCGGCTGTGCAAGCAGATGGACGACGAGGAACCTGCATTGCGCGTCCTGACGGCAAGCCTCGCTCTCGACGGGCAAATCGAGAGCGCAAGGCAATATGCGCGGCGTCTCATGGACGTATATCCGGGGATGACCGCACAGGAAATCGTTCGCTTCCAACCAGACAAGAATCCAGAGAACAACAAGATCTTTCTGGAAGGGCTGAAACTCGCCGGCTTCGACTAGGTAAACCCATTTACAGGAGAAAATTATGCCTAATTCGTCATTTTACGTGATCGGAAAACGCGGTCATGGAGTTGTATTTTTGCGGATGGATCCGCTGCGCGTATCTCGTGTGTCGCACCAGACAATTCTGGCTTATGAAGCGCAAAATGCCGGTGTCGACGGCTATGCACGCATCGCCGCTGCTGCCCGCGTCCTGTTCGCCGAAAGTGACGGCAATCCGGAAACAAGCCTCAGCCAGGTCGAGTCGGAAGGTATCTACCAGGCAATCAAACAGGGCAGCACGATCTCGGATGTCGATTTTGCCTTCCTCACTGATGTCGATGACAGCGATTGGGATCTCAACAGGCTGAGCTGGGCGCCGATCCAGGATCCGGTTTCCAAGACCGGCTCTGGTTCTGATTCCGGAAATCCCGACACGCTTCAGGATGCCGTGCTTTCGGACGATTGATCCGGAAGGCGGCCTGACTGGCAAAATCGCACCGCTACAGGAGGTATTCGCTGTGCAATCCGATCCTTTCTCTCCGCAATTCCTGCGCAGCTTCGGCATTACCAGATTGGGTGAGATCACCGGGCTGGACACGATCGGGATCCCGGTCTGGTTCGCAACCAGGCCGAATTCCAGGTCTCTTTCCGTTTCCCAGGGAAAAGGTGTGACCGACGATCAGGCGAAGATTTCAGCGATCATGGAAGCCGTGGAATGTGCTGTCGCCGAACAACCGCGACAGCACGTCACGGAGTTCGCGACGATCGAAGACATGGCGCGCCAGCAAAGGAGCGTCATTCCGTTCTTTGATCTAGCAAGGGTCAACCCGCATCAGCTCGATCCGACCCGCCAGCGCGCCTGGGTTCCCGGAACGTCCCTGATTTCCGGCGAGCAACGCTTCGCGCCCTACGAATTGGTCGGGATGGACATGCGTAGCGACATGCCTTGGGACCGTCATGCCTTCCGAATGACATCCCAGGGGTTGGCGGCGCATTTCTCGATCGACAAGGCCATCGAACACGCCCTGCTCGAACTCGTGGAACATGACGCGTCCAGCGTGGTCGATACTTTCGGTTTGTTCGTCAACAATATCCGGGAGGTCACCGACTACAAGGGCGCGAACGCCGATCTAGACGCCATTCTGGAGAAGGTCTCAAAAGCCGGGCTTGATCTTCACATCTACGCCCTTCCAGGACGCGTGAAACTTCCGGTCATTGCCGCTGTCATCTCGCGGCAGGTGAATGGGCCAGCCGGTGTCATTTCGCGTGCTCCTGCCGGAATTGCCTGCCGGACGAACGTTGCCGAGGCGATACTCGCAGCCCTGCTGGAAGCGGTGCAGTCACGTCTGACGGACATCGCCGGTGCGCGCGACGACCTTGCGATGGATCGTTTTCAGCAGTCCAAGGATGGCGTAGCCAGGAAACAGCCACCACTCATTCCTCTTGCCAAACTTGAGGCTGAGTTCCGCCCTGCAAGGCAGTCGTCCATGGGGTGGCAGGATGTCCTGAAGCTGATGCGTGCGGCTGGCATTGAAGATGCCTACATGTTTCCGCTCAAATCGCCGGTCCCGGACGTTCACGTGGTGAGAACGATCGTCACAGGCCTTGACGCGCATTCCGGCAGCTTCTCCGAAATGTCCATGAACTCGATACTGCTGACGACGGAAGTGCTGAGCACTGCATGTTGAAACCCGTCGTTTTTGCAGGACCGAGCGTTCACGGCTTGGCCGGCGATCTTTTTGACGGCCTGGACGTATTCCCACCTGCGGCACGCGGAGACATTCTGCGAGCCGTGGGGCAGGGGCGCCGCGTGATCGGATTGATTGATGGTTACTTCAACTCCACCCCTTCTGTCTGGCACAAGGAAATCCTGTTCGCCCTACAGGAGGGGTGCAGGGTGTACGGCGCGGCCAGCATGGGTGCATTACGGGCTGCAGAGTGCTTCTCATTCGGGATGGTTGGTGTCGGGGCAATTTTTACAGACTATCAAGCGGGAAGTCGTCAATCGGATGCGGATGTTGCTGTTTCGCACGCTCCGGCAGAACTGGGCTATTGCCCGCTGACACTGGCGCTGGTGGATGCGGAGGCGACGCTGTCTGCAGCTTTGAAAGGCGCGTTCATTGCCGAGAGCGCACATGATGCATTGCTGAAAGCTGCAACCGGTCTGCATTTTTCCACGCGAACCTGGGTGCGCGTGCTGAGCGAAACAGGACTTTCCGAAGCTGAAAGCGCTCACTTTCTGAAGTGCCTGCCCGAGTTCGAGCAGAGCTTGAAACGGCAAGACGCTCAAAAGCTCCTGACCAATCTGAAAGAGAACATCGAGATTGAGACGCATGATGGTCAGGACAGTTGGAAAATACAGAACACCCTTTTTCTCAAGTCACTTGAAAAAGAAGTTCTCGGCAGGTGACAGCTAATGAAAATGGAGATTGTAAAAGCCAGAACCACATGGTCAATCGTGCCGGATTGTGGCGGTCTGATTGAAGCGATAGCGATCTCACTACCTCAAAAGGTCTTTGATCCCGGCAATCCTCACGCCGAAAAGATACTCGCCGCGATCGGAAATCTGCTCAAGGCCATGCCTTCGAGCGTTTCAATCCTGGTATTTGCAGATTCATTTAACGAGGCGGCTGCAAGAAGCTGGATCGAAACACAGACCGAGTGTCGGTATGACATGGTCCTGGCAGGCGCTAGGCCGCTTGAAAGTGCAGATATTTGGGCACAGGATTCCATCCTGGTACAAATGCGAGGCAACGACCTGCGGATTGCCGCTCCAGCATGCGACTGGCCCAGGGGCATCTTGCCGGGGTTATTGGCCGAACACCTCTCTGTCGCCTGCCACGATCAGCCACTCTTTTTGCCCGGTGGAGACCAGATCGTTGGTGAGGGCTTTCGTCTCATCGGTCACACAAGCCGGCTGAGATCAGCCTCCAACAAGTATGGCGGTGACAGCACTTTGCTTGCCGCTGATCGGCGCATCGGTGAACTCGATAACAGACCTGTCTGCTATTGGGGATACCGAAGACAAGACTTGTTCGAAAAGCCCACCGTCGATGCTCAAGAAATCAGGGCCGCCAAGAACACTGCAGATTCTAACCTTGAGGGAGACCTGGACTGGCAAACAGCGAATGATCTGCTCGGGGACCTTCCATTTTCCCATTTGCGGCCGGATCTGGTTACGAGCATTGAGCGGTGCGAAAGCCATGTCGACAGATATGTTTCTCCAACAGGTTTGCGCCACAACGGCAAGCACTTGTTATTGCTGGCAGACCCGGTGGCCGTGGCCGCAGAAGCCATCAGCAAGGCAAAACGGGAAAAGAGACTTCTCGATGCGTCGGAACATTGGTTGAGGGACCAGGGTTTCGAAATCATCCGCAATCCAGTTCCCTTTGGGGTCGACGTAAAGAACGCAGTCAGGCCGCGACTCTACAACAACGTTCTTCTGGAAAATGCGGTACGAGAGGGAAATGGCAAACCAATCATGTGGTTGCCATGCTTCGGCGAAGACAGCAGATTCACGGAATTCGATGCGGAGAACGCCAGGATCTGGAAGGATCTCGGCTTCGACCCCAAGCAGGCCTTTGGCTGGGAAAGCCTTGCCCATGCAAATGGCGCACTGCGCTGTGCCAGCAAGGTAATCAGACGGCAAGCAATTTGATCGAACGGAACTAGATGTAAACTGACACGGACAGGTGCGTCTTCAGCATCAGGCTAGTTCTTTCAGAAGAAGAGGTTGGCTGGGGAACCTGGATTCGAACCAGGACTAACGGAGTCAGAGTCCGTGGGTCTACCGTTAACCTATTCCCCAACAATGCTCATAACGCGAGCTGCCAATCGTCGGTACAGGGCGAAATGATTGGTCGCTCTCGATTGGTGTGCCGCATATACATCCATCACATTCACGATTGCAAGACCCGTCGACGACTTTTTTGTGAAATTGCATGCCTGTGGAAAGTCTCGCGAAAGACTGTATGCATTCGTTTCAAGGAAAGCTTTTCCAGCGAGGGGCAACCTGTTACAGTTTTGTCAACGAAAGACGCAGTCCCCAGCAGCGCCCCTTGAAAAACGGCGGCAGCACTGGAGATCTGAAAGGCAAAAACGTGACTCAATCAGGTCAGGAACCGCCCGAGAAAGGGCGTCGTACCCCTGATGTGTCCGGAACCAGCGGGGCTCCCAGGGAGCCCGGGGGAACATCCAGACGACGCCGAAAGCGCAAGTCTGGCAAGCGCCCCAAAGGCAACTCTGCGACACAGGCAAACAGTGTCGTCAACGGAGTGCCTGAAACGGACGGGCGAATTCCGTCCAGTGCTGTGACCGGACCCGTCGATCAAGCACTCGCCGCGCAGGAACAGCCTGCGCGAAAGGGTGAGGGTGCGTCCACTTCCCAGAAACGTCGCAAAAAACGGAAGCGCGGGCGGGCAGCCGTTGGTGAGGGCGTGCAAAACGTCCAGGCAGGCGGACTGAACCAGGATGGTGCGGAACGACAACTTGACACCACGACGAGCCTGAAGGGAAAGAAGGCAGCCCGTAGACGCGGCCGACGGCGCAAACAGTCCGCCAACGGAGCAGAATCAGCACCTGTTGCAAGGACAAACGACGACGACATCGTTGTCAGCCCAAAGACACTCGAAAAGAGTACTGATGCAGCCTCCCACCGTAATCATGAATTGCGCGTGCGTCGGGATGGTGAAAATCGCCCGTCAGCAAGCCGGAAGGGACAGGTCGACGGTTCTCGTAATCCTGCACCATATGATCGGTCTGCGGACAGGAACAACTCACCGCTTTATGCCGCGCTTGATCTTGGGACCAACAATTGCCGTCTTTTGATTGCCAGACCTGAAGATCGCGGATTTCGTGTAGTCGACGCCTATTCCCGAATAGTGCGCCTCGGAGAAGGTGTCGGCTCGAACAGAATGTTGAGCGATGCGGCCATGGAGCGGGCAATCGATGCTCTTGCCCAATGCCATCGGAAACTTGCCGACAGAGGGGTTGCTCGCTCAAGGCTTATCGCGACAGAGGCCTGCCGGGCAGCCGAAAATGGTGCTGACTTCATCGAAAGGGTGAAGGCGGAGACAGGTTTGGCGCTCGAGGTCGTGAACCGCGAGACAGAGGCCCGCCTGGCAGTCGCCGGATGCGCTTCGCTTGTGGATCACGACGCCGATGGCGTGATTCTGTTCGATATCGGCGGAGGGTCCTCGGAGATCGTCTGGTTGGACCTGCGCAACCGTTGTGGCGCGCGGGGCTATGCATTGACCCGCTTCATCCGGTCTTGGATCTCGTTGCCGGTCGGCGTCGTCAACCTTGCAGAGCGGCACGGCGGTGTTCACGTGACACCGGATATCTTCGAAGCCATGATTGAAGATGCCGCCGAACATCTGGCAGCGTTCAATCTTGCTAATAACCTGACCGAAGCTATCGCGTCGGGCAGGGTCCATATGCTCGGAACATCTGGTACGGTCACCACACTGGCCGGTGTCCATCTGGGCCTGAAACGTTATGACAGGCGCAGGGTCGACGGTACCTGGCTGGAAGATGGGGACGTCTCCAGAATGATTGATCAGCTGCGCGACATGCCTTATGAGGCACGCGTGGATAATCCATGCATTGGTGCGGATAGGGCTGATCTTGTTCTGGCAGGTTGTGCCATCCTGGAAGCTATCCGCCGCCGCTGGAGTTGCTCACGTCTGCGCGTCGCGGACAGAGGACTTCGCGAAGGCATTCTTACAGAATTGATGGCGGCCGATGGTGTCTGGTCGCACCGCAAAAACGGCTCTCGGCATAATCGCGGGCGCCAAGGGAACAGAACATGAGTCAGGGCAAAAAGGGAACAGGCGACCGAGGTCTCCACGTCAAGGTGAAGACGTCCGCTGGTCGGCGCGAATCCTCCACGCGTTGGCTGCAGAGGCAATTGAACGATCCTTACGTGCGCCGCGCGAAGATGGACGGTTACAGGTCGCGAGCTGCCTACAAGCTGATAGAGATCGACGACAAGCACAAATTGCTGAAACCCGGTTACCGGGTGGTCGATCTTGGTTGCGCACCGGGTGGCTGGTGTCAGGTTGCGGTGGAAAGGGTGCAGTCTTCCGTGGAAGCGCCCAAGGTGGTCGGGATCGACTATCTGGAAATGGACCACGTGCGAGGAACGACGTTCCTGCAAAAGGATTTTCTGGACGACGATGCTCCAGCCGCCTTGCTGGAAGCGCTCGGTGGCCACAAGCCCGATGTCGTTCTGTCCGACATGGCCGCGCCGACCACCGGCCACAAGCAGACCGACCATTTGCGCACGACGCATCTTTTCGAGATCGCAATCGATTTCGCGAGACGCAACCTCGTTCCGGGAGGCTCGTTCCTGGCGAAGGTTTTTCGGGGCGGGACGGAAAATGCACTGCTTAACGACCTGAAACGCGAATTCAAATCGGTCGCCCATCTAAAACCGCCGGCTAGTCGCAAGGAAAGCCCGGAACTTTATGTGATCGCGAAGGGCTTTCGCGGAAGTGATCTTGATCCGGACTGAACAGTATTCAACTCGACCGGGAAGCCGGTTTGCCTAGAGATACAGGGGGAACGCCCCATAGCGGGCGTCACCCCCTTTTCTTTCTGTCACCTGCGTGTTATTGACCCGCGCCAACTTCTCCGGCACAGCCGAAGCGACTCGAAAGATGCAGGCTTTTGATCAAAGCGTGCGTCTCAGCTATTTTTTTACAAAGGGGAATTGGCAATGGCATCCTTCTATGTCCCTACCACTGGACAGCAAGCCCTGACGTTTGACGATGTCTTGCTGATCCCTGGCCACTCGGAAGTCATGCCGGGTGAAGTTGACCTGCGCACCCGGGTCACACGGGAACTTGAACTCAATATTCCGATAATCTCGTCGGCAATGGACACAGTTACCGAAGGCCGTCTGGCAATCGCCATGGCTCAGGCAGGTGGCATTGGCGTCATTCACCGCAACCTTTCTCTCGACCAGCAGGCCGAAGAGGTCCGGATGGTCAAGAAGTTCGAATCCGGGATGGTGGTCAATCCGCTGGTCATCGGGCCGGACGCGACCCTGCAGGACGCTCTTGACCTGATGAAACGGTATGGCATTTCCGGCGTTCCGGTCGTTCAAAACGGCGGAGCAGGCGGTCAGACCACTGGCAAGCTGGTTGGCATCCTGACAAACAGGGACGTGCGGTTCGCGTCCAATCCCGACCAGAAGATCCATGAACTGATGACGAAGGACGATCTCGTCACTGTCAACGAGAACGTCAGCCAGGATGACGCCAAGCGGCTACTTCATCAGAACCGCATCGAAAAGCTTCTGGTCGTGGATGACAACCGGAACTGCATCGGTCTCATCACCGTCAAGGACATGGAAAAGGCGCAGCTCAATCCGAATGCGTCCAAGGACGATCAGGGCCGGTTACGCGTTGCAGCGGCAACCAGCGTCGGGGAAGAAGGGTTTGCCCGCGCAGAACGTCTGATCGACGCAGGTGTGGACCTTCTTGTGGTCGACACGGCCCATGGCCATTCCCAGAAGGTTCTCGACATGGTCGGCCGGGTAAAAAGCCTTTCCAATTCCGTGCAGGTACTTGCAGGCAACGTGGCAACCAGTGACGCAACCAAGGCTTTGATTGATGCCGGTGCAGATGCGGTAAAAGTCGGCATTGGCCCGGGTTCCATTTGCACCACCCGAATTGTCGCTGGCGTTGGCGTTCCGCAGCTAACGGCCATCATGGATTCAGTGAACGAAGCCGACAAGCAGGGCGTACCTGTGGTCGCCGATGGCGGCATCAAATTTTCCGGCGACTTGGCCAAGGCGATTGCCGCCGGCGCGGCGTCCGTCATGGTCGGCTCTCTTCTGGCAGGCACTGAAGAAAGCCCGGGCGAGGTCTATTTGCACCAGGGACGATCCTACAAATCCTATCGGGGCATGGGGTCCGTCGGCGCCATGGCACGTGGCTCGGCCGATCGCTATTTCCAGGCGGAAGTACGCGACAGTCTCAAGCTTGTACCGGAAGGCATCGAAGGTCAGGTGCCTTACAAAGGTGCGCTTGGCAGCGTTCTGCATCAACTGGCAGGTGGCTTGAGGGCTGCAATGGGCTATGTTGGCGGCCGCAACATTCCTGATTTTCAGGAAAAGGCGCGTTTTGTACGGATCTCTGGTGCAGGCTTGCGGGAAAGCCATGCCCATGATGTGACGATTACACGAGAAAGCCCAAATTACCCGTCCAACGTTTAAACCACTCGGTACCGGGGCGCTTTGCTATAGGCGCCCCGCAAAGGAACAGCATGAAAGATGGCGGACGCCTGGCGGCGGCAATTGAAGTCCTGACTGAAGTGGAAACGCGGCACAGGCCTGTGCAGCTTGCCCTGAAAGACTGGGGTTCCGCACACCGGTTTGCAGGTTCCGGTGACCGGACGGTCATCGGCAATCTTGTGTTTGACGCACTTCGGAACAAGGCTTCGCTTGGTGCAAGAATGAAAGACGGTTCGGCAAGAGCCGTCGTTCTAGCGACCTATTGCCTGGGTTGGGGCAAAGGCCTGCAGGCGTTAAGCGACATTCTTGAGCAGGATCATCATGCTCCGGCTGCATTGTCGGCTGATGAAATCGCTTGCCTCTCGCAGGAGCCTGACAGCACGCCGGCGCCTTTTGAACAGGCAGATATTCCAGAATGGCTTTGGCCGCATTTTGAGACCGTCTTCGGCGAAAACACCATTGAAGAAGGCCAGGCGCTGGCAACACGCGCCCCGGTCGACATGAGAACCAATACGCTCAAATCTGACCGGGACAAGGTTCTCAAGCGGCTGGCTCATACCGGGGCAAAGGCAACACCGCTGTCACCAGTTGGTGCGCGCATCGAGGCCAAGCCTGATCTTGGCCGCATGCCGCATGTTCAGGCTGAGGAAGGCTATCGAAAGGGTTGGTTTGAATTGCAGGACGAGGCCAGCCAACTGGCGGCTCATCTTGCGCAAGCCAAACCTGGTGATCAGGTTTTGGACTTTTGCGCTGGCGGTGGTGGCAAGACACTGGCTCTGGCTGCCACCATGCAGAACAAGGGGCAGCTATATGCCTATGACGCGGACCGGCTCAGGCTTGCTCCGATCCACGAAAGACTGCAGCGGGCCGGTGTTCGAAACATTCAGGTGAAAGATCCTGCAACCTCAAGCCTCGACGATCTTGTCGATCAGATGGACCTGGTTTTCATCGACGCCCCTTGCACGGGGACCGGCGTATGGCGTCGCCGGCCGGACTCCAAGTGGAAGCTGGCGGAAAAGGCCTTGCAGGATCGTATCGAAGACCAGCGCCGTGTACTGGAAAGCGCGAGCAGATACGTCAAGCCGGGGGGACGTCTTGCCTACGCGACCTGTTCCGTCCTGCGTGAGGAAAACCAGGCCCAGGCGGACTGGTTCCTGGAGCAAAATCCGTCGTTCCAGTCTGTTTCCGCGCTGGATATCTGGAAAACAACTCTGCCGGATGCACGGCTCCCGAAATACGTTTCCGACCGTGGCGACATTCTGCTGACGCCCGGGTCTACCCAGACGGACGGTTTCTTCATTGCCCTGTTCCGGCGCGTGCAGTGAGTTCAGACAGTATTTGCCGTCAGGATCTGTCCTGACGGCGCAGCCCGAGAACGTTCGGCAATTGATCGCCGTCAGTTGCGAGTAACTTCTTTGAAGTCACGGGCTCCAGGCTTTCCTGGTGTTGAATTACCTGTTTGGTTTCTTCTTCTTGAGCGATTTTTGCAGCATCGTCGGGATTATCTGACGAAGGTGCTTCCGTTGCTGAAGTCGCAGGGGAGCTCGCTGGGCCTGCTTCCGGTGATTTCCTTTCGGCGACAACCAGGCCTTCGACGAGTTCTCGAATGGCCGGCTCCAGACCGTCGCCTCGAGACATGGCCGTCAGGACGGATCTGGCCTGGTTGGAATACTTGAGTGCGGCGAGGGCGGCTCCAAGTGCATTCAGAGGTTCTTTTGCTGATTTGTCGAGATCGTGCGCGGCCAGGGCGTGTTTCAGAGCTGCGCCATGATCACCAAACTTACGCGCAATACTGCTGAGCCGAACGTGGGTCTGTATTGATCTCGGAGATAGCTTCAACGCGGCAAGCGCGGCTTCACGAGCATCTTCCAGGGCGCCTTTCCCGGCAAGTGCATCGGCCAACAGGTCCAGAGGGAGCGGGTCTGCCGGCGCTCGCTCACTTGCCCGGATCGTCAGTTCGATCACTTCGTCAAAGCGTTTACGCAGCAGCAATGTCTGCGACAGGCCAATGAGCGCAGGACCGTAGTCCGGATCGGCCTTCAGCGCTTTCCGATAAGCCGCGATCGCTGCTGCCTTTTGATCAACACGTGCCTGTGTGTCTGCGAAAAGAGACAAGACAGCTGGCGTATCCGGCAGTAGCTCGACCAGGCGTCGGGCCGGAACGGAAGCTTCTTCGGGTTTGTCTTCTTTCAGCAAAACACTGGCAAGACCATAGAGCGCGTTTCGATTGTCCGGTGCTTGAGAGAGCACATCAGCAAAATTTTGCCGGGCGTTTGCCATGTCACCGAGCAGCAACTGACAGTTACCGAGGCTCGCGCGAGCATTCAGGTGGTCTGGTTCGGCAAACACGATGCGGCGTAACTGCGATTGCGCCTCGTCCAGATACCCGGTCTGGAGCAACGCGGACGCCGTCCTGTAGGCAATTTCCGTGTCGTCCGGCGACAGTTCCTGGGCTTTCAGATAAGACACCAGCGCCCTGTCAAGATTGCCCGCATTTTCAAGGGCTACGGCTTCTTCAAACGCTTTACGGGCAGCTGCGGTCATCTGGGTCGGTTTTCCTAAAAGCACCTGCCAGCAGCTTGTCTCACCGGAGACGAAGCACGGGGGCTTATGGTTAACCTAAGGAGCAGGCGCGCGCCGGTCAAAAGCGAATTTCAGCCGTACACAGCTTGTCCGCCGGAAACATTTGCCCGCCAAAGTTACGACACAAGAAAGCCGCGGAACAGGAGTTATCGGCAAAATCTTGTGCGGGACAGCATCGGCTGTGAAATTCGGGTTCATTTTACTCAAAAGACCGGTTAGAAGCTGGCCATGACCCAGCATCAGCGCCTTCTTATCATCGACTTCGGCTCCCAGGTCACGCAGCTCATCGCGCGGCGCCTGCGCGAGTTAAATGTCTACTGCGAAATCCACCCATATCAGAACGTTACCGACGCCTTTTTGAGCGAGTTTTCGCCCAAGGCGGTAATTTTCTCAGGCGGCCCGGATTCGGTTACACGAGCCGGTTCACCGCGTCCGCCGGAAAGTGTCTACACAATGGGCGTTCCGATCCTGGGGATCTGTTACGGCCAACAGGTGATGATGCAACAGCTGGGCGGACAGGTTGACGGTGGCAAGATTTCCGGCGGTGGCGGCACGGCCGAGTTTGGCAGAGCATTCGTGACACCAGTCGAGAACAAACTGTCGATCCTGGATGGATGGTTTGCCGACGGGAAAGAACAGGTCTGGATGAGCCATGGCGACCATGTCAGCCGGATCGCACCAGGCTTTGAGGTCTTCGGCACATCGCCAAACGCTCCCTACGCGATTACCGCGGACAAGGAGAGAAACTTCTACGCCGTACAGTTTCACCCGGAAGTGCACCACACGCCGAACGGCAAGAAGCTTTATGAGAATTTCGTCCGACTTGCCGGCTTCACCGGTGACTGGACCATGGGAGCCTACAAGGACGACGCCATTGCGCGCATCCGCGAGCAGGTCGGTGACAAGAGGGTCATTTGTGGTCTCTCCGGTGGTGTCGACAGCTCCGTTGCTGCTGTATTGATCCATGAGGCGATCGGGGATCAGCTCACATGTGTCTTCGTGGACCACGGCTTGTTGCGCCTGAACGAGGCGGAAGAAGTGGTGTCCATGTTCAGGGATAACTACAACATTCCCTTGATCCATGCGGATGAGAGCGAACTGTTCCTGGGAGAGCTGGACGGTGTTTCCGACCCGGAAACCAAACGCAAGATCATCGGAAAACTGTTCATCGACGTTTTCCAGAAACATGCGAATGAGATTGAGGGCGCTGAGTTTCTCGCTCAAGGTACGCTCTATCCGGACGTGATTGAGAGCGTCAGCTTCTCCGGAGGTCCGTCGGTCACCATCAAGTCGCATCATAATGTCGGCGGGTTGCCGGAAAAGATGGGACTGAAGCTGGTCGAGCCGCTGCGTGAGCTCTTCAAGGACGAGGTGAGGGCGCTTGGCCGTGAACTCGGCCTTCCCGAGAAGTTCATCGGCCGCCACCCCTTCCCGGGACCTGGACTTGCCATTCGTTGTCCAGGTGAAATCACCCGCGAGAAACTTGAAATTCTTCGAAAGGCTGATGCGGTTTATATCGACCAGATCCGTAAGCACGGTCTCTATGACGATATCTGGCAGGCTTTCGTTGCCATCCTTCCAGTGCGAACGGTCGGTGTCATGGGCGATGGCCGCACATATGACTACGCCTGCGCGTTGAGAGCCGTGACGTCAGTCGACGGCATGACCGCCGACTATTTCCCCTTCACGCATGATTTCCTGGGTGAGACGGCAACCCGTATCATTAATGAGGTACAGGGCATCAACCGCGTAACCTATGACATTACGTCAAAACCACCCGGCACTATTGAGTGGGAATAAGCAAGGCTTTGGATCACTTGGACCCGACGTCGCTTGGCGGGTCTTGACGTGTGCGGACCGAAATATCGCGGGTAACTCTGCGAACGCAGGAATGTGATTGCACGAACGATTGTCGAGCCTGCATGCATTGGCGAAAGGTCCATGTTTGTGCTCGTGCATTTGCTTTTGTTTATAGCGCCTCGATGCTGTGAGCGAACTGCAACTTGCTTCGATTAACTGTATATTTGCAGGCGCTCATATAAACAGTCCTCAAACTGTTGCTCTGTCAGTTGCTTCGCCGAATAAAGATGGGAATGATTGAAGTGAGTAAATTAACTAAAATTATTTCTGGATATGAAAATGACGGCTTCAGTCTCGGCAAAGCAGCTAGAAAAAAGAGAATTAAGTATTTTTGTGAATTGATAGAGAGTAAATTTTCTGAGAAGGGCCGTGTAAAAATACTAGATATTGGCGGGACTGTTCAATATTGGAACATCATCGACAAAGATTTTCTGGATCGCAACAACGTACAAATTACCCTTTTAAATCTCCCGGGATCTCAAGCCTTTGAGGCAGACGGGAGATTTGATTTTTTGACAGGTAATGCCACAGAAGACATCTGGAGTTACCTGGACCCTCAGGACTATGACCTGATCCATTCAAACTCCGTAATCGAGCATGTTGGTGACTGGGCGCAAATGAAGCGGTTTGCGTCAAATATCCGGGATTTCCACGGCGGTTATTTTGTCCAGACACCAAATTTCTGGTTTCCCATTGAGCCGCATTGCATGACGCTCTTTTTCCATTGGCTGCCGAAGCCTTTAAGGGTCTGGCTTGTTGCTCACTTTTCCCTGGGGCATTGGGCAAAAGGGGCCAATACCGATGAGGCCGTCGAAATCGTCGAAAGTGCGCGCCTGCTGAGCAAGTCCATGTTCAAGGCGCTTTTCGATGATGCGCTCGTCAAGCAGGAAAAATTCCTGTTTTTGACCAAGTCCTTCATGGCTGTCAGAGTTGACGGGGAAGGAGTCTCTTCTTGAAAAGAGACTGGATTGCTCAACTTAAAAGATTTGAATACCCGACAGGCTTTCGAAAGATCACGATACGAGCTCTCGAAATTGGTGGCTCAGCGCCTTGTTGAGATTTGAGCGTGAATGAATACACCACGGCATCCGGACCTGACACCAGACTGTGCTTCTTGTGCAGCCCTTTGCTGTGTTGTCTTTGCATTTGACCAATCCGAGTCCTTTGGTATCGACAAGGCAGCAGGCGAGGTTTGCCCGAACCTGGATAGCTGCGGACGTTGTGCCATCTTCGATGACAGGTCGCGTCTCGGATTCAGTGGATGCATTACCTATGATTGTCACGGTGCAGGACAACGTGTGACGCAGGAAGTGTTTCACGGGCACACATGGCGGGAAGATCCCGGACTTACGGAACGGATGGGTGAGGCGCTTTCCATCCTACGGCAAATTCATGAGAAACTGCTGCTCCTGGCAGCGGCTGAAAAACTTCCGCTTGGTATCGGGGAACGACAAGCAATAGTCGAACTGCAGATGCAGCTTGCTCCGCAGTCAGACTGGACGGAATCTCGGCTGAAGGCGTTCCCGCTGATTGAGATTTCACGAAAAGTGTCGGATTTCCTGACAGGCTTGCGTCGACATTTCGAGCGATAGACCTGAGAGCGAAATGTGTGCCCTTATCTTGCGCATTTGATACAGAATGCTGCGGCCGGGTCCACCTGTAGCCGTTTCACGGAAATCTCTTCACCGCACTCCACGCAGTCACCGTATTCGCCAGCTTCCAACCTTGATAAGGCCGCGTCGATTTTCTGGATTGTCGCCCGGCGCTGCCGTTCGGCTGCCTGTGCCATCGCTTGTCCTTGAAGCGCGTCCATACGCGACAATCGACCGACTGATTGTTGATCTAGCTCCACCGTGGCACGGGCTTCCCCGGACAATTCGCTCAATGTTTCAAGTTCGGACTTGAGCGACAAGAGCTTGATCCGAATGTCTTCAACGTTGTGTTCCGCCATCTCCAAGCCTCCAGCGAAAGCATGAAGATGGCAGCCTGAATGTGCAAGAGGAGGTAAGTGTCACCTGTTAAACGGCATCACTTGATACTAAAACCCGGCAAGAACGATCTTCCCAATGGTTTTATTGCTTTCAATCTTCTGATGCGCGACGCGCAGATTACTTGCATTGATGGGTTCAATCACTTCCGTCAACGTGGTCTTGAGCTTGCCTGCATCAACAAGGTCAGCGACGTTGTTCAACAGCTTGCGTTGCTCATCCATATCGGTCGTCTGGTACATGGAACGGGTAAACATCATCTCCCAGTGGATCGATATCGCCTTCAGTTTGAAGGGCCCAATGCTGACGTTGTCGGGATCGTCGATGAGCAGAAAACGGCCCTGTGGCGCGATCAATTCTGCAATATCGTTCACGTGTTGCTCTGTGTGCGTTGTCGAGAAAACATAGCCGGGGGCTTCCAGTCCCAGGGCTTCGATCTGAGGCGCCATCGGTTTTGAATGATCGAGAACATGATGCGCACCAAGCTCACTCACCCAGGAACGGCTCTCCGGTCTTGAAGCAGTTGCGATAATCGTCATGTTCGTCAATTGGCGGGCAAGTTGAACCGCAATGGAACCGACGCCTCCCGAACCGCCAATGATCAGGAGAGTGTTCGAACCAGCTGGAACCGGGTCATTCACCTTCAGCCGGTCGAACAGGGCTTCCCAGGCGGTGATCGCCGTCAAGGGCATGGCTGCTGCCTCGGCAAAACTCAGGCTCGTGGGTTTGCGGCCCACAATGCGTTCATCAATGAGATGGTACTCCGAGTTGGTTCCGTCCCTGGTGATGTCGCCGGCATAATAGACCTCATCGCCCACCTTGTAGCTGGTAACGTCAGGACCCACTTCGGCGACGATCCCGGCCGCGTCGTATCCAAGGACGACTGGCGCGCCGTTTTGCGAAGTTCGGGATTGCCGCACCTTGGTGTCGACTGGGTTGACCGCAACAGCCTTGACCTCAACGAGAAGATCCTTTCCGGAAGGCACCGGCCTTGGTAGGTCGAGATCAGTCAACGACTTCGGGTCATCAATAGGAAGTGGTTCAAAAAATCCGATGGCACGCATACTGTGTTCTCCTGATTTGCGTACCAATCAAATTGATCATAAAATTGTTTGGCGCAAGAATGCACAATTCTAGCCGTAACTGACAAAAAAGAACCTTAGGCACAAAATGGATACCGTTAGGAAATCAGGACCCAAACTGGTCAAGGACGTTTATGGCTGCCATCCGGGCTGTGCTGTCGAAGCAGCGCTCAGTTTGATCGACGGCAAGTGGAAAGGCGTCATTCTGTTCCTGTTGATGGAAAAAGAAGTGATGCGCTTCAACGAGTTCCAGAAAGCGCTTCCGGACATCACACAACGGATCTTGACCGCTCAACTCCGTAGTATGGAAGCTGACGGGTTGATCGTGAGGACCGTCTATCCTGTTGTTCCGCCGAAGGTTGAATATCAACTGACCGACCTTGGCGTGTCGCTGGAGCCGGTGGTGAAGGCCCTTGCACGCTGGGGGAACGAAAACAAGACGCTCTGGCCAAAAGGGTTTAAACGGGACAGCCACCTTCAGCAGGCAGGCTGACGTTTTTCCAGGCAGATGAGTTTCGTTTGTCGCTCGCAAACCATCGAGCCTCCTGACGCATTCGTGACTTTGTCAATCCGCGGCCCGTTGCGAGGATGCTCCCGCGAAATCCAAGGGAGAAATGCGTCATGAACCTAAGATGTTCGACAGCGCTTGCGGTGTTGCTCTTGTCCTCGGTGTTCGGAGCGTTCTCAGCACGGGCAGGTGAGGTCGAGATTGTCTCGGCAACAGCAACCGGATCTGCAGGCACGTGGACCTTCGCAGTAACTCTCAGGCATGACGATACGGGTTGGGATCACTACGCCGACCTTTGGCAGATCTTTACGCCAGACGGAGAATTGTTAGGCGAGAGAGTGCTCCTTCACCCCCATGTCGACGAGCAACCCTTCACGCGATCCCAATCGGGCATCACGATCCCAGAGGGCGTGTCACAGGTCATCATCCGGGCACGAGACACGGTGCACGGTGTTTCGCCACAAGAGTACAAGTTGAACCTGGACCGATAAGCATTGCCTCAGTCAGGTGCGGATAAAGGCCAAAATGCCGTCCGCAACGAATTGTACGGATAGAGCTGCCAACAGCACGCCGAGAAGTCGGGTGATAACCAGCTGTGCGGTTTCTCCCAGGAGCCGTTCAATCTTGTCAGCCAAGAGAAAGGCACCCATGCAACTCAGCAGGATGATCGCGATGACGCCGCCGAGGCCTGCATAGGCGAGGGTATCCGGAGCCTGACTGGACAACAGGATGATCGCGGAGATTGCCGCGGGTCCCGAAATAAGCGGTATCGCCAAAGGAAAGATGGCGAGTTCATTGATCGTTCCATGATGCGCTTCCGATTCCATCGCCTTTTCGGCGGTTTCGGTTTTACGCGCCTGGCGCTTGCCGAAAATCATCTCGATCGCGATCAGGAACAACAGGATGCCTCCGGCGACCCTGAAAGCGGACACGGAGATGCCGAGTACATTCAGCACCGTCTGTCCGGACGCATAAAAAACAAGGAGTATGGCCGCCGCCGTAATGGTTGCCCGAATGGCGACCTTGCGCCTGTCGTGCTTGCTCATTCCAGCCGTGATTGCAAGAAACATCGGGGCCAGGCCGACCGGATCAATGGTGACAAATAGGGTCGCGAAGGCGTTGATGTAGTAGTCGAGCATGGCGATTCCCGGACCGGTTTTTAAGGCGCTTTTGTCGCCTTACTATAGAGCTTTGCGATGTGGTGGCATGTTCTCAAGCCAAATGATTTTTGCCCCCTGTGTATACTCCTCGTAAAGCATTGAAATTAAACCCCTATTACTTAGGCGGAAAAGCGCCGAGAATTTGGAGCGGCGTCTTGAATCGGATATAAAAGAGCAAGCAATAACAATGAAATGAGTGTCTTCCTTGGCTGACCAGGACAACAGCACGCCCACTGACGGTCTTCCGTCCGATATCAAACCGGTCTCCATCGTCGATGAAATGAAGCGCAGCTATCTCGATTACGCGATGAGCGTGATCGTGTCGCGTGCGCTGCCTGACGTCCGCGACGGCCTCAAACCGGTTCACCGGCGCATTCTCTACTCGATGCACGAAAACGGCTACGAGTGGAACAAGCCCTATCGCAAGTCGGCCCGCGTGGTCGGTGACGTCATGGGTAAGTATCACCCGCATGGTGACAGCGCGATTTACGATGCGCTGGTGCGCATGGCGCAGAATTTCTCGCTGCGACTGCCGTTGATTGACGGGCAGGGTAACTTCGGCTCCATCGACGGCGATCCAGCCGCGGCCATGCGCTACACCGAGTGCCGTCTCGAAAAGGTCGCCCACAAACTGCTGGACGATATCGACAAGGAGACGGTCGACTTTCAGGAAAACTACGATAACTCCGAGAGCGAGCCCGTCGTCCTTCCTGCCAAGTTCCCGAACCTCCTCGTCAACGGTGCCGGTGGTATCGCAGTAGGCATGGCAACCAACATTCCGCCGCACAACCTGGGCGAAGTGATCGATGCCGCCATTGCCGTGATGGAAAATCCGGCGATGTCACTCGAAGAACTGATGCAGATCGTTCCAGGCCCGGATTTCCCAACGGGTGGCATGATCCTCGGTCGGTCGGGTATCCGTAGTGCCTATGAAACGGCCCGCGGTTCGATCGTCATGCGGGCGAAAGTCGACGTCGAGGAAGTGCGCAAGGACCGAACGGCACTGATCGTCACGGAAATTCCGTATCAGGTCAACAAATCGACGATGATCGAGAAGATTGCCGAACTGGTGCGCGACAAGCGTATCGAGGGCATCTCGGACATTCGTGACGAGAGCGACCGCTCGGGCATGCGGGTCGTGATCGAGCTGAAGCGCGATGCGGTTCCGGACGTGATCCTGAACCAGCTCTACCGTTTCAGTCAGTTGCAGACATCGTTCGGTGCCAACATCGTTGCTCTGAACGGCGGCAAGCCGGAGCAGATGAACCTCTCCGACATGCTGCGCGCCTTCGTCTCCTTCCGCGAGGAGGTGATCCAGCGACGCACACGCTACCTGCTGAAGAAAGCCCGTGACCGTGCCCACATCTTGGTGGGCCTGGGCATTGCAGTTGCCAACATTGATGAAGTCATCAAGCTCATCCGCAGCGCACCGGACCCGGCAACGGCGAGAGCGCAGCTGATGGAGCGCAACTGGCCGGCAAAGGATGTTGAATCGCTCATTCTTCTGATCGACGATCCGCGCCACATGGTGCAGGACGACGGCACCTACAAACTGTCAGAAGAACAGGCACGAGCCATTCTCGATCTGCGTCTGCAGCGCCTGACGGCGATGGGCCGTGACGAAATCGAGGAAGAACTCAACAAGATTGGTGCGGAAATTTCCGACTATCTCGACATCCTGCGCTCCCGGGCCAGGATCCAGGAGATCGTCCGCAACGAAATGCTTGAGATCAAGGAAGAATTTGCAACTCCGCGCCGAACCGAAATCATCGAAGGCGGGGCAGATTTCGACGAAGAAGACCTGATCCAGCGCGAAGACATGGTCGTGACCGTGTCTCACGGTGGCTACATCAAGCGCGTGCCGCTGGCGACCTACCGTGCACAACGACGCGGAGGCAAGGGCCGGTCCGGCATGGCGACCAAGGACGAGGATTTCGTCACCAGGCTGTTCGTCGCCAATACCCACACACCGGTTCTGTTCTTCTCCTCGCGCGGCATCTGTTACAAGATGAAGGTGTGGCGTCTTCCACTCGGCGGACCGACCTCGCGCGGAAAGGCATTGATCAACCTGCTACCTCTCGAACAGGGCGAACAGATCACCTCGATCCTGCCATTGCCGGAAGACGAGGACAGCTGGGCAAACCTGGATGTGATGTTCGCGACCATTCGTGGCACCATCCGGCGCAACAAACTGTCCGATTTCGTCAACATCAACCGGAACGGCAAGATTGCCATGAAGCTGGAAGACGGTGACGGGATTGTCGGCGTCGACACCTGTTCTGAACATGACGATGTGATGCTGACGACCAACTTCGGTCAGTGTATCCGCTTCCCCGTAACGGATGTTCGTGTGTTCGCTGGTCGTAATTCTGTCGGGGTCCGCGGAATTCGTCTGGCCGAAGAGGATCGCGTGATCTCCATGCAGATCCTGCACCACATCGATGTGACGGCAGAAGAGCGCGCCGCCTACCTAAAGCTTTCCCGTGCAATGCGTGGAGAAGCAGATGAGAACGGTAACGGTGCAGATGAAGAGGGCGTAGTTGCAGGCGATCTGCCTCAGGAACGCTACGCTCAGATGAGTGCAGCCGAGCAGATCATCCTGACCATCTCTGAAAACGGCTACGGCAAGCGGACGTCCTCCTTCGAGTACCGGGTCACCGGCCGAGGCGGCAAAGGCATCACGGCCATGGCTGTCAACAGCCGGAATGGCGGTCTGATCTCGTCTTTCCCTGTCGAAGACAGCCACCAGATCATGCTGGTGACGGATGGTGGACAGTTGATCCGCTGTCCGGTGGACGGTATCCGCATCGCCGGGCGAGCGACCCAGGGCGTGATCGTCTTCAAGACGGCAGCCGATGAAAAAGTCGTTGCGGTCGAAGGGATCTCCGAAGTCGATGAAGACGACGTCCTCGAAGACGCCCTGGAAGGAGAAGCTGAGGGTTCAGCTGAACCGGGTGAGAATGACGCCGGTAACGATTCCGCCGAAGGAGATGAAACGCCTCCAGAAGCCTGATCTCTGATTGGCTAGACCTGAAAACGACAACAGCGGCCAGGGTGGAACCTGAGCCGCTGTTTGCCGTTACGGGGAGGGAGGTTTGAGACGAAGCTCAGTTGGCCACGGGGTAACGGGCCAGAATTGTTTCATTTACGGTGGGTGCCGTTTTTTCGACGGTGACGAAGGACACGTTGCGTACACGGTTCGCACCGGTCAGTGCCGCTGCACAGTCTTCGCTCCAGGCGCCCCAAGCTTGTGTTTCACATGCCTTTGATGCCGGAATTTGCACAGCGCGGTCGGACTTGGTGGAAGCAAGTCCCTGCGTTGCCAGGCTGGTCAGACCTTCTGCCTGAGACGCTTTGCTCGGGTGCATGCTCATCATGCCTGCGGCAATCATCGTCAACAACGCCAGAACGAAAATAGCGGCCATCTTGAATTGTCCGGCCGGATCGATTGCCTTTGACTGAAAGGCAAAAGGACGTACCGCGATAGCCGTTGCGGTCCGGTCGATTGTAGTAGTGCTCCTCATGATGCTGGCTCCTGCTCACGCCAATTGATTTCGATGGAGCCACTTTGACCTAGGTTTGCAAAGAGAGTTGTGACGGTCGTCACACAATGTCAGTTACTGGCAAAAGACGCGTTCATGCCTGCGTTCTACTTGTTAGGCCGATGCAGGCAGAGTAAGGAAGGTGCCATGAATCGTATTGCGCTTTATCCTGGATCCTTCGATCCCGTCACCAATGGCCACATGGATATATTGCGTCAGTCGCTTGCGCTGGCGGACAAGGTGGTGGTTGCCATTGGCATTCACCCCGGCAAGTCTCCCCTGTTTTCCTTCGAGGAACGGGTCGAATTGATCCATGCTTCGGCGCGTTCGGAATTTACTCCGCAGGAAGCTGAACGGATTGATGTCATCGCCTTCGACAATCTGGTCATCGAAACGGCACGCCAGCAAAACGCCGCTTACCTGGTTCGCGGTCTGCGGGACGGGACGGATTTTGACTACGAGATGCAGATGGCGGGCATGAACGGCACGCTGGAACCTGACATTCGTACGGTATTTCTTCCGGCTTCTCCGAACGTGCGCCACATCACGGCCACCTTGGTACGTCAAATCGCGAAGATGGGCGGAGAAATTTCCGCTTTTGTGCCGGAACCGGTTGCCGAACCATTGAGATCGCGCGCGAAACCCGGCGCGTAATTCAAAGCCAAGCTCTAGACCTGAACCTTAGGAGTCTCCAGTGTCGCGCTTTTTTGCAATTTTTGCCGTTCTGGCTTCACTTCTGATCCTGCCTTCGGCCGCCAGTGCCCAAGGCACCGATCCGGAAAACACAATTTATCTCGATTTGAAGGACGGACGCGTCGTCATACAGCTTCGTCCGGACCTTGCTCCGGCTCACGTTGAGCGGATCAAGAAGCTTTCTCGCGAAGGTTTTTACGACGGTATCGTCTTCCATCGCGTCATCGACGGCTTCATGGCCCAGACCGGTGACCCGACGGGCACCGGTACAGGCCGTTCCAGCGAACCTAACCTGAAGGCTGAGTTTTCCAACGCACCGTTCAAGCGTGGCACGCTCGGCATGGCACGTTCCGCTAGCCCGGACAGCGCCAATTCCCAGTTTTTCATCATGTTCGGCGATGGCGACTGGCTGAATGGCCAGTACACCGTATTCGGTGAAGTCGTCGATGGTATGGAATTTGTCGACAACATCACCCGCGGCGAACCGCCGGCAAATCCGGACAAGATCATCAAGATGCAGGTCGCCTCGGACGCACAATAACGTTCACGCGACTACAATTTCGAAAATACCCAAGGAGATACTCGATGGCTGAAATCAAAGACGCCGAAAACACCCTTCTCATGGAAACCAGCCAGGGACCGGTTGTTATCGAACTGAAGCCGGACCTCGCGCCGACACATGTCGCACGTATCAAGGAGCTGGTCCGCGAAGGTTTTTACGACGGCATCGTGTTTCACCGCGTAATCGACGGCTTCATGGCACAGACCGGCTGCCCGCAGGGCACTGGCACTGGTGGTTCCGGCAAGAAATTGAAAGCGGAATTCAGCAATGAGAAGCACGTGCGCGGCACCTGCTCCATGGCTCGCGCAATGGACCCGAACTCCGGTGACAGCCAGTTCTTCATCTGCTTTACCGACGCGCCCTGGCTCGACGGTCAGTACACCGTCTGGGGTGAAGTGATCGAAGGCATGGACAATGTCGACAAGATCAAGCGTGGCGAACCGGTTTCCAATCCGGACAATATCGTCTCCTTGAAAGTGGCGGCCGACGCGGCCTGAACCACCTGAAAGTGGCTTTAACGATGCAGCGCGGATCATTCATCCGCGCTGTTTTGTTTTGGATGTACCGTCAGACGGTTGACCTGCTCCGCCGTCGCCAGTAAGAGCCGCTGACTGAAAGTCCGGTTGCCGCTCTGGATGGAATGGCGCCGCACCCCGAAACCTTCCAGAGATCCGTCAGTAGCAAATCACCATGCGCGTCGACCAATTCGACTTTGTTCTTCCCAACGAGCGGATCGCCTTGCGCCCGGCTCGGCCACGTGATTCCGCTCGCATGCTTGTCGTTAAACCAGGTGCTGAACCTGAACTATCCGACACGGGTGTTCGCGAATTGCCGCTGTTGCTGGAGCCCGGTGATGCGCTGGTCTTCAACGATACCAAGGTCATACCCGCACAGCTTGAAGGAACACGCCTGCGAGGAGACATTACCGCGGGCATCGGGGCGACGCTGCACATGCGCACCGGGCCGGACCGCTGGAAGGCCTTCGTCCGGCCGGCAAAGAAGTTGCAGGTTGGCGATACTGTCCTTTTCGAAGGGTTCGGCACACGGCTAACGGCGGAAGTGACCGAAAAGGGCGACAGCGGTGAAGTACTGCTGACTTTCGACCGGTCCGGACCTGATCTCGACATTGCAATCGCATCCGTTGGACACATACCCTTGCCACCGTATATTGCGCAAAAGCGTGGCGAAGACGACCAGGATCGCAGGGACTATCAGACGATTTTTGCCGAAAAGGACGGTGCCGTTGCCGCACCGACAGCGGGTCTTCATTTTACGCCTGAACTGCTGAAGGCATTGAGCGAGCGCGGTATCGAACAGCACCGCGTAACACTGCATGTCGGAGCCGGCACCTTTCTGCCGGTAAAGGCGGAAGACACTGCAGATCACAAGATGCACGCAGAATGGGGCGAAATCTCCGAAGAGACTGCCGCCGCACTTCTGGCCGTCAAGGCAAGGGGTAACAAGGTTGTCAGCGTCGGCACGACATCCCTGCGGATCCTTGAAAGCTCCGCCCAGGCAAGTGGCGCCATTGCCGCCTTTGCGGGTGAAACCTCGATCTTCATCACGCCCGGCTACCGCTTCAAGGCGATCGACGCGTTGATGACCAACTTCCATCTTCCGCGTTCTACGTTGTTCATGCTGGTGTCGGCTCTTTCGGGTCTGGACACGATGCGGCGTGCCTATGCACACGCTATTTCTCAGGAATACCGTTTTTACAGCTATGGCGACGCTTCCTTGCTTTTCCCGCAGGAAGGCGCTGTCTGAGGACCAATCATGACCGAAAAAACCGGCAAGACCTTCAGCTTCAAGCTGATCACCACGGACGGCGCGGCGCGGCGCGGCGAAATCACGACGCCCCACGGTGTTGTGCGCACACCCGCTTTCATGCCGGTGGGCACTCAGGCAACTGTGAAGGCGATGTACCCGGAGCAGGTGCGGGAAACCGGTGCAGACGTGGTTCTAGGCAATACCTATCACCTGATGCTTCGCCCGACTGCCGAACGGGTCGCGAGACTTGGCGGACTGCACACCTTCATGAACTGGCCTCACACGATCCTGACCGACAGCGGCGGGTTCCAGGTGATGTCGCTGGCTCAGCTGCGGAAGCTGGATGAAGATGGTGTGCGTTTCCAAAGCCACATTGACGGTCAGAAGTACCATCTCACACCGGAACGTTCAGTCGAGATACAGGGTCTCCTCGGGTCAGATATCCAGATGCAGCTGGACGAATGCATCAAGTTGCCGAGCCCCCGTGAAGAAGTCCAAAGAGCTATGGAGCTGTCTCTCAGGTGGGCAGAACGCTCTCGCAAACAGTTCGAAGCCATGGGTGGACCAGGGAAAGGGCAGGGGCTTTACGGTATCGTTCAGGGTGGCGATCAACCCGACCTTCGTATTCGCTCGGCAGAAGAACTCGGTAAAATGCCGTTTGAAGGCTATTCGGTTGGCGGTCTGGCGGTTGGTGAACCTCAGGACGTCATGCTGAGCATGCTCGACATCACGACGCCAGTTATGCCGGTGGCCAAGCCACGTTACCTGATGGGCGTTGGGACACCGGACGATCTTCTGGAAAGCGTGAAGCGCGGCATTGATCAGTTTGATTGCGTGATGCCAACCCGCGCAGGACGTCACGGTCTCGCCTATACGCGCTATGGCAAGGTCAACCTCAAGAATGCCCGTCACCAAGACGACCCACGCCCGCTGGACGAGGCGAGCACCTGTCCCGCGTCTAGCGTCTACAGCAGAGCCTATCTGCACCATCTCGTGCGGGCTGGCGAAGGACTGGCCGGCATGCTGCTCACCTGGAACAACATCGCCTACTATCAGCACCTGATGCAGGGCATGCGCGACGCGATTGACGCCGGATCGTTCGAAGACTTCTACTCAAAGACCAAGGAAGACTGGGCGCGCGGCGATATTGCCGCGCTGTAACCCGGCACACTCAATCCAGGCTCAGGCTGAAACTGGCTAGGCGGAAAATCCGTCTGCTTTCGTCAGATAGCAGCCGGAAATCTTCCAACTGCCGTCATCCTGTTGCTCGAAACTGTAGAGAGCCAGCCAGTTTTGGCCATTTGGGCCGGTTACATAGACTTCCTGCGTTGGCCCGAGCTTTGTCATTTTCGACCGGCCGAAGGTCACGCTTTGAGGCTTGTAAACTGGCTGGTAGCCTTGCCGCACCATTTCCATGAAGAACTCTGGTGTTTGAAACCGCTGTTGCAAGGAACTGGTTGCGAACGAGAAGGCAGCCTGGGCATTACCCGTCGCAAACGCACTCATCTGATTTTTGATGATCTTGTGAAAGGCGCTGCTATCGAGGCCTTCTTCGGCGCGGACAGACCCTGTAGCCAGCAACGCGCTGACGCCGGCCACCGCCACCATCTTCCAGAAACGAGCATGAGCCATGTTCGGTGTCTCCTTTCCTGAAACCCGAATAGTATACGGCTCCAAACCCTTTTCAGATTGCTAAAATACGAGCAAACCCTTGCGGCAATTCCCGGCAGTTTGAACTGTTTTACGGCAGACCTTGAGCTGCGAATTTTCGTGTCGCGTACCGAGGCACAACAAAACCCGGAAATAGTCCTTTAGAATCAAAGGCGCCAGAGCTGGATTCCCTCCGGACAAGTAGAGCGATCCAAAAGCGCCGGTATGTCAGCAACCAGGCCGCGTTGATCTTTCAGAACGTCTTTCAGGACCTGCCAACCGGTTCCATCTTGGAAAAAATGCCGATGCGGGACCGCAAGTACGGCAACATCCGCAGCATCGAGGTCTTCTTCCCGGGTGAGGGTGATTCCATATTCGGCCGCAACCTCATCGGGATGTGCAAGTGGATCACAGACCTGAACACGTGCCCCAAACTTTTCCAGCTCCCTGATGAGATCGACGACCTTGGAATTACGGGTATCAGGCACATTCGCCTTGTAGGTGATGCCGAGAACGACAACTTTCGGGGGCATGGGCATGCCAAGCTTCACGCTTTCCTGGATGATCTTGCCTGCAATAAACGCCGGCATTGCTTCGTTGGTGCCGCGACCCGCCAGAATAACCTGAGGTGTCATGCCGATCTCGTGTGCCTTGTGGGTCAGGTAATAGGGATCGACACCGATGCAGTGCCCACCGACCAGTCCCGGCTGGAACGGCAGGAAGTTCCATTTGGTCGAAGCCCCCTTCAACACGTCCCGGGTATCGATGCCCATCTGGTGGAAAAGCATCGCCAATTCGTTCATGAGAGCGATATTGAGATCGCGTTGTGTGTTCTCAATCACCTTCGCCGCTTCCGCTACGCGGATCGACGGAGCAAGGTGAATGCCGGCCGTGACAACGGCTCCATAGAGCGTGTTGAGCGTTTCGGCTGTTTCCGGGCTGGAACCCGAAACGATTTTTGTGATGTCCGCAAACCCTCGCTCGGTATCGCCAGGATTTATGCGCTCTGGCGAATAACCAACGGCAAAATCCTTGTTGAAGAGCAGCCCCGATTCCTTCTCGAGGACGGGAACAGCGATCTCTTCGGTTGCCCCTGGATACACGGTTGATTCAAAGACAACGATGGCCCCTGGTTTCAGATTGCGACCGACGGTTGCCGCTGCGTTTCTGAAAGGCGAAAGGTCAGGTCGTTTGGCGTGATCGACAGGTGTCGGCACGGCCACGATCAAGACATCCCTATCGCTCAGATCCTTTTCGTTGTTGGAAAATACCAGCGTTTCCTGCTGCAAATCCGCGTCATCGACAGACGACGTGCTATCCTGACCGCTGCGCAACTCGTTCAACCGGTTTTCGTTTATATCGAACCCGAGAACGTCAAAACCCTTCGCAGCGAAGGCCACCGCCACGGGCAGACCGACATAACCCAGACCGATAACCGCGATCTTGGTGGAGTGAATGGAGTTGTCGTGCATGAGGCATCCGGGATTGGAGCAAACGGAAAGGGCCGGGTCTTGCGCAAGACCCGGCCCACTCCTAAAGGCTTCTGGCGAACCTTTTCAAGTCCGCAGTGAAAACGATCGCAGATTATTCGGCGGCCAAGGGTTTGCGAATGATCTCTTCCATGAACGGAACCAGTTCCCGAGCAAGTTTCGGATCGTCCATGCCGAATGCGATATTGGCGCTCAGGAAGCCGGCCTTGTTACCGCAGTCGTAGCTCCGACCTTCGAACTTGAGCGACGCGAAGTGCTGTTCCTTCATCAAGGCCAGCATGCTGTCAGTCAACTGGATCTCGCCACCTGCACCTTTGCCCTGGTTGGACAGAAGATCGAAAATTTCCGGCTGAAGAATGTAGCGACCGGTGATCATCAAATTGGAAGGCGCCGTACCGGGGGCAGGCTTTTCGACCATGTTTGAGATCTTGTGCGCATTTGCACCGAGTTCTCCGTCGAGTTCCACAATGCCGTACTGATCTGTCTGGTCTTCGGGAACTTCTTCCACGGCGATGATGTTGCCACCCGTATTTTGATAGAGGTCTACCATCTGCTTGAGGCAGCTGACCTGGGACTTGATGATCACGTCCGGCAACAGAATGGCAAAGGGCTCGTTACCGATAATATCGCGTGCGCACCAGATAGCGTGGCCGAGGCCAAGCGGCGCCTGTTGACGGGTGAAGGAAGTGGCTCCCGGAACCGGGCGGTGCTTTTCAAGCAGTTCCAGAGCAGCAGTCTTGTTTCTCGCCTTGAGGGTATCTTCCAGCTCATAGGCCATATCGAAATGGTCTTCGATAACCTGTTTGTTTCGCCCGGTGACGAAAACGATATGTTCGATACCTGCGGCCCGTGCTTCATCCACCACATACTGGATGATCGGACGGTCAACGATCGTCAGCATTTCCTTCGGTACTGCCTTGGTCGCGGGCAGAAACCGAGTGCCAAGACCTGCCACGGGCAGGATCGCTTTGCGAATGGGCTTGTTCATGTCAGGCCTTCCGATGGTCTACAAATACGAACTCAATCTTCTTTTACCCACTAATAGTCTCATGAGCCGTCGAATACACGTTCTAAACTCAGATCGTCCGCGGGCGCGACGTTGCAGTTAGCCCAAGTGGCAATCAGTCGGACCCTCAGGTCTTTGGCCGGTTGCAAGCTTGTGCACTGCAATACTAACGCAATAACTTCGACAAAGTGATCATTTTATGTCGGGCTGAGACTACACACTTTTAAATCGATTTAAGGCTTGTCCGCTTTCCGCCATAGCGATGTTGCGGGCAGGCAAAAAGAACGCTATGGAACTCCGCAAGTTCCAAGATCGGACTTGTTTCCTGAACGAGTTGCCGCGCTCAAGCGGCAACCGCATGGCATAAGGTGGAAAATGACCGAGGCAAACCGCGTAGTTTCCGTTGGCAATGTAACCTTTAGCAATGATGCGCCTTTCAGCCTCATTGCCGGCCCGTGCCAGCTTGAAAGCCGCGAACACGCACTGGAATGCGCAGCCGCGATCAAGGAAATTACGGATCGTCTCGGTATCGGCGTCATTTACAAGACTTCATACGACAAGGCCAACCGGACATCTCTCGCAGGAAAACGGGGTGTTGGCATGGAAGAAGCCATGCCGATCTTTGCCGAAGTGAAGGAAAAATTCGGCATGCCGGTCTTGACCGATGTGCACAGCCCCGAGCAATGCGCACCGGTTGCGGAAGTTGTCGATGTCCTGCAGATCCCGGCATTCCTCTGCCGCCAGACGGACTTGCTTGTGGCTGCCGCGAAGACCGGCCGCGTGGTCAACATCAAGAAAGGTCAGTTCCTGGCGCCCTGGGACATGAAAAATGTTCTGGGGAAGGTGACCGGTTCGGGCAATGCCAATGTCATGTTGACCGAACGCGGCGCCAGCTTCGGCTACAACACGCTTGTTACCGATATGCGCTCGCTGCCGATCATGGCACAGACCGGTGCGCCGGTAATTTTTGATGCAACACATTCCGTGCAGCAACCGGGCGGGCAGGGCGCTTCCACCGGCGGCGACCGGACAATGGTACCCGTTCTTGCGCGCGCAGCAGTGGCCGTGGGTGTTGCAGGTCTCTTCATCGAAACGCACCCTGATCCGGACAACGCGCCGTCCGATGGACCGAACATGGTGCCGCTCGACCAACTCGAAGCGTTGCTGGCCCAGTTGAAGGCACTGGACAACGTCGTCAAGGCACCGGCAGCCGCTGCAGAATAGTCAATTTCAGCCGCACCTCGTGTGCGGCTTTCCTTTGAGGGGCAAGAGCTCCGGAAAAACGCCGGTACTCCGGCTTCCAAACGGCCGGATTTTCTCCGGCAGACCGTCAATTCAGGTGCATGCGACAAGGGAGTTCTTTCCATGACCGCCATTATCGATGTTATCGGCCGTCAGATCTTTGACAGCCGTGGTAACCCGACCGTTGAAGTCGACGTTTTCCTGGAGGATGGTTCCTTCGGCCGGGCTGCCGTTCCGTCCGGAGCTTCCACCGGTGCACACGAAGCTGTCGAACTGCGCGATGGCGGTGACCGCTTCATGGGCAAGGGTGTCCAGAATGCAGTTGATGCCGTAAACGGAGAAATCTTCGAGACCGTTGGCGGTCTGGACGCTGAAGATCAACTTCAGATCGACCAGGCCATGATCGATCTAGACGGTACTCACAACAAGTCGCGTCTTGGCGCCAACTCCATACTGGGCGTATCGCTCGCGGTTGCCCGCGCCGCTGCCCAGGCGTCCGGTCTGCCGCTCTACCGCTATGTCGGCGGCACGTCTGCACGCACGCTTCCGGTTCCCATGATGAACATCATCAATGGCGGCGCGCATGCCGACAATCCGATCGATTTCCAGGAATTCATGATCATGCCGGTCGGCGCCGAGTCCCTTGGCGATGCCGTGCGCATGGGTTCTGAAATTTTCCACACCTTGAAAAAGGCACTGAACGCAGCCGGTCACAACACCAATGTTGGCGATGAGGGCGGCTTTGCTCCTAATCTGGAATCGACAGACGCAGCTATCGGCTTCGTCATGAAGGCGATCGAAACCGCCGGCTACAAGCCAGGCGAAGATGTCTTCCTGGCACTGGACGCGGCATCGACGGAGTTCTTCAAGGACGGCAAATATGTGCTGGAAGGTGAAGGCAAGACGCTGGCTCCTGAGGAGATGGCAAAATATCTTGCCGATCTCGTTTCCCGCTACCCGATCATCTCGATCGAAGACGGTCTGGCAGAAGACGACTGGGACGGCTGGAAAGCGACGACCGACCTTATCGGCAACAAGTGCCAGCTGGTCGGCGACGACCTGTTCGTCACCAATTCCGAGCGTCTGCGCAAGGGTATCGACCTCGGCGTTGCCAACTCGATCCTGATCAAGGTCAACCAGATCGGTACGCTGTCCGAAACGCTGGATGCCGTCGAGACCGCACACAAGGCAGCCTACACTGCTGTGATGTCCCACCGCTCGGGCGAGACCGAGGACAGCACCATTGCAGACCTCGCGGTTGCCACCAACTGCGGCCAGATCAAAACCGGTTCACTCGCACGGTCCGACCGGCTCGCAAAGTACAACCAGCTCATCCGTATCGAGGAAGAACTGGGCGCACAGGCGGTTTATGCAGGCCGTTCCATTCTGCGCGGCTGATCTTTTCAGGTCGTCAAAATCAGAAAAGCCCCGCATTCGTGCGGGGCTTTTTTGTTTCGGCAACTCAAGCTGCTTTTAATTGGAAACTGCCGCTTGTGGATCGGTCCGTGTTTCGTCGGCGTGCAGAAGCGCTGCGGCAATTGTTTCCGGTTTTTCGGCACCAGCCAGAACAAACCTGCCATCGATAATGAAACATGGCACACCTGTAATCCCGGACTTTTGAGCATTGGCAATCTGGGCCTCGACCTTGTCGAGATCGGTTTCGGTTCCCAACAGATGCTCCACCAGATCGGACTGCATCCCCGCTTCCTCGGCAATTCGCACAAGAACCTCGGGGCGTGTCAGATCTTCTCCGTTCAGGAAATAGGCCTTGAACAAAAGCTCCACGACTTCGTCCTGAAGATCGTCGTCACGTGACCAAAGGATCAGTCTGTGGCAATCAAGGGTATTCGGCGACAAGGTGATATCATCAAAAGCAAAGTTGATGCCTTCCTCCTGTCCCGCTGCACGAATTTGTTTGTAGAACGTGTCCGCCCGCTCCAGACCACCGAACTTGTCGCTCAGATACTGTTTTCTGTCCTTGCCAGACTTCGGCAAGGTGGCGTCAAGCTGAAAGGGGTGCCAACGAACCAACACATCAAGCTGCGGAACCGACTTCAACGCCGCTTCAAGGCGTCTTTTTCCAATGAAGCACCAGGGGCACATTACATCGGATACGACATCGACGGTAAGGGCGGATGATAGGGTCATCGGACATCCAGAACGTTGGAGATATTTTTGTCAGGCTAAAGACTCTGACAAATATGCCAACCCCAAATTCGCGGCAGTGTTAAGGCAATAGACAAAAGACGCATACAGACAAGCGTCTGTTCACAGAACAGTGTGTGTGAGGATCGAGCTGATCCGCTTCTGCAGCCTTGTCGTGCCAGCCTCGTTCTTCAAGACGGCAACCGGCCCGAAGTCCTTCACCAGGCAGACAAGATCCTCGTCCCGGCTCGTGGCGTCCGCGATGGATAGCAAGGTCGTGTTGATGTCTTCAAGTTCTTCAGCTGAAGTGACGGCAATGCCGAAATTTTCAGGCTGAAGCCTCATTTCCCAAAGATCGAGACCGCGCGCCGCAAGGCCATTGCTGCAGGCTTCGAGATAGTTCGTATATTCATCCACACCAAGTCCGCCCTGATGGATCTGCTGGCGCAACCACATGTGGCTTTCCGCAAGCACCCGGTCTGCAAGACGGCGCCTCTTGCCAAAGCGGGTGGCGGAGTTTAGTCGGCGGGCGAGGGTTTCCTTGCGGTTTTCTCCGACCAGCACGTCCGAGGCCCCGTTTCGGAACAGTTGAACGAGATCTTCCTCCCGCTCACAGACGGCCAGAACCGGCAACCCTGCGAAACGGGCATCCCTGCGGATCTGCTGCATATAGTCGACGGCATCTTCAAAGGGCGCATCAATGACCACGGCGTCAAATGCACGCTTGGACATGAACTCGACGGCCATGCTGCCGTCGAATGCACCGACAACCTCGACCTTTTCTTCACTGGCGTCCTGCCATTCCAGAAACCGACCACTCAGGCCAACGACAAGCAGGCTGCTGGTTCCTGAATGATGCGGAGCGCTCCCGAAACCCGGAATCCTGCCAAAAATACGTCTGCGAAGTTGGGCTTCCTCTGACCGAAGCAATGCGCGCTGATGAATACATATCAACATCAGCAGGACTTCATCGGGAACGACCTTGTCGATGATTGCAGTCGGTTGCAGACCGGGGGGCAGAATATCGTCGCTGCCGGTGAGGATGTAGAAAGGGACTTCACTTGCCAGGAGTCTGATTTGCGGAAGCAGCCAGGAAAAGAATTCGTCTCTCCGGTCGTCTTCCAGGATGCTGATATCAACCACGATCGCTGCGGGCAGCGCCATGGGCAGCTTGCTGCGACGGTCGAACATGCTGATAAGCGACACGTCTAAATCTTCTGGCGCATCACCATTGCTGCTCCGCCTTGGCCGACGTCCCGCATACCAATACGGGCCGCGCCAGGAAAGCGAGGTTTCAACATCCATTCCTTATCCCCACCTACGCCACGGCAGCAGGCAATCGCTGTGTCCGCATGGTCAGCCTTTCCCGGCTGATGGTTCCATCCTCGTTCCGCGGCAGAGACTGTAAAATCAACACACGATGGGGGATCTTGGCAAGGTCTACGCCTTCGGCATCCAGATACGCGAAAAAGGCACCCGCATCTGGAACGTTCCCGGCCTCGGGTACAAGCGCTGCGTACATCCTGGCTCCGAGGAGAGGATCTTCCACTATGAAGGCAGCAGCTTCCTTGACGCCCGGGTACCCTGCGTAGACAACATCCACCGTTTCAAGGTTGCCGGTGCCAAGGGCATAGTGGCCCGGGATACCGAAACCTGCGATGCCGCCATCCGTCAGTTCAACCTTGATGTTGGTATTCAGAAAACCGGTTCCTTCCCAGCGGACACGCCGCTGGTCACCATTGATTGTTCGCCATCCGACATCGGGAACCATTGGTCCCTTGACCAGAAGCGTTGGAGCTTGCGTATCCACCTCGTCGGTGACCGCAATCTCAAGAAGGGCTGGCCCGCTTTCACACCCGATCGGCCCGCTATGCTTTCCCAGCGCGGTGGCCTTCATCTTCGCCGAGGGACCTCGCGCCTTGGCAACGAGTGCGAATTCGTCAGCGATGTGAAGATCGATCAGACGGCGCCGCGCAACGAAAGTCGTCGGATGCGGGGCCGCGATATTCCAGGCTGCAAGTAGCGTCGTCTTGGTGTTTTCAAGTTTACGGTCGAGAGTCTGTGCCAATGGCCCGGGTGTCATGACGATATCCGCCTGAACCTCGTTGGCATGAGCGGCAAGATTGGCAAGTGAAGTCGGGTGGTGCAGATGCAACGTGCCGCCGGTCAGCAACCAGGGAACCAGTCCTCCGCCCAGACCGGTCAAGCCACTGAGCGAATAGGGGAGGACCATCACGCTGGCATCGCGCACATGAGCTTCCTGCACGATCATATGTGCGACCGATACCCAATGGTTATGGCAGCGGGTAACCGGAACGTTTTCCTCTCCGCTTCGGCTCCAGCAGATGGTCGCTGTGTGGTCAGCCGGATCAGGGCGCTCACTCGGAGTGAACTTCAGATCGTCACCCATTTCGGCAAGCATCGGCCCCAATTCGATCAAACCATCGGGAACGTCCTTGCCAAGGCCGAAAACAAACCGCAACGAGAACAGGTCTGCAGCAACATCGCGTGCGGCAACACCAACCTCGCGTGTCTCTACCCGGTCGGCCGCGACAAATCCCTTGGCGCCTATGGAGTTCAAGGCTTCCAGAACGTTCTTCTGCCGCCAGTGCAATGGCAAGGGAGAAATGATCAAATCTGCTCGCAGCGCTGCCAGGATCGCGATTACGGTATCGACCGTGTTGGGAGCCTGGACACCGACGACATGATCGGATGACAGCCCGACGGTCGTGTAGAAAGCGGCAAGACGATCAATTTCCCGATCGGCTTCGGCATAACTCAACGCTCGGGGAGCACCACCTGTCCAGGCAGCCCTGTCAGGAGCATCAACCAGCGCAAGCCGGTCGGGGTGTTCTGCGGCTGTCTTGCGGAACATTTCATCAAGCGGCACATCGGACCAGGCTCCGCTTTCATGATACTCCGTGGACAGGCTTTCAGGCGTGGCTTTCATTTTGTTTTTCGTCCATTGGTCCGATTATTGCGCCGTGGCCGACCACCAGGTGTCGTACTCGTGGCCGTAAAGCGACTCGTTTTGCGGCGGAACGATCTGCTTCCAGTGCGCCACCCAATCGTCCGCGACATGATAAAGCGGGACTGCGTAGGCTCCCGAAATCAGAACGCGGTCGAATGCACGAACTGCGGCCACGAAGTCATCGCGGCTTCTTGCTCCGACAATCTCGTCGATTATCGCATCGATCGCCGGTTCATGTGCGCCCACAAAGTTGAAGGATCCTTCCGTTTCCGCTGCTTTTGATGACCAGCGTCCATATTGCTCGGCGCCGGGAGACAGCGAGGAGAACCAGGTGTTGAACACCATATCAAACTCGCGTTTCGTCCTGCGGTCTTCGAACTGCGACGGATCTACACTGCGTACGCTTGCGGATACGCCGAGCAACTCAAGAGTACGGATATAGGCAAGAGCCAGCTTTTCTTCGTCCTCATTCTTGGCAAGAATTTCAAACGAAAGCTGATTGCCGTTCTCGGAGTGCAGGAGTTTTCCGTCCTTGAGCCTGTAACCGGCCTTGCCGAAGGCTTCCAGCGCCGCCCGCAGCACTTTTCTGTCACGTCCTGATCCGTCTGCTTCCGCCGGACGCCAGGTGCCGTCCATCACTTCGGGATCGACGGCGTCAGGGAAGGGTGCCAGCAATTCCTTTTCCCGGTCGCTTGCCGGACGGCCGATCGATGAAAGCTCGGAATTGTCCCAGTACCCTGCCGTGCGCGTGTAAAGTCCGTAATAGAGATTGCGGTTCACCCATTCAAAATCGAACAGCATGCGCAAGGCCTTGCGCACGGCCGGGTCGGAGAACTGGTCTTTGCGGGTGTTGAAAGCGATGCCCTGCATGGCGGCGGGAATCCCGAGCGGAATTGCCCGCTTGAGAACATCGCCATTTTTCACTGCCGGAAAATCTAGCCCCGTTGCCCAACGGGCAGGATCCCGGAACTGCAACGCCTGGACCAGGCCCTTCTTGAAGGATTCCTGCAAGGTCGTCTCGTCGCGGAAATATTCCACCCGGATCTCGTCGAAGTTGTCGAAACCGGCTTTGACAGGCAGATCCTTGGCCCAATAGTCCGGGTTCTTCTCATAAACGACGAGCCTGCCTGGCTCGATCGTCTTGAAGGTGTACGGCCCTGTGCCGATGGGCGGGTTCAACGACGATTTGTCGAAATTCTCCGCATCAGTGGCTGCCTTGGAATAAATTGGAGCCAACGCGATCAACAGCGGCAGTTCGCGGTTGTCACCGTTTTCGAATACCAGCTTCAGCCGGTTGGGTGCGGTCACCTGCTTTTCGGTGATAGCCGCATACCAGTTTCGATAGGGCGGGCGCCCCTTGTCGCCGATCACTTCCAGAGAAAAGATGACGTCATCGACTGTGACTGGTGTCCCGTCGGAAAACCTTGCATCCGGATTTAGCTCGAACTCGATCCACTCCCGGCTGTCCGGCATGCGCACACGTTGAGCCAGTAGACCGTAAAGGGAAAAAGGTTCCGCGTAGGAGCGGACCATCAGACTTTCCAGAATGTTGTTGCCGAATTCGCGTTCGCGCATTCCACGTGCCGAGGTCCAGCCACCCTGAACAATGAAGGAATTCAGGCTGTCGAAGGTTCCCTGTACACCAAGTGTGATTGTGCCGCCCTTGGGCGCATCTGGGTTGGCATAGGGAAATGGTTCGTCAGGTCCAAGTGCAGGTGTCCCGTGCATGGCGATGGCATACGTCCAGGGCACGTTTTCATCGTCCGCGCTGGCGGGCAGGCTGATTGCCAAGGCAAGCAGGCATGCAGACGAGGTTGCCAAACCGATCGCCTTGCCGGCATGAAAAAGAAGACCGGAAACTATCGAACTACGCATCACCACCGCCGGAGATTCTGTTGATTCTCAGCGATTACAGTAGCACAGGGTTCCCACGGACGCGCCCGGGACAAGCAACAAACCGCAAGATATTCAGGTTTCAATTCGCTGACAGGGGTGCGTTGCAAATCGGCCACCCTCTCGCCCAAATTAAGTGTCTTACCATGGTTTCACGGTTTGAATGTCGTTACGGGCCTTGCGGTTGGTTCCGGAATGGCTCAGAACAACGCGAAAGTTTCGTACACGCACGATTGAGGACGTATCGATGACGAGTGTTTTGAAAAGAGGATTGTTCGGATGTGCAGTAGGTGCGTTCGTAGCCCTATCTTCTTTTGCAGGTGCACCCGCAATCGCCCAGGAAGAAAAAAGCCCATGGACGAAAGCGTGTAACACCAATCCGAACACGCAGAAGGAAATCTGCTTTATTTCGATTGAATTGCGCACAAATACCGGGCAATTCCTGAGTAACATTGCTATTCAGGAAACTGAGGGCGAAGCCCGCAAGAAACTGCTGGTCGCTGTACCGACCGGCGTTCTGATCCAGCCGGGTGTGCGTATCCAGATCGATGATGGCAAGCCCGTACAGGGCAAGTACAGCATCTGCGCACCCAATGCCTGCTACGCAGAACTGGCGATTGATGACTCGTTCATCAACACCATGAAGCAGGGCGGTGAGGTGATTGTGGCTCCGTATAACCAGCAAGCCAAGGAAATCGTCTTCAAGATGACCCTGATCGGCTTCACCAAGGTTTACGACGGCGAGCCGATGAACATTGCCGAGCTGCAAAAGCGTCAGGAAGAACTGCAGAGCGAATTGCAGAAGCGCGCTGACGAAGCGCGTCAGAAGCTGATCGACGCTCAGAAGCAAAGCCAGTAACAGGCTGCTTTGCCAGAAATGAAGAAGGCCGGAACTGTGAAAGTTCCGGCCTTTTTTTTGTATTTGAAGATCAAGACTGAAAATCGCCGGGAATTGGGACGATTAGTGGATCTCTACGCTGCGCGGCAGATATGAGCCGTCCGTCTGTTCCTCGAAAATCTCTTCAACCTGCGGATGGCGCACCGGTTCACCGGTCATATCCGCTTCCAGGTTCTGTTCGCTGACATAGGCCACATATTCGGTCTCCTCGTTCTCGGCGAGGAGATGATAGAACGGCTGGTCGCGCAAAGGACGCACGTCCTCCGGGATGGCGTTCCACCATTCTTCCGTATTGCTGAAGGTCGGATCGACATCGAAAATAACGCCACGGAAGGGGTAGATCCGGTGCCGGACGACCTGGCCAATTCTGAATTTTGCCGTTCGCATGGTTACTCGTCCGCATACTGCATGCACTGCCGGGATACCGTGTCGGCAGCCGGCGTGCAAGCATTGTAACATTAAACCTTAGACGACGAGCCTTGCGAAAGTCTAAAGGCTATAGACCTCCGCGAGTTCCGCGTCCTTGGATGCAACCAGTTTTGCAAGATCGACGATCACCTTTGCCTGCTTCCAGGTGGCGTCATCCTGCATTTTGCCGTCGATCATCACGGCACCGGTTCCATCCGGCATCGCTTCAAGGATCTTGCGGGCAAAGGCGACTTCGCCCGGATCCGGAGAGAAAACCTTCTTCGCGATATGGATTTGCGTCGGATGCAGGGACCACGCGCCAAGGCAGCCCATCAGGAATGCATTGCGGAACTGGCTTTCGCAGGCCGCCGCGTCGGAAAAATCACCAAAGGGGCCGTAGAAGGGCTTCAGGCCGTAAGACAGGCAGGCATCGACCATCTTTCCGACCGTGTAATGCCAGAGATCCTGCTGATATGCGGTTCTGCCGCCTGTGCCATCAGCATCTGAAAGAACCGCATAGTCGGGATGGCCGCCGCCCACACGTGTTGTTTTCATTCCACGGGAAGCCGCAAGGTCTGCCGGTCCCAGGCTCATGCCGTGCATCCGCGGACTGGCCGCTGCAATCTCTTCGACGTTCTTGACGCCTTCGGCCGTTTCCAGAATGGCGTGGATCATGATCGGCTTGGAAAGACCAGCCCTGGCTTCAAGCTGCGCAAGCAGTTGGTCGAGATAATGAATGTCCCAGGCGCCTTCCACCTTGGGAAGCATCACCACGTCGAGTTTTTCTCCGACCGCAGGAACGATTTCAAGAAGGTCATCAAGAAACCAGGGACTGTTGAGGCAATTTACCCTGGTCCACAGGCCAGTGGTTCCGAAGTCATTTTCCTGCGCCATCTGAATGAAGCCCCTGCGGGCATCGGTCTTGGCATCGGCGGGGATTGCATCTTCAAGGTTGCCGAGGACGACATCGACGTTCTTGATGAGATCCGGCACCTTGGACCGCATCTTTTCAATATGCGGAGGGACGAAATGGATCAAGCGCTCCAGCGAGACGGGAAGCTCGCGATACGGGTCCGGCGCGCCGATTGCGAGCGGCTTGTAGAATGCGCTTGGGGTTTTCATGAAACAGCTGTCCTCCACCAGTTTGAGGAATAGCTATAACGTCAATGCTGCGCTGCAACCATACCCCGAAAGGAGAACAGGCTTAATCGTCTTCCGGGCGAGCCGCTGCTGCACGCCGGGCCTGCTTCTGGGCAGACGTTTTACCTGGAGGTGCCCACTTCTTGTGGATCCACATCCATTGTTCGGGGTGTTCGCGGATCCAACTTTCGAAAATTGCGTGGATCCTTGCTGTTGCGACCTCGATATCCGCCTGCCTGTCATCCGTTACAGGCACTTCGACGGCCTGGGCCACAATCCGGAAATGCACACCTTTCTTGCGTACGACCCGGCCGAGAACAATTGGCACGTTGCAGGACCGGGCGAGCGAAGCCGGGACTGGCGTGGCGTATGCCATCTGGTCGAAAAAGGGCACTTGCACACCGCGCGTTTCCCTGAGATCTCCCATCATCGCGACGATACCGCCGCTTTTCAGGGTCGCCAGGATCTTGCGAGCTGTCTGGTGGCTTTTCGACAAAAGACCGCCTTTGTATAGGTCTTTCCTCAGCGCCTGCAGGGCCTTGTCGGCCTCCGGATTGCGCAGAGCCTGATAGACGCCCGTTATCTCGATACCGCGCCGGACGGCGGGCTGAACACACAATTCCCAGTTTGCACTGTGAAATGAAACGAACAAACAGGCACGCTCGCCGTTCAGAACCTGTCCGGTGATTTCATCCGCAACTGCTTCAAACCGGTAGTCCTGTTTCAGAAGTCGGTCGATGTGGAATGTTTCGGCTGCCACGCGGCCGAGGTTCTCCCACATCCCACGCACAATCAGTTCTCGTTCCGCGCGCCGCATGCCCGGAAAGGCCTTCTTCAAGTGGCGCAGAGCACGCTTGTGTCTGGGATTGAACGGTGCCAGCCGACGCCAGAAGGCGCCCATGACATAGGAGGCAACGTCTACGGGGATCAGGCGGAACAGCCAGATGGCCAACGTCAGCGCAAAGCCTTCCACCCGGTTTTGCACAGCTGTGAGCTTCGGGTGTTTACGATGCTTTTTTTTGCGGGACATTACGACCGAATGCTTTCATGTTGTCCGCCCGTCCTGAAAAGAGGGCACTTCCGACCTTGTCCGACTGATTGGGGCCTTGCGATGCGCCCTCAGACCTGATTGGAATGCGGATCACCGAGGTGACCTCCAAGTCACGCGTCCATATCCAAGCCAGGCGCAAGATGCAAGCGCCTTCAAACCCAACCAACCGCGATACAACGCGTCGTCTTCATCTTTGGTATTTGAATGCAGAACGTCATTTCACTGGCTCTTCCGTTTTTCGGACTGATCCTTCTCGGCTTCGGTGCCGGCAAGATCAAGAACCTGCCCGAGGCAGGCCTGAGCTGGATGAACTTCTTCGTGATCTACCTGGCCCTTCCGGCGCTCTTCTTCCGTCTGTTGTCTGAGACACCGATCGAAGAACTCGCAAATGCGTCCTACATTACCGCCACGACCTTCACGACCTACATCGTGTTCGCGATCTCCTTCTGCATAGGTGTGGTCGCAACACGCGGCAACATCGGCGAATCCACGATCCTGGGCATTGCCGGCGCCTATTCCAACATCGGTTACATGGGGCCGGGGTTGACGCTGGCTGTTCTGGGTGAGCAGGCAACCGTACCGACCGCGCTCATTCTGGCCTTTGACAATGCACTGATGTTCATTCTGGCGCCGCTGATGATGGCATTGGCCGGTACCGAAGAAGAATCGATCCTTGGGACCTTGAAGAAGATTGTGGTCAGGATCTTCACCCATCCGTTCATCCTGGCTACGATTGCCGGCGTCTTCGCCGCCGCGCTGGAGATCAAGCCACCTCAAGCGATAGATACGCTTCTGCGCTATCTCAGCAACGCGGCAGCACCTTGCGCCCTCTTTGCCATGGGCGTAAGCATTGCGCTTCGTCCGATCGGTCGGATACCGCTGGAACTGCCGCTGGTGCTGGGTGTGAAGTTGCTGTTGCACCCGATCCTGATTTTTCTGCTCCTGACATGGCTTGGCGGCTTCGATCCCAACTGGATCGCGACCGCGGTTCTGATGTCCTGCCTGCCGCCGGCGACAAACGTCTTTGTTATAGCGCAGCAATATGGGACGTATGTTCAGCGGGCGTCGAGCTTCGTCCTGATAGGAACGGCCTTGTCGATCGTCACCGTTACCGGTTTCATCTGGGCATTGACGAGCGGTTTCCTTCCAACCGGTGGCTAGAAGATCAAACCAGACATCCCGGTATCAACAAGAGGGCTTGTGGTGAAAGACAATCCGGAAGTCCTTGCGATATTCGAAAGTTACCCGCCGGATATCCGCGAAAGACTGCTGACCATCAGGTCACTGATCACCGAGACGGCAACGCAGCGCGACGATATCGGAGAACTGGAAGAAACCTTGAAATGGGGTCAGGCCAGCTATCTGACGAAGCGCCCGAATACCGGAACGACAATCCGGATAGACCGGGACAATTCCGGGGCAGGGGACGTTGCTCTCTATGTCAATTGTCAATCTTCACTGGTGTCTGACTGGCGCACAATGTTCCCGGAACTCGTCTTTGGCGGCGATAGAAGCGTTCACTTCAGTCAAGGTCGGCCGTTGCCAGAAGATGCACTCCGCCAGATGATCGCCATGGCTCTGACGTATCACAGCGCCAAGCGATCAGCAGCACGGTCACGTGTTTGAAAGCAGCACCAAAAAGCTGTCTATCGATGCAATTGAAACGCGGTTCCCGGTGCAATGCCTTCCCGCATGAGCAGGCGCCGCAACGGACCAATCTTGCCGGCCAGATACATGCCCGCGCTTCGCGCAGCCTGGACCGGCAGAAAGCCTGTCAGCAGTGATCTGTTCAGCATGTCCACCGCGTTTGTCCGTGTCCGGATATCGCTGAACCGTTTCTTCTCATAAGCACTCAAAACGGTCTTGCCACCAAAGTCGGCGTGCGCGCGCACCGCCGATGCCACGACGGAGATGAGGTCCCGGATATCACGCAACGACAGGTTCAGACCCTGCGCGCCAATGGGCGGAAAGACATGCGCGGTCTCGCCCACAAGCGCCAGACGCGGCCGAACCAGGGAAGTGGCAGTCAGTCCTGAAAGCGGAAAACTTTGTGGTTTCGTAGACAGTTTGAAACGACCCAGTATCGAATGTGCCCGCCGTTCGAGTTCCGCTTCCAGGTCCTCCTCCGTCATCGCCAACAGATCTGCAGCACCGTCTGCAGTTTCCACGCAAACAAGTGACGACTGTCTGCCGGGGAGAGGTACCAATGTGAACGGACCAGTCGCAGTATGGAATTCGGTCGAGACCTGCTGGTGTGGAAGCCGGTGCTCAAGGTTCAGAACAACAGCCACCTGCGGATACGACCAGCTTTTAACTTCAATCCCTGCCGCTTCACGCAGTGTTGACCGGCGGCCATCTGCGGCTACGGCCAATTTGGCAAAAATCGTGCGACCCTCGCGGGTGACGAGAGTAGCGTGTTCGTCTCCGAACTCGGCATTCTCAACGGTGTCCGAAATCTCTTCCAGTCCGGATTGCGCAGCACAAAATTTTTCAAGTACCGCGTTAAGTTCACTGTTCAAGATATTGAAACCAAACTCTTCGAGGCCAAGTTCAGAACTGTCGAAGACCACTTCAGGTGCACGAAAAAGCCGCCCCGTGCTGTCGATCATGCGCATCTTCTTCAAGGATGCGGCGTTGCCTTCTATGTCCGACCAGACGCCAATATCGCGCAACAGATCGATGGAACGCTGCCACAGCGCGGTTGTCCGGCCATCCTTTATTTCCATTGAGGGGGCAATCAGGACGCAGGACAGTCCCTGCTGGGCCAGAGCAAGAGCAGCAATTCGCCCGGATGGCCCTCCGCCGACGATTGCAATGTCAAACTGTTCCGGCGCGTGGCTGCTGGACATGGTAAAATTCCATCTGATTTGATCTTGAGATCTAAATTGCTGTTTGCGGGCTCAAAATCAACGGGACGAATACACGCAGGGCATTCAAGGTCGACCATGAGTAAGATCAAATGCCTGCTTCGACTAATCCGCTAAGACGTCTCAAGCCCCCGGACCAACACGCCACCTTAAGGCCGAAATGACGAGTTTGACCCGCACACCTTCCAATCAGGCCGGTTCCACCAAGCCGGAACAAAACATGCGTGGCTGGCCGCTAGTGCTTGTGCTGGTCTCGATACTAGCCGCCGCCGGCTGGGCATATCTGATTGCAATGGTTGCCGACATGGTACCGGTCATGGATATGAGCGAAGCCGGACCCGGCATGGTGATTCTCAACAGTTTCAACCAGTTCGCAGGTTTGCCTGCGGAAGCGCGGGCCGCACTTGCGGTTCTTTGCCTGCCGTCCAGCGCAACATTCGGAATGCCAGGTGCGGACATGACGACGGTTGATCTTGTGAAGATCTTCCTGATGTGGGCAATGATGGCCCTTGCCATGATGTTGCCTACGGCCGTGCCGATGCTTCGGACCTATTACACCGAAATTTCGGCGCAGTTCAGCGGTACGGCAACGCCGGTACTTCTCGTTATCACCGCAATGTTCGGCTATCTGGCGGTCTGGCTTGGCTATGCGGTTGCAGCAACCGCGGCGCAATGGGCTTTGTCCCGGGCAGGCGCCATGACGGATATGATGGCACCTGCAAGCATGGCTCTGACGACATCGGTCCTCTTTGCCGCGGGTTTGTATCAGTTCACTCCCTCCAAGAAAGCCTGTCTCCGGCGCTGCTGGTATCCGCGCTGGGTGTTTGCCGGTAACGATGCGGGGCCGGGAGCGATGTCGGGCTTGCGGGAAGGACTGGTGCAGGGCTGGGTGTGCCTTGGCTGCTGCTGGGCGGTAATGACTGTCATGTTCGCGGTCGGCCTGATGAACATCGTCTGGATCGCGTTGCTCGGCGCGTTGATGGCCATTGAAAAAACGTTCCCGAGCCGCATTCTGCCGCCTGCCATCGGGGCTGTTCTGCTGGTCTGTGCAGGTATCCTCGTTTCCCTCATCCTTTTGGGAAATGCGGCAACCTAAATTCACTGCTATTGGTGCGGGGACTGTTTTTTAGGTTCACACTGTCATACGATTGCAATAAAGGACCGTATCAGCGTCAGTGTGTGATCCATGGGCCAGCGGGTCAATCGTGAACCGCACACATCTCAGAACGCAAATGCACCAGTTTACTGCGTTCAGATCATAAAGTGAGGGAACCCCGTGGCGGATATTACACCAGGTAAAGAGAGGACTGAGCCCGCTCTGTTCCTGATCCATATCCTGACGGCTTCCGGTGCTCCGATCGCTCTTATTGCCCTCTTGGCAGGTGCGCGTGAAAACTGGGCGGAGATGTTCGCCTGGCTTGGACTGGCATTTTTCATCGATGGCATCGATGGCCCGCTGGCGCGCCGTTACAAGATTGCAGAGCGTCTGCCTCGCTGGTCCGGTGCCTCGCTGGATTTCGTGATCGACTACGCCACTTACGTGTTTCTTCCCGCTTTCGCGCTTTCCTGGAGCTTGATGCTGACAAGCCCTTGGAACTGGATTTGTGGCGGGCTCGTGGTCTTTACCGGCGCTCTTTATTTTGCCGACAACGGCATGAAGACACCCGACGGCTCCTTCAAGGGTTTTCCTGCTGGATGGAACATGGTCGTTTTCGGCCTCATGGTTCTGTCGCCATCTCAAAGCTTCACGATCATGTTCGTGCTCTTGTGCTGCGCATTGACGTTCGCACCGGTCCGCTTTGTCCATCCTGTCCGCGTGCGTCGCTGGCGCATGATTACCTTGCCGGTGACACTGCTCTGGATGGGATTGGCCGCCTACGCAATTCTGGATGGTATGGTTTTGAACGGCCCGCTCGCTTGGGCATTCACGGCAGCCAGCTTCTATCTGCTGCTGGTCTCTGCTGTTCAGCAATTGCTCGACAGGGTCGACTGACCTTTCCCTGCATTCAAAATCCAGTTTCGGCACTGGCGCGAAACAAGGCGCCGGTGTTGTGCCGCGCTTTCTTTTGAAGCGCTGACCGGAAGGAAACATCACGAACGCTTGATGCCATTTATGCTTCTGAATGACCTTTTCCGATGGCATTGAAATCATTTATGGTCTTGCCAACTTCAATTGCCGCAAGACCAAATCGGTCTCGGCCCATCACCCCGGGGATAAAGTCATGGTTCAAGCAATCTGCGTACACGAAACCGGTGGACCGGATGTCATGCGCTGGGAACATATCGAAGTCGGTGAGCCCGGCCCAGGTGAGGCGCGCATCCGCCATACGGCAGTCGGCCTCAATTTCATTGATACCTATTTCCGCTCTGGTCTCTATCCAGCCCCTGCCGGCGTGCCGTTCAGCCCCGGCAACGAGGGGGCAGGGGTCGTGCAGACGGTCGGTGAGGGCGTGACACATCTCAACCCCGGCGACCGTGTTGCCTATGTTGGCCCGCTCGGTGCCTACGCGCAGGAAAGAATCGTGCCCGCTGACCGTCTTGTCGTCCTGCCAGACGGGATTGATGACAAGACTGCTGCCGGCATGATGCTGAAGGGCATGACGGCACAGTATCTTCTGCGCCAGACCTATTCCGTTGGCCCGGACACGACACTGCTGTTTCACGCTGCTGCCGGAGGCGTCGGCCTGATTGCCGGTCAATGGGCGGCACATCTCGGCGCCACTGTCATCGGCACGGCCGGTTCGGAAGCAAAAGTCGAACTTGCAAAGGCACATGGCTACCAGCACGTGATCAACTACCGGACTGAAAACTTTGTCGACAGGGTAAAGGATATAACCGGCGGCAAGGGCTGCGACGTTGTTTATGACAGCGTCGGCAAGGACACCTATCCCGGATCGCTCGACTGCCTGAAACCGAGAGGTCTTTGGGTCACTTTCGGTCAGTCCTCCGGGCCGATTGCCGACTTCAACCTGGCGCTCCTTGCCCAGAAAGGCTCTCTGTTCGCAACCCGGCCGACGCTGTTCAGCTACATCGCAAGCCGCGAAGCGCTGGAAGCGACCGCGGGCGAATTGTTTGATGTCGTCCAGAAAGGCATCGTCAAGATCGGCGTCAACCAGGAATACAGGCTTGCCGATGCCGTCCAGGCGCATCAGGACCTTGAAGGGCGCAAGACTACCGGCACCACGGTCCTGATCCCCTAAGAGCAGGAATTTCATGCGGTCCGGACGAGCACAGGATCTTTCTCGAAATCTTTACAGCCCGGCGATGCGCTATTTTCTGGCCGTCGCCGAGGCCGGCTCGATCCGCGCCGCGTCCCGGGAGCTCAACGTGGCATCATCAGCCATAAACCGGCAGGTTCTCTGGCTGGAAGAGGCGCTAGGACTGCAGTTGTTTGACCGTGTCGGCCGGCGCCTGCGTCTGTCGCAAGCCGGAGAGTTGCTGCTGGCACATATCCGGCGCACCTATTCCGATTTCGAAGGTACGGTTGCCGAACTCGACGCCTTGAAGGGACTGCGACGCGGTACGGTTTCGATTGCAAGCGTCGAAAGCGTTGCCGAAAAGCTCCTCCCGGCGGTCATCAGCACGTTTCGCAAGAGCTATCCCGGCATTCACGTGAATGTCTCGATTTCCTCATCCAGAGAAGCCGCCCGAAAGGTGGAGGCGGCTGAAGCGGATGTCGGCTTCACTTTCGACCCGCCGGAGACCTCGGCGCTCACAACCGCCTTTCACCATGATCTCGTGATCGGAGCACTCATGCGTCCGGATCATCCGTTGGCCGGAGCGAAAACACTTGGACTGCAAGACTGCCTGAAATATCCGGTGGCGCTGCCCGCAGAAGGACTGTCACTGCGCACCCGCCTGGACATCGTTCGAAGCCGGATACCCGGCGCTTCGCGCACATATGTGGAAGCCAATTCGCTCAGGCTGATGCGAGCCCTCGCCAGGGAGGAACAGGTAATTGGCTTTCAGACGATGATCGGTTGCGAAGACGACCTTGCCAACGGTTTCCTGATCTTCAAACCTTTGTCCGATACGCCGCTTCAGGCCGACCGACTCTGTGTGGTAACGTCGTCTCTGCGTGCTCTTGCGCTTGCGCCGGGCATGTTTTTCGACCATGCCGTGTTCGCTTTGAGGGACCAACTTACAGCTCTTGATGCCAAATAGGCAACATTGCGGTCTCAAATGAGCGCTTTGGTTCCATGTTTTTTTAAGGCACATTTTTTGTGACAGTTTTGCGGCAATGCGCCGTGCGAGGGAGAAAACTGATGGGGCGTTTGCCTACGCACGATCTGAATACAGCCCTGGTAGGGCCCGAAAGCGGCCTGCTGAGCAGGCTGTGGAGCATGGGTAGGGCACCTGGTCAGTATGCTTCGCACCGGGTACTCCATGACCACCATTTTGCGGCTCGTGATGCAATGCTCCCAATGCATGCGGAGTGTTCAAACTGTTACGCATCAGATGTCTCCGGTCCGGTTTTGGCTAACATGGGGAAGCAGGCCCATGCGTGACACGATCCGTTTCCTCAAGGGTGGTGAAATCGTTGAACTTGCGAATGTCGGTCCAACGGAAACCGTTCTCGATTACTTGCGCCTCCGCCGCCGCGAAACCGGAACGAAGGAAGGCTGCGGCGAGGGTGACTGCGGGGCCTGCACCGTCGCCCTTGGCCGATTGATCGACGGCAAGTTGGTCTATCAACCCGTGAACAGCTGCATCCAGTTGCTCGGCATGATTGATGGCGCTGAACTGGTGACTGTCGAAGACCTCTCCGACGATACGAGGCTCCACCCGGTTCAGGCCGCGATGGTCGAGATGCATGGCTCACAATGCGGGTTCTGTACACCCGGCTTCATCATGACGCTTTTCACGCTTTATCATGACGCAGGGGCGGAAAAATCACGCAAGACCGTAACCGAATGGCTGGCTGGAAACCTTTGTCGGTGCACCGGCTATAGGCCGATTATCGACGCGGCGTTGGACTCTTGTTTTGATGCAGCAGACGATGCTTTTTCCTGGCGTGCTCATGAAACGCGGGAACAGTTGCGACAATTGTCCGACAGCAGCGATGTCTACATCGGAAATAGCGACTGCTTCTTTTCCTCGCCGGCAACGCTTGACGGTTTGGCAGCTCTTTACGGCCAGCACCCCAATGCGACCCTCGTTGCCGGGGCGACAGATGTCGGTCTGTGGATCACGAAGCATCTGCGCGACTTGCCCAAGATGATTTGGCTTGGCCGAATAGAGGGCCTCGACCGTGTGGAAGACAGTCCGTCCGGAGTGCTGATCGGCGCAACGGCTACTTATGCCGCGACCGAAGAAGCCATGACCGGCATTTCATCAAACCTGGGTGAACTCTGGCGCCGGATCGGCTCGAAGCAGGTTCGCGCCTCGGGAACAGTCGGTGGCAACATCGCCAATGGCTCGCCGATCGGCGACACGCCCCCTGCATTGATCGCTCTGGGAACAACTCTGGAACTGCATTCCGCAGAAGGCTCAAGGGCGTTGCCGCTGGAGGAGTTTTTCATCGACTATGGCAAGCAGGATCGCAGACCGGGAGAGTTCGTCACCGGTCTCTTCGTGCCCCGGCTTTCTGCAAATCAGGCTTTCCGTTGCTACAAGATCACCAAGCGCTTCGATCAGGACATCTCATCCGTCATGGGAGCATTCCGCCTGACTGTGGATGGAGAAGGCATGGTTACGGATGCCCGGATCGCCTTTGGCGGCATGGCAGGAACACCGAAACGGGCAACCGGTGCGGAAGCTGCCTTGAAAGGAGCTTCGCTGGACGATCCGTCCACCTGGGGCGCTGCCATGCAGGCATTGCTGTCCGATTACACGCCACTGACAGATATGCGCGCAAGTGCCGAGTACCGAATGGAAACGGCGCGGGCGTTGCTCGCAAAGACCCTTATGGAGGTCAGCGGCACCGCACCGGAAGAACTCCGTGTGCTTGCCAAGCGGGAGGCAGGCCATGACCGCGCAGCTTGACCCCAATGACCTGACAACACCCCTGAAACATGTCCGCAAGGCGTTGCCGCATGACAGCGCGGCTAAACACGTTTCCGGTACGGCGACCTATATCGACGACATGGTCGAACCCGTTGGCACGCTTCACGTGGTGCCCGGCTGGTCCAGGCAGGCTGTCAGGGGCAGGATCCTGGCAATGGATCTTGAAGAGGTCCAGGCTTCACCTGGTGTGGTTGCCGTCCTGACCGCGAAGGATGTCCCAGGAAAGAATGACTGTTCATCCGCCTTTGGCGATGATCCCGTTTTCGCCGAGGATGAAATCCTGTTTTACGGGCAGGTCGCCTTCGCCGTCGTCGGCGAAACAAGAGACCTGGCGCGCAAAGCGGCGTTGAAGGCAAAGATCGATATTGCACCGATCACCCCCATCCTGACGGCTGAAGACGCTGTCGACGCCGACACCACAGTGCTTCCTGATTATCAGTTCCGGCGTGGTTCGCCTGAAACCGGCATGAACGCAGCCGAGGAAATCCTCACTGGCAGCATGAAAATCGGCGGACAGGAGCATTTTTACCTGGAAGGCCAGGTCGCAATGGCCCAGCCACAGGAAGACGGCGGCATGCTGGTGTATTCCTCGACCCAGCACCCGACCGAAATTCAGCACACGGTTGCCAAGGTGCTTGGAGTGCCCGATGCCGCTGTCACGGCTGAGGTTCGCCGCATGGGAGGTGGTTTCGGCGGCAAGGAATCGCAGGCGAACCAATGGGCTGCCCTGGCGTCCGTCGCAGCCAGTCACACGGGCCGAACCTGCAAGATCCGCCTCGACCGCGACGACGACATGATCATGACCGGCAAGCGACACGACTTTAAGGTCAACTGGCAGGTCGGCCACGATAGCGAAGGTCGCATCCGTGCTGTCGACATGGAATTCCTGGCCCGTTGCGGCTACTCGGTCGACCTGTCTCTTGGCGTGAACGACCGGACTCTTTTTCATGCCGATTCGAGCTACTTCTACCCGGATGCACTCATCCGCTCCCGGCGCTTGCGCACGGACACCTGCTCCAACACCGCATTCCGCGGGTTCGGTGGACCGCAAGGCATGCTCGCTGCCGAACGTATGATCGATGCGATCGCGATCAGTCTCGACAAGGACCCGCTCGAAATTCGCAAGCTGAATTTCTATGACGGAGAACGGAACCTGACGCCTTTCGGCATGCCGGTGGAAGAGTTTCAGGTCATGCATGACCTGATCGCCCAATTGGAAGAGAGTTCAGACTATTGGGCACGACGTGATGATGTGCGCTTCTTCAACGAAAACAACGCTGTTCTGAAAAAGGGACTGGCCCTGACACCGGTTAAGTTCGGCATTTCCTTCACGCTGAAACATCTCAACCAGGCCGGTGCGCTCGTTCATCTTTATACCGACGGTTCGATTCACCTGAACCATGGTGGCACCGAGATGGGCCAGGGGCTGTATCAGAAAGTTGCGCAGGTTGTTGCGGAGGAATTCGGTGTCAGCCTGAACAAGGTACGCATCACCGCCACCAACACCTCAAAGGTTCCCAACACGGGCCCAACGGCTGCATCTTCCGGGACAGACCTCAACGCCATGGCCGCCAAGCTGGCGGCGAAGGAAATCAAGAACCGACTGATAACCTTCCTGTGCGAACTGCATCAATGCGGACCGGAAGCAATCTTCTTCGGCGATAACAAGGTGGTTGTCGGTGACCAGAGCTTTGCCCTTTCGGAAGTCGCCAAGCTGGCGCACATGGCACGTATTCAGCTTTCACACGCAGGTTATTACGCAACGCCAGGGATAACGTGGGAGAGAGAAAGCGCTACCGGGCGCCCCTTCTATTACTTTGCCTTTGGCGGCGCATGCGCCGAGGTGACAATCGATACGATGACCGGCGAGATGACCGTCGACCGGGTGGATATTCTTCACGATGTCGGCCATTCGCTGAACCCTGCGATTGACCTGGGGCAGATCGAAGGTGGCTTTGTTCAGGGGATGGGGTGGCTTACCACCGAAGAACTGGTCTGGGACGAAAAGGGGCGCCTTCGTACCCACGCTCCCTCGACCTACAAGATCCCGACAGCATCCGACATTCCAGAGGAATTCAACGTCCGTCTCTATGAAGGCAGCGGCAACCCTCAGGCAACCGTTTACCGGTCCAAGGCCGTTGGCGAACCGCCTGTCATGTTGGCCAATGCAGTGTTTTGCGCGATCAATGATGCCGTCGCGAGCCTTAGCCCGGGAGTTGTTCCCAATCTGGACGCACCGGCAACACCTGAGGCAATCATGAAAGCCGTCCAGGATATGCGCCGGAGGAAGATCTCCTGATGAAGGTCTGGGGGCACATTGCCGACTGTTTGAAGCGAAACGGCGCTTGTGCACTTGTAACCGTTGCTCGTGCCGACGGCTCGACACCACGCGAAGACGGTGCTCGTATGGTGGTAACGGCTGGTGGTGGATTTTATGGCACGATTGGTGGCGGCACGCTTGAGTTCGAAGCCATCCGCCGTGCACACAAAGCTATCCTGGATGGCGTGGCCAGCTTCGAGCTCCACAATGTCTCGCTTGGCCCGGACCTCGGTCAGTGCTGCGGTGGGCGTACGCAAATCGCCATCGAGGTGCTGACAACGTCATCGCTTGAAATGGCTCAGACACTCTCGCTTCGGGAAAACGACGGAACGCAGTTTTCCACCGAGGCCAGTATTGTGAACGGTGTGGTGCAGACACGCGATCTGCTGCCGGACGTTTCAACGAACCGCTTCTTCCTTCAACTTGACCAAAAAACGGGCAAGCAACTGCTGATCGAGCAATTTGGCAGCAAGCGGCGCGAACTTTATCTGTTTGGTGCAGGGCATGTAGGAAAAGCTGTTGTCCTTGCGCTCGCACCTCTGCCTTTCAGCGTGACATGGATCGACAGCAGGGCGGACCAGTTTCCGGCTGCAGTTCCGGGAAATGTCCGGAAAGTTTCAAACCCTGATCTAGCTGTCTGCCTTGAACAAGCCCCTGATGGCGCCTTTGTCCTGGCGATGACCCACTCGCACGCCCTGGATGAAGACATCATGGCACGTGCCTTGCTTCAACAACGCTTTGCCTATTGCGGTGTGATCGGCTCCAAAACCAAGCGGGCGCGCTTCCTGAAACGACTGAAGGCCCGGGGGCTGAATGACACTTTGACGGCAAACATGGTCTGTCCCGTCGGGGTGACTTCAGTCAAATCAAAACAACCCGCTGCAATCGCTGCAGGAATAGCTGTCGATCTGCTGGTTCGGGACGAAGCTGGAAATCATCAACAGGCCGCTGCAGCCGGGGGGCTTGCACAAAAACTAACACTTGGTCAATAAGGCGGCATTCGCTTGGGGGACGGCGTGGCAGAAACAGAAACGATGACAGGGGACGGCGGCACGGCGCGGCAGAGCAGATCCGGAAAGGATACTTTGCTCGATGCCCGGGGCCTGACCAAACGATTTGGCGACATTCTGGCGAACGACAGGGTCGATCTCGTCATAAACAAGGGTGAAATACATGCACTCCTTGGCGAAAATGGCGCAGGCAAATCGACCCTCGTAAAAATGTTCTACGGTTCACTGGAGCCGGATGGCGGTGAAATTCTCTGGCAGGGCCAACGGGTCGACATCGGCAACCCGGCAGCTGCTCGCGAACTCGGCATCGGGATGGTGTTCCAGCATTTTTCGCTGTTCGAAGCCTTGACGGTTGCTGAAAATATCGCGTTGGCATTGCCAAATCCGGGGCGAATGTCTGAACTCGCCAATCGGATCCAATCCGTGTCGCGCGATTATGGCTTGCCCCTGAATCCGGACGACATTGTCGCGGACTTGCCGGTCGGCATCCGCCAGCGTATCGAGATTGTGCGATGCCTGCTTCAGGAACCGCAGCTGATCATCATGGACGAACCGACATCGGTGCTTACGCCCCAGGAAGCGGATCTTCTCTTCCTGACGCTGGAGCGCCTGGCCAAGGAAGGCTGTGCCGTTCTGTACATCAGCCATCGGCTGGAAGAGGTCAAACGCATTTGTCACCACGCGACGATCCTCCGGCATGGCCAGGTGGTGCGCGAATGTGACCCGACCAAGGAAACACCGGCATCTCTGGCCAGCATGATGGTGGGAGCCGACGTTGCCTCCGTAAGCGCCAGCTCTCAAAAGCCGCAGATCGGCGAAACCCGGCTTGCCCTGAAGAACCTGTCCGCAAAAGCCGCAACGCCATTTGCAACAGCGCTGAACAAGGTCTCGCTGGATCTCAGAGCCGGTGAAGTGGTTGCGATCGCCGGCGTTGCAGGCAACGGCCAGGGTGAGCTCTTCGACGCGATCTCCGGTGAAATGCCAGTGGCAGCCGACATGGTCGTTCTGGACGGCAAGCCCTGCGGCAACAGGAACATTACTTGGCGACGCAGGCAGAACGCGGCTTTCGTGCCAGAAGAACGTCTCGGCCACGGCGCCGTACCGGGCATGAAACTATCGCAGAACATCGTTCTGACGCGCCACAGAACCGGCGACAAGCTGGTCAGTGGTTTCTTCGTCTCCAATGCCAATGCAGGCAAGATGGAACAGCGCATCAAGAAGTCCTTCGACGTGCGCATGTCCCATGACGATCCGGAAGCTCGTTCGCTTTCAGGGGGCAATCTTCAGAAATTTGTAGTCGGCCGCGAGCTGGACCGCAAACCTGGTGTGCTGATCGTGAACCAGCCAACGTGGGGTGTCGATGCCGGTGCCGCCGCTCTTATCCGGCAGGCACTCATCGACCTTGCCCGCTCCGGATCGGCGGTGCTGGTGATCAGCCAGGACCTGGATGAAATATTCGAAATCGCCGACCGGATTGCGGTTATTTCCAGAGGCTATCTGTCTGCGGCCGAGCCGACTTCAGACATGAACCGCGAGCGGGTCGGCCTGCTCATGGCAGGCGGCGCGGAAGCGCAAGGGGAGGTTGCCTGATGCGCGTCGAACTCGTGAAAAGAAAAGAGCACAGCCGAAAGATGGCACTGCTGTCGCCGTTGATCGCTGTTGGTCTGACCGCAATCGCAGCCGGACTCATTTTCTCAATATCCGGACATAACCCATTGTTTGGATTGTATAAGTTCTTCATAGAACCTCTGACACAAGAATGGTCTCTCAACGCGACAATCGCCAAGGCAACACCGCTCATCCTGATCGCCTGCGGCTTGTCGGTTTGCTATCTGTCGAACAACTGGAACATCGGTGCTGAAGGCCAGTTCGTCGTCGGCGCGCTGTTCGGCTCTGCTCTGCCCATTCTGATGCCGGACTTCGAAAGTGCTGCCACGCTTCCCTTGATGATGGCTTTCGGCGCTATCGGTGGGGCACTCTGGGCCCTGATCCCGGCACTATTGAAAACCAGGTTCAATACCAACGAAATCCTGACCAGCCTCATGCTGGTCTATGTCGCCAGTCTCCTGCTGGACTACCTGGTTCGCGGACCGTGGCGGGATCCCGGCGGTTACAACTTCCCGGAATCGGCGCTCTTCTCCGACGCCGCCACCTTGTCCACCGTCCCCGGCACGTCACTCAGCTATGCGGCCCCGATCACGTTGATCGTCGCAGTCGTGCTTGCGGTGGTCCTCGGCAAGACCATAAAGGGTTTCGAGATCAGGGTGATGGGCGAAAGTCCTCGCGCAGGCAGCTTTGCCGGTTTTTCTGCAAAGAAACTGACGCTGTTTTCCTTCGCAATTGCCGGTTGTCTTGCAGGCCTTGCCGGCACGATGGAAGTGTCCGGCGCACTCAACCAGCTCCTCCCGACCATCTCTCCCGGCTATGGATTTACAGCCATCATCGTCGCCTTTCTGGGAAGGCTGAATCCCTTCGGTATCATCGTCGCGGGTTTCGTGTTGGCATTGTCCTATATCGGCGGCGAAGCGGTGCAATCGGCGATGGGTGTCTCCAACAAGATTGCCAGTGTCATTCAGGGCCTTCTGCTGTTCTTCGTGCTCGCCTGCGACACACTCATCCTCTATCGCATCAGATTTGTCAGCCGGCGTGGTTCGGCAGGGGAGGTCTCCCATGTTTGAAGCCGTTCTCCTGACTGTTATCACCGCGGCAACACCGCTGTTGATTGCTGCGATCGGCGAACTCGTCGTTGAACGCTCCGGTGTTTTGAACCTTGGTGTCGAAGGCATGATGATCATGGGGGCCGTGGTCGGATTCGCCGTCGCCAATCAGACCGGATCCGGGACGCTCGGCGTCTTTGCGGCAATTGCCGCCGGCATGGCCATGTCGGCACTTTTTGGCTTCCTGGTGCTCGTCCTGGTAACCAATCAGGTGGCAACCGGTCTTGCCCTGACCATTCTCGGCGTCGGCTTCTCCGGCCTGATCGGGGAGGCCTTCATCGGCATTCCGGGTCTTAAACTGCCGGATCTCTACATTCCTGTACTGTCCGACATTCCGTTTTTCGGGCCTGTCTTCTTCCAGCAGGACGCGCTCGTTTATGTGAGTTTCGCATTGGTCATCGCAGTTGCCTATTTCCTGTTCCGGACCCGGCTTGGCCTCGTGCTTCGGTCTGTTGGTGACAACCACGTGTCGGCTCACGCTCTTGGTTATTCCGTTATTCGCATCAGGTTCGCAGCGGTTCTTTTTGGCGGCGCCTGTGCAGGTCTTGCGGGTGCCTACATGTCGCTTGCCTATACGCCTCAGTGGGTTGAAAACATGACTGCAGGCCGAGGCTGGATTGCGTTGGCATTGGTCGTGTTCTCGTCCTGGCTGCCGCTTCGCGTGGTTGTTGGCGCCTATCTGTTTGGTGCAGTCAGCGTCCTGAACCTCCACGCCCAGGCAGTTGAGCTGGACATTCCGTCCCAACTGCTGTCCAGCTTGCCGTACCTTGCGACTATTTTGGTGCTTGTGCTCATTTCGGCAAACCGCAGACTGACGCTCGTCAACACGCCAGCCTGTCTCGGCAAGCCATTCGTTCCAGACCGGTAAGCCTCCCAGCCACCGGTCGGCCCGGCCCCGGTGCGATCGGGGGCTTGGCCTTAGACAAGATCGCAACAGAGAGATCGAAACAGAGGGGAAAGAACCAGATGAAATCTCTTTTGAAAGCAACCGTTGCCGCCGTTGCCTTCGCAGCTGCCGGCTCTGCCGCAAACGCTGCAGACGTCAAAGCCTGCTTTATCTACGTTGGACCAGTTGGTGACTTCGGTTGGTCCTATCAGCACGACCAGGGCCGTCTTGATGCGGAAAAGCATTTCGGCGACAAGCTGGAAACCGCATATCTTGAAAGTGTGCCGGAAGGTCCGGATGCAGAGCGCGCGATCGAGCGTTTCGCCCGTGAAGGCTGCAATGTCATCTTCACCACGTCCTTCGGCTACATGAACCCGACGATCAAGGTCGCCAAGAAGTTTCCGGATGTGAAGTTCGAACACGCGACCGGCTACAAGACTGCCGACAACGTCGCGACCTATAACTCCAAGTTCCACCAGGGCCGTTACATTATCGGTCAGATTGCCGCCAAACAGTCCGAATCCGGCGTCGCAGGTTACATCGCCTCGTTCCCGATCCCGGAAGTGGTGTCCGGCATCAATGCATTTCTGCTCGGTGCTCAGTCCGTCAACCCGGATTTCAAGCTGAAGGTCGTCTGGGTCAATTCCTGGTTCGATCCGGGCAAGGAAGCCGACGCTGCAAAGGCGCTGATCGATCAGGGTTCCGATGTCATTACGCAGCACACCGATTCCACCGCACCGCTTCAGGTCGCACAGGAACGTGGCGCGCATGGCTTCGGTCAGGCATCCGACATGATCCAGTTCGCACCGGAAGCCCAGTACACGGCAATCATCGACGATTGGGGTCCGTACTACATCGAGCGCATCCAGGAAGTCATGGATGGCACCTGGGAGCCCAAGAGCACCTGGGCAGGCCTTGCCGAAGGTCACGTCGTGATGGCGCCTTACACCAATCTCCCGGATGATGTCGTTGCAATGGCCAAGGAAACCGAAGCCAAGATCGCCGGCGGTTGGGAGCCGTTCACTGGCCCGATCACCAAGCAGGACGGCTCGGTTGCCGCTGAAGATGGCGTCGCTCTCGACGATGGAGCCATTCTCGGCATGAACTGGTACGTGCAGGGTATCGACGACAAACTGCCGCAATAATCGCGGTTATCACCTATCCAGGACGGCCCGGAGTCAACGGTTCCGGGCCGTTTTCAATTCCGGTGGCCGATTGTCTGATTGTTGTGCGTAAAGCACCTGCTTCCGATCGCGATCGTTCTGATTGAAGACTTGCGCAGAAATCGCCGCAACGTTGAATCGCAACATCGACACCTCTACAAACGAAACTATAATTTCGTTTCCATCCAGGATGGATCGCCGCAATCCACACGATACGGACCTTTGACGAATGATCCGCAGACGAGAACTGATGCTCGCCGCGGCCGCTGCTGGATCTGGCAGCATGGCTCGCTTGGCCTCTGCCAGCAGCGCCCCAGAGGCAGAAATGACGAAAGACAGCCGCAGCTCTGCCCAGGGGTTCCGTCTGGCTCTTGGTGGCGGAGCCGCAAAAGCATTCGCTCACATTCCCATTCTGGAAGCGATGGATGACCTTGGTGTCAAACCCGTCGAAATTGCCGGGACATCAATGGGGTCGATCCTGGGTGCTTTTTACGCCAGCGGTATGAGCGGTCGAGAGATCCGGCAGTTTGCAGTTGATCTCTTCACCCAGAAAACGCAATTGCTTCAAAAGCTGTTTCTGAAGGATGGCCGAACCTGGTCGTCGCTCTTCAATGTTGTCCGTCCGGCGATTATCGATCCCATCGTTCTTTTCGAAACGGTGTTTCCTGAAGACCTGGCCGAGCAGTTCTCGGATTTGAAACTGCCAATGAAGATCGTTGCGACGGATTTTTACACCCAGTCGCAGGTGGTTCTGGAGGAGGGGCCCCTGCTGCCTGCAATTGCAGCCTCGTCCGCTCTCCCCATGCTTTTGACGCCTGTCAGGATAGACGGCCAGGTTTTGATAGACGGGGGCTTCGTCAACCCGACACCATTCGATGTCTTTCAGGACGATGGCATTCCGACAGTCGCCGTCGATGTCACTGGCAGCAATTTCGAAGAGCGAAAAAGCGGGCTTCCAACCGGCCTGGAAACCTGGATCGGCTCGTTCTCAATCACCCTTCACTCGTTGGTCGCCGCCAAATTGGCCTGCAATCAACCTGATTTGTTGATTGAACCGCCAGTCGGCCGTTTCAAGACCATGGAATTCTTCAAGGTCGCGGACATCGTGAAAGCAGCAGAACCAGCCGGAGAAACCTTCAAGCGTGGCCTGGCCAGCCTCCTGGAAAATCGATAGTCGAACCAATTGGTTCCGGGCGTTAGATCGCAGGATCACGGTGCTCGAATATCTTTTTCAGCGCCTCCGCTCTTTCTGGTGACCAGCCGTCCGGATCGACAACTGCAGCCCATCCGTCGATGTAATCAGGCGCAATGTAGTAGTGCCCGTATCTGGGAACATCCAGCGCAAACATGGAATCCAGCGCAATCTGAAGCATTGTCACCACGGGAAACCAGGACAGTTTTTCTGAAACATCCGGCGCACGCGGTGAGGCCATCCAGCCTGGCGGCCTGAAGCCCGTATCGAACGTGAAGTTCACGATAGGGTCGCTGCCATAATTCAGAAACACCGCACGAATTGGGCCCCAGGGTGCGTAGTTTCCCTCCAGTCCGCCATATTGATCCATCACCCGGACAAGCGAGCCGTTTCCATAGTTCGGACGCCATGCCGGACTGTCAGCCTTGCGCCGGTCCCGGACCTCCGACCAATAGCGCGAGAAGAAAGGAGACCCAGCCCAGAAAGCGCCCTGGATCGGGTCACCCAGCATGTCGAACAGGGGAAGTGTCGCCTGGGAGTTGAAGGCCCCCTGGCTGAGCCCGTGAACATAAAGCTCCGGCCGACTGTCTTTGGGCAGCTGCGTCCAGTGCGCATAGACCGCGTTGAAAAGAGCTCGAGCCTGATCTACCCCGTAGTCTGGATGGGCAAGCAGCGCCAGAAAACTGGTCAGATAGGAATATTGGACAGCCACCGTCGCCACATCACCGCCAAGCATGAAATCGATTGTGTCGTGAGCTCCCGGGTCCATCCAACCGGTGCCGGGTGGTACCACGACCACAAGTACCGATCGGTCGAAACCCCCGACACGGATCAGTTCCTGCAAAGCAAGTTGGGCGCGTTCTTCTGCGGTGTCACCAGACCTTCGTCCAACATAGACCCTGATAGGATCAACAGCATTATCCGGCCAGAATTCGGAAATCTCTGCTGCAGTCGGAGCGGTCGCGACATAGTGACGGCCCCAACGCCCCATCTCCTCCCATTTGACCAGCGACCGGGTACTGCCGGTTTTTTCCGGATCTGCAGGTTTTTCGATATCAGGCTCAAGCAGAAGGTCTGCAGCCAGAAAAGACGTATCGGCCATACGAAACGCATTGCGTACAAGGGCTCCATCGACAAGTGCCCACAGGAACCAGCCAACAAGAACGATGGACAGGACCACGCCAACGCGCCTTGGAAGCATCTTGTCCAGAACAACAGCGACGGCTCTACGCAAGGCACCTGCAACCCGGAAAACCAGCCACAAGCAAAGTGCGATCAACACGCCAACAGTGACGATGAAGAACGGCGCTGCGCTCTCGAGCGGCGGCAAACCAACAGCTTCACGGGTCGCGTTCTGCCAACTGGCAGCTTTCGACAGACTGTAGACCATGATCGCAAGACTGATACCGCAAGCGGCAAGGAGCCAGAGTGTCCACAAACGTCCCTTGGGCTCCGGCAACTCCAGATAACGCCAGACACTCCTTGCCAGAAGGGTCACCTCATAGCCAAACGTCGCTGCCACGGCGGCGAGGGTCGCTTGTACAATTGGTTCCCTCGGCATCATCGACGGCGTCAGTGCGGCACCGAAGAAACTGGCCGCTACTATGAGCCCGGTTGGCGTAAGCCCATCTCGGAGTGTCCTTAAGATCGGCATTTGCACCCGCTCCCAACACGATTTCATGATCCAGCTGCAGGATTTCGTGTTGGAATGAGCGCGTCAAGACAACCTTGGGTAAACAATGGCAACATGACAGCAATCTTGTGCCCATCCCCGTTATCCACCGCAAAACCAAGCATAATTTACGTTGCGTCTTTTGGCATTTAGACGGTCTTAACCGTTGTCGGGTCTAAATTCCTACATCGTGGATTGAAGGGCAGAAAGATCTTTCCGCGATCGGGGTCTACAACCGTTTTTTACTCGCAAGTTTCGTGAAAGTTTGCGGCGCTAACAATCGGGCGTAATCCACCGCTGGTCCAGCGCAGCAGGTAGATGGCCTGCCGCTGATACCGGAAATGGCAAGCCGGGGGGCACCGGTTCGTCTGTGACAGAGACATTGGGCCGGAGAGGACTATCGATAAGCTCCAATTGGGGCGGTGTAATCTGTCATCAGGGCGGTTGAGCCAATGATTTTTGATAAACTGTTGCGAATAGGATTTCCGGCGCTTTGCGCCTCCCTTACGCTTTTGCTCGGTGTAAACGCCTACTCGCTCTATAGCGCGCAAGCCGACTACCTTCACAAGGATCAGTTGGAACGTTCGGTCCTCAACGACACGCTGCGCTTTAACACTACGGCCCTGGAAAAACTGATTGCACGGTACAGTGCCTTGAAAAGCCCGGAAGATGCTGCAGAGGCCGGAAAAACCTACGAAGCACTGCTAAACGCCTTCGAAACGTGGCCCAGCGACGCCTATAGCGAAATTGTGGGGCCGTCGGACTACATCCAGGACAAACTGGTTCACATCGTTCGTACGAGCAACCGGGTGAAACCGTTCCTGGATACGCTCGATGACCAGACCTCCGTGAGCAATGCACTGATCATCCTGCAGGGGATAGGAAGTTCCCTTCAACAAATCAATCAGATGGTGACCCAGGAAGCTGCCAAGCAAATGTCGGCGGCGAGAAAGAGCTTTCATTTCCACCAGATTGTACAAGACGCGCTCGTTGTTGTTTTCCTTCTGGTCAGCCTTGGATGGATCTGGTTCTCCAACAAACGCAGCCAGGTGCTGCAAGGACAGGCAGAGGCAACTCGCGAGCAAACCAGGCTTCTGGAGCACCGGCTGGACCACGACAGTGTTACAGGCCTGGTAAATTCCCGTGTCTTTGCAGAGATCGTGCGTTCTACTCACGATACACTTGCTCCTGATCAGACCTTGAGCATTCTCAACATCGATCTGGAGTCCAGACTGCCGGCCATCAACAAGTTCAGTCTTGTAACGGAGGAAGCTATCCTGGCATCGACTGCGGACCTGTTGCGTCACGCGGTAGATCGGATGGAAGGTGTAAATTGCCTTGCCCGCTCAGGTGGCAAGGGATTTCTCCTCATGACTGTAAGTGATGAAGAGGTTGGGCTGACTGCTTCTGTCGTCGCAAACCGGATCCACGACATCTTCCTGCGCCCGGTCCCAACGGCACTCGGATCCTTCCTGATTTCACCAGCTATCGGCTATGCGGATTCAACTACCGTCGAGCGAGATGCCACCGACATCATTCGCAATGCGGATCTCGCGGTTGGTAATGCCGTCAGCTACAGCCGCCGCCGCGTCGTGACCTACCAACCGGCCATGCGCGCGGAAATGGAACGGCGTACAATCGTCGAAAACGCACTTGCCCGCGCCATAGAGGCGAACGAATGCCTTCCGCACTTCCAGCCACAGTTCAATCTCATGACCGGGCGGATTTTCGGCGTGGAAGCTTTGGCACGCTGGTACCATTCCGAACTGGGCTGGATTTCACCCTCGGAATTCATCCCGATCGCTGAACGCAATGGCGACATTGTCTCGCTTGGCTGGAAGATTCTGGAGACATCGTGTTCGGAAGTACAATTGTTGCCATCGGACCTGAGCCTGTCGGTCAACCTTTCTGTAGCGCAAATTCTGAGCGACGACGTCGTTGCAATGCTCGACGAATGCCTCGGTCGGACCGGTCTGCCAGCCTCCAGGCTGAAACTGGAAGTGACCGAAACAACCCTGATGAGCGATCTGCGCCGCATTCAGACGACACTCGTTGAGTTGCGATCACTGGGTATCGACATTTCACTGGATGACTTTGGCGTCGGTTATTCCGCCCTGTCTTACCTGACGGACTTTGATTGGGACGAAATCAAGATCGACAGGTCGTTTGCCACCAAGGCGGTCAAGGACAAGAAAATTCGCGATATTCTCAAGATGGTCCTTGGTATTGCCGAAACCATGGGCTCTCAGGTCTTGATCGAAGGCATCGAAACAGTCGAGCAACGAGATGTACTGGTTGATATCGGCTGCACCATCGGCCAAGGCTACCTGTTCGGCGGTCCGATGGCGATCGACGACATAACGACCCTGTTCTTCTCGGATCATTCCAAAAGCACTTTGGCGGGGCTCTGACACCTCGGTAGGTATCAAGGCCCCGCTTTAACGAGAGAGACCCTCAGGACCTGCGTTCTACAGGCTGTTTCCTCGTGGTCTTTTTCGATTTCCGGACCAGGGAAACGGCCAGAACCAACCCGCTGACAGCCACGACAAGCAGTAGCTGATGAAATGGCGAGCCAAGCAGATGCTCACCTGCGCCTTGCCAACCGGTCAGATGATCGTGCGCACCAGGGTGTGCAAATGCAGGGGTGGATGCCAAGGCAAGAATTGACGTCATCAAAAGCTGTTTCATTCTGAGATATCTCCATGGGCCAGACGAGTGGTGAGGATGTCGATGAGGTCAATGTCTGACCGTTGCGACAGGGATACAAAGGTGAAGGTCATGGTTTCCCGGGCTTGGACCATTGAACCTGGAAAACTCATGTAGACGAGTTCTCGGGAAGCAAAGGCCGGCGAGGCTGTACCGACCTGCCAATTGCTGACGATCTTTGCGTCGACAAGGTGCTGTATGAGACCATCGGCACCGGGGCGGTGAAACGGGACGCCGGCAAGACGCAGGTAACTGGTCTTGTCGTCGGCAGCCCGAAAGCCGTCGATGAAGCTCACCGCAAGTGCCTGCAGTTCTTCGGCCCGGTCCGCATGCGAAGCCCCATGAACATGAGAATGCAGATGGTCCGGGCCCACGTGATTATGTCCCGCGAGACCTCCGTGATCGTGGTCATGTGTGTGGTGGTGGTGGTGGTGGTGATGACCATGTTCATGATCGTGGTGAACATGGTGATCGTGGCCGTGATGATGTCGCGCCATCGCCTTACTCCACGTCCGGACCGGCCGGAATGGACACCGGCTTGTCGATGATGGATTTATGCGAACCCATTTTTCCATGGGAAACCAGGGTCCCGAGAACATCTACAATCACCCGAGTTGCCAGAAGGGCTGTGATGTCGGAGCAATCGTAAGGTGGTGAAACTTCTACGACCTCCAGACCGCAGATGCCTTCCTTCGCGACCAGCGACACCAGCTCAAGTGCCTCTCTCGGCAGAAAGCCACCTGGCTCCGGCCAGCCGGTACCGGGCACGAAGCCGCAGTCGACACTATCGATATCGAACGAGATATAGACTGCATCTGCGTCCTTCCATGCCAGTTCCAGCGCCCGTGCGGCCGTTTCCGCTAATCCCAGTTCCTCAACATCGCGCATGGTGAAGATGTTGGTGTTCCGCTCCCGGGCAACTTCCACCCCTTCTCGCGGCACCTGCCACCCTCCGATACCGATCTGAACCAGATTGACGGCCGGCACGTTGACGAGATCTGTCGCGTGGAACCAGGGCGTCGTATGCATCCGCTCATCCAGATCCTTTTCCTGAATGTCGATATGCCGATCGAAATGCACGATACCAATGCGCTTGGACGTGCACTGGGCAATCCCGCGTACGCAAGGAAAGCCGATTGAATGATCGCCGCCGATCATGATCGGCAAGGCTCCGGACGATGCGACGTGCGAGACCGCCCGCGTAATCTGGTCGAACGTCTTTTCGATATTGGCAGGAATGGTGAAGATGTCACCGACATCGCAAAGCGTCATCTGTTCCCGAAGATCGACACCCATCTCGTAGTTGTAGGGCGTGTAGAGCGCGGATATCTTCCGAACTCCTTGCGGCCCGAACCGTGTGCCAGGTCTGTAAGTGGTCCCCCCATCGAAAGGGATGCCGATGACGGCGGCATCATAAGCCCCGACCTTTGTCACATCCTCGATGTAGGGCGCCTTCAGGAAGGTGTTGATCCCCGCGTAGTGGGGCAGTTCTCCACGGGCAAAGGTCGGGATCGATTTGTCGGTGAGACTAGCCGATCCTGTCAGTCCCATTCGCAGTGCCCAGGCTTTTTCCTTTTCCCACGCGGCAGAGGGCAGGGCACCTTCCTTTTCAGCGGCCTTCCAACCTCGCAATTGCAGTTTGTCGAAGTCAGGATGATGCTGTCTTCGGTTGGGGTCTCGGGTGAATTGACCTGCGGCAAGATGGTGCGTCCTGGGGCCTGAGGCTCGATTGAAACTCATGGGATGGTCCTCATTCCTGATTGTTTGGGGTATGGATGCTTTGGAAAGACGGAGTGGGCTTGTTTGTCTGTGGAGCGCCAATTGCAACTGCGATGGCCTCTGGAGACCGCAAGGAGGCTCCCGTTGGCGATTTGAGTGGCAGATCGTAGGTGATGGTCGCGCCGTAGGCCTGTGGCGCCTGCGGGTCGTGGCGGATCTTGTCGAACACCAGCAGACGCGTGCCGAGCTTGAAGGCCTCGTGAATATCGTGCGTCACCATGAACACCGTCATGGACAACTCTTTCCAGAGCCCCAGAAGCAATTCATGCATGTCGACGCGGATACCCGGGTCTAGTGCGCCGAAAGGCTCGTCGAGCAGCAGGATGCTTGGCTTCTTGATCAAGGCCTGGGCAATCGCGAGACGTTGCTGCATGCCACCGGACAGCTGCGCCGGATATTTGTTTGCCGCCGGTCGCAGCCCGATCCTGTCAAGCAGGTCGTCGGACGACTCAAAAGCCGCCTTGCGGGAAGTGCCAAAAAGCCGCCCGGTCCAGCGCGACGTTTCAAACTCTTGCGCAAGGATGAGGTTTTCAGCCACGGTCAGATGCGAAAACACCGAGTATTTCTGGAAGACGATCCCGCGATCGGGTGTCGGCTCAAGAGGCAAGCGAGTGCCATCCAGGAGGATCTGTCCACGGCTTGGATGTTCCTGGGAAAGCAGCATCCGCAGAAAAGTCGATTTTCCGCAGCCGGATGCTCCAACGATCGTGCAAAAAGACCCGGTCTGGACTTCCAGGTTGACCCGTTCGAGAACAGGCACGCCGTCGTATAATTTTGCCAGGTTCTGGACCGAGAGTTTGGACGCAGTATTCATAGCGCGTCACCTCCCAGATGGTGCCAGCGAAAAGCGCGGCGGGACAACAGCAGCAAGGCTCTGTCGAGCAGGAACGCCAGCAGCGTTATCCAGACGACGTAAGGCAGGATCACATCCATCGCGAGATAGCGACGCACCAGGAAAATCCGGTATCCAAGCCCCGAAGTGGACGCGATGGCCTCGGCTGAAATCAGAAAGATCCAGGCTGGCACGAGAGAGAGCCGCAGGCTGGTGATCAGGTGCGGAAGCACCTGTGGCAACACGAGCCGCGTAACCATTTGCCAGACGCTGGCCCCAAGTGTTTCCGCCTTGATGATCATCTCTCGGGGAATGTCCAGAACCGCCTGGGCCGTGGAACGGATCATCACTGGTGCCGTTCCGATCACGATCAGGGCGACTTTTGCGAGTTCGCCAAGACCGAAGGTGATGAACAGGATCGGCAGGATGGTGATCGGTGGGATCAGCGAGAATGTCGCGAGATAAGGCGCCAGTCCACTGCGGATATGGGGAATGAAGCCGATTGCAATGCCAAGGGAGATCGCCAGAAGGGTCGACACTGCCATCCCCGTCCCGAGACGCCAGAGACTGTCGAAAGTATCCAACCAGAGCAGAAGGTCTCCCGACCTCCGGTCCGGCACTGCCGCCATGCGCCAGAAGGCCTCTCCCATGCTGGTGATGGAGGGGAGGAGTTTGTCCGCCGGATTGTCGAGCCGCCGATAATGGCTGGCGATCGCGTAGGCGACCAATGTCAGCACGAAAGGCAGGAGCCCAAGCGCCAGGGCGGTGACCCGGGAAGGTTTCCGGTTGATGATACGCATGAAACGGTCCGATCGGTCTCAGGCTGCGGTTCCGGCACCAGGGCACCGGAACCGCTGGGTCAGCAAAGGAAGCCTAGAGCGTGCCTTCTGCGGCCATTGCCATGAAACTCGGGTCGAATTTCAGTTTCACGTTTCCGGTATCGCCATAGATCGATCCATCCGGGAAAGAGACGCCGACGAATTCAGGGCTGGGTGCCCCTTCACCCAGAATGCCCTTGTCGAAAAGGAACTCGGCAACGAATTTCATCGTCTCGGGAAGTTCAGCGGACTTGGTGAACGCGACCGCTTCTGCGGGCGTGTAGAACATCTTGGTCGTCGCGAGCTGCGCATCGTAGCCGGCAAGGTCCGTGCCGGAGGCTTCGGCCATGGCGGTGCGTGCCGCGATGCCTTCGTCACTGTCTGACGACATGATCCCCATCAGTTCGTACCAGGCGCCTACAAGAGCCTTGCCGAAGGCGGGATTGTCCGCAAGCGTCTCGGTATTGACCATCATGATATCGATGATTTCGCCTGGAATGCCGGAACTGTCGAACACCTTGGTGGCATTTGCTTCCGCTTCGATTTCAGAAAGGAGCGGGTTCCAGGTGACCACCGCCGTGACATCCGGTGTCTGATAGGCAGCGATCATGTCTGCATCGGATGTGTTGACGACCGTCAGATCCTGTTCACTGAGACCAACCGTGTCGAGTGCCCGTGCGAGCAGGTAGTGGGAGACGGAAAGCTCCACCAGGTTGACGCTTTGTCCCTTGATATCGGCAAGTTCGGACTTGTCCTTCAGGATGATGCCGTCGTTGCCGTTGGAGTAGTCACCGACGATAAGCGCAGTCGTGTCGACACCGCCACCTGCCGGGATCGAAAGGGCATCCATATTGGTCATGGAGCAGCCGTCATATTCTCCTGCGGTGTATTGATTGATGGACTCCACGTAGTCGTTGATCTGAACGATCTCGACGGAGATGTCGTATTTGTCGGCCCATTTCTTCATGAGGCCACTGTCCTGCAGATAACCCCAGGGCATCCAGCCGACATAGATGGACCAGCAGACCTTGAAATCCGTCTTTTCCTTGGCCTTGGCCGAAGTGAGGGAAAGAGGCAGCGTCAGCGCTGCGGCGAGGAGGGAAGCTTTGGCAATCGATTTCAACATCTGTGCGCGTCTCCTGTCTTGGGCCCGGTCATCAGAACCGGACTTACGTCATGAGGTTTTTGCGCACGGCCGGGAGCAGGTTCGCGCGCGCGAAACCTCGTGCAGTTGTCTCCCGGGTTTTTGTCCCGCCGTGTCACCGGTCTATGTCGGCATATGCCTCTCAACCGGCTTGCACCTCTCGGTCCTGCGTCGTCTTGCGACCGGATCCCTAGGCGCGCTGCACATCATAACCAAAGCAAGGGGAATGCCAGAAAGGCGAAGGTGGAAAATTCGTACATTGTTTCAATAATTTAAGAAATAGAATCTGGATTGAGTTGGTCGAAACCAATCAACAGCAATTGGTATTCTGAGCACAATATGAGCAGCATGGTGAAGAATGCACCATGCTCAGACCTTAAGCAGGCTGTGCTGATCTATCGTAAAACAGTCTCAGCCGGTGAAAGAGCAAATCTGAACCAACGGCAGGAAATGCTGTTCGGTGATGCCCAGACAACAGGCGTGCGCCACCAGCAAAAACCCGGTCAAGGCCGAACCGGTGACGAGCGCCAGAACCAGCGATGGATCACGCATCATTTCGCGAATGCCACCCATGGTTTGAACTTCGGTATGTGCCATAACAATTCCTCCGGTTTGAACATCTGCAAGAGCCAGGCAAGCGGCTCTTGCAGTCGGGATTTATTCCGAAGGTTCGTCGATCTTACCCTCGTCACCAGCCACGTCCTGCTTTTTCCTGCCGCCGAAAAGTCCTTTGATCCATCCCTTCTTCTCGTCGCTATCTGAAGGCGAAGCGTCTGCTGTCGCGGTATCGGCTTCCACCTCGTTCGTCGCAGCCGGTGTTCCCGGGGCGACCTGTTCGCCGAAGGCGGTAAAAAACTCACCGGCAAGCCGTTTGGCGGTTGAATCGATCAGTCTGGCACCAAGCTGCGCCAGCTTGCCGCCAACCTTCGCATCAACCTCGTAGTGAAGGATTGTCGTGTCAGGACCGTCTTCTTCCAGATGAACCTTGGCGGCACCTCTGGCAAACCCGGCTACCCCGCTGGAGCCTTCGCCTTCAATGGTGTAACCGTTCGGCGGATCGAGATCGTTGAGCGTCACCTTGCCGCCGAAAGTTGCTTTTACCGGGCCCACCTTGAGACGTACCTTCGCCTCCAGTTCAGTATCGGAATGCTTGATCAGGTCTTCACATCCCGGAATAGAGGCCTTCAGGACTTCCGGATCATTCAATGCCTCCCAAACCTTATGCTTTGGAGCTTCGATCCGCTGGCTGTCGTTCATTTGCATGTGATTGCTTCCCTGGTGGGGTCAAATGTGATGGATGTTGGTCTGGCGGTGTCCGCTGCGGCGGATCATCAAGAGTTCCGCCAGGATAGAGAGTGCAATTTCTTCCGGTGCAATGGCTCCCAGATCGAGGCCTGCGGGCCCCTTGATCCGGTCGAGGGTCTGATCTGCTACGCCTTCCTCACGCAATTTAGCCTTGAGGGCTGCAATCTTCCGGCGACTCCCGACAAACCCGATGTGGCGCGCATCCGTCAGAAGTGCTGCCTTCAGGGCCGCCAGATCGCCACGTCCCTGGGTCGAAACAATGGAGTAGATCTGCCCGTTGCTGCGAATGGGACTGTCAAACCCTTCTGCTCTTTTGCCCGCACCTGAAAAGACGGGCAGGTCTTCTGCAGGTGCGCAGAAGGTCAGGTCAAACCCGATGGACGGCGCCTGGCTCGCAAGGGCCACGGCAACCGGACTGGCGCCGTAGATGACAAGCATGGGCCGCGGCAGAACCGGTTCTATGAAGATATCCATGGTCCCCTGGCTCGGGCACATGTTCCTGGCAAATTGAATGCCTTCGCGCTCTTCACCGGCTTCCACGCCGATCTCGGTCAGCAGGTCCGCCGGTTGAAGGGAGATCAATCGTGTCTGTCCATCTTCAAAAGCGGACTTTGCCGCCTTGATGACTGCCGATCTTGCGCAGCCACCGCCGATCCAGCCGCCGACAATGTCTCCATTCCTGTCGATCACGGCCTTGGCGCCTGCCTTGGCTGCGGTCACCGATATGGTGCGTACAACGGTTGCCAGAACGAAGGGTTCGTTGTCACCCTGCAAACGGTTCATCAGGCGCGGCAGGTCCTGCACGACCTCTGGCGCGGCCTCTTTGCCGGACACGGGAACAGAATGCTTCATCTCGACATCTCCCATCGTTCAAAGTCTCGCAAGATAAGGCTCTAGGCCTTCAAGGCTGGAGAGGTTATGGGCTGGCGCGAAGAAATCGACATGGGGCAGGGCGGCGGCCATGCCTCCGGCTGTCGGTTCATATCCCTGCCAGCCAAGCAGCGGGTTGAGCCAGACAATGCGCCTGCAGCGCCGCCGTAACCTTGCCATCTCATCGCCAAGTGCTTCCGGCGTGCCTGTGTCGTAGCCATCCGACAGGATCAAGACGCAGGTGCGCGAGTGGACGACCCGGGCGGCGTGCCATCTGTTGAAGTCGGCCAGCGCCGCGCCGATCTTCGTGCCGCCACCGATCCCTTGCGCCATCAGCCCCATGCGATCGAGCGCACGGCCGGCGTCCCGCTCCGAAAGGGCTGAGGAGACATGCACAAGACGGGTATGAAAAAGAAACGCTTCTGCTTCGTGGAAGCTATCAAGCAAACCGTGCACGAACCGAGTGAAGACACCCGTGTAGTTGTTCATCGACCCGGACGCATCGAGCAGGATCACCAATCGCAACTGTTTCTCACGTGGGCCTTTACGCACAAGATCTATGGGGATCCCGCCATGTGCAATGGAACGCCGGATGGTTCTGCGAAGATCCAGCTTTCGGCCCTTTCGCTTCTGACGATCCCTGCGGGTCAGTCTTATGCGCATTGCCCGTGCGAGCCGTTCGGCAAGCTCATGTGCCTGTTTAACCGCCTCCGGATCGCTGAGATGTCGAAAATCCACTTTGCAGAGGGTTTCGGCAATGCTCGCACCTTCCCGGCGTCCGGAGGGAGCGTCGTCGGTCGCATCATCCTCTTCGCCGGGAAGGCGTTCGACATCGCCTGCAATTGTCTCCTGACGGTTACCACTTGCGTCTATCAACTCGCGAATGGTCTTCATGCCCTTGCGCGTACTCGTCCCGGCAACCTTCACGCCAGATTTGACACCCTTGTTGATCCAATAGGCATCGAAGATGTCGTCGAAACGCTGCCAGTCGGACAAGCGTCCGCAAAAAAGACTGCGAAAGGCCGCCTTCAAGCTTCCGGGGCGCTGAATCATCCGCGAACACAGCAACCGGCTAGCATCACGGGTCTCGGCCAACCCGACCTTGAAGCCGCTGTCACGCAGTGAGCGGACAAACCCTGCCAGCCGCAGCCTCAGGATCGGCCCGATGTCTGCACTGGTTTCAAGGAAAAGGCCGGACATTGCTCAAGCCACCTTTCCAAGCAACCTGTCGGTAACTTCGCGGCTGACACGGGCATTGTCCTCCCGGGTTTTCAGGACACAAGACAGCGTCTCAAAGACAAGCTCCCGGCTCTCCTGCAGGTTTTTGGCCCCAAGGCCGAGAAGAGCCGCCGCCCAATCTATCGTTTCGGCAACGCCTGGAACCTTCACGAGGTCTTCCTTGCGCAGTTTGTTCATGAGTTCGGCGATCTGTTGGGCGAGAGCAGCATCCAGATCCGGGACACGCGCCAGCAGAATTCGTGTTTCGCGGTCGGGCGAGGGGTAATCGACGAAATGATAAAGGCAACGCCGGCGCAATGCGTCCGACAGTTCGCGTGTACCATTTGAGGTCAGAACCACGCGTGGGATTGTAACTGCCTGAACCGTTCCGAGTTCCGGGATCGACACCTGGAAGTCAGACAGGATCTCAAGCAGGAATGCCTCGAATTCCTCATCTGCCCGGTCGATTTCGTCGATCAACAGAACCGGTGGCACGTCTTTTCGAATGGCCGCAAGAAGGGGGCGTTCCAGAAGATATTTCTCGGAGAAAATCGCTTCCTCTACAGTTTCCGCACTGTCGCCAGACCCTTCCCGCGCCTTGATGGCCAGAAGCTGGCGCTGATAGTTCCACTCGTAGATGGCATCAGAACGGTCGAGGCCCTCATAGCACTGCAGGCGGATGAGATCGGTGTTCTCAAGACGCGCCAGAGCCTTCGCCACTTCCGTCTTGCCGACGCCGGCTTCACCTTCCAGAAGCAGCGGCCGCCCGAGCATTCCGGTCAGGAGAAGTGCCGTCGCAAGACCTTCGTCCGCGATATAACCGGCATCCGCGAGCTGAAGCGCTATCTGATCCTTGGTCTGGGTCATGCTGGTCCGTTCGGTGAGAAGGTCGCATCCATCGTCTTTCAGGTGCTGATCCAGAATCAGTCACGAGAGGACGATCGGAACGTCACCGCAGGCTTTGCCCCGGAGGAGCCAGCCTGCGGTAAGAAGTGCTTTATGCGTGCGCACCCAGGTCCTTGGCCGCCTGCCAGATACGCCAGGCGTCATGCGGCATCTGGATATGGGTCGACCCGAGGAACTTGAAGGCATCGTTTACCGCATTGGAGAAGGCCGGCACACCACCGACATTCGGGCTTTCGCCCACACCCTTTGCCCCGATCGGATGATGCGGGCTGGGGGTGACGGTGAAATCCGTTTCCCAGTGAGGTGTCTCGACAGCTGTCGGCAGGAAGAAGTCCATGAAGGACGCCCCCAGCACGTTGCCCATCTCGTCGTAGCGGATCTCCTGACCCATAGCGATGGCAAAGGCCTCGGTCAAACCGCCGTGGACCTGTCCCTCGATGATCATCGGGTTGATCCGGGTGCCGCAGTCGTCCAGCGCATAGAACCGCCGTGTCCTGGCAACGCCGGTGTCGACATCGATATCCATTACACAGAGATAGGCGCCGAACGGATAGGTCATGTTGGGCGGGTCGTAATAGCTGACCGCTTCTAGACCCGGTTCCATGCCCGGTGGCGGAGCGTGATAGGCAGCCCAGGCAATCTCCTTCATGGACTTACGTGCCTGCGGATTACCTTTCACCTGGAAGCCGTCCACGTCCCATTCCAGATCGTATTCGGAAACTTCCAGCATGTGCGCCGCAATCATCTGCGCCTTATTGCGGATCTTGCGAGACGCAAGCGCAATCGCGGCACCGGCGACAGGTGTGGAGCGTGAACCATAGGTCCCCAGACCGTAGGGCGCGGTATCCGTGTTGCCTTCCTCCACCATGATATCGGCGGCCGGAATACCGATTTCCGTGGCGATGATCTGCGCCCAGGTGGTTTCATGCCCCTGGCCTTGCGATTTGGTGCCCATGCGCGAAATCACCGAGCCGGTCGGGTGCACGCGGATTTCGGCACTGTCGAACATCGCAACACCGAGGATATCGCAATTCTTGGACGGTCCAGCACCGACGATCTCGGTAAAGAACGACACGCCTATGCCCATGATCTCGCGGGTTTCGCCGCGCTTGAAGGCTTCCTGCTTGGCCTTTTGTTCGGCGCGCAGCTCGCGATAGCCGATCGTGTCCATCGCCTTCTGCATGGCGGTGTGATAGTCGCCACTGTCATATTCCCAGCCGAGGGCCGAGTGATAGGGGAACTGCTCCGGCTTGACGAAGTTCTTCATCCGCAAGTCCGCCGGATCCATGTCGAGCTTCTGGGCCAGGATATCCATCGCACGCTCGATGCAATAGGCCGCCTCCGTCACGCGGAACGAACAGCGGTAGGCGACGCCACCCGGTGCCTTGTTGGTATAGACCCCGTCGACAGCCAGATGCGCTGCCGGGAAGTCGTAGGACCCGGTCACGATGTTGAAGAAACCAGCCGGCCATTTCGACGGATCGGCACAGGCATCAAAGCCGCCATGGTCAGCCAGAACATGCACTTTGAGACCAGTGACGGTACCGTCGTTCTTCGCAGCGATTTCCGCGGTCATGTGATAGTCGCGAGCAAAGGACGTTGTCGAAAGGTTCTCCATCCGATCCTCGACCCACTTCACCGGGACTCCGGTGACGATGGAGGCGACAATGGCACAGATGTAACCGGGGTAAGCCCCGACCTTGTTGCCGAAACCGCCGCCGATATCAGGCGCGATCACATGGATCTTCTGCTCCGGAATAGTCGAGAGCAGAGAGGCCACCGTTCGGATGACATGGGGTGCCTGGAACGTTCCCCAGACCGTCAACTCGCCCTTGATCTTGTCCATCGATGCAACGCACTGACAGGTTTCGAGCGGTGAGGGGTGCGTCCGGTGATAGGAGATCAGCTCCTTGATGGTAACATCGGCTTCGGCAAAGGCTCGGTCGGTTTCCTCCTGGTCGCCAACTTCCCAGGTGAAGATGTGGTTGTGGTGTTTGCGCGGCCCGTGCGCGCCTTCCATCTTGCCGTCGAGATCAGGCCGCAGAACCGGAGCGTCCGGATCCATCGACTTGAAAGGATCCGTCAGGACGGGAAGCTCTTCATATTCGACTTCCACCAGCTGAATGGCATCGTCGGCGATATAGCGGTTCTCGGCCACCACGAAGGCGACTTCCTGGTTCTGGTACAGCACCTTGCCATCGGCCAGCACCATCTGCACGTCACCGGCGAGTGTCGGCATCCATGCAAGATTGACGCCTTTCAGGTCTTCCGCTGTCAGGACGGCGATCACCCCAGGCAGTTTTAACGCTTCGGAAGCGTCGATCTTCGTGACCTTGGCGTGGGCATAGGGAGAACGGACGAAATCGCCGAACACCATCCCGGGCAGTTTCACATCATCGACATACTGGCCCTTGCCTTGCGTGAAGCGAATATCTTCCACACGCTTGCGTTTGCAGCCCATGCCTTCCAGGGCGGCTTCGCGCTGTTCCCGTGTCGGGGTCATGTCGTTCATTCTGCAGCCTCCTGAAATTCAGTGCCATTCAGCTTCGCAGCGGCGTACTGGATCGCCTTGACGATGTTCTGATAACCGGTGCAGCGGCAAAGATTGCCCGAAATGCCCATGCGGATTTCTTCTTCCGTGGGGTTCGGGTTTTCCTTCAGCAGCGTGTGTGCACGCAGGATCATTCCCGGGGTGCAGAAGCCGCACTGCAGCCCGTGCATCTGCCGGAAGCCTTCCTGAAGCGCGGACAAGGTACCATCCGCATTGGCCATGCCTTCGATGGTGGTCAGTTCCGCGCCGTCTGCTTGAACGGCAAACATGGTGCAGGACTTCACGGACATGCCGTTCAGCTCAACCGTGCAGGCACCGCAATGAGAGGTCTCGCAACCGATATGCGGCCCGGTGAGGTTGAGGTCCTCTCGCAGGAAATGGATCAGAAGCGTGCGCGGTTCAACAAAACGCTGCACCTTCTTGCCGTTGATGGTCATGGAGACCGGGATCTGTTCAATATCGCTCATAGTCGTTTCCCTCGATCCTGGTTCAGCTGGATGCGCGCGATGCAGCTTTTGCAAGCGCCCGCTGCAACATCACGCCTGCCATCTTGGTGCGATATTCTGCAGGTCCACGTCCGTCCGAAGCGGGCTTGGTGATCGCCTCAGCCGCCGCGACCGCGCGGGCAACGGTTGCCGTATCGAGTGTCGAACCAGCCAGAATTTCTCCGGCTTCCTTCGCAAAAAGCGGTGTATCCGCGACATTGGTGAGGGCAATCGAACAGAAGGACACTCTGCCACCTTCCAACGTCAGGACCACGGCAGCTGCGGCTGTCGCATAGTCGCCAACCTTGCGCTTCAGCTTTTCATAGGCATAGCCATGCCCTGCAGGCGGGACGGGTATACGAACGGCTGTCAGAATTTCTTCAGGCGCAAGGGCCGTGAAATAGGCCGCCTCATAGAAGTCGCGTGCAGGCACTTCACGTTCGCCGTCCGGCCCGGTCAGAACATAGGTCGCATTCAGGCACTGCATTAGCGCCGGCATATCGTTGCCCGGATCGCCATTGGCGACATTTCCGCCAAGGGTGCCGACATATCTTATCTGCGGATCGGCAATGAGAAGCGACGTTTCGCGAATGATCGGCAGTTTTGACGCCAAGAGATCCGAGGCGATCAGCTCATGCTGCGTGGTCATGGCGCGAATGGTGATCGTGCCGCCGTCGTCGGAAATGCCTTTGAGATCGGCAATCCCACCAAGGTCGACCAGATGTTCCGGCGCTGCCATGCGCAACTTCATCATGGGGATCAGGCTATGGCCTCCGGACAGTGGCCGCGCTTCGTCGCCATGGCTGACCAGGATCGCGACAGCTTCCGCCACGGACGTTGGCCGGTGATAGGTGAATGCACCAGGTATCACGTCTTTCTCCTCCCTCTGCCGGCCACCTCAGGGCCGGATGCCGGTCTTCCCGAAAAGCGATTGGTTTCGCCTTTCACCGGCAACGTCGTGTCCGGACGCTGGAAACGGCCGAATTGTTCACGTTTGAGAAGGGTGCGGAACAGTGCGGCGCACACTCAAGAACGCTTGCACAAACAGCCTGTCTGGCTACACGGATGACGTGCTGTCCTGCACGAACTGCGACAGCTCTTCTGACGCATTTCACGGCTTAAATTCAGATGATTTCGAAAAAACAAGGTAATTACAATAGCTTACAATAGGGGTCCAGGCCACAAATACCACCACCATGAAGAGTGTCCGCTTGATGCCCATTTGCACGAACGGCGTATTTTGCGGTCTTGCATGCACTGCAACACCGAAAGTGAACCTAACCGATGATCTGGTTATTGGGCGGCAGCGGGCTGTTCATGACCCGCGTGGCTTTGATGTCTGTTTTGCCCAAGCGCCTTCAATCGCGCTTTCACCCGCCCCCAACGAGACCGGCTGACAGGAACACTCTGCCCCGCCTGGCCGGCAAGGATAAGAACTCCACCGTCACCGGAGCGCTTGTAGCTGACAACGCGGCTGAGATTGACGATGTGACTTCGGTGGACACGGTTGAAAGTGCGCGGATCAAGCTGCTGTTCCGCTTCACTGATGGAAAGAGGGCAGAAGAATTCTCTGCTGCCGTCATACAGACGTGTGTAATGGGCGTCCGCGTGAATGGCATATATATCCAGCACGCCGATCTTGGTCTTCTGGCCATCCCGCTCGATCGGCAGCATTCCCTTGCCAAGTGGCTGACCAGGCCGGACCGCTTGAGCCGCCGCCTGCAATCCGGATGCGGATTTGACGCTGACAGCCATAACGGCTTGCGCTGACTGGCCCTGCTTGTCTTCACTTGCCGCACGCAGCTCTTCCTCTGGCATCTGGTTCCTGACCATGCCGCGATCAGTCTGGTCTTCCTGGGCTGGAACGAGGGCCAGCAGGAACAGGCCCGACACCAGAAATGCTACGCAGGAAACGAGAATAGCCAGCATTCCGGGGCTCAGGGCTGGTGCAAGAGTACCTGAAACCGGTTGCAGCGTTTCATAGGTCAATCCTGCCATGGCCGTGTAATGCATGGCTGAAATCGCAAGCGCCAGAACCGCTGCCGAAATGACAAGAGGAGGGCGGCGGCCGAGGCCAAAAAGAAGCCACATGGCGAGACCGGCTGCGTTGAAGGCAATCAGGAAGCTGGCAAAAACGTAGGCCGGGTCATGCTCCATGCGCAAAGACCCATGCAGGGCATACATGCCGAGATAATGCATGGTGCAAATACCGCTTCCCATAACAAAAGCGGAAAGGCCGAGGCGAATCGGGGTCAGCCGCGCATTGCTCGCTGCGAAAACAGCAATGCCGACAACGAGTACACAGACGAGAAACGACAGCAGTGTCGGCAGAACGAGAAAATCGACGGCGACAGGCAGACGGGCTGCCAGCATTCCGACGAAATGCATGGACCAGATGGCAAGGGCGACGGTCAACGCTGCCCCTGCAAGCAACAGCCGACGTCTCGGGTCAATCGCGCTGCGAACCTGAACGGCAAGGTTCAAGCCCACGAAACTGCCCTGAAAGGCCATCACCAGGGACAGCGCAACAAGCCAGGGCTCGTGCATCACTGACATGCCGGCTATCTCCTCCCAGTAGCCGCCGCCGCAACAAGCGACGGTTCCTCCGGATCAGATGATAGGGGAAAGAGAAATCTGCATCAAATTACGCGTGATACCAATGCATACGTGCACGGGCCGCGGGATCAATTTGAAATGTCCTGAGAAAAAAATGGCGGTGAGGGTGGGATTCGAACCCACGGTACGCTCTCACGCACGGCGGTTTTCAAGACCGCTGCCTTAAACCACTCGGCCACCTCACCATGCCGGCGCCTTGGCGGCCCGGCTGTGCAAACCGTTTCCTTTTTCTCACTCGGAAAGTCAAGCCGGAATCACCAGCATGAAGTTCAGGCGGGCGAAATCGTGTGGATGTGCGGGGAAATCAAGCTCCTTTGGGATGTTCCCGCGCCGCTTGCACACAGGGGCAGGACGGGCAGTGCGGGCGCAGGAACATCGCCAAAGGGTAGGGGCCGCCGGTCCGGTGTCGTGGGCAGGGTTTTGAACCGGCGGCCGAAGCTGGAGGTGGGGTCCAGCATTGCTGTGACAGGGCGGTCATCAGCAATGAGTTCACCCTAGGCTGATTTGACAGGTCTGAATGTGATGTACGTCACAACTGATCCGAATGACGATTTCTTCTCACCTGTGTCCTGTGCGCAACAGCCGGCGGCAGGCAAATTGACGCAGTTTTTAGTCATATATTTCAGACTGTTACAACAAACAGCCTTTGAGAAATGAACCTCGGGTCGTCTGAATCCGGTGGAGAGTTGAATTTGGGCAACGTGGCGGCCTCGACGGGCAGTTTACTTTGAAGTAATAAAACTACGCTTTAACAAGGGCATATGCGGGATGTGCAGCGGGGGCTAGTGCGTCTTGCGGGGACTGATCTGATGATCGGAACAATGCCTTGAAAACCGGTGTGGACCGAACCACACGCCGGAATGATCGCGTGAGCTGCGGGGCCGCCAGCGCGTAAGTGAGTAGGACGGCAGTATGCAAGGGACAGGCGGGAAATCTTGCCGGGTGACAAACCAGGTGGCAGGAACGTCTTCAGGGGAACCAGCTGTGACGCTTGATGGTAAATCGCGTCCTGCACGGAAACTCAGCGCCCAGTTGCGCACGGGATTGATTGTGGCGGCAGCGGTTTCGGCCGTGGCAGCCTGCAGCACCGCGCCGCAGCAGCAGAAATCAAAATTCAGCCCGGAAAAATATGGTGTCAAAGGCAGCCCGAAAATGGTTGCTGAAGGCCAACCCGTGCCGAAGGGTGGCGGACGCTATATCGTCGGCAAGAAATACAAGATTGCCGGCAAGTGGTACTACCCAAAGGAAGATCCGGACTACAAGAAGACCGGTCTGGCTTCCTGGTATGGGCCGACTTTCCACGGTCGCAAGACAGCCAACGGCGAGGTTTTCGACCGTAACTCCCTCACTGCTGCGCACACGACGATGCCGCTGCCGTCCTATGCCCGCGTGACGAACGTGGAAAATGGCCGCTCGATGATCGTTCGCGTCAATGATCGTGGCCCGTTCCACGGCAACCGCGTCATCGACCTGTCTGAACGCGCAGCAACGATGCTTGGCACCAAAAGCGCCGGCATCGGCAAGGTAAAGGTCGAGTACGTCGGTCGTGCACCGTTGCACGGACAGGACGAAGGCTTCCTTATGGCCTCTTACCGTGGCCCAGGTGCGGTCGAACCTGGCGCGACAATGCCGGGCACAATGCTGGCACAGGCCGAACCGCAGCAGGTTGCGCCTCAGCAAATCACACCGCAGGTCACCTTCGGGGCTGTTCCGGCGCCAAGCGCACGTCCTTATCTGACCACCGCATCCACGACCACGGCTTTCCGGGCGAAGCAGACAACCTTGACGGTTGCCTTCGATCCGGCGCAGGCATTCGAAGCCGGCAAGCCGACAATCGAAGTTGCGTCCAACAACCGCTTCGAGCCGGTCGAATCGGCCTATTCCGCTCCGGGTCTTGCGCCCGCGGAAGGAACACTCGGCGTGCTGCGCGTCCCGGCGCCGGGAACGTCCGCAGGTCTCGTGTCAGGCAGTGCAATTTCCTCATTTGCTGCGAACCGCCGAATTTCCGACGCGCATTCGCTGCTTTCAAATGTGGCCGACACGGGCCTTTCGATGCGTGAGCTGGTGGTCAAACTGGAAAACGACGGCTAATCGGCCCGGAACCCGGAGTAGGTCCGGCTTCTTCCACACGCCGCGCCTGTATCTATAAATAGGGCAAGCGGTTCATGGCCTCCGCATATTCTGTATCCGGATTTTTGAGAGCGTCTCGTCGCCTTGTAGGGCGAGGGGCGTTCTCTGCTTTTTTTGTCGTCTCTGCGTTCGCTCTCCCAGGGAATGCAGCCGAAACCATCGTGACGAAAGCTCCGATGGCTTTCCTCTATGAGCCCGGCTCCGGCACAATCCTTTTTGCCAAGGAACCTGACCAGCCGTTCGCTCCTGGCGCTCTAGCCAAGGTCATGACAGCCGCAACGGTTTTCAAGGCAGTGAAAGAAGGCGATCTCTCGCTTGATCAGACTTGCAAGGTCAGCGAACACGCCTGGCGAACCGGCGGCGCTCCCTCGGGTCGTGGTGCCACAATGTTCGCCGCGATCAAATCCGATATCTCGGTTGAAGACTTGCTCAAGGGATTGCTGGTTCACAATGGCAACGATTCCGCGATCGTGCTTGCCGAATGCCTGGACGGGTCCGAAGAAGCGTTTGCTGTGCGCATGAACGAATTCGCGCAATCCATCGGCATGAAGAACAGCCGCTTCGGCAACCCGACTGGCTATCCGGAAGTCCCAAGCCAGACCACTGTCCGTGATCAGGCAAGGCTTGCGGAATACATTCTGGAGAGCCACGCGGATCTTTATCCGATGTTCGCTATCCCGGAATTCACCTGGAACAAGATTTTCCAGCGCAACAAGAACCCCTTGCTCGGTGAAATCCGCAACCTTGACGGCCTCGGCGGCGGCAATGATGCAGAATCAGGATATTCCGGCCTCGGTTCGGTGGACAGGAATGGACGCAGAGTTATTGCCGCGGTTGCGGGTCTTTCGTCGGACAAACACCGCCTTCAGACACTCAAGGAGGTCATCGAAGGCGCCTGGGAGTATTTTTCCGTTCAGACGTTGTTTTCAGCGGGCGATGTTGTTGCAGACGGCCGGGTGTTTGGCGGTGTGACCAGCAGTGTTCCGCTGGTGTCCGAGAAAAGCGTTGACGTGCTGCTGCCGCGAGGTGGCACACTCGATTACAGGATACGCGTTATCTACAACGGACCGCTCCCCGCGCCAGTCAACGCTGGAGAGCAAGTTGGCGAAATCCGGGTCATCGGCAAGGATGGGATCGTCTACCGCTCTCCATTGGTAACCGGTGGCGCTGTTGCGGAAGGCACCATGATCGGCAGGGCTCTGGACGGTCTGCAGGAGCTGCTGTTCGGCTGGATCGGGTAAACGGTGCACAAAGATTGCAATTGCTGCTAAAGCCGGTGACAAAGACCAACAAGAACTAGCGGAGCCGGGATAGGGTGCCAGGACATTTCATTACCTTTGAAGGTGGCGAGGGGGCCGGAAAATCGACCCAGATCGCCCGCCTGAAAACCTATCTTGAAGGTCTGGGGCTATCCGTTGTCGTAACCCGCGAACCAGGCGGCTCGCCAGGGGCTGAGAAGATCCGTGCAATGCTGTTGTCTGGCGGCGCAAAGGATCTCGGTCCTCGCGGCGAAGCAATGCTTTTTGCCGCGGCACGCGCGGACCATGTGGATACCACCATCAAACCGGCGCTGGAGCGAGGCGACTGGGTTCTCTGCGACCGCTACGCCGATTCGACCTGGGTTTATCAGGGCGAGGCGGGCGTCGATCGCGACTATCTGAAACTGCTGGAAACGGCCGCGGTTGCCGGCATCTATCCCGACCTGACGATCCTCATCGACGTTCCGGTAGAAGTCGGGCTTGGACGTGTGGCGGAACGTTCTCGCACGGATGACAGCGGCGGCCCGGACAGGTTCGAAGGTGAAGAGCTCAAGGTCCATCAGCGAAGACGTGAACTTTTCCTTGAACTCGCCAAAAGCGAATCCTACCGATTTGCCGTGATCGACGGTGCCAAGGAGCCTGCCGAGGTCGAAACAGCCATTCGCAATGCCGTGAAGGAAACCTTTGCCGGCGACCTGAATGAAGGCGGCGCATCGGGCGTCACTGCTGAAGGGGCGCACTGATGGCCCGTGCCAATGCACCGATCGGCATTCCTGAAGTTGATGCTCTTCCTGGCTATCCGTTGCCCCATGAGCGGGACATCCTGATCGGACACACCAAAACGGAACAGGCTCTTCTGGACGCCTACAGGTCCGAGCGGCTTCATCATGCCTGGATCCTGGGCGGCCCGAAAGGGATCGGAAAGGCGACGCTTGCCTTTCGTTTCGCTCGTTTCGTGATCGCAAATCCGGACAGGTTCGGACAGCAGGTTGCCGCCGCGCGCGACCTTGCAGTTGCGCCCGACCATCCAGTGTCCCGACAGCTGAAGGCAGGCGGGCATCCGAACATTCTGCATTTGCGTCGACCCTGGGACGAGAAATCCAAACGGTTCAAAGCCGACCTGCCGGTGGATGAGGTGCGCAGAACCGTTTCCTTCTTCGGTACCACAGCATCCGCCAAGGCCTGGCGGATCTGCATTGTCGATGCTGCGGACGACATGAACATCAGCTCCGCCAACGCGCTCCTGAAGATCCTTGAGGAACCACCGCAACGATGCCTGTTCCTGGTGCTGAGCCATGCACCAGGCCGCCTGCTGCCGACAATCCGGTCCAGATGCCGGCGCCTCGATCTGGATCCCTTAAGCGAGCAGGAGGTCGGTCAGGGCCTGCAGGACCTATCTGGCGGATCGGTTGCCTCGGCGGATGACCTTCGTGAACTCGCTCAAACAGCCGACGGCAGCTTGCGATCTGCCATCACTTTGCTTTCGGGAGATGGTCTTGCGATCGCCAAGGGCGTTCGTCAGCTCGCAGACCGGCCGCAACAACTCGATCTGGCCGCTGCGCATGCATTGGCGGACCTGGTGGCCGCACGCGGCCAATCCGACAATTGGGAAAGCTTCCAGCACATCGTTCAGATCTGGCTGCACGATCGTATGCGCCGAGATCTTGGCAAGGGTGTGCGTGACGCACACGGGATCGTCGAGATTTGGGAAAAAATGAACAGGGCGATCCGGGATGCGGACGCGCTCAATCTCGACAAGAAACAGGTCGTGCTGGATTTTTTCTTCGCTTTGCGCGCAGCCTGACCCGTCAAGGCCCGTCTGTCGGCAACACAGATTGGAAATCGTTACGAGCGAGAGTTCGTGACTTGGGCAAGCCCCGATTCTTTTGTTAAAAGGCGGCAGCAACACCTATATGCGCCATACCGATCAAACTCATTTGGATCTTCAATGCTTGTCGACAGCCACTGCCATCTCGATTTCCCGGATTTTGACGGTGAACGTGCCGAACTGATCGCGCGGGCCAAGGCGGCCGGCGTGGAACTGATGGTCAGCATCTGCACCCACATCCGCAAGTTCGACCAGGTTCTGGCAATCGCCGAGGAATATTCGGAAGTCTATTGTTCGGTTGGCACCCATCCGCACAACGCCGGCACGGAGCGCGGCATTCCAGCCGATGAAATCGTGCAATTGGCGAACCACCCCAAGGTGGTCGCCATCGGCGAGGCCGGTCTCGATTACTTCTATGACAAGGCTCCGCGCGATGCACAGGCGGAAGGCCTTCGCATCCACATAGAAGCCGCACGGCGCACCGGCTTGCCGCTGGTCATTCATTCACGCGACGCGGATGACGATATGGCAGCCATCTTGCGCGAAGAAATGGGGAAGGGGGCCTTCCCGGCCCTGCTGCATTGCTTTTCGTCCGGCCGAGACCTTGCACTGACCGGAATAGAGCTTGGCCTTTATGTGTCCTTTTCCGGAATTTTGACTTTCAAGCGCTCGGAAGAGATCCGTGACATTGCCCGTGAATTGCCGGCGGACCGATTATTGGTGGAAACCGACGCCCCATATTTGGCACCGCAGCCTAGGCGCGGCAAACGTAACGAACCAGCCTATACAGCGATGACCGCGGCGGTTCTGGCGGAAACCAGGGGCGTTTCGGAAGAAGAGATTGCGCGGCAGACCACAGAGAATTTCTTCAGGCTCTTCAGCAAGGTGCCTCGTCAGACCCTGCAGACAAAAGCGATTGCTTCATGACCTTGACGCTGACCATTCTAGGATGCGGCTCTTCGGGAGGCGTGCCGCGTGTCGGCAATGATTGGGGCGATTGCGATCCCGGTGAACCGAAGAACCGCCGCAGCCGCTGTGCGCTTCTTGTGGAAAAGCGTGTGGATAACGAGTGCACAACGGTGTTGATAGACAGCGGACCCGACATCAGGTCGCAATTGCTGGCTGCCAACGTCAAGCACCTGGACGCGGTTGTCTATACACATTCGCATGCCGATCATCTGCACGGTATCGACGATTTGCGGGCCTTTTGGGTGCAATCCGGCAAAAGAGTTCCCGTCTATATGGACGAAGCGACAAGCGCGAGGGCACTCACAGCGTTCAGCTACTGCTTTGAAACACCGGCAGGCTCCAACTATCCGCCAATTCTGGAACGCCGTGATCTTCGTCCGGACACACCAGTCACCATTGAGGGAAACGGCGGTCCGATCACCTTCGAACCTTTCGAGGTTGTCCACGGAGAGATCAATGCGCTTGGATTTCGCATTGGTGACACAGCCTACATCCCCGATGTCTCGGACATTCCGGATAACAGCCTCAACCAATTGAAACACCTTGATCTTCTGATCCTGGATTGCTTGCGCCGCAGACCACATCCAAGCCATTTCTGTCTGGCGGATGCGCTGTCCTGGACTTCCAGAATTGCTCCCAAACGCACCATTTTCACCAATCTTCACAATGACTTGGACTACAAAGCCCTGTCAGCGGAACTGCCTGAAACCATAGAACCTGCCTATGATGGTATGCTCCTGTCCGTTGAAGACACAGGCACAGGCAAAGAAAGCGCTCTAACCACCGATGGCTGGTAAGCCACGCTACAAACAACCGACGGAAGATCGGCTGACCAAGTCTGCGCTTCATTACCTGGAACGCTATGCGACATCGGCCGCCAATCTTCGCAACGTTCTTGAACGCAAGGTTTTGAAAGCCTGCATGAGCCTGGAACTCGAGCCCGCCGACTATGCCGACCTGATCGATGCAGTCGTTGAAAAATGCGTTCAGACAGGTCTCGTCAACGACAAGACCTACGCGGAAACCAAGACTGCCGGGCTGCGCCGCCGTGGTGGCTCCACGCGGAAAATCGAAGCTCAGTTGGCTGCCAAAGGCGTTGACAGAGAAACGATACACACGGTGCTGGCACAAGACGAACGCAGCGACGAGGAAGCCGCTCGGATCTTCGCAAGACGCAGACGGCTTGGTCCATACAGAACCACACGAACGCGAGATGACCGGCGCGACAAGGATCTGGCTGCAATGTGCCGGGCGGGCTTTTCCTTTGAAATCGCCCGCAAGGTGATCGACGCGGACGACAGCGATTGATCTATACGACAGCACGACTGAGGCGCGGAATGACGCTCAGCAACACAAACTGACTGGCAACGCCAAACGGATCCATCACTAAGGCATTGGCAAAGCAAGGCAATCACGCCTTGCTATAAATGTTCCATAATATTGATTATGCGAATTAGTGATGTGGATTGGGAGCCCTCCATCGTCCCAGCAACAAATGTCACCTATCGGGCTTTCTCACCACTGCTCCAGCTCTGGACCTTGGCTGTGTCGGCTAGTCGACGTCATTGCAGATAGCTTGCAGAGCTTTGGCTTGCGTTCCATCGGTGTCCGGGCTTGAAAGACCAGACATGCAAACGAGAGATTTCCAAAGCGCCCATGCTCTGGCCCGTTGCCAGGTCTGATCATCTACCTCGCACGCATCCCGGAAAATCTTCCGGCTTTCGGGATCGAAATACGTCCAGGCCATAACGATGTCACAAGCAGGATCACCGATACCACAGGTTCCGAAATCTATGAGAGCTTTGACGACGCTTTTGGTGACGATTATGTTTCCGACCGCTACATCTCCGTGGAACCAAACAGGTCTGGCCGTCCAGGCTGACGTCATGCCGCGCTGCCAGACCTCAAGGCACTGCATTGCGTCCACCTTGCTGCCGAGGATATCCAAACTCTTTTGAACTTCGTCGCCGTAAACGCTGGGATGACAACCCCGATAGAATGAGTGCTTCCCCGCAAGGAGCCCGCTATCTGTAACGATCGCTCTCAAATCACACAGGGTTTTGCCAAGCGAAACCGCGAACGTTTCCGGATTCACACCGTCAGCGCTTTCAAGTGTATCTCCCTCGACCCAACGCCTTATCGACCACGGTAGCGGAAATGTATCGCTTGGCAGGCCGACAGCGACGACACTCGGCACTTCAACGGACAGATGCTCACCCAAGACAGCCAGCGCATGCGCTTCTTTCTTCACTGCTTCGGCATAGGATTCATTTCGTGGCAGACGCACGGAAAGAGCATCACCGAGCCTGAAGGTGGCGTTGTCCCAGCCCTGTTGGGAAACCGGTTCAATTGGTAGATGGTCAAGATGTGGAAACTGCTGGCGTATGAGAAGCGCAACTGTGTTTCGGTCGATTTCCATATTGTCCACGGTTGCTTTTCCAATCAAATCTTACCATTAAATCTAATCAAATCAGCATCTTATGCCAGCCAAATGCCCCCGGAAAAGAAGTCGTTGCCAGGTGAACATGGCCTTTGCGGCGGTTCAAAACCTGCCTCAAACAATGCCTCTCATCTCCGGCAGATCACAGATCCGGATTGGACACCCCTTCCCGCACAAGTTCATAAGCTGCTGTTATTGCGAGGTTATTCCCCGAAAAACACTGCACTTCTTGCAGCTAGTCTGAACCGCACACAGTATCGACGCGCCTGACGCCGGTGCTTATGTCTGTATGATATTGTTCTGATATGTCAGCAAGCGAACGTTACACTTTTCGAGAAGTGACCCCGGCAGATCTACCTCTCTTGGCGGAATGGCAGTCGCGACCGCATGTCCGCAAGTGGTGGGACACGGCCGAGCCCTTTACTACGCAAAAACTCAAAGACACTCGGGTGAAGCGCTGGATTGTTGAGACAACCCAGCGCCCTTTCGCCTACTTGCAGGACTACAGCGTTCACGGCTGGGAAGATCACCATTTTTTCTCGCTACCCAAGGGATCTCGGGGCATTGATCAGTACATCGGCGAAGCAGACATGACAGGTAAAGGGCACGGCCCTGCGTTTATCGCGCAGCACCTGAAGGCACTGTTCAGGGCCGGCATTCCGGTCGTTGCGACCGATCCCCACCCGGAGAACACTCGTGCCATTTCAGCGTATGAGAAGGCAGGCTTTGAAGTGTTTGGTACCTCCCGGGTGACACAATGGGGCTTGATACTCCCCATGAAGGTCAGTTCATCAGGGTAAGGCCCTGTGCTGTTTTTCCGTGCAGCATGGTGTTTCTAGATGCCATCCCTGCCCCCTCTCCTTCGTCCTGGCGAAACGGTGCCATTTGCTAACAAAACTGTCTTATCGTGCGCCCAAACCGGGTCTCAGTGAATTGGACCCGAGTACGCCGCCAGCCAGACTTTGCGTAGCCACAATATCGCGCTATCGCTGATACAGCTTTTGATTTGCATATTCGATTCTATTGGAGACCTTTTTGGCACATCTTTCTCAAAAACTGAGTGTAGCCATCCTGTTTGGCGGGCGATCTGCGGAACACGAAGTCTCGGTCCTTTCCGCCACAAATGTCATGAACGCGCTCGATCCTTCCAAGTATGACGCGGTTCCGGTCTACGTCACCCGTGAAGGACAATGGCTGCTGAGCAATTTTGAGAATGGGCATCTGGCACGGCCGACAACTGGCATTGAAATCTGTCCTGTTCCAGGTGGCCGTGGCCGAGTGATTGCACTGGATGAAAACGGGTTGCCTCGTGACTTTGACAAGCTCGACGCGGTCTTTCCCGTGCTTCATGGCCTCCATGGCGAAGATGGTGCGGTGCAGGGACTAGCTGAAGTGGCCCGGGTTCCGCTCGTTGGATGCGGTATCGCAGGGTCTGCAAATGCACTCGATAAGGATCTTGCAAAACGGCTTCTCATCGAGGCCGGCCTCCCCACGGCCAAATCACTCACAATTCGGCCGGACGATGTGCCGGACTTCGAACGCCTGAAGCGCGAACTTGGTTTGCCCGTATTCATCAAACCTGCCCGCCAGGGTTCCTCGGTCGGTGTCAGCAAGGTTCAGACGGCAGACGACTTTGAGGCCGCCTTGAAAGAAGGGTTCAAGCACGACAACAAGCTTCTTGCCGAGGAGTTCGTTCTTGGCCGCGAAATCGAATTCGCGGTCCTGGAGGAAAGCGACGGCACGCTGTTCGTCTCCAGGCCGGGCGAAATCGTTCCTGCCGAAAGCCATGGCTTTTACACCTATGACGCAAAATATGTCGACGAAGACGGCGCGGCCTTGAAGGTGCCCGCAGATTTGCCGCACGAGGTCGAAGGCCGGATGCAGGATCTGGCGGCAAAAGCGTTCAGAGCCCTGGGATGCGACGGCATGGCTCGTGTCGATTTCTTTGTGACGCAGGAAATGAATTTCCTGCTGAACGAACTAAACACGATCCCCGGCTTTACGAATATCAGCATGTATTCCAAAGCGATGGCTGCAAGCGGCGTCAGCTATCCGGAGATCATCGATCGTCTGATCACCCACGGCATTACCCGGGCAGAACGGGATATCTGAAACTTGACCATCATGCGCTCAATGCAAGAGCATTCTTCACAAACTCCGTGCCGATGTAGTCTCCGTCCCGGCGCACAACGCGGCATGTTCTCTCAGACTTCCCATCGTTGAAATGGAGAGTGAACTGGTTCGGAACATTTCCGGCATTAGCCAAATGAATCCGTGCCCCATTTTCGGAAATATCCCTTACAGAACACTGCACGCACTCATTCTGACCAAACCTGATTTCGGCATGTTGATGCACGCGGGTTCGTTCGCTTTTCCGCCGGTTTTCCATGCCGACGACCCAATTGTCCAGATTGCTGCAGACGGACGCAACATTTTCGGATGCGAGCATCAACTTGCTGCTGATTTCGTCAGTCGCAGCGCATTGCTGTTCTGCTGCAGTTGATGTTCCCTGAACCAATTCCTGCACTTCGGTGATTGACGACTGGATGGCCTTCAGCGCTTCATCTACAGCTCCTGCAACGGTCTGCATCTCCTCGATCTCGGCGAAAATGCGCGTTGTTGCCTGAGATGTCTGGCTCGCGAGATCCTTGACCTCGTTCGCCACAACAGCAAAGCCTCGTCCCGCCTCGCCTGCGCGTGCGGCCTCTATCGTTGCGTTGAGAGACAAAAGGTTGATCTGATCAGCAACTTTCGAAATCAGCTGAACGACATCGTCCATGGAAGCCGCAGCGTTGCGGAGAGTTTCGGTGGATCTTCCGGCTGCTTCGGAGCGGGTTTGCATGTCATCAACCGCCCGCTGCGCCTCGTCCATTCCACGCGACACATCTTGTGCAGAGCCGGTAATTTCCCTGGCAGAAGCAACTGTCTGCTCAACAGTTCCAAGTGTCTCTTCGGCGGCCGCAATGGCTGTCTGTCGTGACTTCATGTTCTGCGTAACGTCGGTGGCAAACTTGGTAATCTTGATGAGCCTACCGGACGCGTCGAAGATCGGATTGTAGGTCGCCTGCAGCCAGATAGGAGCGCCACTCTTGCCGTAACGCTGATAGATGGCCGACGTATGTTTCCCGTCCCCCAGTTCCTTCCAGAATGAGGCATATTCCTTGCTCTGTGCGTAATCGGGTGACACAAACATGCGGTGGTGTTTACCGACCACCTCAGCGGCAGAATACCCGGTCGTACGCAGGAAGTTCTCGTTCGCGTCGAGAATGATCCCTTCCCTGGTGAAGGAAATCATCGCCTGGCTACGGCTGATTGCCGCAATCTGGCCTTCATATTCAGCGTTTCGAAGCTTTTCGGAGGTTACGTCGGTCGCGAATTTCACGACCTTGAACGGGTGACCAGCCGCATCGAGGATCGGGTTGTAGGAGGCCAGGATCCAGATATCCCTACCGTCCTTGTGCCGGCGTCTGAACTCGCCGCTCTGGTAAGCCCCTTCTCCAAGCTTGCGCCAGAAGGCCTTGTATTCTGGCTTGTTCCGATCTACCGGATCCAAAAACAGGCTGTGGTGCTTGCCCTTCACTTCCGAAAGTTCGTAACCGAGCGACTTCAGGAAATTCGAATTCGCATCGAGGATCGTGCCGTCCAGGTCAAATTGAATAACAGCTTGCGATCGGTTGATCGCGTCTATCTGCCCCTGGGCTTCAAGCGCCTTTCGTTTCTTCTCGGTAATATCGGTCGCGATCTTGACGATCTTCCGAACGGTCCCCGACCTGCTGATGACCGGATTGTAGGTTGCCTGGATCCAGACTTCCTGGCCTCCCTTGGCAATCCGGGCAAATTCAGCAGACTGGAACTCTCCCTTCGACAAAGCCTTCCAAAGACGTTCATAATCGGACGACTTTGCATAGTCCGGATCGACGAACATCCTGTGATGTCGTCCCTTTATTTCATCCAACGAATACCCGAAGGTCCTGAGAAAATTCTCATTCGCTTCCAAAATTGTGCCATCGGGTTTGAATTGTATGATCGCTTGAGAACGACTAAACGCATCGACAATTTCTCGGCAGTCACTTTGCGGCAATAACAACGTCATAAGAAATCGCCTTTAGGTAGGTGTTTTCCCGTATCACACTAGCGACATCTTCTTGAATCTTGTTTAACGTGAACTATAGGTAAATATATCTAGGGTTGCTGCGCACATGTACGGCACGGACCTGTAATCGACGCCATGCTCTACGTCCCTTAACCGTCGTAACCACTTGAACGGCCGCGCATTTTCTTGATCTGACCACGTTGTTTCTTGGCGTCGAGACGACGCTTCTTGGATCCGAGGGTCGGTTTCGTGGCCTTGCGGGGTTTCGGCTTTTCCGTAGCCTTTCGAAGCAAGTCCAGCAAACGCTCCAACGCATCTTCCCGATTCCGTTCGCGGGTCCGGAACCGATCCGCCTGCAAGACAATCTCGCCGCCCAGAGTCAGCCGACTGCCTGCAAGCCTCGCCGCTCGCGTCTTGACGTCTTCTGGAAGTGTTTCATTGCCGGCAAGGTCGAACCGAAGTTGAACTGCCGTTGAGACCTTGTTGACGTTCTGCCCGCCAGGCCCGGAGGCGCGAATGAAATCTTCTGTGAGATCATCCTTGAGGATGAACAGGCGTCCAGTCACTGCAATCTTTGAAGCAGCAAAGGGATCGTCCGTCTCGCCGCTCATACCGCCTGATCACTCTCGGCCGGCAACTTCAGGCCGACACCGTTCAAGATAAGCGACGTCACCGCAGCTTCCGTTTCGGCCTGGAAGGCCGCGTCGGAAAGGTCCTTCCCGGTCAACGCCTTGATCTGCACCGAAAAGTCCGCGTAATGCTGGGTGGTTGCCCAAATCGTGAAGATGAGATGGACAGGATCGACACTTCGCATCTTGCCTGCCGCGATCCAGTCTTCGATCACCTGACTTTTTTCGGCCACCAAACGCTTCAGATCCGTTTGCAGGATCGGCAATATCTGTGGCGCACCCTGCATCACTTCGTTGGCAAACAACTTTGAGGCTTCCGGAAACCTGGCAGACATTTCGATCTTCTGGCGAATATAGGCAGCCAGTTCCTGCGCCGGCTCCCCATCCGGATTGAGCGTTTTCAAAGGGGCAAGCCACACCTCCAGAATATGGGCGAGCGTCGCGTTATAGATCGCCTCCTTGGAGGAGAAGTAGTAGAGCAGGTTGGACTTCGACATTCCGGCATCCGCAGCGATCCGCTCAACTGTCGCGCCGGAAAATCCCTTCATGGAAAACTCGCCAAGCGCCGCTTCCAGAATCAGGGACCGGTTCTTTTCCTGGATCCGGCTCAGCCCGCCTGATTTAAAGGATGCCTGCGTCTGCTCGCCCAAATCCGCCATCTACCGTTCCGTCTTCTGCCGCGAAGGGTCGCAACCCTACACCCAAACCACACGGCATTTTTCCGGAAAAAACACCGATTTCACAACTGCCAAGTTCAGCACCGGAAGGAATGACCAGAAATTAGTCATGACGACCGGATTTGCATCTTGACCATTTGGTCAAATCCCTCCTAGGGTAAATTGACCAGATGGTCAGAAGGCTAGTCGATTGATCCGTCCCTCGCAATGGGGATGTCTTGAACAAACGGCAGCCATCGGCCAATTCGGGAATCCCGGCAACCCGGGGCGGCTGAAAGGCCAGACAGAGGATTTAGGCGAACGGGAAAGAGGCAAAAGCCCATCCGGAACGCCAGGGAACAGTGTGGGGAGAGGACCAGCGCAGTCGGCACTGCCGTTGACGCAGTGCGCGTGCTATTCCTTCCATCACAAATCAGCAACAGTCGGCCGCTTCAAGCACGAAGGGTCGCAAGGAGGACGTATGTCAGCATCGAGCCAGGCTGCCACCAACAATCTCGAAGCTTTCTGGATGCCGTTCACGGCCAATCGGCAATTCAAGCAGGCCCCACGCATGTTCGTGTCGGCCAAGGACATGCATTACACCACAGCCGACGGCCGCCAGGTTCTCGACGGCACGGCCGGCCTCTGGTGCTGCAACGCCGGTCACTCCCGTCCCAAGGTCGTTGAAGCGGTCCAGAAGCAGATTGCCGAGCTGGACTATGCACCCGCCTTCCAGATGGGCCATCCCAAGGCATTTGAACTTGCTGCGCGTCTCGCGGCCATGATGCCCTCCCCGCTGGACCATGTCTTTTTCACGAATTCCGGATCGGAAAGCGTGGACACCGCATTGAAGATTGCACTTGCCTACCAGCGCGCGATCGGACAGGGCACTCGCACCCGTTTGATTGGCCGTGAACGTGGCTACCACGGTGTCGGCTTTGGCGGCATATCGGTTGGCGGCATCGTCTCCAACCGCAAGACCTTCGGCACGATGCTGACCGGCGTCGACCACATGCGCCATACGCACGATCCCGAGCGCAATGCATTCTCGCGCGGCATGCCGGAAAACGGCGCTGAATATGCCGAAGAGCTGATCCGTATCATTCAGCTTCATGATCCCTCGACCATCGCAGCTGTCATCGTTGAACCGGTCGCCGGATCGACCGGCGTTCTGATCCCGCCCAAGGGATATCTGGAACGCCTGCGCGAAATCTGCTCTCAGCATGGCATTCTGCTGATTTTCGACGAAGTTATCACCGGTTTCGGTCGTCTGGGGTCACCGTTTGCGACTGACTTCTTCGGTGTAACGCCGGATCTTGTCACAACAGCGAAAGGCCTGACGTCCGGCGTCGTCCCGATGGGGGCGGTGTTCTGTACATCTGACATCTATCATACGTTCATGACCGGCCCGGAACACATGATCGAGCTGTTCCACGGTTATACCTATTCCGCGCATCCGCTCGCCTGCGCAGCCGCTCTTGCAACACTCGACACCTACGATGAAGAAGGCCTGCTGACACGTGCGGCTGACCTTGCTCAATATTGGGAAGACGGCCTGCATTCGCTCAAGGATTGCCCGAATGTCATCGACATTCGCAATCTCGGCCTGATTGGCGCAATCGAACTGACGCCAATTGCAGGAGAACCGACGAAACGGGCGTTCTCGGCGTTCCTGAAAGCCTACGACGACGGCCTGCTGATCCGCACGACTGGCGATATCATCGCCCTGTCCCCGCCGCTGATTATTTCGAAGGAACAGATCGACGAGTTGTTCGGCAAGCTGCGCAGCGTGCTGAACGCGATCGACTGATATCCGGCAAGACCAGAGACAAAGACACGTTTTAGGAGACACAAGCATGGCAGCCCCCGGCGAAAACCTGAGGATCAACGCAGAACGCCTCTGGGACAGTCTGATGGAGATGGCAAAGGTCGGTCCGGGTGTTGCCGGTGGCAACAATCGCCAGACGCTGACCGATGCCGACGCCGAGGGCCGCAAGCTGTTCCAGAAATGGTGCGAGGAAGCCGGCATGACCATGGCGGTCGACACCATGGGCAACATGTTCATGACGCGGCCGGGAACAGATCCGGACGCCCTGCCCGTCTATGTCGGCTCGCACCTCGATACTCAGCCGACCGGCGGCAAGTATGACGGCATTCTCGGCGTGCTCGGCGGACTGGAAGTCATCCGAACCATGAACGATCTCGGCATCAAGACCAAACACCCGATCGTGGTCACCAACTGGACCAACGAGGAAGGCACTCGCTTTGCACCGGCAATGCTTGCGTCTGGCGTCTTCGCAGGTGTGCATACACAGGACTGGGCCTATGACCGGGCCGACCACGAAGGCTTGAAGTTCGGCGACGAATTGAAGCGCATCGGCTGGGTTGGCGATGAAGAAGTCGGTGCACGCAAGACCAAGATGCACGCAATGTTCGAACTCCACATCGAACAGGGTCCGATCCTGGAAGCCGAGGGCAAGGATATTGGTGTCGTGACCCACGGCCAGGGCCTTTCCTGGACGCAAGTGACGGTAACCGGCAAGGACAGCCACACGGGCTCCACGCCGATGCCCATGCGCAAGAACGCCGGCCTCGGCATGGCCCGTATTCTGGAACTGGTCGATGAAATCGCCTGGTCGCATGCTCCACATGCTGTGGGTGCCGCCGGCCACATCGAGGTTTTCCCGAATTCACGCAACGTGATCCCCGGCAAGGCTGTCTTCACGATCGATTTCCGCTCTCCGGATCTCGCCGTCATCAAGGATATGGAAGATCGCCTGAAGACAGGCGCCAAGAAGATCTGCGATGACATGGGACTGGACGTCGATTTTGAAAAAGTCGGCGGTTTCGACCCGGTAGAATTCGACAAGGGATGCGTCGAGGCGGTTCGCAACGCTGCCGAGCGTCTCGGATATTCCCATCAAAACATCATCTCCGGCGCCGGTCACGATGCCTGCTGGATTAACAAGGTCGCGCCGACTGCGATGATCATGTGCCCCTGCGTCGACGGTCTGTCGCACAACGAGGCAGAAGAGATCTCCAAGGATTGGGCGAAAGCGGGTGCTGATGTCTTGTTCCACGCAGTGGTCGAAACAGCGGGGATCGTGGAATAGCACAAACATCGGCCAACCTGTCGCGTCAGCGACCGGATTGAACGAACACCTGGCTGTCCCGGTCCTGAACCGAGGCCCGTTGCAGGGAAATGAGAGGAACATGACTTTTAATGGAAAGGCATTGGCAATGGTCTGCGCCCAGTTTTGGGCCGCAGCACCTGCCTTTGCCTTTTCCGTTGGAGACAGCTGGGACTGGCAACTCACGGAGCCGGTCGATCTCGACAGGAATGTCAGGGTTCTGGATCTGCACCCCGACCTGGTGACGCCGGATGATCTGGCGGCTCTCAGGCAAAAAGGTGTCCGCACCATTTGCTATGTCAGCATCGGAACCCTGGAAAATACCTCCGAGGATTTCAAGGTATTTCCGGATGACTTGCTCGGCAAAACCTACGAAGACTGGCCGGACGAGCGTTTTCTCGATATCCGCCGTCTTGATGTCCTGCTTCCGATCATGAAATCCCGCTTCGAAGCCTGCAAGAACGAGGGTTTCGACGCGATTGAACCTGACAACATGGACGTTCATGACAACGACAGCGGGTTTCCGATCACCGCAGACGACGTTGTTGCCTATGTCGCCAGACTGGCCGCCATTGCCCATTCTCTCGACCTCGGCATCGGGCAGAAGAATGTGCCCGACCTGACTGCCGATCTGATCAACCACATGGACTTCCTGATCGCCGAAAGCTGTTTTCAGGACAAATGGTGCGACGACGTCAACGCCTATGTCCGGGCAGGCAAGCCGATCTTCGATGCAGAATACACGGACCGGCCGATAGACTTTCAAGAAGCCTGCGAAGTCGCAGCGCGGCAGAACATTGCGATGATCCTGAAAGACCGGGATCTGACGTCACCGGTACAAACCTGTCCATGAGGCAGGCTGACGAGGGAAATTTCCGGCGCTTCGCACCGGACGAGTGAACAAACGAGAAGGGGAACACAAATGGCCAGCAAAGTGATCAAGGGCGGTACGGTTGTAACTGCCGATCTTTCCTACGAAGCCGATGTGAAAATCGAAGGTGGCCGCATTGTCGAAATCGGCCCCAACCTGTCCGGTGACGAAACCCTGGATGCGACCGGCTGTTACATCATGCCGGGTGGCATCGATCCGCACACCCACCTCGAAATGCCGTTCATGGGCACATTCTCTTCAGACAATTTCGACAGCGGCACACGCGCAGCGTTGGCCGGTGGCACGACCATGGTCGTTGATTTCGCCCTGCCCTCACCCGGCCAGTCGCTGCTGGAAGCCCTGCAGATGTGGGACAACAAGTCTTCAATGGCCCATTGCGACTATTCCTTCCACATGGCGATCACCTGGTGGGGCGAACAGGTCTTCAACGACATGCAGACCGTCGTCCAGCAGAAGGGCATCAACACGTTCAAGCACTTCATGGCCTACAAGGGCGCCCTGATGGTGAATGACGACGAGATGTTCGCCTCGTTCTCACGCTGCGCTGAGCTTGGCGCCTTGCCGCTCGTGCACGCGGAAAATGGCGATGTCGTCGCCACCTTGCAGCAAAAGCTACTGGCGGAAGGCAACAATGGCCCCGAAGCACATGCCTATTCCCGCCCGCCAGAAGTGGAAGGCGAGGCAACCAACCGCGCCATCATGATCGCGGATATGGCTGGTGTACCGGTCTATATCGTTCACACGTCTTCGGAACAGGCGCATGAGGCCATTCGCCGGGCTCGCCAGAACGGCATCCGTGCCTATGGCGAACCGCTCATCCAGCATCTGACGCTGGATGACAGCGAATACAAGCACGCCGACTGGGACCACGCCGCACGCCGGGTCATGTCGCCTCCGTTCCGCGACAAGAAACACCAGGACAGCCTCTGGGCAGGTCTCGCTTCCGGCTCCTTGCAGGTGGTTGCGACCGACCATTGCGCATTCTCCACCGATCAGAAGCGCACCGGTGTCGGCGATTTCACCAAAATCCCGAACGGCACTGGTGGTCTTGAGGACCGGATGCCGATGTTGTGGACATATGGCGTGAATACAGGTCGCCTGACACCCAATGAATTCGTCGCGGTCACCTCAACCAATATTGCAAAGATCTTGAATATCTATCCGAAAAAAGGAGCAATTCTGGTTGGCGCAGATGCCGATCTTGTCGTCTGGGATCCCGAAAAATCGAAAACCATTTCCGCCTCCAGCCAACAGTCCGCCATCGACTACAACGTCTTCGAAGGCAAGGCCGTCAAAGGGCTGCCGCGCTACACACTCACCCGTGGCCGCGTTGCAGTGGAAGACGGCACCGTCAACCACAGCCAGGGTCATGGCGAATTTGTCGCCCGCAAGCCGTATCAGGCCGTCAACAAGGCGCTAAGCACGTGGAAGGAACTGACGGCACCGCGTAAGGTGGAACGCTCCGGCATTCCCGCCAGCGGCGTCTGATCCAATCCGGCCCCGCCTTTCAAACAGGCGGGGCCTTCAAGAAACGAACACGTCAATCCGGACCCGACTCGTGCCGCGAGGAACTTGATGACTGCACTTGCCAGCGCAAAGGACACCGAAATGGTGGAAAACAAACAAAGCGCCAGCCCGAACCGGGTGATCGATATCGAGAACCTCTCGCTAACATTCGAGACCAACGACGGCCCGGTTCACGCGCTTTCAGACATCGATCTGAAGATCGAAGAGGGAGACTTCGTTTCCTTCATCGGTCCGTCGGGTTGCGGCAAGACCACATTGCTCAGGGTTATCGCCGATCTTGAAAAGCCGACCGCGGGGTCCATCACGGTCAATGGTGTCTCTCCGGAACAAGCACGCCTCAATCGGGCCTATGGCTATGTCTTTCAGGCTGCCGCCCTTTATCCCTGGCGCACGATTGCCAAGAACGTGGCATTGCCTCTCGAAATCATGGGGCTTTCAAAGGCCGAGCAGCAAAAGCGGATTTCCCGAAACATGGAGCTGGTGAACCTCACCGGCTTCGAAAAGAAGTATCCCTGGCAGCTTTCAGGCGGCATGCAGCAGCGCGCGTCGATCGCCCGCGCCCTCGCCGTCGAGCCGGATCTGCTCCTGATGGACGAACCCTTCGGTGCGCTCGACGAAATCGTCCGCGACCATCTCAACGAACAATTGCTGCAGCTTTGGGCCAAGACCAACAAGACCGTTGTCTTCGTAACCCACTCGATCCCGGAAGCGGTGTTCCTGTCGACCAAGATCGTCGTGCTGTGCCCGCGCCCGGGCCGTATCTACGACGTGATCGAAAGCGATCTGCCTCGCAACCGCAGTCTTGATATTCGCGAGACACCGGAGTTCCTGAAAATCGCCCATCGGGTGCGCGATGGACTGAAGGCAGGGCACTCCTATGAAGACTAAATCGCATCGACCCGCGACATTTGTTGATGTCGACCCTGCCGTGGAAATCCAGGCCCTTGATGGTCTTGCGACCAGGGTTTGGCAGCGCATTTCTGCGATTGCGGGAAAGGCGCGGATATATGACTGACGCCTCTCTTTCGCAGACCCGTAGCATGAACCCATTTGCCGGCCTGATGTCTGGAACGGTCGGGCCGGTCACTGTCGTCGTCTTGTCGATCATAGCGCTCTGGTATGTCGCTGCAGTTGCACTCAACACCCCATTCCAGAAAGACATGTATGAGCGAGCCGGACAAAGTGATGTCGGGTTCTCTCAACTGGTCACCGATACGCTTTACCAGGAGCGCCCGGTCCTGCCTGCGCCGCACCAGGTGATTGTGGAAATCTGGGACACGACGGTAAACAAGAAGATCACGTCCAAACGGTCGCTGGTCTATCACACGGGCATCACACTCTCTTCGACACTTCTCGGGTTTCTGATCGGCACGACACTCGGCATTCTTCTGGCAATTGGCATCGTTCATTCGCGTGTTCTCGACAAATCGTTGATGCCGTGGGTCATTTCCTCGCAAACCATTCCCATTCTGGCCATCGCGCCGATGATCATCGTCGTTCTCAACGCCGTCGGGATCTCAGGTTTGCTGCCCAAAGCGATGATCTCCACATACCTGTCCTTCTTCCCGGTCACGGTCGGCATGGTGAAGGGACTGAGATCACCTGAAGTCATTCACATGGACCTGATGCACACCTATTCGGCGACGCGCTTCCAGGCTTTCTGGAAACTGCGCCTGCCCTATGCAGTGCCCTACCTTTTCACATCAATGAAAATCGGCATGGCTGCCTCTCTCGTCGGAGCGATCGTCGGTGAACTGCCGACAGGTGCCGTGGCCGGTCTCGGCGCGCGTTTGCTTGCCGGCTCCTACTACGGCCAAACTGTCCAAATCTGGTCGGCACTTCTGATGGCCGCCTTTTTGGCAGGGTCCCTGGTTGCCCTGATAGGCATGATCGAGAAGCGCACGCTGAAACGCATGGGGATGGCCGGATGAGCACCATAACCGCAAAAAAGAACCGCCTCGATATGCCGGCGCTGTTGGCCTGGTTCATCGTAGCCATGGTGATAGTTGGCCTGTTCAGTCCGATCTTCGGACCGGACTACGGCATCATGGATGTTCCGCGTCTGGCTCTTTGCCTGGTCATCCTGGCAGTCGCCGGTGTACGCTACGAACTAGGCTTCATGCGCAACCCGTTTGGAGACGTTGTCCTCGGCATCATTACCGCCATTGCAGCCTGGCTGCTGATCTCAACCTCCTCGCACCACGTCGGGCAGGCCACGCTCGGTTTCTGGGCCCTGGTAGCAGCAACCTGGGCAGCGGCATGGCTCTTCGTTGAACGTCTTGCCACATGGCGCAACCTGTCGCCACTTGCAGCCCGGCTCATCAACCTCGCCATTCCGGCACTCTTTGGCATTACCCTTCTGGTACTGTGGCAAATCGTGGTCACCGGCGCGGGCGTTCCGAAGGTTCTGCTGCCAGCCCCTTCCGAAATATGGGTGCGCCTGACCAATTCCGGACCAACATTGTGGGCTGACTTTCGCCAGACTTTCCTGAAAGCCGTTCTGGCCGGTTACGCCATCGGCTGTGGTTCGGCGTTCATCACTGCCATTCTGGTAGACCGGGTGCCGTTCCTGCGCCGAGGGCTGCTGCCGATCGGCAATCTGGTATCTGCACTGCCGATCATCGGTGTCGCCCCCATCATGGTGATGTGGTTCGGCTTCGACTGGCCGTCCAAGGCAGCGGTCGTAATCATCATGACCTTCTTCCCGATGCTGGTGAACACGGTATCCGGCCTTTCCGCGTCTGATGCCATGCAACGCGACCTGATGCGCACCTACGCCTCCAACTACTGGCAGACGCTTTTCAAGCTGCGCCTGCCGATGGCCATGCCTTTCATCTTCAATGCGCTGAAGATCAATTCGACGCTCGCCCTGATCGGCGCCATTGTCGCTGAATTCTTCGGCACGCCGATTGTCGGCATGGGTTTCCGCATCTCAACGGAGGTCGGTCGCATGAACGTTGATATGGTCTGGGCAGAAATCGCCGTTGCTGCCCTCGCCGGATCGCTGTTCTACGGCCTCGTCGCGCTCCTTGAACGCGCCGTCACCTTCTGGCATCCGTCCGTCAGGGGGTGATTTGCCTCTCCACTTGTCATTCCGGATATGCCAAAAGGCATCATCCGGATGACAAGCAGACAGGATGTTTCCACTCCATGACTCCCAGCCGCGACATTTCCCGCCTTATCGAAATCATGGCAGCGCTCAGAACACCTGTGACCGGTTGTCCCTGGGATCTGGAACAGACGTTCGCGACCATCGCGCCCTATACGCTGGAAGAGGCCTACGAAGTTGCGGACGCCATTGCCAAAAACGATCTGGTGGAACTGCGCGAGGAGCTCGGCGATCTGTTGCTTCAGGTCGTCTACCATGCACGCATGGCTGAAGAAGACGACCACTTCGACTTTGGCGATGTGGTCGAAGCCATCACAAAAAAACTGATCCGCAGGCACCCCCATGTTTTCGGTGACGAAAACGGAGAAAAACCGGAGCTGGTCAAAGGTATCTGGGAACGGATCAAGGCTGAAGAACGAGCGGAAAAGAGGTCCGCCAGGGAAGCGCTCGGCATGGAAGAAGCGCAAAAGGGCTTTCTCGACGACGTCCCGACCGCCTTTCCGGCTCTTCAGGAAGCCGAAAAGCTGCAGCGACGGGCTTCAAGGGTTGGTTTTGACTGGAACGATGCCAGACTGGTTCTGGACAAGATCAGAGAAGAAACCCACGAACTCGACGAAGAACTTGCCAAATCCGTTCCGGACAAAGACCGGATCTCCGACGAACTCGGCGACACGTTGTTCGCGCTTGCAAACCTCGCCCGGCATCTGGACATCGATCCGGAAGAATCTCTCAGGCGCACAAACCGGAAGTTCCGCATGCGTTTTGCAGCCATTGAAGCTCATGCAGTGAAAACGGACACGACACTTGAAGCGATGACGCTGGATGAGATGGAAGCTGCCTGGCAGGCCGCGAAGAACAAATAGTTCCCCCTGCTCGGCTCGTTCCGGCTTTCTATCCGACTAGCTAAAGATAAGCGGCATAAAGCTCGCGAAACGGGCCACGTTGCTTGTCGGAAACGCGCACTTCCGCTGTTACGAAATCTTCGGCATCGGTGCGTTCCAGCACCTCTGCCATCTGATAAAGTTTCGCTAGCAAAGCGCCATCGGCAACGGGGATCTTCACGGTCAGGATGTCGTCGTGCTGCGCCATGAAAGCATCGACACGGGCATAAAGCTGCTCGATCCCTTCGCCGGTCAGCGCGGAAAGGGCAATCGGCCCCTCTTCACCGGCATCTTCCAGCAACTTTTCGCGGTAAGCCGGATCAAGGCAGTCGATCTTGTTCCAGACTTCGATGATCGGCGCGCCTGTCAACGCGTCAACACCAAGATCAGTCAGCGTCTTCTTGACGTCTTCTGCCTGCGCTTCGGTGTCCGGATGCGAAATGTCCCGCACATGCAGAATGAGATCCGCTTCAAGCACCTCTTCCAGCGTCGCCCGGAATGCGGCGACCAGATGGGTCGGAAGATCGGAGATGAATCCGACCGTATCCGACAGGATGACTTCCTTGCCATGCGGCAAGGCTACCTTGCGCAAGGTCGGATCGAGCGTGGCGAACAGAAGATCCTTGGCAAAAACGTCAGATTCGGTCATCCGATTGAAAAGCGTCGATTTACCGGCATTGGTATAACCGACCAGCGCAACAACCGGCTGCGGGATTTTCTTGCGTTTCTTGCGGTGCAGGTCACGCGTCCGGCGAACCTGTTCCAGCTGTTTCTGCAACGCAATGATCCGGTCCTGAATCTGGCGCCGGTCGGACTCGATCTGGGTTTCACCCGGACCGCCCATGAAACCGGCGCCGCCGCGCTGGCGCTCGAGGTGGGTCCAGGAGCGGACGAGACGGCTCTTCTGCCAGGTCAGATGCGCCAGATCGACCTGAAGCCGACCTTCCTTGGTGCGGGCCCTGTCGCCGAAGATCTCAAGGATAAGACCTGTGCGATCGATGACCTTGGTCTTCAGCCGGCGTTCAAGGTTGCGCTGCTGAACCGGGGTGAGCGGATGATCTATGACAACGAGGTCCAGGTCCTCGCTTGCAACGATCCCGGCAAGCTCGGCAACCTTGCCATCGCCAAAAAGGGTTGCAGGCTTGGGATTGTTGACCCGGACAACGCCGGAATGCGCGATATTGAGATTGATGGCAGCACTCAGACCGAGGGCTTCTTCCAGCCGCGCTTCCGGGCTGCGATTGCCGCGAAGTTCTGTCTGCGCGGACTCGCCACGCAACTGCAGAACCGGCTCCAGAATCATCGCACGGAAGGGCTGGGGCAGACGGTCTACCCCAGTATCTTTCAACCTTAGAGATTTCTGGCCAGGTTCCTCGGAACCGTTGGATTTAGAAAAATCGTCTGCGCGAGACTTCGGTTTCAATCAGCTTGCCTTTTCAGCGTTTTCCTCAGCCTGATCGAACAGTTGAACAGGTCCGTTTGGCATAATTGTGGAAATCGCGTGTTTGTAAACCAGCTGGGAATGCCCATCACGACGCAGCAGAACGCAGAAGTTGTCGAACCAGGTAACGACACCCTGCAATTTCACACCGTTGATCAGAAAAATCGTCAGAGGAGTTTTTTGCTTGCGAACGTGATTAAGAAAAGTGTCTTGGAGATTTTGTGCGCGCTCAGCCATCAGTCTTTTTATCCTATTTGCCCCGGATGCGGCCGAGCATCCGGCGTTTCAGCAGCCTACCGTCAAAAGCCGTTCAGTATCAATGACTAATGTTTGACGCACCGCCCGCTTTTCGTATAGCCCACCAGTCAAGACCGTCTGCCTCGGTCTAAAATAGTTTCGTACTTTCGACCCAATAAGGCCAATCGAATCATACCGCCTGCAAATCAGTAGCAGTATGGAACAATTCGCGCAATCGGGTTGCCACCGATCCAGGATGACCGTTTCCGATAATCCTGCCGTCCAAACGTGTCACAGGCATCACGACAGTCGTCGCTGCCGTGACGAAAGCTTCCTTCGCATCGAAAGCTTCCTCAAGGCTAAACGGTCTTTCCTCAAACGTCAGCCCTTCCTTTTGGACGAGATCAAGAACCACGGCGCGTGTGATACCGCGCAGGATCCCGCTCTCGGCCGGCCGGGTGACCAAAACGCCTTCCTTGGTAACGATCCAGGCGTTGGTCGATCCGCCTTCGGTGACATTGCCGTCGGCATCCACATACCAGGCTTCCTTGCCGCCCTGTTCCTTGGCGTTCTGTTTCGCCAGCACGTTCGGCAAAAGCGCAACGGTCTTGATATCAACGCGCGGCCAACGGTTTTCCGGATAACTGAACACCGAGATACCCTGTTCGGCCTGTGCCTTGGCAGCAGTCGGGCTGGACGAACGGGCGGTCACCACGATCGACGGTGCAACATGCGCCGGCGGGAAGAAGTGATCGCGCTTGGAAACACCCCGCGTCACCTGAATATAAACCAGTCCGTTGCGAACAAGATTCCGACGGACGACCTGATGCAGCACGAATTTCACGGCGTTACGAGCCATTGGCCAGTCTATGCGCAGCTCATTCAAGGACCGGCCAAGGCGGTCCAGATGGCGCGGAACGTCGACGATCTTGCCCTGCCAGACTTCACAGACTTCATAAACGCCATCGGCAAACTGATAACCGCGGTCTTCAACATGCACCGCAGCATCGGCATGACGCACATACTGGCCGTTGACATAGGCAATCCGGCTCATGGTTCCTCCAGAACAGGACGGTTCGAAACGAACCGATTGGTATTTTTGAAAGTTTTGACCTTTCGGTCAGACAAAAGCAAGGCCAGAAAGAAGCCACTCAGCCTTAAAAGAAGTCAAGGCTGACGCGGAACATCTGTTCTACCTGGCGCACCCGGTTCGCAACCGCGAAGATCACGATACGGTCTTGCGCTTGAATCTGCAGGTCACCATTAGGCGTAAGCACCTCGCCGCCGCGGAAAACCGCACCAATGCGGATACCGGACGGCAGATCGATAACCCTAAGCGGCTTGCCGACCAGCGGCGACGTATCCAGCGCCTCCGCCTCGACAATTTCCGCAGCCCCGTTCTGAAGCGAATGAACGCCGCGGATACGACCACGTCGGACGTGTTGGAGAATACGAGAGATTGTTACGGCTCGCGGGTTGATAAACGCATCAATCCCCAGCGCATTGGCAAAAGCCGGGTAACTCGGATTGTTCAACAGCGACAAGGAGCGTTTGCAGCCTAGCTTCTTCGCCATGACGGAAGACAGAATGTTGACTTCATCCTCATTGGTAAGAGCCACCATGGTATCGGCATCGCCGGCATCGGCTTCATTCAGGATCGTCTGATCCAGCGCGCTGCCATGCAGGATGACCGATCGCTTCAACTCATCGGCAACAGCCATCGCCCGCTCACGGGAGGCTTCGATAAGCTTGATCTTCGTTCCGGACTGACGCTGTTCAAGTGCCTTGGCGACATAGAGCCCGATGTTGCCACCACCGCAAATCACGACACGGGCTGCTTCCGGTTCCTCGTGTCCGAAAATGCTCAGCGTTCTGCGAACCTGGTCGCGGCGGGCAACCACATAGGCAAGATCACCCGTCAGAATGGAATCACTGCTCTTTGGAACAAACAGCCTGTTATTGCGATAAAGGCCGACGACAACGGCCCCAAGGTCCGGGAAGAGTTCGGTAAGCTGGCGCAAGGGAGTGTCCACCACCGGGCAGTCCTCCTCGCACATGATCCCGACGACAACAACCTGGTCGTCGGCAAACCGGACAGTCTCGACAGCGCCTGGAAGCGCCAGACGGCGCAGTACCATCTCGCCAACTTCGATTTCAGGCGAGATGATCACGTCGATCGGCATGTGATCGCGCGAAAACAGATTGCGCCAGCGCCCCTGCAAATAAGACTGCGCCCGGATACGGGCGACCTTTGTGGGAACGTTGAAGAGCGAATGCGCCACCTGACAGGCCACCATGTTGACCTCGTCATAAAGCGTGACGGCAACAATCATGTCGGCCTCTTCGGCCCCGGCCTGTGCAAGAACGTCCGGATGCGCGCCATGCCCGACAAAGCCACGCACGTCCAGCTGATCGCCAATGGCGTTGATCAGTTGCGGAGAAGAATCGATCACAGACACGTCGTTCTGTTCCGCAGCCAGACGCTCGGCAATGCCGTAGCCCACCTGCCCCGCGCCGCAAATCACGATTTTCATGGAAAGATCCCTTTCCCGCCTTGCCGTTACCTATCGCTTCCCGAAGTGCCTCAGGTCATGCCCAAGGTTTTCAGCTTCCGGTGAAGCGCAGACCGTTCCATACCGACAAATTCGGCAGTCCGCGAGATGTTCCCGTCAAATCTCTTGATTTGAGCCTGAAGATATTCACGCTCGAAGATCTCCCGGGCCTCGCGCAGAGGCACGGACATCAGGTGTTCTCCCGTACCTGACGTGGGCAGGCTCGGCAGAGTTTCTCCGATTTCCGCTGGCAGCAAATCCGCGGTGATGGTGCTGTCCGGATCGCCGCGGCTCAGAATCATCAGGCGTTCGACGTTGTTGCGTAGCTGACGCACGTTGCCCGGCCAGTCATGCGTTTGCAGAACCGCCATGGCGTCATCACCGATAGGCCTTTGCGGAATGCCCGAAGCACCGGAAATCTGGTGCATGAAGTGATGCACCAATACCGGAATATCCTCACGCCGTTCTGCAAGGCCAGGCACACGCAGGGGAACCACGCTCAGACGGTGGTAGAGATCCTGCCGGAACAGTCCCGACGCAATGTGTTCCTCGAGGTTTTTCGATGTCGAGGACAGGATGCGAATGTCGACCTGAACCTTCTGGGTGCCGCCAACACGGGCGAAGCTCTGCTCAACGAGGACCCGCAGGATTTTCCCCTGGGTCTCGGCAGGCATATCGGCGACTTCGTCGAGGTAAAGCGTACCGCCATGCGCTTCTTCCAGCGCACCAATCTTGCGCAGATTGCCGTTTTCATCCTCGATACCGAAGAGCTCTTCTTCCATCCGAGACGGCGTGATGGTTGCAGCGTTCAGCACAACGAACGGGCTTTTGGCTCGCGGCGACATGTCGTGGATCATCCGGGCAGCACGCTCCTTGCCCGCACCGGAAGGACCGACGATCAGGATACGGCTGTTCGTTCCCGCAATCTTCTGGATGGTTTGCCGAAGGTTGTGAGCTGCCGAGGAGTTGCCAATGATTTCGCTGGTTTCGCCGCTGCGCTGCTTCAGATCGCGGATTTCACGTTTCAGGCTGGAAGCTTCCAGGGCGCGCTCGACGATATGAACCAGCCGGTCTGCCTTGAACGGCTTTTCGATGTAATCGTAGGCCCCGCGCTTGATGGCAGAAACCGCTGTTTCAATGTTGCCGTGACCGGAGATGATCACGACCGGCATTTCTGGATCCGTTTCACGGAAGATATCGAGCAGGGCCAGGCCGTCGAGGCGGCTTCCCATCAACCAGATATCCAAAATGACCAGCGAAGGCTTGCGCTCCTTCACTGCGGCCAGGGCGCTGTCTGAATCGTGCGCGGTTCGCGTTCCATAACCGTCATCATCCAGGATGCCGGCAATCATTTCGCGAATATCGGTTTCGTCGTCTACGACAAGAATATCATGCGCCATGGGCAGTCACAGTCTGGTTTTGCAGGTCGGTCTCCGGCTCGATCTCGGCATGTGCTGCCAATGTCAGTCGAACGAGCGTGCCCGTGTCCTCTGGGTTGGTTTTTGGCGCGTCGAGCAATTCGATGCCACCGCCGTGGTCTTCCAGGATCTTGCGGACGATGGCAAGGCCAAGGCCCGTCCCCTTCTCCCGGGTTGTCATATAGGGTTCCAAAAGCCGGCTGCGATTTTCTTCCGGCAGCCCGATGCCATTGTCGATGACATCAATCACGATCCGGCCGCTGCCGTCTTCCAGTTCACCGCGCAAATGCACGGTCACCTTGCCTTTGGGCAAATCGTCTCCGATACGCGCACTCACCGCCTCCGCGGCATTCTTGACCACATTGGTCAGGGCCTGGCCAACCAGGCGCGCGTCAAAGACAGCCGTTACCGGACTGGACGGAACATCCGCGGTAACACTGATTTCCGGATTTGCCACCGATTGCATGAACGCCGCGTCGCGCACCGCCTCGCGCAGATCTCCAGATGTCTTCGTTGGCTTGCGCATACGGGCGAAGGACGAGAACTCGTCCACCATCTGGCCGATATCGCCCACCTGCCGAACAATGGTGTCGATGCATTGATCGAAGACTTGCCGGTCCTCCTCGATGCGTTTGCCGTAGCGGCGACGGATGCGTTCTGCCGAGAGCTGGATCGGTGTCAGCGGATTCTTGATTTCATGCGCGATGCGCCGGGCAACATCCGCCCAAGCCGAATTGCGCTGTGCCGAAACCAGATCTGTAATGTCGTCCAGCGTCACCACAAAACCATGCTCACGCCGTGTAGACTGCTCCCTCGTTATACGCACGTTGATCGTACGCAGGCGTCCGCCCCGCGTGATCTCGATCTGTGATTCCGGAACCCTGTCACTGTCATTCTTCAAGACATCGGAAATGCAGTCGTTCAGCTCCGGCACCACCTCGATCAGAGACTTGTTGAGGATCTGCACTTCATCCAGCTGCAGCAATTCCAGGGCGGAGCGGTTGATCAGCATGATCGAGGCTTCATCGTCAACGCCAATGACGCCGGTGGACACTCCGGACAGAACCGCTTCGTTGAAGCGGCGACGGCGGTCGATCTGTTCGTTTGCCGCCAGAAGCGCATCACGCTGCCCGAGAAGCTGACCGGTCATCTTGTTGAAGGTTTCGCCCAGGTTGGCGAGGTCACCACCGGATTTCTCGGTCGGAACCTTGACGACGAGATTGCCTTTGGACACCTCGTCCGCCGCCGAAATCAACGTTCGGATCGGCGATACAAGCCGATTGGCAAACCCGAAACCTATCCAGATCGCCGACAAGAGCAACACCAGCGCAACACCGAGATAGACCAGAGCAAAGGCCACCTGGACACCAAAGCGGCTATTCTCCATCTGCTGGTATTGCGAAGCACCCGTCTCGGCAAGACGCAGATATTCGACAACACGCGGGTCGATGGCGCGAACGGCATAGAGATAGAAATTGTCATAGGCGGACAATTTCATGACACCGCCGACGAGGTTGGAACTTCCCGGTGCGATCAGGATCGGATCCCCGGATTTTGCCTTGAAGAAACTGTCGGCAGGCGGCAGCGGCACTTCCGCGTTGGGATCTATAACGACGCGGGTGACCACCTCGCCGTTCTCGTTCAGGATAAAGGCCGCGAGGATACCGCGAAGGGAAACCTGCGTGGCAAAGAACTGATCGAAACGGGTCGGCTCGAATTCATAAACCGCCTTCGCCCGGTCGATATCGTTGGTCATGGCGATCAGGTCGCCGCGCAGAACTCTGGCATGTTCCTGAAGATAGGCCTGAGCGACGGTCAGGGCGTTGTCGATGATCTGACGCGTCCGGTCCTCGAACCAGCGATCAAGGCCGCGGTCCAGCGTAATCGCTGCCAGAATGGCCATGAGAACGGCCGGCACAGCAGCAACCACGCTGAACAGGGCCACGACCCGAACGTGCAGGCGAGCAGCAGCCCGTCCACGCCGCCGCGCTTGCCACAACTTCAGGATCTCGAAGGCTATAACACCCACGAGAATTGCCGCGAGCGCACCATTTATGGTCATTGCGACCATGATGACTTCCCGCGTGGGATCGATGGACGTCAACCCCATCAGGATAACGAAGGTGACACCGATGGAAACGAGGGCAAGCAGAATGATCGCAAGACCCACGCGCCGCCAGAATTTGCCTGCGGCGCTGGATTGAGCGGCGGGTTCTTGTACTGCTTCCAGTATCATTCGGTCTCTTTTGATTTCAGCTCGCCAAATGCGGACTGTCTTGCTGTATTTGCGGCAAACTTATCACACAATGTTGCGAAATTGCGACAGACCAGAAGAGGCGCAGAAAATTTGCGGTGGACAGGTAATCACTTTATCGCACACTGCTGAATTCGTTACTCTTTTTACGACACTCACAAAATGAAAGCCCCGTCTGAAATTGAAATTTAATTTCAGATGATCCCATGAAACCAGGCTGATATTGAGGACGAAAATCGCTCCTTAGTGGTTTCCCACACCGTGAATCAGAATATCACTCGTCACGACAACCTGCACCTGGAACAAAAAAGCGGCCAGACCATTCGGCCTGACCGCATCAATTTGCCGCCCCGTCGTGAAAAACTATCGGGTGGACCGCATCACCTGGATGTCGAGATCCCGGATCTTCTTGCGCAATGTGTTTCGGTTGACCCCGAGAAGCTCTGCCGCCTTGATCTGGTTACCGCGCGTCGCCGCCAATGCTGCGCTGATCAAAGGATACTCCACTTCCCTCAGGATGCGGTGATAGAGACCGGGAGGCGGCAAGGCATCGCCGAACGTGTCAAAATAGCCGGATAGATAACGCTCTACCGATCCACCGAGATTGACGGTCTCCTGGGATTCCTCTTCCATCGGCGAGACCGAAGGCTGACTCAACTCCTGCTCCAGCAGGTTTTCGCTGATCACGTCCTGCGGATACAGCGCAGCCAAACGACGAACGAGGTTCTCCAGCTCGCGCACGTTTCCAGGCCAGCGATACCGGCGCAGAAGATTGAGCGCGCCCTGGTCGATCTGCTTTGCCGGCAGCCCCTCTTTTTCAACGAGCGTAAAGAAGTGCCGCACCAGATCCGGAATGTCCTCGACGCGCTCGCGCAACGGCGGCAGGCGGATTGGAACCACATTCAGTCGGAAATAAAGATCTTCGCGGAAGAGGCCCTGGTTGATCAGGTGCCGCAAGTCCTTGTTGGTGGCAGCAATGATCCTGACGTCCGTCTTGATCGGAGTGCGACCACCGACAGTGGTGTATTCGCCCTGCTGCAAGACGCGCAGCAACCTAGTTTGAGCTTCCATCGGCATGTCGCCGATTTCGTCCAGAAACAATGTACCGCCATCGGCCTGTTCAAACCGGCCGGAGCTGCGGTTCTGTGCTCCGGTAAAGGCGCCCTTCTCGTGACCGAACAACTCGGCTTCGATGAGGTCTCGTGGAATGGCCGCCATGTTGATGGCAACAAACGGTCCGTTGCGCCGCTTGCCGTAATCATGAAGCGCCCTTGCGACAAGTTCCTTGCCGGTACCAGATTCGCCGTTGATCATCACCGTCAGGTCGGTCTGCATCAACCGTGCTAGAACCCGGTAAATCTCCTGCATGGCGGGAGACCGCCCCACAAGAGGCATCCCCTCGCCCGCATCATCTAGATCGACAGCCGGCCGCTTCTTCGGCTCTTCCAGTGCGCGCTGAACAATACTGGTCAGCTCTTTCAGGTCGAACGGCTTGGGCAGATATTCATACGCCCCCTTCTCCGAGGCCTTGATGGCCGTCATGAAGGTGTTCTGCGCACTCATGACCAGAACCGGCAACTCCGGCCGCATCTTTTTCATGCGTGGCAGCACGTCGAAGATATTTTCGTCCGGCATGACCACGTCGGTGATCACAAGATCGCCATCGCCGGATGAGACCCATCTCCAGAGGGTTGAGGCGTTGGAAGTCAGCCGCACCGTATAACCTGCCCTGGACAGGGCCTGGTTGAGAACGGTGCGGATGGCTGCGTCGTCGTCTGCAACTAAAATCGTGCCCGTCGGCATGGTTACTCGGTTCCTCTGCTGGTCCGGTCGGACGAAGCTGTGCTGTCACCCGTGAATGCGGGCATCAGAATGCGGAAAACTGTCTTCTGGCGCTGGCTGTCACATTCGATGACACCGCCGTGGTCACCAATGATCTTGGCAACGAGTGCTAGACCAAGGCCTGAGCCATTGGTCTTTGTCGTGATAAACGGCTCAAACAGATGCGGAAGAAGGTCTTCCGGAACGCCCGGTCCATTGTCCTGAACACAGAACTCCAACGGCAGGCTGACCTTTTCGTCGGTACCGGGAACAGACAGCCGAACACCCGGCCGAAACGCCGTCGAAACGCGAATTTCACCATCAGGATCATCGCCAATCGCTTCGCTGGCGTTCTTGATCAGGTTCAGAAAAACCTGAATCAGCTGATCCTTGTTGGCATAAACCGGAGGCAACGACGGATCATAAATCTCCACAATGCGTTTGCCGCGGGCAAAGCCGGAATCCGACAAGCGCTTCACGTGGTCCAGAACCACGTGAATATTGACCGGCTCTCTTTCGATCGGTCGTTCGTCTGAAAAAACTTCCATCCGGTCGACCAGCTTCACGATCCTGTCGGTCTCATCCATGATCAGACGCGTCAACGCCCGGTCTTCGGCTGGCACCGACTGCTCTATAAGCTGGGCCGCGCCGCGAATTCCTGACAGCGGGTTCTTGATCTCATGCGCCAACATGGCGGCAAGACCCGTCACGGTGCGGGCGGCTCCACGGGACGTCAGCTGCCGGTCGATCTTTTCCGCCATGGTGCGTTCCTGGAACATCAGAACCACAGCCCCCGGCCGCTCCGATACCGGCGCAGCGTTGATATCGACCACCTTCGGCGCTCCGATGCGCGGAGAACCGATGTCGACCTTGTATTCGTTGACCGGCGCGCTGCGTTCGCGCACCTGCTCGATCAGGGTCAGCAAGGGGCTCCCGAAAGGAACAAAGTCGCTGATTGGATGGCGACGGAGCACCGATACACTGGACCGCATGAAAATTTCCGCGGCCATGTTGGCAGACTCGATCACGCCGTCCGGTGCAACCAGAAGCACCGGGTGTGGCAAGGCATCCAGTATAGTCGGCCCGTCACTGGCAAGCGCGGCCGTACGGCCTGTCTGAGACATGATGTCCTTCAAGCTGCTGTCCGTTTGTTCGAGGAAGAGAGCCAGTCGCTTGCGAGGCGGATAACCTCCGACGGCTGATTGGAAGTCATAAGGGTTTTGCGGACAGATCCAGGGATGTCGGCCGCGCCATCAGACGTTGTCTCGTCCAGATACCAACCGAGATGCTTGCGCGCGATGCGAACACCCTGCCGCTCACCGTAGTGGTTGAGGATGGCCTCGTAGTGCTCCACCACAAGCTCCGCCAGCTCTGTTCCCGTTGGTGGGTCGAGCTGTTCGCCACTTGCCAGAAAATGTCCGATGTGGCCCGGCAACCAGGGACGTCCATATGCGCCCCTGCCGATCATCACGCCGTCCGCGCCGGAAAGCTCAAGCATACGCAAGGCATCTTCAGCACTCTTGCAATCCCCATTGGCGATCAGGGGAACCGAAATAACGTCCTTGACAGCTGCTATCGCACGCCAATCGGCCTTGCCCTTGTAGAACTGGCATCGGGTGCGCCCGTGAACGGTGATGAGCTGCACCCCGGCTGCTTCCGCACGACGGGCCAGCTCTGGTGCATTCAGGTTCTTGTCATCCCAGCCAAGGCGCATCTTCAAAGTGACGGGTACATCAACCGCTGCTACTGTCGCATCAATCAGCGTCAGGGCATGGTCGAGATCCCGCATCAGTGCGGAACCGGAGTATCCGGATGTCACCTTTTTAGCGGGGCAGCCCATGTTGATATCGATTACATCGGCACCAAGACCAGCGATGACCTTGGCGGCCTCCCCCATCCAGCGAGCTTCACGCCCTGCAAGCTGAACGACATGAAGACCCTTGTCCTGAGCCTCCGCACGCATTTGCGTTTCGGCGTCGCCTTTGACGAAGGATTCGCTCGCAACCATTTCACTGACGACCATGCCGGCGCCGTATCTGGCAGCCAGCCGGCGGAAAGGGAGATCGGTCACGCCGGACATCGGCGCGAGCACGGCCGGGTTTGCGAGTTGATACCGGCCAATCGTGAGTGTTTTCATAGACGGCAACACAGCGTCTCTTTTCTGCTTATTGACTGTGCAGATTCATAATTGCCTATATTGTAGACAAGTTTCGCAATGCAACAAGTCAAAATTTGCGGTCCGAACAGGTTCCTAGGTAAAGACGGTTCAAAGCTGACGGTTTGATGCAGAGCACGAGGAGCCCGTTAATGACAAAAACCGCTGCCGCCCTTGTCGTTGCCGCAGGGCGTGGCACCCGTCTTGCGGGCTCCGACAATGCTTTACCCAAGCAATACAGGCCGTTGGCTGGCCGTCCTGTGCTGAGCCATACACTGGATGCTCTCGGGAATCACCCCCGGATCAACCGTCTCGTAACCGTCATTCACCCTGACGACGTGAACCATTTCTCTGAAGCAGCAAGAGCGGCCTCCACTGAAACAGCGTCCAAGATCGGGCCGGCAGTCTACGGTGGTGCCACCAGGCAGCAATCGGTCCTGGCAGGATTGAAGGCCCTCGCCCTCGAAGGATTTGATTACGTTTTGATCCACGACGCAGCACGGCCGTTCCTCCCATCTTCCGTGATCGACAGATTGCTTGAGCGACTGCAGGTAGAAAACGAAGGCGTACTTGCCGCCCTGCCTGTGGCCGACACGTTAAAAAGAGCCGATCAATCGGGTCGTTCGCTGGAAACCGTTGACAGAGCCGGGCTCTGGGCAGCGCAGACGCCACAGGCCTTTCCCTTGCAGCGCATACTCAAGGCGCATGAAAAGGCGGTAGCTGCGGGAAAACTCGATTTTACTGACGACACCGGCCTTGCGGAATGGGACGGGATGACCATTGTCCTGACGGAGGGCGACCCCGCTGCATTCAAGATCACAACTGCCGCCGACCTCCGTCGTGCAGAACAACAGGCCGAGTTACAACTGATGTCGACTACCCCCGCCTCCCCGTTGCCGCTTTCAGAACTTGCCGATGTCAGAACCGGGATCGGATACGACGTTCACGCCTTTGAAGATGGCGATGCCGTCATTTTGGGCGGAGTAGCCATTCCCCACTCCAGCAAGCTGAAAGGTCACTCAGACGCGGATGTCGTGCTGCACGCTATTACGGACGCAACGCTTGGTGCCATTGGCGATGGCGATATCGGCCAGCATTTCCCTCCAAGCGACCCGCAGTGGAAAGGTGCCTCTTCTGACCAGTTTCAACTGGACGCCATGCGCCGTTTGTCTGAACGCGGAGGAAGACTGGCGCATGTCGACGTCACCATCGTATGTGAGGAACCGAAGATCGGCCCCCACCGCGAGGCAATTCGCTCTTCGATTGCCAGGATTTGCGCCGTGCCTGTTTCGAGGATCTCGGTCAAGGCCACGACATCCGAGCGCCTGGGTTTTACAGGCCGCAAGGAAGGTATCGCGGCCCTGGCCAGTGTGACTGTGCGTCTTCCTTTTCAGGACGAGGACTAGAAATCCATGACCGAGACATCTCCAAACAACCTGGAAGAGCTTGCGCCTCTGTCAATTGCTGTGCTGGACGGGCTCATTGCCGCCAAGAAAATGGTAGCGACGGCAGAATCCTGCACCGGAGGCCTGATTTGCGGAGCACTTACGGAGATCGCGGGATCTTCGGCCGCCGTGGACCGGGGGTTTGTGACCTACTCCAATGAAGCAAAGAACGAAATGCTGGGCGTTCCGAAAGACCTTATCGAAAAGCATGGGGCCGTCAGCAAGGAAGTCGCGATTGCCATGGCAGAAGGAGCGCTCGCCCGATCCAGTGCGGATGTAGCAGTTTCTGTAACGGGTATCGCTGGACCAGGTGGCGGAAGTCCTCAAAAGCCGGTTGGCACTGTCCATATTGCCGTTGCGGCAAAGGATCGCCCGACGGATCATCTCCATTGCTGGTTTGCAGACAACGGCCGGCAATCGATCCGGCTTGCCACCGTCAGAACTGCCCTCACATCGATTTTAAATGCAATTTCCTGAGTAAATGCTCATTAACGCTCATGGGAGTTCGCGCTGGGCTTCCGCTTGGTCATATGTATATTCCAGACAACTTGACCTCAACGTAACTCAAGATCAGAACCTTTATGATTAAACCAGCGACCATTCTGGCTGCATTTTTGTGCGCAGGCTCCACCGCTTTTGCAGGTGCCATACCTCAGCCTGGCGATTTTTACCTGATTTCACGCGATCGCAGCGGACACTTTGTGGGCAGTCACAAGCTGTTCACGGAAAACGCCCGCGGATTGAAAAAGGTCTCTTATTGCCAGCGCAGCTATTTTGTACGCAGCCATTCGGTCGCCTGGACGCAAGTGGAAACCGAACGCGGCAACAAAGTTCAGGTGGAATTCAATTTTGGCCGTGGCTGGCGTCCGATTTGCGGCAATCCCGAGCGACAGGTCAGTCTTGAGGACATCGGCGTCACAATGAGCGCGCACGATCTTCTGGCCGCTCCAGATGAGACTTCGGCCCCACAAAGCAGGCTTTCTGCGATCGGCGCAATGTTCCAGAGCAATAGCGCCGAAGAAGCCCACAGCACGTATCACACACGCTAAAAACCGGTCGCTTCTGGACAGATATTCGATATTTCGTCAACAAAATCAGTGCTTTTAAAGTTTTAATCAAACTCATTTCCCTTACGAAATCACTTTTACAAACACTTGCCGTATGGTCACCGTAAGCAGGAACCAACTCGCGAAATGATTTCGCGGTAAAGGGAACGGGATATGTTAATCCAACGTGCGCTTCTTGCAGGAAGTGCCCTCGCCCTTGCGTGCGCCAATGCGCAGGCCGGCAACAACACGCCGAAACCGGGTGATACCTACATTATTTCGCGCGACGGCAATCAGCTGTTCCGCGGCTCCCACCGCATCTATGACCGGATGGCGGACGGGCTGGTGGAAGTTCAGTATTGTGGCAGATCCTACTTTGTACGCTATGCGACAGTCGCCTGGACGCAGCTTGAAGTGCAGCAGGATTACAAGGTTCGGGTGGAGTTCAATCGGGGCAAGGGCTGGCGGCCGATTTGCGATCATCCTGAAGAACAGGTGACGCTTGAAGACCTCGGCGTACAGGATGATCCGAGACTTGTCGTTCAAAATGACGGGTCGTCGGTAAAGCGGGTAAACCGTTTCGCGGTCATTCGCGAAGCGTTCAAAACAACGGACGGCGACAACGCTGCCAAGTCATATCACGGCAACTAAAAAAGCCGGCACCGGGCTGGTAAGGCTCGGGTAAGCTGGTCAGCTTAGACTTTCAACAGGAACAGGTGACATAAACGCGCAGAAAAAAGGACCCTGACATGAAACGCGCCCTCGCGTTCTTCGCTGCTTTGACGGCCGCTGGCACTACCTTTGCCGGCGTAGCTCACGCTCAGAGCGACTTTTATATCAGGTCCCAGTATTCCAACGGTACGTTCACCGGATTTCATGAAATTCTGACAAAACCGAAAGAGGGCTACTACCAGGCCCAATATTGCGACCGCACTTTCTGGGTATCCTCGAACACCGTTATCTGGACGGAAGAAGAAGCTGCTGCCGGAAGAAACCTCGTGGTCGAAGAGAATGTCGGCTCCAGCCGCACGCCCGTCTGTACCGATTATACATCCTTCGCAACGCTCGAAAGTCTCGGGTTGAAGAAGAAGGAAATCGAGCAAATCCGTCGCCAGGCAGAGCCCCTCGACATGCAATCGAGCCGTATCCGCATCATTCGCGACGCCTTCAAGCAGTTCAAGTAGGCCCAAAAGGCTGCTTAATCAGGTCCCGTAAACCTGGTCCGCGCGAGCTTCGAAGGCGCTTGAAAACTTTCGGAAGGCCTTTTCGAACATAACGCCCATCAGAGAGCCGAGCGTCCGACTGCGGAATTCGTAGGAAATATAGAAACCGACGTTGCAGCTGCCCTCGCCTGCATCCTCGAAAGTCCACTTGTTTTCCAGGTGCTTGAACGGGCCGTCCAGGTACTCAACCAAAATCGTCCTGTCCTGCGGGCGCAGTTCAACGCGGCTGGTGAAGGTTTCCTTGAACAGCTTGTAGGCAACCGTCATGTCGGCCACCAGTACCGTCCGGCCACCATCCAGCTCCTTGCGGCCGCGCACATGAAGATCCTGGCACAACGGCACGAATTCGGGATACCGCTCTACGTCGGCAACAAGTCGGAACATCTCGTCCGCCTTGTGGTTGACTTTGTGGTCGGATGAAAAACTGGGCATACGGTGTCCAGTGTCCTGTTGCTTTGGCGTTAGTGGCCGAGCTTTGCTTTGCGCGCGGCGCGAAGATCCGCGAAATCTTCACCAGCGTGGTGAGACGACCTCGTCAACGGGCTTGCCGACACCTTCAGGAAACCTTTGGCGTAAGCAATACGCTCATAGCCTTTGAACTCTTCCGGCGTCACGAAGGAAACGACCGGATGGTGCTTCTTGGAAGGTTGCAGATACTGGCCGACCGTCAGGAAATCGACATCGGCGGCCCGGAGGTCGTCCATCAGCTGCAGCACTTCGTTGCGCACTTCACCCAACCCGACCATGATCCCGGACTTGGTGAACATTTCCGGATCAAGTTCCTTGACCTTTTGAAGAAGGCGGATCGAATGGAAATAGCGCGCGCCGGGTCGAACGGTCAGATATTTCGACGGCACTGTCTCAAGGTTGTGATTGAAGACATCGGGCTTCGCCGCCACGACAATCTCCAGAGCACCGTCCTTACGCAGGAAATCAGGCGTCAGAACCTCGATCGTGGTCGATGGCGCGGTCTTGCGAATGGCATTGATCACATCTGCGAAATGCTGTGCACCGCCATCGTCCAGATCGTCCCGGTCGACGGAGGTAATCACCACGTGCTCGAGCCCCATTGCGGCAACGGCATCCGCAACACCCTGGGCTTCCTTCGGGTCGACTGGCCCTGGCATGCCCGTACGCACGTTGCAGAAGGCGCAGGCACGCGTACAGGTATCACCAAGGATCATGAAGCTGGCATGCTTCTTCGACCAGCATTCACCGATGTTCGGGCATCCCGCCTCTTCGCAAACCGTAACGAGATTGTTCTCGCGCACGACATTCTGCGTTTCGCGGTAGACCGGCGATGTCGGCGCCTTGACACGGATCCAGTGCGGCTTGCGCTGTATCGGATTGTCCGGACGGTGAGCCTTTTCCGGGTGGCGCGGGCGCGCTTCGGATTGTTGCTGCGGGCGATTGAGCGTGTCGACGATCGTAACCATGGGCCTTAAGTGTCGTTATTCCGGTGAAAGGTCAAGACGGATTAGCGTTGAGCCAGCTATGTGCTTAGCGCAGGACCGGTCAGTTCCTGAAGCCGCTCGCGTGCACGTTCCGACAGCGGTTGAGACTTTCGCGTGCTCTCGCTCATCTGGACGATGACGGTCACCGCCTGCGCAACCGGCTTTCCATTCTGAAAAACCTTCTGGAGCAGCTTGAACGAGCTGCGACCAACGTCAAGCACGGCTGTGCCGATCTCCACTTCGCCCGGCCAGTTGACTTCCGCCAGGAAATCCAGCTCCAGCCGCGCGATCACAAAAGCTGCGCCTTGGTCAGCCAGCGCTTCATTATAGAGCAATTCAACGCGGCCGGTTTCCAGAAAAGTGGCGAACACGGCATTGTTGACGTGCCCCTGCCGGTCCGTATCACCATAACGGAGCTTGTCGCCTGTCCTGAGAACAAAAGCCTCCAGGCTCTCGAATTCGTCCGGATTTGTGCTCACTTGAACATTTTCTTCCAGATGAATAGGAACAGGATAGAGCCCAGAACCGCGATAATCAGACGATCGAGAATACCACCTGTCACATGCAGGTTGAGCAGCGATGCGAGTTCACCGCCAACCAGTGCCCCGACAAGGCCGACAACGAGGCTGCCAAGAAAACCTCCGCGACTGTTCAGCACCCGGTGAGCAACGGCGCCCGCAATGAGGCCGATGATGATTGTGATGATCCACCCCATCGCGGACTCCTATTTCCAGAAAATTCAATTCGTCAGGCGATCAGTCGCGCAAGCAGCACAACGACAATTGCTCCAACAGCCGCCACGACAATTTCATTGACGTAGGCATTGCCCAAATTGACGTTGATACCTGCGAGCTTGAACAGGAAACCACCGACAAATGCGCCAATGAGACCGCTGACGAGGTAACGGATCAGACCACCGCCGCCAACGACGACGCTTGCAAGCCAACCGGCTATAATGCCGATTGCAACCCAGATCAAAATTGCTTTTACATCCATGACTGACGGCTCCTTTCAGCCTTTTCTCAGACGGTTTCACGTTACCCGTTTCAGAAAAAGCGTCCAGCGTTGATGTCCTGGTCAACCTTCAGGCCTGCGCATTTCTTTCACTGCTTGCAGATCCAGAGTACGGCAAATGGAAAGCGGCCCCGGCGCTGTTTTGCGCCGAGACCAAATGGGATCAGGCGTTGAGCACCTTGCCGTAGGCGTCCAGCACAGCTTCCTTCATCATTTCCGACAAGGTCGGATGCGGGAAGATCGTGTGCATCAGCTCTTCTTCGGTAGTCTCGAGGTTCATCGCGACGACAAAGCCCTGGATGAGTTCGGTCACTTCTGCACCGCACATATGCGCACCGAGAAGCTCGCCGGACTTTTTGTCAAAGATAACCTTGATCATGCCGTTGTCTTCGCCAAGCGCGATGGCCTTGCCGTTGGCGTTGAACATGTACCGGCCAACGCGGATGTCGCGGCCCTGTTCCTTCGCCTTTGCTTCGCTCAGCCCGACGGAGGCAACCTGCGGGTTACAGTAGGTGCAGCCCGGAATCTTGCGATGATCCATCCCGTGAACACCAGGCACACCTGCAATCTTCTCGATGCAAATCACGCCTTCATGCTCAGCCTTGTGGGCAAGCATTGGCGGACCGGCGACATCGCCAATGGCATAGAGGCCGGGCACATTGGTGCGCCCATACTCATCAATGACCACACAGCCTCGGTCGGTTTTCACGCCGAGCGCTTCCAGACCGATATTCTCGATGTTGCCCTGAACGCCGACAGCGGAAATCAGGTGATCAGCCTTAATCTGGCTGACCTTGCCATCCTTGGTCTCCACGTGGGCAGTAATCGAATCTGCCGCCTTGTCGACCTTGGTCACCTTTGCTTCGGTTATGATCTTCAGGCCACGCTTCTCCAGAGCCTTGCGCGCGAATTTCGAGATTTCCTCGTCTTCGACCGGCATCACGTTGGCCATCAGCTCGACAACCGTTACATCGACGCCCATGGATCGATAGAAAGACGCGAATTCGATCCCGATCGCACCCGACCCCATAACCACCAGCGACTTTGGCATCTTGGCCGGTTTCATGGCCTCGAAGTAAGTCCAGATAAGCTTGCCGTCCGGTTCAATGCCAGGCAAAGCACGCGGACGCGCACCAGTTGCCACGATGATATGCTTGGCGGTGTAGGTGCCTTCACCCTTCACGCCTTTCGGAACCGGATTTTGCGGCTCGACAACGGGCTTGGAAGATTTTCCGACCTTGACTTCGCCCGGTTTGGTGAGCTTGGCCTCGCCCCAGATCACGTCGATCTTGTTCTTCTTCATGAGGAAACCGACGCCACCGTTCAGCCGAGCGGAAACGCCGCGCGAGCGCGCAACGACATCCTTGACGTCCGCCTTCATGGAGCCTTCCAGCGTCAACCCGAAGCTCTTGGCATGGTTGGCGTGGTCCAGAATTTCTGCAGAACGCAGGAGGGCCTTCGTCGGAATGCAACCCCAGTTGAGGCAAATGCCGCCAAGGTGTTCGCGTTCAACGATCGCAGTCTTGAAGCCCAGCTGGGCAGAACGAATAGCGGTCACGTAACCACCCGGCCCTGAGCCGATAATGATCACGTCGTAATTGGTATCAGCCATGGTGTATTTCCCCGGCGAATGAAGTCATCGATTGAAAACGGCGCGGCGTTGCCGCCGCGCCGGAGATGAGGCTTAAACAAGCATGCTCATCGGGTTTTCGATGTAGCCCTTGAGGGCGGCAAGAAGCTCGGCGCCAAGCGCACCGTCCACGCAGCGGTGGTCGGTCGAAAGCGTCACGCTCATCACCGTGGCAACAGCCAGTTCGCCGTTCTTGACGACAGGGCGTTTTTCGCCGGCGCCGACAGCTAGAATGGTCGCATGCGGCGGATTGACGACGGCCGAGAAGTTCTTCACGCCCATCATGCCCATGTTGGAGACTGCCGTGGTACCGCCCTGGTACTCTTCAGGCTTAAGCTTCCGTTCTTTCGCGCGCTTGCCGTAATCCTTCATCTCGTTGGAAATGACGGAAAGAGGCTTTTCTTCCGCCCGGCGGATGATCGGCGTGATCAGGCCACCCGGGATGGAAACGGCGACACCAACATCGGCATGCTTGTGCATGACCATGTTATCGTCGGTCCACGAGACGTTCGCATCAGGGACATCGCGCAGGGCCAGAGCCAGAGCCTTGATGGTCATGTCGTTGACCGAAAGCTTGTAGGCCGGCTTGCCTTCCTTGTCCTTGGCGGCAGCATCGTTGAGCTGTGCCCGAAGAGCCAGAAGAGCGTCGAGTTCACAGTCCACGGACACATAGAAGTGCGGAATGGTCTGCTTCGACTCGGTGAGACGCTTGGCAATGGTCTTGCGCATGCCGTCATGCGGCACGAGTTCGTAGCTGTCCTTGTCGAACAGTTTCAGAACCTGATCCGCGGACGGGCCGGTTGCCATGGCCGGTGCCGCGGCTGCCTTCGGTGCTTCCGCAGCAGCAGCGGCGGGCGCTGCCTTGCCTGTACCTGCAGCAAGAGCTGCCTCGATGTCGCGCTTTACGATGCGGCCATGCGGACCGGAACCGGAAAGTGCTTTCAGGTCGAGACCGTTGAGCTGAGCCAGACGGCGAGCCAGCGGGGACGAAAAGATGCGGTTTCCGTCAGCGGCTTTGGGAGCCGGAACCGGATCCGTTGCCGCCTTTGCCCCGACCTCGATCGCCGGCGCACTTTCCGGCACAGCCGGAGCCTTGTCGCCTCCCGATGAAGAAGCAGGTGCCGCCGATCCACCGGAGGTGTCGATGGAACTGGCATCTTCACCGTCTTCCAGAAGTACGGCGATCAGTTCGTTGACCTTCACACCTGAGGTTCCCGCAGGCACGACAATCTTGCCGACGGTGCCTTCGTCAACCGCTTCCACTTCCATGGTCGCCTTGTCGGTTTCAATCTCGGCGATTACATCGCCGGCCGAAACCTGATCGCCTTCCTTGACCAGCCATTTGGCCAGGTTGCCCTCCTCCATGGTCGGAGAAAGGGCCGGCATGGTAATATTGATTGGCATGTCCGTCTCCCTGGCCTCAGGCGGTGTAGGTTACGGCTTTGACCGCATCGATGACTTCACCAACGTTCGGCAGAGCCAGCTTTTCCAGGTTTGCAGCGTAAGGCATGGGAACGTCCTTGCCGGTCACGCGCAGGATCGGTGCGTCGAGATAGTCGAACGCCTTTTCCTGAACCTGGTAGGCGATTTCCGATGAAACGGAGCACATCGGGAAGGCTTCTTCGATCGTCACGATCCGGCCTGTCTTGCGGACGGACGCCAGCACTGTGTCGATATCCAGCGGACGAATGGTGCGCAGGTTGATGACCTCGGCCGAGATCCCCATTCCGGCCAGCTCTTCAGCCGCCTTGATGGTGTAGGTCATGCCGATGCCCCAGGAAACCAGCGTAACGTCCGTTCCGCCGCGTTCCACCTTCGCCTTGCCGATCGGCAGAACGAAATCGTCCATGTCCGGGACTTCGAAGGAATGACCGTAGAGGATTTCGTTTTCCAGGAAGATGACCGGGTTCGGGTCGCGAATTGCTGCCTTCAGAAGGCCTTTTGCATCCGCAGCCGAATACGGCTGGACCACCTTAAGGCCCGGCACGTGGGCGTACCAGGAAGCGTAATCCTGCGAATGCTGGGCACCTACACGCGCCGCGGCACCGTTTGGTCCACGGAAGACAATCGGGGCACCCATCTGACCGCCGGACATGTACAACGTCTTGGCGGCGGAGTTGATGATCTGGTCAATCGCCTGCATGGCGAAGTTGAAGGTCATGAACTCGACGATCGGCTTCAGACCGGCCATCGCTGCCCCGACGCCAAGGCCGGCAAAGCCGTGCTCGGTGATCGGCGTATCGATGACACGCTTTGCGGAAAACTCGTCCAGCAGGCCCTGGGTGATCTTGTAGGCGCCCTGATACTCCGCGACTTCCTCACCCATGATAAAGACGTCCGGATCACGGCGCATTTCCTCTGCCATCGCATCACGCAAAGCTTCGCGAACGGTGGAGGACTTCATTGCAGTACCGGCCGGAATTTCCGGATCGTCAGCAGTTTCTGGTGCAGGAGCAGCAGGCGTCGGAGCGGAGGCGACTGCCGGTGCGCTCGAGGCTTCTGCAGCCGCAGGGGCTTCAGGGGCCGCAGCAGCGGCAGGCGCGGAAGCTGCGGCGTCGATGGCACTGGCGTCTTCGCCCTCGGCCAGCAGAACCGCAATCTTCGCGTTCACCTTGACGTTGTCGGTTCCTTCGGCAACCAGGATTTTTCCAAGCGTGCCTTCATCAACCGCTTCCACTTCCATGGTAGCCTTGTCGGTCTCGATTTCGGCGATCACATCGCCTGCAGAGATGGTGTCGCCCTCGGCCTTCAGCCACTTGGCGAGCTTGCCCTCTTCCATAGTCGGCGAAAGCGCCGGCATCAAAATGTCAATCGGCATGTTGTCCCCCGGCCTTAGAGCAGAATGTCGGTGTAGAGTTCAGATACATCCGGTTCCGGATCCGTCTGTGCAAATTCGGCAGCTTCCGCGACCCTGGCCCGCACATCCTTGTCGATGGCCTTGAGGTCGTCTTCGGAAGCCCAACCCTTGTCCATGAGGCGCGCACGCACCTGTTCGATCGGGTCATGTTCGGTCCGCATCTTCTGGACTTCGTCCTTGGAGCGGTATTTCGCCGGATCCGACATGGAGTGGCCGCGGTAGCGGTAGGTGATCATTTCAAGAATGAACGGCCCCTTGCCTTCACGGCACCATTCCAGCGCTTCTGCGGAGGCTGCCTTGACTGCGCGCACATCCATACCGTCGACCTGCTTGCCCGGAATTCCGAAGGAAGCACCGCGCTGGGAAAGATCTGTGGTGGCGGAGGCGCGGGCAACGCTGGTGCCCATGCCGTACTTGTTGTTCTCGATCACGTAAACGACCGGAAGCTTCCACAGCTCGGCCATGTTGAAGCTCTCGTAGACCTGACCCTGGTTGGACGCACCGTCGCCAAAGAAGGCCATCGCAACGTTGCCGTTTTCACGGTATTTGTTCGCGAACCCGAGGCCGGTGCCAAGCGACACCTGCGCACCGACGATGCCATGGCCGCCATAGAAATGCTTCTCCTTGGAGAACATGTGCATGGAGCCGCCCTTGCCTTTCGACAAGCCACCGCGACGACCGGTCAGTTCCGCCATCACGCCTTTCGGATCGAGATCCATTGCCAGCATGTGGCCATGATCCCGGTAACCGGTGATCATCTGATCGCCGTCTTTCTTGGCCATCTGCATACCGACGACGACAGCTTCCTGTCCGATATACAAATGACAAAACCCGCCGATGAGGCCCATACCGTACAGTTGCCCGGCTTTTTCCTCAAAACGTCGGATCAGAAGCATTTCGCGGTAAGCGTGAAGTTCTTCGTCCTTATCGAACTCGGCGATCGCAGGCTGCGCCTTCTTGGCGGAGCTGCGTGTCCGGCTGGTGCTCTTGGAGCTAGCGGAAGTGGTCTTTGATGCTGTGGCCATAACCCTCATCTCGGCGTGACGTTTCCCCTAAGATAGGTAGGAGCAACTTATCCGGTTGGGTCTGTCAATCCAATCCACGCATCTCGCACTGCAACAACAGCATCAAAGCATTGTTAATACTACAGAATTTTATATTTAACCAGATTATTGTTAATGCAGCAAAATCAACTGAAATTCAGTTCATACTGTAACGGTGCCCCGGCCTGAGAACAACCAGCTCGTCAGGATGCACCAGGTTGAGATTGAGCCTTGCGCGCTCATCGAGCATATCAGGATCGAGGCTCTCCGGCCGAAGCAGACTAACCCTTGAGACGAGCTCCTGACGCTGTGCGGTCAAGACAGCCAATTCACCTTCAAGTTCGGAAACCTGACGCTCGATCATTGCTCGGCCAACCATACCGAGCTCACCGCTCATCGCATGGAAGCCAAAATAACCAAGCGCAGCAATGGCGATTGCAGGCGTGATCAATCGACGGAGAAATGACTGTTTTCGCTGACGGGTAGCTGCTCGGGGCACTCTTTGGACCTTAACGCTGATACACTGGCCTCTTGGTTCTCTCACTATGCGGATTTAGGTTTAATAGAGTCTTGAGACAGCCAATCAAATGCACGGTAAATTTGTGTCCGGCGAGAGCAGCCCATGGATCAGTGGACGACCGCACGCGCAGAAATGGTTGAGCAGCAACTGCGCAGGCGCGGTATTAGCGATAAACGGGTTCTGGCCGCCTTGGCCAGTGTGCCGCGCCATATCTTTGTTCCGGACAGCCAGCTAAACCGAGCCTACTGGGATGGGCCCTTGTCCATCGGATATGGCCAGACAATATCCCAGCCCTATGTTGTGGCTCTCACTTGCGAACTGCTTGAAATCGGCGAAAACGCGAAGGTTCTGGAGATCGGGGCAGGTTCTGGTTACGCAGCTGCTGTGCTTGGAAACCTCGCTCACAAAGTCATTTCGGTAGATCGACTTCAGGAGCTCGTCAGCCTTTCCAGGGAAAATCTGAAACAGGCAGGTTGCAGGAACGTCGAGGTTATTTGCGCCGACGGAACACTTGGCTGTCCGCCGGAAGCCCCTTTCGATGCCATCGCAGTTGCGGCGGGAGCGCCGGCTGTTCCCGATTCTCTCAAAAAGCAACTCAAGGTAGGCGGTCGACTGGTGATTCCGGTTGGCAAGTCAAAGCGGCAGCAAGATCTCATCCGGATCGAAAGGCTTTCCGAAACCGAGTTCAAAACAGACAATCTCGGTGCTGTCGCCTACGTACCTCTGGTGGGCGCCGATGGATGGACGGATGCGAGCTGATGTCTGTCGGGTGTCAACCGCCAACATCAGGTATCCCGGCGGCCTCTGCTATTGGTTCAAGCGTTGTTACAGAAAAACTCTGTAAAACAGGAAGTTACTCTGGCTTGGGGCCACCAGCTCGTCCATCGCGAACTCCTCGGCCCTCCGGATAACCACACTTTCAGTGCGATTTTGGGCTGGCCCCTGCTCGGGTCCGCGCCCTCGTTCCACACGTCTGAGCGAGCCGGCGAACTCTGCCTCAGGCGGCTGCCAGGCGCGCCAACTTGGTCAGCACCGTTGCGGTCCCTTTCAAACGTGCGTCGGTTTTATCCCAATCGCGCGTCAGGACCACCTTCTGATCCGGTCGGATCTTCGCAAGGACACCCTGCTCGGCAATGTAGGAAACCAGACCGGCCGGATTGGAGAATTCGCTATTGCGGAACGTGATGACGATCCCTTTCGGCCCGGCATCGACCTTCTCGACATTGGCCTTGCGGCAAAGCCCCTTGATGAAGACGATCTTGAGGAGATGCTGCACTTCTTCCGGCAACGGTCCAAAGCGGTCGATCAGTTCCGCGCCGAAGGAATCGATTTCCTCCGCCTCGGTGACATCGCCCAAACGGCGGTAAAGCTGCAGACGCAGTTGCAGGTCGGCGACGTAGTTTTCCGGGATAAGCACAGGCGTGCCGATGTTGATTTGCGGCGACCACTGCTCGTCGCCAAAATCCGCGCCACCATCCTTGAGCTGGGCAACCGCCTCTTCCAGCATCTGCTGGTACAATTCAAATCCGACTTCCTTGATATGCCCGGACTGCTCCTCACCAAGCAGGTTCCCGGCCCCGCGAATGTCGAGATCGTGGCTTGCCAGCTGGAAGCCTGCACCCAGCGTCTCGAGAGACTGAAGGACTTTCAATCGGCGCTCGGCAGTCGCTGTCAACGTCTTGTTGGCTGGAACCGTAAAGAGCGCGTAGGCGCGGGTCTTGGACCGGCCGACACGACCGCGCAGCTGGTAGAGCTGCGCAAGGCCGAACATATCCGCCCGGTGTACGATCAACGTGTTCGCGGTTGGAATATCCAGCCCGGATTCCACGATCGTTGTCGACAGCAAGACGTTGTACTTGCCCTCATAGAAGGCGTTCATGACGTCTTCCAGTTCCCCCGGAGGCATCTGGCCGTGGGCGACCGCCACTTTCAGTTCAGGCACCTGATTTTCAAGGAACTCGAGGCGCTCTGCAATGTCGGCAAGCCGCGGACAAACATAGAAGCTCTGCCCGCCTCTGTAATGCTCGCGCAGAAGGGCTTCTCGAACCACCAATGGATCGAACGGCGAAACGAACGTGCGCACTGCCAGTCGGTCCACCGGCGGCGTTGCGATCAGCGACAGTTCGCGTACCCCGGTAAGCGCAAGCTGCAAGGTCCGCGGGATCGGTGTCGCCGATAGCGTCAACACGTGAACGTCCGATTTCAGCTCCTTCAGCCGCTCCTTGTGCTTGACCCCGAAATGCTGCTCTTCGTCGATGATAAGCAGGCCGAGATCCCGAAATTCGATGGACTTGCCCAGCAACGCATGGGTGCCGACGACAATATCGACTGATCCGTCCGTGATGCCTTTCTTGGTCAGGCTCAGTTGCTTGGTGGGCACCAGGCGGGATGCATGGGCTACGTTGATCGGCAGACCATGAAAACGCTCGGAGAAGGTCTTGAAGTGCTGACGGGCCAAAAGAGTGGTAGGTACCACCACCGCAACCTGGCGCCCGGACATGGCGGCAATGAAAGCTGCACGAAGTGCCACTTCCGTCTTGCCGAACCCAACGTCGCCGCAAACCAGCCGATCCATCGGCCTCCCTGATGACAGATCGTCGAAAACCGCATCGATCGCCGTAAGCTGATCGTCTGTTTCCTCGTAGGGGAATCGCGTCGCGAACTCGTCGTAGACGCCTTCCGGTGTTTCCACCACCGGCGCAGTCTTGAGAGCGCGTTGAGCTGCTGTCTTGATCAGGCCGTCGGCGATTTCCAGAATGCGCTTCTTGAGCTTGGCCTTGCGTGCCTGCCAGGCACCACCACCGAGCTTGTCGAGCTGGGCTTCCTGGTCTTCCGAGCCATAGCGGGACAGAAGCTCGATGTTTTCGACCGGAAGATAGAGTTTGTCGCCTCCGGCATATTGAAGTTCCAGGCAGTCATGCGGCGCGCCGACTGCTTCGATCGTTTTCAGACCGATGAACCTGCCGATACCGTGGTCCACGTGAACGACGAGATCGCCTTCCGAAAGGCCCGTCGCTTCGGTAATGACGTTGGCGCCCTTGGACTTGCGACGCGACTTGCGAACCAGCCTGTCGCCGAGAATGTCCTGTTCGCCGATGAAGACGACGTCATTGAGCTCAAAGCCATGCTCGATGCCCAGTACACACAGCGCGGTTGTCTTGGCGGGAAGGCCCTCGATGTCCTTCAACGTGTCCGCATTCTTGACCGCTCCAAGACCATGGTCTTCAAGAATCTGGCCGAGTCGGTCGCGCGAACCTTCCGACCAGCAGGCAATCACCGTGCGTTTGCCCTGCTTTTGCAGTTGACGCACGTGAGTAGTCAGCGCGTCAAAAATGTTGATGTCGCCCGCTGCCCTTTCGGCAGCAAAACTCCGGCCCTGACGCCCACCCAGTTCGACAATCGTCTTGCCGCTGCCTGGCGGCGGCGTAAAGGGATCAAGTGCGGCGCTTGCGCGGTCGGCGACAGCTGCACGCCATTCCTCTTCGGTGACATAGAGACTGGCCGGTTCAACCGGCATGTAAGGCACCGTTCCGGCGCTTGTCCCCATTTCGCGCGCTTCCTGACGTGCGCGGTAGTATTCCGTGACCTGGTCAACGCGTTCGCGGACCGCGTCACTCATGCTGGTGTCCAGAACGACAGGCGTATCGCCGATGTAATCGAACAGGCTTTCCAGTCGGTCGTGGAACAGTGGCAGCCAATGCTCCATGCCTGCGTATCGGCGACCGTCACTGATCGACTGATAGAGCACGTCTTCTCGGCTGGCTGCGCCAAAATTGGCAAGATAGGAACGACGGAAGCGGGAGATGGCTTCCTCGGACAATACGACCTCGCTCATCGGAACCAGGTCAAGGCGTTTCAGCTGTTTGGAGGTTCTCTGTGTTTCCGCGTTGAATGAGCGGATCGATTCAAGGGTATCGCCGAAGAAATCGAGCCGCACCGGCTCCTCCGCTCCAGGCGCGAAGAGATCGACAATACCGCCCCGAACAGCATATTCACCGGTTTCACGAACGGTCGGAGTTCGCGAAAAACCGTTCATCTCCAGCCATGTGGAGATCGCTCCCATGTCGACCCGGTTACCCGGTGCCATGGAGAAGGTCTGGTCGGCCATGAAAGAGCGCTCGGGGACACGCTGAAGTGCCGCGTTAAGCGTTGTCATCAGTACGGTTTTCTTGCCGTCCGTCATGCCACGCGCAAGTTGGCCGAGCGCCAGCAAGCGGCGTGCACTGATCGCAGAATTGGGCGATACGCGGTCGTATGGCAGGCAATCCCAGGCGGGCAACTGCAGGATTTCGACCTCTGGATCGAAGAACTGAAGTGCTTCGCTGACCATGGCCATGCGCGTGGCGTCGCGAGCGACAAATACCAGGGAAAGGCCCTGCGCCCGGGTTTCGGCAAGCAGCCTTGCAAGAGCGTAGCTTTCGGCCCCATCCGGAACGCCGGCAAGCGTCACGTTGGCCTGATCCTTCAGCAGGCTGTCAAACACAGCTGGCGTCCTTGTTGTTATCTGCCGAACCCGGCCGGACCGGCGGCTTCATGATAGGCAATGATGCGGCGGTAAAGCGGACCGTCCCACTCCTGCGGCAAGGGCTTGCGACCTGTCATCCAGGCGTACAGATCCTGGTCATGCGCTGTCAGCAAGTGCTCGAGTTCGAGGAGTTCTTCTTCCGTAAGGCTGTCGATCTTGGCATCCGCGAATCCACCCAACAGCAGATCCATTTCCTTCATGCCTCGATGCCAGCACCGAAACAGTATTTTCTTGCGCCGGGAATCCCGTTCGCCACCATTGGTATCGACGTGTGCGCCGGACATTTCGGACATGAGAGACAAACCTGTGAGAATCTGACCGGCTTTAAGGCAAAGGCAGTATTGTTTTCGCCGATATCGGCCGGACGAGTGATTTCGTGTCGGTTATATAGCGCCAGAGAGCGAGCTTGTCAGCGCCCAGTTCACAGAATGTTCTATTTGTTGCGCGGCGCTCCGCCTTCGTGGCAGAACAGGGGTTCGTGATACCGAATGCCCTGCCGTCTCTCGAAGGTTTACACGCCGAACATGCGCCCGCCGGTCCTCGATCCCCTGTTTGCCCCGGTTTCGACTTTGCCTGGAATCGGACCAAAGATCGAAAAGCTGGTGTCCGGCCTCGTCGGCAGCCAGCCGGACCGTGACGCGACCGTTGCTGATCTGCTTTTTCATATACCTCATAGTCTTATAGACCGGCGGCACCGCCCGGGCATCGCCTATTCGGAAAATGGCGACATCGTCACACTGGATGTCACCATCGGCCGGCACATAGCGCCCCCCCGGCATTCGAAAGCACCTTACCGGATCAACGCCTACGACGAGACAGGCCAGATCACCTTTGTCTTCTTTCACCCGCGCCGTGACTGGCTGGAGAAAACTTTTCCCGAAGGCGAACGAAGAATCGTTTCAGGCAAGGTCGAATGGTTCAACGAGCGCCCTCAGATGGTGCACCCGGACTATTCGCTGAAACCTGAGGAAGCGGAAGAAATGCCGGCGATCGAACCGGTCTATCCGTTAACCGCCGGTTTGAGCTCCAAAACCCTGCAAAAGGCTGTGCGGGCGGCTGTCGACCGTGTGCCTCACCTCCCGGAATGGCTGAATGACGCCCATCTTCACCAGACTGGCTGGCCGAACTTCGCAGAAGCCTTGAAGACCTTGCATGCACCGCATGAACGCAACGACATCGACCCCGCCTCCCCCTTCATGCAGCGGCTCGCCTATGACGAGCTGCTCGCCAGCCAGTTGGCTCTTGCCATGGTGCGGGCACACATGCGTACGCTTGGCGGAATATCGCGAAGCCCCAAAGGGGAACTGCAAAAAGCGGTGATAGCGTCACTGCCGTTTCAATTGACCGGCAGTCAGGCAAAAGCGATCGAAGAAATAAATGAAGACCTCGCCAAACCAGTACGCATGTTGCGACTTCTGCAAGGCGATGTCGGCGCCGGCAAGACCGTTGTTGCGCTTGCCGCCCTGGCACAGGTGATAGAAACCGGTGCGCAAGGGGCCCTGATGGCCCCGACGGAAATTCTCGCCCGCCAGCACTACGCGTCGATGTTGCCATTGTGCGAAAAGGCAGGCATTCGCCTTGCCCTGATGACCGGAAAGGACAGCCAGAAGGAACGTCGCCTTCGACAGGAACAGTTGGACGCAGGTGAGATCGACCTCGTGGTCGGCACCCACGCCCTTTTCCAGGGAACCGTGACCTTTCGCAATCTGGCCATGGTCGTCGTAGACGAACAGCATCGCTTCGGTGTGCATCAACGGCTCGCCCTCTCAGCCAAGGGCAACGGCGTCGATGTTCTGGTCATGACCGCCACCCCTATCCCGAGAACGCTTGTGCTGACCGGCTTTGGCGACATGGACGTGTCGCGCCTGACGGACAAGCCCGCGGGCCGCAAGCCCATCACCACCGTATCAGTGTCCCTGGACCGACTGGACGAGATCATTGGCCGGGTTGGTGCAGCGGTCGCCGACGGACAGAAGGTTTATTGGGTATGTCCACTGGTGGAAGAATCCGAAAAGATCGACCTGGCCGCCGTTGAGGAGCGTCACCGGGTTCTGGAACATGCTCTTCGGCAACGCGTCTCACTGGTCCACGGCCGCATGAACGCCGACGAAAAGGATGCCGCCATGGCAGACTTCAAGTCCGGCGCAACCAAGGTGCTGGTGGCAACAACCGTTATTGAAGTCGGCGTCGATGTGCCCGATGCCACCATAATCGTGATCGAACACGCCGAACGTTTTGGCCTCGCGCAATTGCACCAGCTGCGAGGCCGTGTCGGACGCGGTGACAAGCCTTCGTCCTGCGTCCTTCTTTACAAGGGACCGCTTGGAGAAACGGCTGGCGCACGGCTCAACATCATGCGCCAGACCAACGATGGTTTCCTGATCGCGGAAGAAGACCTGAAGCTTCGCGGCGGTGGTGAAATTCTCGGCACCCGGCAATCCGGCACGCCAGGTTTTCGTATCGCACGTGCCGACGAACATGCCGATCTGATGGAAGTAGCACGCGACGACGCGAGACTTATCCTTGAACTGGATCCGGATCTGAAAACAAAACGCGGCGAAGCTCTGCGCTGTCTTTTGTATCTGTTCGGCCGCGATGCCGCGATCAGGCTCCTCAGGGCCGGCTGACACGATCGAACAGCAGCAAGTCAATACCCAGGCGTCGGCACGACTACACCGGCAGCCATTTGAGCCAATCGCACGTATATCTGCAAGAACGCCTGACGACGTAGGGCAAAGCGAATAATGGATTACATTGCTTGCTAACGCACTCAGGCGTCTTCAGAGCTTCTCACCCGCTCCAGCTGCGCAGGATCGACAATATCGTCTGCGAGAATTTCCGGATATTTCGGATTGACCAGACCAGCCGAGATCACGAGCTTTGCGGCATCTTCGACACTCATGTCCAGTTCGATCACATCTTCCTTCGGAACAAAAAGCAAAAAACCCGATGTCGGGTTCGGCGTGGTCGGCAGGAATACGGAAAGTGTATCGGCCTTGTCCTTGAGCCGGCGCTCCACTTCGCCCTTGGTGTCGGTAGAGATGAACACAATCGCCCAGAGGCCTCTGCGTGGATACTCGATCAGCGCCGCTGTGGTAAAGCTGCTTCCGCGCTGATCAAGCACTGTCTCAAAAATCTGCTTCAAGCCACTGTAAATGTTACGAACGAGCGGCATGCGACCGACGATTTTTTCGCCAACCGAGATAAGACTGCGCCCAAGGAAGTTTGCTGCAAGAAAGCCGACGACCGTGAGGACAAACACTGCAACAATGAGCCCGAAACCGGGTATCGGAAACGGCAGGTAGGTGTCCGGATTGTAGATCTTGGGTACAAACGGCTTGACCCAGCCATCCACCCATTTGATGAAGGTCCAGGTCAACCACAGGGTAATGCCGATCGGGCCGGCGATGACCAGCCCTGTCAGGAAGTAGTTGCGAAGACGTGTTGCCGCACCCGGCCGATGGCCTATCTTGTGCGCGTCTTCTGCTTTATGTTTGTGTCGGCTCATGGGTTAAACCCGAAACTTCCCTGTGTGTGCTCGTCTTTTCAACTGACCCGCAATTAGATAAGCATCTTTATCGCAGTGCGGTATCCTTCGCTTGATTTATTTTTCAGCGATGTATTCAAATTATGCCGGATTTGGAGGCAGTGTTGCGGCGGACCACGTTCAAACTTCTGGGAACCGGATGTGTCGGCCTCGGGATTGTCGGTGCGTTCCTTCCCATTCTGCCGAGCACGATCTTCTTCATCCTTGCCGCTGCCTGTTTTGCCAGATCCTCTCCCGCACTTGAGGCGCGCATCCTCAACCACCCTATCTTCGGCCCGCCAGTGATTGCCTGGCGCGAACACGGCGCGATCCCGCCGAAGGCAAAGATCTTCGCCATTTCCGGAATGACCTTCGGATATTGCGTCTTCTATCTTTCAGCCCATCCTGACCTGTGGCTTGCCATAGGTGTCGGACTGTTCATGATCGGCTGCGCAGCCTACGTCCTGTCTCGTCCATCGGGCCCGGGCAACACCCCTCCCGACGGTTGCAAGGATCCGTCATAGGTCGGCGGCTAAATGTCTGGAATAAGCCGTTTCCCAAGGGAAACAGCGCTTTCCTCCGCATATCCGAGTTGTTCGTAAAACCGCAGAACCTTGTCGTTGTCCTGACGTACCATAAGGTTGATCTTCGGACAGCCCTGCGCAATCAGAAATGCCTCGCAGCGGCTCATCAGCATTTTCCCAAGGCCGACTGTCTGGCATTCGGGATCGACTGAAAGATAGTTGATCGACCCGCGGTGGCCGTCATACCCGGCCATGACGGACCCGATAAGCCAGTCCCCGCGCAGAAGTACGAAGAAGGCTCCGTTTTCGTCGGTCTGCTTGCGGTCGATGTCCTTGTCCGGATCATTCCAGGGGCGCGTCAGGCCACATTTCTCCCAGAGCGCAATGACGTCAGCCCTGTACCGCTCCTCGAAGGGCAAAACCCGATCTTGCGTGCTTGTGCTGTCCATGGACTATTCAACCGTCACGGATTTGGCCAGGTTCCTCGGCTGATCGACATCGGTGCCCATGAAGACAGCCGTGTGGTAGGCAATGAGCTGAACAGGCAACGCGTAGATGATCGGCGCAACGATATCCGACATGTCCGGCAGAATGACGGTATTTTCGGCCGCATTGCCACACTCCGACGCACCGCGCTCGTCTGTGATGAGCACGATCCGTCCGCCGCGCGCGGCCACTTCCTGCATGTTGGAAACGGTTTTCTCGTAAATCGCGTCAAAGGGCGCGATCACGAAAACCGGCATGTTTTCATCAATGAGAGCTATAGGACCGTGCTTGAGTTCCCCGGCAGCGTAGCCTTCTGCGTGGATGTAGGAGAGCTCCTTGAGCTTCAGCGCGCCTTCCAGTGCAAGCGGGAAATTGGTTGCCCGGCCGAGGTAAAGTGCATTGCTTGCCTTCGAGAGCGGATGCGCCAGTTTCTCGATATCGCTTTCACGGGCCAGGGCCTTGAGAGCGAGGCTCGGCACTTCGATCAATTCCGCGACAAGCTCCTGCTCCCGCTCCGGCGTCAGCACGCCGCGCTCCCGTCCGGCCTGCAGGGCAAGACCGGCGAGCACCGCAAGCTGACACGTGAAGGCCTTTGTCGAGGCAACGCCGATTTCAGGTCCGGCAATGGTCTGGAAAACCCTGTCGGCTTCCCGGGCTATCGTGCTTTCCGGCACATTGACGATCGCGCCGATCGTGGCACCATTCGTCTTGCAGTAGCGCAGTGAGGCGAGCGTGTCTGCAGTTTCACCAGACTGGGAAATCACCAGCGCCGTGTCCTTGTCGCTCACCGGTGTTTCGCGATAGCGGAACTCGCTGGCGATATCGATCTCCACGGGAAGACGGGCGTATTTCTCGAACCAGTATTTGGACACCAGACCGGCAAGATACGCTGTCCCGCAGGCCGTAATGATCAGGCGTGACAGGTCCTTGAATTTGAGTTGGTCAGCCCCTTCCACGCGGGCCCGCTTGGTCGTGTAATCGAAATAGCGTGACAGCGTATGGCCCAGCACTTCCGGCTGCTCGTGGATTTCCTTGGCCATGAAGTGCTTGTAGTTGCCCTTGTCCATCAGACTGGAGGTGACAGACGACCTTGCTTCCGGGCGCGTGACAGGCTGGTTCGCCTGATCGAAGATCTCAACACCCGCCCTAGTGATGACAGCCCAATCGCCCTCATCAAGATAGGTAATCCGGTCGGTAAACGGCGACAGGGCGATGGCATCGGACCCGAAGAACATTTCCCCGTCTCCATGCCCGACAGCAAGCGGCGATCCTTTGCGGGCACCGATAAGAAGATCTTCCTCACCGGAAAACAGCATCGCCAATGCAAAAGCACCCTTCAGGCGCGGCAGAACCTGTGCAACAGCATCGCGAGGAGAAAGTCCCTTGGCCATCGCCAGATTCACCAGATGGGCCACGACTTCTGTGTCGGTTTCGGTATCCAGCACGGCGCCGGCAGCGACGATTTCCTCTCGCAGTTCCAGATAGTTTTCGATGATACCATTATGAACGACGGCAACCGAGCCGGCCTGGTGCGGGTGGGCATTGGCAACAGTTGGTGCGCCGTGTGTTGCCCACCGTGTGTGACCGATCCCGGAGATGCCTGTCAGGGGCGACTTTTCGAGAACAGCTTCAAGATTGCGCAGCTTGCCTTCGGCCCTGCGGCGCACGATGGCACCATCCACCAATGTGGCAACGCCAGCAGAATCATAGCCCCGGTATTCCAGCCGCTTCAGCGAATCCACGATCCGCGGCGCCGCATCAACCGTTCCCAACACGCCAACAATGCCACACATGCAAAAAGCCCTTTAAAAATGGATCCAACGGACCGCACTGCTTTAGACGACAGCGCCTGCCAACCAGAAATCAATCCCTGTTTCATTAAATGACAAGGGTCGAGAAATGTATGAAAGTCAGGATTTGGTTTCCTTGGCAGCCTTCAGCCGCTCCCGCAGCTGTTTTGCCTTGCCTTCCTTGACGATCTGCCGAGCGCGGCCAAATGCCATGGAATCCTGGTCCACATCATCGGTGATCACGCTTCCGGCAGCGACAAAAGACCCACTGCCGAGGCTGACCGGTGCCACCAGCGTGGAATTGGAACCGACAAAACTGCCCGCTCCAATCTCTGTCCGGTGTTTCAGGTAGCCGTCGTAATTGCAGGTAATCGTGCCAGCACCAATGTTCGACTTCGAACCGACACTTGCGTCGCCGATGTAGCTGAGATGATTGGCCTTGGCACCGTCTTCGAAGGTCGTGTTTTTGACTTCGACAAAGTTACCGATACGCGTGTCGGCCCCCAGAACCGTGCCTGGCCGCAGACGGGCATAGGGGCCAACAGCGCTGTTCCTGCCAACGGATGCTCCCTCAAGGTGACTGAAGGCGCGGATCCTTGCTCCGCTTGCGACCCTTACCCCCGGGGCGAAGACGACATTCTGCTCTACAACCACATCAGATTCCAGAACGGTATCATGCGAGAAATAAACCGTGTGCGGCGCAAGCAATGTGCAGCCGTTTTCCAAAGCGAAATTACGCATACGAACCTGGAAATCCTCTTCACAGGCAGCCAGCTGAGCACGTGTATTGATGCCTTGCGTTTCGACTTCCGAACCCGAAACCGCAACAACCTTCAAGCCCCTGCTGTTGGCGATTTCAACCGCGTCCGTCAGGTAAAATTCGTTTTTGGCATTGGCATTGCCAATCGCATCCAACAACGAGAGTGCATGCTGCCCCGAGAAACCCATGATGCCGGAGTTGCAGAACGTGATCCTCCGTTCTGCGTCCGAGGCGTCCTTTTCTTCCCGAATGGCAACCAGTTGCCCGTTATCGGTCAACAACCGGCCATAGCCGAATGGTTGTTGGGTTTCGAACCCAAGCACGGCCAGATCTGCGCCATCCGACAAGGCCCGTCGAACTTTGCCTATCGTGTCTGCCGTCACCAGTGGAGTGTCGCCGAACAGGATCAGGACATCGTCCGAAGGCGAGGCCAGCGCAGAACGGGCGGCAAGCGCCGCGTGAGCCGTACCCAGCCTCTCGTGCTGGACATGACAATGCGCTTCCGGTGCAAGGTTTTGAACCAGCTTTTCAAGCTCGCGCATATCTGGGCCGGTTACGACGGAAATTCGGTCAGAGCCAGCCTGTTTCAGGGCCTTTACCACATGCCCGACCAACGGCAGTCCGCCGATCTCATGCATCACCTTTGGCAGGTTGGATTTCATCCGGGTGCCAAGTCCGGCGGCCAGAACAATCGAAAGGCAAGAACGGGAAGTCATCAAAGGTCCACTGTCAATTTTTCGGGCATCACCCACACAAGTCGGCCTCTATATGCCCCGATCCACAGAACATTGAAAGATCTGACTTCCTGAGTGCTTCGGTTTGCTTTTCATTAACCATAATGCACACCTGATGAGGTATCTTCTTTGAGATTCGGTTTCAGGCTCGGAAAGCAGGACTTTTGGCAAAACGGAAGGCACAAAAATCTGTTCGGGACGTTGTCCGGGATACGTTCACGCCTTCGCGTGTCGGCCTGCTTTCCTGGGCATTTGCGGCCGTTTGCATGGGAACTGTCGGCCTTGCTTCCTATCAGTTCAGCAACGCCCACGGCCAGTTCACACCGAAGTTCGATTTCCCGACGGGAATAACTCTGCCCCCAATCGGAAGCGTGGGTTCAACTGCCTCCATCACGTCACCTTCCGGCAGAGGGGTGCCGGTAGAAGTCATGCAGTTGCCGGAAGATAGCGATCACGCCCCCCTTCCCGGCCTGGACCAGAGCCAGATCGCGGTGCTGCAGAAAGAAATCGTCGGGTTGCGTCGACGCCTTAGCGCACTTGCCGAACAAAATCTTGCGTATTCGCGCCGCATCGCTGCACTGGAGAAGGAAGCTGCTTTTTCGAGGCTTTCTGAAGCGGACTATACTGGCAGAGACAGCGGCGAACCAGTGGAACCGAGCCCGGGTATCGTCCGCACCGAGGTGACGGAAAAACTGGAAAAACCACTTCCCGTCCCCGTAGCGTCGCCAAAAGCAAAACGCGAAGCTTCAAAGCTGAACCAGACGACTTCTGCGGCACCAGATCAGGCGGACACCAAGAAACAGGTTTCAACGCCGGCCCTTGATGTTCCCAAGGCGCCCCCCCGGATGGTCAGCATCGATTCCGAAACCGCTCCAGTCGACGCGCCTACCCGAAGTTTCAATCCTGCCGAACCGGTCCGGATAGTCGACCTGCCAAGGGTAGATCTACCCGCACCAGGTGGCGAACCCCAAGCGACAGGTTCAATCCCCTTGGCCGTTGAAGACAATAAACCTTCTACACCGCCCTCGCCGGAGCCGTTCGACGCAACACCTACCCAGACGACAAGTCGACCTGCGGTTATCACGCCCTCCAGTCCCGCCGGACGGCTTCGCGGTGGCGGTGACAGCAAACTGAAGCGAAGCGATTTCGGGGCGATTATCGGTCACTACAGCTCAACTGCTGCAGCAGCAAAAGCCTGGGCCGATTTCAAGAATCAAAATGCGGAACGCATGCGTGACCTTCGCCCCCTCCTGATGGAACGAAATACGCCTCAAGGCGGTATTGCCTTGATGGTCGGACCGTTTGCCAATGCGGCGGACGCTGCCGTTGCGTGTCTTCACCTGTTGGATGTGACTGAGCTCTGTCACCCGGCCCTGTTCGCGGGTGACCCGCTCGTGACTGCGGCGGAATTTCGCGACACGGCGTTTTAAGGCAACCTAATCTCGTTAGATTTCAGTCGGTCGATGCAATGCGCCAAGGCGAAGAACCTTGGCGCTGCGTTTACCCGATGGTCTGCAGCGCGGGGAACGTTTCCAGGAGCCAATAGGACAAGACCGCCATCTGCCCGGTCAGGAACATGACCCCGGTCAATACGAGAACGCCGCCCATGGTCTTTTCGACGACACCCATGTGCTTGCGGAACCGCCGCATGAACTTGAGAAACGGCGAAGCGAAAAGCGCTGCAATCAGGAACGGGATACCGAGGCCGAGTGCATAGGCGCTCAAGAGCAAGGCTCCCTGCCCCACCGTTTCTTTTCCGCCAGCGACAAACAGAATGGCAGCCAGTATTGGGCCGACACAAGGTGTCCAGCCAAATCCGAAGGCAAGGCCGATGACATAGGCGCCAAGCGGACCCGCAGGCTTTTTCTCCACGTGAACACGCGCTTCCTTGTAAAGCAGGCCTATGCGGAACACGCCAAGGAAATGCAGGCCCATAACGATGATCGCGGCGCCGGCGATATAGCTCAGGTAATCGAGATAGGCGCGAATGAACTGGCCAAGAAAACTGGCAGTCGCCCCCAACAAAACGAACACGGTTGAAAAACCAAGCACAAAGAACAGGGCACTCAGAAACACCCGACGCGATGCAGCCGTGCTGTCTTCTGCTTCACCTGATAGTTGCTCCAGCGAAACGCCCGCAAGGAACCCCAGGTAAGGTGGCACCAACGGCAGGACGCAAGGCGAGACAAAAGATAGGACACCGGCAAGCGCGGCGCCTATGATGGTGACTTCCTGGATCATTCGACATTCCGGTTGTTCAGGCAGCCCACCGGCAATCCGGCGAGGCTCGGAGCGACCTTATTAGCCGCTTCCCCGCTTTGACCAAAGACACAAGGTGCTCACCATTTGGAGAGCCGTGAACACCGGTCAGTTTGCCTTGGCCGGTGCGGTTGCGGGCACTAGGCCTTTTTCCTGGAAATAGGTCAATGCGCCAGGATGTAGCGGCGCCGGCATGCCGTAGGCAACCAGGTCATTTTCGGTCAGGCGGCCAAGTGCAGGATGCAGACGCTTGAAGCTGTCGAAATTTTCGAAAACCGCTTCTACGAGTGTTGTCACGATCGGTTCCGGCATGCGCGCAGACGTTACGAAGGTCGCGACAACGCCGAAGGAATCCACTGGCTGCGAAAGACCATAAAGGCCCGCAGGGATGTCGGCCGGCATGTAGTAGGGAACTTCTGTCAAAAGCTCATCAACCGCCTTGCCATCGATACCAATCAGTCGAATATCGCAACGAGCCTGAGTTTCCTCGATCAACGCAGCCGGATGACCTATCAATTCGAAATAGGCATCAATTCTGCCTGAACAAAGCGCTTCAGACAGCTCCGATGTCTTGAGCTCTTCAAGATCTTCCTGATCGCTCTGCGTCCAGCCAAGGCCGCTGATCAGTGCGTTCCAGGAAGCTGCAGACCCCGATCCCTTGCTGCCGATATTTATCTTTGCCTCTTTCAAATCATCGAAGACCCGATAAGAAGATTCGTCTCGAACGACGATTGTTGCGACTTCGGCATGAAGTGAAAATATGGAGCGTAGCTCGTCAAACGGCCTGACCTCTTCAAAGGCAGAGGTCCCGAGAAAAGCGTGATGCTGCCAGTCGGACTGCACATAACCAAAATCGATTTCACCGGAACGAATCTTTTCGATATTGGCAATTGACCCCAGCGTGGTTTCGACTGAGCAACGAACGCCGTGGTCGGCGCGTGTCATGTTGACGATCTTGCAAGTCGCCCCGCCGGACGGATAGTAGACGCCGGTAACGCCGCCGGTGCCAATCGTAATGAAATGCTGTTCATCCGCACGCACGCCAGCGATTGCACCGCTCAAAACCAGCAACCCCACGCCCAGAAGTGCGGTAAGAAGGCTGCATGCGGTATTGGAACCGGACAACTGGCGCGTAAAGCACTGCGTCGCTACGAGGGTCTCCAGAGACTTTGCCAAATGTTCCGCCCTTCTGCCGCCGACAAATATGGCGGTATCCTTCAACAACTCGGCTACACACCGACCACAACAACCCAGCATCAGGCGCTGCAGTGCGACTCCTGCACATCTGGCTGCCGAGGCACCCGCAAGATTACGCAATGTCGAAGGGATAGCAAAGGCGACGCGTCAACACCAGTTCGGGACGATCGGTTCAATGACAAGTTACCGAGCCCATGACCGGACCGATAGCGCAAACAGTTTGAAAAAATTTCTGGTCAGAACAAATTTCGATTGAACAAATGCTACGGACGAGAATATGCCACGGTCCCCAACCCCTTGGACCGGCCATACTCCAGACAGCGTCAGTTGTTTCGCCCTCCCCGGATCACCTCAAAGAGCTTCCCCTTTAGCTCTTCTTCAGCATCACCGTCGCGAAGGCCCTGCCGCCACTGGTCAAGGATGAGACGCAAGCCGAGCGTTTCCCGGCTATGCGGTAGGTCTCCGATAAACGACGCGAAAAACAGGTCGAGCCGTTCCCGGTCGATCAAGCCCTGGTCGATCAATCCGTGAATCAGCGTCATCGTCGCAGCGATGTGCCCTTTCACGAAATCGAACTCGACGGAGCTCGTGTGGGTGTCGATTGTCGTTGTGTGCATGTAACCTCTCATGTGCCTGATAACGTTACCTCACATAGCTTTATTGCGCTACCTGACAGTTTTCGCAGGAGAATGATCGTTATTTTCTTAGAAGCGAAAATTAGCAACTAGAGTTAAAAAGAGTAGAATCTACTGTACTTGATAATACTATCAATCGAAGGACCGTTGTTGCTAATAACATGTGCGAGAATTCACCATTTCCCGAATTTGGTTGTGTGTTTTCAACAGTGACCACTGAACAACGCTGTTTTTTGCTACCCTGTTGAAAAAATCGATTTTGCCTCTTGCATTGTCCTCAAGGTCGGCCTAAACACACGCCACCAACGCGGTGGCGCTGCAACAACGCACTGAACCGCTTCGGAAATTGGTGAGAGCCGATAGCTCAGCTGGTAGAGCAACTGACTTTTAATCAGTAGGTCCAGGGTTCGAACCCCTGTCGGCTCACCAATATTTCCAAAAGCTTAGCCTTAAAAATTTTAAGCTTGTAGTATCGACCGCTTGCGCGTCGCACGGTGGACGAGATCTGTGTTTTCACTATCCAAGTTCGCGATCCCGAGACCTGAGAACTTGCTGGCATTTGACCTAAAAGCAAAGCCGGACAACCCATCTGGATCGCCCGGCCAAACTAACCTTAAGTAAGATTCAAACAACGCAAAACCGTTTGCGTATTGAAAATTTTCTCACATCAGGACGCAACAGGCTCCTGTTCCGTCTGGGTTTTTCCTTTTCCGCCAAACCAAGTTTTGACGGTTTCACGCATGGTCTGCATGTTCACATAAAGAATCGGGATCATGAGAATGCCGATGCAGGTCGCAAACAGCATGCCACCGAACACCGCGAAGCCAATGGCCTTCTGACTGGCCGCACCAGCACTTGATGCGGTCATCAAAGGCACGACACCCAGCAAGAACGACAAGGCCGTCATCATGACCGCCCTGAACCGAAGATGAGCCGCTTCTACTGCTGCATCCTTGATCGACTTGCCATCGGCCCTCTGCTCCATCGCAAACTCCACGATGAGGATGGCATTCTTGGCACCCATCCCGACAAGCATGATCATGCCGATCTGTGTGTAGAGGTTGACATCCCCCCCAGTCGCAAAGACCGCAACAAGCGCCCCGAGGATTGCAAACGACACCGACATCAAGATCGCAATCGGCATCGTCCAACTCTCATACTGAGCGACAAGGAAGAGATACGTGAACAAGATTGACAAAAGCAGGATGAAAAGAACGATCTGCCCCGATCCGAGCTGCTGAAGCGCTGTACCTGTCCACTCGAGAGAATACCCGTCCGGAAGGGCTTCAGCCCCCGCGGCATTGACTTCGTTGATGACCACACCTGTTGAGGCTCCAGGTGCCGGATCAGCCATCACGGCAGCGGCTCGGAACATGTTGTATCGGGTCAGGATCTGCGGACCGAGGACATTCTGTGTCGTCAGAATGCTGCGCATGGGCACCATCGTGCCGTCGCTCGACCGCACATAAAGTGCACCGATATCCTCCACCCGATCGCGGAACTTGCCTTCCGCCTGGATCATCACCTTGTAGACCCGGCCGAAGATGTTGAAGTCGTTGATATAGTACGAGCCCAGATAAGCCTGCAGTGTCGTGAACACATCCGACACATTGATGCCGAGTGTTTTGGCCTTTTCACGATCAAGATCGATAAAGACCTGAGGCACATTGGCCCGGAAAGTCGAGTAGGCGCGCCCAACTTCGGCACTCTGGTTGGCAGAATAAATCATCGAGCCAAGTGCCGATGACAAATCCTGCGGCGAACCTCCACCGGTTTGTTGCAGCATCACCTGAACGCCGCCGGTCGTGCCAAGGCCCGGAATCGGCGGGGGGTTGAAGGCAATGATATTCGCACCGGGAATAGTCGAGAATTCCGCCCAGAACTTTGCAAGGATCGCGTCAATGCGAAGGTCGGGAGCCTGACGGTCTTCCCAGTTCTTCATGGTCGCAATCACCAGCGCCGCATTCGAGGACGTTGCGCCGTTGAGGATTGAGTAGCCGTTGACAATGACGACGTCTTCCACACCCGGCGTTTTGGAGGTCAGGTCAACCACCTGCTTGGTCACGTTCTCCGTCCGTTGCAACGACGCTCCATCGGGAAGCTGAACGTCGACCATCAGGTAGCCCTGGTCTTCCGAAGGCAGAAAGCCCTGAGGCAGTGATCCGCCGAGTGTCACGATCAAGGCGACCGCCCCTGCAACAACGGCAAGCCCAATCACGGCGAAGCGAACAAGGCGGCGAATAATACCGGTATATCCGTTGCGTACCGAGGTGATGCCACGGTCGAACAGCCCCATGATGCCGCGCGGCGGGCCAGAACGGGCTTTCAGGATCAGGCCACAGAGAGCCGGAGACAGCGTCAGCGCGTTGATTGAGGAAATCAACACAGAGACCGAGATGGTGACTGCGAACTGGGAATAGAGACGGCCGGTAATGCCTGGCATGAAGATAGTCGGAACGAACACCGCCAGCAGCACCAGCGTCGTGGCAATCACCGGACTGGTGATCTGTTCCATCGCTTTCGTCGTGGCTTCTTTCGGCGACAAGCCTTCGTCGGCAATGATGCGTTCCACGTTTTCCACGACGACGATGGCATCATCCACAACGATACCAATAGCCAGCACCAGTGCGAACAGCGAAATCGTGTTGAGCGTCATGCCAAGTGCCAGCAGCACGGCAAACGTGCCGATAAGCGACACTGGAATGGCAACAGTTGGAATGATTGTCGCTCGCCAGTTCCCGAGGAAGATGAACACCACCGAGACCACCAGAAGGAAGGTCAGGAAAAGCGTGGTGATGACGTCGTTGAGAGAAGCCTGAACGAAATCCGTAGTGTTGAAGGGAACGCCGTACTGCATGTCCGGCGGAAAATTCTTGGCCAGTTCATCCAGGCGAGCCAGCACGTTTTCCGATACCTGAAGTGCGTTCGCGCCTGGTGCCTGATAGATTGCCAGAACTGTGGAAGGCTTGCCGTTGTATTCGCCGGAGGCGTTGTAAACCTGCGCGCCGAGTTCGACGCGGGCAACATCGCCAATCGTTACGACTGCGCCGTCTGCACCGGTCCGCAGAACGATCTGCTCAAATTCTTCCGGTGAGGCCAGACGGCCCTTTGCCTTGATCGTGTACTGGAACTGCTGTCCGTCCGGAACCGGAGGTGCGCCGATCTGACCGGCAGCCACCTGAATGTTCTGGTCACGTACGGCGGTGATGAAATCCGTCGGCGTCATGCCCAGGCTGGTCAACCTGTCCGGATCAAGCCAGATACGCATGCCGTAGGAAAAGTCGGTCATGACGTCTGCCAGACCAACCCCAGGCACACGGGCAAGTGCATCCTTCAGGTTGATCGAGGCATAGTTTGACAGGAAGACCGGATCGTAACTGCCGTTCGGCGAAAACAGTGTAATGACCAGCAACATGTTCGTGCTGGCTTTCTGCACTGTCACACCGTTGTTGGTCACATCGCTTGGCAGCTGGCTGTTGGCCTGACTGACCCGGTTCTGCGTGTTGACCGTGGCAATGTCCGGGTCTGTTCCGACAGCGAAGGTAACGTTGAGCGAATAGTTGCCGCTGTCGTTACTGGTCGACTGCATGTAGATCATGTCGTCGACGCCGTTGACCTGCCCTTCGATTGGGGCGGCAACAGTTTCTTCCAGCACTTCGGCATTGGCACCGGTATAGGTCGCCGTAACATTTACGACCGGTGGGGTGATATTCGGAAACTGTTCAACCGGAAGCGACAGATACCCAAGCACACCGGCAATAGTGATAACAATGGAAATGACCAGCGCGAATTTCGGCCGGTAGATAAAAAAGCGTGAAAACATTTAGCTTTTCTCCGCCGGCTTGGAAGCAAGTACCGGGTTCACGACAACGCCGGGGCGCACTTTCTGCAACCCTTCGATGATGACCTCGTCACCTTCCTTCAGGCCTTTGGAGACGACGAAATCCGTGCCTTCCTGCTGACCCAGTGTCACGTATCGCTGTTCGACCTTCTTGTCCGACGTGATTGCCAGTGCAAACGCACCTTCCTGGTCCCTTTGAATGGCAGCCTGCGGCACAACCAGCGCCGTTTCCGTTTTCGGCGCTTCGAGAACCACCGTCACATAGGTTCCGGAAATCAGGCGGATGTCCTTGTTGTCGAATTGTCCGCGGAAGGAGATGGTGCCTGTCGCTGTATCGACCTGATTGTCGATGAAAACGATTTTGCCCTTTTCATTATAGTCCTGCCCGTTTGGCAAAACCAGTTTCAGGTCTGGAGACTCATCCGGCTGGATATCGGCAGGGTTTATCCCGTGTGTCTTGACCGCGTTGAGATACTGCGCCTCGCTGACGGAAAAATTGACATAGACAGGAGCAAGGCTGATCAAGCTGGCCAGTGAATTCGTCGTGGGTCCGACGACCTCGCCAACGCTGTAGGTGGTCTTGCCGAGCTGGCCGTCGAAAGGTGCCGAAATATCGGTGTAGCTGAGGTTGAGTTCCGCCTCCTGCAGAGACGATTGCGCTGCCTCCACAGAGGCTTCCGCCTGTTGCTTTTGCGCCAAGGTCGCTTCGTAAGCAGCCTCGGAGAGATGCCCCTTGTCTCGGAGGTCCCTGTCACGCTTCTCGTCGGCAGCCTTCAGTGCAGCGTCTGCCTTTGCGCTTGCAAGATCCGCCTTGGCCTTTGTCAGTGCGGCCTGATACTGCGCTTTTTCAATCGTGAACAACAGGTCGTTTTTCTTGACGACGGAGCCGTCCGGCACAGCTTTCTCTTCCAGGAAACCTTTGACGCGAGCCATGAGATCGACCTGGTCGATTGCAGCGACTTGCCCGACAAAACGTGCGCTTTGACGAATATCCTGGGATGCAATCTTCGCAACGGTCACCGATGGTGGCGGCGCTGCCGGAGCGGCCTTTTGCGAGTCGTCGGAGCATGCGGCCAAGAGTGCCGAGGTTGCAGCAACGAGTGCAAAATTGCGAGGGAAAGAGGCAAAAGGCAAAAAAGTCATTCGGGAACTCCGCAGTCCGACCATCAGGTCAAGGCGCATAATTTGGGGTTCACTATAAAAGGACTGGTTGATTCAACAAGTGAATAGTGCCCTTGCCGTGTGGTCTTGGCGGGAAAAATTCCTTAACGTTTTCAAAGTCACGTATACATTGCCCGACACGGCAATCACGAAACACACCTAATGGTTTGTGCGTCGGCAAATTTTCTGAATGCGATAAAGTGCAGCAAATCCAGCCGGAGAGCCTTGGACGGAACATGTCTCCCGGCTAAGCCTTCTCACAAAGAATGGATTTCATTTACGAGACAACTGGCGACAGGATCAGCGTGAGCCCGTTGAGCTGGCCTGCCGGCACTATCTTGCGCTCATCCAGGCCTTTGCAGCCGATTTCCAGAGCAACAATCTGCGGCAGGGAGCCGGCAATTTGCGCAGCTGCATCAGTGCCGACCAGTGACGCATACGCAGATGGCGTTAGCACGGATATTGTTCCACGAGCAGTCTTGAGCTCCAGACCCAGACTGGTGGCGCGCATTTCGCGTTGGCCCGTGAACCCACCCAGAAACTCGTGATGATCCGAGGGATCGCCGGCAACGAGATAGACTGTCTTTATCGTTGACGCGCCGTTGGCATGATCCTGAAAGGCTTCTTTCCAGAAATTTTCGGGAAATCGATTCCTGCAAGTGAAATAGCCGATCTCCGGTGCAAGTGCATCACTGACAAATGTCAGGTCGAAGGCAACTTGCACCTTGCCGCCATCCGCCAGATTGGCGGTGCGCTCGAAGGAAAACGGCTCGTAGAGTTTCAGTCCAGCCTTGCTGAAATCGTCCCTGTCCTTCGCAGGATCGGAACTGTCCAGCACCAGCATGCTGGCCCCTTCGTGCCGGGACAGAAAATCTCGGTTGAAAGCCCCGAACGAGAAAACCTCTTCAGAAGCCTCGAAAATGAGATCCCGATCGGCAACGCTCAACAGCTCGACGAAAAAACCGTCGAGCTGAACCAAACGGTTGGCCGTTCCCCAGGAATGGCGATTTTCAGGAGTAACCGTGAAACCAAGGTCCGCCCACACCTGGCCCGCGGCCTCCAGATCCCTCACCGCTACAACGACGTGATCGAGCCCGCGCACCATTATCTTGTCCCCTTCCCGCCTTGGCCGATCAGACCAGACGGCCCTGATGGATCGCTGCGCTTATGAAGGATGCAAACAGCGGATGCGGATCGAAAGGACGGGACTTCAGTTCCGGATGGTACTGAACACCGACGAACCAGGGATGATCCGCGATTTCGACCGTTTCCGGCAAAACACCGTCTGGCGATGTCCCGGCGAAAATCAGACCGCATTTCTCGAGTTCATCGCGGTAGCCGATGTTGACTTCATACCGGTGGCGATGACGCTCCGAAATGCTGGTCGTTCCATAGATTTCAGCAATCTTGGAACCGGTCTTGAGCGCAGCAGGATAGGCACCAAGGCGCATTGTACCGCCCAGATCGCCTTCGGCGTCGCGCACTTCCTTGCGGTTGCCCTTCGTCCACTCGGTCATCAGGCCGACAACAGGTTCCTTCGCCGGGCCAAACTCGGTGGAATTGGCTTCGGCGATCCCGGCGAGATTGCGTGCCGCTTCCAGAACCGCCATCTGCATGCCGAAACAAATTCCGAAATACGGGATCTTGCGGGTCCGGGCGAAGTGTGCCGCAGCAATCTTGCCCTCTGCGCCCCTTTCCCCAAAACCACCGGGAACCAGAATTCCGTGAACACCTTCCAGATAAGGGCTCGGGTCTTCCTTCTCGAATGTCTCCGATTCGATCCATTCAAGGTTCACCTTGACCCGGTTGGCGATACCGCCATGGACCAATGCTTCGATCAGCGACTTGTAGGCATCTTTCAGAACGGTGTACTTGCCGACAATCGCGATCTTGACCTCGCCTTCCGGATTGGCAACCGCCTCGGAAATGCCGTTCCAGCGATCGAGCACCGGTGCAGGTGCCCCCTTGATGCCGAATGCAGCCAGAACTTCGTCGTCCAGCCCTTCCTTGTGGTAGGCGACCGGCACGTCGTAGATCGACTTGACGTCGTAGGCCGGAATGACCGCGCTCTCGCGCACGTTACAGAATAGCGACAGCTTCCGTTTTTCCGTTTCCGGAATCGGGCGATCACAACGGATCATCAGGATATCCGGCTGAATACCGATGGACCGCAGTTCCTTTACAGAGTGCTGCGTCGGTTTGGTCTTCATTTCACCGGCGCTCGGGATGTAGGGCATCAGGGTCAGATGCACATAGACGACATCGCCTCGCGGAAGATCGTTGCCAAGCTGGCGGATCGCCTCGAAGAACGGCAGGCCTTCAATATCGCCCACAGTTCCGCCGATCTCGACGAGAACAAAATCGTAGTCCTCGTTGCCGGTCAGAACGAAGTTCTTGATCGCATCAGTCACGTGCGGAATGACCTGGACGGTTCCGCCCAGATAATCGCCGCGCCGTTCCTTGGCGATGATGTCCTGATAGATCCGCCCGGTGGTGATGTTGTCCTGCTGGTTCGCAGGACGGCCGGTGAACCGTTCGTAGTGGCCGAGATCGAGGTCTGTTTCCGCACCATCGTCGGTCACAAAGCATTCGCCATGCTGATACGGGCTCATGGTGCCCGGATCGACGTTCAGGTAGGGATCGAGTTTGCGGAGACGGACCTTGTAACCGCGAGCCTGGAGCAATGCGCCCAGTGCTGCAGAAGCAAGACCTTTTCCAAGCGAGGAGACCACGCCGCCAGTGATGAAAATATATCGCGCCATGGACCAATACCATATCCTTGCCGAGGGCGCCTTGGCCACTCGGGAGTTGCGTTCTCAACACATAAAAATGCCCTGCGAGTTAAGCCGCAGGGCATATGTCGGGTGAATGGGCCAGAAGACCCGTTCGGCCGCCTTACTGGGCGGCCGGGACCTGAGGTCCGGAAGGTTGCTGTTGGTTCAGCTGTTTCAACGAATCGAGAACACCGCCTGAACCGCCTTCGGTCGTGCCGTCCGTCGTGGCAGGCGCTTCCTGGGTTGCCGTTGGAACAGCATCAAGAATCGAACCGGGCCGGTCCTGATTCTTTGCAATAAGGCTGAGCGTCAGCGAAGTAGCGAAGAAAGCGACCGCCAGAACGGCAGTTGCACGCGTCAGGATATTCGCAGTCCCACGACTGGACATCAGACCACCGCCTCCGCCGCCAATGCCAAGCGCGCCGCCTTCGGAACGCTGCAGGAGGACAACAAGCACCAGGGCCAGGACGACCATCAAGTGGATTACGATGACTACGGTTTCCATCGAACGCCATTCTTCATTGAATTCAAGATTGGCGGCCTTCTACACCAGACGCCGCCAGCTTTCCACCCTTCAATTGCGCCTTCGACACAGAAGCTTCAAGGCCGGGCACAATATATTCGGTGTCTTCAGGAATAAGCAGCAAGTATGCCGAGGAAATCTTCAGCCTTGAGACTGGCGCCGCCAACAAGGGCGCCGTCGACATTGGCAACAGACATCAGTTCACGCGCATTGCCCGGTTTCACAGACCCGCCGTAAAGAAGGCGCATGGAAGCTCCTTCCCCGCCGAACCTTGCGGAAAGATTGTCCCGCATTGCCTTGTGCATTTCCTCAACATCACCTGCGGTGGGTGTCAGACCTGTACCGATCGCCCAGACCGGCTCGTAGGCAATCACGCAGTTTTCGGCAGTCGCCCCATCCGGAACCGATCCGTTCAATTGGCGGTCGACAATAGCAAGTGCCTGGCCTGCCTTGCGCTCGGCTTCTGTCTCGCCGACACACACAATCGCCACAAGACCGGCTCTCCAGGCTGCCCGAGCCTTTTCATTGACATCAACATCGCTTTCAGCGTGATCCGTCCGGCGTTCGGAATGACCGACGATGACGGCCTTTGCGCCGGCATCTGCAAGCATTTCAGCAGAAATATCGCCGGTGTGAGCACCAGATACTGCGGTATGGCAATCCTGACCACCTACAGACAGCGCGCCACTGCCAGCCTTTTCCGCAATTGCTGCGATCAGCGTTGCAGGCGCACAAATCATCGCATCGACCGAATCCGCCAGATCGTCACTGATGCCGGCGATCATCTTGTAGACTTCAGCCTGGCTTGCCTTCAGACCGTTCATTTTCCAGTTACCGGCAACCAGCGGCTTGATCGCTGCGCTCATGTTCAGTTTCTCCCGCGGCATGATCCTTGATTTGCCGCCTATAGAGCAGAAGCGCACACGCGTTGCAATCACCCTGAGGACGGGAAAACCCAAATCGCTTCCGAAGTTTGTAAAAGGCCGCCTTGCGGCGGCGGCGCGGCGTCTTTATGATCCGCCCGCTCCGGCCAAGGCCGGTCCTGAATTCAGCCGGTGACGCCGGCTGCCGGAACGAAGAAGAATACGGGAGTCGTCATGCTTGACGCGCTGCGCAAGGGCGCTGGCACCTGGGTTGCCAAACTGTTTATTGCTCTGTTGATCTTTAGCTTCGCCGTGTGGGGCATTAGCGGTTTCTTGACCGGTGTCGGCCAGAACACCGCCGCCAAGGTCGGTGACACGGAAGTCTCCCTGTTCGATTTTGATCGGGCCTACAGGCAGGACCTCGGACGGCTGGCTCAACAGTTCGGCCGGCCGCTGACGCCGGCAGAAGGCGCGACCCTCGGTGTTCCGCAGCAAACCCTGGGCAAGCTTGTGGCCGAAGCGGCCATGAACAACACCGCTCAAAACATGAAACTCGGTGTTTCGGACGAACGCCTGGCGACCATTATCCAGAGTGACCCTGCCTTTCAGGGCCTGGGTGGCAGGTATGACAAGAACCGGCTACAGCAGGTTCTGCAGGCAAACGGATACCGGGAAGACGAATATGTCGTCGAACGCCGCAAGGTTGCAGAGCGAGCGCAGCTTGCAGAAGGCCTCGCCGGCAGCATGAAGGCGCCGATTGCCTATCTGGAAGTTCTTGACGCCTATCAGGGTGAAACGCGAAGCGTTGATTACCTGGTCGTCACACCGGAATTCATCGGAGACATCGAGGATCCGGCCGATGGTGTCCTGACAACCTACTTCGAAGAGAACAAGGATAATTTCCGGGCACCCGAGTTCCGTGAAATCAAATACGTCTCACTCACGCCGACATCTCTCTCTCGTCCGGATGACATTTCCGACGAAGACGCCCGCGCTGAGTTTGAGCGCCGGTCGGAAGATTTCTTCCAGCCCGAACGCCGCAAGATCCGTCAGATGTCCTTCCCGTCTCAACAGGCTGCGGAAGAAACTGCCGAAGAAATCGCGAACGGCAAGACCTTTGACGAACTCATGACTGACCGGAACCTTGCCAACAACGACGTTGCCCTTGGCGTCATGGCAAAGGCCGATTTTCTCGATGAAGCTATCGGCGACGCCGCTTTCAGCCTGGAGGAAGGCGCCACCAGTGGTACGGTGGAAGGCAGGTTCTCGACTGTCATTCTGAATGTCGAAGAAATCCTTCCTGAAAGCACCAAACCCTTCGAAGACGTGAAGGACGAGATCGTCCAGAGCCTCGCAAAGGAACAGGCGGAACGGGAAATTCTGGATCTGCTTAACGAAGTCGAGGATGCCCGGGCCGGCGGTGCTCCGCTGGACGAAATCGGCGAGCGTTTCGCCCTGACTGTAGAAACTCCGTCAGCTTTTGATGCATCCGGAAACGGTGAAGACGGTAAACCCGTAACCTTGCCTGATGCTGAGGGACTTGTAGCAGGTGCGTTCGACAGTGACATCGGCATCGAAAACGATGTCCTTCAGCTCGGTGAGCAAGGCTTTCTCTGGTATGACGTCGCAAAGGTTATTCCGTCGCGCGAACGCACCCTCGACGAAGTTCGCGAAGACGTCATTGCCGCCTGGAAGCAGGATGAACTAGGCAAACGCTTGAGCGACACTGCGGCAGACCTATTGGCCAAGGCAGAGGGCGGCACGCCGTTCATCGCCCTTTCCGCAGAAACCGGGCTGGAAGTGAAATCCGCAACTGACCTGAAGCGTAACACGCCGTCCGGGGATTTCGGCCGCGAAGCTGTTTCGGCAGTATTCGACGGCCCCGTTGGAACAAGCGCGGTCACCGAAACCAACGATGGCAACGGTCGGATCGTGCTTAAAGTGAGCGGTTCCAACGTACCGGACTTCCAGAGCGACGCACCGCAAGTAGCGGCCCTGGGTCAGCAGCTTTCCCAGCAAATTCAGGACACGCTGCTCGGCCAGTTCATCTCCGACCGGGAAACCAAGGCAGGGGTCGAGATAAACAATGCCGGTATCGCCCAGATGATCGGGTTGGACCGGAATTGATCCGTTTGAAAGTGGAATGACGACATGAGCACATTCAAGGACTTCATCGCCAAGGTGTCAGACGGTCACGCCTTGAGCCCTGAAGAAGCCCGCGAAGCCTTTGAGGTGATCCTGTCGGGATCTGCAACACCATCGCAGCTTGGCGGGTTTCTGATGGCCTTGCGTGTGCGCGGCGAAAGCATTGCCGAAGTCACGGGTGCGGTCGCGACCATGCGGTCCAAGATGATCCCCGTGAGAGCCCCGGCCAACGCGATGGATATAGTGGGAACGGGTGGCGACAATTCCGGCAGCTACAATATTTCCACGTGCACGGCCCTGGTCGTCGCCGGCAGCGGCGTTCCGGTTGCCAAACACGGCAACAGGTCATTGTCTTCCAAGTCGGGCGCTGCAGAAGCGCTCGCCGAACTTGGCGTCAACATCGATATCGATGCCAGGAAGATATCCGATTGCATCAACAGGGCGGGTATCGGTTTCATGTTCGCCCCGCTGCACCATGCAGCCATGAAACACGTGGGTCCAACCCGCATGGAGCTCGGCACGCGCACAATCTTCAATCTGCTTGGCCCATTGACCAATCCCGCAGGAGTGAAGCGCCAGATGGTTGGTGTGTTTGCCCGCAAATGGGTCGAACCGCTTGCGGAAGCTCTTCGCGAGCTAGGGTCTGAAAAGGCCTGGGTCGTCCACGGGTCCGACGGAATGGACGAAATTACCACAACCGGTCCAACCGCTATTGCCGAACTCAAGAACGGGACAATCCGTTCGTTTGAAATTTCACCCGAAGATGTCGGCCTTGCCGTTTCCGATCCGAAAGATCTCAAGGGCGGACTTCCCTCGGAAAACGCTAAAGCCCTGCGCGACGTCCTCGCCGGAGCAAAGAACGCCTATCGCGATGTGGTGCTGTTCAATGCGGCTGCCTCCCTGCTGGTTGCAGACAAGGTGGAAACCTTGAAGGATGGTGTCGAGTTGGCAGCGCAATCCATTGACAGCGGATCCGCGGCCGACACCTTGGAAAAGCTTGTCGCAGCATCGAATGGGTAAGACATGGCAGACATTCTTCAAAAGATCGAAGCCTACAAGCGCGAGGAAATCATCGCTGCAAAGGCATCCGTTTCGATCGACGAACTCAAGGCACGCATCAAAGACTTGAGTGCTCCACGCGGGTTTCTCAAGGCGATCGAAGCCAAACACGATAACGGTGAGTACGCTCTCATTGCGGAAATCAAGAAGGCCAGCCCTTCGAAAGGGCTCATTCGGGAAGATTTCAATCCGCCTCTCCTGGCAAAGGCCTACGAAGTAGGCGGCGCAGCCTGTCTTTCGGTCCTGACCGATACGCCCTCTTTTCAGGGAAAGCCTGAATTTCTGGCTGCTGCACGTGACGCTGTTGCCCTTCCTGCGCTGCGCAAGGATTTCCTCTACGATCCTTACCAGGTATATGAAGCCAGAGCCTGGGGCGGCGATTGCATCCTGATCATTCTGGCCGCTGTTGATGACGACACCGCCAAAGCATTGGAAGACACCGCGTTCGAACTCGGAATGGATGTCTTGCTTGAGGTACATGACGCTGATGAGCTGGAGCGTGCGCTCAAGCTGTCGTCTCGTCTGCTCGGTATCAACAACCGCAATCTCAAGACATTCGAGACCAAGCTGGAAACAAGCGAAGAGCTTGCACCGCGCATTCCGGACGACAGAATCATCGTCGGCGAAAGCGGCCTGTTCACCCCAGCCGACCTATCCCGAATGAACAAGGTTGGTATTTCAACGTTCTTGATCGGCGAAAGCCTGATGCGTCAGGAAGACGTCGCCTCGGCTACCAGAACGCTCCTGGCCCGTCCGGCCCTCTCCGAAGCGGTATAGGCGGACATGGCCAACAAGGACGCCATACTGACCCATCTGGATGCGGCAGGGTCTGCCAACATGGTGGACGTATCCGAGAAGTCCGTAACGCATCGGATTGCCGTGGCGCGCGGGACCGTCACCATGCGGACTGAAACCCTGGATCTCATCCGGTCCGGTAACGCCAAGAAAGGCGATGTTATCGGCACGGCACGCATAGCCGGCATCCTGGCCGCCAAGAAGACCCACGAACTGATACCGCTCTGCCATCCACTGATGTTGTCCAAGGTGTCCATCGACATCGATACCGATGATGATCTTCCCGGCCTCATAGTAACAGCGACAACCAAGGTCAGCGGCCAGACAGGTGTCGAGATGGAAGCCTTGACCGCATGCTCGCTGGCCTGCCTGACGATCTACGACATGGCTAAGGCCGTAGACCGGGGCATGGTCATCGGAGATATCCGTCTGGTCGAAAAATCCGGTGGCAAATCCGGCCATTGGACACTCGACAAGGACGGCAGCCTGGGTGGCACCTGATGAGCCTGATGCCTGTCGACGAAGCGCTGACGAAGCTCCTTTCCGGCGTAAAACCTCTTGAAACGGAATATGTTCCGCTCGAGAGCGCCAACGGCAGATATCTGTCCGCCCCCCTTGTTTCCACCCGAACCCAACCGCCTTTCGCAGCGTCTGCGATGGACGGCTACGCCATTCGTCATGAAGATCTTTCCGCTTCCCGAACATCCTTGACCGTTGTCGGCGAAGCACCGGCCGGCCATGGTTTTTCCGGAACGGTCGGCAACGGTGAAACGGTGAGGATCTTTACCGGTGCTCCTGTGCCGGCCGGTACGGACACGATCTTGATCCAGGAAAACGCAGAGCGTGAAGGCGAGCGCATAACCGTTCTGGAGAACCCGGCCAAGGGCGCATTCGTTCGTCCGGCCGGCCTGGACTTTTCCGAAGGTGATGTGCTTCTGCAACCGCCGCTCAAACTTGCCTACCGGCATCTCGCCCTTGCCGCTGCAATGAACCACGCGGTCCTGCCGGTGCACCGCAGACCGAAGGTTGCGATACTCGCAACCGGGGATGAACTCGTTCGCCCAGGAACGGAACCGGGACCGGATCAGATAATCGCCTCGAACCACGCAGGTATCGCCGCACTCGTGGAAGATTGTGGCGGTCAGCCACTCGATCTTGGAATATCACCCGACGAACCGGTGGCACTTGCGAACCACGTTAGGCGTGCGATTACCGAGAAGGCCGACATTCTCGTCACGCTTGGGGGTGCCTCGGTCGGCGACCACGATCTTGTTCAAAGTGTCCTTGGACAGGAAGGCATGGACCTGGCGTTCTGGCGAATTGCAATGCGTCCGGGCAAGCCGTTGATGGCAGGCCGTCTTGGCGGCACCAAGGTTCTTGGTCTGCCCGGAAACCCCGTCTCAAGCCTTATATGTGGTTTGCTGTTTCTGAAGCCACTCATGCAGGCAATGCTCGGTCAGACGCCGGAACAGTCAGGACCTCAACAAGCCATACTCGCCTCTTCCTTGCCTGAGAACGATCGCAGGCAGGACTACGTCAGGGCAACGCTTTCCAGATCGGCAAACGGTGATCTGGTTGTCACGCCGTTTTCCCGGCAAGACAGTTCCATGTTGAACCTGCTCGCCAAATCCGGCGCACTTGTGGTCCGTCCACCTCATGCTCCGGCGCTGGAAGCCGGAGCCGAAGTGCCCATACTGGTACTCTGACGTGACGTGGCAGCTAGCAGTGCGACTGTCTGCGCTCGTGCCCCAATCGAGAAGCTGACTACTCCTCCCTCAGGAAAACAAAACCCGGCCGAGTCTCGGCCGGGTTCTTATTCTTAAATCAGCACGAGGTCGTTTACGCCTTCTGGACGGCGCGCTTTGCCATAACGGTAACCAGGTTCGCACGATAAGCAGCAGACCCGTGAATGTCAGACAGAAGATCGTCCGCGTCGGGCGCTATGCCGGCGACGGCGTCGGCTGAAAAATTACTTGCAAGCGCCGTTTCCATGGCGGACATGCGGAAGACACCACCCTGTCCTGCTCCGGTTACCGCAACCTTGACGGAGCCATCGTTGCCTTTGGCAACGAAGACACCGGCCATGGCATAACGCGATGCCGGGTTCGGGTATTTGGCATAGGCACTGGCGGCAGCACCCGGAAACTTGACGGCGACGACGATTTCATCTTCATCAAGCGCGGTTTCAAACATGCCGGTGAAGAACTCTTCCGCTGCCAGTTCCCGCTTGCTTGTGACAACGGTTGCACCGAGCGCAACCAGCGCAGCAGGATAGTCGGCTGCAGGATCATTGTTGGCAATTGAGCCGCCAATGGTGCCCATATGACGAACCGCCGGGTCACCAATGCCACCGGCGAGTGACGCCAGTCCAGGAAGCTTCTGCTTCACCAGATCCGAAGTCGAGACTTCGAAATGGCTCGTTGCTGCGCCGATGGTCACACCATCGCCGTTTGCGCTGATCCCCTTCATGTCCGCAATCTTGGTGACATCCACCAGATCGCTGGGGGCTGCAAGCCGCTGTTTCATGGTTGGCAGCAAAGTCTGGCCACCACCAAGGAATTTGCCGTCATCGGCATTGGCCATTAGTGAAGCAGCTTCCGCTACCGATCCGGCCTTGTGATACGTCGTTTCATACATGCTGGGTCTCCCCGGATTTCGAACTGTGCAATGGCGGGCGGGTTGCCCCGCCCGAAAATCCCGTTGTGGCGTTATTCGGCCGCCTGCTTCACACCTGCATGGTAAAGCGCCCAGACCTTTTCAGGAGAGGCTGGCATCGACAGGCTGTTGTCCCCGATCGCATCCGTGATCGCATTGATAACTGCCGGCGGAGATCCGATAGCCCCGGCCTCGCCGCAACCTTTCATGCCAAGCGGGTTGCCTGGGCAGGCCGTGACATGCGTCGACAGATTGTAGGACGGCACATCATCGGCACGCGGCATGCAGTAATCCATGTAGGACGCCGTCAGCAGCTGGCCGTTTTCGTCGTAGGACGCATTTTCCAGAAGTGCCTGGCCAATGCCCTGCGTAATACCGCCATGCACCTGACCTTCCACGATCATCGGGTTGATGATGTTGCCGAAGTCGTCAGCCGCGACGAAGTTGACCACTTCCGTCTTGCCCGTATCCGGATCCACCTCGACTTCGCAGACATAAGTACCTGCCGGGAAGGTGAAGTTGGTCGGATCGTAGAAGGCTCCTTCCTTCAGGCCCGGCTCCATGCCTTCTGGCAGGTTGTGCGCCGTGTAGGCAGCGAGAGCCACCTCGGTGAAGGTCAGCTTCTTGTCGGTACCGGCTACTTTCAATTCGCCGCCTTCGATCTGGATGTCTCCTTCGGAGGCTTCCATCAGGTGAGCAGCAATCTTCTTCGCCTTGGCTTCGACCTTGTCGAGCGCCTTGACGATTGCCGACATGCCGACCGCACCGGAGCGCGAGCCGTAGGTTCCCATACCGAACTGAACCTTGTCGGTATCGCCATGAACAATGGACACCGCATTGGTATCCAGGCCAAAACGTTCGCTGATCAGCTGGGCAAAGGTTGTCTCGTGTCCCTGACCATGGCTGTGCGATCCCGTCAGAACCTCGATCGATCCGACAGGGTTTACACGCACTTCGGCAGATTCCCAAAGACCGACACCGGCTCCAAGTGAACCGACCGCAGCGGACGGTGCAATACCGCACGCCTCGATGTAGCAGGACAGACCAATACCGCGCAGCTTGCCGCGGGAAGCTGCTTCCGCCTTGCGGGCGGCAAAGCCGTCGTAATCCGCGGCCTTCAGGGCTGCATCCAGCGTCGCATCATAATCACCTGCGTCGTAGCACATGATCACCGGTGTCTGATGCGGGAACGTGCGGATGAAGTTCTTGCGACGGAACTCTGCCGGCGACAGGCCCACTTCACGGGCTGCCGTTTCCATGATCCGCTCCAGAAGATAGGTCGCCTCCGGCCGGCCTGCGCCCCGATAGGCGTCCACCGGTGTGGTGTTGGTGTAGACCGTCTTCACGTTGGCGTGGATAGCCGGAATGTCGTACTGACCCGAAAGAAGCGTAGCGTAGAGATACGTCGGCACGGAAGACGAGAACAACGACATGTAGGCGCCGAGATTGGCAATCGTCTTGACCCTGAGGCCCAGGATCTTGTTGTCCGCGTCAAGGGCCAGTTCCGCTTCAGAGCGATGGTCCCGGCCATGTGCATCCGTCAGGAAGGCTTCGGTCCGGTCAGACACCCACTTGACCGGACGACCGACACGTTTGGACGCCCACAGGCAGACCATTTCTTCCGGGTAGATGTAGATCTTGGAACCAAAGCCACCGCCGACATCAGGCGCAATCACACGCAGCTTGTTTTCAGGAGCAACGTTGTAGAAGGCCGACAACACCAGGCGAGCCACATGTGGATTCTGCGAAGTGGTGTAAAGCGTATAGTGCTCCTCGGCCGCATCGTAACCTGCAAGAGCTGCGCGCGGCTCCATCGCGTTCGGAACGAGGCGGTTGTTGTGGATCTCCATGCGCGTGACATGAGCAGCCTTTTCGAAGGCCGCGTTTGTGGCTCCTTCGTCGCCAATTTCCCAATCGTAGATCAGGTTGCCTTCGGCTTCCGGGTGAATCTGCGGGGCACCTGCTTCGAGTGCCGCAAGCGGATCGATAACGGCAGGCAATTCCTCATAATCAACCACAACCGCGTCAGCGGCATCACGTGCCTGAGCCTGCGTATCGGCCACAACCACGGCAACGGCCTGCCCGACATGGCGGACAATTTCCGGTTCCAATGCGCGCCAACCGCCCATCTTCATCGGCGAACCATCCTTGGAATGGATCATCCAGCCACAGATCAGGTTGCCGATACCATCACCCACCAGTTGGTCGCCGGTAAGAACCGCATCCACACCCGGCATTGCCAGAGCAGCGCTCGCATCGATCCCCTTGACCTTTGCATGCGCGTGCGGCGAGCGAACGAAAGCAGCATACCCCATGCCCGGCATGGTCATATCGTCGGTGTATTTGCCCTTGCCGGTAATGAAGCGCTTGTCTTCCTTGCGCAAGGCACGGGCGCCAATCCCTTCAACTGCCATTTCTTCTCTCCCGAATATCTGCCGGCTCCGCCAGTACCGGACATCCTCCACTCGCCGGACAATCCGGCTGCTGCCTTCAAGGCAACTGTCTCTCAAGACCTGGCGGTCAATGCGAAGATGCCTGTTCCTCCCGGCACCTCATTCGATTGATCGGTCTTGCTGTCCTGCTGCGCGAACGTGTTCGCGCATCAATTTTGGGAGTTCAGGCCAACGCTGTTATTCGGCGGCCTGAGCCATACCGGCCATTTGATCGGAGGCGGCTTTGATCGCCTTGACGATATTGTGGTAGCCGGTGCAGCGGCAGATATTGCCTTCCAGCTCGTGGCGAATGGTTGCCTCGTCGAGATTTCCGGCGCCATGACGCTTGATCATGTCCACGGCGGTCATGATCATGCCGGGGGTACAAAAGCCGCACTGAAGCCCGTGATGTTCACGGAAAGCTGCCTGTACAGGATGCAGGCTGTCGGCTGTGCCGATCCCCTCAAGTGTTACAACTTCTGTGCCGTCGGCCTGGGCTGCAAGCATGGTGCAGGACTTTACGGCCTTGCCGTCAACATGCACAACGCAGGCACCGCATTGCGAGGTGTCGCAGCCAACGTGCGTACCAGTCAATCCGCGCACGTCCCGGATAAACGATACGAGCAGCGTCCGGTCTTCGACATCAGCCGAAACCGTCTTGCCGTTCAATACCATCGATACTTTCGACATGAATTCCTCTCCCTCATGAAATTCCCTGAACCGGAGCGATCAAACCGGCCCACCTGCATGAAATGACAAGCAAGACCTCTGATGTCCGATCCAGACCAGCGTACGAATAAACAATCGAATTCGATTGCGTGTCACTGACCCAATTTCCCGGCTTGTCACCGTGTTTTGTGCTGGGGCCCTGGCGCGTCCTAAATTGTCAGAGCCCGATCATTTCAAGATTTGTCCTACCCGGTCAACTTGCAAGTGCAAGCACGACAATCACGGCGGCGAGCAACACGAGTCCCCAGACCATGGGGCCGCCGAACACGTTGCGTCCCGCAGCGGCTTCAATATTTTGTTCCGCCTGATGGATCTTTTCCTCGACTGCATGCTCCACATCCTCAATTGCGTGCATGACTTCGCCAGGGGACTCTTCAATCGCGATCCGCTTGGCTTCCTCGGCCACACCGGGATCCAGATCTTCATCGGCACCAGCTGCGGTCGCAGTTTCGTCCTGCCCTGCCGGTGAACCAACCATCTCGGAGAACTTCGTGAAAAAGTCTTCCGCCATTTTCTTGGCGGTAGAATCGATCAGCCGGCTGCCGAGCTGGGCAAGTTTGCCCCCGACCTGCGCCTTGGCTTCGTAGGAAAGTATGGTTTCGTCACCTTCCTCCGTAAGCTTCACATCCGCAGACCCCTTGGCAAACCCGGCGACGCCGCCCTTGCCTTCTCCCGAGATCGTGTAGCTTTCCGGAGGATTGATGTTCTCAAGGGTCACTTCCCCTTTGAACTTGGCTTTGACAGGCCCGATTTTCGATGTGACCGCGGCGGTCATTTCGGTGTCCGAGGTCTTCTCGAGGCTTTCGCAGCCCGGGATGCAGGCCCGCAAGACATCCGGATCGTTCAAGGCTTGCCATACGGTTTCCCGTTTGGCCGGAATCCGGTGGGAGCCGCTCATGTCCATATGTTTTCTCCCCAAGTTGCGCTTTAGCGCATATTTACAAAGGTTCAGTCGACATTCAACGCGATTGACGCGTCCGCCGCAAACACGTTTTCCCGCATGAGAGCGTGTTTCGTACAAATTTTCAATCGCTTATGTGAACAGAATTGCAGAACGCAATCCTTGACAGGCTGTCCGATGTCTTCAATTCAACGTATGACCTAGCTGTCGCAGTATGCGCCAAAAAGGCACTTCTGTCCTGACAGTTCCGGCCAGAATTTGATAAACGGACGGATAAACTGTTTTATCCGAAGGCAACGCCCGGTTCGACAGCCTTCTGGATGAAATCGGACAGGTCATTGGTCGCCAGAGGCTTGGCGTAGAAATATCCCTGCAGGTAATCGCAATGCAGCTCCTGCATGATATTTCTCTGGGCGACAGTCTCGACACCTTCTGCTGTAACGTTCAGATCCAGCGCCTGCGCAACGGCGATGATGGATTTCACGACAGCAAGCGCATCCGCATCCTGATCCATGTTCATGATAAAGCTTCGGTCGATCTTGATACCGTCAACCGGCAGCTTGCGCAGATAACTGAACGAGGAATACCCGGTGCCGAAATCGTCAATAACGACGCGCGCCCCCTTGGCACGCAGCCACGTCAGGAAGGCCAGGGTCACCTGATCGTTGCTGAGGAACAGCCCTTCGGTCACCTCGAATACCAGGCGATCCAGCGGCAGTTCGGCGGCTGTCACAGCATCTTCGATGTCCTTATAGATCCGGTTTGCCTGAACCTGCCTGGGAGACAGGTTCACATTCAACCGAACGTCATCGGAAATCCCGGTCAAGCTGCTGAACTCGGTGAACGACGTCTTGAACATCCATGCGCCGATTTCGGTAATAAGACCACTGGCTTCGGCAGCTTCGATCATCCGAGCGGTATTCAGGAACGTTCCACTGGGGGTACGGAACCGCATCAGGGCCTCGAAGGACGCAAGGCTCTCGTCCCGGGCATGCATGATCGGCTGATAATTCAGCGAAAACTTCGTCTGGTTGGAACTACCGGTAAGCAGCGAAGCAAGCCGCAGGCGCTCAAAGGCAGCCTCCTGCATCAGCGGATGAAAAACCGCGTGGTTGGTCACCCCTTTCTGACGCACATCGTTAAGGGCGATGGAAGCAAAACGCACGAGTTCTTCCGCGCCCTGCGTCTCGGTGCCGGTGGATGCAAACCCCAGCCGCAGTCGAAGGGTAATCTGGTTGTCTTCGAGCGTTATCGGTTGCTGGAAAGCATCTTCGATCCGCGCAACCACATCCTGAATCGTATTCTCTTCACCGCCCTTCAGAAGAATCAGAAATTCGTCCTTTTCCTTCCTGGCAATGGTGAGCGCATCGGGGAAGGTCTGCGACAGGCGGTGGCCTGTCCGTTTCAAGACCGCGCCGGCCTTTTCGTCGCCGATCCCGTCGACAATGACACGGAATCTCTGGATGTCGGAATGAACGACCAGCAACTTGGCGCCGTTGGCGGCGTGACGCTGAAAGGTTTCGATGAAACCGGAGAATGTCGACAGTCCGGTGACGCGATCGACATAAGCAAGGTTGCGAATATGCTCCAACAGGCCGGTCTTCTCGTAGCCAAGCGCGACGTTGGAAACAAACAACTGCACGACTTCCGACCCGACAAGCTCCTCCAGCAACTCCTCGGAAATACCGAGATAAAGCGCACCTGTCATGCCGTTACGGGTGACAAGCGGAAGAGCAAGTCCTTTGGGCGACGCGCATGTTGCCTGTGTCTCGACGCATCTTGCCACGGCATTGCGGATCGCATCGTCACTGATGACGTCCACCGGCAGGTCAATCTTGTCCTCGAAATTTCCCGTTGCCGCGAGCACACGGACGTTGGACTTGTCGAAGGACCCGTAGTCGGGAAGCGTCTCAAGACCACACAACAGGCTGTCGACAGGTTGCCCGACAAGAACCGTGAAATGCTTCAGGACTGCTGCAGCAAATTCACTCAGGGCGTTCTTTTCGACAATAGCTGCAAAATGCTCGTTTAACTGCTTGAGCTTCTTGCGGTTGGTCTCAAGCGACATGACAAGCTTGTAACCGCGCAGACCTGTAACGATGGCGGTAATCAGCTTGGTTCGCGACAATTCGGCTTTTTCGGTGTAGCCGTCGATGTCGAATTTCATGATCACGTCGGTCTGCGGTGCATACCCGGGTTGACCTGTACGCAGAATCAACCTCGTGAAATGATTGCCGAGTTCGGAACGGATCCAGCTCACAAGCCCGAGACCTGCCGTATCGCTTTCCATGACGACATCGACAAGCGCCACCGCGATATCGGGGTGTTTCAACAGGATCTGCCGGGCTTCCTGAGCCGAGAGAGCATGCAAAAGTTCAAACGGACGATTTTCGAAGATGCATCCACCAACGGCGATCTTGGTGACTTCATGTACGTCGGGATCGTCATCGACAATCAGGATTCTCCAGGGCGCCTTCGTGATCTTCTTCACTTCCGGCTCGGAGGGGGCAAGAAAGTCCATCACCATCTCAATGCACCTTCTGTCCGAGAGGCTTCCTGGTATCCTGAGCGGCCATGGCGGGGAATTCGATAATGAATTCGGTTCCCGACCCGACGCTGGAAGACACCGAGATGGTTCCGTTCAGGGCTTCGGTGACCAGCTGGTAACAAATCGCCATCCCTAAACCGGATCCTCCTTTGCCGAACTTCGTCGTGAAGAACGGCTCGAATACTTTTTTCAGATTCTTCTCCGGAATGCCTACACCGAAATCCTGGCATTTGAAGATAATCTTGCGTTCGTTCGAATTGTTTCGGTTCTTGTCCTTCGGGTGAACCACCTGGGAAGACAGCTTGATCAGACCTTCGCTGCGCCCCTCGTATCCGTGCTTGATGGCGTTTTCGACAAAATTCGAGACGAGCTGACTGACCGCGCCAGGATAGCTGTCGATGATTTCGTCCGCATGGAGATCAAGCTCGACCTTGAAAGGCGTTTTCTTGAGCGTCGGCTGCAGTGTTGCAAGAGTTTCACGAATGATGTGGTCGAAATTGAAGGACCGCTTCTTCTCACTCTGCCTGTCGACAGCCACCTGACGAAAGTTCCCGACGAGCTCGCGGGCCCGGCCGAGTGTCTTCTCGATAATATGCGCGGTATCGGAAATACGTTCGACTTCGTTTTCCAGGGCTTCCTTGCTCAGTTTCTGCTCTTCAAGTTCGGTGCGCAAGTAACCGGTTGAATCCTTGATGGTCGTGGCCGCCATCAACGCGTTTCCAAGAGGCGTGTTCAGCTCGTGCGAAACCCCGGCAACCAGCGCGCCAAGCGCGGCCAGATTATCTGCCTGGATAAGCTCTTCCTGCACCAACTTAAGCTGCTCCGTCCGGTGGGCGACCAAGTCCTCGAGATTAGTCTGGTATTCTTGAATTTTCTGCAAATCCAGATGCCGGCGCTGAACCATGGACTGGAGACTGGCGGCGAGAATACCGATTTCGTCCGCACGGCCAGGCATCAGTTCGGCTTTGGGTGGATCTTCGATCAGGCGCGGCGTGGAAAGGTATTCCACGATTGCCGAAAGCGGCTGACCGATCAGACGGCGAAAGACTGTTCTGATCACGATGGCGAGCAACAGCAGATAGACGATGATCGCGGTGACGATGAACCCGACAGTCGAAACGATTTCATAGGAAATCGTGTTGCGGTCGATGAGAATGAACACCTGCCCGATTGCATCCTTGTGCAGGATGGTGCTGGGCGAATTGAGTGTATAACTGAGAGCTTCGGCAGCGCGCGGCCCGGTAACAGGTTCACCGAAATTGCCTGTGTCCGGTGTTTCAACCCAGACTTTCTCGACCACTTCGAGACTTTCCAACCCGCGGATGAGCTGCAGGGTCGCGTCCGCATTGACTGTCCAGATGGCGCGTTCAAACGGGCGTTTGGTTGCCTGAAAGAAGGCCTCGGTCACACGAATGGCGCGTGCGTGAGAGGCGTCCCACGTGATCTTCGTGAGAATGCCGATGAATATGACGCCAAGAACAGCGAAAAGACCGAGCGTATAGAGAATGAATGTCCGGGACAGGCTGGAACGGCCCATCTCCTTGGGAGTATATGGCAACGACGTACTGCCGTTCAGTGTCAAGACGCCCACCTCAAATCACGGTGTCCGTTCCAGCTCATAAAACTCCGGCAGAACGCCGATTTAAATGGCTTCCAGTCAAGGACGAAAACCGAACCGCCTTTGCGGACCGTCTCTTCAATACTTGATTCACAGACACATCTACATTGCCCCTCGCCCCATCAATGCGCCGCGCAGCGGAGATCATGTGATTAGAGCGTCAGTGTGTCGTATATTCTGGGTAGGTTTTCTAAATTTTCCATAAAAATCAATTGTAAATTGAAAGAGCCTTCTTTCCACAGCAAAACAGATAGTCTTGCATCTACAAAAAACCTGAATTCGACGAATTAGAGCGGCATCGCATCATGCAATTGTCTCCGGCAAAACTTTCATACCAGTCCGCTCGATCGTTGCCATTGCAAATTATTGTTCCTTGCAAGGTCTTCATATTCTGAGCTTATTCCGATCAGGCATTGACCACTGACAAAAACGGCTTGTTGGTGGTGGTGCGGGTGTCAACCGGAACCTCTACAGCGTGTGCGGTTGCTGGCGAGGCCTGAACCTGACGCCGGGTGTCTGCAACCTTCTGCTTGGTGGCCGTGGCGTCTTTCAGCATGTAGCCGATGTAGCGCGTCGACTCGATTGCATCGTAGCCAAGCTTTTTCCGCAATTTCTTGCGCAGCTTGGAGATGTGGCTTTCCACGACACATTCATCCACGCCGTCGTTCATGACGCCGTAAACAGCATTGAAGATCTGTGTCTTGGTGACACGCCGTCCCTTGTTCTTGACGAGATATTCAAGAATGCGGCGTTCCCGGCGCGGCAGTTCCATGACGTCCCCACCGACGACTGGATCGCGACCGTCAAAGAAGACTTCGATGGCACCGGTGCCTGCTGAATTGTTCCGGGAAGTGATCCGGCGGCGGAAAGCTCCGACGCGGGCAATGATTTCCCGAACATGAACCGGCTTCTTCAGAACATCGTCCATACCTGCGGAAAATAGGTCGAGCGTGCTCTCAAGGTTGGCGGTATCTTCCAGAGCCACGATCTGGGCTTCCGGACACCGGCTTCGGATCGATGCAACGTAGCCGCATCTTTCTTCACACTCTCCCAGAAGGATGGCGTCAACCGAGCCCAGATCCTGGGCACAGGTGATTTCCAGCCAGTCAAGAAGTTCCGATGGATGAAGTTCCAGGGAGGCATAGCCTTCCCGGTCGAATGCCGAGGCATAGCCTGCGGTCACTATCTCTCTTGAGTCTACGATTATGAACATATCAGCCCCTTGGATTTTACCAATGTAGAATCCGTAATTTTGGAGCTTCACAAGGTCAACGTTTCTTCCCTAACTCGACAACTATTTCAGAATTTATAGTGGGGGAAGTTCTTATATCCACACAGAAAACTAAATAAAAAATCACGGACATTACCAATAAACTGAGAGAAAAATTTATTAAAATGCCGGGGACCGCGTTTTTCCGCAATCCTTAATAAGATGTAACACTGATATATACAAAAATCGCCGCCAGACAAGGCGGCAATTTCGTATTTATACTAGAGATGTGGAAAATGGTTTACGTATCGGCAGCTAAAGCCTGGGCCAGGTCTGCAAAGGGATCGGACGGTGCCACCTGGTCTGCGCGCTGTCTCAGCGCTTCGTAAATCTTGGGCACAAGTCTGCAGGCCTTTTCCAGTTTTTCGTCGCCCGCAGTCTGGAAACCGCCCATCAGGCGGAGATCCTTTGTATCTTCATAGTAGGATATCAGCCCCTTGATCCGATGGATAAGTTCCTGCTGATCCTGTGTCCAGGCCCGGTCAGCAAGCCGCGAGGTGGATTTCAATACGCTGACCGGCGGATAGTGGCCGGCCTCGGCAATCTGACGATCCAGAACGATGTGCCCATCCAGAAGACCACGAATAGCATCGGAAACCGGATCATTGTGGTCGTCACCGTCAACAAGAACGGAAAAGATCCCTGTGATTGAGCCCTCGCCGCTGCTTCCAGGTCCGGCGCGTTCGATGAGGCGGGCAAGATCAGCAAAGACGCTTGGCGGAAACCCGCGGGCGACAGGAGGTTCCCCAGCCGCCAGAGCCACATCCCGCGCGGCATGGGCAAATCGGGTGGCGGAATCCAGAATGAGCAGCACCTTGTGACCTTGCGCACGAAAGTACTCGGCAACGCTCATAGCCGTCTTGGGGGCAAGCCGGCGCTGCATGGCGCTTTCATCGCCAGTCGAGGCGACAACAACGGAATGCGCCAAGGTCTCGCCCAGGATGTCATCAATGAACTCGCGCACTTCGCGGCCGCGTTCACCAACGAGACCGACCACAACGGTGTCAAAGTCCCCAAACCCGGCCAGCATGCCAAGAAGTGTGGATTTGCCAACGCCGGAACCAGCAAAAACGCCGACACGCTGTCCGACGCACAGTGGTGTGAACAGATCGATCACCCGCACACCGGTTCGAACGCCTTCGGAAATCTTGCTTCGGTTCATCGCCGGTGGCGGTGCGCGGTCAAGAAGAAACGCTTCCACACCATGGGCAAGCGGCCCTGCCCCATCAATCGGTTCACCAAGCGCATTCACGATCCGGCCGCGCCAGCTCATGTCCGGATGAATGGCAAGTCCGCCCATGACCGAAGCAACGCTGCCGATGCCAATGTCGGTCACGCGCTCCAATGGCTTGATTACCACGTCCTTCTGGTCGAGCCGGATGATCTCGCCCTGCCGGATGCCGGCCCGCCCTTCGAACTGCACCAGATCGCCCAGGCAAACCACGCGGGAAAGACCGGAGACGCGAATGGATTCGGAAGAAACCTGGGTCACACGTCCGCTGAGTTTGACGGGCCCGATCTCAGTTTCCAGGGCCGCCAAAGACGCGGAGATTTGATCAAGTGCGTTCAGATACGGAGCGTTCGGCATGGCGTTCCTGAAGAGCTTTCAAGACATCGAGAGGCAGATGGTTGGATTTGTGCGAAGCGAGACGGTCAAGGCCCTGCTGGTCAGGCATTACCGGCCCCGATGGCGTGGCACTATCTTGCATGTCGAGATAGGAAACGGATGAGGCATTACCCGAAGAAGACTTAACGGGTGATGTCATTGTTTCCCCATCCGGCCCGGGAGCCGCACCGGTGCTGTTGATGAGATCGACAAGAGCAGTTGGCGGAGCGTCCTTGCGACCAGCCGATGCCACGGTTTCACCAAGTACGGCTGTGGCAGCAGCCTTATCGGCTTCGGTTGCAGTTGGCTCAACACCAGGCTTGCGCACTGGCACAGGAACATCGCTTGTGGGCGCCGGTTCGCCGACTGGAGCCGCTTCCGCAACTTCGACGGGTTGTGCCGCGGCATTTTCTTGACCGCTGTTCAGGCGATCGCCGACTTCGTTATAGGCGAGCATGGCTCCCAGCCCGACCGGCCCGCCAAGTGCGAAGCCGTAAAGAGCATTGCCGGCCTTGCGGGCGTTGTCGGAAATTTCGTCGTTCGTTACCGATCGATAGAGTTCCGCAATCCCCGGAATATGCTGCAAGGGATTGATCACGTCGATGAAGTCACCGAAGCTGAAGGCAGAGTTTTCAGCCTTGGGCGAAACCCCGGGCCGCGCTGCCTTGACGGGCGAACCATCCATGACAGCATTGAGGTCCATCGGCTTGCCCACTGCCTGCGTTGCATCCACCGCCGTCATGAGGTTGCCCCCAGTTCGCGAATGGCCTTCTCCTGGCTTTCGTTACTGGTATCGATCATCTTCGTCGCGCTCTCAAAGGCGCGTGAGATCATGATCATCTTGGTCATTTCCCGGACGGGATTGATATTCGAGCCTTCGACATATCCCTGGCGAACACCGTTTGTGTCATAGGTCTGCACGGGAATAACCGGCTTGTCGGGAATGACCGCCGAATTTTCAGCACGCGTGAGCTGGGCATCGTCGGGGATCAGGAACAAACCGACCTGGCCGACAATTCCAACTTCGCCCTGGGAAATCTCGCCCGACTGCGTGATCAAGGGTGTCCCGGCATCCGGATCGAGTGCAATCGGTTGCCCACCTGCTCCCAGGATCTGTTGTCCGGTCAAGGTACGCAAGGTTCCGTCATTGCCGATCTGCAAGCGCCCGTCCCGGGTATAGGACAGGTTGCCGTTTACATCGCGAATTGCAAACCAGGCTTCGCCTTCCACTGCGAGATCAAGGGGATTATCGGTCTTGTTCAGACTGCCGTACTGCCGGGAAATGTATTTCTCGCCACCGGTGGAGAAACTGACCTTGTCCTGCGCTGCCTTTGAGACGAGCTCTGCGAACTTGACCTCGTCTGCCCGGTAGCCTGCTGTGTTCATGTTGGCAACGTTTCTGGCAACCGTTTCCAGCCGGTTCGAAAGTGCAACCTGCGCAGATAGCGCAACATAAAGTGCGGATTCCATGGATCAAAAGCCTCCGAGGCGGAAATTCTGGATGCTTGCCAACAGTCCCTCGCCCATCTGGATAACCCCTCGGCCGTTGCCGTAAAGAGCAAGTGTTGGCGACATGTTGCCGGACGGGCCGTTGGAAAGGTCATAGAGAGCCGAGAACCGGTTGAGGATTTTCGCCAGGTAGTCCGCATCTCCGAACTTGCTGAAATCCAGACGTTCTTCCAGATAAGCTGCCTGCTTGTCGATGTCGGTCATCGCAAATTCTTGCGGCAGGCCAAGCGAAGTATAAACAGCCTCGGCAAGTGCGCGGTCGGCCAGAACATCGTACGCGTTGGTGATATCGGGCGCTCGGCGTTCGAAGTAGAGTGCCAGACGAACACCCTGGTTTTGTTCACCCTCGCGCACTTCCAGCGTCTGCCGATGATACTTCTGTACAATCGCGTCCTGCGTTCGGGCAAAAGAAGTCGTCGTTTCGCCATACCGCTTGAAATTGAAGGTTTCAGCAAAATTCTTGTACTTGGTATCGGCCAGCTGATTGGCGAAAGCGCCACGTTCGTCCGTGCCTTCTTCCAGCACTTTCCGAATGAACGCCTTCGCGTAGATCATGTCCTCCAACCCCATGGCAGTCATTGCGTAGTTGAAGATGCGATCATCAGCCAGGAATTCGTCGATGGACTTAATATTGCGGATGTTCTCGCGATAATATTCGGTTTGACGTTCGACCATAGGGTCCGCGGCGACCGTCTTCAGCGAGCGTTCCATATTGGTTCTGACCAGCTGAACCTGGCTCAATGTATTGATCATGGTTCTATCCCCATTGCGGGCCCATGGCGGGCAGGCTTTCGGGGAACACTCACTCGCAAACCTTACGCCAGGCTGACGACCGGAGATGATTTTCAAAAGCCTTTCTCGCGTCAGCTTCAGGCAAGTCTCGGCCGCTAGCGTCCTCCCAATCAGAGTTGCAATCCACACCAGTTGGGAGCTGTTAGGTGACTATTCTTATCGGCCTGATCATAGCAGGCGCGTCCCTTATAGGCGGCTTTGCCGCACTCGGAGGCAAGGTCTCCGTCCTCTGGCAGCCGTGGGAGCTCGTCATTATTCTTGGCGTCGCTATCGGTGCTTTTGTTGTTGCCAATCCAATGAAGGTAATCAGGGGAACCCTGGTTGCCGTGTCGGATGCGCTGCGCAACGCAGTTCCCAACAAGCGGGAATATCTCGACGTTCTGGCACTTCTCTACGGCCTGATGCGTGAGTTGCGCGCCAAAGGCCGCAACCAGGTCGAGCCGCACATTGAAGACCCGAATACTTCTCCGATTTTCCAGAAGTATCCGTCGGTCCTGCGCAATGCCAGCCTGACAACCTTCATCTGCGATTATTTCCGACTGATCATTGTCGGAAATGCCCGCGCTCACGAAATCGAAGCGCTGGTCGACGAAGAACTTCACACGATCCACCGCGACCAGATGAAGCCGTACCATGCCATGAGCAGCATCGCTGATGCATTGCCTGCCATCGGCATCATCGCGGCCGTGCTCGGTGTCATCAAGGCCATGGGCGCCATCGACCAGTCTCCTCAGCTGCTGGGCAGCCTGATTGGCGCGGCACTCGTGGGCACGTTTGTCGGCATCTTCTTCTCCTACTCGCTGTTCGGCCCGATCGCCTCCAAGATCCGCAACGTCCGCGAGTCCCGCCTTCGTACCTACATCGTCGTCAAGCAGACCCTGCTTGCCTTCATGAACGGCGCCGATCCGCAGATCGCCCTGGAGCATGGCCGAAAGACCATCTCCGACTACGACCGTCCAACCATCGACGAAGTTGAAAACGAGACGATGAGTGCCGGTGGCGCTGGTGCCGACAACGTCCAGGACCTGCAGGGAGCCGCCTAAGCCATGATCGAAGCAGCGACCGCAAGCTCCAATGCTTCCAGCTCCGAACGCGCGATGATCGCCGACAGACTGCTGGATGCCGCCGGAATTTCCGTTGACCGCCTGCCGATGCTTCCGGTGGTGTTCGACCGCATGGCCCGCCTGATGGCCGACGCCATGCGCCAGAAGTCCCCCTCACCGTCCTATATCTCGGTGAGCTACGTTGAAAACAACCGCATCGGCGACGTACTCGACGAGTTCGAATCCAATGCTCTGGTGGCCGTGCTTTATTCTCCGGAATGGGACGCCCGTGTACTCGTCGGCTTCGACCGGGACTTCATCTTCACACTGGTGGATGTCCTCTTCGGTGCTGACGGGACCGAGCCTCCAATCGACGACGAGCGCCCCTTCTCGAACATCGAAACGCGGATCGCGCGCACCATGTTCGAGGTAGCCGCCAAGGCACTGGCCGAGAGCTTTGCCCCGATTGCAGAAACAACGCTGAAGATCGAGCGCATCGAAAGCCGCATGGACTTTGCGGTGGTTGGCCGGCGGAACAACCCGGCCGTGGTGGCCCGCCTGCTGCAACAGGCAATCGGGCGCGGCGGCGAAGTGTTTATCGTCATGCCGCACTCGACACTCAACCCGCTGCGGCAGCGCCTTTCCCAGGTTCTGTCCGGCGAGATGTCGAGCCGCGACAAACAGTGGACCCAGCATTTCCACAACGAGATCCAGCGCACCGAAGTCAAGCTGGAAGCCATTCTCGAAGAACGTGAAATGTCGCTCGGCGACCTTGCAAACCTCCGGGTCGGACAGGTCATCGAACTTCAGGCGACAGCCCGCTCTCCGGTCACACTCGCCTGCAACGACCAGCCCGTCTTCACCTGCCAGCTTGGACAGTTGAACGGATCCTACACGTTGCAGATCGATGAGCTCATCCATGAGGAAGAAAAGGATCTGTTCGATGATCTCCGCAATCGTTGATGGCGTTCTCCTGCTCGCGCTGGTCGCGACCACGGTCCGGATGCTTTCCATGCACCGGGAGCTGCGCCGACTGGGCAGCTACCACGATGACTACCAGCGTATCTTCGATCAGACCGCCCTCGCACTCGACGGCATCGAGGTCTCGATCCAGGAGATCAACGTCAAGGGTGCCCAGATCCTCAATGCGCTCGGCAACCGGATGGACGATGCTCGGGAGCTGATCGCGGAAATCGACGGTCTGACCCGTGAGGCAAAGCGCCAGCAGTCCGTGCTGCGCGCGGAGCTGAAGGAGCTCTCCAAGGCGACCGCCGTCCTGCATGACCCGAAACGCTTTGCGCCCGTTCGCGACGACATCGACATCTTCGCCGAAGACACGACAGGCGAGCAGACAGCTGGCGCCGCCGGTTCCGCTCAGTCCGGCGGGCGCAAGGAAACGACCATTCATCGCGGCCAGGTCCATCAACAGGCGCCCACACGCGTCCACCGTATCGACAATTCGCTGCAAAGCCCGTTCCGCACGGTCTCCATGAACCAGAAGGATAAAATGTAATGTCCGAAACAATCATCGATCACATCGACGCTGAAAAAGGCCCGAAAACCCGCCCGGCCGATGCCGCGAGTTTCGCCAAGGTGGAATCGCCGGAAAAGAACCAAAATGGCGATACCATCGGTGACGACCGAAATCTCGACACCATCCTCGGCATTCCCGTGAACATCCAAGTGGTTCTTGGATCTGCGACCATGCTGGTTTCCAACCTCCTGAAACTCGGTCGCGGCGCGGTCATTCCGCTCAATCATCGTGTCGGCGAACCGATCGACATCGTGGTCAACGGCCGTGTCATCGCCCGCGGAGAAGTGGTGGTCGTGGAAGACGACAACTCGCGCTTCGGCGTTTCGTTGACGGAGATCATGAGCGCCCAAGCCGGCGGTATGGACATCTGAGGTCGAATTTCTCCGGCCTCACATTCTCCGGTTTGCCCAAGGCTGTCTTCTTAGGATTGAAGTGACAAAATGATGAATTCCGCCAACGCCGCCGCAGCAACCGCTGCAAACCTGGCCAAGCCGCCTGCTCCGCCTGCCCGCCGCATGAACGGTACACAGCGCGTGGCCGCTCTGCTGCTGTCGCTGGGCAAGACGAGTTCGCAGAAACTGCTCCGGCATTTCGATCAGGAAGAAATCCGGATGATCACCGTCTCCGCAGCTCAGCTCGGCACGGTGGCATCGGAAGAACTTGATCGGCTGGCCGAGGAATTCATCGAGCAGTTCTCTCATGGCACGACGCTTTATGGTTCGGCCAATGAAGTGGAGAAAATGCTGGAAGGTGTCCTGCCGGACGATCAGCTTGCAGACATCATGTCGGACGTGCTCGGCAACTCCAACCGGTCCATCTGGGACCGGTTGACCACGGTTTCCGAAACGGTATTCGCAAACTATCTCCTGAAGGAACACCCGCAAACCGCAGCGCTGATCCTCACAAAAATAAAGCCGAGTGCAGCAGCAAAGGTTCTTGGCCAGATCAATAACCAGACGCGCAACTCTCTTGTCCGGCGCATGCTGTCGATCAAGGCGGTTGTGCCGGAAATCATGCGCGACGTCGAAAAGACCATGCATGAGGATTTCATGCTCAACCTGTCGGGCACCCTGGAAGCCGACTCCCATGCTCGCATGGCGGACATTCTCAACAAGATGGACCGCGAGCACATGGAAGACGCTCTGGAGAACCTGAACGAGGTGAAACCGAAAACCGCAGAACTTCTGAAGGGTCTGCTCTTCACCTTCGACGACATCACCAATCTCAACGCCCGGACCCGCATGGCGATTTTCGATCAGATCCCGACGGACCGGATCGTGCTGGCACTGAAGGGAACCAATGCCCAGTTCCGGGAAGTGATCCTGTCATCGCTGACATCACGCGCACGTCGTATCGCCGAACACGAACTGGCAGCCGGCGAACCGGCCGCTCAGCGCGACGTACTGGATGCCCGCAGTGCGATCACCAACCTCGCGCTGGAAATGGCGTCGCGTGGTGAAATCGAGCTGAATCCGAAGCAGGACGAAGGCGCATTCTTTGCGTGATCGTCTTTGCAAGCGGTTCGACGTGATCTGAGCCTGAACACCGGGTGGCTGGATGTCGGAAGAAGACAAGGATTCAAAAACAGAGGAACCGACCGAGAAAAAGATCAGCGATGCCATAGAAAAGGGCAACACCCCGGTCTCACGGGAAGCCCCCGTTCTGGCAACATTTATCGCGACGCTCTTGATCGGCAGTTTCGTTGTTACATCGGCATCGAGTCAGCTCGTGCAAACGCTGACGCATCTTCTGGACCTTTCGGGAGGAGTGGATCTTGGAAACAGCGCCGACGCATTGTTGCTCTCCCATGCGGTGTCGATCGAGGTCATGGTCTTCCTCGCCCCGATTGTCGCACTGCTTGCCGCGTCCGGTCTTGCGTCCGCTTTTTTGCAGAACACGCCCAGCATCGTTTTTCACCGCATCAAGCCGGATGCCTCCAAGCTCTCGCTGGCGAAGGGCTGGAGCCGCATATTCGGAGCCCAGGGCCTTGTGGAGTTCCTCAAGGCAGTCTTCAAGTTCTCCACGGTCAGCGCCATTGTCTATGGCCAGTTCCGGGCGAATGAAGCGGAACTGATCAACGCCATGTTCACAGATCCAAGCGCACTTCCCGAAGCGATCCTTCAGATATCGATGAAGCTGATCGCCGGCGTCTGCATCGTTACCATTCTTCTGGTTACAGTCGACATTCTCTGGTCCCGCTCGCACTGGCGCAAGAACCTGCGCATGAGCAAGCAGGAGATCAAGGACGAGCACAAGCAGATGGAAGGCGACCCGATCGTCAAGGCCCGGCAACGCTCGCTCGCACGCGACCGGGCACGAAACCGAATGATGTCAGCCGTGCCGCAAGCAACCCTCATTGTTGCCAATCCGACACACTTCGCCGTTGCCTTGCGCTACGACGGGGACCAAAACCCTGCCCCGGTTGTTGTAGCTAAAGGGCAGGATCTGATTGCGCTGAAGATCAGGGAGATCGCCGAGGCGAACAATATTCCCGTGATCGAGGACCGGCAACTTGCACGGTCCCTCTACGCCGCTACAGAAGTTGAAAGGATGATCCCGCCGGAATTCTACAGAGCAGTTGCGGAAATCATTTGCTACGTGTACTCACGCCAGACCAAAACTGCTGTATAATTTAATGTATTTGGAGGTCCGGGGAATGCACGATATGCCTGAAGGCAACGGCACGAAACCGTCGCCACTGGAATGCGACCGGCAGCGCCAGGAAGCAATTGCCTCTGCTCTGACCGAATTTATCGAAGATCTGAAACTGGTCGATGTGGTCGACTTCGTCGCCTACATACGAACAGACCAGCACGGCAATATCGATGAATTGATCAAGACATCGGCCGAGCTCTTCTTCAAGGAAGGCTCCTTGCGCTATTCCATGGCCGCACAGGCAGATGTCGAGTGGGAAACCACCCCGCGCATTTCCCTGGATCTGGAATTCTTCAACAAGGGTGTCTGGATCTATTTTACCGCCGTCCTCGCCTGGCCGGACAATGCAGTCAACGTTTCCTATGTCGAGGTGCCGGACGCCGGTGGCAACAAGGCGAAAGAAACGGAACTGCTGCTTGAGGCCCTGAAGGACGCCCGGTTGCGGTAATTGCGTTTCAGGCTTCCCAAATAATTTCCGGTTTGTCAGGCAGCTCGTCCGCATAGATGCGAACGACGTGGCGGCCTACTATTTCGTCTGATGCATCGGCAACTTACCGAAATTCGCCAACGTTCTTCAATTCTGCCAGCCTAGCACCATATGCTGTTGACCCAGCCGCGCGTTTCGGGTCTTCCGGACCTGGAAACTACCTGCAACTGAAACCAGAGAAACGGCGCGTATGAAGAAAATCCAGATCCCGGAGGATCCCGCCCACATGGTGACCGCAATCGTCGCCTATGCCGGGATCGCCAAACGCCTGCACGTGGAGCTTTCAAATCGGCCGATGGGTACACAAGTGGATCTGGAAGCCATCAAGGCCGACTTGATTGCCGAAGCAAAAAGAGCGGTGCCTCACGGAGATTTCGCCAAAGACGAAATCGGTGTCTACAAGACCATCTTCCAGGCGATCGACACGATTTTCGATACTGATGGCTGACATCGGCATTCACTAAATGCCACGAAACAAACGCCACGAATTTATATTGACCTGCCATCGCTCAAATTCACTCTCCCAGAAGCGTCGACAAGCGCTCCATGATTTCGTGCAGGCTTTTTCCGGCTAGCTGCATTTCCCTCGCCTGCTCACCGTCTTCAACATCGGAATAAAGCAGGATTTCAACTGCGTTTTCCAAAACCTGGATATCATCGGAAGTCAGATCGATTGAGCCACGACTGCTCGATACCGTTATCGTCTTCATGGGCCTATCCTCCAAACCGCACCAGGCAAAGTAGCGCACTCGGCGCTCGGTCTATTGCGTAGGTTTTCCGAATAGTCCTGTTCCATCAAGCTCAAATCAGGCCACGGTGAGGATCAAAAAAAAGCACCCAGCCGAAACTGGGCGCCAATTGCCTGGGAGGCGGCAGAAGAAGTTTTTCAGTACAAGACAAGGATCAGCGGCTAGTGCGTGATCACGTCTTCCTTGTCGAAATAGTTGAATTCCTCCACCAGGACGTCATGCACCACGGGTCGGCCGAGACGAGCGTTGGTGGTTTTCTTGAGACGTTCGGTGAAAGCCTCCAGGTCGTAACGTTCCAGGCTACGGAAATCGAGGGTTTCGTCCGAATAGAGTACCCTGAAGGCTTCATCCACCAGGAAAGGGTGTGGCGGCACAGGCAGGCGGCGCAATGTATCGCCATCCGCTGTGAAGACCATCTTGATCACCACATATCCCTGCAGCGTGCCATCAAACAGGATCGGCACGTTGACCGGGTTCACTGTCTCATAATCCAGCCCTACAAACGCCGGCTCATCGTCGCCGACCCTTTTCTGGGCTGCCAGATACTGCGTGGTGCCGTAACCGGACGCCAGCATGGTGGCAGACATCCAGAGGCCGGCAACGAGAGTCTTGATCATCGAGCCCTCTCCGGAAACGGTGCCTGATACGTGCCGTCGGATTCATAGTCGATCATGGTTCTGGACATCATGCCGACAACTTCCGTCACCGCATTCATATGCAGTTGCAACAGGCCGACATTCTCATCGAGCACTTCCTTGAATTCGGCGATGTCTTCGCGCAACTCCGCGGAATAGAACGCCGGCGGTACGAGTGTCCGAGCCCTCGACAGGTCAAGCAAAGCCTGGCTCTTGCCGTACTCGAAGATCTTCAGGTCCGCTGTCGGGTTTGCACGAAGCGCCCGGGTTTCCTCGCGAACAGCGCCGATTGCTCGGCGAACGGCGACCACCAGCGGCATGGATCGCACCGGATCGGGGGTGAATTCCTGAAGTGCGAGATCGGTCACGGCAACGTCCTGAAAGTCAACATCGTTGGCAGCGTCCATCAGGCTTTAACTCCCTTTTCAAGCGTATCTGAAATCAGGCCGGCGATACCGACACCACCACTGGCGGCAAGCTGGTTTGCGACCTGTTCGGCAAGCATCGATTTCCAGATTTCCCCGGCGGTTCCGGACCCGAAGACCGCTTCGGAGTCATCCGGAAGCATTGTTTCGACGAACTGGCTGAGGATCATCGCCTCGAATTTCTCCGCAGGAGACTTTTGGGACGGTCCTTCGTAATTGGCGGTTCGAAAACTGCCTTCAGTGGCTCCTGCCCGGTTCGTTGCACCGGCATAGGCAAGTGCAAAGCCATCCCCCGAACCACCAGCGGAAATGGACCTGAGACGGTTCGTGGCATCAGCAAGGTTCACCGGATCGGCAGCCTTGGACACATCCAGGATCAGATCTGAAGGAGGCGAAATCGCCATGCTGGGCTCCTCGAAAAACATAAGGTGCAAACAAGGCCCGGCAGGCGACAGGGCAAAGCAAGCAATACACTTGAACCGAACCTTGTTTGCATCCTCAGGAATAGCCTGCGCAGCTTGCGGGAGGCTTGCGTCTTCTTGCTGAACGGCGACGAATATGCCCCGTTCACGCCAAGCAACTTTCACCCGTATCTGCGGTCGAGCAGATCCATCAGGTCCCGTTCTTCTTCAGCACGCTGTTCCTCCCCACGCATCCTGGCGAGACGTTCAGCCATGAGTTTCAGCATCAGCCGCTGGCGATCGTATTCGGAGTTCACCTTTGCGCGCGCTTCGCTGAGCCGTGACATCTCCTCGATGATGCGTCTCAGCCGCTCGGCAGCGTTGGCGATAAACCTGTCTTGCTGTGCCAGGTCGCCATTCGAAAGGGCCAGCAAAATGCGTCTTTCCTTTTCGTTCAGCTGATAGACCTGAGCGTCAAGCTTCTGAAGCAGCCAGGATGAAAACAGGAATATCTGCTTCTGCATCCGGAACAAACGTTCAATATCCTGACTTTTTCTTGCCATGGAACAGGAACCTTTCACGGTCAGGATTGCCTAACCTATCTGGAGCCAAGTGAAGTAGCCGTCGAGGAAGATCATGATGGCCTCCGCGATGACCAGATAAAGAAAGTAGAGACCGCCCGCGATTACGAACGGCATGGAGATGAAGTAGACCGGGATCTGCGGTGTCAGCTTGTTGACGAGGCCGACGGCAAAGTTCACTACGACCGTGTAGACGATGAACGGGCTGCACACCCGCAATGCCAGGATGAAGGTCCGGCCCAATTGCTCGGCAAACTGCTCAAGGCTTGTCACGGCCGCCAGCGGCTGCCCGACCGGGATCGCTTCATAGGAGGCTGCCAGCCCGCGCAGAATTTCCCAATGCTGGTTGGTGATGAACACCATCGCCGTTGCCGTCACCGTGAAAAGGTTTGCGACAGGCGGCAGGGAATCCACGCCATCGATCGGCATGCCCGGCATGTTCGACAGGCCGATTGCCATGGACACCAGCGTCGTCAGCGTCTCCAGGGCCGCCAGAAAGATGCGTCCCAGAAAACCGATGAAGGCTCCGGTCAGCAACTCCGCCCCAATGAAGCCGGCAACAGTGCCGAGCTGCTCATCCGGCAGGGACGCCTGTACGCCTGGCGCCAACAGGGGCGACAAGGCCAACGCCACGGAAAGCGCGATGAACAGGCGAACATGCACCGGCACACGGTTGCTACCGAACCCCGGGATCACCATCAAGCACGCTCCTATCCGGCAGAACAACAGGAAGACTGCCAGAAGCAGCGAGGAGCTGAAGGTGCTGAAAAAGAGGCCGCCGGAAATCACGAGACGCTTCCGAGCGCGGAAACATCCACTCCGCGTGCGATTTCAAGATGCGACAGGACCGGCAAGGTTGGGAACATGCGCTCCACGATCATACGTACGTATGGCCGGGCATCAGGTGCCGCTACCACCGCGAAGCGGCTGCCGTCCTTCATGTGTTTCTTGACGGCGTCGGACATCTGCGTGCCGAATTCCTCCACCAGTTGCGGCTCGATGTCGAACTCGATGACGTCGCCCTTCCCGTCCCGTTTCAGGGCATTGTGGAAGGCTAGATCCCATCGGTTTCCGAGACGCAGCACTTTCAGAGGGCCGCCTTCTGCAAGGTCGCCGCAAATCTGCTGGGCGATGCGCATTCGAACGTGCTCCACCACCTGCTCCGATCTGCGGACGTGTGGAACGATCTCGGCAACGGCTTCCAGGATCAGGTTGAGATTCCGGATCGAAACCCGTTCCGCCAATAGAAGCTTGAGCACCGCTTGCAGTCCGGAGAAAGACGTGTGCGCCGGACAGATATCGTCGAGAAGCTTCTGGTACTCCGGGTCCAGCCTGTCGAACAGCTTGCGCATATCCTTGTAGGACAAGAGCTGAGGCAGGTTGTTGCGGATCACTTCGCTCAGATGCGTGAGGATTACCGTGATGTTCTCGGCCGGCGTCATACCGCGGCGCTTGAGTTCGTCCTTGTACGCAGGCGGCACCCAGTAGGCTGGCATCCCGAATGCAGGCTCACGCGTCTGGTCAGCCGGTACCGGCAGTGCCTCGTCATTGTTCGGAATGACCAGCAGTTCACCCACTTTCAGATGCTGCGAGGCAATGATGGTGCCGTGGATCTTGATCTGGTAGCTCTTCGGATCAAGCGTCAGACTGTCGGTGACCCGAATATCGGGCACGACAAAACCATACTGCTCGGCAAACTTCCGGCGCATCTTGGCAACGCGGCGAGACAGTTCACCGGTTCGCGTCAGCAGCTCGGCGGAAAGCTGCTTGCCAAGCACCAGTTCGACCTCAGCCGACTTGAGCGTTTCCTTGACGGAGTCCTTTTCCTCAAGCTTTGCCTGTTCCTCGGCTGCGCGTATCTTGTCATCCTCGACCTTTTTCGCCGCTGCCAAACGCCTCGGAATGGCATAGCCGATAAAGCCCATCAGAATCGCCAGCAGCAGGAACGGCAACATCGGCAGACCCGGCATCAACGCGAAGATGGCCATCAGGATAGCTGCGACGAACAGGGCACGCGGATAGCCGCCAAGCTGGCCGAGAACAGCCTTGTCGGTCGACCCTCTGGTGCCGCCCTTGGACACCAGCAGACCAGCCGCCAGCGAAACGATCAGCGCCGGGATCTGGGAGACGAGGCCATCGCCTACGGAGAGCTTGGTGAAAACGTCTGCCGCGTTGGAAACCGTCATGTCATAGCGGGTCACGCCAATAACAATGCCGCCAAGGATGTTCACAGCCGTAATGATAAGGCCGGCAATCGCGTCGCCGCGAACGAATTTGGAGGCACCATCCATCGCGCCGAAAAAGGAGCTTTCCTCTTCCAGTTCCTTGCGCCGACGCTGTGCTTCCTTGTCATCGATAAGGCCAGCGGAAAGATCCGCATCAATCGCCATCTGCTTGCCCGGGATCGCGTCCAGAGTGAAGCGTGCGCCAACTTCCGCAATACGGGTTGCGCCCTTGGTGATGACCATGAAGTTGACGATGACCAGGATCGCAAAAACAATTAGACCGATGACAAAGTCACCGCTCATCACGAATTGCGAAAAGCCGTTGATCACATAGCCCGCCGCATTCAGCCCCTCGTGGCCGTTGGCAAGGATCATGCGCGTTGTCGAGATATTGAGCGACAGCCGCAGCATGGTGGCGATCAGCAGGATCGTCGGGAAAGACGAGAAATCGAGCGGACGCTGGATCCAGAGCGAAACCATCAGGATCAAGACCGACAGCGCGATCGACATGGCCAGGCCGATATCGATCAGGAATGTCGGGATTGGCAGAAAAAGAACGGCCAGGATTAGGACGATGCCTATGGCAAAGCCGACGTCGCGGCGGCTGTCCGGCGCATTGCCGGCAGCCGGCGAAAGGGAGGTGTCTGTCATGCCTTCTCTCTGCTGCAGGTCTGATACCTGGCAACCTCGCCCTTGAAGCTTGCGCGAGGCTTTTTTGAAGAAGGATTTCAGGAGGGAAGTTCGGGAAAGGTTGAGCACTCTGACCGACGATGGTCGCTCCAGGCTCTGAAGGGAGCCGCCTTCGCGCTTGAAGCAAGTCGTGGTTCAAGGAGAAATGGATGCAAGAAACGCATCTACCTTGTCATCCCGGCAAAGGCCTGGATCCATTAGCGACATGCGCCAAGGTGAAAGGTTTCGCCGACAACTCAATGCACCTGATCCCGGCTTACAGCTTTCGCTGCAAACCAGGACGACAGATAAGTTCTGGACCAAGACGGCACCTGAAACCATGCAAGAATAGTCCTGCAGACCGTCGCTAGAACCCCGTTTCGATCCGATTGTAGATCAGGGTCGTCAACGAGTAGATCTGGCCGCCGATGAAAGGTCCGGCGACCACGATCATGACCAGGATCGCCACGATCTTCGGAATGAAGGTAAGAGTGATTTCCTGAACCTGGGTCAGGGCCTGCAGCAACGCAATTCCGATACCGACAATCATCGCCGGTACGATCGCGGGGGCAGATCCGACGAGGATCGTCCAGATTGCAGTCCGGACCAGGTCCAGGGCATCAACTTCATTCATGTCATTCCATCCGCTCAGGAAATGGTTACACCCGGTCCAAGCAGAACACCCTGACCGTTGTCGAGCGCGAGCACGGTGCCGTCGGAATAGACTTCAACCTTTTCAACGACACCCGTCGTGCCGTTGGCGTCGGTCACGGTCCGCCCGATAAGATCATCTACCTGACCGAACGAAAGGTTGGTCAGAAGCGTTTCCAGCTTGGCGTTGGTCTGAATAGACTGCTCAACTTGGCTGAAGCTTGCGAGCTGCGCGAGCTGTTCGGACGCGTCCATGGGATTGGTCGGATCCTGGTTCTGCATCTGAGCCATCATCAGATGCAGGAAGGTGTCGTAGTCGACAGTCAGCTGCTTCTGAGCAGATGCAGTCGAGGCAGCACCCTGGGTGGCGCTGACGCCTTCAACACTGGTCATCTAATCACTCCTTAAACAACGGCCAGCCTGGGGCCGTACTGAAAATTTTCTCTTGGCGCCGGCCGGGGCGCGGTCTGCCGGGTCTCCTGCGCGCGCCGGTTCTTTTCGGCCAGCATCAGGCTTGCCTCCAGCGGATAGAGCGCACGCACGACCTTCATTGCCTCGAACCACCGATCCGTTTTTGCCAGCTCCTCAACCTTGTCGAGATGCATCAGCACCTCCTTGTTCGAGAACGCCGACTTCACGGAACCAAGCACGAGATGGAACATGTCCTGAACCGCACCAGCGGCTGCCGGATCGATGATCATGGTCTGGAGAATGAAGTAGAGCTGGCGAAGCGGCGTCGTCGCCTCTTCTGGCTGAAGCACATGGGCTTCCAGCAGGAATACGGCATCATTCAGCAGTTCGATGTTGGTTTTCCGTTCGGCCCGGATCACCGCACCGTTGATGAACAGGCGTTCGCCCGCTTTCAAACCGATTTTCATGAGTTTAACCGTCCAGGCTGTCGCGGATGATGGAATTGATCTGGATGATGTCGGAGAAGTCCTCCTGCTCCCACTGGCGCAAGGATTCGACCTCTTTCAGGACCCAGATGCCGACAGAGATCAGATTGGCTCTCGTTTCGATCGGCAATTCGTTGGCGTCGTCCGCCAGGTGTTCCAGGAAGTAGCTCCACAGGCGCCGTGTGTAGAACAGCGCGTCGACGGCTTCGGGAGACTTGACGCCGCGCTCCTGGGCGACGTTGAGCTTGCCGATCACGATCGACATTGCCTCATGTTCGTTGAGCCGCTGGTCAGAGCAAAGATCGTCCATAACCTCAGCGTAAGACAGATTGTACATGGGCCCTCTCAAGGTTGGGTTTGATACGAAAAATCAGACATTCGGCCACGATCACAGGTAGTTCAGAATGCTCAGACCCTGCATGCGGGCCGTGACCGCATAGGTGGTCTCAAGCTGTGTCAGAGCCGTGTTGAGACGCACCGACGTTTCCTCCAGATTGACGTTTTCAAGGTCGTTGATGCGCCGGTTCAGGATGTCGGTTTGAACCTTCAACCGTTCACTCGCCAGCTTGACCTGCTCCTGCACATTGCCGAGCTTGCCCATCTGGCTGGTGACATCGGCGATACCGGTGCCGAGCTTCTCGATCGCCTTGTTGACCACCACCTTCCAGGTCTCGGGATCAAGGTCCTCGTTACCGAGGTCGGACATCATCGTGTAGGCCGCGGCCAGGTCTCTGAAGGCTTGCTCGTTTGCGCTGACGGAACTGGACACCGTTTCACTCGCCGAAATACGGCTGACCATCACGTTGCTGGACGCTATCGACCAGGACGTGCCCCAGGCCGGGTTCTGGAACATCGTCTCGAAGGCACCGTTCAGATAAGTGGACATTGCCGCAGGTGTGATGCCCGAAACGCCCGGGTTGGATTGCGCCATCCCGAACTCGGTCATGAACGCTGCATCGGCGGCCAATTTGTTCGGAGACGTCGGATCGGAATAATCCGCGAAAGGTTCCTGGTCCGTATTGATGCCGGCAAAGACGAAATTGCCGTTGAGCTGGGTGTTCAGACGGGACGTCAGAAGCTCCAGATTGCCGACGGCATCCGCCTTGACGATGTCCGAACTGCCGTTGTTCTCACGCAGGGCCACAAGGGTCGCCAGAAAGTCCTGCGCATCCGTCAGAATGTCGCCCATTGCCGCCTGGCTGACATCGAGCCGCGACGCGGTAAGCGCGTTGGTATCCATGATGCCATTGAGAAAATGAAACTCGGAACGAAGCGACACGCTTTCGCCGGTCTTGGTCCCAAGATCCAGGCCAACGTCGTATTTACGGCCGGAGGACAGCTCGATGCTGAGCTTCTGCACGAGGCTGGACTGGTTCTGGATCTGCCGGCGAGACGCATCGGCGAGTGTGATCGTGGAGATATAGGTGGTTTTCATAACTGTTACCTCGCCGCGGCCAGAAGGTCTTCCAGCATGCCGTCGACGGCGCTGATGAGCCGTGTCGCCGCTGAGTAGGATCGCTCGATTTCCAGTAGCAGCGTCATTTCTTCGTCGATGTTGACGCCTGTCTTGTTGTTGAGGTTTTCAGCCGTCCGACTGAGAATGACGGTCTGCACCTCGACATTGCTCGTCATGGTCTTTCGGCCGGCTTCCAGCCAGCTGACGGACGAAGCGGCAAAGCCGGACAACGTGTCGGTCGGATCGAGTTCCACGCCGCTGTCGAAAACGGTGTCCTTGTCAAACGCGGAAACCAGTTCCTGCAGACGGTCGGAGAACCCGGCAGCGCCGGACGGGTTGTAGTTGTAATTGGGATCGAACGGATCGGAGATGCCGCCATCGCGCAACCTGTCCAGGTCGCCGCCCTGATCCGGATCGGCGTTGGCATTGACGACGATTTCCGCAGCAAGCCCGGTGATATGGGTGCCGGATGCCGGCACCGCCGGTGCACCAGACCACGTGAACAGGCCAGCCTGATCCGGATTGCCGCCACCGCTTTGATCGCTTTCGGCGAAGGCTTCGATCAGACCACGCGCGATTTCGTCGAGCTGGCTCTGATAGGTCACCGCGACTTCGTCGCGCAGTTCGGCAAGACCTTGCAGCCTGCCGGACTTGATCTCCATGAGAGCGCCCGGTCCCGCCACGGGAACGCCGTCCACCATCACGGAATTACCCGTGGTAGCAGCACCATAAACAATGGTCGGCTCGAAGGTGACCGCTCTGGCCTTGGTTTCAAACAGCGTCACGCCGCTGTCCGTGTAGACCACAATATCGCCATTGCTGCGGTTCAGCGTGGTAATGCCGATTTCCTCGGACAGCTTGAGCAGAACCTGGTCGCGGCTGTCGTGGGCATCGGTGACATCAGCCCCCGATTGCGTTCCCCGCACGATAACCGAGTTGAGATCTTCGAGTTGTTTCAACAGCGTGTTGATCTCACGCACGGAGGTCGCCATGTCCGCATCCGCGTTAGTACGCACATCCTGCACCAGTGCCGTTCCGGACTGGAGCGTCTGCACCATGTCCTTGGAGGCCTGCAGAACGTCCTGCGCCTGGATCGCGTTGCTGGGATCGGAAGCATAGTTTTGAAGCGACAGCTTCAGCGCCCCGAGTTTTGCCGCAGCGGACATGTGGTTCTGGGTATCGCCTGTGGTTTCAGCGAGACGGGTAAGGCCCGCCAAGACCGCTTCCTGGGAGGATCCAGTGGAGGTGGAGGACAGGAGCGACGAATACAGCGCGCTGTCCGTCACCCGGCCGATACCGTCGACCTTGAGGCCGCCGGCCTGACCGGTGTCGGTGTAGGTCTGGCTCAACAGAACGGATTTGCGCGAGTAGCCGGGGTCTTGAGCCCCGGCAATGTTTCGCGAAACCACGGAGGATTCTGTCTGCCTTGCGGCCAGCGCGGACTGGGCGACTTTGAGGGCTACAGACAAACTCATGACAATAACTTTCCGATTGGCGGGTGAGCCGTGTTAGCGGACCAGGTTGACGAGCTGCTCGAGCAGGTCGGAACCGGCCTTGAACACCTGGGAATTGGCCGTGTAGGTGCGCTGGGATTCGATCATTGAGGTGAGCTCGTTGCCGAGATCGACGTTGGAGTCCTCAAGACCACCAACCTTGATGCTGCCAAGGCCGCCCTCGCCCGCGAAACCGACCCGGACATCACCGGAATCGAAGGACGTGCTGTAGACGTTGCCGGACTTGTTGGAGAGCCTGTCCGGGCTCGGTACATCCGCCAGCGGGATCTTGTAGATCGCCCGGCGGTCCCCGTTGGTGTAGATGGCAAACAGAGTGCCGTCGTCGGAGAATTCGACGTTCTTCACCGCACTCGGTGCGTTCCCGTCCGCATCAACGTTGGTGACCGTGAAATCGGCATTCAGGTAGGTCGACTGATCAAGATCCAGGTCGAAGGTGCCACCATTGGGAACCGCGATATTGATTGCGGTCGCACTGGCACCGGTGAGATTGCCTGTGGTGACGTCGAAGGTCAGCGTCTGGGTATTCAATGCCGGAGCAGTATAGGGAAACCCGCCACCGGGTGCGGCATCTGCCGCGTTGTAGATCGAGACTTCCCAATCACTGTCTGCAGCCGTTTCCGTGACCTTGGAGTAATAGACATCCAGTTTCACCTCGTTGCCGAGGTTGTCGTACACGATCATGGACGTCTTGTGGGAATAGCTCGCGGTTGCTGCGTTGGCGGAGGGCAGATCCGCCGCCGGCACAATCGCCGCGTCTTCACTCACGTTCACGCGCAGGAACGCTTCGCTGGTGGGAGTGGCTTCCAACTGGTTCTGGGTGATGTTGATCCGCTCCAGACCACCAAGACCGTTGGCAACGGTTGTTGGCGCGGTGTTGCCCGTGATCGGATAACCCTGGAGATAATAGCCGGCCGTATTCAGGAGATAGCCATCTCCATCCGGAACGAAGTGACCGGCGCGGGTCAGAAAGCTTTCACCTGCCTCGTTGCCGACAACGAAGAAGCCGTTGCCATCCACCGCAAGATCAAGCTTCGACGTGGTGAAGCTGATGTTTCCCTGCTTGGAAACCTGGTACTGGGTGTGTGCCTCGACGCCGCCGGAGTTGAACGAGCCAGCCCCTTGCGAAACAACCAGTGAGGAAAATTCCGACTGGGCGCGCTTATAGCCTGTCGTGCTCGAGTTCATAATGTTTTCGGCAACTGTGCCGAGCTTGCTCGACTGTGCGTTCATGCCGGAAACGCCGGTTCGCATAACTCCGAAAAGGCCCATGACAGGTCTCCTGTGTCCAAATCAACTGGAGACAGTCAAACCGACCTAACTTGCGCGAAGCTGTTGCGAGAAAATAATTATTCTTTCCATTCAGATACTTAATTATGTAAAAATTTATCTATCAAACAAAACGAAAGCACCGGGCAAGCTGTCCGGTGCTTTTCAGAGATCAGGCGCCGCAGAATTGCTTGGACTGCTGTGTCCAGTTTCCAAAACCGGAAGCAACCATGTTGCGGATCACCGTGCAGACATACCGTTTTTGCGCGGGATCATTGTTCGGCCCCGCGTGATAGCGGGCAACAGCCATCGTCCAGGATCCCTGGCGCCGCCTCAGGTCCTTCAGGAACCTTGCCGCATATTGCACATTTGCACGTGGTTCCAGCATCTGATCCACCGAACGGAACTGGTCACCGTGGTAATGATGGTTGATCTGCATGCAGCCGATGTCGATCAGCTTCTTGCCGTGCTGTTGCGCATCAATCACGTCCTGCTTCGCGGCTTGCCGGCTGGGAGGAAACACGGACTTTCCCTCGATATTGAGGGCATAGGGGTACAGCGAATTGCGCCGCCCGGTTTCCGTCAGCCCGACCGCATAAAGCACGCCGAGCGGCACGTTGTACTTTCGCGCTGCCGAGATCATCTCGCGTTCGCAAACGTTCTGGGTCTCGGCAGCCGCAGGCACGCTAACGGCGAGAGCACTAAAGATAGATGCCGTCAGAAAGGCTGATGTCAGAACCTTCCTCATGACCTGTTCCTCTTGTTGTTTCAGAAGCCTGATACGCGTCTTCTCTGGAGTTTTGTCCCGGGCGACCATTCTGTTGTCCGGCACCGTTGCCGGAACTCTGCGGTTGGCCGTCAAACGGGTTACCGCCACCAGCGCCATTCTGGTTCTGGGCCTGAGGGCCTGAAGCGTTGCTTCCTGCCTGGACCTGGATCCGGTCGTCTCCGGCCTGGATCGTGATGGCATCAGCCTTGACCCCGGTCGCCCTGAGCATCTGATCGAGCAGTTGCCGGTCTTGCTTCAGGAGTTCCGCAGTTTGCGCCCTGCTCGTTACAAGCGACACTTCCACTGTATCACCGACCATCCTGAGAGACACTTTCACGGTGCCCAGCTCATGTGGCGTGAGCTGGATATCCAGTGTTTTCAGAACAGGGCCTTCCGCCTTGGCAGTTATGCCACCGTCAAGTGATGCGGAGCTGGAAGCCATATCCTTGACCGCAGCGGCGATCTGGTCACCGACCTGTTGCGCGGGGGAGAGTCGCATATTCGGTGCAAAGTGGGTTTCCTGGCGCAGAACCTTGACGGTGCCCGCCGCTTCGTCCGGCAACATGGACCGGCCAATAGCCCCACGTCCCTCGCCGTCGGAAATTGCCTCCGGTTCGACGCCGAACTGCGCGAAGAGCGAAGAAGTTCCGGTCTGTGCAGGTCCATCGGGATCGCCAACCGGCATGCCGTTGGCCCGCCCTTGCAGGAGCGAAGGCATCGGGGCTGCACCAGACTGGGCCTGCGACGAGGGAACCTGCCCGGGTTTTCCAGCAAGCACCGCATTTAGTGACAATCCCACATGCGCTGCCGAACTCTGCAACATGGTTTCGGCCTTCGGGTCCGTTTGTCCCTCGACCGCACCATCCAGGCCCTCGCCATCCTTCGCCTTGCGTGACAGTGCGTTCTGGGAAGCCTGACGCAGGGCATCGACAAGATTGCTGGTCGAAAACGCCGCCGAACCTGCCGCCTGTTCCTTGCCGGAACCGGTCTTGCCGTTCGCATCACCCGTAGCCCCTTCTGCCTGATCAGATGTTTCAGACCCGGGTTTTCCGGCCGCATCTTCGGCAGCATCGCCTTTTTTCATGTTCTGCATCACGGCCTGGAATGCAGCCGCGGCTTCTTTGGAAGAGGTTTGCCCGCGCTCACCCGTTCCAGCGTCCGTCGACTTGCCGGACTTCGGTGCAGTCGGAACGAATGCCTGAGTGTTAACGCTCATCCTGTTCTCCCAATTGAGCGAGGGACTTTCCCGTCCGGCGCAACAGAACATTCGCAAGTTCCATGTCCGCGCTGACCCAGCTTTGATCTTCAGGAGCGTCCATATTGGTCGCGACGTTGAATTCGCCGATCACGTTGGGCGGCGGCTCCGGAAAATGCCGGACCGAGTTGAGCACGGTGTAGACGCCGTCAAGCATCGCCAGGTCCTGCGCAGTCAGGATCGACTTGTCAATCGACCACAACAGGTCTCGGTTGGCTGTGATGAATTCCGGGTCGAGACGGGTCGCCGCAAGGTATATCTTCAGGATTTCGTTTTCCTTGGTGCCGTCGACGGTTAGCGTCAGCGCTTCTCCCGTTGCCTTTCGCGCGACATTCAGATGGCCTGCCAGCAGGGCGGAACGGGCCAGCCGAAGATAAAGACCGCGCCTGCTGTCGGCATCGAATTCGTGCAGCACGTCATCCAGGAGCGCGAACTTGTCCTCGCTTTTGACAAATCCGAGCGTGTCCAGTGACAGGGCAAATCGCCTGCGGAAATCACCGGCATAGACCGACGTGCGGAACCGGCGAAGATACCGGATGCTGAGAACTCGAAAGCGATCGACGTTGCCGGTCATCCCAGCGACGAATACTTCCCGGCGAAGAGCAGCTTCCTCGACGAGCGTTCCAGGCATCAGTAGGCTGGCGACCTGAAGCAGTTCCATCGCCTTTTCCGGATCCGTGCGGATGTAGGGTGCAGCCTTTACCAGTGCGACATGCCCCCCCAGGCTTGCCGGCAGTTCCAGCGGATCGATCTCCGCCAGAAGAACGATCATGTCCTCTTCCCTGCCTTCGACATAGGCAAGCGACGCTTCCATGAGTTTGCGGTCGACAGCGGGGGCCGGATCGAGGGACAAGAGATACCGCATTACGTCTGGGTGTCCGCCACTCAGAAGATGGATGACGGCCGCCCGGGCGTTGCGCGGTTCCTGCCACGCATCGGCTGGCAACACGACGAAACTTGCGTCCATCTTTGTCAGCAAGGCTCGCTGCGCCTGCATCGCATGGCTGTTACCCTGTGCGATCTGCTCCTGCAAGGACTGCAGCGACCGGATCATTTCAAATGGTTCCGGATCCGAAGTCTGCTTGCCAACTTGCTGCGCCCAGCCTGCCGACACCCAGAAGACGGCCGCCATCAAGCCGAGGAGCAGACCTCTGAAGCAAGGGATCCTGATGGAGAGGCAGCGCATTACCGAGCTCCTTCCAGCAAGTAGATCTCAATCCGCCTGTTGGAGGCAGCAAGAGGATCGGACGGAACTTTCAGATCCTGATCGGCATAGCCTTCGACCCGGTTGAACCTATCCTTGCCGACACCTCCGCGAGTGAGCATGTAGAGAGCCATGTGAGCGCGTGCCGACGACAAGCGCCAGTTGTCATAGGTCTTGCTTTTGAAAGGGCGCGCGTCCGTATGACCCTTGATGACAATCTGTCCCGGAGTTTCGGCAACCACCTTGCCAATCCGTTCAAGCAGTTTGACGAGTTCCGGGCGCGGCTCGGCAGACCCGATGGCGAACATACCGAAGTTCTGGTCGTCGGTAAGGCTGATCAAGGCTCCCTCACCTTCTCTCATCACCGTAATCTGACTGGCGGTTTCCTCAAGAGCTGTCCCTTCAGTCTGGGCAAGGACTTCCGAAAGACGGGCGACCAGTACCTCGGCGCTGCTTTCCGTGAAGTCTTCTTCGTAGGTGCCCTCACCGTCTCCGGTACCAATGACCGTTTCTGTCTGGACTTCAGCGATCACCTCGGTTGAAGACGCCTCAAGCGACTTGCCAAGCACATGAGCAACGACCTGATCCGTCGTATCCCCGTTGTCGGGAAGTGCGCCGTTGCCGACAAATTCAAAGGACGTCGTTCCGGATTGTTCCGCCATGTAGTCCCCGTTGCTAGGCCCATTTCCAGGGGCAGCGTTTCCGTTTTGCCGGGTAATGCCGGTCTCAGGTTGCGTGCCATCTTCAAACGGCGCAGCAAAGGCGAATTCACCGGCCAGAGCCTGGGTAGAAGGCGCGGTACCATCGCCCGGCAAACTTACGTCAGGAGCTGCCTCGGCACTGGCGACACCTCGGCCAGGACGGAACTGCCAGAACATCGGATCAAAGGGATCCCGATAGGCCTGCCCACCCTGAACGCCTTCGTTTTTCTGAAGACCTGTGCCTATACCCTTTGGGTTGTCCTCCCGCACATCGGCGACACGGATTTTCTGCGAAAGGGTGTCGAGTACGGCATAGGGATCCGTGAAAAGGATCGATTCCGAATGGGTCTGGGTAAACTGCCCAGAGGCCGGAGCCCCACCCATCTCCGGTGTCTCGACCACCTCCTCCAGTCTGTGTCCCTTGTCCAGGCCATCACCGAAGTTCTCATCCTGATCGACCGGCGCATCAGACCCACCCAATTTGCCGGTGAAAAGCTTGGTGCCGGCTTCGTTGGTATCGCCGTTGATCTCCGGATCGTTCAGGCCCTTGCGGTTCGGAGCCGTGGAGGCAAGTTTGACCGGGTTGAAATACTGCGCAACGCCGCGACGCACGCTGTCGTCGGTCACATTGATCAGCCACATGACCAGAAAAAAGGCCATCAATGCGGTCATGAAATCCGCGTAGGCAATCTTCCAGACGCCATGTGGCAGCTGATCGTCTTCCCAGCTGTTCTTGCGCCGGACAATTACGATTTCATTCGGGACGCCGTCCAACATCAGTCTGCCTCCCCTTTCAAGGCTTCAAGCTGGCCGAGCCATTGTCCGAGCCGTGTTTCAATGGTTGTCTCGTCAAGCAGAGCCACCAGTTCGACCTGATCAGCATGCTGAACGTCGATCCGGTCTCTCAAGGCCGGCAACTGCTCCAGCACTCGGCTGACCAGAGTTTCCGGTCCGCGCAGCCTGATCATTTTGCCCTCCGTTTCCTCGGTCAGTTGCCGAAGATTGCCGGCAAAGGCATCGACCAGCTGGTCGACGATCTGCTCTGTCAGGAAAGGTTGAAGAAGCTTGGAAAGCGAATAGGAGATCCGCTGCTCCATAACATTGAGGAAGCCTTCGATGGAGGCGCTCACGTTGGCCGATTCACGCATGTCGAACCGGTCACGCTCGTCTTTGAGCTGCCTTGCGTGCTCCTCGCGCTCCTGTTCCAGGATGGCCTGAAAATGAGCCATCGTGCGGTCACTGCCTTCCGCCAGGCCGCGCTCGTATTCGGCCTGAAGCTGTTCTTCCAGGCTGGGTTCGGGCACAGCTTCCTCGCAAGGCTCCAGAACGTCCACGAGAGCGGGGTCGAATGCACCGAAGGACTTGAATCTGGAGGCGGACAGGACGGGAATATGGGAAGCGATTGAGGTGGTCATTAGATGCGCTCCGATTCATAGAGCCACTGGCGCAGGATCGCGGCAGACTGTTCCTCGTTGAACTCCAGCAAGGATTCCAGCTTCCGGAGCGCGGACTTGTTGCGCCGGCTGTTGAGGTCCTGCAGCATGTCGGAATGATCCGGCGGCATCAGGAAGGTCTGATCCCCGTCGACTGCTTCTGCAGTCCCTTCCGCAGTCTCCGGCAGCATTCCGAGTTCGGCCATTTCGACCTGCGGCTTGGCCATTTGCGGCACCAGGGCAGCCACGGCAGGCCGCAGACCGAACCAGATCACCAGCATCGACACGGTCAGGATTGCGAGCGCATTGATGATGTTGCCGGACTGGCGCATCAGATATTCGGTGATGCTGATCGGCGGGATCGGCTCCATGGCCCGGCCGCCGTCAATGAAGTCGACGACAGCAACCTTGACCAGGTCTCCCCGTTCTTTTTCAATCCCCGCAGAAGAAGCAACCAGTGCTTCGATTTCCGTCAGCTGTTCATCCAGTTGAGCCTGGGTCGGTTCGCCGCCAAGAGACTGCGCAAGACGGGACTTATCAACCAGAACCGCAATGGACAGACGGTCGACACGATAGCCATCCTGAGACGTCTCGATGCGTTTGGAGGAGATCTCGTAATTAACGGTTTCCTCGCGCCGCTCGTTTTCTTCGCTGGAACGCTCACCGTTGTCCGCGGACACATCCTCTTCAGGAAGGTTCTGCTCGACCGTTGTCGGTGCCGAGACGCTGGAGTTCTGAGCGTTCTCGTTTTCGCGAATGGTCCGGATTGAGCGCTCGGTCCGCGAGTCCGGATCGAAAATCGTCTCGGCAATCGTCTTGCGGTCCGTGTTCAGCTCCGCGGCGACACTGACCTCGAAGTTGTCCAGGCCAAGATATGGCGTCAGGGTCTTGCGAATGTTTTCCTGGATCCGGCTGCTGACAGCCGTCTCGAGGCTGGCAAGCTGGCCTGCGGAGGCCTTGGTCGGATCCTGGCCGGCCGCCAGGATACCACCGGACGTGTCGAGCACTGTAACCTTGTCGGCTTGCATGCCCGGAACACCGGCAGCAACCAGGTGGCGGATGGCATCGGCGGTTCGTACATCGTCTGGCACATCGGAACGGATGACGACAGATGCCGACGGCGGCTGCTGATCGCGCCTGAAAGATCCTTTCTCTGGCAACACGATATGAACGCGCGCTGCCCGGATCCCCTTCATGAGCTGGATGGTTCGGGCAAGCTCACCTTCAAGCGCTCGCACCCGTGTCACTTCCTGCATGAAGGAGGTCAACCCAAGCGACCCCAACTCGTCGAAGAGCTCGTAGCCGGAGTTGGCTCCACGCGGGAGACCCTTTTCGGCCAGAAGCATGCGCGCCTTGGCTGTCTGCGCATGGCTCACCATGACGGCGGTGCCTTCCGAATTGATGTCGAAAGGAATGCCGGCGTCCCGCAGCGCGGAACCGATGCGAGTGACGTCTTCACCGTCGAGACCCGTATAGAGGACGGTCTGTTCCGGTCGGCTCAAGTAATATGCTCCCGCGCCGACGGTCGCGATTGTAGCGAGCCCGATCAAGGCGAGCGCGACAAGTCTGCGCACTCCCAGTTCCATCAGGTTTGCCCATAGTTTTTCGGCGTGTTCACGGCCCGGCATGCATAACCCCTTCATGCACGTAACGTTCTGTTTGAACCACTATCGGAACTGGACCTTGCGCGAGCCTGTCACCCGGGCCTGAAGACGGAAATTCTGGACACAAAAAAACCGCGCCCCGAAGGGCGCGGTCCTCTTGCCTGGAAATCCGGTCAGATAAACTGGTTGGATTAACGGAACAGGGACAGAATGTTCTGCGAACCCTGGTTGGCGATCGACAGAGCCTGGATACCGAGCTGCTGCTGAGTCTGCAGAGCCTGGAGGCGGGTCGATTCTTTGTTCATGTCAGCATCCACGAGCTGGCCGACACCACGGTCGATCGAGTCGATCAGAGCGGACACGAAGTCCTTCTGCAGATCAACGCGCTTCTTGGTGGAACCGAGCAGGGTTGCGGAGTCTGTGATGAGGCCCAGAGCTTCGTCGACATCCGAGATCATGCCTTCCAGAGTGGTCAGGTCGGCAGCGCTGTCCGTCAGAGCGGAGATGTCGATGGTGTCGACAACGTTACCGTTCGTCAGAGCACGATCGAGGATACCGGTACCACCACCAGTGGTGTCATAGAGCTGGGTAGCGGTGATATCAACCGTGGTCGTCAGAACGGAAACCGCACCACCGACGCGGGTGAAGGAGCTGACGATTTCTTTCGATGTAACGGTGGTCACGTCGGAAGACAGCCAGTTTTCACCGTTGAAAACAGCGGATTCGGCAGTCGACTTAAGCTGGTTCTGCAGTTCGTTGATGTCGGACTGGATCTTGCCGCGGTCGACACCCGGAGTACGGGCAGCAACAAGCTTGGCTTTGATTTCGTTCATGACATCAACAGTGCTGTCCATAGCAGTGTACATGACGTCGACGGTCGCAGCACCCAGACCCAGAGAGTCTTCAACGGCGCTAAGAGCCATGTTGTCAGAACGCATGGTGGTTGCGATGGACCAGTAGGCAGCGTTGTCTTCCGCGCCGGCAACGCGATAACCGGTGGAGATGCGGTTCTGCGTCTCTGCCAGGTTGGCGCTGGTGTTCCGCAGAGTCTGCAGAGCGGTCATTGCGGAAGCGTTCGTCATCAAGCTAGACATGATATGTCCCTTCAATGTGTCAGTGTGTACTGGATTGGATTGGGACATGCCGGGTTTGCACCGGCACAGCAGGAGCAGCGTCATGCTTTTGAACCGTGGGTAGTTTGGGGTTCAACCTGCTGTGAAAATGACCCTAGCGGCTCAATCTTGCGTGAAGCTTACGTCGATACGGGCAATTTGATCTTTTTCGAATTTCTCCAAGGCCTAATCTTGGACCAAAAGATATAGTCGCGCGCGATCTTATCGCCAAAACAAAAAAGCGGAGCCTTTCGGCCCCGCCCTTTTGCGCCCCGACGCCCCCGTCGGTTACAAGAATGATCGCACAAGACTACCGACCAGAAGGTTCCATCCGTCGATCAAAACAAAGAACAACGCCTTGAAAGGCAACGATATGACTGTTGGTGGCAACATCATCATACCCATGGACATGGTGATCGTTGCGACGATCATATCGATCACGAGAAAAGGCAACGCGATCAAAAATCCGATTTCGAAACCCCGGCGCAACTCGGAAATCATGAAAGCCGGGATCAAGACACGCAGTTCAACTTCCTCTGCAGAGGCCGCTTCGTTTTCTGTCACGCGGCCGGCCGCAAGATCATCAAAGAGAACGAGATCTTCTTCGCGCACCTGGCTGAGCATGAAGTCCCGGAAGGGCGTTGTGATCCGCACATAGGCCTCTTCCTCGGAGATCTCGTTGTTCATCAGAGGCTGAACACCCTGCTCCCAGGCTTTGTCGAAAGTTGGAGCCATGACGTAAAAAGTCATGAAGAGGGCCAGCGAAATGAGGATCAGGTTACCCGGTGTTGTTTGAAGACCTATACCGGACCTCAGGAACGAGAAAGCGATCACGAAACGGGTGAAGCTCGTCACCATGATCAGGATGCCCGGAGCCAGAGAAAGCACCGTCAAGAGTGCAATCATCTGGATGATGCGGCCGCTGGCACTGCCCTCTCCTGCAGGTAGCAACGCAGAAAGATCCGGCACCTGGGCAGCCGCAGCCCCCGTCATCGCGACCAGTACAAGGCCGGCAACAAGAAGACGGCTCATTGAATAACCACCGATTCCAGAATGACTTCGTTCACCTGACCTTTGGTGCGTGTCTGAGCGCGCTCGGTGAGATCTTCGCGAAGATGCTGCAAACCGATCCCCCCTTCCAGATGAGAGAGCGTAAGCGTGCGCATGTAGCCTAGAAAATCGTCCTCGACCTTTTTCTTGAGCACACCGACATCACCGTCCGGATCGTCTTCCAGAAGAATTGACGCCTGCAACCTGATCCAGGCGTCTTGCGGCGATGCCAGATTTGTCACGAGCGGTTCAAGCGTCTGCAGGCGTGTCGAAGGCGAAAACGGCAGCGTTTCGGTAAAGCTCTGTTGCTGGCGAAGCCGGCCATGAACTTCCTCTTCCGTATAGTCCGCAACATATTTTGCAAGGCCCGCTCCAGCGCCACCGCCAATCAGCGTCAGGAGCACCAACGCCGCGACGAAACCGGAGCTGCGCTGATTTTCCCGCGCACCCTCAAAAGGAACTTCAATGATATTAGGCATTTGGGTCTTTCCGGTACTTTCAGGAAGGGCTCAGAAGGGCGTCACGATGTCGTAGATCTGCTGCCCCCAGGCCGGTTGCTGAACCTCGGTGATCCTGCCGCGGCCACCATAGGAGACCCGCGCTTCGGCAATCTTGTCGTAAGGAATGGTGTTGTTGGCCTGAATGTCCCGCGGACGTACGATCCCGGCGATTTGCAGGATGCGCATCTCGAAGTTGACGCGCATTTCCTGCGAGCCGGAGATCACCAGGTTGCCATTCGGCAGCCGGTCCGTGACGACGGCGGCAACGGACAGCTGGATTTCTTCCGACCGATCGATAGAGCCGGAACCCGCGGAACCGGAGCCGGAATCAACGCCAAGATTGCCGCTGCCACCATGCCCGATGCCATCCCAGTCGTAATCCATGGTGCCACCCCAACCGATATCGGAAGTGCGGCGGCGATCCGAACTGTTGTCCATGTTCGCGCGGTCATTGATCTGGATGGTTACTGTCAGCACATCACCGACCTTCTTCGCACGCGGGTCTGCAAAGAAATTGTCGCGACCGCTGGCCCACAAGGAGTTGTAGTCCTTGACCGTGCCCTGCCCGAAAGTGCTCAGCGGATAAGCTGCCGGCTGTTGAACGGCAAGGCCGTACCCGACCGGAGACATCTCCGGTGCGCGACCAACGTCTTCCAGCTGCCCGGCACAGCCGGTCAGCATCGCAGCTCCTAGGGAGATCACAAAAGCGCGCATCAGAAACTCCGTTGTATTTCGGGATGGGTCAGGCCCATCATCGATTGGGTTAGCTGGGCAGCACGGGAAGGCTCCATCTCATCGAGAATGCTGCTGGCAACACGGGCCTTCAGTTTCAGGAGAACGCCAACAGCGGCTTCCTCGTCGGTCGTCTGCAGCTGCGCCGCAGCTGCTTCCGGACGCATGCGCCCGATAATGGAGACAACCTGATCCTCGACTTCGTTGAGAAGGTCTTCGCGCCGCTCGACCCATTTTTCGAATTCGCGCTCTTTGCGCTGCAATTCTTCAATCCTGTCCCGGAGACTTGCCTCCAGGCTGATCAGTTTCCAGGTCTGCCACTTGATGCGCGCATCCGAAGCCGCTTCGGCGATGTTCTTGCAATAGAGCTCGCTGTCCTGTGGCGGTACGGGCGCAATCGCGCTTTCGCGTGCCTGCGGCTTCTGACGCGGCGCCTGGGCAATGGCCTGGCCGCCAAATGTGAGCGAAACTGCCGCAAGCACCAGAAGCGTGAATGTGCGGCCGCGGTCCAAATGTCGTGGCATAAGGCCTTCCCTTGTGCAGAACCTCTTTGACCGCACAATCGGAGATCGAGCTTGCGTGAGGCTGTCGCAAAAAAACGCCGCTTCAAAAAGCGGCGTTTCAGAATTGCTCTCATGAAGGAGACGTCATCCCGCCCTTCAGGGGTTCAGACCACATGAGTGCTGGCTTCCCTGTTGGGTTAGGACCAGGTCTGACTTATTGCACCACGAGTTCCGCCTGCAGCGCGCCGGCTGTCTTGATCGCCTGAAGGATGGCGATGATACCAGTTGGTCGCAGACCGATCCGGTTGAGACCTCGTACCAGCGTGGGCAGGTCCGTTCCACCGACAACAGCCAGTTGACCACCGCTTTCCTGAGCATCGACATATGTTCGTGGCACAACCACTGTCTGGCCATTCAGCGAAAACGGCGACGGCTGCGAAACCTCGGGTGCTTCCGATATACGAACCGTCAGATTGCCATGGGTAATCGCAACGGTCGAAATCTGCACATCCTTGCCTATGACCACAGTCCCTGTTCGCTCATCGATCACGACCTTCGCAATCTGGTCAGGCGTCACCCGAATAGCCTCGATTTCAGCGATGAACCGCGTGACACTGATGTTTTGCGGAGGCGTGAGTACCACGGTGCGATAGTCGCGCTCCTTGGCCACCTTGATGCCGTATCGCTCCCTGGTGAACTGGTTGATCGCATCGGCGATACGCACTGCGGTGCGGAAATCCGGATTGGAAAGTTCGAGAACCAGGTTAGGTATTTGCGAAAATTTAGCCGGCAAATCTCTTTCGATGAGACCACCGTTTGGAACCCGACCGACAGTCGGTATCCCCTGGGTCAGGCTTTCCGCCTGCCCCAGCTCCGAGAAACCTGATACTGCAACGGGGCCCTGCGCAACCGCGTAGATTTGCCCGTCAGCTCCCAGCAAAGGGGTAGCGATGAGAGTACCCCCGGCAAGTGACGTCGCATCGCCAAGCGAGGACACACTTACGTCGATCGTCGATCCCTGACCGATGAAAGACGGCATTTCGGCGGTCACGACAACGGCTGCTACGTTACGCGTCCGCAGCCGCGCATCGCGTACGTTCACCCCCAGACTGTCGAGCATCGATTGCAGCGATTGCTCCGTGAATGGGGAATTGCGCAACGTGTCGCCGGATCCTTTCAGACCGATAACGAGGCCATAGCCGACAAGCTGGTTGTCGCGCACCCCTTGCAGACTGGCGATGTCCTTGATCCGCACCATGGACATTGCCGACACCGGCAAGGCCAACAGTGCAGCCAGAACAAAAACGAGTAACCGGGTCATAAAATCAGTTCTCCACACGTATGGTGCCGTCTTCTTGAACCCGCCCGGAAACAACCAGACCGCTATCGACATTGCGTACGCGTACGAAGTTGCCGGCTCCGCCGTTCTGAAGAGCTTCCACCTGCATGATGATCACCAGCCCCTGCTCACGGAAAACCAGTCGCGCCGGCTCACCACGACGAACAAGGACCGGCTTTTCGACCGAATTGATCGGTACCGGCTGTCCTGGAAGCAACGTACGCCGTGCAACCATGCCAACCAGTTGGCCCCTGTTGGTAGACACCGCGAATTGCTGCGCTGTCCGCGTTGGAAACGACCGTTCGATCAGATCCTGGTGAGTGATTTCGGTTCCAGCCGGTATGGTCTGGCGCGGAACCGGCAGATCTATGCCTCCGGCTGCTTTCGCTGCCCCGGTGCTGAAGATCATGACCAGCACCAGGAAAAGGGATCGGATCGTCATCACCTTCTCCCTGTTAGCGAATGCCGTTGGTGACGGTACCGGCCATCTCGTCGGCGGCTTTCATGACCTTGGAGTTCATTTCATAGCCGCGCTGAGCGCTGATCAAGGCAGTGATTTCCTTTACCGGATCAACGTTGGAGCTTTCCAGATACCCCTGGCGAACCACGCCGAAACCCGGATCACCCGCAACACCGGTAACAGGCGTGCCAGACGCCTCGGTTTCACGGAAAAGGTTGCCACCCACTGGTTCCAGACCGACATCGTTGGCAAAATTGGAAAGCGTCAGCTGTCCAAGTTCACGAGGCGTCATCTCGCCATCGACCTTGGCATAGACCTGACCCGATTCATTGACGACAACTTCAATGGTTTCTTGCGGAATGATGATCGCCGGTTCGACGGCATAGCCGTCAATGGTCACCAGTCTGCCGTCGGCATTCTTGTTGAACGAACCGGCTCGGGTAAACAGTGTTTCGTCATCAGGACCGGTAATTTCGAACCATCCCCGCCCGTCGAGCGCAACATCGAACTGGTTGCCGGTGTTAGTCAGCGAGCCTTGGGCATGGAGTTTGCGGATCCCGGCGGTACGAACGCCCAGACCAAGCTGAGCACCTTCCGGTACAGGATCTTCACCTCCCCGGTTCGGCACGCCCTGCAGGCGCTCGGCCTGATAGAGCAGGTCTGAGAATTCCGCCTGCGAACGTTTGAAGGACGTGGTGTTCATGTTCGCGATGTTGTTGGCGACCACTTCGACATTCGTCTGCTGGGCGCTCATGCCGGTCGCGGCGATAGCAAGGGCTTTCATGGATCTTCTCCTGGTAATTACAATCGCTTATCGAGGCCAAGCCTTCGATCAGATCGACATGCGGCTGATTTCCTGATAAGCGCTCACGACCTTGTCGCGGATGGCAATTGCGGTCTGGAGGGTCGATTCAGCAGCCATTACGGCCTCGACCACCTGCTGTACCGACGCCTGTCCGTCGACACCTGCAATCGATACCGCTTCGCCTTGCTTGATCTTGTCGATCGCATCGGTCGAAACTTTCGCCATCGCATCGGAGAAACTGGATTCGCCCACGGCGCCCGTGCCGCCAAGATCCGGCGTGCTCGCCGTGTACCTGGTGGTGGAGGCTGCTTTCAGGACGCCGTCGGTCGACGATGTCAGCGCGGAGATTTCATTGATCATGATCAGTTCCTCAACAGGTCAATGTTGCGCATGACCATCTCGCGGGCCTGCGTCATGACTTTCAGATTGGCTTCGTATGAACGGTTGGTTTCACGCATATCGGCCAGTTCAAGCAGCGTGTTGACATTCGGCATCTTGACGTAGCCGTTCTCGTCCGCCGCCGGATGGCCGGGGTCGTATTCCACCGCGAACTCGGCTTTGTCCTTGCCGATGTCCTTCACGGACACCAGGTTGGCCTGGACGGCGCGGTTGAATTCACTTTCGAACGTAATGGTCTTGCGCCGATAGGGATCATCGCCGGCGGCTTCACCGGTGGAGCGGGCGTTGGCGAGGTTTTCGGACACAACTCTCAACCGCTCCGACTGCGCTCTGAGACCGGCGCCGGAAATCTGTAAGGTTGCGGAAAGCGGATCAGACATGATTGTTTTCCTTTAGGATTTCACTGTGGAGAGGTACATGCGGTGAAAGGACTTCGCGATACTGGCGTTCAACGAATGATCGCGCGCGACCTCTCCTGCCTTCATGAGTTCCTGTTCCAGACTGACGGAGTTACCGGAATGCGTGACCGTCCAGCTGTCCGCCTTTTCGACATCGGACTTGCGCGCGGCTTCCATGGTCTGACCAAGATGGCCGTCATGGGTTGCGGTCATGGCAAGCTGGGTCTTGCTGATCACGGTTGTGAACGGTTCCAGGTCCTTTGAGCGGAAGCCTGGCGTATTGGCGTTGGCAATGTTTTCGGCAATGGTCGCCTGGCGGACGGACAGCCAGTCATTGCTATTCGAAACGAGTTTGGTCAGGAACACAGGTTCCATAGAAGACCTCCTATCAGCTCAGGTTGCCCCAAGGGATAGTCAGCCAAGCTTGCCCGAAACTGTTCGACCGTGATGATTTGGCAGGGTTCCTTCCCGGACGCCTGCGACGCAAGTTTCACGCAATCTTCGGTGTGCATGCATTACCGGTGCGGGCGCCCCTGCCCTTTCAGTTTTCGGTATTAGGGAGAAGCGTATGATACGTCTGCAGCCGCCGACCTGCGCAAGGAAAGCAGCCAGACCCTCGGTCCAACCATTCATATGTCGCCCCTTCACGATGCACCGTGTCCAGCTCGCGAAGGCCGGGCTCCTGCAGGCTGCAATCGCTGCTTCAGTTGCCTGCCTGGCTCCAGAAGCCTCAGCCCAGACCACGAACTGCGATGCCTACGCAAGAGCCTATGCAGATGCGCATATCAACCCGGATCAATCGGACATGCCGATCGTCGACGGCGCGATGGAAGGAGCCGTTGCAGGTGGCGCCTGGGAAGGCCCAAGTGGAGCACGCAGGGGTGCATTGACGGGTGGTGCACTTGCAGTGCTGGACAACCTTGGCAGTACACCGGCTGGATGGCGCGGTTTGTATGATCTTGCATATCGCCTTTGCCGGAACGCACAATCACCAGTCACACACCGCCCCTCTACGCTGGGAGATCCCAGCTATCGGCCCGCACTCCCCGGTTCCAGCAGACCAGAGCCGTTAAGGCCAGCTGGACCGCTTGCCCCATCAAGACCCAACAACTGAGGTTGTGCCATGTTTTCATTTCTGTCTTCGAAACGGGACTCCATTGCCGCAGCAATTCAGCGTCGCCTGCATCCGCGCCAACGCACAAGATTGCGCCCCGCGAAACTTGCGAGTCTGGACAATGAATTTATTTGCGATTGCACGATCAGGGACATTTCCGATGGAGGTGTCCGTCTCGTGCTGAACGAGGTTACCGACCTGCCGGAAGAGTTCTATGTCTTCGATGCCGTCCCCAAAACCGTTGCCGAAGTGCAGCTGCGCTGGCGCGACGGACTGGCCGCCGGAGTTGTCTATTTAGTTCCACCTGCAAGTATCCGGCACTTCAAGAACACCGGCGTCAGAAAACTTGCACAAAGGCTTTATGCTCTGGATGGCTAGGTCCCGAGTAATTGTCCTACAAATTTCAAAGCAGCGAATTCATTTCCTTGCCTGAATGGTCAATAATTCAAACAGCAGCGACATAAAGAGACTCCAGAAGCGACGTATTAGCTTTGCAAAACGTCGTAGCAACTCATTAAATCTAGTATTTTATAAAATTCGCTTGTAAAACATGCGCAGGACACAACGCCGGTCTCGCCGATCAAGTTCGATTGGAAAGACCCGACTGCCTGAGTCTGTTGAATGGATAATAAAAAGCGTAATTTCTTCGAACTTCCGGACAAGGTCCTTACATCCCTGCCGACGGGGGCAGTCAAAGATACGGTCGAACATCTCGGTAGAAAGATTGCGCGGGGAGAATATCCGACAGGCGCGATCCTTCCGCGTGAGGACGAACTTGTCGACAGCCTCGGTGTTTCGCGAACTGTTGTCCGAGAAGCCATCAAGGTGCTTTGCGGCAAAGGGCTTGTTCGAACGGCACGCAGATATGGGTCTCGGGTCTGCCCCTTTGACGACTGGAACCTTCTCGATCCGGACGTCATTCGCTGGCATGACCCAAGAAGTCCGCAGACTGCGAGAATTTATGCGGAAGCAACCGACCTCAGACTGATTTTCGAGCCGGAGGCCGCCGCTCTGGCAGCCGTCAACGCAAGCCGGGAGCAACGCGACACCATTCTTGCGGCCGCGCGTGCCATCCATCCTCTGGATGGTCAGGAAAGCATGATCGGCGCCGACTACATGTTCCATGCCACGATCCTGCAGGCCAGTGGCAATCAGATGCTTTCCCAGCTCCAGAATCTGATCTACGCGGTCATGCTCTTTTCCTATGCCGCCTCACAACGAACCCCTCCGGAAGAAAAGATTGCACGTCGCAATCACGTAGGCGTTGCTGAAGCGATCGATTCCGGAGACGCAGAACTGGCACGTGGACGCATGAAAGACATGCTGGTGCAAAACAAGGCCATGGCGGACAAGCTGGTCGCTTCGACCCTCCAGGAGTGACCTGGTTGCCTGCAAACCTGTTGGTCTGTCCGGCAAACAGAGAGAGACACCGGTAATTTCCTGACCAGATACCCACTCTCTCTAGCGCACCTATGGAATGGCGCCTGCGTTTCCACATTTGTTGGACAACTGAGAATTTTCCCAGCAGACTAGGGAAAACCAACAATGATGGCCTAACGGCCAACCCGGGAACGCCATGAAATTCTATTCAGAAACTGAATTGTCCTCCGGCACATTTTTGGGCCGTGTCTGGCGACCCGATGTCAGGGGGCCCGCCGTCGTCACGCTGCGCGAAAACCGCGTTTTCGACATCACGTCCGCAGCGGCCCCCACCGTTCGGGATATTTGCGAACTAACGGAACCGGCTGCCTATGTTGCCGCAGCTAAAGGAGAAGATCTTGGCACTCTGGATGAAATCGCGGCAGGTACCTGCAGCGATCTCGCCAACCTGCATTTTCTGGCTCCCTGCGATTTACAGGCAGTGAAGGCATGTGGCGTGACATTCGCAAATTCCATGGTCGAACGCGTGATCGAGGAGAAAGCGGCAGGAGATCCTCAAAAGGCCGAAGCCATACGGGCACGGGTAGGTGCAACCATCGGCGACAGCCTGCGGAACCTGCGAGCCGGATCCGAAGAAGCCGCCAAGGTCAAACAAGCGCTTATCTCCGAGGGCCTTTGGAGCCAATACCTGGAAGTCGGCATCGGCCCGGATGCCGAGGTCTTTTCCAAGGCGCAGGTTCTTTCCTCCGTCGGCACCGGAGCCGACGTCGGACTGCACCCGGTGTCCAGCTGGAACAACCCAGAGCCGGAAGTGGTTCTGACAGTCTCCTCAATGGGTGTGATTGTTGGCGCGACGCTAGGAAACGATGTCAATCTACGTGATGTCGAGGGCCGTTCGGCTCTGCTCTTGTCCAAGGCAAAGGACAACAATGCATCCTGTGCGATCGGACCGATGATCCGACTATTCGACCAGGGATATTCATTGGATGACGTTCGACTGGCAGAGCTGGACCTGACGGTGGAGGGAACGGACGGCTTCATCCTGAAGGGAAGATCTTCGATGAAGGAAATCAGTCGAGATCCTTTGGATCTGGTCCGGCAAACCCTGGGCCGTCATCATCAGTATCCCGACGGGATCATGCTGTTTCTCGGTACCCTCTTCGCACCGACGCAGGACCGGGACGTTGCCGGAGAAGGTTTCACTCACAAACTGGGCGACGTCGTTACAATCGAAAGTCCGGGCCTCGGTCGATTGAGCAACACGGTCCGGCTTTCGACCGAATGTCCGGAATGGACATTCGGCATAAGCTCCCTCATGCGCAATCTCGCGCAAAGGGGTCTCTTGTAGTCGTACGCCGAATTGCCCAGCGCATCACGAAAGCGCTCATCGGGAACCTTTCGGCCGACCTAAAGCGACGGCTGGACCATCTTCGCCGGATCAACAACCCGGTCGAATTCCTCCGCACTGACGAATTCAAGGTCAAGGCACGCCTGCTTCAAGGTCAGATCATGCTCGAACGCATGGTGTGCGGCATGACTGGCCTTGTCATATCCGATCACCGGACTTAGCGCAGTCACCAGCATCAGGGATTGATCCAGAAACTCCCTGATGCGCTTCTCGTTCGGCTCCATGCCTTCCACCAGGAAAAGGGAGAAGTTGGTGCAACCGTCGCCCATGATCTTTACCGACTGGAGGATCGCATTGATCATCAGCGGCTTGTAGACATTCATCTCCAGGTAGCCACTGGCGCCACCTATCCCGACGACGACGTCATTGCCCATCACCTGTGCTGCAACCATCGCCAGTGCCTCGCACTGCGTCGGGTTGACCTTGCCTGGCATGATCGAGGAGCCGGGCTCGTTTGCCGGAATTTTCAGCTCAAAGAAACCGCAGCGGGGCCCGCAGGACAAGAGGCGGATATCGTTTGCGATCTTGAACAAGGACACTGAAAGCGTCTTCAACGCTCCGCTCAACATGACAAGAGCATCATGCGCCCCCTGAACCGCAAACTTGTTCGGAGCCGTATAGAACGGCAAGTCCGTCAGTTCCGCGATCCGGGTGGCAGACAACTCCGCAAAAAGGGAATGAGCGTTGATTCCCGTCCCAACTGCGGTTCCGCCCAGCGCAAGTCCATAGACATCCTTTAGGGCAAAACTGATGCGCTCAATGTCCTGACGCAGCATTTCCGCATAACCGGAAAACTCCTGACCAAGCGTCAGAGGCGTGGCGTCCTGCATATGCGTTCTGCCGATCTTTATGATGTCGTCCCAGGCGTCGGCTTTGTCTTGCAGGCTCTTGTGGAGCATCTGCACGCCGGGCAAAAGGCGATGCGTCACCTGGAGTGCAGCGGCCATGTGCATCGCTGCGGGAAAGCTGTCATTGGACGATTGAGACAGGTTCACGTGATCGTTCGGATGAACCGGATCTTTTGACCCCAACACACCACCGGCAAGGGCAATGGCGCGATTGGAGATCACTTCGTTCACGTTCATGTTGGTTTGTGTTCCGCTGCCGGTCATCCAGACGTGCAACGGAAAATGGTCGTCAAGTTTTCCATCAATAACTTCGTCGGCAGCCTGGACAATCAACCGAGCAAGATCTGCATCCAGCAACCCCAGCTCTTCGTTTGCAAGGGCCGCTGCCTTCTTCAAAACGCCATAAGCGTGGACAAGCTCTATCGGCATCAGGTCGCTACCGATGGAAAAATACTTCAAGGAGCGCTGTGTCTGTGCCCCCCAGTATTTGTCCTCCGGCACGTCTATTTCGCCGATGCTGTCGCTTTCAGTACGCATATGCGCCTCCTCGTGAGTGGCTCAAGGGGCCAGCAAGGTTTCCGTCAGTTCACTATCGGGATCCTTCAAACCGTCTATGACATCGAAATGATGGCGGCCGGGATCCTCCTTGTAGGTGGCCATTGGCCAGGCATCCGCAAGGAGTTTCGATTGCCTTAGAAACTCCGGACGCTCCGCTCCACCGACCCAGGCGACAACCGGACAGTCGACGGCGGGCACCATCAATGCCGCACTTTCGTCCATGGCATCGTCTTCGTTCATCTGGAAGGACTTGTTCATCACCGTGTTTCTGAGCGGGCGAAGGTCGTGCAAACCGCTAATGGAAACAACACGCTCGATTCGATCCAGAACGTCTTTCGGCAACCGGCTGTCTTCGCAAATCATGCGTGTGACCAGATGCCCACCGGCGGAATGCCCGGCAAGACGGATCGGGCCACCGACGCGAGCAGCCGCCTTTGTAATCGCAACAGAGATTTGCCGCGTGATATCTGCGATCCGCGCCTCAGGAGCCAGATCATACGACGGCATGCATACCGTCCAGCCTCTTGCCAGGCAGCCGCTAGAAAAATGCGACCAGGAACTTTTATCGAATCTCAACCAGTAGCCCCCGTGCACGAACACGACGAGCCCCTTGGACTTCCTCTGTGGCCGAAACACATCGAACCGCTGACGATCCCCTTCCCCGTAAACGACATCCAGATCCTTTTCGACCCAGCTTTTCCGGAAGGTTTCCGCTTCCTGCGCCCAGCGCACGATGAAATCGTCAGCGCCCGGAATATAGGCAGCATTTGAATAGGCATCGTCCCAATCAATAATCGTCATCTCACTCATTCGAAATCCTCAGGCAAACGTCGAAACCGATCGGCGGCATACTTGCACGATTTACCTAGAAAGCGGAACGGCCTGAATGCCAATCTCAACTTGTCAAACGGACTGCCATCAACCTAACGTCTGAAAAAACCAGTAGTCGGGAGGCAAACTTAGATGGTGGAGCGCTGTTCCAATCGCGTGGCCAATCTTGCGCATTTTCTGTCCAGGAACGCTGCCCGGTGGCCCTCTGGTCCCGCAGTTGTCGAGGATGGGGTCACCTTGAGCTGGTCGCAAATCGATTCGCGCGTCTCCGCACTTGCCAAGGGTCTCCAATCGGAATTCGGCGTTTCCAAGGGCGACGGCTTGCTGGTCCAGGCCCAGAACTCGCATCAGATGATCGAGATCATGTTGGCCGCATTTCGTCTGGGAGCCATCTGGGTTCCCTGCAATTTCAGACAGGCTCCGGGCGAAACGGCCTATGCTGCGGTAAAAGCGAAGGCGAAGGTTTTCCTGTGTGACGCTGATTTTGGTGCTCAGGCCGATGCAGTGCGAAACGCCCAAGATCAGCTGACAGGATGCATTACAATTGGAGCCAGCGACTTTGGCACAAGCTATGAGGATCTCCTCTCCCGTTACCAGGGACAGGTCCTGCAGAACGAGGCAGTGGACTATAACGATCCCTGTTGGCTGTTCTTCACCTCAGGCTCAACCGGCCGCCCGAAGGCGGTTGTCCTCAGTCACGGGCAGATCGGATTCGTTTGCGTCAACTACATGGCAGACCTGTTGCCCGGGACGACGGAGCGCGATGCGTCGCTGGTCATAGCTCCATTGTCACACGGTGCAGGGTTGCAACTGATTGCCCAGCTATCAGTTGGTTCCACACATGTTCTCCTGCCCGGAGGCGGCTTCAATCCTTCGACTGCATTCGAGTTGATCGAGAAACACAAGGTCAGCAATCTCTTCACCGTTCCCACTATCGTCAAACGCCTGGTGGAAGACCCTGCTGTCGATCAGTACGATCACTCGAGCCTTCGTCACGTCATATATGCGGGGGCTCCCATGTACAGGGAGGACCAGAAGCTGGCTCTCCAGAAATTGGGGCAGGTTCTGGTTCAATACTACGGACTTGGCGAGGTCACCGGAAACATCACCGTGCTGCGGCCACAGGATCATTTTCTGGAGGATGGACCTGAGACACGCAGCGGCACCTGCGGTACGGAGCGCACAGGTATAGAGGTTTCGATTCAGGACGAGGAAGGCAATCATCTGCCCCCCAATGAAACGGGTGAAGTCTGCGTCATCGGTTCGGCAGTCTGTGCTGGCTATCTGGAAGACGAAGACGCCAACCAGAAGTCTTTCCGGAACGGCTGGTTCCGCACCGGAGACATCGGTCACATGGATGAACAGCGCTACCTCTTTCTGACAGGCCGAGCGTCGGACATGTACATTTCTGGTGGCTCCAACGTCTACCCGAAGGAAGTCGAGGAAGTGCTGCTTACACATCCGGATATTTCCGAGGTCGCAATTCTCGGCATTCCGGACAGGCAATGGGGCGAAGTCGGCCTAGCCGTTTGTGTGGCTGCCCCGGACAAGTCACCCGACCCTCAGGAACTCAGCGACTATCTGAACGGCAAGATCGCCCGTTACAAGATGCCTGCACGTTATCTCTTCATTCCCGCAATGCCGACAAGTGCCTATGGCAAGATCACCAAGAAACTGGTGCGGGAGCATTTGACCGAGAAAGGCCTGTTGTGAGACGGCCCGCCCCCAGGTCTCTGTCCGACATTCGTCATCCCGGCCCTTCTGCCATCAATCGGCTCCCCCATGCCAGATGTCTGGCGAAACCATTGGAAATCTCCCTGGCAGAGCAAACTCCCTTGCTGGAGGCGCTGGGCCGCTTCGCCACGCACCAAGGACTGAGCTCCGCCGTTCTCGATCTTTCCGGGCTCACGCTCGAAGCGTTCGACTTCGTAATGCCTGCCTGTGCAATCGATGACCGACATGCAGCCTGGTACAGCGACACGCACTCTTCGAAAGGCGCAACGCTGAAGTCCGCAGTTGCCATTCTCGGGATACGAGATGGTGAATGGTTCGCTCATGTACACGCTTATTGGCACGAGGAAGAAGTCGAGCACCTTGGCCACTTACTGCCGCATACGCTGAAGGTTGCGCATCAAGGGGCTATCAAAGGGTACGGCCTGCAAGGCGCAGCGTTCGTGGCATCGCTGGATCCGGAAACCGAATTCACGCTGTTTCGTGTGCAACAGGATGACGAACAGTCACGGACAACCGACTACAATGCGCTTATCACCACACTCGCTCCGTTTGCCGACCTGACGGACAGCATCCAAGAACTCGCAAAAGAGCTGAAAGCACCCTCCTACGAAGTCTATGGACTGGGCAGTCTGGCCGGAGCAGCGTTCCGCGATGCCCAGCCGATGACAGGTCTGATCTCCGAGATACTCCTGTCTGCAAACGCTGGCGCGAAACCGAAGCAAGAGCTTTGCGTCCCAATCCGCGCCGTTGATCTCGAAGGTGGACTGCATCGGGGCATTCTCACCGCTGGTGGCGCGCCGACTTTGATCACCTGTGAACTGCTGATCCTGACCGGATCGAAGGATGACCTAAATCCGATATCGGAGACGGATTGAATACGGCAACTTGTTCGAAGCCAAGAACAGTAAGAGAACATTTACCCTTGCAGAACACAATGAGAACAGGTACCATGTTCTTGATTTGTACCAGATGTTTTCTCGGTCAGGGGACGCCTACATGCTGACGCGCAAGCAGTACGAACTGCTCATGTTCATTCACGAAAGACTGAAAGAAACCGGTGTGCCGCCGTCTTTCGACGAAATGAAGGATGCGCTCGACCTGCGCTCCAAGTCTGGCATTCACCGCCTGATCACCGCGCTTGAAGAACGTGGCTTCATCCGGCGCCTGCCGAACCGGGCCAGAGCCATGGAGGTTGTTCGTCTTCCGGACTCCATCGCACCCGGCCTGGGTGCTCCACGGCCAAGAGGCAGCTTCTCACCTGAAGTCATTGAAGGCTCACTCGGCAAACCTGAGCCGGAAAAAGCTGCACCGGTGCCGGTGTCCAGTGTTACCGAAATCCCCGTCATGGGCCGCATTGCAGCCGGCGTGCCCATCGAGGCCATTCAAACACACAGCCATTCCATCACAGTGCCGCAGGACCTGCTTGGTCGCGGGGAGCACTATGCTCTGGAGGTTCGTGGCGATTCCATGATTGAGGCGGGCATTCTGGACGGTGATACCGTGCTTATCCGCCGGACCGACAGCGCCGACAGTGGCGACATCGTGGTTGCACTTGTGGACGATGAAGAAGCCACCTTGAAGAGGCTGCGCAAGAAAGGCGCTTCCATCGCTCTTGAAGCAGCCAACCCGGCTTATGAAACCAGGATCTTCGGTCCCGGCCGCGTTCGTGTTCAGGGCCGCCTCGTTGCCCTGTTTCGTCAGTATTGACCAGTCACTCCTCTGCGCGCGCTTCGGCCACCGAGGCGCGCTCGGCTAGACGCAGGCTGTCTCTCGTTACCGTACCCTGGTGATGCCAGGGGCGCGGTGGGTCAGGGATGGCAAACTTCAGTTTCTCGATTTTCAGATTTTCGTTTGGCGGATGGCCCGGTGCACTGGCACCGCTCGTAGCATTTGCGGCCTCGCTGAAATCACCGGGCGATAGCCAGATGGAGACGGCACCACGTTCGGTGCGCGTACCGCGATCCAGGACGAGGGCTGCACCGCAGCTCTCCGGGGCGACAAGATCGGTCACGACCAAATCGGCATATCGGCAATCCAGCTGAAACGCTTCAAATGTCTTTGGCTGCGCGATTGCAAGAAAGGATCGCTTGCCATCCAGCCGTTCTGCGTCCTCTGAATCGACGTAGGCCCTGATGACACAACCGTCGTCATCGCAATTTCTTTGAGGTGATTTCATCTTGCGCGACAAGATCGCATCACTCCTCACTCCTTCCGACTGCAGCCAGAGATCACTTGCAAACGATCTCCCCCTTGCTGCGTAGCGCAAAATTCCCGTTTCATCGCGGGCAGCTATTCGAGAGCCGCTTGCAGCAATCTGGATATCCGGAGGCCGGCTGGTGAGAACAATCAATATTCCTGCGACAAGAGGCACTCCTGCGAGCACACGCTTTCTGCCAGGCACCAACAATCCGGCAAACAATGCTGATAGCAACAGCAATGCAGCAACCCCGTCGAGCCTTCCGGAAGTTCCGCTGCCGGCATCAAGGGCTGCGGTAAAGGAGGCGACCTTCAACAGAAGTGAAACTCCGAAAGACATGACAGCCAGAGGGAGAGCCGCAAGGCCGAATGGCATCAGAACGAATGCAAGTACTCCCATCGGCATCACAACAAGTGAAAACACCGGCATTCCCAGCAAGTTGCCGACAAGGCCATAGGGTGCGATGCGGCTGAAGTGATGAGCTCCTATAATGCCGGTCGCCAGCCCTGCGACCAATGCGGTGACGAACAGCCCTGCAGCCCACTTGCCGAGGTAAAGACAAGTCGCCACGCCCCATCCGGACACTCTTTCACCAGATGACAGGGAACGATCTCGCTGCCGCCACAGGTCATATACGGCGACCAGGCAGATCACGGCAGCGAAGGACATCTGGAAGCCGGGAAAAAACAACCTCTCGGGAGCAATCAGCAAGAGTACGAGGCCAGCCAACGCTACGCTTCGCAGGGTCAGGCCGCGTCGCCCCACCAGAATTCCGACAAAGACAATCGCAATCATCAGGAACGATCGTTGCGTCGCAACCGCACCACCGGACAGAAGCAGATAAATAACTGCAGCACCAAGGGCTGAAAGCGCGGCCCATTTGTGCACCGGCCACCTGAGCGTCAGGACCGGCACCAACGAAAAGAGCAGCAAGACCGCGCCATAGGCGCCGCCGGCAAAGAGCGCCATATGCAGTCCGGAAATTGCAAGAATGTGAGCCAGTCCGGCGGCCCGCAAAATCTCTTCCTGCTCTTCGGTAATTCCGCTGCGGTCTCCAACCAGAAGAGCAACGATCAGTGCGGTTTCCGGTCCTTCCGAAAGATTGGCCCTGATGCGTTCCGCAAGGTCTATTCGAAGCTTGGCAACGGCAACGGCCGGGCGAAATTCATTTCCAACGTCCTCAGCCTCGATGACCTCGGGGGACCCGAAACTGAAACCCGTCGCACCTATCTGCTGAAAGAAGGCCCGGAAGGAATAATCGTATCCTCCTGGAAAGACGGGACCTGCAGGGGGAAACAACCGCGCACTGACGCTCACGGTGCGCCCCACGTCAATGTCGCTTCCTGCCGGAACGCGCAAGCGCACCTTAGCAGGGAACTCGCCCTCCTCGACAGGACGCCCATTGACCGAGGATACGGCCAGTACGATCCGGTGACCGGCCGCCCCGCTGTCAATCTCTTCTATGTAGCCAACAAGATCCGCGTTCATCTGCTCGGCAAGGCGCGGCGCCGAAACATATGCCGTGCGAAGACTGGAAGCTGCCAGTCCGGCAAAGAATGTCAGGAAGAGAACGACGGAAACCGCCACCGTGCCGCGCCGCTTCACACGCCAGAGAACCGCGCTTACCAGCACGACCAGAACCCCCAACAGAACCCAGGAAGGTTCTTCAGGCAATGAAACGTAGACACCAATTCCCCCGGCAAACGCGAAGGCACACCACAACAGCCCTTGCGAATCCCAAAGACGATCTGCTGACGCATTGTGAGCGGAATAAGTGTGACCAGCACCCGCGAGCCTTGAACGCCGTTTCTCAAGTACTTCAGGCTTGAGCACGGCAGGTGATAAATCCTCGCGATCAACATCAAGGGTTGCCGTTTGCGACCGGCCGGCAGAAATATCGAGCGGACCGGACCGTGACGTCACTTCAGCTCCTCGTTTTGGTCCAAGAAATGGCCGGAGCCCCTATTTAGCCTCGCCAAAGCCTGTGCTAAGACCGCGCCACCAATCCGGCGCGCTCCGCGCCGTCATACTGACAGAGACTTTCATAAAGCACCATGGCACAGAACATCGTCACGCGCTTCGCCCCGTCCCCGACGGGGTTCCTGCATATCGGCGGCGCCCGCACCGCGCTCTTCAACTGGCTCTTCGCGCGTCATCACGGCGGCAAGATGCTGCTGCGGATCGAAGATACGGATCGGGCTCGCTCCACACAGGAAGCGGTGGACGCATTGATTGACGGCCTGTCCTGGCTTGGGCTCGACTGGGACGGAGACCCGATCTCCCAGTTTTCCCGTGTTGAGCGCCACAAGGAAGTGGTCGAGGAAATGCTGGCCAACGGCACGGCCTATCGCTGTTACTGCACCCCGGAAGAGCTCGACGCCATGCGCGAGAAAGCCCGCGCCGAGGGCAAGCCGCCCCGCTATGACGGGACATGGCGCGAGCGAGACGCGTCCGAAGCCCCGGCCGGCGTTGACCCGGTCATCCGCATCAAGGCCCCTCAGGAAGGCGAGACGGTGGTCGACGATCTCGTTCAGGGTCGCGTCGTGATCCCGAACAAGGACCTTGATGACTTCGTACTGATGCGCTCCGACGGGACGCCGACTTACATGCACGCCGTTGTGGTGGACGATCACGACATGGGCATCACACACATCATCCGCGGCGTCGACCACTTGACGAATGCAGCCCGCCAGACGCTCATTTTCAAGGCTCTGGGATGGGATGTGCCGGCGATGGCGCATATTCCGCTCATTCACGGGCCGGACGGCGCAAAACTTTCCAAACGTCACGGTGCGACCGGCGCCGAAGCCTATCGCGAGATGGGCTATCTGCCGCAGGCCATGCGGAATTATTTGGCACGTCTCGGCTGGAGCCATGGTGACGAGGAAATCATTTCGCTCGAAGACATGATCAAGTGGTTCGGTTTCGACGCTGTCGGCCAGTCGGCTGCGCGTTTCGATTTCAAGAAACTTGAGAACCTCAACGGTCATTACATGCGCGCGACCGATGACGGCGAATTGCTGAACCATTGGAAGGTCTATCTCGCACACGCCGAAGGCGGCGACCAGATTCTCGCCTGGCTTGCGGATGGTGACAACGAGAACACCACGCTTGCTGCACTTCCCGGACTGAAGGAACGGGCCAAGACCCTGGTCGAACTGACGGAAAGCGCCTCCTATCTGTGGCGTCAGCGCCCGCTCGACACCGACGAAAAGGCCCAGAAGATCCTGGACGACGACGCCCGGGCGATCCTGAAGGATCTTCACGATGTTCTTTCCAGCGCTTCTGACTGGAGCGCGGACCCGCTGGAAACTGCTGTAAAGGCCTACGCGGAAGACAAGGAATTGAAACTGGGCAAGGTGGCGCAGCCGCTACGGGCCGCGCTGACGGGCCGAGGCACGTCACCCGGCATTTATGACGTCCTGATCGCTCTTGGCCGGGAAGAATCCCTTGCCAGAATTCAGGATCAGGCAGCCTGAGACAAAGCACTGCCGGATGCATTTTTAGGCAAAAGCCAAGCTTCCGGCAGTCACTCTGGTTGGCGAAATCCGTCTTTGACCAAAGCGTTATATCGGCCAGCTTGCGGCAGTGCAGTAAATGGGCTACGCAAGACGCGAAAAAGTCTCCAGTGCTGGTCCGGCAACCGGAAACGGGACCCATCGCCAGAAGGGTCAAACCAGGACAGCACATCCGTTTAACGTAAAGGGGTTTCTGAATGGCCGACAACAACGCCAAGCTCAATGTCGGTGGTAACGACCACGCATTCGACGTTCTTGACGGATCCATCGGACCGTCGGTTGTGAACATCTCGTCCTTGTACAAGGACACGGGCATGTTCACCTACGACCCGGGCTTCACCTCCACCGCCTCCTGCGAGTCCAAGATCACCTATATTGATGGTGACGAAGGCACCCTGCTCTACCGCGGGTACCCGATCGAGCAGCTCGCGGACCACGGCGACTTCCTGGAGTCCTGCTATCTTCTGCTCTACGGCGAACTGCCGACGAAGACCCAGAAGGACGACTTCGTCAATCGTGTGACCTACCACACAATGATCCACGAACAGATGAACCGGTTCTTCTCCGGCTTCCGTCGCGACGCCCACCCGATGGCAGTCATGGTCGGCACGGTTGGGGCGCTGTCCGCTTTCTATCACGACTCGACCGACATCACTGATCCGCACCAGCGCATGGTTGCCTCCCTGCGCATGATCGCGAAGATGCCGACCATCGCCGCAATGGCTTACAAGTACCACGTTGGTCAGCCATTCGTTTATCCGCGCAACGACCTGAGCTATGCGGCAAACTTCCTGCACATGTGCTTTGCGGTCCCTTGCGAGGAATACAAGGTGAACCCGGTTCTGGCCCGCGCCATGGATCGCATCTTCATTCTTCACGCCGACCATGAGCAGAATGCATCGACCTCCACGGTTCGTCTGGCAGGTTCTTCGGGTGCAAATCCGTTTGCCTGTATCGCAGCCGGTATCGCTTGCCTCTGGGGGCCGGCACACGGCGGTGCCAACGAAGCAGCGCTCAACATGCTGTCGGAAATCGGCTCCGTGGACCGCATTCCGGAATATGTCGCTCGTGCCAAGGACAAGAACGATCCATTCCGTCTGATGGGCTTTGGTCACCGCGTCTACAAGAACTACGACCCGCGTGCGCGCATCATGCAGAAGACCACGCACGAAGTTCTCGGCGAGCTTGGCATCAAGGACGATCCGCTGCTGGACGTTGCCATGGAGCTCGAAAAAATCGCGCTCAACGACGAATATTTCGTCGAGAAGAAGCTGTACCCGAATATCGACTTCTATTCCGGCATCACGCTGCGCGCGCTTGGCTTCCCGACCACGATGTTTACCGTTCTGTTCGCTCTGGCCCGTACCGTCGGCTGGATCGCCCAGTGGAAGGAAATGGTGGAAGATCCGTCCCAGCGCATCGGCCGTCCGCGCCAGCTCTACACTGGTGAGAAACTGCGCGACTACACGCCGATCGACCAGCGCCGCTAAGGCCGCACACCGACAAACGCCTGGAATTTGCAGCAGCATTTCAGCTGAATGCATATCAAAACGGAAGACGCTCGGCTTTATTGCCGGGCGTCTTCTTTATTTTGTGACCCAGCGGAAACAAAACAAATCCAAGAAATATTTTTCCCGTTCAATCGAGGCAAGAAAAAAAGCATTCACCTACCATTACTCAAGAGAATAGAAAATATCGAATATTTTCCGAAAAATAAACTGAAGCAAAAAAAGTTAAAAACACGCACTTAAAACTCGAAATGATATTTCTCTAATTTTCCTCATTTACATATGAGATAAAGAATTAATCGTTATAATTACACCCTAAATTCCCGTAGTAGAGAACTTTCACGAATAATAAGGAATCTTTGCTTACCCTTTCAAACAAATAGCGCGCATTGAACACGCTGGGGTTTCGAGGGGTTAACATGAGTTTCCTGAAGTTCGCTTCTGACTTGAAGTTTGGGGTAAAAGTCGGCGGTAGCTTTGCTGCCGTTGTTGCCCTTACGGGCATTGTAGGTGGTGTTGGCGCATACAGCGTCTTGACCCTCTCGGAGCGTATGGAGGTTGCGAAACAGTCAACTTCCGCCATTGCACAGTTGCAAAACCTGGCAAGCAAGAAGGAAAGCTTCCTGTCCTCACAGGACCTTCAGACAGCTGAGGCGACAATCTCCGACATCGGTGTGTTGAGTGCCGAACTTGAAACGCTCCAGAACCAGCTCAAGGCTGATCCCGAAGCTCAGGTTCCCGTCGCTGAAGCAGCTACTGCTGTAAAGCAATTCCGTGAGGCTTTCGAAGAGGTCGTCGGCCTGACGCAGACACAGACCGCAAAGCAACAGCAACTTGATGGCGCTGTGCAAAATCTTGAGAAGATCTCTTCGGAGATTCTCGGCAAGGCCCTGATGGCACGAGACGGCGTCAGCCAGGACGAGACAAACGCACGCAAGACGCTGGTGCTCGCCAACAAGGTGGGCCAGGCTGCCGCCGGTTTCCAGGAAGAGGCGCTTACCCTTCAAAATCTTTTCAACGCTGCAGCCAACAACGCCAAGCAGCTTTCAGACATCAAGGATCGGGTTGCCCTGCTTGTTCCTTCTGCCAAGCAGATGGCAGCAAACAGTTTTGACGGCGTCGACCCGGGCAAGTTCCAGCAGCTTGCTGCCAAAACGGCCGAACTGGAGCAGACACTCGGCAAACTGACCGAGACGAAGGACTACATCGCGATCTTCGACCTGACAGATGCCGCCAAGGCGGGGTTCGAGCAGCTTGTTTCCGATGTGAAGGAAATCCGGTCACAGGCAAATGTGGCCATCGACAATGTCTATGCACAGGCTGACCAGATCAACCAGCGTTTCTATGTCGTCGACAGCGTCGCGGACACGGTTATGCAGATCGAGGCAGACGCAAACGCAGTAAAGGCCGCCGCGTTCTACTTCATGCTGTCGCCGAGCGACACGTCTCAGCAGACCGTGACGACCGGTATCGAGGGCCTCGACAAACTGGCGTCCCGGCTCGAATCGAGCGCAAAGGACTTCCCAGCGATCGCCGACATCGTCCCGGCTGTGAAGAGCTCTATCGACAGCTTCGCTGCGAGTTTTTCCGAACTGGCTTCAAACCAGCTCCAGCTCGCCGAACAGATCGACACCATGACGGAACTGTCTCAGACAGTGCAAACGCAAATCACCACCATCTCCACCAATCAGAGCACTGCTGCACAAGCCTCCAGCACCAGCGCACTTGGCGTTATCAGCCTCGCCCTTCTGACAGCCATCCTGGCCGGCGTTGGGATGGCTATCGCACTCAACTTCGCGGTAACACGCCCTCTCCGCCGGACCACCGAAACAATGTCCCGCCTGGCGGAAGGTGACACGGATGTCGAGATCGACGGTATCGGGCGCGGTGACGAGATTGGCGACATGAGCCGAACCATGCAGGTCTTCCGCGACAACGCTGTTGAGCGTCTGCGCCTGCAGTCGGAAACAGAGCAAGACCAGCACCTGCGTGCAGAGCGGCAAGCCCGCATTGAGGCGCTGATTTCCGGTTTCCGAGAGAAAGCGACAGAAGTCCTGGGCTCCGTTGCAGAAACGGCACAGACACTTGATGGCACCGCTCAGGATCTCAGCGCTATCGCCAGCCAGAACTCCAGCCTTGCCGATAGCACCTATGGTGTAACCGACGAAGCGACACAGAACGTTCAGACGGTTGCGAGCGCCGCAGAAGAGCTTGCCGCTTCTATTCAGGAAATCTCCCGTCAGGTGAACCAGACCACGCAGGTTGTCGACCGGGCAACCGAAGGCACGCAGGTTACCAACGAAAAGGTTCAAAGCCTTTCGACAGCAGCCACCAAGATCGGCGAAGTCGTCAACCTGATCCAGGCGATTGCAGAGCAGACCAATCTCCTGGCCCTCAATGCAACGATCGAAGCTGCACGCGCCGGCGAGGCCGGCAAGGGTTTTGCAGTCGTTGCCGCCGAAGTAAAGGAACTGGCAACCCAGACGTCCAAGGCCACTGAGGAAATCAGCTCGCAGATCTCCGAAATCCAGAACGCAACCAAGGACGCCGTTGTCGCAATTGAGGCGATCACACAGACTATGGAAGAGGTCAACGAATACACCTCAACCATTGCAGCGGCAGTCGAACAGCAAGGTGCTGCAACGAGCGAAATCTCGGTCAACGTTCAGCGGGCTGCCGAGGGCACAGGTTCCGTAAAGACCAACATGTCGGATCTATCGCAGGCAGTCGCCCAGACCAGTCAGAACGCCAATCTGGTTCTCGGCGCTTCAAGCGAATTGTCGCAGAAAACCGATATTCTGAAGAATGAAGTCGGGCATTTCCTGGACAACGTAGCCAACGCCTGAACGAAGCAACCTAATCCCACGAGACTTGGAAGAACCGGGGGCGAACTGCACCCGGTTTTTGTTTGTCTGGCCTGCACCGATTCATCGGAGCTTCCAATCTCCTCGGCCCGCAAGGTTGAAGAGGCCTACAGATCGTTCCTCAAATCTGCCAGAGACCAGATGCAATGTGGCGCCGACACGAGTGTGCACCTGCAACCTACCCACGTCGTCGATATCTTCTGGCACACCCACATCCTCTTCACGCGAAAATACTTCAAGGACTGCGAAGCGGTCTTCGGACAATATCTGCACCATGAACCAGTTTTGCCCGGCCAGTAACCGTCTCAAATACCCGAGAACTGCTGCCCCTTTCAGGCTGAATCATCTTCTGAAGGAGCGCCAGGGACCTTTTCAGGTGGCCCAAAACCTTCGAAGCTGACATTCATGCAATAACGGCCCAGATTGGCGAAGCTGCCAGCGCGGGCGTACTGGCCGGGATTGAAACGGACCTTCAGGAAAAAACCGAGAGAGCAGCGCGCACTGCTTTGGGACTTTCGGATGGTGTCTCGGCTGTCTTCGGCCACAGTATTATCCAGCTCCTGGAGCAGGTTCTCATCACCCGATCCGAGAACCATCCAGTGGCGACCTTGAACAAGGATTTCTTCCTGTTCGACAAGACCTTGATGAAACTCGGTATCGCACAGGAGAAGTTCCCGACACTGGACGAGCTGATCAGGAAATCTCCTTCGCATCACACTATCCTGCTAAGTGCCCCGAACAATCCAACCACGCAGGATCTTTCACCCTGCGAACTGGAGGACCTGGTGAGTGCCAGAGAAGGACTGGTGCTCCTGGACGAGGCTTACGTGCTTTTCTCAAAAGCCCCAGAACACTGCCTCGCCTTTTTGAAGAAGCATCCCAACCTGGTTCTTTTGCGCGGCCCTCAAAGAGCGGTCTCGCGGGTCTTGGACTTGGCTATATGCTTTGTAGCGAGACGACTGCTGTGGAGTTCCTCCAGTCGCGCGTGAGCAGTATGATAAGTGCCATTCAAGCCGCCATGGCGATACGCTTGTTCGGCAAATACGATGAGCTCCGGCGCATGGCAGCCCGTCTCGCAAGCATGCACGACGACACTGGACGCAGGATCGCGCAAGAGACCCGATGCCAACCGGTTTCTGGCAGTTGTGACTTTCTTCTGATACGCACCGGACGCAGCGATTGCAGCAAAATCGTCCGCACGATGAATGACAGTGGAATACCCGCACTCGCCTATCAACGGCTGCCCGGCTATGAAGACGTGGTGAAACTGTTCCCCGCCGCTTTTGAGCGAGGCGACGACATCGTCAGGATTCTGTCTTCATAGCAGCAAGCACGACATCGGCCGCAGCCCCGCGCTGGCTATGCCCGTCCGGCAATCGCATGACATCATCAAGCCATTGCAGATGCTCGATCTGTTGCTGGCGTTCAGGACCGCTGTTCAGAAGCTCAACGAGATGGTTCGCCAGCACCTTTGGCTGCACTTCCTCATCAAGGAACTCCGGGATGGCTTTTGTTCCCAGGATGATATTTGGCAGGACAAAGGAATCAACGCTCGAGAATTTGAAGACCCGGTTGAGTTCCTTCATCCGTCTGAAAAACCAGTCGACCTTGTAGGCAACGACCATCGGAACGCCTGATAGAGCCAACTCAAGTGAAACAGTGCCGGACGCGGCCAAGGCTGCGTGCGCCTTTCTGAAGGCCGCCCGCTTGGCGTCCAGGCCGGTCACAATCTCGACCGGAACAGGCCAATGGGCCGTATCCTGCCGGATCTTGTCTTCAAGGTGCGCGACTGCCGGCAGAATAACCTTGAGCCCGGGCAACTTTTCTTTGACGATCGCAACGGTCTTAGCGAAGTCGCCTAGCAACCTGTCAATCTCGCTTCGCCGGCTCCCCGGCAGCACAAGCAGGATCTTCTCGTCTGCCTCTACAGGCGTTCTTTCGCCAACCGAGGGGCGCAGTTCGGATGCGATTTCACTCAAGGGATGGCCGACGTAATGGGTGCGCGGGCCACCGAGCTTGCGGTGCACATCAGGTTCAAACGGCAACAAGGCCAGAAGGTCGTCGACGTAGACGCTCATCTTGCGGGCTCGGCCTGGACGCCAGGCCCAGACAGAAGGCGAAACATAACCGACGATGGGTATGTGCGGCGCGCGCTTGCGCACGCGCTTGGCAACGTTATGCGTGAAGTCCGGACTGTCGATAATAACCAGAATATCCGGATTGGCCGCAACCACGGCATCCACGGTCTGGTAGACCCGCCTGATGATCAACGGCAATCTGGCGAGGACTGCCGTCAACCCCATGACGGAAACATCAGACATGTCAAAGAAGCTTTTGAGGCCCAGAGACATCATCCTTTCGCCGCCGACACCGCAGTAACGAACACCCACGCCCAACCGTTCGTTGAGCGCCTTCATCAATTCCGACCCGAGCTGGTCACCAGATTCTTCGCCTGCAACCAGGCAAATCGTGGGCATTTTTCCTGTCATCACGAACGCTCGTCCGATTGTCCCTTTGTGGTGACCCCGAACCTGGTGCCGTGCTCTATACCGATGACAAAAAGGCCGGCATTATCCGCCTTCCTGAGCGTCTCTTCCTTTTCCGCGATCAGTGCGCCGCTCGCCTCAACTGCAATGCCGGCAAGGCCTGCTGCAGCTGCGAGGTCAATAGTCATCGGGCCGACGGTTGGAAGATCCACCCGCAAGTCCTGGTTCGGCTTTGCTGTCTTTACCAAGACACCCGCGCGGCCTTTGCAACGGATCCTGCCAATGCGCTTGAGCTCCGCGCAGCGCTGCAGCATGGCGTCGGTCCCTTCTGCTCCCTCAAGCGCAACAACCCGCCCACCAACAGCAATCGCCGCCTGACCGATATCGAGTTCACCGAGCTTTTCCGTCGCCCGCAAGGCCAGCTCAGCATCCCGCCAGTCTCCCTGGTTCGGCTGAACTTTGCCAAGCACACCACTTGAGGCAAGCAGTTGCGGCGCCACATCCTTGATCCCCACAACGCGATACCCCTCAACTTCAAACAGCCGGATCACCTTGGTCAACAGACTGTCATCACCGCCGGCCAGTGCCCGGATGATCGTCGGCAATCGCTTCAAGGTACCCAAATCGCCAAGTATGGACGTGAAATCAGGGCGCCTGGAGACACCTCCGATCAGAAGCACGTCCCGGCACCCCGTCTTTTTCAGAAATTTGTAAAGCCGGCCGATTTCACCCCAGCCAAGTTCGGTATCGGCTTGCGCCCGCGTGCGTTCATCAGCCTCGCCCTTGATGGCGATAATCCTGAATTCACGTCCGGCGCTGCTGAGCGCTTCAGCGATCTGACAGGGCAGACTGCCATTGCCTGCGATCAGGGCAAGGCGTGGCTTCAGTCCCGTATCTGCCCTGTTCATCAGTCAGTCTTCGCTGCGCGGTGTGCAGAACCGGCGGTCTTCCTTTTCAAGGATGAAGTCGGTAACCGTCTTGACCAGGGGCTGATCGGCACCTTCTGCAGCAACAGCTTCTGCCCGGCTGCGCAGGGTTCCTTCGTTGCTCTCAAACAGCGCGCGATAAGCTGCCCGCAAAGCGTGGATCTGCTCCCGAGGCAAGCCCTTGCGCTTGAGACCCACCAGATTGAGACCGGCAAGACGTGCGCGGTCACCGATCACGGAACCATAGGGAATGACGTCGAATTCGACGCCGGTCATTCCACCGACGATCGCACCTGTTCCAACGCGAGACCATTGCCGGACCGCACTCAAGCCGCCCAGAATGACGAAGTCGTCAAGCTCGACGTGACCTGCAAGCGTGGCGTTGTTCGCCAGAATTGCGTGATTGCCGACCTGACAATCGTGGCCGACATGCGAGCTCATCATGAACAGGCAATTGTCACCGACCCTGGTATAGCCACCGCCACCTTCCGTACCGGGGCTCATGGTGACATGTTCACGGATCTGGTTGTTTGCGCCGATTTCCAGAAAGCTCACTTCACCCGCAAACTTGAGATCTTGCGGCTTGTGACCAATGCTGGCGAAGGGAAAGATATGCGTTTTGGCACCCACACTCGTGTAGCCCGTGACGACGACATGCGATTCCAGGATAACTCCGTCAGCAAGTTTCACGTTCGTGCCAACTGTAGAATAAGGCCCGATTCGAACGCCCTCGCCGATTACGGCCCCGTCTTCGACTATGGCCGTTGGATGTATGTCAGTCATATTTCCTCACGCATCTACCAGCATGGCGCTGACTTCAGCTTCTGCGACCTTGTTGCCATCTACCTTGGCAACGGCGTCGAACTTCCAGATGTTGGAGCGTTGCTTGATCTTCTTGACGTGGAAATGAACCTGATCACCAGGCTCAACAGGCCGGCGGAACTTCGCCTTGTCGATGGTCATGAAATAGACAAGCTGCGGCGGCGCATCGTCACCACGGGCATGAACGCAAAGGGCCCCGGCGGTCTGTGCCATGGCTTCGATCAGAAGAACACCCGGGAAAACGGGCCGCTCCGGAAAATGTCCGGTGAAGTGCGGTTCGTTGATGGTGACGTTCTTGATGCCGATGCAGCTGTTGTCGCCATCCATCTCGATGATCTTGTCAATCAGAAGAAAAGGATACCTGTGCGGCAGCAGCTTCATGATCCGCATGATGTCTGCGCTGGCAAGTGTTTTGTTTTCTGCGTCTTCCATATAATACCCCTTGGCGAATTACCGCCGCAAAGTCCTGTTTGTATTCCGTTTACGATCCGCCGCCACGCTCTGCAAGCTTTCTGACGGCAGCAACTTCACGGAACCACTGTTTGACCGGCTTTGCGGGCGTGCCGCCGTAGCGTCCCCCGGCAGGCAAATCATCGTTGACTACGCTCACCGCGGCCACCTGCGACCCCATGCCGATCGTTACGTGACCACGCACACCGGTTTGTCCGCCAATGGCGACGAAGTCCTCGAGTGTGCAGCTTCCGGAAAGACCAACCTGAGAAACGATCACGCAGTGACGTCCGACCACGACATTGTGGCCAATCTGAACCTGGTTATCGATCTTCGTGCCTTCGCCGATGATGGTATCCCGGTTTGCTCCACGATCGATGGTGGTGTTGGCGCCGATTTCAACGTCATCCTGAATGATCACGCGGCCAACCTGGGGCACCTTGAGATGACCCATCGGCCCCATCGCATAGCCAAAGCCATCCTGACCGCAGCAAACGCCAGGATGCATGTAGACGCGGTTGCCAAGCACTGTGTGCTGAACCGTGCAATTCGAACCGATCACACAGTCCCGGCCAATCTTGACGCCCTGTCCGATGACAGCGTTGGCCCGGATCACAGTGCCCGCACCGATCTCTGCCCCCGCACCGATCACGACACCAGCTTCGACCGTGACATTGTCTTCCAGCGACGCAGCCGGATCGATTACAGCCCGTTCTGAAATGACTGCGGCGCCAGGTTCTACCGGAACCATGGCTGCAGGATAAAGTTTGGCGAGGACCTTCGCCCAGGAGCGATAGGCATCTGAACATACAAGAACAGCAACGCCCTCCGGCACCTTGTCCTTGTGTTTCCGGTTGACAAGGCATGCAGCTGCCGTGGTCCCGTCCAGTTGCTTCAGGTAAGCGGTGTTGTCGAAGAACACCAGAGCACCGGGCGTGGCATCTTCCAATGGCGCTACACCTGTTATTTCCAGGGTAGGTTCGCCGCGAGCGATCTCAGCTTCCGCCCACGTTGCGATGTCTGAAAGAGAGACCGGAGCCGGAGACTTAAAAAATTTTGGCTCGGACATGATGTTATCCTTCTTGCCAGCCAACAAAAACGGCCGCCGAACGTGTCGGCGGCCGTTTTTTATCCTATGTGACCGCAGTTTAGAAGCGGGTACCGCCGCTCAACCGGAAAATCTGCGTTTTGTCGGAGTCGTCTTTGACGATCGGGTAAGCAAAGTCTGCCCGCAGAGGTCCGAATGGAGAGTTCCAGCGGATACCTGCACCAACCGACGCACGAACGTTGAAGTCGTTCGAGTCGATCTGGCCACCGTTGGTTTCCACCAAGTTCACCAGGCTGCTGTCGGCATCCCACAGCGAACCGGCATCGGCAAACACTGCACCACTCAGGCCGAATTCCTTCGGGATGACCGGGAACGGGAACCGGGTTTCGGCAGTTGCCGCGAAGTAGAACCGACCACCGATAGCGTCTTCGGTCGTTGCGTCACGCGGGCCGATACCCTGGTTCTCAAAGCCACGAACGAGAGTACCACCAAGCATGAACTGTTCGGACACACGCAGACGCTCATCACCAAGGGCCATGATGTTACCACCACGCACCGACAGGCTACCGATCAGACCGTAGTCAGCCAGGATTTCCTTGTAGGCGCGAGCCTGAGCTTCGGTCTTGATGTAGAAGCTGTCGCCACCCAGACCAGCAATTTCCTGACCGAAGGAAGCATAGATACCGTCGGAGGGATCCAGGATCCGGTCGAGCGTGTTGTAACGCAGCTCGTAGCCAACCAGAGACGTCAGGTAGGTGCCGAGGGAGTCACAGACCGCCAGGGAAAGGCTTGCGGTGTCACAGTTGTTGATGTTGGTCGAGTTGTTGTCCGGATCGGAGTTCTTCTCCTGGAAGATGTTGTAGAACAGACGGACAGTCAGCTCATCTTCCCGAAGCGGCAGAGTGAAACCGAACCCGCCACCGGTCTTCTTCTGATCGAAGGAACGGTAGTCGTTGGCATCATCCACCTTGCGATAGAGGTCCAGATCAAGGGCAACACGGCGTCCCATGAAGAACGGTTCAACGAAACGGAACTCGTAGGACTGGGTGTCCGTACCGCCGCCAACAGCGAGCTTCACGAACTGGCCACGGCCCAGGAAGTTCTTCTCGGTCAGCGAAATGTCACCAATGACACCGTCAACCGTCGAATAACCGACACCGAAGGAGATTTCACCAGTCGGCTTTTCTTCGACGCGAACGTTCACGACCACGCGATCAGGTGCACTGCCCTGCTGCGTCGTGATGGAAACCTTCTCGAAGAAACCGAGGTTGCGCAGACGGCGTTCCGCCTTGTCGACAAGCGCACGGTTGAACGCATCGCCTTCAGCAATGTCGAACTCGCGGCGAATGACATACTCACGGGTACGGTCGTTGCCGATCACGTTGATCCGCTCGATGTAGGCGCGAGGACCTTCTTCGATGTAGTAGATCAGGGAGATCGTGTTGTTGTCGTAGTCACGAGCACCACGCGGACGGACACGAGCAAAGGCATAACCCTCTTCCGACACACGAAGCGTGATGTCTTCGACAGACTGCTCGACGCGCAGCGAGTTGAAGGTCTGACCACTCTTGGTACGGATCAGGCGGCGAAGATCTTCCGGATCAACGTCGGCAATCGTGGAAACGATCTCGACATCGCCAATCTCGTACTTCTCGCCCTCTTCCACCGTGAAGGTCACGTAGAAGATGTTCTGCTCGCGATCGAGGTCTGCGCTGGTGGAGACGATACGGAAGTCCGCATAGCCCTTCTTGTTGTAGTACTGACGCAGCAACTCCTCGTCCGCAGCCAAACGGTCCGGATCGTAGGTGTCGGTGCTGCGCAGCCAGCTCAGAAGGCCGCTTTCGCGTGTACGGATGACATCTCGCAGGCGGCCGTCGCTGAATGCGGAATTGCCGATGAAGCTGATCCGCTCGACGCCGGTCTTCGCACCCTCGTTGATCTCGAAAACGAGATCGACACGATTCTGACCACGATCGATGATCTGCGGCTCGACGGACGCGCCATAGCGACCGGAGCGACGATAAGCTTCAAGAATATTCTGGACGTCAGCCTGAACCTTGGCACGGGACAGCATCGAGCGCGGCTGTGACCGTACGGCGGTTTCCAGCGCGCTGTCCTTGATCTTCCGGTTACCTTCGAAAGAGACCCTGTTGATGATCGGGTTCTCGGTAACCGTCACAACGACAACGCTGCCACGCGGGGTGATGTCGACCGTTGCAAAAAGGCCGGTTGCGTAGAGCGCCTTCAGTGACTCGTCGACATCGAACGCGCTGTAGGAGCGTCCGGGAACGATGGTCATGTAACTGACAACGGTTTCATCCTCGACACGGGTATTGCCACGCACGTCAATGCTTCTGGCCACCGCCGCCTGTGCCTGTGAAACCAGGGACACCGGCCCGAAAGCTTTCGGCAAAACCGTCCCGATCGAAAATACGGCAACCGCCAACAGTACGGCCCGTGTAAGTCTCTGCAATCGCTGCATTATTGCGCTATGCCTTTGTTTTTAATACCCCTCCCGAGAATCCGCACTCACCCCAGCAGATTCTCGGAACCGACGAGTGTTTTATAGGTTTTTACCGATAACGCAACCGCCCTTCCGGGCGGAAAGCGATTTAGTCTGAAGACGTTGCGTCAATGTCACGGGTGTCATGAATTGGTTCCCACGAGCCGCATGATATCCTTCCATGTGACGAACACCATCAGCATGAGAACAAGTCCCAGACCGATCCGGAAACCAACGTCCTGCACCCTTTCGCTGAGCGGTTTGCCACGCAGGGCTTCTGCAGTGAAGTAAACGAGGTGTCCACCATCGAGAATCGGCACCGGTGCCAGGTTGATCAGACCGATGCTGACAGAAAGTACGGCCGCCAGAGAAATGAGCGGAAGGAACCCGAGATCTGCGACCTGCCCGGAGATCTGTGCCACGCGGATCGGACCACCAAGCTGGTCAGCTGACTGCCGCTGGGAAATGATGCCCCAGATATAGCTGACCGTGCTTTCGATGATGCGCCAGGTTTCCGCAGTTCCTTCAAGAGCCGCTTCGCCAAGCCCGTATTTGATGTGAATGAGATGAGACGGATCGGACACGCCGCGAAGGCTGATATCGCCGGCCACCTGCCTCTCACCGAAAAAGACTTCTTTCTCCTTCGCGTCGGGCGTAACGGTCAAAGTGACGTCTTGCCCGCCCCGTTCGACTTCGAAAACGAGAGGCGTGTTGGCATTCATCAGGACGATCTGACGCATCTCGCCGAAAGTCTGGATAGGCCTGCCGTCAATTTCCTTCACGATATCGCCGGCCAGAAGCCCGTCGCGCTCAGCTGCGCCGCCCGCAAAAACCTGTTCGACGACAGGTTCGAAACCCTGCTTGCCGGAGGTTACGAAGAGGGCGGTAAAGATCACGATTGCGAGAAGGAAGTTGGCGATGGGCCCCGCGGCCACAACGGCCATGCGTTGCCAGACCGGTTTTGCGATGAAAGCCGTTTTCCGGTCCTCTTCGCTCATCTGCGCAATTGCCTCACGGCTTGGTACACTTGCCGCATTTTCGTCGCCGGCGAACTTGACGTAGCCACCAAGCGGAATCCAGCAGAGTTTCCAACGAGTTCCCTTCCGGTCATTAAAACCGAAAAGCTCACGCCCGAAGCCGACGGAAAAAGCATCCACCTTTACGTTGCACCAACGAGCCACAGCGAAATGGCCGAGCTCATGGAAGAAGACGACGATTGTAAGCACAAAAAGAAAGGGAATGATTGTGCCGACTATCAGGGAATAGGCGGAAACGAGAAGGTCCATGAACTATGTCCGATCCTGCGCAGCTAGGATTGTTTTGAAGGATTGTACTAAAAAGAAAATTACGGCGTGTTAATGGTGGGAGACCAAAAATTCAGGGCCTTCAACACCCCGATTACCGCGATCTTATCCATTCACCAGTCTTCTGCCGTGCTTCTGCGTCGATGGCAAGAACATCCTCGACGCCGGCAGCGTCCGTCAGCTTGCCGCCTGCCCCCATCGCATCCAGCACCTCTTCAATGGCAGCCGGAATGTCCATGAAGCCGATCCGGCTCTTCAGAAAAGCGTCCACGGCAACCTCATCTGCAGCGTTAAGCACAGCCGGTGCCATTCCCCCTGCCCGCATGGCTTCCAGTGCAAGACGGAGCGCCGGGAACCGGTCGAGATCCGGTGCTTCAAAAGTGAGTGTGCCGAGTTCGGCCAGATCCAGACGTTTCACCGGAACGTTCATCCGGCGGGGAAAGGCAAGGCAGTGGGCGATCGGCGTGCGCATGTCCGGACTACCGAGTTGAGCCAGCAGGGATCCGTCCTTGTATTGCACAAGTCCGTGAACCGTCGATTGAGGATGGACAAGAACGCCAAGCTGATCGTGGGCAACCGGAAAAAGATGGGACGCTTCGATAACCTCGAAGCCCTTGTTCATCATCGTTGCACTGTCGATCGTAATGCGTGCGCCCATGTCCCAGTTCGGATGCTTGAGCGCCTGCTGTGGTGTTACCCGTGCCATGTCGGCTTTCGAGACACTCCTGAACGGTCCGCCCGACGCCGTCAGAATAACCTTCTCGACCATGTCGGCCTTGTCGGTTTCAAAAACCTGAAAGATGGCATTGTGCTCGCTGTCGACGGGCAGGAGTTCCGCCTCGGTCGCGCGGATCTTGGCCATGAACAGATCACCTGCACAAACCAGGCATTCCTTGTTGGCAAGTGCAATGCGGCGTCCTGGCCGGATCGCGGCCATGGTCGGCTTCAATCCCGCGGACCCTACAATGGCACCGACGACGATATCCGTATCCTGCGTGACCGCTTCCAGAACGGCAGCCTCACCGGCTCCCGTTGCAATGCCGCTGCCGGCAAGCCGCTCCTTGAGCTCCGGATAACAGGTTTCCTCGGCAAGGATAGCGGAACCGGTCTTTAGCGCTTTTGCCATGTCGGCGAGGCCCGCGGCGTTCCGGTTCGCAACCAGCGCGACGACTTCATAGCTGTCCGGATTTCTTTGAATGAGATCCGCCAAGCTCTGGCCGATGGACCCAGTGGCCCCTAGAACGGTTATCCGGGTTTTCGCGCCAGGGTCGCGGGCTGCAAAGGCAGCTGCCATGCCTGTTACTCCAAATTCAAATCAGACCGAGGCCGGCAATAGGGTCTGCAAGGCTGCCGCCAGCAACTAGGCCAATCAGCACGGCGAAAATGGCAGCGGCCACCAGACCGTCGATCCGGTCCATGATGCCGCCATGCCCGGGGATCAGCTTGCTGGAATCCTTGACGTCAAACCGCCGCTTGATGGCAGACTCCAGAAGGTCCCCTGCCTGAGAGACGACCGAGAGCCCGGCCGCCAGCAAAGCCCAAAGCATCAGGTCCTGCGCATTTGCGACAAAAGCAACGCCAGCGCCAAAAACCGTGGCAAGCACCAGCCCGCCGATGGCACCAGACCAGGTCTTTTTAGGTGATACACGTGGCCAGAGCTTGGGCCCACCCAATGCACGGCCGGTAAAATAGGCGAAAATGTCGGTTGCCCAGACAACAAACAGCAGGAAAAACGCGACCAGAAGCCCGTTGCTTCCTTCACGAAGTACAAGCAGCGAGAACAGTGCAAGCCCGCTGTAGAGGATCCCTTCGATGGCCCATCGTCCAGCCTTGGAGAAACCACCAAGCGCATAGGCGATGAAAGCACCAGCAACCATGGCCCCGAGACCAAGGTCAGGATGTCCGGCTACTGTCAGCACCCCAATGGCAAACAGCGTTGCAAATCCGGTGAGTGAACTGGGTGACTTTGCCTGTGTCCCGGTGATCGTGAACCACTCCCACAGGAACAGTCCGGACGCGACCAGCGTCAGCGCAGCAAAGGGCAGATTGCCCAGATAGGTGATCAGAAGAACAAGAGGCCCCAGAACGAGTGCCGAAATGAACCTGAGGCGAAGGTCGGACAGTTTTTTCGGGTTCTGGTGTGGTTCTGCCATTGCTCAAGCCGGAGGTCAGTTGGCCTTGGCGTCAAGGCCGCCGTACCGGCGCTCACGGCTGCAGAAACAGCTCAAAGCCTTGTCGAAGGCCGCCTCATCGAAGTCCGGCCAGTAAAGATCGCAGAAATAGAACTCGGAATAGGCGGCCTGCCACAGCAGGAAATTGGAAAGACGCATTTCTCCGCTGGTGCGGATGATGAGATCGGGATCCGGCAAACCGGAGGTATCCAGCGCCGCCGTGATCGCGTCTTCGGTTATCTCGGCCGGCTGCATCTCTCCAGCCTGAACCTTTGCTGCCAGCTCCTGTGCCGCCCGCACGATTTCCGACCGTGCACCATAATTGAACGCAACGACCAGGTTCAGGCCGGTGTTGTGACGGGTCAGGTCTTCAGCTTCTTTCAGAAGCGCCAAAATCCCGGGTTCCAGATCACTGCGCCCGCCGATGATGCGGATACGCACATTGGCTTCGTGAAGCTCGCTCAGATCGCGCTGGACGAAACGGCGCAGCAGCCCCATCAGGAAAGAAACTTCAGCCTGTGGCCGGTTCCAGTTTTCGGATGAGAAGCTGTAGATCGTGATGGTTTCGATGCCGACACGGCCAGCGTGGCGGATCACCTTGCGCAGTGCGGCAAGCCCCTGTCGATGTCCCTCTGTCCGTGGCAAACCGCGCGCAGTTGCCCATCGCCCGTTGCCATCCATGATGAAGGCAACGTGACGGGGCATTTTCGCACCGGTTTCATCCGCAGCAGGTGCATGCAGGTTGCGGTCCGGGCTGACGCTCATGTGCTCCCCCAACTCACACTCCCCAGGTCGATCAGACCTGGGAAATTTCCTGCTCTTTTTTCTCCAGCATGCCGTCGACCTCAGCAATCATCTGGTCGGTCAGCTTCTGCACTTCATCGGATGCGACACGGCTGTCGTCCTGGGAAATGTCACCGTCTTTTTCGGCCTTCTTGGCAGCGTCCATGCCATCGCGGCGGACGTGACGGATCGCAACTTTTGCCTGTTCGGCGTATTTATGGGCCACCTTGATGAGTTCCTGGCGGCGTTCCTGGTTGAGCTCGGGAATCGGCAGCCGCAGAAGCATGCCGTCTACAACCGGGTTCAAACCAAGGTTGGATTCTCGAATCGCCTTTTCAACGGCCGACACCATGCTCTTGTCCCAGACCTGAACAGCCAGCATGCGAGGTTCGGGAACGGAGACGGTGGCTACCTGGTTGATCGGCATGGACTGGCCATAGGCATCAACAGTAATCGGATCCATCATGGAAGAAGAGGCGCGGCCGGTACGCAGTCCGGCAAATTCCGTTTTCAGAACCGACAAGGCTCCCTGCATGCGGCGCTTCAGATCATCAAGGTCCACACCTTCTACCGACATTTTATCCTCACTGTTGTTTTATGCTTGGCTTAATAGAGTCTCGGCGCGCGCCAACATGGCATAAACGCACCGAAACACAAGAGCTTGAACCGGGATTGGTTCTTAAAACTTTCAGTCACCCACGACAGTGTAGGTGCCGGTTTCCTGAAGCACACTGACGAGGGCGCCGGGTGAGTGAATGGAAAACACAATGACGGGAATGGAATTGTCACGGGCCAGGGCAATGGCCGTCGTGTCCATGACTTTCAGGTTGCGGGTTATGATTTCGTCATAACCAAGGGTGTCATAGCGCTCCGCGTTCGGGTTGACCTTGGGGTCCTCGGAGTAGACGCCATCCACCTGTGTCCCCTTCAGGAAGGCGTCGCACTTCATTTCAGCAGCCCGCAGAGCCGCACCGCTGTCCGTGGTGAAGAACGGGTTGCCGGTGCCCCCTGCAAAGACGATCACATCGCCATCTTCCATGTAGCGGTCAGCGACACGCTGCGAAAAGGTTTCACAGATCGAGGGAACGGATACGGCAGACAGAACACGGGCATTGACCTTCAGGCGGCGCAGGGCATCCGCCAGCGTCAGGCTGTTCATGATGGTGGCCAGCATGCCCATGTGGTCGCCGGTGACGCGGTTGCCACCCTTGGCGGCGACTGCAACACCGCGGAAGATGTTCCCTCCCCCGACGACAACGCCGACCTGAGCTCCAAGAGCCACTGCGTCGGCGATTTCCTTGGCGATCCTTTGTACGATGGCCGGGTCAATTCCAAAAGCCTGCGATCCCATCAGGGCCTCGCCGGAGAGTTTCAGAAGGATCCGTTTCCAGCGCAAGGAATTCGTCATGGGTGCACCCTTTTTGAAATTGTCTTTCTAAAAAAAAAGCGCCGGACTTGCCGGCGCTTTTCCTTGAGCTTACTGCCCGGTGGCTGCTGCCACCTCTGCGGCGAAGTCTTGCTCTTCCTTCTCGATCCCTTCGCCGATTGCGAAGCGGACAAAGCCGGTCAGTTTGACTTCAGCGCCGATTTCTTTAGCGAGCGCCTCGACGGCCTGCTCAACCGTCTGATCCGGGTTGATCACGAAGGCCTGCTTCACGAGGGTAACTTCCTCGTAGAATTTGCGCAAACGGCCTTCCACCATTTTTTCAATGATGTTTTCCGGCTTGCCGGATTCGCGTGCCTGTTCGGAGAAGACAGACTTCTCACGTTCGACAACGGTCGGATCCAGTTCTTCGGTGTTCAGCGACAGCGGGCTTGTTGCAGCAACGTGCATGGCAATCTGACGGCCAAGGCCATTCAGCTTGTCCTTGTCACCAGTGGACTCCAGGGCCACCAGAACGCCGATCTTGCCGAGACCGTCGGAAACAGCACTGTGAACGTAGGTCGCGACAACGCCTTCGTTTACGGCCAGAACCGCAGTGCGGCGCAGGGTCATGTTTTCGCCGATCGTGGCGATCGCATCGGTGATCGCTTCTGCAACCGGCTTGCCGCCAAGGTTTGCAGCGGAAACGGCTTCAACGGAACCATCGGTGCCGACGGCTACCTTGGCCACATTGGAGACCAGCTCCTGGAACCCTTCGTTGCGTGCAACGAAGTCGGTTTCGGAGTTCAGCTCGATCACGGCAGCCTTGTTGCCATCGGCGGCAACGCCGACCAGACCTTCAGCAGCCACACGGCCTGCCTTCTTGGCAGCCTTGGCCAGACCTTTGGTGCGCAGCCAGTCAACAGCTGCTTCCATATCACCGCCTGCTTCAGTCAGGGCGGTCTTGCAGTCCATCATGCCAGCGCCGGATTTCTCGCGGAGCTCTTTTACCATCGCAGCGGTAATGCTCATCGATTGCCTCGTGCATGGGGGTTTCAGATGAGACACGGTTTAGCCCATGGCCTTCCGCGCCTTTATGACGGGGCTGCAACAAAATGCAGCCCGCCTTGCGAATTTCAACAGTATTCTGCCACGGCAGACCGCGGCAGGAGAGGCTTAAGCCTCGGCAGCTGCTGCTTCAGCCGGAGCTTCTTCAGAAGCCTCAGCAAGAACTTCTTCAACCGGAGCTTCTTCGGAAGCGCCGATGTCCATGCCGGAAGCACCCTGTGCACGGGAAATACCGTCGATAGCGGCACGAGCGATCAGGTCGCAGTACAGCGACAGAGCGCGGCCGGCATCGTCGTTACCCGGCACCGGATAGGTGATGCCTTCCGGATTGGAGTTGGAATCGAGGATCGCGGCAACCGGAATACCCAGACGACGGGCTTCCTGGATGGCAATGGCTTCGCGGTTGGTGTCGATCACGAAGATCAGGTCCGGAATACCGCCCATGTCCTTGATACCGCCAAGGTTCCGCTCGAGCTTTTCACGCTCGCGGTCCATGAACAGACGCTCTTTCTTGGTCAGAGCGTTGGCAGCGTCGGAAGACAGGGTTTCTTCCAGCTTGCGCAGGCGCTGGATGGACTGGGAGATGGTCTTCCAGTTCGTCAGCATGCCGCCGAGCCAACGTGCGTTGACATAATACTGAGCGGAGTTGCGCGCTGCAGATGCAACAGATTCCTGTGCCTGGCGCTTGGTACCTACGATCAGAACGCGGCCACCACCGGCAACCGTGTCGGACACGGCCTTGAGTGCCTGGTGCAGAAGCGGAACGGTCTGGGACAGGTCCATGATGTGAACATCGTTGCGTACACCAAAGATGTACTGACCCATGCGCGGGTTCCAACGGTGTTTCTGGTGACCAAAGTGAACGCCAGCTTCCAGCAGCTGACGCATGGTGAAATCGGGCAAAGACATGGCCCTTATCTCCTGAGTTTTTCCGGTTTGACCTCCGCAAGAGGATGTGGACCGGAGAGATTTCCCTTCGGCCACCGGAAGGACCCCGATAAGCTCGGTTTCCGCCCCTTGCGTGTGGAATGCGCGCCTTATAGTTGGGAAGAAATTTTATTTCAAGGCCCAAGGGCCGGTTTTCTTCATCCCACTCGCCGTTTGAAAAGCGAATTTTCCCACTCTGGTGCAAGCTCACGTTTCGATACCTTGATAAGCAGCGACGTGTGTTGACGAACAATCATGGCATTTATACCTATTTTGGACTCGCCACAGCAAGGACACTCCACCGTGACCACCAAAGGCATCAACCACCTGGGCCTCACAGTCCGAGACCTGGATCAGACCACCGCCTTTTTCACCGAGCTGCTCGGCTGGCAACTGCTGGCACGTGATGACAACTACCCGCGAACAACCGTTTCCGACGGTACTGCCCGCCTGACGCTCTGGCAGGCAGACCGCACAAGGCCTGTGACGGGCTTCGACAGGAAAACCAATATCGGCCTCCACCATCTGGCCCTTGAAATCTCAAGCGAAGAAAAGCTGCTGGAAATTGCCGAAAAGGTGAAGGCCTGGCCGGGAGCCGAGATCGAATTTATGCCGGAGCCTCTCGGCGGAGGCCCACGCAAGCACATGATGCTGGCTGAACCCGGTGGTATCCGCATCGAATTTATCTGGCCCGCAGGGCAGTAAAAGCTCGCCGAGAACTACCTCGTTGGCCAGGCCGGAACGCACAAAAGTCCCGGCCCGAACCACTTTGTCAGATCCAGAGATCGTTTTCCTGGGTCCTGTCTCCGCCCGCATGGCCGGTATTGAGAATACCCTTCGGTTCGATCAGCAGCAGCTCGGCTTCAGATTCCGCATAAGGCTTGTGCTCGACGCCCTTCGGCACGACGTACATTTCCCCCTCGCCCAGTACAATGGCTCGATCACGAAAATCGATGCGGATTTCGCCCTTGAGAACGATGAAGGTCTCATCCGTTTCAGGATGATCATGCCAGACGAAGTCTCCTTGAATGCGGGCGATCTTGAACTGGTAATCGTTCATTTCCGCAATGACGCGAGGCGACCACAACCCTTCGAGCCTTGCAAGTTTTTCCGTGAAACGGATCGGATGTTCCATTGCCATGTCCGGCACTCCTGATTGATGAAATGTCCGACCCGGTTTGACATCTCTCCTAAAATCAAAACAGATACAAAAACTCGAAAATGAACAGACACAGTTGAAATGGTTTCGTTCAAATACCAGTCCGTTGCCCAGTCCCTGGCTCAACTGATCGACAATGGCACCTTGAAGCCCGGGGAGAGGTTCCCTTCCCTCCGGCGCACCATGCGCGGGTATTCCGTTAGCCTGTCGACAGCCAACCAGGCCTATGCCCATCTCGAAGACAAAGGCTATATCCGGGCACAGGCAAAGTCCGGCTATTTCGTCACCCGCCCAGCAAGCCACAGGCTCATCGAGCCCAGTATAACAACGCCACCCGAGACCAGCCGCAGTGTCGTGTTTCAGGTTCCTTACCTGGAGATGCTCGAACATGCGTCAAACCCGGCATATGTGCCGCTTGGCTGCGCCATTCCCGCCCCGTCTCTGCTGGCCGCAGAGCCGCTGAACGCCTTGCAGGCACGACTCCTCCGCTCGAAAGGACAGCAACTCAACGCCTATGGGTCTGCTCAGGGGTTACCGGAACTCAGGAGAGAAATCGCAAAGCTTATGTGCCTGCATGGCAGCACAGTTTCCCAGGAAGAAATTGTCATTACGAGTGGCTGCACCGAAGCTCTGGGGCTCGCACTTCAAACGCTCACACAGCCGGGCGATACGATCGCCGTTGAATCGCCCGCCTATTTCGGACTGCTGCAGGTGCTCGAACGCCTGAAACTGAAGGCCTGGGAGTTGCCAACCTCGCGGGACGGCATCGATCCGTCCGCACTCGAGCTGGCTCTGAAATCGGGAACCGTAACTGCCGTTGCCTTGTCGTCCAGCTTCACCAACCCACTCGGCACCATGATGCCGGAGCCTGCGAAACGTTCTGTCCTGAAGCTGCTGGACCGTTACAAGACACCCTTGATCGAAGATGATACCTACGGCGGCCTCGGGTTTGGCGGATGCCGTCCGGCACCGTTTTTCAGTCTGCCGCACGAGACCGAGATCTTCTATTGCAGCTCTTTCTCGAAAACCCTCGCCCCAGGCTACCGAACTGGCTGGATCCGCGCGCCCGGCCGCATTGCCCAAATCACCAAGGCCAAGTTCTCCGCCTCAATCTGCAACCCGTTGGCACCTCAACTGGCTTTGGCTGAATTTCTGTCATCCCGGGACTTCGAGCGCCATGTGTCTCGCATGGCCCGGACAATGGAAACCAATGTCTCGCGCGCGCGCCGGGCCATTGCACAGTCCTTTCCGGCGGGTACCAGGGTCACACATCCGGACGGCGGTTTCGTCTTGTGGATAGAAATGGACAAAAACATCGACACAACAATTCTTTATTACAAATCTTTAAATCAAAATATCTGCTTTGCTCCTGGCAGTCTTTTCACCGCATCAGGCCTTTATGCAAATTGCCTTCGCATCAGTTGCGGCGACGTTTGGTCGGACGCACTTGAATCCGCTATTTACCGCCTGGGGACGCTGGCCTGCGAAGAGCTTGGTAATCAGCAATCAGAAGAAACATTCCGCCTACCCTCAATTTCCCGCACTGACTGAACCCTCGTATGTCAAAAGTTCAGCTTGCATGCGCGGTCAGCTTCTCGTCCGAGACATCCGGCTGGGAAACGGAAGCAACCACTGAGGAAAGATAAGTTCGCCAGGAACTCAGTTCGGTGATTTCAACAGCCCCTTCAACTGCATGTCCTTCACACAAAAATCCCTTCACGTCGGTTCCGTCTTCCAGCTTGACCGTGCCGATGCACAGCGGTGCCGGAATACCCGTCATGAAACTGCCGAAGGTCTCAAGCGGCATTGCCCAGACCTCCACATTGATTGATCCGCCCGAGCCGGCCCCAACCTGCACAAGGCCCGGCCGCTTCGGAGGCCCGCCTGCAAGTGCAAAGAAACGGTATTCCGGTGCTGTCTTGCTGGATTTTACAAAGCGTGCGCCGTGAGAAATCAGCTCCTTGTTTAGCGGCAGTCCCGACATGTGGGCGCCGCAGACCGCAACAGCTATTTCACCGGCAGCGATCTCGCTTGTGGTCAGCGCAGGTTTCTGGCGAGCCCAGGTCGTTGCTCCAAGCGGCCCCGCTTCCACTGTAGCGGCAAGCGCGGCGGCGGCTGCATCCTGACCGCAGCGGGCCAGAACGGTCAGGCTTCCAGGCCGGCCGTCCTGTCGCAAACCTGTTGGCACGGCAATACCGCAAAGATCTAGAAGGTTTACGAAATTCGTGTAGGTGCCAAGGCCCGAATTCGGGCCAATGGGGTCAGCGGTAATTTCTTCTACCGAGACGAATGTCGGTATCGTCGGAACGCAGAGGAAGTCCGTTTCTGCCAAAAGCTCATCACATATCCGGCGCAGGTCCTGCAGCTTGTAAAGTCCACGGAATGCGTCGACAGCGGTCAAAGAAAGACCCGGTTCGATAATTGCGCGCGTCGTCGGATGAAGCGTCTGCGGCGCATCAATCAGACGACTACCGACAGCAGCTGTACGTTCCGCGACCCAGGCCCCCTCGTAGAGCAGGCTGGCGACATCGTAAAACGGCTGAAAATCGATTTCCTGCACAACGGCCCCCTGCGTGCGCAGCGATGCGATCGTTGCCCTGAAATGGTCCGCCTGAGCCATGTCACCGAAGGTTTTCAGTGAAGCATCGTCAGGGACCGCGATCCGTACAGCTCCCTGACTGGCAGACAATTGCTTGACCGGCAGCTGCCTGGAATAGGCATCTGCCGGGTCGTAGCCTGCAGCAGTCTCGAATACGGCCCATGCATCCGCAACGGTCATGGCAAAAATCGAGATCGTATCGAGGGTCCGGCATGCAGGGACCAGACCTGAGCCGGACAGAACGCCCAGGCTTGGTTTGAGCCCCACAATGCCGTTGAGGGCTGCCGGCACACGCCCGGACCCTGCCGTGTCGGTTCCCAGCGAGAAACACGCGAACCCGTGGGCAACAGCAACGGCCGAGCCTGAGGAAGAGCCACCGGGAACGATTTCCGGATCCACCGCGTTCAATGGCACGGGGTATGGCGTTCTCACTCCGACGAGGCCAGTCGCGAATTGATCGAGATTGGTCTTGCCAAGACAAATTGCACCCGCTTGCCGAAGACGTCCAACGACAAAAGCATCGCTATCAGCGAAATACTCGAAATCCGGGCACGCTGCAGTCGTCGGCATGCCAGCCACGTCGATATTGTCCTTGGCCACATAGGGAATTCCCCAAAGAGGCCGGTTATCGGGATTGCCTAGACTACGGGCCTCAGCAAGTGCCGTTTCTCGTGCCTGGTGAATGAAGATTCCCGGGTCGCCGATGGCATCAAGCCGCCTGAAGGCTTCTTCGATCACGGCCTCAACAGACAAGCCTTCGGCGTAGGCCTGCCGGAGCCCGGCGAGCGTGAAGGGAAGTTCGCGGATCATGTCTAGTCCTTCCAAAATATCTTAGGCGGCGGTTTTGCGCGCCGGTGCCTGGGGCGCAGCCGTAAGCAATTCGCGAGTGTACGGGTTCTGGGGCGTATCCATGACCGTCTCGACGGCTCCCGCCTCAACAACTTTGCCGCCCTTCATGACGACGACATGGTCGCACAGCAGACGCACGACATTGAGATCATGGCTAACGAAAAGGTAACTCATGCCAAGCCGGGCCCGTAGGTCTGCAAGCAGGTTCAGGACAACGGCCTGAATGGAAACATCCAGAGCGGCAGTCGGCTCATCAAGGATCAGGAGATCGGGATCCGGGGCGATTGCCCTGGCTATGCCGACGCGCGCCTTCTGCCCCCCTGACAGCTGGTGCGGAAACCGATCAAGAAGATGGCTCGGCAAGCCTGTCAATGCGGCCAGCTCTTCCACCCGTTCGCCCAAGTGGGCGCCTTTCAATCCTGTCAAACGCTTCAATGGTTCGGCTATCGACTGACGAGCGGTATGTCTGGGATTGAGACTGTCCGTCGCATCCTGGAAGACCATCTGGATTTTCTGCCGCAGTGGATGCCGGGAGAAGTTCTCCGACGGGAGCTTGGCAATATCCTCCCCCCTGAAAAGCAGGTGGCCCGACGTCGGATCAAGCAGTCGCACGATCATGGAAGACGTGGTGGATTTTCCGCAGCCGGATTCGCCGACCAGTCCCACGCTTTCGCCTTCGCGAATAGTGAAGCTGATGCCCTTGACGGCGTACACCGGACCGGATTTGCCCTGGTAGGTCTTGGTCAGGTTGACGACTTCCATCATCGGAGAATTGCCGATTGTCCGTGCGGCCAGCGGCGCACGTTGATCTTCCGGCAGCAATGAACGAATGCTGGCTCCGCGCCGCGGCGTCGCGTCCACCAGTTTTCTGGTATAGGCATGTCGAGGGTTTGAAAACAGGTCCGCCGGCCTGCCCTCCTCCACAATGACACCGTCCTTCATCACGACGATGCGGTCGCAATATTCGGACGCCAGGCCGAGATCGTGCGTAATCAGGATCGACGACATTTCGCGCGCCCGAACAAGATCATCGACAAGGTCCATGACGGCCTTTTGGGTGGTGATATCGAGGCCGGTGGTCGGCTCGTCCGCGATGAGAAGCTTGGGGTCACAGGCAAGCGCAATGGCAATCACGACGCGCTGGCACATGCCCCCCGAAAGCTCGAAGGGATAGGCTTCGTAACGCTCAGCAGCCTCGTTGATCTTCACCGCCTCCAGTGCCTCGATTGCCTTTGCTTTCGCATTTTGCCTGGTCGCCCGGCCATGCTGGCGAAGGACGTCCTCAAGCTGGTGCCCAACCTTCCGAATGGGATTGAGTGCGGCACGTGGGTTCTGAAAGATCATCGAGATCTCCCGACCGCGGATTTCACGCATGTCACGCTCCGCCGCCTGCTTGAGATCGATACCGTCATATACCGCTTCACCGGATTTGATCCGGCCACCGGCGTCCAGAATGCGCATCAGGGCATAGGATGTAACGGATTTTCCCGATCCGCTTTCCCCGACGATGCCCAGACGTTCGCCCTTGGCGAGGTCGAAACTGATACCCTTGACGGCCTGAACGTCACCGCGGCGGGTCTTGAAGGCAACTTTGAGATCCTTGATGGTCAGCATGGCAAAGCTCCTCAGGTCCGGCGACGCGGGTCGACGATGTCGCGAAGACCGTCTCCCATCAGGTTGAAGGTAAAGACTGCCAGCATCAGCCAGAGCCCCGGAAACAACGCCAGCCACCACTCGCCGGACACGATGAAATTCGCGCCTTCAGCAACCATGATGCCCCACTCCGGCGTGGGCGGACGAACACCAAGGCCGATAAAGGACAATCCGGCCGCGTTCAAAATGGCCCACCCCAGATTGAGCGAGACCTGCACCATCATCGGCGGCAGGGCATTCGGGAATATGTGAAACGCAAGCACCCCGGTATCCGAATTGCCGGCAAGCTTTGCGGCAAGCGTGAAGCCGGCTTCCCGCCGGATGTTGACCTCCGCACGAACAAGACGGGCGTAGAACGGAATGTTGATGATCGCAGTGGCCAGAATGATGTTGGAAATCGAATTCCCGAGCGCCGCCACAATGCCCATGGCCAGCACGAACAATGGAAAGGCCATGATGGTGTCGAGAAACCGGTTGAGCACTACATCCAGCCAGCCTCCACGGTAACCGGCCACGGCACCGAGGACCGAACCGATGACGAAGGAAAGCGCGACAGCGGACACCGAGATGATCAGATCAAGGCGCGTTGCAACGATCACCCTTGAAAAGACATCGCGGCCAAGATTGTCGGTTCCGAACCAATGAGACCAGCTGGGGGCCTGCAATGCATTTGCCGCATTCGTCTGCAGCGGATCGTAGGGAACCAGTGCAGGCCCGAGCAGTGCTGATCCGATGAAAAAAGCGAACATGGCGAAAGACAGGGCCGTGACCGGATTTTCCCGAAGGACATAGATCGTATGGGCCAGCGCACCGGAGCCGGTCTTCCGCTCCGCGACGGTTGGAGGCAACGTCGTATCACTCATTTCGAAGATGTCCCGAAACGTGGATCAATCAGCGAATAGGACAGATCGATCAAAAGGTTGAGAATGACGAACAGCAATGCCATCGCCAGAACGAACCCCTGAACCGCGGCGTAATCGGAAACCACAAGCGCCTCGACCGCATAGGATCCGATGCCTGGCCAGGCGAAGACCTTCTCGACCAGCACATTCGCCCCAAGCACAAAGGAAAACACCATGCCCAGCGTGGTCACGACCGGAAGCAGGGCGTTGCGGAAAGCGTAGCCGTAGAGGACCATCCCTGGTCCGAGGCCTGCTGCCCGTGCGGTCCTGACATAGTCGGCCGCCAATGCAGACAGCATCGCCGCTCGCGTCATGCGCGCGATCGGGGCAAGGGTGAAGAGGGCTAGCGTCGTTGCTGGCAAGACCAGCTGCTTCAGCGCTCCGAACCAGGTTTCCAAATCTCCGGCAATTGCAGCGTCGATCAGGAAGAACCCGGTTATCCTGGGCGGATCAAGATAGATGAAATCGAGCCTGCCGAGGGGCGACGGAGCGATGCCCAAGAGGTAATAGAAAACGTAGATCAGAACGATGCCGGTGAAGAAGGTCGGCAGAGATACGCCAGCGGTGACAAGGATCCGGCATAGCTGGTCAATCCAGGTTCCCGGCCGTGTCGCTGCCAGAACGCCGAGTGGAACGGCTATCAGGCAGGACAGGATCAGGGCGGAGAGCGTCAATTCGAGCGAGGCCGGCAGTCGGGACGCAAGTTCCGTCGCAACCGGCCGGCCGGTGGAAACCGACTGGCCCAGATCTCCCTGCAGCAGATCTCCTACATAGATCAGGAACTGCTCCGGCAACGGTTTGTCGAGGCCAAGAGACCGTCGAACCTCTTCGATGGATTCAGGCGTTGCCGCAGCTCCGGCAAATTGCACTGCTGGGTCACCGGGCAAGGCACGTGTGAGGATGAAGCTGATCACCACAACGCCAATCAGAACCGGTATCGCCTGCAGAATGCGGTTAAGCGTAGCTGAGCTGCGACGCGCCATGACCTAGCTCTCCACGTTCGTCAGAGAGCGGACATCGAGCTGGCGGTGGAACCAGAACTCGTAACCGTCGGCACTGTTGACCGCGACGTTGAGCGCCGGTTGATAAAGCGGAATCCTCGGCAGGTCTTCCATCGCGACCTCGAACATCCGCTTGATCTTTGGCGCGTACTCCGGATCGTCCTGCGCCATGTGAAGCGTTTCCGAGGTCAGGGTCTCGATTTCCTCGTTTCGATAATTCGAGGAATTGAAAAGGTTGCCTTCCTGATACGCCCAGAAGAAGTAGTAGTCGGGTGTGTCCAGCCAGCCGCCGAAGTTTTCCAGATGTAGCGGCAAGCGCTTTTCCACGAGCACCGCCGTGCGCCAGTTTGCCCCGGGGATCTTCTCGATTTCCGTCTTGATGCCGAGTTTGCCGAGACTTTCCTGGATCAGCAGTGCAGTTGGCTCCATCCAGGATGCAAGGTCTGTGCTGATCGACAGAGGGACTTCGAAGCCATCAGGATAGGCGGATGCCGCAAGCAACTCCTTGGCTTTCTCCATGTCATGGCTATAGGGCGACTTGCGTGGCCAGGAGGTGTCTTCAATGGTCTCGCTACCGCCCCACAACGGTGCGCCGCGGCCGTAAGCTGCAGTATCGAAGATATCCTTGTAGGGAATCGCGTAGGCGATAGCCTTGCGCACATTCGGATCCTGGAAAGGTTCGAAAGTGTAATTCAGGCCAACCACATGCATGGTGTTGGCAATCGGTGTGGAATACACCTTCACCTTTTCAGCGAGCTCAGCAGCATCCTTATCCGGTATGTCGAAGGACACCTGCACATCACCACGTTCGATCAGGGCGCGGCGCGTTGCCGGACTCGGCACTTCTCGAACAATGATTCTGCGAACCTTGGGCAAAGGTCCACCAGCCCATTCGTCAAAGCGTTCGTAAACGATCTGCTGGCCGGAATCCCAACGGGCAACCTTATAGGCCCCGGACCCGGCAGGTGTCGTGTGAAGATACTCAGTCGCCCAGGGATCATCGGCTGTCGCATGTTCCTTCGCGACTTTCGAATTGATGACGAACGGCACAGGAACTGCCAGATCCGGCAAGGATAGCTTTGATGGCTTGTCGAGCTTGACGACAAAGGTTTCCTCATCGACGGCTTCAAACTGATCCGGCCGCACAAGGCCGCCAGCTTTCATCTGCGTGCTCGGGAACCCGCCAACTGACACTGCCCTGTCGAAAGACCATTTTACATCCTCAGCGGTCACCTTGCTGCCGTCCCAGAAAACGGCGTTCGGCTTCAGCTTGAAGGTAATGGTCAAACCGTCGTCGGAAATTGTCCAGCTTTCCGCGAGTTCCGGTTCCAGCTTCGAATAGTCGAAGGAAACGCTGCCATCGTCCAGGGTCTTGCTGCCGAACGTAATCAACCGGTCATAACTGTTGATGGCAACCTGATAGCTGGCCCTGTTGGTACCGGTACGGTGAAGATCCAGACTGTTGATGGTCTGACCGGTCACCGCCACCAGAGTATCGCTTGCGGCGAAGGCAGACAGGGACCGGGAAAACGGGAGGGCGCCGACGACGGCAGCTCCGGCTTTGAGGAATTCGCGTCTGTGTAGGGACATGTTCGGAAACTCCGCTGTGCGATTGGCTTTCCGAAGCTTGCAGGTGTTTTCTGTTTCCGAAAAATGCTATAAATTCACAGATGCGATGAAAAAAATGCAACACTATAAACAAAGCCTATTGAAATGAGACACTTATACACGTTTCAGCTCATTGAGGCTGTCGCCCGAGCGGGCTCCATCAGAAAAGCGGCGGAAGACATGAACCTGACCGCCTCGGCGCTTACGCGCCGGGTGCAAAGGTTCGAGCAGGAGTTTGGCGCACAGCTCTTTGAGCGCCTACCGAAGGGCGTACGTCTCAACCCTGCCGGAGAGCTTCTTCTCCACCACTACCGCGCAAGCCTTTCAGACCTTGCTCGTGTGCAGAGCCAGGTCGCGGATCTTGCAGGAGAACGCAGAGGGCACGTTTCCATCGCCTGCTCCCAGGCCATGGTTCCTTATTTCCTGCCCGAGCAGATCGCCCGGTACCGGTGTGATCATCCGGGCGTCACGTTTTCAGTCAACGTCAGGGACAGAACCCAGGCCGAGCAGGAACTCGTGTCCTATTCCAGCGACCTGGCACTGGTGTTCGAGCCAGTCTATCTGGTGGATTTCGAGGTGCTTCATGTCATCCCGCAGGAGGTTTTTGCGGTCATGGCGAGCGACCACCCACTGGCAAAAAAAGCGGAGGTGCGCCTGCGGGATTGTCTCGATGTACCCCACGTCGCACCGACAACCAAATATGGCGTCAGGCATCTGCTGGACTTTGCTGCCCGGCGTGGCAGTCGCCGCGTATCTCCCGCTGTCGAAACCGAAAGCTTCGACCTGATCCGGCACTACGTTCTTTGTGAGAAACTGATCGGCTTCCAGATCCCTCTGGGGCTCAGAGAGCAGGATGACGGCTCGCTGGTTTTCAAACCGATCTCGAGCAAGGACCTGCCACCCGGGAACCTAATTCTGGGCCAGATGCGCGGGCGAACACTTCCCGTGGCTTCAGCGCGCTTTGCGTTGCAGCTGGCCACTGCGCTCAAGGACTATCACAGCGCCCGCATCGGCAACTGACAGAGCGAGCATTTTCAGGACCATTGAAACCCTGGCGCACCAGCGCTCCCACAGTGAAATCGCACTGTCGGCGCCCTGGATGCTCACGCCACCTGTACGTCCGTTACACCTGGCACTGCCTTGAGTGCGCCCGCAATTTCCGGTGACAGGCGGAACCGGCCGGGGAGTTTGACTTCCACTTCCCGTGCGCCGTTTTCCAGAAGCACAATCACTGTTACGTCGCCTTCCCCCCTCACCTGCAACTGCTTTGCAAGGCTCGGGATTGGACGTTCATCGCGAACAAAGACACGCATGCTTTTCTGCAGGCGGGCTGCAACCTGATCGATCGGATCAACCTGTTCGATTCGAAGGGAGGGCTCGTCGTCGCGCATGTCGGCCCCGACGAGCACGACAACGGAACGTCCAGCCTGCAAGGCATCCCGGAACTGTTCGAGTTTCTCCCGGAAGAGCAACGCCTCATACTGGCCCGTAGCATCGGACAAGCGAACGATACCCATGCGATTGCCGGTCTTGGTCTTGCGTTCCTGCATGGACACAACGGTGCCGGCAAGCCGGCCGTGAGACGCCCCCTTCTTGACTGCTTCCGAAAACTGGCTCCACGGCTGTGCCCGCATCTTTTCCAGCACGGAGGCGTATTCGTCGATCGGATGCGCTGACAAATAAAACCCGATCGCCGAGTGTTCCCGCTGCAGCTTCTCTTCGTTTGTCCAGCCATGGACATCATCCAGCTGCAAGGGTTCTTCGCTGTCGCTGCCACCAAAAAGCTCATCCTGGCCGAGCGTCTTGTTTTCCTCGGTGCGTTGAGCCAGGCCCATGATCCTGTCGAGGCCTTCAAAAACCCGCGCCCGGTTGGGCTCAAGCTCATCGAATGCACCAGCCGCCACCAGGTTTTCAAGCGTTCGCTTGTTGAGGGCCTTGGGTGAAATCCGACGCGCAAAATCGCCAAGGCTCTTGAAAGGCTTGTCGCCCCGAACCTCAACAATGTGTTCAACAGCCTGCTCGCCGACACCCTTGATCGCGCCCATCGCGTAAAGGATCTTGCCGTCGGCAACGTCAAAATAGACTTGCCCGCGGTTGATTGTCGGCGGCTCGATCTCGATCTTCATGCGCCGACATTCCTGACGGTAGTCGCCCAGTTTTTCCGTATTGCCCAGATCCAGTGTCATGGAAGCGGCCATGAACTCGACCGGGTGGTTCGCCTTGAGCCAGGCCGTATGATAGGAGACCAGTGCATACGCCGCAGCGTGCGACTTGTTGAAGCCGTAGTTGGCGAACTTCGCCACAAGATCGAAGATTGTTCCGGCGTGGCTCTTGTTGATCCCACGTTCCACCGCGCCGTCGACAAAACGCGCCCGCTGGACTTCCATTTCCGCGGCAATCTTCTTACCCATGGCGCGGCGCAGAAGGTCAGCTTCACCGAGAGAGTAGCCGGACAGAACCTGCGCAATCTGCATCACCTGTTCCTGGTAGACGATAATGCCGTTCGTCTCCATCAGGATGGGTTCAAGCAAGGGATGCAGACAGTCCGGGTCCTGTTCGCCGTGCTTCACCGCGTTGTAGACCGGGATGTTCTCCATCGGTCCGGGACGATACAAAGCCACAAGGGCAATGATGTCTTCGAACCGGTCGGGTTTCATGCCTGCAATCGCGCGGCGCATGCCCTGACTTTCCAGCTGGAACACGCCAAACGTTTCGCCGCGCGCCAGCAGCTTGTAGGTTTTCTCGTCGTCGATCGGCAGGGCTGCGACGTCGACGTCGATACCGCGCCGTTCAATCAGCTTCACCGCCGTATCGATAACCGTCAGTGTCTTCAGGCCGAGAAAGTCGAACTTAACAAGTCCGGCATCTTCCACCATCTTCATGTTGAACTGGGCAACCGGCATGTCGGAACGCGGGTCTCGGTAGAGCGGCACCAGCTGTTCCAGAGGCCTGTCACCGATGACAACGCCCGCAGCGTGCGTGGAAGCGTGCCGGTAAAGGCCTTCGAGCTTCTGAGCCATGCCCAGCAGCCGCTCGACGATTTCCTCTTCCTTGGCTGCCTCGCGCAGGCGTGGCTCTTCCTCGATCGCCTGACCAAGCGTTACGGGATTTGCCGGGTTGGCGGGAACAAGTTTGCAGAGCCGGTCGACCTGGCCATAAGGCATTTGCAGCACGCGGCCGACATCGCGCAGCACGGCGCGGGCCTGAAGCGATCCGAAGGTGATGATCTGCGCGACCTGCTGCCGGCCGTATTTTTCCTGAACATAGCGGATCACTTCTTCACGCCGGGTCTGGCAGAAGTCGATATCGAAGTCAGGCATCGAAACGCGTTCAGGATTGAGGAAGCGTTCGAACAGCAGCGAGAACCGCATGGGATCGAGGTCGGTAATGGTCAGGGACCAGGCAACCAGAGACCCCGCACCGGACCCGCGACCCGGGCCGACCGGAATATCCTGCCCTTTTGCCCATTTGATGAAGTCGGCAACGATCAGGAAGTACCCGGGAAATTTCATGCGTTCGATGATGCCGGTCTCGTAGTCGAGACGGTCCCAGTAGTCCTTCTCCTCAAGACCCGGCGCCAGTCCGTGCGCATCAAGGCGCGCCTGCAATCCTTCGCGCGCCTTGATGCGCACGGACTGGCGC